>ERZ791872.2-NODE-2-length-464409-cov-6.576724_pt1 | contig 464409 bp, 418 predicted proteins | sample MGYA00510279_ERZ791872 | MGnify/ENA primary metagenome ERZ791872 (study PRJEB30046, sample SAMN00792103) | human gut metagenome | study: EMG produced TPA metagenomics assembly of the A metagenome-wide association study of gut microbiota in type 2... | reverse complement strand
GGGAGTAAATTCCACCACCAAATGTGGTGGTGGAATTTAAAATTTCATTTTTGGTCTCTTTTTAATGACATTTGGGCTATTGCATTGGATAGAGCTATTATTATATAATATATATGTCATAGGTTATAAATATAAGAGTATTAGGGAGGAGGAAGAAAATAATACCTATAACCTTTCTGCCTGGGAGAACAGAAAGGAGAATATAATGGCTGACAAAAAAGCAATTATAGATGAAACGCAATTTGAAGCTCAGTATGATGCAGAAGCGAAATTGCTATTAGCACAGAAACCATTTCTAGCAAATATTTTAGTGCGTACAGTAAAGGATTATATGGGATTAAATCCATGTGATGTTGAGAAGCTTATAGAAGGAGAACCTTATATAAGCACAATACCGGTCGAGCCGGGATTTACAAATTCAGTGCAGATTAAGGGTATGAATTCTGAAAATAAAGTTCGAAATGAAGGTGTTGCATATTTTGATATTTTATTTTATGTGCGTACATCAGATGGATTATCAAAGGTAATAATCAATATTGAGGCACAAAAGTCTGAGCCGATAGATTATGACGTTGAGATGAGAGGTCTGTATTATGCGATTAGAGAGGTTTCATCGCAGTTGGACAGAGAGTTTGATTCTCAGAACTATAATGATATCAAGAAGGTATATTCAATTTGGATTTGTATGAATGAAAAGGATAATATGCTGGAAAAGATATATCTAACAAAGAATGATATTATAGGAATATCACGATGGAAAGATATGTATGAGATTGTTAATGTTGTGATTATTAGACTGGCTAAAACATTGGACTTGCAAACAGAACATGAACTTCACCGGTTTCTGGGTGCTTTGTTTCTGCCAGAACTAAGTGCTGAGGAAAAAACCGATATGCTGGAGAATGAGTTTGATATCAAAATGGAAGGTGACAGAAAGGAGTTGTTGAAATCTATGTGTAATCTCAGTCAAGGAATAAAAGAACAAGGAATCGAACAAGGACGAAGAGAAGAGCGAATTTCTACATTGGTGACCTTCTTCAAAAATGATGGTACTGTAGCTGCAGCAAAACAAATGCTTAATTCGTCAGATGAAGACATTAAGATTGCTAAGGAACGTCTTTCGATGATTGAAGAGTAAAGATGCAAGAAAACACCTCTATTGCAGTTGCAATGGAGGTGTTTTTTTGCTAATGCCTAATCAGAAAGAATGTAATAAAAAATTCGCAGATTATTACAATCTGCGAACTTTACCTCTGTTAAAAACACTAGATATATAATAAAACTTTAGTCATTTTATGTCAACTATTGTATCTTTTTTTGTATCTTTTTACATTTTTAATAGAATATCAGTTTGTATTTTATACATTTTTTAGTTTTAGATGGTCAAAATTGTGGTCAGAAATAAACTCAAGATATTATATGGAGTTAATATTATTCTTCCTATAAAGTATATATACATATATACTTTATAGGAGGAAACAGACATGTCAAGAAGAGGAACCAACATCAGAAAGAGAGCCGACGGACGCTGGGAGAGCCGCTACTACATAGCAGACAAAGCCGGCAGCAAAAAGTGCAAATCAGTATACGCCCACAGCTATAAGGAAGTGACAGAAAGACTGCTTACAGCAAAAGCAACTTCACTTAATCAAACTGCAGCCGCAAAGAAGTCCGTTATCACCATAAAAGAAGTCGCTGAAAAATGGCTCGAAAGCATAGCAACAAGCCGAAAGCTCTCCACCATTCAAAAGTATTCTACTATATACAACAAATATATCAAACCGAACTGGGGCGAAAGCGTCGTAGATGAGTTAAATCAGAATGAAATACTCAAGGAATTGCCTGAGACAGCCGGTGAGAGCGTTACAAAGAGCATACTTGAGTGTGTGAAACTTTTTCTGTAAATAGCTAATAACAGCAAGGTCTTCTATGGTAAAATATAAATCATAGGAGGCCTTTTATTATGGCAAGAAGAGAAAAGAAACTTGTACACAAAGTAGTAATGACAGAAGGAAAGCGAAACATCATTCAGCAACTTCTTCAGGAGTATGATATTGAAACCGCTGAAGATATCCAGGATGCGCTTAAGGATCTGCTTGGCGGCACCATCAAAGAGATGAAAGTATGCCCAAAACCGGAAAGATACGTTGATGACATATCTTGAGGATGGACACTGCAGTTTTTCCAATAATCTAAGTGAAAATGCCATAGGTCCATTTACAGTTGGATTATTGGAAAAACTGGCTGTTCAGCGCAACTCCAAAAGGTGCCACTGCCAGTGCACTGGTCTACACAATGGTCGAGATGGCAAAGGCCAATGAGCTTAACATTTATAAATACTTGACATATCTTTTGGAGCATCGTCCAAGTGAAGATATGTCAGATGAACAGCTTGAGGCATTGACTCCGTGGAGCAAAGAAGTTAAAAATGTTTGCAAAAATTAAAATGTAGTAAAACGCTTGTATCTAGCAAAGATGATGCAAGCGTTAATTAAAATCTAGCGTTGGAATATTGAGTGCTTACGAAAATGTAAAATGATATACTGAAGACAAGGTAAAGTCGGTGTGGAAAATGTTATAGGAGGTGCCGGAATGCCGAAGAAGAAAAAAATACAGAGAAAAAGTATAGATAAAATCAAGACAATTCCGAAGCCAAAAGCGAGTATTGAGGAATTACAGGAGTCAAGAAATGGCGGTCAGATTGCATTGAGGGGATATTCTTACCAGTTCTTGTATTCATGCTACTTGATGCTGTCATGTAAAGATGAGAATACAGTCTTTAATTTGGAAGGTATTGAAGATATTGACAAAATTGTGAGTACGAGTGATGAACAGAAGACAATGCATATTCAATTGAAATATTCTGAGAACAAGCAGGATGCTTCTTTTATGAAAAGTGTGTTGAAGAATTTCTTAGAAGCCTATTTACTTGATAAAAATAGAGCATTCAAATTAGTGTATGATTTTTCAGTTGCAAAAGGGCATCTGAGTAAGCTAGTGAATAATATATTGGATTCAGACGAATTACAATATTGGAAAGCCACAGTTGATGAGATAAAAAATGAAAATCCTCAGTGGAATTGGCATCAGCTTGATTTCGATGATTTCATCTCGAAGATATCCTATGAAAACATTAAAAAGGCAGTATTGGCAGAACGTGTTGAAGTGGCTTTGATTGAAAATTATGATATTACAACAGACAATATCAAACTGTTTGCCAATAGTATCAAAATGTTTTGTTTTGAGAAGATGGAGACAAGAAGTGCCGTATCATTAAATGATTTAAAACATCAAATTGAACTGGTTAAATTCGATATAAGTAAGGGAGCAGAAAATCCGGCTCATGGCTGGATAGAAAAAGTAAATTTTAATGAATTAACTGATCAAGAATCCAATTATTATGAAGGTAAAAAAGCGACACCGATGGATATTGTGAAGGGGCTGCCTGTATCACGAGTTTTACTTGAAAAGGATATACGAACATCAGTAAATAATTATATGGTGACGGTCATAAAGTCGTCAAGTGGCCAGGGAAAAACAACCTTAGCGTTGAAAACACAATACTGTCTGCAAAAGGAATATACACCGTATCAGCTTATTAATTGCAGTGATAGAGGAGCGCTGAGACATATTGTGGAATATTTTCATGCCAGAATCAGACTGGGTGAAAAACCATTGATTTTAATAGATAATCTGGATGCGCATTTGAGTGAGTGGAATCAATTGGTTCAGTTAATGCAATCTGATGTGAAATATAATTATAAAATTCTTATTACTTCCCGAGAAAACGACTGGTATAATTATGCTGGTGATTTAAGTAATATACATTCCATGAATATCATAAAGCCAATGCTTTCTAAAGAAGAAGCGGCTGCTATTTTTAACACCTTGCAGCAGGCAGGACATATACATCCAAAGATAAAGGATTGGAAACATGCATGGAACCAGATAGCGGACAAAAAATTACTGATAGAATATGTGTATCTGTTAACGCATGGTGAAATGATTGCCGAACGTATTTCATCACAAATGTGTGAAATAGGAAGAAATGAGACCGGAAGCATTAAGTTCGAATTGTTAAGACAGGTTTGTTTTGCGGATGTATGCGGTATTCGATTACCGACAAAAAAGCTGTTGCGAAGTTTGGCTCCGAGAACGTTTTATGATATTGGACAAATCTTAAAAAGCATGACAGATGAATTTTTGGTTCATATAAGTCAGGATGGAGATTATATTGAAGGATTACATCTGGTTCGCTCACGACATATTGTAGAATATTTACATGAGTATTATCCATTGGAGGAAACGGCTTACAATATTACAAAGCTAGCCGATTTACAGGACTTTTCTGTACTTTTTTCTCATTATCCTGAATTCTCGTTTGATAAGGAAAGTTTTTATTCGGATGTGGTTAATGAATGGTGGAATCTTGAAGATTTAAAATGCTTTGTGTCAGCAATCAGGGGAACTTTTTCCGGCAGTGTTATGCAATATTTTAAAAATAATGAAGAATTATTCAATGAAGCGAATAATCGTGGTGGTTTATTTTTGATTGCAACAGAAGTGTGCCCATTTGCGCAGTTTCGGGAAATAGATGAGTCGGTGAAGACATTGGAACAAATGAAGGAAATAGTGCCGAATAATGAGAATATTAAATATTTGTTAAATCTGAAAGAAAGTATTCCTGCACTTGATATGACGCAAACGGATATATATATATTAAGCATGCGATTGTTTAAGCGGTTAAAGGACGTGGATATGAAAAATGTGTCTGACCTGGATGCATATGCAATGATAGCAGATTGGCTGTTTAATATGGATGCGTCTATGAATTTGGCTTCGAATATCAATCTGACAGATTTGTGGACACGTATAGAAAACTATTCGATAGATACAATTTCTTTATTAATGTATACAGCTTATTGCGGAGACAGGGATATATATAGCTTATTTGTATCCGAAAATCTTGAAATGATTTTGAGCTATCTTAAGCGAAACACGTTTTCACATAAATTATATGTAGATGAAACCGAGACGGCTATTCACGTTGAATATGTATTGAGAGCAAGTGAATTGCAGAATGGAAATCAGGAAAGTGTTTCACGATTAAATTATATTTGCAGGACATTGCCGATTTATGAGACCTATTGCTCGGACGCAATTATGCCGAAATATGACATGCTACAGCCATATAGGATACCGGATGATGCACATAAAGAAATGCCGCGAAGAAATTTGGTAATTGCTTTTCATAAAGAATTTACGTCTTTATGGATAAAAACAATTCAGAGTAATTATGAATTTGATTCAGTTTCGGAATGGATTGAATATTGGTTTCTGGTTCGAAAATGTATGTATGAGTGCCTAGATAAAATAGGGATATACATGTATAAAGCTTTGGCGGGAAAGAGGACAGGCAGTACCGGAACTGAATTTGACAAAACAAGAAAAAAGATGGATAGGATGTTGTGCAGTACGTTATCATATCCAAAAGAATATCGACCATTCGAAGAAGAAGTAGAGGTGCCGAAAAAGTTTTTAGAAGTTAAACAAGCTTATTTTAATAGCATGCAGAATTTTCTGAGACAGGTTGCTGGTTTGATTCAAAGAGATGAAAATAATGTTAGATTGGCTTTGTATAATTTGAAACAAGCTAAAGCCGGACTGCCAAAGATGCATAAGTTTTTTGATGGTATGGAGTTAGACGAGGAGATTGCTTCGAAACATACAAATTTATGCAGACAGGAGTCTCAAAAAATATTGGAAATTTATATGTGTTGTCAGTACTTTTTGCAGCATGACGCTTTTCCGACATTTGACAAGTATCAAATAAGAAATTGGTATAGGGATGTCTGCACAAAAGAAATTGAAGATGCGAATGTCGCATTGGATGCAATGCAGCAGGAATATGACGCTGTTTTTCCTGATCAAGCCTATGAAGAGGCGGTATTTAAACATTATCCGATAATTCTTATGTCATTTGATATGACAAGGGAAGAGGTTATGCAGGATTTTGTGTTAAGAACGATAGCATTTGCTGAGACGTCATTTGATTACATGTTGGTTTTGCAATGTGATGAAAATGGAGCCATTCTTCAACATGCGATTAAGTTTCCAAAACGATTTTTTAAGGCGATACAGGAAGCACTTGTTTCTGGTGAGGAGATTACAGATACTTCACTCTTGACACCTTATCCGATAGACGTAACTGAAAATATGCTTGAATGTTTTAGTGGAGATTGGAAAATCAAACGTCAGATGGATAATCCATATGTTCACTATCTAGGGGATATAGCAGAAGAATTATGGGTGTATTCCAAGCTTTGTGAACTGTTGTGTACAGAAGAAGATAGAGAATATTGCAGATGTGAATTAAAGAAAGTTGCGGAAAAAATTGCAATAATGAAAAAAGAAATTCATCTTCATTTGGATGAAGAAATTGCGAACCAAATAGATGAGATGTGTAATCATGTATATGAAGGAAATTGCTTTGATAACATAAGGCTTAATGAATTTGTTCAAAATCTTCAATATATATTGGTATAAATTTTTTCTAGTGTAAATGTCAATATTAAAATGTTCAAAAAATGGAAAATAAAGAACATCAGTGTCTGATTGAAAAAGAAGCCATAGGGGACGGGGATTGAGTGATAATTAATTTGTTGCAATCCGTCGAATTATTTTGCGCTTACGTTACAAGAGAAGATTTAAATTGTATTTTACATGGCATTCCGCTATACTAGTATTAAGTGTAGCGGATTATTTTTTTGGAGGCTTTTATGGCAAATACTTTGAAGTTACCGGTTGGAATTGAAAATTTTGAGGAAATTCGTAAACTGGGTTTCTATTATATTGACAAGACAAGGCTTATAGAGCAGCTTTTACAGGGCTGGGGTAAGGTGACTCTTTTTACACGCCCTAGGCGTTTTGGTAAGACTCTCAATATGAGCATGCTAAAAAGCTTTTTTGAGATAGGCACAGATAAGACCTTGTTTGATGGCTTATATATTTCAGGCAATAAAGCGCTGTGTGATGAGCATATGGGTAAGTACCCGGTTATTTTTCTTTCACTCAAAGGTGTGGAGGGATTAGAGTTTGCATCAGCAAAAAGAATGCTATGTACTATCATAGATCGTGAAATAGGTAGACACTATTACTTGAAAACAAGTGATGCATTGACTGATGAGGACAGAACACTGTTTACAAAGATGCTTCATGGGCAGGATGATAATATTAAGGATAGTATACGAATGCTTTCACAGCTATTGTATAAGCACTATGGTCAGAAAGCGGTTATCCTCATAGACGAGTACGATGTTCCGCTCGACAAGGCTTTTCAGAATGGCTACTACAAGGAGATGGTTTCTCTCATCAGGGGGCTTTTCGGGCAGGCGCTCAAGACCAATGAGTTTTTACAGTTTGCGGTGCTCACTGGCTGTCTTCGTGTGTCAAAGGAGAGCATTTTTACAGGGCTCAATAATTTTGAAATCAATTCTATTGTGGATATTGACCATGATGAGCAGTTTGGTTTCACTGATGATGAAGTTATGAAGCTTCTTTCAGACTATGACAGGAGCGAGAGGTACCCTGATGCAAAGGAATGGTATGATGGCTATCATTTTGGTAATGCAGATATTTATTGTCCGTGGGATGTGATAAATTTTGCCAAGAAGCTTGTTTCAGATCCGTCAGCCAGACCGAGTGCGTTCTGGATTAACAGCAGTGGAAATGACATGGTGAAGCGCTTTGTGGACAAGGCTGACCAGACCACAAGGGATGAGATTGAGAAGCTCGTGGCAGGTGGATTTGTGGAGAAGCAGCTTCGCCTTGACCTGACCTATGATGAGATTGACAATACGATTGACAATCTGTGGAGTGTGCTCTTTACTACAGGCTATCTCACCAAAATCGGAGAGGTCAAGGTGCCTGACAGTGAGAGCTATGCCTATAAGCTTGTGATTCCTAATAAAGAGGTGCGTGAGGTGTTTATTCTCCAGATTCAGGAGTGGTTCAAGGCTGTTGTCGCAAAAGATGATGATACTATGAAGCTTTTATCAAGGGCAATTCTGGATAAAGATGAGAAACAGATTGCCAGGCAGCTCAATATCGTGATGAGCCGCATGATTAGCATTCTTGATACAAAGGCGCCTGATGCTATGAAGGAGAATTTCTATCACGGCTTACTTCTCGGTCTACTGCGTGGCAGCAATCCGGACTGGCTGATTAAGTCCAATCGTGAGTCGGGAGATGGCTTTAGTGATATTTTGATTGAGCCGGAGGACCCGGATGCGGGAATCGTTATAGAGGTGAAGTACGCTAAGGAGATGAAGGAGCTTGACGCAGCGTGCGAGGCTGCGATGGCACAGATTCAGAATAGGCGATATGATGAGACGCTCCGTGATGAGGGCAGGTGTGATATTTTAGCCTATGGCATTGCTTTTTGCAGGAAGCGGTGCAGGGTGGTTGGAGAGAAATTTTAAATTGGCTGTAATCGTTGCTGGTCACACTGTTAGGTGTGAACAGTAACTATCTGGGATGTTGCATCCGGTAATGAAAAATATGTTGCTTTCATAGTCAAAGTATGTTACGATACTCCATGGTTACAAATTACAGTGACAGTTATTATATCATTTAAACAAAAGAAAGGTAGGAGAATAGTTATGAGCGACAACTTCAATATGTATGATCAGGCGAATCAGCAGGGCAATCCAAATATACCGCCTATGCCGCCGATGGAGGAAAAGAAGGGAATGTCAATTGCATCTATGGTACTTGGTATTATCGGTCTGGTATTCTGGTGTATTCCAATCCTTGGCGGACCTATTGGTATTGTAGGACTTATCCTCGGTATCGTAGGTAGGAAAAATGGTGGAAAGGGCATGGCAACCGCTGGTATTGTTATGTCAATTATTACCATCGTACTTGCAGTTATCAATGCTATTGCTGGTGTTTATCTGCAAACATCAAATGTCTTGAACCAGTTATAATCACATAACAGGTGATATCTTTAATTGCATTTTATTTTTTAATCCGCTATGCCAGAGGTTGGTATAGCGGATTTTTAGATTCAATTATCATTGTATTAAAATAAAAAAGTACGTATTAGGAAAGGTGGAAAATAAAATGAAAAAACGAATAATTAATTATAGACTTAAGATTGATGGTCTTCTGGAAAAGTCTGATAAGATATCAAAAGAAGAGTGGAAGAAAATACTGCAGGAACACCTGACACAAATAGCCTTCTTCCAGCATGAGCGCCTCGTGCACCTCATAGTGACAGTAACCTTTGCCATACTCACCATGATGTCAATAATTGCATCCATCATGATAAGCAACCCAATGCTTCTTGTTCTTACACTGTTATTTTTAGTGCTGTTAGTGCCGTATATCATGCACTACTATACACTGGAAAATGAAGTGCAGAAGATGTATAACCAATATGATGAGATATTGAAGCGTTTGGAATAGGACAGAAGATATAGTATACTGGAATTATCTGACAAGGTTCGCTTGACTTTGAGTATTCTCCGAGTTATTACACTCGTAAGAAAGTAACTTACGTGTTAGTAACTGCGAGTATAATAATTGGAGGAGCTTTACAAGTAAACGATTTGATTTTAGCCTTGCTGGCACAGAATAATGGTTTTGGGCAACCATTGACGGTAGAGTATTGCTATATGACCTGCTAAATGGTAAAATCAAAATACACTGGGGTGGATGGTGAAGAACCAGTTCTTTTGCACATTACTCCAGAAGTACAGCTTCGGAAAGGAGCGTTTAAAGTATGCTGGGATTGAAAAAACTTCCGGTTGGGTTTGAAAGTTTTCAAGAAATTCGGAAGTTAGAATGCTATTATGTAGACAAAACGAAACTGATAGAGCAGCTTCTTGAAAATTGGAGTAAAGTGAATCTGTTTACAAGACCTCGCCGATTCGGGAAAACCTTAAACATAAGTATGCTTAAGAGCTTTTTTGAAATTGGAACAGATGCAACATTGTTTGATGGTCTTTATATCTCACAGAATAGAGAACTTTGCGGGAAATATATGGGAAAGTACCCGGTTGTTTGCTTGTCTTTAAAAAGCGTGGACGGGCTCACATTTGAGGAGGCACAGTACTCCTTGTGTGAGCTGATTGCCAGTGAGGCTAGACGTTTTAAGTATTTGCAGAATAGTGATAGATTAGATGACGATGAAAAGAAATTGTATCGTGATTTGATTTCGTTTCAAGAGGGGCGAGAAACTGTACTTGCGGCAAAGCTTAAATTTTCACTAAAGAAAATATCAGAGCTATTATATAAACATTATAATCAGAAAGTAATTGTTCTGATTGACGAGTATGATGTGCCGCTCGACAAAGCATTTCAGCACGGCTATTATAGAGAGATGGTATCTCTAATCAGGGGCGTGTTTGGAGAGGCATTAAAGACAAATGATTTTTTGCAGTTTGCTGTGTTGACAGGATGCCTTCGGGTTTCCAAAGAAAGTATATTTACCGGTTTAAATAATTTCAAGGTTTATGCTGCTGATGATGTTCAGTATGAAGAAGAATTTGGTTTCACAAAAGAAGAAGTAGAAAAACTCTTAGCTGACTACAATATGCAAGAGCATTTTTCGGAAGTTAAAGAGTGGTATGACGGTTATCATTTTGGGAATGTGGACATTTACTGCCCGTGGGATTTAATAAACTATGTTTCAGATTGGCGGACTGACCCGGACGCACATCCAAAATCATATTGGATTAACAGTAGCGGAAATGACTTGGTTAAACGCTTTATTGACAAGGCTGATGCAACCACAAAAGATGAAATCGAGCAGTTGATTGCTGGGGAGGCAGTTGAAAAGAAAATTCGGCTGGATTTGACTTATGATGAGATTGATAACAACATAGACAACGTATGGAGCGTACTTTTTACAACTGGCTATCTTACAAGGCTTGGAAAGAACGAGAACGATGTGTATAGTCTGGTTATTCCTAACAAGGAAGTTCGAGAGGTTTTCGTTTCTCAAATCAATGAATGGTTTAATGGAGTTGTGAAAAAAGATAGCTTCTCAACAAAGAAAATCATCGCTGGATTTCTTGAAGGAAAGACCGATGATATTCAGCTGGAACTGACAATGTTCCTTGGCGAAACGATTAGCATTTTGGATACGAAAGCCAGAAATGAAGAAAAGGAAAACTTCTACCATGGCATCTTAATCGGTATTTTGAAAAACTATTCCGGATGGGCGGTTAAATCGAACAAGGAGTCTGGTGATGGATTTGCAGATATTCTGATTAAACCTAAGAATCCTGATGTTGGTATCATAATAGAATTGAAGTATGCACGTTCCATGAACGAGCTTGATAAGGCCTGTGAAAGAGCAGTGGAACAAATCAAAGATCGCAGATACGACACAGAACTACGTGAGGACGGACGGAATGATATTCTTGCGTATGGAGTTGCATTCTGCAAAAAGCGTTGTAAAGTCGTAGTTGAAAAACTATAAGCAACAACCCCGCTCAAAGTATAGCGGATTTTTTGGGAGGTATTATTTTGAAGCTTAAAACAGGACAAAAGTGCGCATTTGGATTTGGCGCATTCGGAAAAGATATTGTGTATATGCTTATTGCATCGTATTTGCTCTACTACTACAATGTAGTGCTTGGGATGAGCAGTGTGTTTATCGGTACGGTGATGATGGCGGCCAGGATTTTCGATGCATTTAATGACCCGGTGATGGGTATTATCGTAGCAAAGACACGTACCAGGTGGGGCAGGTTTAGGCCTTGGATTTTTGCCGGCACAGTGCTCAATGCCGTGACCATATATGCTTTGTATGCCACACCTGAGTCTATGGGGGATTCAGCGCAGAGAGTGTGGCTTACGGTGTTTTACTTTGCATGGGGCATCACATATACGCTTATGGATATTCCGTTCTGGTCTATGATTCCCGCAATCACTGAGCCGGGCAGCGACAGGGAGCAGCTTACATCGCTTGCGAGGACCTGCTCAGGTATAGGTGATGCTATCCCTACGGTGCTCACGATGACAGTGGTGCCTATTCTTGGTGCTGGTAGCTCTATGGCTGATTACAGGATCGGATTTAAGTGGTGGGCGCTTATTATAGCGGTAGTGTTTGTGATTTCTGAGCTTGTGTGTGTAGCATGTGTGCCTGAAAGGCCGGTCGCCGGTAATGAGAAGCCCGGAAAGATATCTGATATGTTTAAAGCCTTATTTAAGAATGACCAGGCTATGACTGTTGTGGTCTCAATCATTCTCGTGTATACATCAATCAATATCTGTGGCAATCTCGTGCTTTATTTCTTCCGGTTTGATGTGGGAAACGAGGGGGCATATTCCATTTTTGCAGCAGTTGCTTTTGCAGCACAGGTTCTTGTCATGATGGTTATACCGCTGCTTCGCAAGAGATTCAGCAAAAGCTGTCTTTTTATATCAGGATTTATTATTCAGATAGCGGGTTTTGCGGTGATACTTATCATGGCGTTTGCAAAGCTCTACACACCGCAAAGCTGGTACATACTCTGCCTGCCGGGTATTTTGATTTATCTGGGCTATGGTATGCTCAATGTTATCATGACCATATTTCTTTCAGATTCTGTTGATTATGGTGAGGTGATGAACGGTACGAGAGAGGAGTCGGTCATTTTCTCAATGCAGACATTTACGGTAAAGCTCGCATCAGGTGTAGCAGTATTTTTGGCAGGGCTGATAGTCGACTGGATTCACCTGGATACCTCGGCTACGGTACAGACACAGGATACACTTGATGCTCTTCGTATGTGGATGACGATTCCGTCTGTTATTCTGCTCATCGTGGGCATATTTGTATTTAAGAGATTTTATAGGCTGGATGATGCTAGGATGGAAGAAATTAAATCCAAGCTTAATTAAAACTTTAATCTGAAGCAGACTTAAATTGCATACGAAAGTCAAAAATGCCCATGCATGGCTGCATGGGCGTTTTTAATTTCTTATTTCTTAAGTTTTTTCTGTGCCGTAGAAAGCATCAGCTTAATACGGTTCAGCTGATTCACCTCAGAAGCACCCGGATCATAATCGATAGCCACGATATTGGCATCCGGATGATCATGTCTGATTCTCTTTATAACTCCCTTACCCACAATATGGTTCGGTAAGCATGCAAATGGCTGCGCACAGATGATGTTTGTGACGCCCTCATTGATGAGCTCAAGCATCTCACCTGTCAAGAACCAGCCCTCACCGGTCTGATTACCGCAAGAAACGATAGGGGAAGCATACTCTGCGAGATCCTGCACGTGAGCGGTTGGCTCAAAATGCTTGCTCTTAGCCAACTCATCCCTTGCATCTTTTCTGAGCCACTCGAAGAAGGCGATAAGTCGGTTGTTCATAAACTTCGCTTTCTTTGAAGCTCCGAGATAGTCAGCCTTGAAATTCGTATTATAACAGCAGTAGAGTAAGAAATCAGTCAGATCAGGCACTACAGCTTCGGCTCCCTCTGCCTCGAGCAGGTCAACCACATAGTTGTTTGCTGCAGGCAGGAACTTGACGAGAATCTCACCGACCACGCCGACACGCGGCTTAACCTCATCTGTCATAGGCAGATTGTCGAAATCCCTTATGATTTCGCGGCACATCTTTTTGTATTTCTTGTGAGAGAGCATCTTTGTGTTGCCGACAAAATCGATGACTCTCTTTTTCCACTTCTCATGAAGTGCATTGGCACTTCCCGGCTCTTTCTCATAAGGACGTACCCTGTAGAGACAGCGCATAAAGATATCGCCAAACTCAAGTGCATACAGTCCGTGCTGGATAAGGCTTGGAGTAAACTTAAAGCCCGGGTTTTTCTCGAGACCAACCATGTTGATTGAGATAACAGGCACATCAGGATATCCGGCCTTTTCGAGGGCTCTACGGATAAAACCGATGTAGTTTGTCGCACGGCATCCGCCACCTGTCTGTGAGATGAGGATGGCGGTGTGTGTCATATCATAGTTGCCTGATTTGACGGCTGCCATAATCTGTCCCACGACAATGAGTGAAGGGTAGCAGGCATCGTTGTTTACGAACTTGAGTCCCACGTCCACACATTCCCTTGCAGGGATATCAGGTATGACCATATTGTAGCCGGCTGCCTTAAAGGCGGGCACGAGGAGGTCAAAGTGTATAGGCGACATCTGAGGACAGATGATGGTGTAGTTGTCCTTTTTCATCTGCTCGGTGAATACTACACGCTCGTAGTTAGATGGCTTTAATTCACGCTTTTCATGCTTGGCATCCTTGACTCTTATGGCGGCAAGGAGTGAACGGATACGGATTCTTGCTGCCCCCAGGTTGTTTACCTCGTCGATCTTCAGGCAGGTATATATCTTGCCTGAGCCTGTCAGGATATCGTTTACACAGTCGGTTGTGACCGCATCGAGACCACAGCCAAACGAGTTAAGCTGGATTAAGTCAAGGTCATCACGGGTCTTTACAAAGTTGGCTGCTGAGTACAGTCTGGTGTGATACATCCACTGATCCATTACGATGAGTGGTCTCTCAAGCTCGCCCAGATGTGATACGGAGTCCTCTGTCAGTACGCAGATGCCGTAGCTTGTGATGAGCTCCGGGATACCGTGGTTGATCTCAGGATCCACATGGTACGGACGGCCTGCGAGCACGATTCCGCGACGGCCGGTGTCCTCCATGTAGTCGAGCACCTCCTCACCCTTTCGCTGAATCTCAAGCCTTGTCATGGCAAGTTCCTTCCAGCCTGCGGCTACCGCATCACGAATCTGTGACTCAGGCAGGTTGAAATCACCCTTTGAAAAGGTGGCTACAAGCTGCTGTGAGATAGTCTCCTCGCTCTCAAATGACATAAACGGATTTATGAATTTAACCTCGCCGGATGTTATTTCATCCACGTTGTTTTTAATATTTTCAGAGTATGATGTGACAATCGGGCAGTTGTAGTGATTGTTTGCATCGGCAAACTCCTTGCGCTCGTATGGCACTGCCGGGTAAAAAATAAAATCTACATTTTGCTTTATGAGCCAGCTTATATGACCATGTGTGAGCTTTGCAGGGTAGCACTCTGACTCACTTGGTATGGAGTCGATACCCATCTCATAAATCTTTCTGGTGGACTGAGGGGACAGCACTACAGAAAAGCCGAGACGCTTGAAAAATGTAGCCCAGAACGGATAGTTCTCGTACATATTTAAGGCTCTTGGGATGCCGACTGTACCGTGTGGTGCAGCCTTTGGGTCAAGAGGCTCGTAGTCAAATATACGCTTGTTTTTGTATTCAAAAAGGTTTGGTATGTTATCCTTGTTTTTCTCCTTGCCCAGACCCTTTTCACAGCGGTTTCCTGTGATGTATTGTCTGTTGTCGGAGAATTTGTTTATAGTCAGAAGACAGTGGTTTGTACAGCCCTGACAGCGTGCAAGCTTTGTGGTGTAGGTGAGCTCGTTTATCTGGTCGATGGTGAGCATTGTTGTCTTGTAATCAGCCTCATGGCGCTCACGTGCGATGAGTGCGGCACCAAAGGCACCCATGATACCTGCGATATCAGGCCTTGTGGCATGTACACCTGCTATTTTTTCAAAGCTTCTAAGAACGGCATCATTGTAGAATGTACCGCCCTGGACTACGATATTTTCACCGAGGTCGCTTGCATCAGACAGCTTGATAACCTTGAAAAGTGCATTCTTTATTACTGAGTAGGCAAGTCCTGCTGATATATCTGCGACAGATGCGCCCTCCTTCTGGGCCTGCTTTACCTTTGAGTTCATGAAAACCGTACATCTGGTTCCGAGGTCGATAGGGTTCTTTGCAAAAAGGGCTTCCTTTGCAAAATCCTGAACAGAGTAGTTTAAAGACTTTGCGAAGGTCTCAATAAACGAGCCACAGCCTGAAGAGCAGGCCTCGTTGAGCTGTACTGAGTCGACGGTCTGATTCTTTATCTTGATGCACTTCATGTCCTGTCCACCGATATCGAGGATACAGTCTACCTTTGGGTCGAAGAATGCCGCTGCGTAGTAGTGGGCTACAGTCTCAACTTCGCCGTCGTCCAATTTTAAAGCTGCCTTTAATAAAGCCTCTCCGTAACCTGTAGAGCAGGAGTGTACAATGTGTGCATCCTCAGGAAGCTTTGCGTAAATTTCCTGGATAGAGCGGATGGCTGTCGCGAGAGGGCTGCCGTTGTTGTTGCTGTAGAATGAGTACAAAAGGTCTCCGTCCTCACTTACGAGTGCGATTTTAGTGGTGGTTGAGCCCGCATCTATTCCGAGATAGCAGTTTCCCTTGTATGTAGAAAGGTCACCGGTCTTTACGTGATTGTTGCCGTGACGCGTTGTAAATTCATCGTAATCAGCCTGATCCTTAAAAAGAGGCTCCATACGTGCCACCTCAAACTCCATCTTGATGCCGTTTGAGAGGCGGTCGATTAAGGATGAGAGTGTGGTGACCGTGTTATCTTTATAGTTTAATGCAGAGCCTATTGCTGCAAACAGATGAGAGTTCTCCGGAACGATGGTGTGCTCGTCATCGAGATTTAAGGTCCTGATAAATGCTGATTTAAGTTCTGACAAAAAGTGCAGAGGACCGCCAAGGAAAGCAACATGTCCCTTGATTGGCTTACCGCAGGCGAGACCACTGATGGTCTGGTTTACCACGGCCTGAAAGATTGAAGCGGATAAATCCTCGCGTGTGGCTCCCTCATTGATGAGAGGCTGGATATCTGTTTTGGCAAATACTCCACAGCGGGCTGCGATAGGGTAGATGGCCTTGTAGCTTTTTGCGTATTCATTTAGTCCTGTAGCGTCTGTCTGGATGAGAGAAGCCATCTGGTCGATAAATGAGCCTGTACCGCCGGCACATATGCCGTTCATACGCTGCTCTACGTTACCACCCTCGAAGTATATGATTTTGGCATCCTCGCCACCTAGCTCTATTGCCACATCGGTCTGTGGAGCATAGTGTGTGAGTGCGGTAGATACAGCTATAACCTCCTGTACGAATGGCACCTCAAGGTGCTTTGCAAGAGTGAGTCCGCCGGAGCCTGTTATCATAGGACAAACTGAAAGGTCACCTGTCTTGTCGTAGGCCTTTCTGATAAGGGACTCAAGTGTCTCCTGGATATTTGCAAAATGACGCTCATAATCGGAAAAGAGGATATTGTCATCGGCGTCAAGAAGTGCAATCTTGACGGTTGTTGAGCCGATATCAATGCCCAACTTATGTAAGCTGTTATTTTCCATAGTGGTTCCTCCATAATGTATTACTTATATGTTTTTATATATCTTTCTTCTTATTAAAATATATAATTGTTCTATTATCAAAACAGAGATTATTATACGACAGATATCGACAAATTACAATGACTATAATTATAAAGAATTTGTGAATAATTCGCAGTCTCGTTGACAAAGTATGATTTAACTATCATAATAAATTTTGTAATAATCGCTGCGCTTTGCACTATAGTGTAAAAGGCAGCAATAATATGACAGGAGGATGCAGATACGTGGTTTTATTGCATCGTGATGTAACCACTGCTTGTCACATAATGGTGTGAGCAGCAGGGGAATGAACCATGTCTGCTAAAATGTATGAACTGGCTTAACAAACTAGAACAAAAATATGGAAGTAAAGCGATTCCGAATATCACTAGAATATTTATCGCTGCGAATCTGATAGGCAGTGTGCTGCTTTTGACAAAGGGAGATGTTGTCCTTTATTATCTGCAGTTTTCAGCTTCTGCTATTTTGCACGGACAGGTATGGCGTCTTATAAGCTGGATTTTTGTGCCGAGCGGCAGCATATCATTTTTACAGCTTTTATTTATATTCTGTCTGTGGACGCTTGGAGACAGCATGGAGTCATATCTTGGCTCTTTTAGGATGAATGTGTACTTTTTCGGGGGCTTTTTGCTGTATGATATAGTAGGAATGCTTATATTTGCAGTGACACATGTATCCATCAATCTGACTATGTACTATATACTTATATCCATGTATCTGATGCTTGGCCTTTTGATGCCTGAGGCAGAGGTGAGGCTTTACTTTGTGCTTCCTATAAAGATGAAGTGGATGGTGCTTGTTTACTTCGTGATGTTTGCATATGATGTGTATACCTATATGAGCTTTGGATGGCAGATTGGATTGGCATACGGCTCAGAAATCGTTCTTGCACTTATAAATCTGTTGGTATTCATTTATGGCTGCAAGCACAGGCTCTCATTCAGACAGAATATGCACCAGAAGAGGAGAAAGGCACAGTTTAAGGCTCAGTTTTCCGAACCTCGCCCGGGCAGTGGCATCTCACGTCACAAGTGCTATATATGCGGCAGAACGGAATTGTCAAATCCTGAATTAACATTCAGATACTGCTCGAAGTGCACCGGCAACAAGGAATACTGTCAGGATCATCTGTTTACACATACGCACGTATAACATACATGCACTACTTTTTCTAATTCATTGACAAAGTAAACTGATGAATTTATAATGGACACAGTATTATTTTCGGAGGAACATTTATGGAGAACGAGGCAACAGTTTCGAAAAATTTTATTGAACAGATTATTGAGAAGGACTTGGCAGAGGGTCATTGCAAGACAGTAAAGACCAGATTCCCACCGGAGCCAAACGGTTATTTACATATCGGCCATGCAAAGTCTATTCTTTTAAACTATGGACTGGCAAAGAAGTATGACGGACAGTTCAATCTCAGGTTTGATGATACAAACCCTACCAAGGAGCGTCTGGAGTTTGTAGAGTCAATCGAGGCCGATGTTAAGTGGCTTGGTGCTGACTGGGAGGATCGAAAGTTTTTTGCATCCAATTACTTCGACAAGATGTATGAGTGTGCTGTAGGACTTATAAAGAAGAAAAAGGCATATGTATCTGATCTGACACCTGATGAGATAAGAGAGTATAGAGGTACACTCACAGAGGCCGGCAAGGAGGATCCATACTCAAAGAGAAGTGTTGAGGAAAACCTAGACCTTTTTGAGCGCATGAAAAACGGTGAGTTCGAGGATGGCACAAAGGTGCTTCGTGCGAGAATTGACATGAGCTCTTCAAACATCAATATGAGAGATCCGATTCTTTATCGTGTGGCTCATATGACACATCACAATACAGGTGATAAATGGTGTGTATATCCTATGTATGATTTTGCTCATCCTATAGAGGATGCTATTGAGGGCATCACACATTCTATATGTACTCTTGAGTTTGAAGACCACAGACCGCTGTATGATTGGGTGGTTATTGAATGTGGATTTAAGAATTCTCCTGAGGAGTCGCCAAAGCAGATTGAGTTTGCAAAGCTCTATCTGACTAATGTTGTAACAGGAAAGAGATATATCAAGCGTCTTGTGGAGGACGGCATCGTTGATGGCTGGGATGACCCGAGACTTGTTTCTATAGCAGCGCTCAGACGCAGGGGCTTCACACCGGAGTCTATCCAGAATTTTGTTGATCTGTGTGGTATATCAAAGGCTAACAGCTCTGTTGACTACGCTATGCTTGAGTACTGTATCCGAGAGAATTTAAAGGCTAAGCGCCCTCGTATGATGGCTGTGCTTGATCCGGTCAAGGTGATTATCGACAATTATCCTGAGGGACAGGTTGAGTATCTTGAAGTGGACAATAACGTGGAGAATCCTGAGCTTGGAAAGAGAAAGGTTCCTTTCACCAGAGAGCTTTATGTGGAGAGAGAGGACTTCATGGAGGAGCCACCGAAGAAGTATTTCCGTATGTTCCCTGGCAATGAGGTGCGTTTCATGAACGCTTATTTTGTGAAGTGCAATAGCTGTGTGAAGGACGAAAACGGCAATGTTACAGAGATTCACTGTACATATGACCCGGCTTCAAAGGGTGGCAACAGTCCTGATGGCAGAAAGGTCAAGGGAACTATCCACTGGGTTTCAGCCGAGTATGGTAAGCAGGTAACAGTACGTCTTTACGAGAATATCGTAAATGAGGAGCTTGGAGTGTACAATGAGGATGGAAGCTTAAATCTTAATCCAAATTCACTCACAGTGCTTGATAACTGTGTAGTGGAGCCGGAGCTTATGAATGCAAAGGCTTATGACAGCTTCCAGTTTGTCAGAAATGGCTTCTTCTGCGCGGATTGCAAGGACTCAAAGGATGGACAGCCTGTATTTAACAGAATCGTCTCATTAAAGAGCTCATTCAAGCTTCCGACAGCTAAATAGTTTTTGACTAAAAATAAACAGAAGAGAAGAACAGAGGTAAAATATGGATTTAATGTCAGGTCTTGACAAATTCGGTTTAAATCCTGAAGACATAAATGACCTGTATGATGAGGATAAAGCAGCTGCCACCGGGAATACTCCGGTGGCATCTACTGTTCAGACAGAGGATGAAACGGATTTTGTTTTCGCGAAGAATATAACATGTCCGGTGTGTGATAAGAGCTTTCAGACACTGACGGTAAGGACCTCAAGGGTTCGCTTTCTTGGTTCTGATGACGATTTCAGACCAGTATACAAGGGGATTGATACAATAAAGTATGGTGTCACATCGTGTCCGCATTGTGGTTATAGTGCGATGAATGGCGACTTTGTACATGTATCGAGTACACAGATAAGGCTGCTTAAGGAGCAGGTTGCTGCCAAATTTAAGCCCCGCAGCAAGTCTGTGCCTTTGTTATATTCGTATGATGAGGCAATAGACAGATATAAGCTTGCACTTTTTTCGGCAATTGTTAAAAGAGCACCGTACAGCGAAAAGGCATATATTTGCCTTAAGATGTCATGGCTTTATCGTGGCTTATTGGAGCAGCTTGCATCCGATTGCAGGTCAACGGACAGTGAAGAGTTTGCAAGTGCACAAAAGTCAGAAAAATATTATTATGAGCAGGCTCTTGATGGCATGACCAGAGCGGTTGCGACAGAGCATTTCCCGATATGTGGTATGAATCAGGATACTGTTGATTTACTTTTAGCTCAGATGAATCATAAGCTTGGGCATCTGGATGTAGCTTCAAAGCTTGTTGCTAGGGTGCTTGTATCGAAAAGTGCTTCGAGACACATTAAGGATAAGGCGCTTGATTTAAAGAATGATATTATTAAAAAAATAAGAGATGTGAAATAATTGTTGTTATTTCACATCTCTTTTTTATTTGTTGTAACAATTAATTGTTTTTCTTGTTCTCAAGCTCAAGAAGCTTCATTGCGCGAACCTTGAGTGGCAGACCAAACAGTGTGATGAAGCCGTCTGCATCATGGTGATCATATAAATCTCCTGTAGTAAAGCTTGCAAGAGACTCACTGTAGAGTGAATATGGTGAAGTAGTGCCGGCCTTGATGATGTTGCCTTTATATAATTTGAATTTAACTTCTCCGGTTACATATTCCTGTGTTGACTCTACGAAAGCCTGGATTGCTTCACGAAGTGGTGTGAACCATTTTCCTTCGTATACTACCTGAGCGAGCTTGTTGCCCATTTCTTTCTTGACCTCCATTGTGGCACGGTCAAGGCAGAGCTCCTCGAGCTGGTCATGTGCCTCCATGAGGATTGTTCCACCCGGAGTCTCATATACACCACGTGATTTCATACCTACTACACGGTTCTCAACGATATCGATGATGCCGATGCCGTGCTTGCCACCGAGACGGTTGAGCTCTCTGATGATGTCTGCTACCTTCATCTTTTTGCCGTTGACAGATGTAGGAACACCCTTCTCAAATGTCATTGTAACATACTCACCTTCGTCAGGAGCATGCTCAGGTGTGACACTTAATACGAGCAGATGGTCGTAGTTTGGCTCCTGTGAAGGATCCTCAAGCTCAAGTCCCTCGTGGCTGATGTGCCAGAGGTTACGGTCACGGCTGTAGCTTGAATCTGTGCCGAACGGAAGGTCGATTCCGTGTGCCTTACAGTACTCGATCTCAGCCTCACGTGAATCCATTTTCCAGTTGTCCTGACGCCATGGAGCGATTACCTTGATATCAGGAGCAAGTGCCTTGATACCGAGCTCGAAACGGATCTGGTCGTTTCCTTTACCTGTAGCACCGTGGCAGATGGCTACAGCACCTTCTTTTCTTGCGATCTCTACAAGCTTCTTTGCGATGCCCGGTCTTGCCATTGCTGTTCCAAGGAGGTATTTGTGCTCATAAACTGCGCCGGCCTGTACACAAGGTACGATGTAGTCCTCACTGAACTCATCACAGATATCCTCTATGTAAAGCTTTGAAGCTCCGGATAATTTAGCTCTCTCATCGAGTCCGTCAAGCTCCTCTCCCTGTCCGCAGTTGATGCAGCAGCAGATTACGTCATAGTCATAAGTCTCTTTAAGCCATGGAATGATAGCAGTGGTATCAAGTCCGCCTGAATAAGCTAATACAACTTTGTCTTTCATAAGTGCGTGTCCTCTTTTCGTTTATTCTTTATGATGGTAACCATTAACTGCTTTTGTGTCTAAAAGCCTTGAATAATTACTTTAGAATAAATATATACCAGTTCTTTACATATTGCAAGTGAAAAAATATACATTATTCATGTATAAATATACATAATTTTGTATAATTTTTCTCTTTACGGATTGAAATTACTGTACTATATTATTATGTATGATGCGTCAGACCCATTTTATATGGTTATGCAGAAATACAATATGAAAAGAGGAAATACTATGATAAAGGCTGGTATTATTGGAGCCACCGGATATGCCGGAGCAGAGCTTGTGAGAATTTTGATGAATCATAAAGAGGTAGAGATTGCATGGTATGGCTCACGAAGCTATGTGGATGAGAATTATGCCGATATCTATGGAAATATGTTTCAGATAGTTGATGCAAAGTGCATGGATGACAATATGGAGGAGCTTGCAGAGTCGGTCGATGTGATTTTTACTGCGACACCACAGGGCTTTTTGGCAGGCGTACTGACAGAGGATATATTAAGCAAGGTAAAGATTGTCGATTTATCAGCAGACTTCCGTATAAAGGATGTAGCTACATATGAGAAATGGTACAAGATAGAGCACAAGTCACCACAGTTTATTGATGAGGCGGTATATGGCCTCTGTGAGATAAACAGGGACAAGGTCACAAAGGAGACAAGACTTGTTGCAAATCCGGGCTGCTATACCACATGCTCCATCCTTACAGCTTATCCGCTTGTTAAGGAGGGTCTTATTGATACAGATACACTTATCGTCGATGCAAAGTCAGGCACATCTGGCGCAGGACGTGGTGCAAAGACACCTAATCTGTTTTGTGAAGTAAATGAGAGTATGAAGGCATATGGCGTTGCCTCACACAGACATACCCCTGAGATAGAGGAACAGCTTGGATATGCGGCAGGAAAAGAAATCCTTATCAACTTTACTCCACATCTTGTTCCGATGAACAGAGGAATCCTCGCTACAGAGTATGCGACATTTAAGAAAAAGCCTGATGGAACACTTCCTACTTATGATGAGATTAAGGCAGTTTACGATAAGTATTATGCAAATGAGAAGTTTGTCAGAGTGCTCAAAAAAGGTGTCTGCCCTGAGACAAAGTGGGTTGAGGGCAGCAACTATGTGGATGTAAACTTTGTGATTGATGAGAGAACCGGCAGAATTATCATGATGGGAGCTCTTGACAATCTGGTAAAGGGTGCTGCAGGACAGGCTGTTCAGAATATGAATCTGTTATTTGGCTTCGATGAGGCAGAGGGACTCAATATGGTTCCTATGTTCCCGTAATAATTAATAATAGGAAAGTAATTATCAGAAAGATGCATTATAATGCTGATAGTTATAAAAAATATAAGGATGATTTAATAAAATGAGTAATGAGAATAAATATGAAATAAGGGTTATGACGATAGATGACTATGACGAGGTGTACAGCCTCTGGCAGACTATCCACGGCTTTGGAATCCGTTCTATTGACGACTCAAGAGAGGGAGTTCTTAGATTTCTTAAGAGAAATCCGACTACAAGTGTTGTAGCGGTAGAGGATGGAAAGATAGTTGGAGCGATACTCTGTGGACATGATGGCAGAAGAGGCTGCCTGTATCATGTATGCGTGGATGAGCATTACAGGAAGTGCGGCATCGGTAAGAGTATGGTGGTTGCCTGCATGAGAGCACTTCAGGCAGAGCATATCAACAAGGTGTCAATCATAGCCTTCAAGGTGAATGAGCTGGGAAACCACTTCTGGAAGGAAGAGGGATGGACATTCAGAGAAGACTTAAACTACTATGATTTCACACTTAACGAAGAAAATATAACAAGATTTAACAAATAAGGAGCAGTACAATGGCAGATAAGAACATGGAACAGGTAATGGAAAAGGCACAGGTGCTCATAGAGGCACTTCCGTATATACAGAGATTTAACAGAAAGATTATCGTTGTAAAGTACGGCGGATCTGCAATGGTTGACGAACAGCTTAAAAAGCAGGTAATCCAGGATGTCACACTTCTCAAGCTGGTCGGCTTCAAGCCTATCATCGTACACGGTGGAGGCAAGGAAATCAGCAAATGGGTAGGAAAGGTCGGTATGGAGCCTGTATTTGTAAACGGACTCAGAAAGACTGATGCCGATACAATGGAGATTGCCGAGATGGTACTGAATAAGGTAAACAAATCTCTCGTTACACTTGTTGAGGAGCTTGGTGTGCAGGCTGTCGGAGTGAGTGGCAAGGATGGAGGTCTCTTAAAGGTTAAGAAAAAGTATTCAAACGGAGAGGATATAGGCTTTGTAGGTGAAATTACTGATGTCAATCCAAAAATTCTTTATGACCTGCTCGAGAAGGATTTTCTTCCAATCGTGTGTCCAATCGGTCTTGATGACGAATACAATACATACAATATCAATGCAGATGATGCAGCATGTGCTATCGCCAGAGCAATTTCAGCAGAAAAGCTTGCATTCCTCACAGATATCGAGGGTGTATACAGGGACCCTTCAGATAAGAATACTCTTATTTCAGAGCTTACAGTCTCAGATGCAAAGAAGCTTATAGGTGATGGTTTTATCGGCGGAGGCATGCTTCCTAAGCTCAACAACTGCATAGATGCAATCGATAACGGAGTTTCAAGAGTACATATTCTTGATGGACGTATCGCGCACTGCTTACTGCTTGAGATATTCACAAACAGAGGAATCGGAACAGCTATTCTTGGAGATTCGGAGGAGAAATTTAACAATGAGCAATAATATGGATAAACAGTCATACATTGATGAGGCAGAAAAGGAGCTTCTTCACACCTACAACAGATTTTCGCTTGTGCTTGATCACGGAGAGGGAGTACATCTTTATGATACAGACGGCAATGCATATCTGGACTTCGCTGCAGGAATAGCCGTATGTGCACTTGGATACAGCAATGAGCACCACAAGGAGGCATTAAAGGCACAGGTTGACAAGCTTTTACATACATCAAACCTTTACTACAATGCGCCTGTCATCGAGGCGGCAGACAAGGTACTTAATGCAAGCAAAATGGACCGTATTTTCTTTACCAACAGTGGTACGGAGGCCATAGAGGGAGCTATCAAGGCTGCAAAGAAATATGCCTTTACAAGAGACGGTCATGCCGGACATGAGATAATTGCCATGAACCATTCCTTCCACGGAAGAAGCATCGGAGCGCTTTCTGTTACAGGCAATGCGCATTATCAGGAGCCTTTTGAGCCTCTTATGCCGGGAGTTAAGTTTGCGGAGTTCAATGATTTAGAGAGTGTTAAGGCTCAGGTGACAGACAAAACCTGCGCCATTATTATGGAAACTATTCAGGGTGAGGGCGGTATTTACCCGGCAAAGAAGGAGTTTATCGAGGGAGTAAGAGCTCTCTGCGATGAAAAGGATATTCTTCTTATCCTTGACGAGATACAGTGCGGCATGGGCAGAAGTGGCGAGATGTTCGCATGGCAGAACTATGATGTAAAGCCTGACATCATGACCTGTGCGAAGGCACTCGGCTGTGGTGTGCCGGTTGGTGCTTTTCTCATGACACAGAGGGTGGCAGATAAATCCCTTGCACCGGGCGACCATGGCACCACATACGGCGGCAATCCGTTCGTAGGAGCCGCAGTAAGTGCAGTGTTTGATGAGTTTAAGCGTCTTGATATAGTAAGCCATGTAAAAGAGGTTGCACCTTACCTGGAGAAGAAGCTTGATGAGCTTGTTGCAAAATTCGACTGTCTCACAGCCAGAAGGGGTATGGGACTCATGCAGGGCGTGGAGTGCAGCCTTCCTGTAGGAAAGGTCTCAGCAGAGGCTTTAAATCAAGGCCTTATAGTCATTACGGCAGGCAGCAATGTGCTTAGATTTGTGCCTCCTCTTGTTATCGAAAAGAGTGATGTTGACGAAATGATAGAAAAACTTGAAACAACACTTGTAATACTGTCAAAAAGTCTGTAAAATAGAGAGGACATCGATTTCTCCTTTGAGATTATGATATTAATCAAAGGAGACCATATGAAAAAAATAATATTATTAAGTGCGTTTATTGTAACAATAGCGTTTGGCCTTTGCGGCTGCAAAAAGGATGATGCCACAGTTCATTTTGCTTCTGAAACGGAGCAGACTGCTGTGGTTTCAAGTGATGTAAACAGACAGACTGCTGATTCCAAGGAGAAGAAAGCTTCATCCGATGGAGAACAGGAGCAGAAGACAAAAGACACAGCAGATGACACTGATGAATCTAGCGAGTGGTGCGTCTATATCTGTGGTCAGGTTGCCAATCCCGGTGTATACAGAGTAAAGCCGGGCGCGCGAGTTTGTGAGCTTGTTGATATGGCAGGAGGCATGCTGGAAACAGCTGACAAGAGTTTTTGGAATTTGGCATCAGAGCTGTATGATGGGCAGATGCTGTATTTCCCGACTGTAGAGGAGCTTAAGTCAGATCACATACCTGAGGGCACATATACCACCGGCATAGATGGCTCGCTGATGAAGGGCGGCGCTGAGGAGCATATAGGCATAAAGGATGGCAAGCTCAATATCAATACCGCAACTGTCGAGCAGCTAATGGCTCTTTCCGGGATTGGTGAGAGCAAGGCAAAGAGTATTGTTGAAGATCGCGCCAAAAATGGATTGTTTTCTTCGATTGAGGATATCACGAGGGTGTCCGGCATCGGTGAAGCGATGTTTAATAAAATAAAAGATGATATAACAGTAAATTAGGAGTGTATAAATGGCAAAAAAAGTGCTGGTCGTTGACGACGAAAAGTTAATTGTAAAAGGAATACGTTTCAGTCTGCTGCAGGATGGCATGGAGGTAGACTGCGCATATGACGGTGAGGAGGCCTTAAATATGGCGAAGGCCAATTCATATGATATGATTCTTTTAGATGTCATGCTTCCAAAGATGGATGGCTTTGAGGTGTGTCAGGCAATAAGGGAGTTTTCTGATGTCCCGATTGTCATGCTCACTGCAAAGGGCGATGACATGGACAAAATTTTAGGACTTGAGTACGGCGCTGATGACTATATCACAAAGCCATTTAATATTCTTGAGGTAAAGGCCAGAATCAAGGCGATCATGCGGCGCACTTCACCGGAACGTGCACCACAGGTACAGTCATCTGTAATTGAAAAGGGTGATATCAAGCTCGACTGTGACAGCAGACGTCTGTTCATAAATGATAATGAAATTAATTTGACTGCAAGAGAGTTTGAACTGCTCGAGATTCTGATCAAAAATGAAAATAAAGTATACAGTAGGGAGAGCCTTTTAAAGATTGTATGGGGCGAGGATTACCCGGGTGACGTGCGTACGGTTGATGTGCATGTCAGACGTCTTCGTGAAAAGATTGAGGCAAATCCAAGCGAGCCGAAGTACGTTCATACCAAGTGGGGTGTGGGATATTACTACAACCAGAAGTAATACTTTCAGAAAGGTTCTAAAATGTTTAAGAGTAAAGTACATTTTGCATTTTATAAGAGTCTGAAATCCAGGCTGATTTTCATGATTTTTGTTCTCGTTCTGGTACCGGAGGTGGTGCTGTGCTTCGGCATACTTAACACCTACGAGTCCAGAGCGGTTTCAATCCGCGAAAGTGAAGTGCTTAGTCAGGCAAAGATTCTCGCAAACAAGATATCCACAAGTAAATACTTTGATAAGGATGGCAGTGACTTGAGCAATATTGATGCTCAGATTGACACTCTTACTACTATATATGAGGGCCGTGTGCTCATAGTTGACAAGCATTTTAAGATTATTAAGGATACGTACAATTTAGATGATGGCAATACTATTGTCTCAGAGGAGGTTATCAAGACCTTCTCTGCTTCAGAGATTACGAACTACGATTCTAAAAACCACTATATCGAGCTTTCTGTTCCGATAAGCAATCCAAACGACAAGGATTCAAAGATAGAGGGAGCACTTGTTGTAAGTGTGTCGACGGACAATATATCGCTAAATATGTCGTATCTGACACAGATTGCGGTGACGGTTGCCATTATCGCAGGTGCGGTGGTGCTCTTTTTTGGTGTGCTTGTGCTTTTGCACCTTTTTGTTCCGATTAAGAAGCTTTCTGACGAGATATCAGACATTAAGGATGGCTTTGGAAAAGAGCAGCTGGATGTAGATGACTATGCGGAGACTGCTATAATAAGCAGGAATTTTAATGAGCTGATGAGCGGAATGAAGGTCATGGATGAGTCCAGACAGGAGTTTGTATCGAATGTGTCACATGAGCTCAAGACACCTCTTACTTCCATGAAGGTACTCGCAGATTCCATCAACAGCATGGGTGATGAGGCTCCGATTGAGATGTACAGGGAGTTCATGGGAGATATCACAAGTGAGATAGACAGAGAGACAAAGATAATAAATGACCTGTTATCACTGGTTAAGATGGACAAGTCGGCTGCCACGCTGAATATCGAGAGTATCAATATCAATGACCTGCTTGAGCAGATTATGAAGAGGCTTCAGCCGATTGCTGACAAGCAGCAGGTGGAGCTTGTACTCGAGAGCTTCAGGCCGGTGACGGCAGAGATAGATGAGGTGAAGCTGACACTTGCTTTCACCAATCTCATCGAGAATGCCATCAAGTACAATGACAACGAGACAGGTGGCTATGTGCATGTATCCCTAAATGCGGACCATCAGTATTTCTATCTGAAGGTGGAGGACAACGGTATCGGTATACCGGAGGAGTCCTTAGAGCACATCTATGAGAGATTTTACCGCGTGGACAAGTCGCATTCGAGAGAGATTGGCGGTACGGGTCTGGGACTTGCCATTACAAGAAGCTCTATTCTTATGCACAGGGGAGCTATAAAGGCTCACAGTGTGGTGGGAGAGGGCACTACCTTTGATGTGCGTATACCGCTCAACTATATTGCATAGGAGGCTTGACGTGAAAAGAATAATTATATTCATGCTTACTGCGGCAATTCTGCTCTCCATGGTGGGCTGCACAAAGAAAAAAGCAGACAATACGGTTGAGGTGTATTGTCTGAATATGGATGTGACGAGCAGTGTGCCGGAGTCGTATGTGCTTAGAAGCAAAAACTCAGATGTGGACAAGCAGGTGGATGAGCTTCTTGGAAGACTGCAGGATAAGCCTGAGGACTCTAGGCTTCGCAAGGCTATCCCGGATGAGGTGGTGGTCAGAGGCCATGAGGAGAAAAACTATAACTGTACTGTGGATTTCAGCAAGGAGTATTATGACCTTACAGCTGCGCAGGAGGTGCTTTTGAGAGCGTCTGTGGTACGCACGCTCACACAGTTGGATAGTATTTCATATGTCACATTTACCGTAAACAGTATTCCTCTTGTGGATTCGGATGATGAGATTGTCGGCAGTATGGGTGCTGATGATTTTGTTGAGAATCCGGGTGAGCAGATTAATACAAGTGTGAAGGAGACACTCACGCTTTATTTTGCTGACAAGGATGGTACAGGGCTTGAGAAACAGACAAGAGTGATACATTACAGCTCAAACATAGCGCTTGAAAAGCTTGTTGTTGAGCAGCTTATAGAGGGACCGAAGGGATCAAAGCTTAAGGCGACTCTCCCGGGCACGACAAAGCTTATCAATGTGTCTGTGGCAGACAGAATATGCTATCTGAACTTTGATTCTTCGTTCAGAAATACTATTGACAATAACCTAACAGAGGATGTGGTGCTGTATTCGATAGTTAATTCACTCACCTCGCTGCATACTGTGGACAAGGTACAAATCTCGCTTGATGGTGAGAATGACGGCATGCTGCTTTATAATTACAAGCTAAGTAACATGTATGAGTTTAATAAAGATATAGTGGATTCTGATGATTCCACGGAAAAAACTGAAAAATAGAATAGATTGGATTAGGAGGAGAAGAGTATTAGTAAAAGACCGATGTTTTTATTTGCGTTGGTCTATACTGCAGGAACTGTTTCCGGTATGTATGGCAGAGGCTTTGGTTTTTTGACCTTTGCCGTACTGCTTGTGATTTTAATAGCTGAGTGTGTGGCGTCTAAGGGCAGTTTTTCCGGTATCGGGCGCATAGTTGTTTTGCTTATCCTGATATCGTCAGCTGTTTTTGCAACAGCACAATTCAGATACGCTTCAGTGGATGAAAACCGTGACAGCTATATGCAGTATATGACAGATGAAAAATCTGTCATCGTCTGGGGGAAGATTTATAAAACTGAATACAAGTATTTCTCATACAGGTATTATATGACGGACTGCGTAGTGCAGCCCGAGTACGGCAAGGCTTTTGGCAGAAAAATATCCTGTGGTGATGTCGTGGTATACTGTGACAGCAAAAGCGCACATCTGGGCGATTATATGAAAGCTTGCGGCAAGATAGGCTTGTTTAAGTCTGCAACCAATGAGGGCGAGTTTGACAGAGCGCGCTTTTACCGCTCACAAGGAATTGATTTCTCGGTGAATGCAGACAGTATTAAGACAAGCGCCGGTAAACATGCATGGTATTACCACAGACTTGAAAAACTTCGTGATACGCTGTCAGCTTCACTTCTTGAGGTGACTGATGAGACGACGGCAGGAGTGCTTTCGTCCATGCTGCTTGGAGACAAGTCGTATCTGGATGATGAGATAAAGGATTTATACCAGGTCAGCGGTATTTCACATATACTGGCTATTTCCGGACTTCATATTTCTATAGTTGGCATGGCCTTTTACAAGCTTCTCAGAAAAAGAAGGGTGAGCTATACAGCGGCATTTGTCTGTTCTGCGGTACTTATACTAAGCTATGCTGTTATGACAGGAAATGCCGTGTCCACAAGGCGTGCCGTGGGGATGTTCATACTTACAATGCTTGCGGCAGCTTTAGGCAGATGCACAGATATGCTCAATTCTCTTGGCATCATGGTCATTTACCTGCTATGGGACAATCCTATGGTTTTGGGATATGCCGGATTTGTGTTTTCGGTAGGGGCAATACTTGCTATAGGTATTGTGACACCTGTGATGAGTGCTTCTAAGGGCGAAAAATTCTGGGCATCAGTATCCATACAGCTTCCGATGCTTCCGGTTGTTGCTATGAACTATTATGAGCTGCCTCTTTTTGCGGTGTTTGTAAATCTCATTGTGATACCGGCTTTACCTGTCGTATTTATCTCGGGGCTGCTTGCGTCTGCCGCAGGCTGCTTTGGCGTGATGCCCGGCAAACTGCTGGTGTTTCCTGCATTTGCAGTGTTAAAGCTCTATGAGGTGCTTTGCAGTCTTGTTATGAAGCTTCCGGGGGCATCGGTTATCACAGGAGCACCTGATGGATACAGGATTTTCCTTTTTTATGCTGTTATGAGTGGCTTTTTGGTGGCATTTTCGCTTAAAAAACGTGCCATAGAGTGTGGCTTAAAAGAAAAAGGCCAAATACTTTACAGTGTCCAAAGAGTGGTGTGTACAGCAGTTCTGCTTGCAATTTTGCTTGTGAAGCCAAAAACTGCTGCGCAGCTTGATATACTTGATGTTGGGCAGGGAGATGGCATATTTTATCGCTTTGAGTCAGGCACATGCATCTTTATTGATGGAGGAAGCTCTGACCGGAAACAGCTTGGCGAGAATGTGATTATGCCGTTTCTTAAGTATAACGGCATACAGGGTATATCATACTGGTTTGTTTCACATGCAGACAGTGATCATATAAGCGGATTGTCTGAGGTGATAGACAGTGGGTATACTATAGAGCATATAGTTGTGGCAGAAGCAGCGGCTAAAGAGGAAGCTATGGAGGAGCTGCTTTTTAAAGCTAAGGAAGCAGGAATTGATATATGCCTTATGTCAAAGGGGGATTCGATTGAAATAAATGATGCATCAGGTTTGCGCAGTACTGCAAATGAAGAAGCTGATGGCATCATGTGCCTGTATCCGGGGCCCGCTGATACAGCCTTGGACAGAAACGATATGTGTCTTGTGCTGAAGCTCACGGATGGCAGGTTTAGTGGTATTTTCGGCGGAGATATATCATCTGAGGTAGAAAAGAAGCTTGTTAATGAGTATGGGGATGAGCTTTCTGTGGATTTTTACAAGGCAAATCATCATGGTTCCAGGTATTCAGGCTCTGCAGACTGGATTGAGGCTTTAAGCCCAAGGTGGGCTGCGGTATCATGCGCGGCAGAAAACCGCTATGGACATCCGGCTGATGAAGCCATGGATAGGCTTATGGATGCAAAGTGCCGAATTTTATACACAATGCAAAGTGGTCAGATTAAGTATAAAGAGAGTGCTATATATGAAAACAATAGATAATGATATAAAAGCAGGAGATTTCAAAAAGGTTTATCTGCTGTATGGACAGGAGAGATACCTCATAAAACAGTACAGGGACAAGTTGATAAAGGCTATGGTCAGTGAGGGCGACAGCATGAACTTTTCATCGTTTGAGGGAGATGGAATCAACCAGAAGGAGATAATTGACCTGGCGGAGACACTTCCGTTTTTTGCGGATAAAAGAGTGATTCTTATAGAGGATGCAGGCATTTTTTCAAAGGCAGGCGATGAGCTTGGAGAGTATTTAAAGGATTCACCTGAGAGTACGCACTTTATATTTGTTGAGGAGAGCGTTGATAAGCGCTCAAAGCTTTATAAGGCGGCAGCCAAGTGCGGTAATCCTGTGGAGTTCAAGGAACAGACGGATGAGACACTTGCCAGATGGATAGGAATGAGGATTAGAAAAGATGGAAAGGGTATGAGCCAGGCTGCCTACAACAGCTTTATAGAAAAAACCGGCACAGATATGGAAAATATCGACAAGGAGCTTGAGAAGCTGCTGTGCTACTGCATGGACAAGGACGTGATTGAGCTTTCGGATGTGGAGGCTGTAACGACAGAGCAGATCACAAACAAGGTGTTTGAGATGGTTGATGCGATTGCATCACACAAACAAAAGCGTGCGCTTGAGCTGTATTACGATCTGCTGGCACTTAAGGAGCCTGCCATGCGTATTATGTATCTTATATCGCGCCAGTTCAATATACTGATGAATGTGAAAGCCATGACAAATAAGGGCTTTGGCAACAAGGATATAGCATCAAAGGCCGGATGTCCGGAGTGGGCGGTGCGCAAATATCAGGCGCAGTGCAGGGCATATTCGCTGGATGATTTAAAGAGGGCTGTGAGAGAAGGTGTGGCATACGAGGAGGCTGTGAAGATCGGCAGGATGAATGACCAGATGGCTGTGGAGCTTTTTATAGTGCAGTACTCTGCAGATATGACCGGCACTCATGCGACAGGCAGTAAATGATATAACGCAAATATACAAAAAAGCAAATAAAAAAACCCATCGGTATGACGGCACCGATGGGTTTATTATTTATTGCTATATAGTAATTAAGCTAATCCGTTAACAAGCTTTGTTAAACGAGATACTTTTCTGGCTGCGTTGTTCTTGTGGAAGATACCCTTTGAACCAGCGCTTGCGATAGCAGAAGTTGCATCCTTTAATGCAGCCTCAGCAGCAGCCTTATCATTTGCAGCTACAGCAGCCTCAACCTTCTTGATTGCTGTCTTAACTCCTGATTTGATTGCTTTATTTCTTGCAGCCTTAGTTTCTGTTACTAAAATTCTCTTTTTTGCTGATTTAATGTTAGCCAACTCGTACACCTCCAAATATTTAATCTAATGTATGCCAAAACAGACACGGACGCTTTGGCACAAACATACTAGAATATAATATGTCAACCTTTCTGCTCTGTCAATACATATTTTGAAAAAAATTGCAAAAAATTAACATATATGTGATTTTGGAATATCATACAGGGGAGGTGTATTGATTTGTCGGCTGATAAATGGTGTGCAAGAACTGATCTGGCGCTTGAGACGCAGGAGAGCCTTAAAAAGGCAAACACAGATATGAGAGGTGTGAATTTCTCTGAAAAAAAGCTGGATAATGGAATCATAGTCAGTGTAGTGACAATTGACTCAGAAAATGCAGTCAGGGCTACAGGCCGTCCTAAAGGAAAATATGTGACAATTGAGGCTGCTATGCTGTCCGAGGGAGATGAGGAGTGCTGTCAGGCTGTGACAAGGGAGCTTTCAAGAGAGCTTAAGAGCTTTGTAAAGGCTGTCTGTGACAAGCGTATATATGCGGCGCTTGTTGTCGGGCTTGGAAACAGAAATGTAACTCCTGATGCGCTTGGGCCAAGATGCGTTGACAGCTTGTTTATCACCCGCCATATTGTAAAGGAATATGGCAGGTATGCGTTTAGCAACGAGAATGTAAACAGTGTGTGCGGCCTTGTGCCTGGCGTGATGGCTCAGACAGGCATGGAGTGCCTTGAGATAATAAAGGGTGTGGTGAGCGAGGTGAAGCCTGATTTTGTTGTGACAATTGATGCGCTTGCGGCACGCAGTACAAAGAGGCTGGGCTGTACCATACAGCTGACGGATACAGGCATAGTGCCCGGAAGCGGGGTAGGAAACCACAGGGACGGTATTAACCATGGCAATCTCGGAGTGCCTGTTATCGCAATTGGTATTCCGACAGTCATTGATGCGGTGACTATTGTTTCAGATGCGGTAAATGCCAGCCGGGAGAACACCGCAAAGCTCATGTCGCCTAAGTTAAACGGCATGTTTGTGACGCCGAAGGATATTGACGAGACGGTTAAGAGACTGGCAGGGCTTTTGTCTGAGGGCATAAATATGGCTTTTTCAAACGATGAATATGATGACTATAGTGAATAATTTTATTGCTTCGAATATCATTAGAGCCAGCCGCATAAGCTTTATGTAGCAGGGGCTGCGTGATGCTTTAGATGGGAGATGATATTGTGAAGAAGAAAATGATTGTGCTTATAGCGTTTATATATATTGCGTCTATGCTGTTTTGCGGTGATGGTGTGGGAAAGAAGTTCGTGGAAGAAAAATTTCCGCACCTTACATATTCTGACAAGGAGTGTGATGATTCAAAAAAGAAGGAGCTGCGTATTGTGGAGGATGAGGATACAGCAGGAGGTATTCTCTCATATGAGGAGCTTGCTGCGATGGAAAATGAAAATGCAAGTGTCAGGAACAATATGCTGCCGGATACCGACCAGCTGGCATTTGTTGATGAAGCTGAAAAAAAAGGTGAGCTGGCAGAGCTCAAGGAGCAGCAGAACGTGAAAATGCCGCAGGTAGATATGAGCTTTGACAATCTGGTAAAAAACTATTATCAGGTGGACAAGACTACATATATAGGAGCCGATGAGCTGTGTGAGGAGGCTTTGCTTGGGCGCGATATGTCTATAGAAAAGTCAGGCGATGGTCCTGATATACTCATATACCATACACATTCCCAGGAGGGGTACAGTGATTCACTTGATACATCAGAGACTGAGACCGTAGTTGGAGTGGGTGACAGGCTTGAATCACTTTTGAGGGAAAAATACGGCTACAATGTGCTGCATCACAAGGGGCAGTATGATGTGAATGACCGAGACCATGCGTATTCTAATTCACTTCCTGAGATTACAGAGATTATTGAGAAAAATCCGTCTATAAAGGTGGTTATTGACCTGCACAGGGATGGAGTGGCTGAGACTACAAGGCTTGCTGCCACAATAGATGGAAAGCCTATGGCACAGATTATGTTTTTTAACGGGCTGTGCCGCACTGCTGCAAGGGGACCGATTAATAGTCTGCCCAATGAGTATCTGGGGGATAATCTGGCGTTTTCATTTCAGCTGCAGCTCATGGCAAATGAGTATTATCCGGGGCTTGCAAGGCGCATATACTTAAAGGGCTACAGATATAATATGCATCTGTGTCCGAAATCACTGCTCGTGGAGGTGGGAGCGCAGACAAATACCAAGGAGGAGGCGTACAATGCAATGGAACCACTTGCAGATATACTTGATAAAGTGTTAAAATAATATAGACTTTATTTCACAAATCTGATAAACTTTGATGAGTTATTGAAAGCATTAGGAGGACATATGTCAATAGATCAGAGCAAAATCCGCAATTTTTGTATTATTGCCCATATTGATCACGGTAAATCTACACTCGCGGACAGAATTATAGAAAAAACAGGCACACTTACCAGCAGGGAGATGCAGGCTCAGGTGCTCGACAATATGGATTTAGAGAGAGAGCGTGGTATCACAATCAAGTCTCAGGCAGTCCGTATTATATATACCGCAAAGGATGGCGAAGAGTATATTTTTAATCTGATAGATACACCGGGACACGTGGATTTTAACTATGAGGTATCAAGGAGTCTTGCGGCCTGTGACGGAGCTATACTTGTAGTGGATGCGGCCCAGGGCGTTGAGGCACAGACACTTGCAAATGTTTACCTTGCACTGGATCATGACCTGGATGTATTTCCTGTTATAAATAAAGTGGATCTGCCGAGTGCGCGCCCGGATGAGGTGGCACAGGAGATAGAGGATGTTATCGGTATTGAAGCTATGGATGCACCGCGTATTTCCGCAAAGACAGGACTCAATATAGAGGATGTGCTGGAGCAGATTGTAAAAAAGATTCCGGCACCAACAGGCGATAAAGATGCACCGCTTAAGGCGCTTATATTTGATGCAACATATGATTCTTATAAGGGAGTCATTATTTTCTGCCGACTGAGAGAGGGCTCTGTAAAGGTAGGAGACACAATAAAGATGATGGCTACAGGTGCATCTGATGTGGTTACAGAGGTGGGTTATTTTGGCGCAGGCCAGTTTATACCATGCGATGAGCTTTCGGCCGGTATGGTTGGATACATTGCAGCCAGCATCAAAAATGTCAGGGATACACGTGTGGGTGATACAGTTACACTCGTTGACAGACCGTGCGATGAGGCGCTTCCGGGCTATAAGAAGGTCAACCCTATGGTTTACTGTGGTCTTTATCCTGCGGACAGTGCAAAGTATCCTGATTTAAGGGATGCGCTTGAAAAGCTGCAGGTCAACGACGCTTCATTACAGTTTGAGCCTGAGACATCACTGGCACTTGGCTTTGGCTTCAGATGCGGATTCCTTGGTCTTTTACATCTGGAAATTATTCAGGAGAGACTGGAGAGAGAGTTTGATCTGGATCTCGTTACCACTGCACCTAGTGTTATTTACAAGATTCACAAGACAAGCGGTGAGGTGATAGATTTGACCAATCCTTCAAATATGCCGGATCCGTCAGAGATTGAGTATATGGAGGAGCCATACGTATCTGCAGAGATTATGGTCACAAGTGACTATGTCGGTGCGATTATGAAGCTGTGCCAGGAGAGACGAGGAGTCTATATCAGCATGGAGTATATCGAAAAAACACGAGCTCTCATAAAGTACGACTTGCCATTAAATGAGATTATCTATGATTTCTTTGATGCTTTAAAGTCACGCTCGAGGGGGTATGCTTCGTTTGACTATGAGATGAAGGATTATGAGCGCTCAGAGCTTGTCAAGCTTGACATCTTAATCAATAAGGAAATGGTCGATGCACTTTCATTTATCGTATTCAAGGAGAGTGCATACGAAAGAGGCCGTAAGATGTGCGAGAAGCTTAAGGGTGAGATACCAAGGCATCTGTTTGAGATACCTATTCAGGCAGCAGTCGGTGGCAAGATTATAGCAAGAGAGACGGTTAAGGCGCTTCGCAAGGATGTGCTTGCCAAGTGCTACGGTGGTGATATTTCACGTAAGAAGAAGCTGCTTGAGAAGCAGAAGGAAGGAAAGAAGAGGATGCGTCAGGTGGGCAATGTAGAGATACCACAGGAGGCATTCATGAGTGTGCTTAAGCTGGATGAGGAGTAATCGCACATATGAAGAATCTTGAGATTTATATTCATATACCATTTTGTGTGAGAAAATGTGAATATTGTGATTTTTTATCATTTCCCGCAGACGATGATGCAAAGCTTCGCTATGTCAAGGGGCTTATGGCGGAAATGATATTTTACGGCCCGCTTATGAAGAACTATCAGGTGTCATCTGTCTATATCGGAGGAGGTACACCAAGCTCCATAGATGAGCAGTGGATTGCTGCTTTGATGGAGGGTGTGTTTGACTGCTTTAATGTGATGCCTGATGCTGAGATATCCATAGAGTGCAATCCCGGTACGCTTAGCAGGGAAAAGCTTTTAGCATACAGGGATGCGGGGATCAACCGCCTGTCCATAGGACTGCAGTCGGCAAATAATGATGAGCTTAAGCAGCTCGGGCGTATACATACCTTTGAACAGTTTGTGACGAATTACGAGGTGGCCAGAAACGTGGGCTTTAAAAATATCAATGTAGATTTGATGTACGGGCTGCCGGGACAGTCAGCGTCACAGTATATGGCGACGGTAAACAAGATTATAAGGCTTCATCCGGATCATATATCGGCGTATTCTCTTATAGTGGAAAAGGGTACTCCTTTCTATGAAAAGTACAAGTTTGACATGGTGCGCCAGGAGGCGGGCATGAGAACAGAGTTTCTGCCTAATGAGGACGAGTTATATGATATGGAAAAGGCGGGACAGAAGGCATTTATGGATGCCGGCTACAGGCAGTATGAGACATCTAACTATGCTAAAAGAGGTATGGAGTGCCGCCATAATATAGGCTACTGGACCAGAGCTGACTATTTAGGACTTGGAATAGGGGCGGCATCGCTTATATCAAATGTCAGATATACCAATACATCCGATATGGATGAATATCTGTCGCGCTGCCGTCATATACATGATGTGGGTGATGATATATTTAAGGCCAATCTGCATGTGGCAGCTGATGTTATAGACAAAAAGGGACAGATGGAGGAGTTTATGTTTCTTGGACTTCGTATGAATGAGGGGGTCACAAGAGAAGCCTTTGAGAGGGCATTTGGTATTTCGATAGATGCAATCTACAAGGATACGATAGACAGCCTGAAAAAACAGGAGCTGCTCGTGGTAAAGGCCGGGCATATCTATTTATCGGAGAGAGGAAAGGATGTAGCCAATTACGTTATGGCACAGTTTTTGAAGGATTAACGGAGAATAAATTATGGATATGACTTTTAAGCTTCAGGTGTTTGAGGGACCGCTTGATCTGCTTTTATACTTGATAGAGAAAAATAAAGTAAATATTTATGATATCCCGATTGTCGAGATTACAGCGCAGTACATGGAGTATGTGAATCAGATGAAAAAGGATAACCTGGACACGCTCAGCGAGTTTCTCGTGATGGCAGCTACGCTCCTCGACATAAAGTCAAAGATGCTTCTCCCAAAGAAAGAGGAAGAAGAGCAGGAGCAGGAAGATCCAAGAGCAGAGCTTGTGCAGCAGCTGCTTGAGTACAAGATGTACAAGTGCATGGCAAATGAGCTTAAGGATCGCCAGCTGGATGCCGGCAAGGTGTGGTATAAGAAGAAGGACATACCTGATGAGGTCCTTGCATATGAGGAGCCTGTTAATCTTGAGGAGCTTGTCGGAGATATCCGTCTTTCTGATTTAAACAGAATCTTTCAAAGTATAATGAAGAGACAGGAAGAAAAGATAGATAAGGTCCGTTCGAAGTTTGGTAAGATTGAAAAGGAAGAGGTCTCCTTAGAGGAAAAGATGGAATATCTGACAGACTATGCTGCCTCACACAAGCACTTCAGCTTCAGAGGGATGCTTACTGCATCGTCAAGCAAAGTGGAAGTCATAGTTACATTTCTTGCCATACTGGAGCTTATGAAGACCGGCAAATTAACTATTGTTCAGGAGCATATTTTTGATGATATCCGGATTGAGTCAAGGATTGCTGCATAAAGAGGGGTTGAGGATATATGAATTACAAAGCTGCAATAGAGGCTATTTTATTTACCATGGGAGAATCTGTGGAGTTTGGAAGGATAGCCGATGCAATACAATTAAATGAAAAAGAAACAAAAAAGCTGCTTGACGAGCTGATTAAGGAGTATAGAAGCTCTTCAAATATTGGTATGAATATTATAGAGCTTGATGGTGCTTATCAGATGTGTACAAAGCCGCAGATGTATGAGTATCTCATCCGCATTGCAAAGCAGCCTAAGAAGAGGGTGCTTACGGATGTGCTTTTAGAGACTCTTTCAATCATAGCGTACAAGCAGCCTGTAACAAAGGCAGAAATAGAAAAAATCAGAGGTGTGTCAAGTGAACATGCCGTAAGCAAGCTTGTCGAGTACAATCTGGTGCAGGAGCTTGGAAGGCTTGATGCCCCGGGAAGACCGCTTTTGTTTGGTACCACAGAGGAATTTCTAAGGAGCTTTGGGGTTTCGTCTATCGACGAGCTGCCGGTACTAAGCCCTGTGCAGGTTGAGGAGTTTAAGCAGGAGGCAGAGGAAGAGATGCACGTGAAGCTTGATGTGTAGTGCAGGTGTATTGCGTAAGCTGCCATTTCATATAATAAGGACATGCAAATAATCATATATATTACCGATGGAGGTAATTATATGATTATTTTTTTTAGAAAATATAAGTCGAAAATAGCTTTAATGGTTTTCATTTGTGTGTTGGTTTGTACTGTTGGCTGTTTGTTTGATTTTAAGTCGCTGGAAAAGCAAAAAATGCCCGGTTTGGAAAAGAAAAGTGTGTTTATGGCGGCTGAAAATACTGATGCTAAGAATACTGACAAAGCCGTAAATGAGCCCAGGCTTCATGCTGTTTCAGCGGCATTATATGATGCGGATGACGAGACGTTTATATATGGCAGAAATATGAGAGACAGCATGGCAAATGCCAGCACCACGAAGCTTCTTACGTGCATTGTGGCACTTGAGAAAGCCGATATAAATGATATGGTCACGGTTTCACAAAATGCCGCATCACAGCCTGAGGTCAAGCTTGGACTTGTGGCCGGGAATAGCTATAATATGAAGGATTTACTCTATGGCATGATGCTTGAGTCGTTCAATGACTGTGCCTATGCGATTGCGGAGCATGTGGGCGGCTCGACGGAGGGCTTTGCAAAGCTTATGAATGAAAAAGCAAATGAGATAGGGTGCCTTGGCACGTATTTTATTACACCAAACGGGCTGGATGCTGAGAATGATATAAGCTTTCACCACTCCACGGCGGGAGATTTGTGTGTTATAATGTCTTATTGTGCGTGGAAATCATCAAAATCAACACAGTTTCTTGAGATAACACAGACTATGAAGTACACATTTGAGACAAAGGAAGGTCAGATGATTTTTAGCAATCACAACAGGCTTCTTACGGAGACGGATTATTGCATATCAGGAAAGACCGGCTTTACCACAAAGGCAGGCTACTGCTATGTCGCAGCAGTTGAAAAGGATGGAAGGAGAATGTGCCTTTCTCTCTTGGGCTGTGGGTGGCCAAACAATAAAAACTATAAGTGGGCTGATGCAAAGAGTCTGGTGGAGTATGCGGTTTCAGATGCTGCCGAAGCTTCTTACTGTGATGCTGCTTGTGTAACAACACAACAGACTGGTGATACACGAAACACAATTAACTTAAAATATACAGAAAATAACAAGAAGAATAAGAAAATTTGCAAGAATTTTCTCAAGAATTTTACAATTAATATAGGAAATTTTTTCTAAACAAAAATAAAGGTTAAAAATTTAACAAATTAGTTGAAAAAAATTTAGAAATAGTCTATTATCATACTAGCGAAAAATTTTATTTTTTTATAGATGGAGGATATAAAATGAGTAGTAACAATCAAAGCTTGGCAATGCAGCGTATTGCTAAGTTAGTCGACGAGAACAGTTTCATGGAAATTGGTTCTCTTGTGACAGCTCGCAGTACAGATTTTAACCTTACTGCAGCAAAAGCTCCTTCAGATGGTGTTATTATCGGACACGGTCTGATTGATGGAAATCTTGTATTTATCTACAGCCAGGATGCAACAGTTCTTAACGGAACAATCGGCGAGATGCATGCAAAGAAAATTGCTTCTGTATATGATATGGCCATGAAAATGGGCGCACCTGTTATCGGATTTATCGATTGCGGTGGTATCAGACTTCAGGAGTCAGTTGATGCTTTAGACGGATTTGGTCTTATCTACGCCAAGGAAGTTGCAGCAAGTGGCGTTATTCCACAGATTTGTGGTGTATTCGGTAACTGCGGTGGCGGACTTTCTGTAGTACCGGCTCTTTGTGATTTCGCTTATATCGAAGAGTCTAAGGGCAGAATGTTTGTTAATACTCCTGATGCAATAGAGGGTAACCGCGTTGAGAAATGCGATACAGCAGCAGCTTCATTCCAGAGTGAGAACAATGGATGTGTAGACGGAATCGGTTCAGAGGATGATATTATCGCTGATATCAGAGCTCTTGTCAGCATGCTTCCGCTCAACAACGAGGGAGATGTATACACAGACTCATGTGAGGATGATCTCAACAGAGCATGTAACAGCATGGCTGATATGAAGGCTGATCCAAGATTCCTCTTATCAGAGCTTTCTGATGATCATGTATTCTTTGAGACAAAGAAAGACTTTGCCAAGAATATGGTAACAGGCTTTGTTAAATTAAACGGCATGACAGTCGGTGCAGTTGCAAACTGCAGCACAGTATATGATGCTGAGGGCAAGAAGGCAGAGGAGTTTGCACTCTCTCTTACTGCAAAGGGCTGCAACAAGGCAGCTGAGTTTGTATCATTCTGTGATGCTTTCTCAATCCCTGTACTTACACTTACAAATGTAAACGGATTCAAGAATTGCATGTGCTCTGAGAAGAAGCTTGCAAAGGCTCTTGCCAGAATGACATACGCATTCTCAAGTGCAACATGTCCAAAGGTTAACCTGATTACAGGCGAGGCTTACGGAAGCGCATATGTTGCAATGAACTCTAAGTCAATCGGAGCTGATATGGTTTATGCATACCCTGATGCAAAGATTGGTATGATGGATTCAAAGATTGCAGCTGAGATTATGTATCCGGGCGCTGATGCAAAGGAAATCGATGAGAAGGCAGCTGATTACGAGAAGCTTCAGTCTTCTGTTTCATCAGCAGCAGCCAGAGGATATGTAGACCTCATCATTGATCCGGCTGACACAAGAAAATATCTTGTAGGTGCTTTTGAGATGCTTTACACCAAATATGTAGATGCACCAGAGAAGAAACACGGAACTAAATAATAGAAAGGCGCATTTTGTTATGAAGAAAAAAATAACATATATCCTTAGCCTTCTTATGATTGTATGTATGCTTGGAGCATGTGGCTCTGACAATGCCGAAAAGACATACGGCGGATACACAACAGACGAGCTTCATACTGAGGCAACAGACAGCCTTGGCAATATCCAGAACTACATTGCGCTCGTAGATAGTTGTGGCGGTTATGACAACTATGAGAAGAGTGTCAAGGAAGTTGAGGAGAAGACAGGCATGACAGAGGGTGAGGTTGTTTACAACACACTCGGACAGTCGGGAAGAAGCGTTTCAATGAAAAATATCGACGCTGAGCTTGATGCCGTTTCATCATGGCTTGATCTGGTTGACAAATACGGAGACGTAAAGGATGCAACTAATGGCAAGGATTTTACAGTAACCAAGTCAGGTGGTACACTCACTACCGATATGACACTTACATTTGGCAAGCAGGATGTAACATACGAATTAGTATATGATTCGGTTACCATGGAGGTAACAGGAATCTCACTTACTCCTGTTCAGACAATGGGACAGAAGCTTGCTAAGGCAGGACAGAACACAGTAATTTCAATGAGTATTGTATTCTGTGTACTTATTCTTATCTCTCTTATCATTTACTGCTTCAAGTTTATTGCTCTTATCGGCAATAAGCCAAAGAAGGCAGAAGCAAAGAGCGAGCCTGAAAAGAAAGAGACTGCTGTTGCAGCAGCACCTGCTACAGACCTTACAGATGATACAGAGCTTGTAGCTGTTATCTCAGCAGCTATAGCAGCAAGCGAGGGTACTACAACAGAGGGCTTTGTAGTCCGTTCAATCAATAGAAGATAATTTAGGAGGACATTTGAGATGAAAAACTATACAATTACCGTTAACGGAAATGTTTACGATGTTACAGTAGAAGAGACAGGAAGCACACCTAGCACAGCAAGCACACCTAGAAGAGCTGCAGCACCTGCTGCCGCTGCACCAAAGGCTGCTGCACCTGCAGGAGCAGGAAGTATCAAGGTTGAGGCCGGAGCTGCCGGAAAGGTATTTAAGCTCGAGGCTAAGGTTGGTGATGCAGTAAAGAAGGGTGATACACTTCTTATTCTTGAGATCATGAAGATGGAGACACCTGTTGTTGCACCACAGGATGGAACAGTAGCAAGCATTGATGTTGCTGTTGGTGATTCAGTAGAGTCAGGTGCATTACTTGCAACATTAAACTAATTCCAGGAGGTAAACTAATTTGAGTTACGTAGGTGAAACACTTTCAAACCTCCTACATCAGACTGCCTTTTTTAATCTGTCAGTCGGAAACTATGTTATGATTGCCGTAGCATGTGTATTCCTGTTTTTGGCTATTAAAAAAGGATTTGAGCCTTTACTTTTAGTACCTATTGCTTTTGGTATGCTCCTTGTTAATATCTATCCTGATATTATTGTAAGTCCTGAGCACTCAAGCAATGGAGTAGGTGGTTTACTTTATTATTTCTATACACTTGATGAGTGGTCAATTCTTCCTTCACTGATTTTCCTCGGTGTCGGAGCTATGACAGACTTTGGTCCGCTTATCGCAAACCCTATCAGCTTCTTACTCGGAGCTGCAGCACAGTTTGGTATTTTCGGAGCTTATTTCCTTGCAATCCTTCTCGGATTCAATGACAAGGCAGCAGCAGCCGTATCTATCATCGGTGGAGCTGATGGACCTACATCTATTTTCCTTGCCGGAAAATTAGGTCAGACAGGTCTGATGGGACCTATCGCCGTGGCAGCGTACTCGTACATGGCATTAGTACCTATCATCCAGCCGCCAATTATGAAATTATTTACTACAAAGAAAGAGCGTGCAATCAAGATGCAGAACCTTCGTCCTGTAAGCAAGCTTGAGAGAATTCTCTTCCCTGTAGTAGTTACTATCGTTGTTTGTACACTGCTTCCAACTACAGCACCACTCGTTGGTATGCTCATGCTTGGAAACCTTTTCCGTGAGTCTGGTGTAGTACGTCAGCTTCAGGAGACAGCAAGCAACGCCCTTATGTACATTGTAGTTATCTTACTCGGTACATCAGTAGGTGCTTCTACAAGCGCAGAGTCATTCCTTAATATGAGCACAATCAAGATCGTTATCCTTGGTCTTATTGCATTCATGGTGGGAACTGCTGCAGGAGTACTTTTTGGAAAGCTTTTATGCTTCCTTACAAAAGGCAAGATCAATCCACTTATCGGTTCAGCCGGTGTATCCGCTGTTCCTATGGCTGCTCGTGTATCTCAGAAGGTCGGTGCAGAAGAGGATCCAACAAACTTCCTTCTTATGCATGCTATGGGACCTAACGTAGCCGGTGTTATTGGAACTGCCGTAGCGGCCGGATGCTTCATGGCTATATTCGGTATTTAGATTTAATTAAGGAGGATTAATCATGTCAGAAGTGGTAAAGAAACCATTAAAAATAACAGAAACTGTTCTTCGTGATGCACATCAGTCACTGATTGCAACCAGAATGACAACAGAGCAGATGCTTCCAATCGTTGACAAAATGGACAAGGTTGGATACAACGCAGTAGAGTGCTGGGGTGGTGCAACATTTGATGCCTGCCTTAGATTCTTAAAGGAAGATCCATGGGATCGTCTCAGAAAATTAAGAGACGGCTTCAAAAATACAAAGCTTCAGATGCTTTTCCGTGGACAGAATATCTTAGGATATCGTCCATATGCAGATGATGTTGTTGAGTATTTCGTACAGAAGTCAATCGCAAACGGAATCGATATCATCCGTATTTTCGACTGCTTAAATGATATCAGAAACTTACAGACAGCAGTTACAGCATGTAACAAGGAAAAGGGACATGCCCAGGTAGCTCTTTCATACACACTTGGAGATGCTTACACACTTGACTACTGGATGGATATGGCAAAGAGAGTTGAGGACATGGGTGCTGACTCACTTTGTATCAAGGATATGGCCGGTCTTTTAGTTCCTGCAAAGGCTACAGAGCTTGTTCAGGCTCTTAAGGATTCTACAAGCCTTCCTGTTGAGCTTCATACACACTACACATCAGGTGTTGCTTCAATGACATACATGAAGGCTGTTGAGGCCGGAGTTGATATCATTGATACAGCTATGTCACCATTCGCTCTTGGAACAAGCCAGCCTGCAACAGAGGTTATGGTTGAGGCATTCAAGGGCACAGAGTTTGATACAGGTCTTGATCTTAATCTCTTAAGTGAGATTGCTGATTACTTCAGACCAATGAGAGAGGAAGCTTTAGCTTCAGGTCTCATGAACCCAAAGGTACTCGGAGTAAATATCAATACTCTCCGTTATCAGGTTCCTGGAGGAATGCTTTCAAACCTTATTTCACAGCTCAAGGAGCAGGGCAAAGAGGACAAGTACGAGGAGGTTCTCGCAGAGGTACCTCGTGTGCGTAAAGACCTCGGTGAGCCACCACTTGTAACTCCTTCTTCACAGATCGTTGGTACACAGGCTGTATTTAACGTACTCATGGGCGAGAGATACAAGGTTGCTACTAAGGAGACTAAGGATATCCTTCTTGGTAAGTATGGTCAGACAGTTAAGCCTTTCAACCCAGAGGTTGTTGACAAGGTTCTTGGCGATGATAAGAAGAATGCCATCACATGTCGTCCGGCAGATCTTCTTGAGCCTGAGCTTGACAAGATTGAGGCTGAGATGAAGCAGTGGAAACAGCAGGATGAGGATGTTCTTTCTTATGCTCTTTTCCCACAGGTTGCTACTGATTTCTTCAAGTACAGACAGGCACAGCAGACAGGTGTTGATGCAAAGGCCGCTGATACTGAGAATAAGGCTTATCCTGTATAGTATTTAAAAATATAATTCATGCTTTTAAATTTCAAGCAGGTCCGGCTTTGCCGGGCCTGTTTTTTGTATTGTGTGGCAAAAAATATAAATTCGCTCTTTCATATAGAGGAAAAAAGTGATAATATTTTAAGGTATGAAAAAATTGCTGCAGGTCACACAAATGTGTGAAGCACAGCCATAAACGGGAAAGCTCAGGAGTATATGATGTCAAATACTAACGACTTACTTAACAGGATAAATGCTAAATACAGTACGATGAGCAAGGGGCACAAGCTGCTTGCTACATACATAACTGATAATTATGATAAGGCTGTCTTTCTGACAGCGGCTAAAATGGGCGAGACGGTAGGAATTTCTGAGTCTACGGTTGTCAGGTTCGCTACATCGCTCGGATATAAGGGATATCCCGATTTTCAGAAGGCACTTGAGGAGCTTGTAAGGAACAAGCTCAATTCGGTTCAGCGAATGGAGGTCACATATGGGCGTATCAGCCAGTCACAGATTCTTGAGACTGTACTGCAGTCTGATCGTGACAAGATTAAGACCACTCTGGAAAAAATTGATGCGGATGCATTTGACCTGGCGGTAGATACTATTTTACAGTCAAGGAAAATTTATATTGTCGGAATCAGAAGCTGTGCACCTCTTGCAAGCTTTCTTGCATTTTATATGAATCTGATGTTTGAGGATGTGTGTCTGCTTACGACAAACAGCTCGAGCGAGCTTTTTGAGCAGATGGTGCGCATTGGCAAGGAGGATGTGATTATCGGCATCAGCTTTCCGCGTTACTCTATGCGTACACTTAAGGCACTGGAATTTGCCAACAACAGGAGTGCAAAGGTTATCACTATCACAGACAGCATTCATTCACCGATGAATCTGTATTCTTCATGCAATCTGATTGCCGACAGTGATATGGCCTCTATAGTTGATTCACTTGTTGCTCCGCTTTCTGTCATCAATGCCCTGATTGTGGCTCTTTGCATGAAAAAGCAGAGTATTGTCGCAAAGACACTGACAGAGCTTGAGGATATATGGAATGAGTATCAGGTGTACGAGAATGATGAGATTGATTACATTGATGACTCTATAAAGGTACATTATGCAAAGCTGGGGGATTCGCAGGATGAGTAAGAATATTATTGTGGTAGGTGGCGGAGCCGCCGGAATGCTTGCGGCGTATTTTGCTGCAGACGCAGGAAATAAGGTTGCGCTTCTTGAAAAAAATGAAAAACTTGGGAAGAAAATATATATAACCGGAAAAGGCAGATGCAACCTGACCAATGCGTGCGATGTCGAGGAGCTTTTTTTTAATGTAAAGAGCAACAGCAAGTTTTTGTACAGCGCTTTTTATGGCTTTGACAACAGCAGGGTGATTGATTTTTTTGAGAGTCATGGCATGCCTGTAAAGGTGGAGCGTGGCAATCGTGTGTTTCCGGTGTCTGATAAGTCGTCGGATGTGATTTTTGCTTTACAGAGAGCTTTGAAGGAAAAGAAAGTGGAGGTATTGCTTCATACGGAGGTATCGAAGCTGTGCTATGAGAAAATCACTGATACAAAGGCAGATGAAGAAGCTGCTGATAAAAAGCCTGAATTAAAAATAACAGGTGTCATATTAAAGGATGGCACCAAAATGGATGCTGATGCAGTCATTGTTGCCACAGGAGGACTTTCATATCCTTCTACAGGCTCTACAGGTGACGGCTACAAAATGGCAGAGGATGCAGGTCATACTGTGACAGAGTGCACACCGTCGCTTGTGCCATTTAATGTAAAGGAAGAGTGGGTAAAGAGTCTTCAGGGGCTTTCACTTAAAAATACGGCTATTTCCATATATAGTGGCAAAAAGAAGCTGTATGAGGATTTTGGAGAGATGCTTTTTACGCATTTCGGGGTCAGCGGCCCTATGATTTTGTCTGCGAGTGCATCAATTAAGCAAAGCCTTATTAAGCAGCCTCTTGACATGTATATTGATTTGAAGCCGGCTCTCACGCAGGAGGCCTTGGACAAGAGGATTCTCAGGGAGTTTGAGGAGGCAAAAAACAAGCAGTTTAAGAATTCGATAAACAAGCTTTTGCCTGCAAAAATGATTCCGGTGATAATTGAGCTTTCAGGCATTGACCCGGATAAGAAGGTCAATGAGATATCGAAAGAGGAAAGAAACAGACTTCTTATGCTTTTTAAGAAGCTGCCTGTCACTCTTAATGGTCCAAGAGGATATAATGAAGCTATTATCACAAAGGGCGGCATAAAGGTGAAGGAGATTAATCCATCCACTATGGAGTCGAAGCTTGTGAATGGCCTCTACTTTGCCGGCGAGGTGCTGGATCTGGATGCATATACAGGAGGCTTCAATCTGCAGATAGCATGGTCCACAGGATATCTGGCAGGAACAAGTGCAGCGGTTTGATGATAATGAACAATAATATTTTAAGGAGAAATTATGAGATACAATATAGCAATTGACGGACCGGCAGGAGCCGGAAAAAGCACTATAGCAAAGAGACTTGCAAAGGAACTTGGCGCAATTTATGTCGATACAGGTGCCATGTACCGTGCCATGGCATACTATTTTATCCAAAAGGGTGTGGACAAGGATGATATTGACACCATCACGAAGCTGTGTAAGGATGTTGAGGTTTCTATCAGCTATGAAAACGGTGAACAGCAGGTTATCTTAAATGGTGAGAATATCACAGGCTTTATAAGACAGGAGGCTGTCGGCAATATGGCATCAGCTACCAGCGTCTATCCTGTAGTAAGAGAAAAGCTTGTTGAGCTTCAAAGACAGCTCGCTGCCAGAGAGAATGTGGTGATGGATGGAAGAGATATAGGAACTGTTGTGCTTCCTGATGCCAATGTCAAGATATTTTTAACAGCAAGCTCTAAAGTACGTGCAAAGAGACGCTTCGATGAGCTTACGGCAAAGGGTGAGAAATGCGATATTGATGCAATCGAGAAGGATATTATAGAGAGAGACCACAGGGATATGACAAGAGAGACATCACCTTTGAAGCAGGCGGATGATGCTGTGCTGCTAGATTCGTCCGATATGACAATCGATGAGGTGGTAGATAGAATGAAACAGCTTGTGAAAGAGGCATAGCGTATGGGAGAGCTTACTATCGCAAAGAGCGCCGGCTTTTGTTTTGGAGTGACGAGAGCAGTAAATATGGTCTATGAGGCAATTGAAAAGGAAAATGTTCCTATATACACCTATGGCCCGATTATTCACAATGATGAGGTCGTAAAGGATATGGAAAAAAATGGCGTAACCGTCATAAACGATCTCGATGAGCTTTCTTCTCATGAAAAGGGTGTGATGATTATACGTTCACACGGTATAAGCAAGGCAGAGTATAACAGGATAAAAAACTGTGGCTTTGAGGTGCTTAATGCAACCTGTCCTTTTGTATCAAAAATTCACAGATATGTGGAGGATTACAGTTCAAAGGGCTATGATATTATAATTGTCGGCAGTCCAAAGCACCCTGAGGTGTGCGGGATAAAGGGCTGGGCAGATGAAAAATGCCATGTAACCATCATAAATTCGCCTGAGGATGCCGAAAATTACATGAAAAATAGTACAAAAAAACTATGCATAGTGTCACAAACGACATTTAACTACAATAAATTTCAAGATATAGTTGAAATTATTGCAAAAAAAGGTTATGATATAACTGTTTTAAATACAATCTGTAATGCTACAGAGGTCAGACAGACCGAAGCAAGAAAGGTAGCACAGTGCTCAGATGTCATGATTGTCATAGGCGACAGGCACAGCTCCAATACACAGAAGTTATTTGAAATATGTAAAAACGAATGCAAAAATACTTACTATATACAGACAAGTGACGAAATGGATTATACACAAATCAGGTCCAACAATAACGTAGGTATTACAGCAGGGGCTTCAACCCCAAATAATATCATTGAGGAGGTTTCAAAGAATGTCAGAAATGAGCTTTGAACAAATGCTGGAAGAATCTTTTAAAACTATAAGAAATGGAGAAGTGGTAGAAGGTACCGTTATTGATGTTAAACCTGACGAGATTTTCTTAAATATTGGATACAAATCAGACGGAATTATTACTAGAAACGAGTACACAAATGAGCCTAACGTAGATCTTACTACTGTTGTAAAGGTTGGCGACAAGATGGAAGCCAAGGTAGTTAAGCTTAACGATGGCGAGGGTCAGGTTATCCTTTCTTACAAGCGCCTTCAGGCAGAGAAGGGCAGCAAGCGTCTTGAGGAGGCTTTTGAGAACCAGGAAGTATTAAAGGCAAAAGTTACACAGGTATTAGCCGGTGGTGTATGTGTCAGTGTTGATGAGACAAGAGTATTCATCCCTGCAAGCCTTGTATCAGATACTTATGAGAAGGATCTCAACAAGTTCAAGGATCAGGAGATTGAGTTTATCATCACAGAGTTCGATCCAAGAAAGAGACGTATTATCGGAAATAGAAAGGTATTACTCGTTGAGCAGAAGGCTAAACAGCAGGAAGAGCTTCTTGCAAATCTTCACGTTGGCGATGTAATCGAAGGAACAGTTAAGAATGTTACAGATTTCGGTGCATTCATCGATCTTGGCGGAGTAGACGGATTACTTCATATCTCAGAGATGTCTTGGGGCAGAGTAGAGAACCCTAAGAAGGTATTCACTGTTGGACAGACTGTAAGAGTATTTGTTAAGAACATCAATGGTTCTAAGATTGCTCTTTCAATGAAGTTTGATGACGAGAATCCATGGAATGGTGCAACAGAGAAATTTGCTCCTGGCAATATCGTAAAGGGCAAAGTAGCCAGAATGACAGATTTTGGTGCATTCATCGAGCTTGCTCCTGGTGTTGACGCACTTCTTCATGTTTCACAGATTTCAAAGGATCATGTTGAGAAGCCATCAGATGTTCTCAAGATTGGTCAGGAGGTTGAAGCTAAGGTTGTTGAGTTCAATGAGGACGATAAGAAAATCAGCTTAAGCATGAAGGCTCTCCTTGATTCAGAGGATGATGGAGCAGATGTTGCAGATGTAAATATTGACGAGGTTGCTTCTGATAACGAGTAGTTTTTGATTTTAAAGCTGTCATATATAATTATATGGCAGCTTTTATTTGTATCGGGTGGCACATATTGGAGGATTGTGATGTTTGATCATTATGAATGGTTTAAAAAGGAAGTGTATAGGCTGACGCAGATAGATCTCAATTATTATAAAGAAAAGCAGATGCGCAGGCGTATTGATACTCTTGCGAGAAAAAATGGGGCTGATTCTTATGAGACATACATTGAGATGATTTCTACAGATAAGGCTAAGTTTAAACAGTTTATCAATTTTATCACTATCAATGTATCTGAGTTCTATAGGAATCCTGATCAGTGGAGTTTTTTGGACAGAGAGGTCATTCCTGAGATATTAAAGAACAATACAGGGATGATTAAGATATGGAGCGCGGCATGCTCAACAGGGGATGAGCCGTATTCGCTTGCCATGGCTTTTTCGAAGCATGTTCCACTGTCTCGTATAAAGATACTGGCTACAGATATTGACGACCAGGTGATTGCGAGTGCTAAAGCCGGGCTTTACAGCGCAAAGTCTGTAGAAAATGTGCCGGCTGACCTGAAGAAGAAGTACTTTACCCAGGTGGAGGGCTCATACAAGATATCTGATGATATCAAGCGATGTGTGACCTTTAAGGAGCATAATCTGTTGAAGGATTCATATCCAAAGGATTACGATCTTATCCTGTGCAGGAATGTGGTGATTTATTTTACCGATGATGCGAAGGATATGATATACAAAAATTTCTTCAATACTTTAAAATCCAAGGGAATACTGTTTATAGGCAGTACTGAGCAGATAACTACATATCGTGAGCTTGGCTTTGAGAGATTAAGCAGTTTCTATTTCAGGAAGCCATGATATCTTATCAGAGGTTAAACAGATGGGCTGTTATGTGTTTTACATATGACAGTACCATCTGTTTTGAATTTATAAAATCTTCAGTCAGCAGGAAATAGCTGTACTTATCCTTTATATCGAATCGAAACTCGGGCTTCATGAAGTCAGAGTACTGTCTGATGAAGGTACCAGTTTTGCGCACATAGCAGTTGTACGCCTTGCATTTTTCGCGGTATTCGTGGTCGACATATGCTGCAACGCTCTTGTGTATGGCCATGTCCTCCTTTGGCAGATAGTAGTAGTTTTTGTAATCGCTGTAGAAATGGCGCATTTCCCCCTCGAATATCTCTGCACGCACATAGCTTTTTGTAGTGCCTATGGTCAGATAGATGTCATTGTCATGGAAGCTTACAGATTTTGGAACGGAAAATTTATTTTCAAATGATATGATAAGCTCATTCATCAGACTGCCGTCGTAAGCTGTATATGGGTTTACGGATACACCGGTGATATCTGCAATGCCATGTATGCATTCTTTATACGAAAGTATACTAAGGAGCTTTGTCATGCCAAGGACATCCTCGTAGTTGTGTGTCAAAAGAAGTGATAGCTTTTCGTCGTCCTTTTGGGCAAGATATTCATAATAAACGTTTATGAGCTCGCCACCGGAATATTTATCCTCCCTATCTATGCCAAGAAATGCTTCGATGCTTTTTTGCTTGTAGTTTTCGAGGCACAAAAGAGGCTTTATCGGGGAAAGCTCCTTAAAGATATCGAGTATCTGTACATTACAGAAGGGGTCTTCCTGCTTATATTTCTTGTATTTATTCTTTAAAAATGGTATATCAAAACCGACGCCATTGAAGGAAATGATAGTGCTGCAACCTGACAGACTTCCTGCGAAGGCTTCAATTACAGCTGCTTCGTCATCGGGAGATTCGGCAAAATACTGGTCTATTACAATACGATTTTTAATGCGCCTTGCACAGCCTATCATGTAGACAATCGCTTTCACCGGTGAAAAGCCTGTTGTCTCAATATCAAAGAACATAGTGCTTTCTTTAAATATGCTGTCCGAAAAATTATCGGTTTTTATGTAAATTTCTTCATTGTGAAATGTTTTCATTTTTCGATTCCTGCCTTGAATATCATTTGTATAAACATTATAACATAAAGTATTAAAAAAAGTACATAATATACTATTTAACTAAAAATCATAAGTGGTATAATAGGAATAGTAATGTGCAATAGCATTTCCACGTTATTAATCTAAAAGAAAGAGGGGCACAAAAATGGGTCATAAAACGTTTATTGGCGGTGTTCATCCATATGATGGCAAAGAGCTGTCTAAGGATTCACCAATTAAAGAAGTTTTGCCCAAGGGCGACATGGTATATCCGGTTTCGCAGCATATCGGCGCACCGGCTAAGCCTGTTGTTGCCGTAGGTGACACTGTGTTGAAGGGACAGATGATAGCAGAGGCCGGTGGCTTTGTTTCATCACCTATCTATTCATCAGTGTCAGGAAAAGTTAAGGCTATTGAGAAGCGACGTGTGGCGGTCGGCGATATGGTTGACAGTATTGTTATCGAAAATGATGGCATGTTTACTGAGACAACATATGAGAGCGTCGAGGATGTCACTGCGCTTTCAAAGGAAGAAATCATCGAGAAGGTCAAGAATGCGGGAGTTGTCGGCATGGGCGGTGCCGGTTTCCCTACACATGTAAAGCTTTCTCCAAAGGAGCCGGACAAGATTGAGTATATTATCGCAAACTGCGCAGAGTGTGAGCCTTACCTCACATCTGACTACAGACGTATGCTTGAGAATCCTGAGGAATTAATTGGCGGCATGAAGATCATACTTCAGCTTTTTGACAATGCAAAGGGTATTCTTGGTATAGAGGATAATAAGCCTGACTGTATCGAAAAGCTCACAGAGCTCACGAAGGATGAGCCGCGTATTGAGGTTTGTCCGCTTATGACAAAGTACCCACAGGGTGGTGAGAGACAGCTCATCTATGCTACAACCGGCAGAGCTATCAATTCTAAGATGCTCCCTGCTGATGCAGGCTGTATCGTTGATAATGTAGAGACAATCATTGCTGTATACAATGCCGTAAAGAATGGACAGCCAGTCCTTAAGCGTATTTCAACAGTTACAGGAGATGCTGTGAAGAATCCTTCCAATATTTTATATAGCATCGGTACCTCATATCAGGAGCTGGTTGATGCTGCAGGTGGCTTTAAGAGCCAGCCGGAGAAGATTATATCAGGCGGTCCTATGATGGGCTTTGCCATGTTTAGTCTTGATATCCCTACTACAAAGACCTCTTCATCAATACTGTGCTTCACACATGATGAGGTGGCAGCATTTGAGCCACAGGCCTGCATTAACTGCGGTCGTTGCGTGGAGGCATGTCCTGAGCAGCTCATTCCAAGCCGTCTTGCGAAGTTTGGTTTGCGTGGACAGATGGATGAGTTTGAGAAGTGGCACGGACTTGAGTGTATTGAGTGTGGAAGCTGTTCATTTGCATGTCCGTCAAGGAGACAGGTGGCTCAGCCTATTAAGACAATGAAGAAGCTTGTTCTCGCTGAAAAGAGAAAACAGGCCAGCAAAAAATAAAGAAAGAGGTGGATTAAAGTGAGTGATTTATTTCATGTTTCATCATCACCACATGTACGTGCCAAGGATTCCACTGACAGAATAATGCTTTATGTCATTATAGCATTACTCCCGGCAAGTCTTTTTGGTATTTACAATTTTGGATTTAGAGCACTTTTTATCATTCTGCTTACCATCGCATCGTGTGTGGCATCAGAATGGGTGTTTGACTACATAGTTAAGAAAAAGAGCACAATTACAGACCTTAGTGCGGTTGTTACAGGACTGCTTTTAGCACTAAACCTTCCGGTTGCACTTCCATGGTGGGAGGCTGTACTCGGTGGAGTATTTGCAATCATTATTGTCAAGTGTATGTTCGGAGGACTCGGACAGAACTTTATGAACCCGGCACTTGGTGGAAGATGCTTTCTTCTCATCGCATTTGCGGCTGATATGACTAATTTCAATGTCACAAGAAACGGTGTGGATGTGTACTCAGGAGCAACACCACTTGCGCTCATCAAAAATGAGGGGCTTTCAAGTGTCAATGTAAGGGATATGCTTATAGGAAATACTGCAGGAACTATTGGTGAGACATCAGTTATAGCTATTTTAATAGGTGCTATCATCATGATTTTACTTGGAGTCATTGATTTAAAGATTCCTGCATCCTACATTATTACATTTGCTGTTTTCATGTTCCTTTTCGGAGCACAGCAGTTTGATATCAACTATGTTGTTGCAGAGCTCTGCGGTGGCGGACTGATGCTCGGTGCATTTTTCATGGCGACCGATTATGTCACAAGCCCGATTACGCCGATGGGAAAGATAATATTCGGTATCTGCTGTGGTATATTGACAGGAGTATTCCGTTGCTTCGGTGCCAATGCAGAGGGTGTTTCCTTTGCTATCATCTTAAGCAACTGCCTTGTTCCTATTATTGAGAAGGTTTCTATCCCAAGAGCCTTTGGTATGGTAAAGGAGGCAAAGAAGAATGAATAAACGTATTGTACATGACGCTTTGATTTTAACTGCCTTTACTCTGGTGCTTGGTTTTATTCTTGCCCTGGTTCAGGGAATCACGGCAGAGCCTATCGACAAGGCCAATAAAGCAGCAGCACAGAAAGCATATCAGGCAGTATTTTCGGATGCAAAATCATTTGAGAAATATGATTATGATGCTGATGAAGCTGATAAGCTTGTATCTGATGCGGGCTACAAGGATACAATCGATGATATTGAGACTGCCCTTGATTCAAACAAAGAGACATTAGGCTATGTCATCACAGTTACAGCCAAGGATGGAAGCCAGGGAAGTATCACATTCTCTGTAGGTATCAAGAATGATGGTACTGTAAACGGTTACTCAATCACAAGCATCAGTGAGACTCCGGGACTTGGAATGAAGGCCGAGGAGGCTGATTTCTACAAGCAGTTTGAGAACAAGAAAGTAGACAAGTTCGACGTTGTAAAGACCACACCTTCAAAGGATGATGAGATTGAGGCCATCACAGGCTCAACAATCACATCAAAGGCTATGGCCAACGGCTGCAACGCAGCTATTACTTACTTCCAGAATAAATTACAGGGAGGTGCCAACTAATGAACAAATATGTAGAACGTTTATATAATGGTATCATTAAGGAAAATCCTACCTTTGTACTTATGCTTGGTATGTGTCCTACACTGGCTGTTACATCCAGTGCGGTAAACGGACTTGGAATGGGACTTTCCACCACGGTGGTACTTATATGTTCAAACCTTTTGATTTCACTTTTCAGAAAAGTGATTCCTAACGGAGTGCGTATGCCGGCGTATATCGTCATAGTTGCATCTCTTGTTACAGTAGTACAGTTTTTAATGCAGGCTTATCTGCCTAGCCTTTCAGCAGCACTTGGTGTATACATCCCACTTATCGTGGTTAACTGTATTATCCTCGGACGTGCCGAGAGCTATGCTTCAAAGAATCCGCCTGTAGAGTCTATCTTTGATGGAATGGGAATGGGACTTGGATTTACCATGGGTCTTACAATCATCGGACTTATCCGTGAAATCTTAGGTGCAGGAACATTCTTCAACATCAAGATTTTCGGTGACTGGTTTACACCAATCACAATCTTTATCATGGCACCGGGAGCTTTCCTCGTACTTGGCTTCCTCGTTGCAGGCATGAATATCATCCGTAAAAAGATGGAAGCAAAGGGTACACCTCTTGCAGAGCCGGCAGGCTGCCTTTCAGGAGATTGTGCACATTGTGGAGCATCATGTCCATCAGCAAAAGCAGCACAGGCCGCTGTTGAGCCTAACACTACAGAAGGAGGGGATAAATAATGGGTACATTAGGTCATTTACTGCTCATTGCAGTAGCATATGCAATAGTTAACAACGTAGTACTTAGCCAGTTCCTTGGTATCTGTCCTTTCCTCGGCGTATCAAAGAACACAAAAACTGCTGCCGGAATGGGTGGTGCGGTAATTTTCGTTATAACAATCGCCACATTCGTTACACAGCTTATTTACAATTTTATACTGTATCCGCTTAATCTGTCATATTTACAGACTATCGTGTTCATTCTTGTAATTGCAGCACTTGTTCAGTTTGTAGAGATGTTCTTAAAGAAACAGATGCCTCCTCTTTACAAGGCACTCGGTGTGTATCTGCCTCTTATCACAACAAACTGTGCCGTACTCGGTGTAGCACTTAACAGTGTAACAAAGGGCTACAATATCTTAGAGAGTGTAGTTTACGGCTTTGCCACAGCATTTGGTTTCTTTATCGCCATCGTGCTTATGGCAGGTGTTCGTGAGAAGATTGAGTATAATGATATTCCAAAGCCTTTCCAGGGAACAGCCATCGTGCTTCTTACAGCGTGTCTTATGGCTATCGCCTTTATGGGATTCTCAGGAATGGTTTCTGTATAGGATTGGAGGAAAAGTGATATGAATGTTACTGCGATTATTATTGCAGCTTTAGTTGTTGGAGCTGTCGGTATAATTCTTGGATTTTTCCTCGGTATTTCAGGAGAAAAATTCAAAGTAGAGGTTGACCCGAGAGAGGAAGCAATACTTGAGGTGCTTCCGGGCAACAACTGTGGTGGCTGTGGATATGCCGGATGCTCCGGACTTGCTGCCGCCATTGCAAAGGGAGAGGCACCGGTTGGACAGTGTCCTGTTGGTGGAGACCCTGTTGCGGCAAAGGTCAGTGAGATTATGGGTGTAAAGGTTGAGGCCGGAGTAAAGAAAGTCGCATTTGTTAAGTGCGCCGGCACCTGTGATAAAGCAAATACAGACTACGACTATACAGGAGTAGAGGATTGTGTTGCCATGTCATTTGTTCCGGGCGGCGGACCTAAGTCATGTAATTATGGCTGTCTCGGCTATGGAAGCTGTGTGAAGGCATGTCCTTTTGATTCAATCCATGTTGTTGATGGAGTTGCATGCGTCAATCCGCTTACATGCAAGGCCTGCGGCAAGTGCGTAGAGGCTTGTCCAAAGCACCTCATCGAGCTTATTCCATATGACACAAAGCACGTTGTAAAGTGCAGCTCAAAGGACAAGGGCAAGGATGTCATGAAGGCATGCTCGGTTGGATGTATCGGCTGTCATCTGTGCGAGAAGAACTGTCCGTCAGATGCTGTCCATGTAGTAGACAATGTAGCTTATATTGATCAGGAGAAATGTACAGGCTGCGGAATCTGCGCAGAGAAGTGTCCAAAGAAGATTATTCTGTAATGAATAAAAGCTGTCACATATCATTATGATATGTGGCAGCTTTTTTATAAGCTTGCAGCTATTTTGTGCTTACTTCGTATTCATCTGATGTCGTGATAATACTATAATCATCTGTCACAAATATTGCCTCTACACCGGAAAGGGAATTGATAAGCTCCTTTGCTTTATCAATGCCAAGAGCAAAGCATGTGGTGCTTAAGGCATCTCCGTCGCAGGAGGAGTCGCTTATGATGGTGACAGAGTACAGATTGTTTTTGACAGGATAGCCGGTTGTGGTGTCAAGTATATGGTGATATAGCTTGCCGTCTACTCTGTAGTACCGCTCGTAGATGCCGGAGGTGACAACGGATTTGTCCTTGATCTTGACGGTACATATGGGCTCACCACTCTCGTCGAAGGGCTTTTGTATGCCAACTGTATAATCACTTCCGTCGGATTTTTCACCGACGGTGAGGACATTGCCACCCAGGTTTATGATGCCTGAGGTGATTTTTTGGGACTGTAAATAAGCCTTCATTTTATCGGCAATAAAGCCCTTTGCGATTCCACCAAGGTCAAGCTTTGCTTTTGAATCGGTTAGCATCACATCGTTTCTGTTAATCTGTATATTGCGGTAATTTACATGTGACAGCTCGCTTTGTATCTGCGCATCAGACGGAACGACTGATGCGTCCACCTCATTATCTTTAGAGTCGGTATTTTCAGCTATTTCGGAAAAATTCCACAAATCAGACAGCTTTCCTATAGTGATATCAAACCTGCCGTCACTTGTTTCGCCGTATTCGATGCCTTTTTTGATGAGCTCAAGAGTATCATTGCTTACTGTGACATATTCTTTGCCGGCAGCGTCATTTATTTTGCTCACCTCTGAGTAACTAACTGTGTTTGAAAGCATATTTTCATATTTCTTTGCCATATCAAAGCAGTCGTCTATGTATTTCTCGTCGGTAGTGCCATAAAGCGTAATCTGTATTATCGTGTCAAAGTAGAAGCCTTGTTTGGAAACCTTCTGCTGAGCATTGGGCTTTAATTCACATGCAGACAGACTTCCTGTTATTGTGGCAAGCGCCAAAAGGACAGGGACAAGGTGTTTTAGTTTATTTTTCATAGTGCATCCTTTATTAATTTCCTGGTTGTAAATTATTTATAGTTAAAGCTTAAATAGTAAAAGCATAAATATAACTTTGCGTCCGGGCTTTATGAAATTTAAAGCCGAAAGCAACAGAAATATAATAACACAAAATAAAAAAATGAGACAGTAGTAAAAATGATTTTGTATTTTGCATGAATATATGGTAAAGTAGTAAATGTATGCGTAATGTAATTATGTATGCATTTAGACTTACAATAGGAAAGATGATAGAAATGAGTTTTTTAGACAATTATAAAAGAGTGGTAATAAAGATAGGCTCATCGACGCTGACACATGCAGAGACGGGAAGCCTCAATTTTTCAAAGATGGAGCGTCTGGTGCGCTCGATATGTGATTACAGAAACAGCGGTATGGATGTGTGCCTCGTAAGCTCCGGCGCTATCGCGGTTGGACGTGATGTGATAGGCATAAAGGAGCGCCCGAGCGATATTTCAATAAAGCAGGCATGCGCCGCAGTGGGACAGGGCAGGCTGATGATGACATATCAGAAGCTTTTTTCCGAGTATAATCAGAATTCCGGACAGGTGCTCATGACAAAGAATACCATAGTCAATCCTGTTTCCAGACGCAATGTTATGAATACATTTGAGGAGCTTTTTGATCTGAATGTGGTGCCTATTGTCAATGAAAATGATACGGTAAGCACATACGAGATGCAGTTTGGTGACAATGATACGCTGTCTGCTATTGTTACATCAATCACGAAGGCTGATCTGCTCATACTGCTATCTGATATAGATGGTCTGTATTCCGATGATCCTCATGACAATCCGGATGCAAAGCTTATCAGAGAGGTTGATACGCTTGACAGGAAAATACTTGGCATGGCAAAGTCATCAACCGGTAGCGATGTCGGAACCGGCGGCATGGCGACAAAGCTTACAGCGGCAAAGATTGCCACATATTCCGGTGCCGATATGATTATCGCAAACGGCGGAAATATGGGGATTTTATATGACATTATGAATGACAGATATACAGGAACACTTTTCCACAGGGCAAAGGATGCAGAGTTTGTGCTTGCGGATTATATACAAAGAGAGATGGCACCTACATCTACAGGCGGCCAGTAATCAGCTATAAATTTGAAATCAGGAGAGTGCTATGACACAGGAAAAAATACAGCGAATCAATGAGCTTTACAGAAAGTCACAGGCAGAGGGACTTTCTGAGGCAGAGAAAAAGGAGCAGGATCTTTTACGCAAGGAGTATATAGCAAACGTGAAGAAGAATTTAAGAAACCAGCTCAACAATATCGATATGGTAAACGATGACGGTTCGGTTGAGAACCTCGGCGAGAAATATGGAAACAAAAAAAGAAATTCGTAGCAGGCTAAAAAAGCAAAGAAGCCTTCTGGGGACTGATGAGTGCCGCAATATGAGTCATGAAATATATAAAAGACTCATGGCTTTAGAATACGATAGAGACTATGACAACATACTTTTATATTCTGCTATCAGAAATGAAGTGAATACTGATGAGTATTTTACCTATTTAATAAACAAAGCAAAAAGGATATATTATCCGAGGGTTTCGGGCAATACAATGTCCTTTTACAGGGTAAGAAGCCTTGATGAGCTTAATTGTGGTTCATTTAATATTAAAGAGCCTGATATGACGAAGGAGTATATGCAGGCGGATGGCAGGGCGCTTATGATAGTGCCGGGGCTTGCATTTTCGGGTACCGGTTACAGAATCGGCTATGGAAAGGGCTTTTATGACAGATATTTATCGTCTTTTACAAAAAGAGACACTGTTATGGCAGTTGGAGTGGGCTACGATTTCCAGTTACTTAGCAGCGTGACGTTTGAAGATGAATATGACGTACAATTAGATGGGGTAATAACAGATAAGAGAGAGGTGTTTATTGATGAATGATTTAGAAAAAATTTGTGCGGATGCATACGAGGCCAGAGTAAAGATAGGAACACTGGATACGGATATCAAGAATAAGGTATTAAACGATGCAGCGGACAATCTGCTTAAGGCAGAAAAAGAAATCCTTGAGGCAAACAAAAGGGATGTGGCCACAGCAGAGGAAAATATGAAGGCAAGGAGCATGATTGACAGGCTCTCGCTTGACCATGACAGGCTCCTTGGCATGGCTGACGGACTCAGACAGATAGCAAAGCTTGCAGACCCAATTGGGGAAGTGATGTCTATGTCAAAGCGTCCTAATGGCCTTATTATTGGAAAAAGAAGAGTTGCAATCGGTGTTGTGGGAATCATTTTTGAGGCTCGCCCAAATGTCACATCAGATGCCTTTGGTCTGTGTTTTAAGACAGGCAACTGTGTCATATTGAAGGGTGGAAGTGATGCGATAAATACCAATATCGCAATAGTTAAGGCTTTAAAAAAGGCTTTAACGGACAATTTGGTTTCTGCTGCTGCACTTGCACTTATTGAGTCAACAGACAGAGAGACAACAAATGCGTTTATGAAGATGGATCAGTATGTGGATGTGCTCATACCAAGAGGTGGTGCAGGACTCATCCAGAATGTTGTCAAAAATGCTACAATTCCTGTCATCCAGACCGGTACAGGCAACTGCCATGTATATGTGGACAAGGATGCTGACTTTGACATGGCTGTTAATATTATTAACAATGCAAAGACACAAAGAATCAGTGTCTGCAATGCATGTGAGTCGATTGTAGTACACAGCACCATAGCAGAGGAATTTCTGCCAAAGCTGTATGATAAGTTAAGAGAGCATCATGTACAGCTGCACTGTGATGAAAGAGCGCAGGCAATTCTTGCCGGAAGAGATGATGTGACAGAGGCCACTGCCGATGACTGGGGTATGGAGTATCTTGATTACATCATGTCGGTAAAGATTGTTGACAGTATTGATGAGGCAATCGAGCATATCAACAGATACAACACATCACATTCAGAGGCAATCGTCACAAATGATTACGACAATGCGCAGAAGTTCTTAAATGAGATAGATGCTGCATGCGTTTATGTAAATGCCTCAACCAGATTTTCCGATGGAAATGAATTCGGCTTTGGAGCTGAGATAGGCATCAGCACACAGAAGCTTCACGCAAGGGGACCTATGGGGCTTGAAGCACTGACAAGCTATAAGTATATTATTTACGGCAGTGGTCAGATCAGGGAATAGTCAGCTAAAGTATCATAGAATTAATTTGAGAGGAAACATAATATAACATGAGCTACGATATAGATATAACAAAGACACCACCGGCACATGAGCCTGAGAGGCAGTATTACTACATGGCAAAGGCAAAGGATTTTGTTGAAAAGAAATCTAAAGAAATCGGCCGTCCTATGACTTATTTCGTCAAGACCTTCGGCTGTCAGATGAATGCCCGCGACTCAGAAAAGCTTGTCGGAATACTCGAGCAGATAGGCTACGTGGAAGGAAATGATGAGCACTCGGATTTTATTGTATACAACACCTGTACCGTACGTGAGAATGCTAACAACAAGGTGTACGGCAGACTTGGATATCTGCAGAACTACAAGAAAAAGAATCCTTTTATGAAGATTGCTCTCTGCGGCTGCATGATGCAGGAGCCGGAGGTTGTTGAAAATATCAAAAAGCACTATAAGTTTGTAGATATCGTATTCGGAACCCACAATATATTCAAGTTTGCAGAGATTTTGTGCAACAATATCGAGTCAGGCTCACAGGTGATTGACATATGGAAGGATACCAATCAGATTGTCGAAGATCTGCCGGTGAAGAGAAAGTTCTCTTTCAAATCAGGTGTCAATATCATGTTTGGCTGCAACAATTTCTGCAGCTACTGTATCGTGCCATATGTAAGAGGACGTGAGAGAAGCAGAGAGCCTAAGGATATCATAAGAGAAATCGAAAAGCTTGTTGCAGACGGAGTGTGCGAGATAATGCTTCTCGGACAGAATGTCAACTCATATGGTAAAACACTTGACAATCTTATAACCTTTGCAGAGCTTCTTCGCGAGGTCAATAAGATTGAGGGACTTAAGAGGATTCGTTTTATGACATCTCATCCAAAGGATTTATCCGATGACCTGATTATGGCGATAAAGGAGTGCGACAAGGTGTGCAAGCATATGCATCTGCCGCTTCAGTCAGGAAGCTCAAGGGTGCTTAAGGAGATGAACAGGCACTATGACAAGGAAAAATATCTCGACGAGGTAAAGAGACTTCGTGAGCAGATTCCTGATATTGCAATCACAACTGATATCATTGTCGGCTTCCCGGGAGAGACTGAGGAGGATTTCCTTGAGACAATGGATGTTGTCAAGCAGGTCAGATATGACAGTGCTTTTACATTTATTTACTCAAAGAGAACAGGCACACGCGCAGCTACAATGGAGAATCAGGTGCCGGATGATGTGGTTAAGGACAGGTTTGACAGGCTCTTAAAGGAGGTTCAGACAATATCATCAGAAAAGGCAAAATGCTATGAGGGCAAAGTGGTGCCGGTACTTGCAGAGGAAATGGATGACCAGAAGGAAGGCTATGTGACCGGACGTATGGACAATAATTCAATCGTACATTTTCCGGGTACCGAGGATATGATTGGAAATATCTACAATGTGAAGCTTGATGAGTGCAGAGGTTTCTACTATATGGGAGAGATAAAAGAGGATGCGTAAGCGTTTTGGCAGAAATGATATAATCCTGATATCGGTTATTGTAATTATCTCTGTCGCTCTGCTTCTTATATGGAAGCTTGTATATTTAAAGGGGCAGGATACGGATAGCGATGCATGTGTCAAGGTGACTATCGATGGAAGGGGCTATGGCACATATCCGCTTTCAAAGGATGATACAATTGAGATAAAAAACGGCGATGGCGATGTTACTAACACTCTTGTCATAAAGGGTGGTGTGGCGGATATGACCTCTGCCGACTGTCCGGATCATCTGTGTGTGAAGCAGAAGGCGATATCAAAGGAGGGAGAGTCGATTATCTGTCTGCCGAATAAGGTTGTTGTGACGGTAAAAAGCGACACAAAATCCGATATAGATTCGATATCCAAGTGATACCCGAACATTTTTATAGAAAGAATGAGATAAATGAAAACCAGAAAGATTGCATATCTTGGTATGCTTATGGCACTGGCACTGGTGCTAAGCTATGTTGAGTCACTTATACCGTTTGCGGTAGGCATACCGGGAGTGAAGCTTGGACTTACAAATATAGTGACAGTAATCATGCTTTATATAGCAGCACCCATGGAGACGTTTCTGCTATGTGTATTTCGTGCGGTGCTTTCAGGCTTTATGTTTGGAAATGCGTTCAGCATCATATATTCACTGGCAGGCTGTATACTAAGCTTTATCGTTATGTACCTGCTTAAGAAATCAGATAAATTCAATTCGGTTTCAATAAGCCTGGTCGGTGGAGTGTGTCACAATATAGGACAGATAATAGTTGCGGCTATAGTTTTGTCAACCTACAGCGTAGTGTATTATATTCCGGTGCTTCTTGTGGCAGGATGCATCACGGGACTTGTGATTGGAATAGTAGCTTCACAGGTGCTTTTGAGGATTTCTGACAGCTTTCATGTATAGTTTTAATGGGCTGTAATCTACGTATATTTAATAACAAAGGAGATGCTGCTGTTTTTATGCCTGTGTGTCAGGCTACAGTCGAAACAGTAGCAAATGGATTCAATGTATGCATATATAAAAGGAGAGCTTGCAGAAAAAAATATAGACAGCATTGTAGTGGAGGCAGCAGGTGTAGGCTATCTCATTTACATACCGACGCAGTATTTTGATATGCTGCCTGACGAGGGAGAGGATGTAAAAATTTACACCTACCTATGTGTTAGGGAGGATGCCATGATACTTTATGGCTTTTTGAGCAAGGATGATCTTGAAATCTTTAAGCTGCTGATTACAGTCAGCGGAATCGGACCAAAGGGCGGCCTTGCCATTTTGTCAACTCTGCCTGCCGATGATTTGCGTTTTGCGATTCTATCGGGCGATTCAAAGGCTATATCAAAGGCACCGGGAATAGGTGCAAAGACGGCTCAGAGAGTAATACTTGATTTAAAGGACAAGCTGTCGCTTGAGGATGCATTTGAAAAGAAGCTTGAGAATCAGACTTCCGGTGCTGTTTCATCCATGAACAGCACTGTGAAAAATGATGCTGTCATGGCGCTCAATGCGCTTGGATACTCATCTACTGAGAGTCTTAAGGCCGTGTCAAAGGTTGATATCACAGAGGATATGGATGTAGAGGATGTGCTGAAGCTTGCGCTCAAAAATATGGGCTGATTGATAAAAGCTGTAAGCTTAAAACAGAAACGGGGAACAAAACGTGAAAAGAGTAATTTCCACACAATTGCAGGAAGAGGACATAAAGATAGAGAAATCCTTGCGTCCTATGTATTTTGATGACTATATTGGTCAGCAGAAGATAAAGGACAATTTAAAAATATATATTGAAGCCGCAAAATCAAGGGGCGAGGCGCTCGATCATGTGCTGTTTTACGGACCTCCGGGGCTTGGAAAGACAACACTTGCAGGAATCATTGCAAATGAGATGGGTACAAAGATAAAGGTGACCTCCGGTCCTGCAATAGGTAAGCCGGGAGAGATGGCAGCCATACTCAACGGACTTTCGGAGGGCGATATACTGTTTGTCGATGAGATTCACAGACTAAACCGTCAGGTGGAGGAGGTGCTCTATCCTGCCATGGAGGACTATGCCATAGATATCATGATTGGAAAGGGCGAGTCTGCAAAGTCAATCAGATTTAACCTGCCCAAATTCACCCTTGTAGGTGCAACAACGAGGGCGGGCATGCTGTCAGCGCCTCTTCGGGACAGGTTTGGCGTGGTAAATCACATGGAGTTTTATACTGTCGATGAGCTAAAGCATATTATCGTCAATTCCGCAAAAGTGCTTGGAGTAGAGATAGATGACAAGGGAGCCTACGAGATGGCAAGACGCTCAAGAGGCACACCAAGACTTGCAAACAGACTGCTAAAGCGTGTCAGGGATTTTGCGCAGGTCAAGTATGACGGCAAAATCACCTATGATGTGGCAAGCTTTGCGCTTGACCTTTTGGAAGTGGACAAGTACGGACTGGATTTAAACGACAGAAATATACTTCTCACCATCATTGACAAGTTTGCGGGAGGACCGGTGGGCCTTGATACGCTTGCGGCGGCAATAGGTGAGGATGCCGGAACCATTGAGGATGTTTACGAACCGTATCTGGTGAAGAACGGCTTTATAAACCGCACGCCAAAGGGACGTGTGGCGACAGAACTTGCCTTTGAGCATTTTGAGAGAAAAAGGGCTTAAAGTTGCAATTTATATCTATAAGGCATATAATAATTAAGTATTTGATATTGAAATTGATATTAATATTAATATAGCTGGTTTGAATAAATGTGAAAACGGAGGATGATTAAATGTCTGCAAAAACAAATGCCGAGGTGGTAATAGACGGAAAGGTTTACACACTGTCAGGATATGAGAATGAGGAATACTTACAGAAGGTTGCGGCATACATCAACAACAAGATTGCAGAGTTTGATGATATGGATGAGTATAAGCATCTTCCGGGCAATATGAAGAGCACACTTATCGAGCTCAATATTGCGGATGATTATTTCAAGGCAAAGGCACTTGTCGAAAAGCTCGAGGGTGATATAGAGAATAAGGATAAGGAAATATATGATTTAAAGCATGATTTAATTTCTAATCAGGTGAAGACCGAGAATGCTGAGGCAAGCATGAAGGAGCTTGAGGCACAAAACAAAGAGCTTTTACTCAACAAGGCGAGACTTGAGGCAACTCTTGAGGAGTCACTTCTTGATGGAAAAAAGCCTGTTAAAAAATCTGCACATGCTTCTAAAGGGGCAAATGACAGTAGCGATAAATAGCAATAAAATGGGAACAGTTATCGTACACTGTTCCCTATTTTATTGCAGGTTTATATGATATCAAATGAGCATCTATATGAGGAAATATATGAGAAATAAAGATTTTGAACTGCTTGCACCGGCAGGAAACCTTGAGATACTTAAGGGTGTGATAGAAAGCGGCGCCGATGCTGTGTATGTGGGCGGAAGCATGTTTGGAGCCAGGGCATATGCCAATAATTTCACAGAGGAGGAGCTTTTAGAGGCAATTGATTTTGCGCATTTACGAGGAGTAAAGGTGTATCTGACGGTCAATACGCTGATTAAAAACAGTGAGTTTTCAAAGCTCTACGACTACCTGCTTGTGTACTACAAAAGAGGGCTTGATGCAGTGATAGTGCAGGATATTGGAGTGGTGAAGGCTATCCATGAGTATTTTCCTTCAATGGAGATACATACGAGTACACAGATGACGGTGACTGGAGCAGACGGAGTGCGCTTTCTTTCGCAGTTTGGAGTGACGCGTGTGGTCATGGCAAGGGAGGTTTCTCTTGCCGAGATGAAGCGCATACATGAGGAAACCGGCATGGAGCTTGAAGCCTTTGTGCACGGAGCATTGTGCTATTCGTATTCCGGACAGTGCCTTTTCAGCAGTATTTTAGGTGGTAGAAGCGGAAATAGAGGCCGCTGTGCACAGCCGTGCAGACTGCCGTATACCGTGGAGGGCAAAAAGGATGAATACATTTTAAGCCTTAAGGATATGTGTGGTATAAAGGCTCTTGACAAGCTGCATGATGCAGGTGTTTATTCGCTCAAGATTGAGGGACGTATGAAGCAGCTTGAGTATGCATGCGGAGTGGTAAAATACTACAGAAGCTATATTGACAGCAAAAAGCCTGTTAGTGATGCTGATTATGACAGGATAAAGGCACTTGGAAACCGCTGTGGTTTCACAGACAGGTATTATTTCGACCACAATGGCTCTGATATGGTGACTTATGTGAAGCCTAATTTCGTTTCAAATGCCGAAGAGCCTTCGCCTGAAAAAAGAAAGCTTTCGATAGAGGGAGAGCTTGTTTTAAGAGAGGGAGAGCCCGGAAGCCTCACTGTAAAAAGAGGTGATGTGACATACAAAGCCTCAATAGAACCTGTCAGCGCCGCACTTAAGGCACCGCTTGATAAAAAGGCCGCTATCGACAGGATAAACAAAACCGGTGATACAGAGTTTGAGTTTTCACATATTAAAGCTCAAATCGGAGAAAACGTCTTTGTGCCGAACGGAGCACTAAATAAGCTGCGCCGCGATGCAATTTCAGGGCTTTGTGATAAGCTGTTGAAAAAGTATTACAGGGATGACGTGCGATATGTTGATATATCAAGTCTTTCTAAGCTTCCGGAGCATGCCATAAAAAGCGACGCAGCACATGAAACTATAAATGATTACGCCACCATATGCTCGTGTATGACACGCGCGCAGCTTGATACACTCGTGACATATGACTGCTTTGATGTATTTTATCTGGATTTTGACATGTATGACAGGAAGACTTTTATACAGCAGTTTTCAGATGATGTGCAAAGCCTTACCAAGCGAAATAAAAAAGTGTATCTCATGCTGCCTACGATATTCAGGGCGGATTCATCTGATTATTTTGTATCTATCGCAAAAGAGCTTGATAAGGTAAGCTTCGAGGGCTTTGTTGTGAAAAATTACGAGGAGCTTTATCTGACAGAAAATCTGTTTACAGGGAAAAAAGTTATTTTAGACCACAATATGTATACCTTTAATGATGTTTCAAAGAGTGCTTTTTTTGAGCACGGAGTAAGTGGTGATACAGTGCCGCTTGAGCTCAATTCAAGGGAGATTATGCACAGAAACAATACAGGCTCACAGATGATAGTCTACGGATATTATCCGCTTATGACCACCGCCAACTGTGTGCACAAAAACACAAAGGGCTGTGATAAAAAGCAAAAGCTTATATATTTAAAGGACAGATACAATAAATCCTTTGCAGTTTGTAACAACTGTAAGGAGTGCTATAATACAATATATAATTCACTGCCTACCATGCTTACAAAGAATATAAGTAAGCTTAAGGAGGCCGGTATCAGGAGTTTTAGATACAGCTTTACAATCGAGACTCCAAAGCAGATTAAGGCGGTTATGGATGATAAGGTAGCTGAATATACAAACGGACATTATAAAAGAGGAGTAGAATAACATGGTACATCTGATAGTACAGCTTTCTAAGTATATTGTGATAATACTTTTTCTCATATATACTTTTTTATGCTTTCATTTATTCAAGTATCCCGACAAGCCGAAAAAGCAGAGGCATATATACAATCTGCAGAGATTTTATATGTTTCTGATTCATTTAGATGGTTTTTTGGTGCTCTTTGTCACGACAATGGATACAAAGATAATAGGATTTTATATAGCACAGCTTGTGCTTTTTGAATCAATTTATTTGATTTATCATAAGTTTTATAAGAATGCCTCAGAGCTTGTGCTCAACAACATGGTGATGATGCTTTGTATAAGCATGATTATTTTAACGAGAATTTCGTTTGACAAGGCATTAAGGCAGTTTGTTTTTGTACTTGCCGGAACGATATTTGCGTTTTTAATACCGCTTATCATGCAAAAAGGCACGATGTTTCGAAAACTGACATGGACATATGCAGGAGTAGGAATAGTTGGACTCTTGTCGGTGCTTGTGGTAGGAGTGGCGAGCAGAGGAGCAAAGCTTTCTTTGACATTTGGTCCTGTTTCTATTCAGCCGTCTGAGTTTGTGAAGATACTTTTTGTCTTTTTTATAGCATCCATGCTGTATAAATCAACAGATTTAAAGCAGCTTGCCATAACAAGCAGCGTATCGGCAGTGTTTGTGCTGATACTTGTTGCGTCAAACGACCTTGGAGGAGCTCTTTTGTATTTTTTTACATACCTGGTCATGATTTATGTTGCGACAAAGAAGCTTTATATTTTTGCCGGAGGACTTGCTTTTGTGGGGCTTGGAATGTACGCAGGCTATCATCTGTTTTCACATGTGAAAAACAGAATTGTTGCATGGCTTGACCCTCTTTCTGTCATAGACAAGGCCGGCTATCAGGTGTGCCAGTCACTCTTTGCCATAGGAACAGGAGGACTGTTTGGCTTTGGACTGGGTCAGGGGATGCCCAATAAGATACCTATTGTGTCAAAGGACTTTATCATAGCGGCTATCTCAGAGGAGATGGGCGGTATATTTGCCATCTGCCTCATCATGGTATGTGTGAGCTGCTTTCTTATGATATTTAATCTTTCCATGCAGATGAAGGATGCATTTTACAAGTATGTGGCGCTTGGACTTGGCAGTGTGTATGCGCTTCAGGTGCTTTTAACTGTCGGCGGCTCAACCAAGTTTATACCGATGACCGGTGTGACGTTACCGCTTGTGAGCTATGGTGGCAGCTCGCTTTTATCTACGATGATTATTTTTGGAATGATACAGGGCATGTATATTATGCAGGCATCCCCTGAAAAAAGGAGAAATATAGATGACAAGAGACGAAAGGACCATGAGACAAAAAACAGACAAAAGCAGACAGCAAAAGAGCCGGGGGCGCAGGGAAGTCAACAGAGAAGGAGAAAACCGGCAGCAGGCGGCAAAAACAGCACGAAGACACAGAAATAGAGAGTATGCGGTTGTTACATATTTTTTCCTTATAGTTTTTGTTGGATTGATAGGTTATTTCTTGTATTTCCAGTTTGTAAAAAGCGACGAATTCATCAACAGTCCATATAATTCGCTGCAGGATCTTTTCTCTAAGAACGTGGTGAGAGGCGAGATACAGACTAAGGATGGACATGTCATAGCACGGACAAAGGTCAGTTCAGATGCATCTGAGACAAGAGAATACCCTGACGGCAGGATGTTTGCGCATGTAGCAGGCTTTGCCGTAAACGGTAAGGCAGGGCTTGAAAAGCAGGAAAATTTCTCATTGCTTCGCTCACATGATTTTTTCCTTGACCAGATAGTAAATGATATAAGCGGTAAGAAAAATACCGGTGATAATGTCATAACCACACTGGATTACGAAGCACAGGCGGCTGCATACAATGCTCTTGGCGACTATGAAGGTGCTGTCATTGCAATTGAGCCGAAAACAGGGAAAATTGCTGTTATGGTGTCAAAGCCTGATTATGACCCAAATACCATCGCAAGTGACTGGGAGAGTGTAAACGGTGAGGGCAGCACTGCTCTTTACAACAGGGCAACACAGGGACAGTATGCCCCGGGCTCAGTGTTTAAGATTTTTACAGCACTCGAGTATTATAACGAAAATCCGTCTACATACAACGACTACAGCTTTGATTGTGACGGAAGCATTACTGAGGACGGCTTTACAATCCACTGTGCCGGCAATAAATCACACGGACAGGAGGACTTAACAAAGTCGTTTGCAAAGTCATGCAACTCGTCCTTTTCCAATATAGGTCTTTTGGTGGATAACAATAAGCTTAATACCTTGTGTGACGATATGCTTTTCAACAAGAATCTGCCTATAGCCTTTGATTCAAAAAAGAGTAAATTTGCACTGGATAACAATGCTTCGTCAGCTCTGACCATGCAGACCACGATAGGTCAGGGAAATACGCTTGTTTCACCGCTTCACATGTGCATGATTGCCGGTGCAATCTGCAATGATGGAAATCTGATGAGGCCATATCTGGTAGACCATACGGAAAATGCGAGCGGGGCGCTTGTGGAGCAGAATAAACCGGCTTCATACAAGCAGATTATGTCAAAGGATCAGGCAGCCTTTCTCCAGAATCTTATGGCAGCAGTGGTATCTGATGGAACAGGCGCAAAGCTAAGCAATCAGAGCTATGAGGCCTTTGGAAAGACCGGAACTGCCCAGGTATCAGATTCTACAGACCAGACCAATGCCTGGTTTGTGGGCTATGGAAAAAAGGATGGCTACAATGATCTGGCTATCGCAGTAGTTGTGGAGGATTCGGGTGCCGGTAGCACCTATGCGGTGCCGGTGGCAAAAAAGGTATTTGATAAATATTTCAATGAATAGGCTTGTTGCACTTTTTTTAGAAGTAGGTTATACTTAAGTGTAATGACAGACGTTATTGTTCAAATTTCGTTGGAACTGACAAATAGCGTTTAAACCACACTTGGAGGAATGGCAATGATAGAAGCAACGAGCTGTGGCGGTGTGGTAATCTTTCGTGGCAAAATATTACTCTTATACAAGAACTACAGGAACAGGTACGAGGGGTGGGTACTGCCCAAGGGAACTGTGGAGTCTGATGAAGAGTACAAGGACACTGCAATCCGTGAAGTGAAAGAGGAGACCGGTGCCAGTGCAACGATAATCCAATACGTGGGTAAGAGCCACTATTCTTTTACCGTGCCACATGATACAGTGGAAAAGGATGTACACTGGTATCTTATGATGGGCGAAAGTTATTATAGTAAACCGCAAAGAGAAGAGTATTTCATGGATTCAGGGTTTTACAAGTATCACGAGGCATATCATCTGCTCAAGTTTGCAAATGAGAAGCAGATACTTGAGAAGGCTTACAATGAGTACCTGGATTTAAAGAAAAGCAATTTATGGGGGACACATAAGTATTATTAGTATTATTAAAAAGCAGTTTTAAAAACTGCTTTTTGAGGTTTTGGAATGAAGTGGTATGAGGATTTATTTGTAGGAGAGTCTGTTACCGGAAAGATAAAGAAAATCAAGTGGAAGATAGAGCATAATGCCGGCATGCTTCACACATACATCATCACGTTTCCGTCAAATGAGGAAAATCTTTTGGATATCATTCCGACAAGAGAATTGCTGCAAAAGGGATATCCGAAGAAGAATCTGCACATAATCGCAGTAGCGGGTAATTATGATGAGGCACTTTTACTGGCCTGTGATATTGTTAGGGAGACATACGAAAATACAGGTAAAACAGATGTGAAGAGCTATTTAAAGAGCAGACGGAGGAATTAGATATATGATATTTACGATTTTAAAGGTCATAGGCATAATACTCCTTGTAGTGCTTGCTCTTATACTTACAGCGTTGTTTTGCGTACTGTTTGTGCCGGTTAAGTACAGGGCTGTCGGAAGCTTTGACAATACAGACATAAGAGCAAAAGCACATGTGTCATGGCTTTTGCATTTGTTTGCACTGCATATAGAGTATGCACAGGAGACTGACGGATATATAAGGCTTGCTTTTGTGAAGAAGAAGCTGTTTGATAATTATGAGGCTTTGGATGATGACGATATGGATGAGGCAGCTAAAACTGAAACAGAAGATAAAGTCAGTGAAAACACCGTGGATGGGCCCAAAATACCGGCAGATGAGTCAGAACACATCACAGATGAACAGACAGAGGATGAAAGCACATCACAGACTCATGACGAGCAAAGGTCAGTAACTGATGAGAATCAGCATATAAAACAACAAACTAAGCTCACTCATCAAAAAACGTATAAAAAGCCACACAAAAAGTCACATAAAAAGCAATTTAAAGATAAGTCAGAAAAAATAAAAAACTGTATCTATAAGCTAAAAAGAGAATACAGTGATGAGAGAAATAAAGCTGCTTTTTCACATCTGAAAAAAGAGCTTTTTATCATTCTTAAAAGAATATGCCCAAGGAGGCTTAAGCTTACAATGGTTTATTCAACCGGCTCGCCGGATACAACAGGCATTTCATTAGGTATTTTAGCATGCTTTCCTGTCGGCTATACAAACAGATGGCGGATTACACCTGATTTCGAGAGTGAAAATCCATATGCAAAGGGCAGCTTTGATATAAAGGGGCATGTGATAGTAATAAGTATTTTAGCGGCAACACTTGGAATTTTATTTGATAAAAACTGCCGCAGATTATATAATAGGATAAGCAGATAGGAGGAAGATATTATGGCAGATAATAGTTTCAACAACACAGTGGAGTCACTTTTCAAGGGGATGGACAGTTTTATCACTACAAAGACAGTGGTTGGTGATGCGATTCATATAGGGGATACAATCATACTTCCGCTTGTGGATGTGTCGTTTGGAGTGGCAGCAGGAGCATTTTCGGCAGAAAAGAAAAATAACGGAGCCGGTGGTATGGGTGGAAAGATTCAGCCTAGTGCAGTGCTCGTTATCCAGAATGGACAGACAAAGCTTGTCAATGTAAAGAATCAGGACGGCATGACCAAGATACTTGATATGGTGCCGGACATTGTAAGCCGTTTCTCAAAGGGGAAAAATGATGACCTTAATCTCGACGATGTAAAGGTAGACGAGGCAGAGGACGACAAGCAGGATTAATTTCATATATGTGAGCAAATAAAAAGGACATCCAAACGGATGTCCTTTAAAATTCAAAAGATTCAAAAATAAAGACTAAGCTCTCTCAACTTTGCCAGATCTTAAACATGAAGTACATACATATAACTTCTGTGGAACTCCATTGACCTTGCAAGAAACCTTCTTAATGTTTGACTTCCAAACATGATTTGATCTTCTATGAGAATGGCTGACATTATTTCCATAATGAACACCTTTTTCACAAATTGCACATTTTGCCATGATATTGCACCTCCTTGCATTTCACTAAGCTTACCATACTCTTAAGCTCACAACAAATGTATTCTATCAGATTAAAATAAAGAATGCAAGGATAAAATATAAAAATATTTGCTTTTTGTGAAAAAAAAGGTATAATAACATTAGCTACGTCACAATATGATGGAGGTATATATTATGAAGGGACAGATGGATACCCAATATGGACAAATTTTAATTGATACAGATGTTATTGCAACCTATGCAGGCTCTGTAGCTGTAGAGTGCTTTGGAATAGTAGGCATGGCAGCGGTCAACATGAAGGATGGTCTTGTAAAGCTTTTAAAGAGAGATTACCTGAACCATGGAATAAATGTAAAGGTAGATGAGAACAACGAAATTACCATTGATTTTCATGTAATAGTAGCGTATGGTATTTCGATCGGCACTGTTTCGGACAATCTTATCGAGACGGTTAAGTACAAGGTTGAGTCATTTACAGGAATGAAAATTGCAAAGATCAATATTTACGTTGAGGGCGTAAGGGTAATTGATTAAGGAGGACTACAAAAAGTGGAGATCACAAGCATTAATTCAAAGCTCCTTGCAAGGATGTTTCTTGCGGGAGCCAAGAATCTTGATTCAAAGAAAGACTGGATAAATGAGCTGAATGTATTCCCGGTACCGGATGGTGATACCGGAACAAATATGACAATGACAATCATGTCTGCGGCCAAGGAGGTCAGCTCGCTCACAAATCCTACCATGGCAGAGCTTGCAAAGGCTATTTCATCAGGCTCTTTAAGAGGTGCCAGAGGAAACTCAGGTGTTATCTTATCACAGCTTTTCAGAGGCTTCTGCAAGGTTATAAAGGAATACGATGAAATAGATGTCACTATTCTTTGTGAGGCATGCCAGAAGGCGGTTGAGACAGCTTACAAGGCAGTTATGAAGCCAAAGGAGGGAACTATCCTCACAGTGGCAAAGGGCGCAGCAGAAAAGGCTCTGGAGCTGTCAGACGAAACAGAGGATGTTGTCACATTTGTTGAAGAGGTTATAAAGCAGGCTGAGTATGTGCTTGACCAGACACCGGAGATGCTTCCTGTATTAAAGCAGGCAGGTGTTGTGGATTCGGGCGGACAGGGACTTGTTCAGGTATTAAAGGGAGCATATGATGCCCTTATCGGCAAGGAGATTGACTATACAATCGAGGGCGCACCAACAGGAGCAGCTCCTGCAAAGATTTCGGCTGAGACAGAGGCAGAGATTAAGTTTGGTTACTGCACAGAGTTTATTATTGTACTCAATGCGCCAATGTCAGACAATGAGGAGCACGCATACAAGGCATTCCTCGAGTCAATCGGTGACTCTATAGTCGTTGTAGCTGACGATGAGATCGTAAAGACTCACGTACATACAAACGACCCTGGACTTGCATTGCAGAAGGCACTTACCTTCGGCTCACTCAGCAAGATAAAGATCGACAATATGCGTGAGGAGCATCAGGAAAAGCTCATCAAGGATTCACAGAAGCTTGCAGCACAGCAGAAGGCTGAGGAAGAGGCTTATGAAGCAGCTCTGGCTGATGAAAAGACAAATAACATGCCTGCAAAGGAAATGGGCTTTGTATCTGTTTCAATCGGAGAAGGCATGAATGAAGTGTTTAGAGGCCTTGGAGTAGACTATCTCATAGAGGGTGGTCAGACCATGAACCCTAGCACAGAGGATATGCTCAACGCTATCGAGCATGTAAATGCGAAGACAGTATTTATCCTGCCAAACAACAAGAATATCATCATGGCTGCAAATCAGGCAGTAGATCTCGTTGAGGATAAACAGATTATTGTTATCCCTACAAAGACTATCCCACAGGGTATCACAGCGCTTGTAAATTATATCCCGGATCACAGTGCCGAGGAGAATAAAGAGCAGATGATGGCCGAGATAGAAAATGTCAAGACAGGACAGGTGACATATGCAGTCCGTGATACTGAGATTGACGGAAAAACCATCAAGCAGAACGACTTCATGGGAATCGGAGACAAGAGCATCCTTTCTGTTGGAACAGACTTAAGGGCTACCACACTTGAGATGGTAGATGCCATGGTAGATGAGGATTCTGCGATTGTCAGCATCTATTTCGGAAGTGATTCTGATGAGGACTCAGCTAATGAGCTTGCGGCAGCAATCGAAGAGAAATATCCTGATGTAGAGGTTGAGGTCAACGATGGCGGACAGCCAATCTACTATTATGTTATTTCTGTAGAGTAAAGCCTTTTTAAAGAATATAAATGATATTTATTATATTTAGGAGCAGATATGGATATAGCTTCACCGATTACCGCGGTTAAGGGAATCGGGGAAAAAACACAAAAAGCATTTGCTAAAATGGGAGTATACACCGTTGGTGATATACTCCTTCATTTTCCCCGGGATTATGTAAAGTTTCCGGAAATAACGGATATTGATGAACTGAATAATGTAAACGTAAGCAGCACCTATGCCATCCATGCTGTGATTAAAAAGGCATCTGTAGTGAAAAATACAGCGAGAATGCAGATTACATTGCTGGATATCGGCTCGCCCGGGCATATGATACAGCTGGTATGGTACCGTATGCCATACCTTAAGGCACAGCTTGTGCAGGGGAGACATCTTATATTTTACGGGCATATTAAGCCAAAGGGTGGCAGATATGTCATGGAGCAGCCTGTGGTGTATGAGGTGCAAAAGTACGAGGCTATACGCGATACACTGCAGCCTGTGTACTCCGTGACAAGCGGTGTGACAAACAATCTGATAGTCAAGACGATAAAGGAGACTCTGTCACATGATACACTGCTGTCAGATTATCTGCCTAAGGATATAAGGCACAGGTACGGCTTTTGCGAGTATAATTATGCCATGAAGCAGATACATTTCCCTGATGACTTTGACGCTCTTGTGGAGGCAAGAAGACGGCTTGTTTTTGATGAGTTTTTTCTCTTTATCATGGGCATGCGGTATCAGAATAAAAAGCAGCAGAAGGATAAAAATGAGTTTGAGTTTACGGATGATGCTTTTATAGACGGATTGATTGAGAAGCTTCCGTATGAACTGACAGGCGCGCAGAAGAAGACGATAGATGAGATAAAGCAGGATATTAAAAGCCCTTATGTGATGCAGAGGCTTATTCAGGGTGATGTGGGCTCAGGAAAGACGATTGTTGCTTTTCTTCTTATGGCGTGGGCGTCAAAATGTGGCTATCAGTCTGCCATTATGGCTCCGACTGAGGTACTTGCAAACCAGCATTATGAGACATTCTGCTCACTGGTTGGTCAGTTTGGACTTGACAGTCCTGTTGTGCTTCTTACCGGCTCTATGACAGTAAAGCAGAAAAGAGAAGCCTATGCGAGACTTGAAAACGAGAAAAATGCGCTTATTATAGGCACTCATGCGCTCATACAGGAGAAAGCGGATTTTTCCAATCTGTCGCTTGTTATCACAGATGAGCAGCACAGATTTGGCGTGAAGCAGAGAGAGAGCTTTTCGGATAAAGGAAGGAAACCGCATATACTCGTGATGAGTGCCACTCCGATACCGCGTACGTTAGCAATAATCATATACGGAGATATGGATATTTCTGTCATAAATGAGGTGCCTGCAAAGAGACTTCCTATCAAGAACTGTGTGGTTGGCACAGCGTTCAGGCCAAAGGCCTACAGCTTCATTGAGGAGCAGGTGAGAGCCGGCCATCAGGCGTATGTTATTTGCCCTCTTGTGGAGGAAACTGAAAACTCGGAAGGGGAAAATGTCACAGACTATGCAAATGTACTTAAAGCGGCACTGCCAAAGGATATCACGGTAGATGTGCTTAACGGCAGGATGAAGAGTAAGGCAAAGGATGAGGTGATGCAGCGCTTTGCAAATAATGAGTCACAGGTGCTTGTGTCCACAACTGTTGTGGAGGTTGGTGTAAATGTGCCCAATGCAACTGTCATGATGATAGAAAATGCAGACAGGTTTGGACTTGCACAGCTTCACCAGCTAAGAGGCCGTGTGGGCAGGGGAGATGCACAGTCGTACTGTATTTTCATCAATTCATCAAACTCAAAGAAATCAAAAAAGCGTCTGGAGATACTAAATAAATCAAATGATGGCTTTTATATAGCAAGTGAGGATTTAAAGCTCAGAGGTCCCGGGGATTTCTTTGGAATCAGGCAGAGTGGAGACCTTGCGTTTGCGCTTGCGGATGTGTATCAGGACAGCGATGTGCTAAAGGAAGCATCTGAGATGGTGGATGAGGTGCTTGAAGCAGACCCGGCGCTTTGTACAGCGGAAAACAGAATACTGAAAAAGAAAATGGATGAATTTGCAAAAGAACAGTTAAAGAGGATGAATCTGTGATGAGCTTAAATGGCTAAAATAAAAGCTGATATAGCATGCATGACTATGCATGTGTATATCAGCTTTTTACTTTAAGCGTTTTGGAATGGTTATGAAATTGTTATGAAATAAGTATTATCTGCTTACTCAATCTGCCTGATATCGGATATATCCGGGTGAATCGTGAGAGAATAGTTTGTGTAATACACGACAAAGCCGGCTGCGGCACCGTTTGGCTTTTTGACATTTTTCTTTTGCAGATAGTCTATCTCTACCTTGTCGGCATTTTTGCCCTTTGAGTAGTAGCCTGCGAGCTTGCCGGCCTCCTCAAAGGTGCTGTCCGGCAGCTCTTTGTTTTCAGCTTTTACAATGACATGTGAGCCGGGCATGCCCTTGGCGTGGAACCACCAGTCGTTTCCGGTTGCCAGCTTGAAGGTGAGCTCATCGTTCTGGTAGTTGTTTTTGCCAACGTACATATCAAAGCCGTCTGATGAGATATAGTGGAAGGGTTTGCTCTTTACCTTCTGTTTCTTTGAACCCTTTCCTTTTTTGATAAAACCGTATTCTATCAGCTCATCCTTTATCTGGACGAGGTCGTCAGCGCTTAAAGCGATATCCAGTGAATTCTGAATTGATTCGAGATGGTCTATCTGACCTTTTGTTTCAAGAATCAGCTCGTTCAATGCTTCGGCAGTACGTTTCATCTTTCCGTATTTGTCAAAGTATTTCTGCGCGTTCTCGGCAGGAGTTTTTGTGCTGTCGATAGGGATTTTGATGATTTTGTTGTCATCATAATAGTTTGCAGCTTCAAGAAACTTGTCGTCCGGTGTAAGTCCGTAGCCGAATGCGTTGATAAGCTCGCCGTACACCTTGTACTTTTCGCGTTTTTCGGAGTCCTTAAGCTGCTTCATCTGCAGGGAATATTTCTTCTGGTTTCGCTCCAGGAGGGTATTTACGTGTTTTCTCAAATCGGCTGACTTCTGGCGTATACGTGTATAGGTGTTTCTCTCAGAGTAGTAAAGCTCTAAAACCTCTGATATAGATTCATATTTTGTGACCGTTAAATCGCTATACTGAGTCAGCTCTATTGAAGAAAATTCCTTTGGTTCATTGCCGTCACGCACGATATTCGGCGTAAAACGATTATTTTTTATGTCCTCCATCATCCATGTGAAGTTGCTTCCCAGGTGCAAAAGCTCATCGTGTGAGTAGGCAGCTACAGGGGAGTCCGCGTCAAGGCCTGCCCGGTGAGCCAGCTCATTTGCCACAAGAGGGCTGATGCCGGAAAAGGATGAGTAGATAGCCTTTGAAACAGTAAGCGGCTTTGCTGATATAATATCCACAAACTGCTTCGAATCTACAGTCAGAGGATTATATTTATCCTCCTGAGTCGCGGGGATGGTGTAGGCTCTGCCCGGAAGCACTTCACGCACAGAGCTTACGGATGCGGGAATACGCTTGGCACTGTCTATTATCGTACCATCGGAGTCGGTAAAGATGATGTTTGAATATTTGCCCATCAGCTCGATAATAAGCACCTTGTGGCATAGATCGCCCATCTCGTTTAAGTGCTCGATTTCAAAGTTTATGATACGCTCCATGCCCGGCTGGTAAATCTTTGTGATGCGTCCGTTTGCTATATGCTTTCTTAAAACCATGCAAAATGTAGGGGCAGTGAGAGGGCTTACCTTATTTGTGGGTGTCAGGTAGATGAATGGAAGCGATGCACTTGCAGACATCGAAAGCCTGAACGAGCCGTTTGGTCCCTTTAGGGTAAGAAGCAGCTCATCTGCCTCAGGTTCTGCGATTTTACTGATTTTTGAGTTTAGTATGGTGCTGTTTAGCTCTGCAACTATATTTGAAATGACTATTCCGTCTAAAGCCATGATGTTCCTCCTTATTTCCCATAAATATTCTAAGTTGCTGAATATTTATAATCATGAATATTTATATTATAATATATTTGACGAAAATCTCAAGGAGTTATATAATAAACTCATCTATGCATATGCGAAAGGAAAAATTATGATTAAAAGTATGACCGGCTTTGGCAGATACGAGTACGCAGATGCAAGCCGTAAGATTACAGTTGAGGTAAAATCTGTAAATCACAGATATCTGGATGTCAATATCAAGATGCCTAAAAAGCTCAATTTCTTCGAGAGTGCAATAAGGACTCTGCTTAAGGAGTACATAGAGCGTGGCAAGGTCGATATTTATATCACATATGAGGATTTTACAGAAAATAATCTCTCATTGCAGTATAATAAGGCTCTCGCGGGAGAATATCTTAAGTATCTGAATCAGATGGCGGAGGAATTCGGACTGGAGAATGATATAAGAGTGAGCACGCTGTCGAGATATCCGGAGGTATTTGCGATGGAGGAGCAGCCTGTAGATGAGGATGAGCTGTGGAGCAGTCTTGAGAAGGCTCTTCGCGGTGCATTTGAGCCATTTGTTGAAAGCCGCGTGCGCGAGGGAGAAAATCTTAAAAAAGACCTTTGCGAAAAGCTCGATAATATGGTATCATATGTTGATTTCATTGAGGAGCGTTCGCCACAGATTATTGTCGAATACCGTGCGCGTCTTGAGGAAAAGCTAAGAGAGCTGCTTGCAGACAATCAGCTTGATGATTCAAGAATAGCCCAGGAGGTCACTATTTTTGCGGACAAGATCTGTGTGGATGAGGAGACAGTCAGGCTCAAAAGCCATATCCTTTCCATGAAGGATTCGCTAAATGCCGGTGGCAGTGTGGGAAGAAAGCTTGATTTCCTCGCACAGGAGATGAACCGTGAGGCGAATACCATCCTTTCAAAGTCCAATGATCTTAAGATTTCTGACACAGGCATCAGTCTTAAAACTGATATAGAAAAGGTCAGGGAACAGATTCAAAATATTGAGTAATTTTAGGAGATTGTGATGAGTAAAACAGGAAAATTAGTTGTTTTTTCAGGCTTTTCGGGTTCCGGAAAGGGTACTATCATGAAGGAGCTTATGGCAAAGCATGGTGATGATTATGCACTGAGCGTATCAGCCACGACCAGAGGTCCAAGGCCGGGTGAGGAGCATGGCAGAGAGTATTTTTTTATCTCAGAGGAAGAATTTGAACAGATGATAAAGGCAGATGGACTGCTTGAGTATGCCAAGTATGTAGATCATTATTACGGCACACCAAAGTCATATGTCAATGAGCAGCTTAGCGCCGGAAAGAATGTGATTCTTGAGATAGAAATCCAGGGAGCTTTAAAGATAAAGAAGCAGTTTCCTGATACGGTGCTTATGTTTGTGTCAGCGCCGAGTGCAGATGAGCTTAAGGACCGGCTTATAGGAAGAGGCACAGAGACAAAAGAGGTCTGTGCACAGAGACTTTCAAGAGCATATGAGGAGTCTTTAGGCATAGAGAAATATGATTATTTAGTGGTAAATGATAAGCTTGACGATTGTGTAGAGCTTGTGAATGACATCATCCACAGTTCTGACGACACAAAAAAGAATCAGGATTATCTGGTATCATCAAATATAGATTTTATAAATAAAATGAGAAAAGAGCTTTTAAGCTTTTCGAAAGGAGATAAATAATATGATACATCCATCGTATGTAGAGTTAATGAAGGTAGTAAACAACAATGTAGAGATAGGTGAAGAGCCGGTAGTAAACAGCCGTTATTCTATCGTTATTGCCGCAGCAAAGCGTGCACGCCAGATTATTGATGGTGCAGAACCACTTATCGCACGCCCTAAGTGCAATAAGCCATTATCTATTGCTGTAGAGGAGCTGTACACGGGAGCTGTCAGAATCGTCTCAGATGATGAGGATTTAAACGAAGGCGAAGAGGCTTAATCTAGGAAGGGAAAGGCTGTTTTGTCTTTCCCTTTTAATTGTAAATACTTACATTTGAGAGGTACTATGAAATTATTATTTATTTCGCTTGGATGCGATAAAAACCTTGTGGATTCAGAGTATATGATAGGCATGCTTGCAAATGACGGCATAGAGATGACCGATGATGAGACGCAGGCTGATATCATTATCGTAAACAGCTGCTGCTTCATAGGTGATGCAAAGGAGGAGAGTATCAATACAATTCTCGAGATGGCTCAGTATAAGGAGACAGGCAAATGCAAATCACTTATTGTGACAGGCTGTCTGGCACAAAGATACAAGGATGAGATTTTTAAGGAAATCCCAGAGGTTGATGCCATACTTGGCACCAATTCATATGATACTATAGTTGAAGCTGTACATGAGACACTTGAAAAACACAGATACAGCAATCTGCACACCTTAGAGGGGCTCCCGAGCATAAAGACAAAGCGTATTGTCACCACAGGAGGGCATTTTGCTTACCTTAAGATAGCAGAGGGCTGCAATAAAAACTGTACCTACTGTGTCATTCCTTCCGTCAGAGGCCGTTACAGAAGTGTGCCGATGGAGGATTTGATTGAGCAGGCGAAGAGCCTTGTGGAGCAGGGCGCAAAGGAGCTTATACTTGTTGCCCAGGAGACCACACTTTACGGAGTGGATTTGTATGGTGAGAAGTCACTTCATAAGCTTTTAGATGAGCTCAACGAGATAAGCGGGCTGTTCTGGATAAGGATTATGTACTGCTATCCCGAGGAGATATACGATGAGCTTATAGAGTCCATGATAAAGGATGAGAAGGTATGCCATTATCTGGATATGCCAATCCAGCACTGCAATGACGATATTTTAAGGCGCATGGGCAGAAAAACAACAAAGGCTGAGCTTGTGGAGCGTATCAGAATGCTGCGTGAGAGAATACCTGATATCACATTAAGGACCACACTCATATGTGGCTTCCCGGGTGAGACACAGGATAATCACGAGGAGCTTATGCAGTTTGTAAATGATATGGAGTTTGACCGTCTGGGAGCCTTTACGTATTCCCCGGAGGAGGGCACAAAGGCAGCTGCAATGCCTGACCAGATAGATGAGGATATAAAGACTGACTGGCAGGCTGATGTCATGGAGCTTGAGGAAGAGGTCATTTTTGATAAAAATGAGACACTAAAGGGTAAAGAATTATATGTTTTCATAGAGGGCAAGGTGGCTGATGAAAATGCTTATATCGGCCGTACATACAGAGATGCACCGAATGTTGACGGATATATATTCATCAACACTGATGAGACACTTATGACCGGCGATATATGCAAGGTTATGGTGACCGGTGCGTATGAATATGATTTGATAGGAGAACTTGTAAAATGAATTTACCAAACAAACTTACAATCTTAAGAGTGATACTTATTCCGTTTTTTGTATTTTTCCTTATTTCACCGTTTTTTGACGGATACGGAAATTATATAGCACTTGCGATATTTATCATTGCAAGTCTGACCGATATGGCTGACGGAAAAATTGCAAGAAAATATAATCTTGTTACAAATTTCGGCAAGTTTATGGATCCGCTTGCAGACAAGCTGCTTGTATGCTCTGCAATGATATGCCTTGTTGATTTAAAGCTTATCCCTGTATGGGTTGTGCTTATTATCATTGCAAGAGAGTTTATCATAAGCGGCTTCAGACTGGTTGCATCTGACAATGGAATTGTCATTGCGGCAAGCTACTGGGGAAAGTTTAAGACAACCTTCCAGATGTTTATGGTTATTGTTATTATTTTTAATATCAATCTGCAGCTTGGCTGGTTAAATATCCTTGGAACAATCCTCATTTATGTGGCACTTGTGCTCACAGTTGTTTCGCTTATTGACTATATTGCAAAGAATAAGGACGTCTTAAAGGACCAGAAATAGACTATAACAGGGAGAAAAGTATGAGAATAATAGCAGGAACGGCGAGAAGCCTCCCTCTAAAGACTATCGAGGGAAAAGATACAAGACCGACTACTGACAAGACGAAGGAGACTCTTTTTAATGTCATGCAGTTTGATGTTCCCGGAGCATATTTTTTAGATCTGTTTGCCGGAAGCGGACAGATAGGACTTGAAGCGTTAAGCCGCGGTGCAGCCTATGCTGTATTTGTGGAGAATTCAAGAAAAGCCGCTTCATGCATCGAGGACAATATCCATTTTACAAAGTTTGATAAGGTCTCAAGGCTTATGATGACGGATGCTGTCACGGCAGTACGTACGCTTGAGGGCAAATACAAATTTGACATCGTGTTTATGGACCCTCCATACAATAAGGAGCTTGAAAAGGAAGTGCTTATTACACTTTCGGACAGTGATATATTAAAGGATGATACACTTATCGTGGTTGAGGCTTCAAACGATACTGATTTTGATTATCTCACAGAGCTTGGCTATGAGATAGTCAAAGAAAAAATTTATAAGACAAACAAGCATGTTTTCATAAAGCGTGCATAGGAGATTACAATATGAAGGTAGGAATTTATCCGGGAAGCTTTGATCCGGTGACATTTGGACACCTGGATATAATAGAGCGTTCAGCCAAAATAGTTGACGAGCTGGTTGTCGGAGTACTCAATAATAGTGCAAAAAACTCGTTGTTTTCTTTGGAAGAACGTGTTAGTATGATAAAGGAAATGACAGCACACATACCAAACGTCAGGGTAGGGTGCTTCGAAGGACTTTTAGTTGACTACATGAAGAAAATCAATGCAACAATCATAATAAGAGGATTGCGTGCAGTGACAGATTTTGAGTATGAGCTGCAGATTGCACAGGCTAACGGAGTGCAGAATCCGGAAATAGAGACGGTTTTTCTCACTTCGAGCCTCAATTATTCATATTTAAGCTCTACAATTGTCAAGGAATTTGCATCATACGGAGGAGATATATCAAAGTTCGTACCTGAACAGTTCATTGATAGAATTTATGCTAAATACAATATTACCAGGTAAGGAGACAGTATTTATGAGCAGTAAAATGGAACAGATTATTGAAGAAATCGAAGACTATATTGATGGCTGCAAGCCGTCACCTATTTCAAGAAACAAGATTCTTGTCAATCGTGAACAGTTAGAGGAGCTTCTTTCAGAGCTTCGTACAAAGACCCCTGAGGAGGTCAAGAGATATCAGAAGATTATCAGCAATAAGGAGGCTATCCTTGCTGATGCACAGGCGAAGGCGGATCAGATAATCGCGCAGGCTCAGATTCAGACAAATGAGCTTGTCAGCGAGCATCAGATTATGCAGCAGGCATATGCCCAGGCGAATGAGGTAGTGCAGATTGCAACCAAGCAGGCACAGGAGATACTTGACAGTGCCACAAACGAAGCAAATAATCTCAGAATGAGTGCCATGGCATATACGGACAGCCAGCTCAAGAGCATTGAGGATATCTTAACAGGCTCTATTGAGACTTCAAAGGCCAGATATGACAGCCTTATAAGTTCACTGCAGCAGTTTGAGGATGTTGTTGCAGCAAACAGAGCAGAGCTTTTCCCACCGGAAGAGTATGGCGATGAAGCTGCAGGAGCAGAAGTATCTGACAATGAGGCAGCTTCAGATACATCTGATGATGACATAGAAATCACCAATATTTCCGATTCAGATGAGGATGCGAAATAGGATAATACATAACAGGCATGAGAGTATGCTCATGGCTGCCTTAAGCAGTATGTATCTGTAAAGCCTAAAGCCTGTATCCCGGAATATTGATTTGGTCTGGACCATGCATGATACACCGCCAAATGACAGAAGTGCAATGCACAGCACTATTGACAGGGTGCGTGGAATGCATAGACCGCAGACTATGCCGATACCGTTTGTGGTTTCAAAAAAGGCACCTATTATGTCTGCCGACAGTGGCATGTTGCAGTCAGCCTTTTGGGCAATGGTCTGTGGGATACGTGAGACTATAGAGAACAATACAATATATCCACAGAGTTTTATAAGGGTTTCAAACCCTTTCATTATTCCGGCATCAACGATTTGCATGTTAAGCTTAAATCCTTGAGCCGGGATTTTTTGTTTTAAGCTTCTGTTTTTGTTAATCGAAAGCATAGCTATCATTCCTATAGCAGATGGCAGATAAAGTGACACAAGATAAATGCTGTAGTGGCTGCATATGTTAAGTTGCTCGGACAGTGCATAGGTAATGATAAAGGGAAGGCTGAAATGGTTTGCCAGTGCACTCAGTATTTCCCTGTGATTTTTATCTATGTATCCTTTCGAACAAAAATCTGCTGTGAGCTTTGCTCCTATCGGGAATCCAAATATTATGCCTATTATGTATGTAAAAAGCATGATATGCTTTTGGGGAATGTTTTGCAGCACATTTGTTGAGATAATCAGGTTAGATAAAATCGTAAATATAAATAGAAGCGGAAATATCTGGTTGAACCATAGCATTATGCCTGCTTTAGCGCACGTACTTACCTGTGCCGGAAACAATATGTAATAAATGCAAAATAGCAGTATAAAAGCGATAAACAGTAATTTTTTAAGTTTGTTTTTACTCATGTGACAGTATATGTGGAGAGAAATATCAATATGATTCGATTAGATAAATTTTTATCAGAGATGGGGCTTGGCACACGCTCTGAGGTAAAAAAGCTTATAAAGACCGGACAGATAGCCATAAATGGCACGGTGGTCGCAAAGCCTGAGACAAAGGTAGATACTGATGCCGACGAGGTATCAGTTAACGGCAGAATAATTAAGTATCAAAGGTATGAGTATTATCTGTTCAATAAGCCTTCAGGCTGTGTTTCTGCGACAAATGACAATGTACATAAGACTGTCATGGACTATATCACGGATGCTGTGCATGATGATCTGTTTCCTGTCGGAAGGCTTGATATAGACACGGAGGGGCTTTTAATTATCACAAATGATGGAGCACTTTCGCACGAGCTCTTAAGTCCTTCAAAGCACGTGGCAAAGACTTACTACGCACGTATTGATGGTGAGGTGACTCAGGCTGATATCATCAGGTTTAAAGAGGGCATTGATATAGGCGAGGAAAGACCTACAAAGCCTGCGGAGCTTGTTATTAAAAAAAGTGGCAGTGTATCCGAGATTGAGCTTACGATAACAGAAGGAAAGTTCCATCAGGTCAAGCGGATGTTTGAGGCGCTTGGAAAGAGGGTAATCTATTTAAAGAGAATATCCATGGGACCGCTTAAGCTGCCTGATGACCTTAAAACAGGGACTTACAGAGCTTTGACACAGGCTGAAACGGATATGCTTATGCAGATAAAATCCGGCAAATAAAATAATTTTTAATTATGAGGTATGATATGAGTAATGGTTTTTTACCAATTTCAAAACAGGATATGATAGATGAGGGCATTGAGCAGCTTGATTTTGTGTATGTCTGCGGTGATGCATATGTGGATCATCCGTCCTTTGGACATGCAATAATTGCAAGGCTGCTGCAGGCACATGGCTATACGGTCGGCATCATTTCACAGCCCGACTGGAAGGATGATGAGTCTATATCCATACTCGGAGTGCCGCGCCTTGGCTTTTTGGTTTCGGCAGGTAATATGGACTCCATGGTAAACCATTATTCGGTTTCAAAGAAAAGAAGAGCAAAGGATTCCTTTACACCGGGTGGCGTGATGGGAAAGAGACCTGATTATGCGACCGTTGTGTACTGTAACCTGATACGCCATACTTATAAAAAAATCCCTATCATAATAGGCGGCATCGAGGCGAGCCTTAGGCGCATGGCACATTATGATTACTGGTCAAATAAGGTCAAGCGCTCGATTCTTTTAGATTCCGGTGCGGATATCATCTCATATGGCATGGGAGAAAGAAGCATCATCGAGATAGCGGATGCGCTTGCCAGTGGTATGGATGTAAAGGATATCACGTTTATAGATGGTACCGTGTTCAAGACAAAGGACAGGGATATCATATATGATGCGATTGAGCTTCCTGACTATGACGTTATAAAAGAGGACAAGAGGGAGTTTGCAAGAAGCTTTTACATACAGTACTGCAATACTGATCCTTTCTGCGCAAAGAGGCTCGTAGAGCCATATGACAACTCTACGCTTGTAGTGCAGAATCCACCGCAAAAGCCACTGTCGCAGGAGGAGATGGATGAGGTCTATGCACTCCCTTATATGAGGACTTATCATCCGAGCTACGAGGAGGCAGGCGGAGTGCCTGCTATAAGCGAGGTGAAGTTTTCTCTTATCAGCAACAGAGGCTGCTTTGGAGGATGTAACTTCTGTGCACTGACCTTCCATCAGGGCAGGATAATCCAGACAAGAAGTCATGAGTCAATCATAGAAGAGGCAAAGCTTATCACACAGGATAAGGACTTTAAGGGCTATATCCATGATGTTGGAGGTCCTACAGCTAATTTCAGACAGCCGGCATGCAAAAAGCAGCTCACAAGGGGTGCATGTCCTACAAAGCAGTGCCTGTTTCCTAAGCCGTGCAGCAACCTGATAGTTGACCATAGTGACTATATACAGCTTCTTAGAGAGCTTCGTGCACTGCCAAAGGTGAAAAAAGTGTTTATCCGCTCAGGTATCAGGTTTGATTATCTGATGTATGACAAGGACAAGACGTTTCTTCGTGAGCTGTGTGAGTATCATGTCAGCGGACAGCTCAAGGTGGCTCCGGAGCACATATCCAATGCTGTTTTGAGCAGGCTTGGAAAGCCGAGTGTAGAGGTGTACAACAGCTTTGTGAAGGCATACAAGGATATGAACAAAAAGATAGGCAAGGAGCAGTATCTTGTGCCGTATCTAATGTCATCGCACCCGGGCTCAACGCTTAAGGAGGCGATAGAGCTTGCAGAGTATCTGCGCGATCTGGGATATATGCCTGAGCAGGTGCAGGATTTTTATCCGACACCGTCTACCATCTCTACATGCATGTACTATACAGGTCTTGACCCGGCAACACTTAAGCCGGTGTATGTCACAACTAACCCGCATGAGAAGGCTATGCAGAGGGCACTCATCCAGTACCGCAATCCAAAGAACTATGATCTCGTGCACGAGGCACTTGTGAAGGCCGGCAGGGAGGACTTAATTGGATTTGACAAAAAGTGCCTGATAAAGCCTAGAAAAATGCATGCTGATGGCGGCTGGGACAAAAATCGTACCGGGTCCGGTAAAAATTCAAACAGCAGCTATGGCGGCAAGAATACAGGTGTAAGGAAAAACTTGAAAAATGCAACAGAGCGAGGAAAAAACGGAAGCGGAAATAACACCGCAGGCACAGCGCACAAAAAGAAAACAATCAGAAACGTCCACAAGAAGAAAAGATAGATATAATAGATATATAAGATAAAGGCTATGAAAGAATTTAAAGCGGGTAAAAATGAGGCAGGCCAGAGGCTTGACAAATACCTTAAAAAGATACTTCCAAACGCATCCATGGGATTTATTTACAAGATGCTCAGGAAGAAGAACATAAAACTGAATGATAAGAAAGCGTCAGGAACAGAAATTGTATCAGTTGACGATAAAATCAAGATTTTTCTGTCAGATGATACATTTGCTAAGTTTTCCGTCAATGAGGACAGTCTGATGAAGGATTTTAAGGCACTTGGTGCACTAAAGCCTGACGGACTTGGTGTGGTATACGAGGATGATGATATACTGGCTGCAAACAAGCCAGTCAATATGTTGTCGCAGAAATCAAAGGAGACTGATATTTCTGCAAACGAAAGACTTATCGGATACCTGATAAAAGAGGGAAAGCTTGATTTTGACACATATAAGAGTTTCAAGCCATCGGTGTGCAACCGCCTGGACAGAAATACCTCGGGGCTTATTCTGATGGGTAAATCGCTTCATGGACTGCAGTACCTGTCACAGGTGCTTAAGGACAGAACCGCAGAAAAGTATTATATGGCGCTTGTTGCAGGAGAGGTTGATGAGCCTATGACCATAGAGGGCTTTCTGACAAAGGATGAGGCTGTAAATAAGGTGCAGATAACCAAGGAGCCTATAAGTGATGAATCACTGCCAATAAAGACTGCCTACAGGCCTCTTAAGACGATTGAGATGAGTGCTTCGTGCCATAAAGCAACTCTTCTTGAGGTGCATCTCATTACAGGAAGAAGCCATCAGATCAGAGCACATCTTTCATCTATCGGACACCCAATCATAGGTGATATGAAGTATGGGGATAAAAGGATTAATGCTTTTTACAAAGAAAATTATCATGTGACCAGCCAGCTTTTGCATGCGCACCATGTGATTTTGCCTGATGGCAGATATATAGAGGCGGCTTTGCCCGACATATGGAGCAGAGTGGGGCTTTAATTTCGTCATTATTTACTTTACATCGCATAGCTTACAGTATTAAGGAAGATAGAAACGATATGGCAACCTGGAATTCAAGAGGCTTAAGAGGCTCGACCTTAGAGGACATGATAAACAAGACAAATGAAAAATACAGGGAGAACGGCCTGGCACTCATACAAAAGATTCCCACTCCGATTACACCTATAAAGATGGAGCCGGAAACCAGACACATTACACTGGCTTATTTTGAGCAGAAGAGTACGGTTGACTATATTGGCGCTGTACAGGGGATCCCGGTATGTTTTGATGCAAAAGAATGTAATACCGACACGTTTCCCCTTGCCAATATACATGAGCATCAGGTAGAGTTTATGAGATGCTTTGAAAAACAGGATGGTGTTGCATTTATCCTTATATCGTACACACACAGGAACGAATACTATTATCTCACGTTTAAAAAGCTGACAGAATTCTGGGATAGAGCTGCAGAAGGCGGCAGAAAGAGCTTCCGCTATGAGGAGCTTGAGCCGGCATTTTTCCTCCCGGAGGTGCCCGGAATACTTGTGCCGTATCTGAACGCACTTCAGCTTGACTTAAATTGCAGGGCTTGACAGTATTACTATCGTATGGTAGCATATTACCACGATAACACTTTACTACATGAAAGCGAGATTTTACAGATTATGGAAAATCAATTATTACACACTCCGGACGGAGTAAGAGACATATATAACGGAGAATGCAAAAAGAAGCTGTATTTGCAGGATAAGCTGCATCGTACACTGTTAAAATACGGATATCATGATATCATGACACCTACGTTTGAGTTTTTTAATATTTTTGGAAGCGATGTCGGAACAACCCCTTCAAAGGATTTATACAAGTTTTTTGACAAGGAGGGCAATACGCTTGTCCTTCGTCCTGATTTCACACCTTCTATTGCAAGAAGTGCGGCTAAGTACTATATAGAGGACGATATGCCTGTCAAGCTGTGTTATCTTGGCAATACTTTTATCAATTCATCGGATTATCAGGGCAGGCTCAAGGAAAGCACACAGTGCGGTGCAGAGCTGATAGGTGACGGCTCTATCTCTGCAGATGCCGAGATACTTTCGATGACAGTTGAGTCGATGCTTGAGAGCGGACTTAAGAATTTCCAGATTTCAGTCGGACATTCGCAGTTCTTTTACGGTCTCACAAAGGCAGCAGGGCTGTCAGGCGAGCAGGAGGAAAACTTAAGAGAGCTCATAGCAAATAAGAATTTCTTCGGTGTGGAGGAGTTTGTTGACAGTCTTTCAATGAACGACAAGCTAAGGAAGCTGTTTGGACTATTAGATAATTTCGATTTACAGGATGAGCAGCTTATGGAGGCTTTAAAGCTTGCGAAGGGCTATGATGAGATATTATCATCTATTGATACTCTGCTTAAGCTTAGAGAATATTTAAAGGCATACGGCATCGAGAAATATATTTCGTATGAGCTTGGACTTATCAGTGACTACACATATTACACAGGTATTATTTTCCAGGGCTACACATATGGTACAGGAGAGCCTATTGTAAAGGGAGGCCGTTATGACAAGCTGCTTTCACACTTTGGAAAGGACGCTGCTGCAATCGGCTTTGCAATTGTTGTGGATCAGCTCATGGCAGCATTAAGCCGTCAGGATATTGATGTGCCTGTCATTGAGAATTCCTCACTTATAGTATTTGAGGAGGCTGCATACCATGCGGCAATCAAGCGCTCTATGGAGCTTCGAAGAGATGGAGTAAATACACAGATGGTGCTTAAGGACAAAAATAAAACGAAAGAGGACTATGCTTCATATGCGGTAGACAACCGTATAAACAGAGTTGAGTTTATAGAGGAATAAAAGATGAGTGATGACAGATATTTAACCTTTGCCCTGGGAAAGGGCAGACTTGCAAAGAAGACCCTGCAGCTTTTTGAGCAGATAGGCATCACCTGTGAGGAGATGAAGGATCCGGATACCAGAAAGCTGATTTTCGTAAATGAGGAGCTTAAGCTTAGATTTTTCCTGGCAAAGGGACCTGATGTGCCTACATACGTGGAGTATGGCGCTGCCGATATCGGTGTGGTAGGAAAGGATACCATCCTCGAGGAGGGAAGAAATATATACGAGGTGCTTGATTTAGGCTTTGGAAAATGCCGCATGTGCATATGCGGACCGGAAAGCGCAAGGGAGCTTTTGCAGCATCATGAGCAGATAAGAGTTGCGACCAAGTATCCTCATATTGCAAAGGACTATTTCTACAATAAAAAGCATCAGACGGTAGAGATTATAAAGCTGAACGGCTCAATAGAGCTTGCTCCGATTGTTGGACTTTCAGAGGTGATTTGTGATATAGTAGAGACCGGAACTACACTTAAGGAGAACGGACTTACCGTGCTTGAGGAGGTCTGCCCGCTGTCTGCGAGGGTTGTGGTAAACCAGGTCAGCATGAAGATGGACAATGAGCGTATCACAAAGCTCATAAGTGATTTGAAGACTGTTATCAAATAGCGTATAATTTATATCAATACATGATTTTAGACGGAGGCTGTAATGAGAACTTTAAAACTTACAAAGGATTCACAGAAAAACATATTGGAGAGCCTGCTTAAGAGAAGCCCTAACAACTATACAGAGTATGAGAGCACGGTAAATGAGATTATAAACAATGTAAAGGAAAACCGTGACAAGGCAGTTTTTGAATACACAAAGAAATTTGACAAGGCGGATGTGGATGCATCAAATATCCGTGTCACAGAGGAAGAAATAAAGGAAGCATATGAGCTGGTTGATGAGAAGCTTCTTGCTGTTATAAAAAAGGCTCTTGTAAATATCAGAAAATATCACGAGAAGCAGCTGCAGAACTCATGGTTTACAACAGAGGACGGCATTATTTTAGGACAGAAGGTCACACCTATAGCAAAGGCAGGAGTATATGTGCCGGGCGGCAAGGCTGTCTATCCTTCATCTGTGCTGATGAACGTGCTTCCTGCAAAGGTAGCAGGCGTTGAAAAGATAGTTATGTGTACACCATGTGGAGCTGACGGCAAGGTATATCCTTCCACACTTGTAGCCGCAAACGAGGCCGGAGTAGATGAAATCTACAAGGTAGGCGGTGCACAGGCTATCGCTGCAATGGCATTTGGTACAGAGAGTGTGCCAAAGGTAGACAAGATTGTTGGACCGGGAAATATCTTTGTTGCCCTTGCCAAAAAGGCCGTGTTTGGATATGTCAGCATTGATTCAATCGCAGGACCTAGCGAGATTCTGGTGCTTGCAGATGAGACTGCAAATCCACGCTATGTGGCAGCAGATTTACTTTCACAGGCTGAGCATGATGAGATGGCATCAGCTATCTTGATCACAACAAGTGAGGAGCTTGCAAAGAAAGTATCAGAGGAAGTTGATAAGTTTGTTGAGGTCCTCTCAAGAAAAGAAATCATCGAGAAATCTCTTGAAAACTACGGATATATACTTGTTGCAGAGGATATGGACGAGGCAATTGATGCGGTAAACGATATCGCTTCAGAGCATATGGAGATTGTCACAAGGGATCCTTTCTCAGTCATGACAAAAATCAAAAATGCAGGAGCAATCTTTATCGGAGAGTACTCATCAGAGCCTTTGGGAGACTATTTTGCAGGACCAAACCATGTTCTGCCTACAAACGGAACAGCAAAATTCTTCTCAGCCTTATCTGTAGATGACTTTATCAAAAAGTCAAGCATCATCTCATATTCAAGAGAAGCCCTTGAGAGAATACATACAGATATTGAGCAGTTTGCAGAGTGTGAGAAGCTTACAGCACATGCAAATTCAATCAAGGTAAGATTTGAGGATTAGTCAAAGGAGTAAGAAATGGCAGATAGATGCGCTAAGCTTAGCAGAAAAACAAAAGAGACTGATATTTCGGTTGGTTTAAATATAGACGGAACCGGAAAATCAAATATAGACACAGGCATAGGCTTCTTTAACCATATGCTGGAGGGCTTTTCAAAGCATGGTTTTTTTGACCTCGATATGACATGCGACGGTGACTTAAATGTGGACTGTCATCATACTATAGAGGACTGCGGCATAGTGCTTGGCAATGCCATAGCACAGGCTGTCGGAGACAAAAAGGGCATAAAGAGATTTGGAAGCTTTATTTTACCGATGGATGAGGTGCTGGTGCTTTGTGCCATCGATTTATCAGGCAGACCTTATCTGCAGTTTGACGGTGAGTTTACCTGCGAGAAAGTCGGAGATATGGATACAGAGATGGTAAAGGAGTTTTTCTATGCCGTTTCTTACTCTGCTGCGATGAACCTGCATATAAAGGTTTTGACACCGGGAAATAATCATCATATGATAGAAGCTATGTTTAAGGCATTTGCAAAGGCACTTGACGATGCCTGCACCTATGATAGCAGAATAAAGGACGTGATGTCCACGAAAGGAAGTTTGTAATTTGACTGGTTTTAAGAACATCGTTGCTACACTGTATTTAAAGAACGGTCAGGCCGTGAAATCAGCGTCGGATATGACAGTTATGGGCGACGTCTACAATCTGTGTCAGCTCTACAATGACAGTGGCATAGACAAGATTATTATTTTTGATCTTTCAACTGATGATGATGAGCATGAGAAAAACATACATACGATAGAAAATATAAACAGAAATATCGACATAAAGGTGTGCGCAGGAGGCAATATCAACCGCATAGAGGACGTGAAAAAGCTGCTGTATGCAGGCTGTTTACAGGTCATCTTCAATGCCACAAAGGATTCAAGCCTTGAGCTTGCAAATGTGGCAAGCGAGAAGTTTGGCAAGGATAAAATTCTTTTGTCAATCAGCAATGTAGACTATATTTTCAAGCATCAGGAGGAGATAGAGGATACCTTTCATGAGCTTTTGGTCTTGAATATAGATATAATAGATGCGCTTGAGAATCTCACATCCACACCATATGTGGTCTATATGCCGCAGTTTGACATGGATAAAATAATCGATGTCATGAAGCGTGAAACTCTAAGAGGAATTGCAGGAGAGTTTATCAACGATCCTGAAAATGATATCATGGCGTTAAAGACAAAGCTTTCTGACGGAGGAATACTTGTTGACAATTTTACTCCCGACTTAAAGTGGTCTGATTTAAAGCTTAATTCTGACGGCATGGTGCCTGTCATAGTGCAGGATTACCGCAATGAGCAGGTGCTTATGCTTGCCTATATGAATGAGGAGGCCTTCAATGTCACGATAAACAGCGGACGCATGACCTACTGGAGCAGAAGCCGCAATGAGCTTTGGACCAAGGGTCTTACATCAGGACATTTACAGTACGTAAAGTCTTTGACAGCAGACTGTGATTATGATACTATCCTTGCGAAGGTTTCGCAGGTGGGAGCTGCATGTCACACAGGTAACAGAACATGCTTTTTCAATAATATCGTGAAAAAGGAGTATGTAGAGAAAAATCCACTTACAGTGCTTGAATCAGTCTATGCGGTGATAGTTGACCGTATGAAGAATCCAAAGGAGGACTCGTACACCAATGCCGTCATGGAAAAGGGCATAGATGAGATATTAAAAAAGCTCGGACACGAGTGCACTGAGATTATTCTGGCAGCCAAAAATCCGGACAGTGATGATTTGAAGTTTGAGATATCGGACTTTATGTACCACTGCATGATTCTTATGGCTCAGAAAAATATCACATGGGCAGAAATCGCAGGGGAGCTGGCACAGCGATAGCCTTAAAACACAATAATTATTTAGAGGAAATTATATGAGAAAACTAGCTTTAAGTGATGAGATACTTATGAAGGTAGACAAACCGGCTAGATATATCGGGAATGAGTTCAACTCAGTAATGAAAGACACATCGCAGGTAAATATACGTTTTGCGATGTGTTTTCCTGATGTTTATGAGATTGGTATGTCACATCTGGGAATCCAGATATTATATGATATGTTCAACCGCATGGATGACGTGTGGTGCGAGAGAGTTTATTCTCCGTGGCCTGATCTGCATGAAATCATGAAGCAGGAGAATATACCGCTTTTCGGACTTGAGTCGCAGGAGCCTATAAAGGACTTTGACTTTGTAGCCATGACTCTGCAGTACGAAATGTGCTACACAAATATTTTGCAGATACTTGACCTCGCACAGATACCGCTTCGTTCAAGGGATAGAGCGGAAGGCTGCCCTATCGTGATTGCAGGCGGTCCTTGTACCTACAATCCGGAGCCGATTGCGGACTTCTTTGATATATTTTATATCGGAGAGGGAGAGACACAGTATGGCAATCTCTTTGAGCTTTATAAGAAGGCAAAGGCTGATGGTCTTTCAAGGGAAGAGTTTTTACATGAGGCTGCAAAGATTGAGGGACTTTATGTGCCGGCACTGTATGAGGTGGAGTACAATGAGGATGGAACAATCTGCTGTATGAAGCCTAAGTATGATGATATTCCTGTAAAGATAAAAAAACAGGTGCAGGTAGATTTGACGAACTCAACTTACCCAGAGGCGCCGGTTGTGCCTTTTATCAAGGCTACGCAGGATAGAATGGTGCTTGAAATACAGCGTGGCTGTATAAGAGGCTGCCGTTTCTGCCAGGCCGGTATGATTTACCGTCCAAACCGTGAGAAAAAGGTTGAGCACCTGAAGGAGGTTGCAGCAGCTCTCATCAAAAATACCGGACACGAGGAGATTTCTTTAAGCTCCTTAAGCTCATCAGACTACAAGGAGCTTGACGAGCTCATCACATTTTTGCTTGATATATGCAAGGAAAAGAAGATAAATATTTCCCTGCCTTCACTCAGAATTGATGCGTTTTCACTAGATATCATGCAGAAGGTTCAGGATGTCAAAAAAAGCAGTCTGACCTTTGCGCCTGAGGCCGGTACACAGCGCCTTAGAAATGTAATAAATAAGGGTCTTACCGTGGATGATATCATGAACGGCTCAAGACAGGCCTTTGAGGGTGGCTGGAACAAGGTGAAGTTTTATTTCATGCTCGGTCTGCCTACTGAGACAGAGGAGGATATGAGAGGAATTCCTGAGCTTGCAAACGATGTGGCTGCATTATATTATGATACCGTTCCAAAGGAAAAGAGAGCCGGAAAGTGTCAGATAACTATAAGCACATCATTTTTCGTGCCAAAGCCTTTTACACCATTCCAGTGGGCGAGAATGTATGAGCCTTCTGAGTACCTGGGCAGGGCCAAAATAGTAAATGACCATGTAAAGGAGCAGCTCAACAGAAAGAGCATCAGATACAACTGGCATGAGGCATACGTCACTGTGATTGAGGGTATACTGGCAAGAGGCGACAGAAGGCTTTGCGATGCGATAGTAAAGGTATACGAAAAGGGCGGATATTATGATGCCTGGACAGAGTATTTTGACTATGACAGATGGATTGATTCGATAAAGGAATGCGGACTGGATCCGGATTTCTACACGATGAGAGAAAGGCCTTTAGATGAAGTATTTCCATGGGATTTTATCGATATAGGCGTGACAAAGCAGTTTATGATAAGAGAGTGGGAGACAGCCCATAAGGAGACAGTCACTCCTAACTGCCGCATGAGGTGCTCTGCCTGCGGTGCAAAGAGCTATGGAGGAGGTGTCTGCTATGAAAATTAGAGTGAAGTTTAAAAAATGGGGCTGCATGAAGTTTATAGGACATCTCGATATGATGAGATACTTCCAGAAGGCGGTCAGAAGGGCAGATATTGATATACGCTATTCAGAGGGCTATTCGGCTCACCAGATTATGTCATTTGCGGCACCGCTTGGAGTGGGCATCACAAGTGATGGTGAGTACTTTGACATAGATGTAAATACAACAGAGTCTACAGAAAAAAGCATAGCGGCTTTAAATGCCCAGATGGTGGACGGAGTTGAGGTGACAGGATATGTGCTTTTGCCTGATGATGCAAAGAAGGCTATGTCACTTGTTGCGGCTGCAGACTATGTGCTTAGCTTCAAGGAGGGCTATGAGAGCCCATACACCATAGAGGAGTGGAAGGAAGCGATAAATAAGCACTTTTTTGACGAGCCATCCTTTGTTGTGATGAAAAAGACTAAAAAGAGTGAGAGAGAGGTAGATATAAAGCCTCTTGTATACAAGCTTACAGTCATGGAAAATAACAAAAAGCCTGAGTTTTTCATGCAGGTATCAACAGGAAGCATTGACAATATAAAGCCTGAGTTTGTGCTTAACGCCATATACGAAAAGTGTGGCCTTGATTATAATCCGCTTGCCATACAAATCCACAGGCAGGAAGTGTATGCAAGAAAAGACGATGGAACACTCATTTGTCTGCTTGACATGGGAGAAGAAATCTCATAATGAACAGAATTATTCTGACTAAAACAGTAAAAAATAATAATACATACACAGTGTATGCAATGATGGATGAAAACGGAAATTATAAGGATTTCCAGCTCCTTCCCGAGAAGGATACGATAATAAACAACATATACGCAGCAAGGGTAAATAAGATACTGCCGGGCATAAATGCGGCATTTGTGACCATTGCGCAGAATAAAAGCTGTTATCTGTCGCTAAATGATGCAAAAAATCCTGTATACACAAACAAAAAATCAAAAAAAGAAGGATTGTGTGAGGGCGATGAGATACTTGTGCAGGTCATAAAGGATGCGCTAAAGACAAAGGATCCGGTGGTCACAACAAAGCTTTCTATATTCGGAAGCAATGTGATTCTCACTAATTTTGATACACAGATAGGTGTTTCATCGAAGCTGGATAAGGAAAGGGCGGCTCTTTTACGTAAGGCTGTGCTTTCAAAGTGTGCAGACCACGAAAAAGAGGGCTATGGCATCATAGTCAGAACCAATGCCAAAAATGTGGAGGATAAAGCAGTTTCGCAAGATGCGTATTCTGTAGCACAGAAATATAATCAGATAATAAAAAAGGCACCGCATCAGGCACTCTATTCATGCATATATCATGGGATGAGCGATTATCTGCTTTTAATGAAGACGATTGATTTTGCCACGGTGGAGTGGATAAAGACGGACTGTGATGACATATATGACAGTCTTCTTACGGAGTACGGCATATATGACCATGCTCCTGAAAAGATAATGAGATATGACGATTCAGCTATTAGCCTGTCAACACTCTATGGCATAAGAGGGCTGATTGATAATCTGACATCGCGCAGGGTTTGGCTGGACTGCGGTGGCAACATCATAATAGAGCAGCTTGAGACACTTACATTTATAGACGTAAACAGTGCAAAGAATATATCGTCAGGGAGCAACAGCATATTAAAGACTAATATGGAGGCTGCAAAGGAGATAGCAAGGCAGCTTAGGCTCAGAAATATCTCCGGCATGATAATAATTGATTTTATCAATATGAAGTCTGAGACATCAAAGGATACGCTTATTGAAGCGCTCAAACGGTATATAAAGGACGATAATACAGTCTGTACCTTTGTGGATATCACGAAGCTTGGACTGGTGGAGCTGACAAGAAAGAAGGTTCACAAATCTCTTAAACAAATTTTAGAAAAAACACTTGACGAATAGATGGCTCTATGCTAATATACTGGAGTATGCCGCACAGTGAGGTATAAGTTTGCGACTTTTCGCAGCACCGTAACTGGCGAGTAATGATAAATAGGAGGTGCCATATGTACGCAATTATAGCAACAGGTGGTAAGCAGTACAAAGTATCTGAAGGCGATATCATTACCATTGAAAAGCTTGGCGTTGAAGCTGGTGAGAAGGTTACTTTTGATCAGGTTTTAGTTGTAGGCGGAGATGATCTCAAGGTTGGAGATCCAACAGTTGCAGGTGCAACAGTTGAGGCTTCTGTAGTTAAAGAAGGCAGAGCTAAAAAGGTTATCGTTTACAAGTACAAGAGAAAAACCGGATATCACAAAAAGAACGGTCACAGACAGGCTTTCACACAGGTTAAGATTGAAAAAATTAACGGATAATGATAGCTATAACCGTTTATCAGAATTCAAAAGGACATAAGATGGGCTTTAAGTCAATGGGACATGCAGGTTTTGCAGATTCCGGTTATGATATAATCTGTGCCGGGGTTTCAGCGCTGGTGATCAACTTCATCAATTCTGCTGAAGAGCTGTGTCATGCTAAGTACAGTCTTGATACAGACGAAGAGACAGGTATGATTGACTACAGACTTGACAAGCCGGCAACAGGTGATGTTGCACTGCTTATGGATTCCATGATTCTGGGACTAAAAGGAATACAAAGAGACTATGGGAATGAGTACATCATTCTAGACTTCAAGGAGGTGTAAGACATGTTGAATATGAACCTTCAGTTTTTTGCTCATAAAAAGGGAGTTGGTTCTACAAAGAACGGACGTGACTCTGAGTCTAAGAGATTAGGCGCTAAGAGAGCAGACGGACAATTCGTAAAAGCTGGTAATATTCTTTACAGACAGCGTGGTACAAAGATTCACCCTGGTACAAACGTTGGTATCGGTGGAGATGATACATTATATGCTAAGGTTGATGGCGTATTAAGATTTGAGAGAGTTGGAAGAGATAAGAAACAGGCTTCCGTATATCCAGTAGTTAACGAATAAGATTTAAACCCCGACTTTTATTAGCCGGGGTTTTTATGTTATCAATTTGTTATAAAGTATACTGAGTGTTTTATGCAGACATTCAGCATGAGGTGGAAAATTATGTTTGCAGATCGTGCAAAAATTATCATAAAATCAGGAAAAGGCGGAGATGGTCATGTATCGTTCCGCCGTGAAAAATACGTGCCGAACGGTGGTCCGGACGGCGGTGACGGAGGAAAGGGCGGAGACGTTATATTCCTCGTGGATAAGGGAATCAACACTCTGACAGATTATCGTCACAGAAGAAAGTTTGCAGCAGAGCCCGGACAGGAGGGCGGCAAAAAGAACTGCCACGGAAAGAATGGTGAGGATCTTATACTTAAGGTGCCGGAGGGTACACTCATAAAAGATGCAGCAAGTGGAAAAGTCATAGCAGATATGTCCGGTGACAATACAAGGCAGGTGATCCTGCGCGGAGGAAAGGGTGGTCAGGGCAACCAGCACTATGCCACATCGACCATGCAGGCTCCTAAATATGCTCAGCCGGGACAGGATGCAATAGAAATCGAGGTACAGCTTGAGCTAAAGGTGATAGCGGATGTAGGGCTTGTAGGCTTTCCAAACGTAGGAAAATCAACACTTCTGTCACGAGTTACCAATGCACAGCCAAAGATTGCCAACTATCATTTCACCACATTACAGCCAAATCTTGGTGTGGTTGATATGGATGAGGGCTTTGGCTTCGTAATCGCTGATATCCCTGGACTTATCGAGGGAGCATCAGAGGGCATAGGACTCGGTCATGAGTTTTTGCGTCATATAGAGCGTACCAAGGTCATGATACACATGGTTGATGCGGCCGGTACTGAAGGCCGTGATCCGGTTGCTGACATCAAGGCAATAAACAAAGAGCTTGAAGCATACAATCCACAGCTTCTCAAAAAGCCGCAGGTCATTGCAGCCAACAAAATAGACGCCATAGCAGGAGACGAGAATGAGGTGATTTCAGCCTTAAGAGCCGAATTCGAGCCACAGGGCATAAAGGTATTCCCGATATCCGCGGTAAGCGGTAAGGGGCTTAAGGAGCTTTTGTACGAGGTGAAGAACCTGCTTGCAAATTGTCCTAAAGAGGTTACTGTATATGAGCCTGAGATTGATCCTGCACTTTCATTCTTTAAGGATGAGCCGTACGCGGTTGAGGTGGCAGCCGATGGTGCATATGAGATATCAGGTCCAAAGATTGAGAAAATGCTCGGATACACAAATATGGACTCAGAGAAGGGCTTTGCCTTCTTCCAGAGATTTTTGCGTGAGCAGGGTATCATCAAGGAGCTTGAAAATATGGGAATTGAGGATGGAGATACTGTCCGCATGTATGATTTCGAGTTTGATTATTACAAGTAAGGAGAAGAGTATATATGAATTTATCAAGTAAACAGCGTGCATATTTAAGCAGCCTTGCAAGCACAATTAACCCTATTTTCAATATTGGAAAGGCATCGCTTACTCCGGAAATCATCGAGGCTCTTGATGCAGCACTTGAAAAGAGGGAGCTGATCAAGGTTGCAGTTCTTAAAAACTGCATCGATGATCCAAGAGAGATTGCAAGTGTAATCGGTGAGAGAACACACTCTGCAGTGGTTAAGGTAATAGGCAAAAAAATGATTTTTTACCGTCCTGCGAAGAAAAATCCAAAGATTAAGCTTCCGGAATAAGCCATGAAAACAGGGATTTTTGGTGGGGCATTTGACCCGATACACAAAGGTCATATATACATGGCACAAAAGGCGATGGAAGAGTATGCTCTTGACAGGATTCTGATTGTCCCATCAGGTCACTCGCCGAACAAAACTGAGAATGCAATGACAGCATTTAACCACCGTTATAATATGTGTAAGCTGGCAGCAGAAGCAGTGCCCGGTATTGAGGTGTCTGATATTGAGATAAAGGATGAGTCCACCAGTTATACGTATATGACACTTCAAAAGCTAAAGGCACTTTATCCGGAGGATGAACTGTATTTTATCATGGGTGGTGATTCGCTGGACTATTTTGAAACATGGATGAGACCGGATGTCATAGCTCAAACAGCAATTATTCTTGTTATGGTGAGAGAAAATTTTCCAAGGCTGCAGATGGAGGAAAAGATTGCTCATATCAAAAATCTGTTTCCTGCTGATATAAGACTTTTGAGCTGTGACAGGATGGATGTGTCGTCTACGCAGGTAAGAGGACTTTTAAAAGCAGAGTCAAAGGTTGCAGAGCACAGGAGCCTTGCGAGCACAGATATGTTTCTGGATGCCGCAGTTATGTCATATATAAAGGCTAATAATTTATACAGGTGATAGAGTATGGAAGTAAAAGAAATTAAGAAAAAGCTAAAAAAGAGCCTTGATAAACAAAGGTATCAGCATACACTCGGAGTGATGTATACAGCCGGCTGTCTTGCCATGGCAAACGGCTATTCAATAGAAAAGGCAATGCTTGCAGGCCTGCTTCATGACTGTGCCAAGTGTCTTTCGACTGACAAGAAAATCGGACTCTGTGTAAAGAAAAATATAGACATAACAGAGGTGGAGATGTCAAATCCGGGACTGTTACACGCAAAGGCAGGCATGGTGCTGGCTGAGGAAGAGTATGGTGTTAAGGATACAGATATATTGCATGCCATAAGAGTGCATACTACAGGTGAAGCAGACATGGGGCTTCTTGATAAAATACTCTTTGTGGCAGATTATATTGAGCCAAACAGATGTGAAGCACCGAGGCTTGAAGAGATAAGAAAGCTTGCTTTTTCAGACCTTGATAGGACGGTTGCAGAGATACTGTATGATACAATCAATTTCCTTAATACAAAGAGTGGGGCAATAGATCCGGCTACCCAGATTACTTACAATTATTATGCTAAATATAGAGACAACAGGGAGGAATAACTGCTATGCAGACAATTGATTTAGTTAAAAAGATAGTGGAAGCACTTGAAGACAAAAAGGCAGAGGATATCACAGTTCTTGACATAGGAGGGGTTTCTTCTATAGCAGACTACTTTATCATCGCAAACGGAAACAATGCAAATCAGCTCACAGCAATGGAAGATGCCGTGGATGAGGCTATGTATACAAACGGAGTGCATCAGAAGCAGGTAGAGGGAACAAGCAACTCTACATGGATTCTCATGGACTACCAGGATATTATTGTGCATCTGTTTTCAAAGGAAGACAGGCAGTTTTATGATCTCGACAGAATCTGGAGAGATGGAAAAGTGGTGGATGTACACTCGCTGTAGCAATAATTCTATGATTAAAGAATTATAAATAGAAACAGGTAATTTAAAATATCGCACCCATATGCTGTGCTTTTCAGCTTAGCATATGGATGCGATATTTTGCAATATTAGAAGAAACGAAATACTCCAAATACCTTGCCAAGTATTTCGCATTCAGGAACTATGATTGGATCCATTGTGTCGTTCTCCGGCTGGAGGCGGATGTGACCATTCTCTTTATAAAAGGTCTTTACGGTAGCGGAATCATCTATAAGCGCTACAACCATGTCTCCGTTTGAAGCATCACTCTGCTGCTCAACGAGGATATTATCACCATCGAAGATACCGGCATTAATCATACTTTCGCCCTTGACTTTAAGCATAAATGACTGCTTATTTGGCATATACTCTGCAGGTACAGGGAAGTAGGTTTCGATATTTTCAACTGCAAGTATCGGCTCACCTGCGGCTACACGGCCGACCAGAGGAACATTAACCATCTCGCGGCGCTGTAAACCAAAGCTGTCATCTATAATCTCTATAGCCCTGTTTTTGGCAGGATCCCTTCTGATGTAGCCTTTTCGCTCCAGTGTCTCGAGATGTGCATGGACGCTTGATGTGGACTTTAAATGTACACCTTCGCAGATATCGCGCACTGATGGCGGATAGCCCCTGTTTAAAATCTCACTCTTGATAAACTCCAGTATCTCTTTCTGCTTGTCTGAAATCTTTTCTAATGCCATAGGTAAATCCTCCGTCTGATTAATTAAATAATATAATGATATGAGAGGTAAAAGGTATTTTGCCTCTCATGTATGATTATAAAATAAAAAATGTATTTTAAAAAAGTATATCATAAAACCTATGCAAACGCAAACATATATTCCGAAATTTTGTTCGCTTTTTCTATTGACAAACGATTGTTCGAGATGTATTATGTAATCACGATAACAACAAACACATGTTCGGAAATACAAGAGGTGGTTTTATGAGAGAAAAATTTTTATCAGGTAGAAGAAAAATGCTTGGATGGACTGCTGTTGCATTTATAGCAGCTGTCATTATATTGTGTGGCACTATTCATATTTTTGCCAGCTCTACTGCCAGCAGGCCTTATAACAAGTATTATACCAGCGTCAGGGTTGAGGAGGGTGACACTGTCTGGAGCATTGCCGATAGATATATTGCTGATAGTCAGGTGAGCAAAAGAGATTATGTAGATGAGGTCTGCAGGCTCAATAGCCTTACCGATGGCAATGTACGTAGTGGTGATTATATAGTTGTTGCATATTATTCTCAGGACATAAAGTGATGCAATCTTGCTAAAATTTCCTGTTTCTTATATAATATAGGTCAGATGCAGCGAATCAGACTATATCATTATTGTATTCGCTTTTGTTGAACAGGAGATTAGATATTCATGTTAAAACTTTTTTTTGTTATATTTGCAAATTTTCACAGAGCACCATATATTGTTCCTAAAATGAGATACATGGCTGACCATCCGCAGAAGTATTCGGAAACTGAGAGATATAATATGATGCGGCACTGCATTGATTTGATGAACAAATCGGGAAAGATTACAACAGAGGCATATGGTCTTGAGAATCTTCCTGAAGCAGGTGGCTATATCATGTATCCCAACCATCAGGGGAAGTATGATTTATTAGGAATTATTACTACACATGACAGGGTACTGTCGTTTGTTATGGATAAGCAGAAGTCTCATACAATGCTTGTCAGGGAATTTGTGGATCTGGTTCAGGCAAAGCGTTTAGAGAAAGACAATCCCAGGCAGGGGCTTACTATAATCAATGAGGTAGCTAAGGATGTGAAAAACGGCAAGAGATATGTCTTGTTTCCGGAGGGAGGCTATAAGTTCAATAATAAGAATAAAGTACAGAATTTTAAAGCAGGAAGCTTTAAGATTGCATTGAAATCACATGTACCTATTATTCCAATAGCTCTCATAGATTCATATAAGGTGTTCAACAGCTTTCATTTCGGCCCTGTTACAACGCAGGTTCATTATTTAAAGCCTATTGAGTATGATGAGTACAAGGACATGAAGACAAAGGATATAGCTGCACTGGTCAAGGAGCGTATAGAGGAGAAAATCAAAGAAATACTTGGTTAGAGTCAACTTTGATTATTATATAGTATTATTATGAAAGACAAAGCTTACTACGAAGATGTAAATATAAAAAATGAATTAAAGCTCAGAGATATGATACAGAAGCTTCCGAAGTTCTGTATGGATTTTTTTATCGGAATAGATGCGGATAAGTCCTCAAGAACCAAGATTGCGTATGCATATGATCTACAGACTTTTTTCGAGTACATGAAGAGTGCCAATCCATCACTTAAGAAATATGATATAAGGGACTATCCTATATCTTTACTGGATAAAATCAGCCCTTCCGATATTGAGGAATACCTGTTTTATCTCAAGTATTATGAGAAGGATGGTGTCACACATACCAATGATGAGAAAGGAATTAAGCGAAAGCTTGCTTCACTGCGCACATTTTATAATTTTTATTTCAGGAAAGAGTATATAGACACTAATCCTGCGAGCAAGGTGACTCTTCCAAAAATACATGAGAAAAATATCATTCGTCTTGATGCTGATGAGGTCGCACAGCTTCTAGATGAGGTTGAGTCCGGAGATAGTCTGTCAAAGAATCAGCAGCGTTTCCATGAGAAAACAAAGGTACGTGACCTGGCACTTATGACATTGCTTCTCGGAACCGGCATCCGTGTATCAGAGTGTGTGGGACTCGATATGGATGATGTGGATTTCAAGAACAACGGAATCAAGGTGCACCGAAAGGGTGGTGCCGATGTGATTGTTTATTTTGGTGATGAGGTACGTGATGCACTTCTTTCGTACTGGGAGGAGAGAAGCATAATTACACCTGCCGAGGGGCATGCTAATGCGCTTTTTCTCTCCTTACAGAGGAAGCGTATATCTGTACGCTCTGTTGAGAATCTGGTAAAAAAGTATTCGAGACTCGTAACAACCGTTAAGAATATTACTCCTCATAAGCTTCGCAGTACATATGGCACCACACTTTATCAGGAAACAGGTGATATCTATCTTGTGGCAGATGTTCTGGGACACAAGGATGTAAATACCACACGTAAGCATTATGCTGCCCAGGAGGACAACAGGCGTCGTGCGGCAGCCAGGGTAGTACATCTGAGGGAGGATTGATTATATGTCTGACAATATAATCACAATTACAGATTTTATGGATCCTAATCTGGATGTGTATGCCAGATTGACGGAGAATCAGCTTTTAAACAGAGCCAACCCAAAAGAGGGGATGTTTATTGCTGAAAGTCCCAAGGTGATAGAGAGGGCGCTTGATGCAGGATGTGAACCGGTTTCTCTTCTGATGGAGACAAGGCATGTAAATGGTGAGGCAAGAGGCATTATTGAAAGATGTCAGAATATACCTGTATATACTGCGGAGTTTGATTTGCTCACAAAGCTGACAGGCTTTGCTTTGACCAGAGGCACACTCTGTGCTATGTACAGGCCGAAGCCAAGGTCCGTCGAAGAGGTGTGCAGGGATGCAAGAAGAGTTGCGGTGCTTGAGGATGTGGTAAATCCAACCAATGTCGGAGCTATATTCAGGTCAGCGGCAGCACTGCATATGGATGCGGTGCTGCTCACTCCTGCCTGCAGCAATCCTTTGTACAGGCGTGCAATCAGGGTTAGCATGGGAACTGTGTTTCAGGTGCCATGGGCATATTTTCCCAAGTACAATGTCGGCAGTGACAATACTTTTTCAGATGCTTCATTGCATGATAAGTGTGATAGCAGTGACCAAAATTGCAGCGACCGAAATAGCAGTGTTTATAAATACAATATTGATGTGCTCCATAAGCTTGGATTTAAGACCTGTGCTATGGCGCTGACTGATGATTCCGTGAGTATAGATGACCCTGTGCTTCACTCAGAGGAAAGACTTGCAATAGTGCTTGGTACTGAGGGAGATGGTCTTCATGAGCAGACTATAGACTCCTGTGACTACACTGTAAAGATACCAATGTCACATGGCGTGGATTCACTAAATGTGGCTGCTGCCAGTGCAGTGGCATTCTGGGAGCTGGCTAAATAGGCTGATGAGAGTGCTTTATATTGTAAATTTTGACATTTTCGTCAGCACTGTTTCTAACTTCAGTTCCTTCGCATACGCATCCGAGTGGTAAATCCGCATAGTTTGTGCCATCGCAGAAGGCACTTTGACGGCTGCAGTCGGTTTTATCGTCTGATATGCCACTGATGTTGAGCGGATTGGTATTATATATCCTTGTATTATTCATGAATAGTCCTCCTTATTACTGAATTGTTACTGTTATTTTTATTTAAATTCTAAGTATGAGGTTAGGATGTGCTATGGAAAGTTGTTTTATGTATTTTAAGTCTAATTTCAGACAGAATCATTATTAAACAAAAAATACTGTAATCATAAATATAATTTTCACCTTTGTACATAATAATGCTGACAGGAGGTGTCTATTAAATGATTCTAACAGAAAAAGAAACAACCGCTATTGAGGACTTAAAAACACAGGAACAGGCGTGCATAGAGAAGTATACCAAATACAGCAATCAGGCAAAGGATCCGGTGCTTAAGGAGCTTTTTGAAGAAATCGCAAGAGATGAGCAAAAGCATTTTGACTCTTTAGATCAGGTGATTAAGGGAAAGGTTCCGTCAGTTGACTGCAATGATTCTAAGGGGAAGAATTATAACCCTGCTGCAACATACGATTCGCTTGGCAATTCTGAGGACAAGAAGGCTGACTGTTATCTGGCTACAGACTGTATAGGAACAGAAAAGCTGGTATCCGGCGAGTACAATTCCGATGTATTTGTATTTGGAAATTCGGATATCAGAAAGCTATTGGCAGATATACAGATAGAAGAGCAGAATCACGCTGAGATGCTATGGAAGTACAAGACGGCAAATGGTATGGCATAGATAAAATATAAAACCATAAAATTTAGTACAAAGTGTAAAACAGGACTGCCTGAATATCGACAGTCCTGTTTTTTACATAGCACAGCGCATAGGTTTAGTTGCCTGTTGGAATAAAAGGTCTGATGGCACCGGCAAGCTGTGAAACCGGCATACTCTGGAGCCATACACGGCCAGGTCCGGTGACAACGGTGTTGAATAATCCCTCACCACCGAATACGGCATTTTTGATACCAGGGACAGTCTGAATCTCGAGCTGACAGCTTCCTGTCATGGCTGCTAAATAACCGGTATCAATCACCAGCTGCTGACCTGGTGCAAGCTCATATTCCTTTATATAGCCGTCAAACTCTAAAAATACTAATCCGTTTCCGGACAGGCGCTGCATGATAAAGCCCTCACCGCCGAAGAAACCGGCTCCTATTCTTTTCTGGAAAAACACGGACAGCTCAACACCGGAGGTTGAAGCAAGAAATGCTGATTTCTGAGCAATTATTTCCTGTCCCGGTGCAATCTGGAATGGTCTGATGCATCCTGGAAAGCATGATGCAAATGCTATCATTCCCGGACCACCCATAGATGTGTAGCGGTTTTGGAACATGCTCTCACCTGAAAATGCACGGCCAAACATTTTGCCGATGCCTCCATTTGATGTAGTCTCCATCTTCATGTTTGGAGTCATCCATGACATGGCACCTTTTTCGGTAATCATAGTCTCGTTTGCCTCAAGGTTGCAGATTACAACCGGTAATGGCTCTCCCTCAATATTGTAGTTCATAAATATCCTCCTTTACTCAAAAAAAATGGTTTGTAAAAATTTTATATTTATAATTCTAACACAGTAATATGTCACTTGACAATATAATTCATAAATGTACACGAAAGCTTATAAATGAATACAAATTGCCTAATAAATACATTTTAGGGATTGCGGTGTTCATATGATTTTGACTGAAACTATGTGGGCAAAGTCACAGACAGACTTGTTTATTTTATAAATGTGGTTTAGAATAATATTATTATTGTTGGATAAAAATGGTAGTAAAACTATATGTCATATAAATTGTAACAAAATAATTATATCCAATTTATAACATGTAAATAACATATTTAAGGAGACAACATAATAATGAGATTTGTAATACAGCGTGTAAATCATGCAAAGTGCACTATAGATGGAAATATAACCGGCAGCATAGAAAAGGGACTGTGCGTTTTGATAGGCATAGCAGAGACAGACACTAAAGAGATTGCTGATAAAATGATCAAAAAGCTTATAAACATGAGAATTTTTGCCGATGAGAATGACAAGACAAATCTTTCGATAAATGATGTAGACGGAAAGCTTTTGCTCATATCGCAGTTTACGCTTTATGCAAATTGTAAGAAGGGCAATCGTCCTTCATTTGTGGAGGCAGGAAGTCCTGATATGGCAAACAAGCTTTATGAATACTGCATCAGCGAGTGTGATAAGGTAGTTCCCGGAGTACAAAGAGGGGTGTTTGGAGCCGATATGAAGATAGAGCTTGAGAATGACGGGCCATTTACGATTGTACTGGATTCGGACAAGCTGTAAAAGCTATAACTATGAAAGGATTGTTTATGGAAAAATCATTATTATCTCGATGAAACCGGATATTGAGACCATATTTATGAACGCAAGTAAAACAATGATGGAGAATCTCGGATGTATGAGAAAAAGCGCTCTATGAAGCATCGGAAGGCTTAGAGCATTTTACCCAATCATCAATATTGCTGTTTTGAATAGCAGAAAAAAGCCTCTTCTTGACACCCGGATTTTCCAAATTGAGCTGTCTGACAAGCTGCTTTACATATTCCCGTCTAGTGTGACCGTCGTAAGGGCATGGATTCTTGCACACCGGCAGATTATATTTATTTTTAAAGCCCTTCACATCTGACTCGCCGACATACATAAGCGGACGGATAATGGCAAGCCCACTGCCGTCCAGCTGTGTAACAGGCGCGAAAGAATAAAACTGTCCCTCATATAGCAGGGAAAGAAACATAGTCTCTATAATATCATCCATATGGTGTGCATATGCAATTTTGTTGCAGCCGACAGACAGCGCAAAATCATTCAAAGCTCCCTTTCTAAGCTTTGCACACCATGAGCAGGGACTAGCCTGATTCTTAGATTTCTCAAGAGATATTCTTCCAATATCAGTTTTCACCACATAAAACTCCACAGAGAGCTCATCGCACAGCGCCTTCACCGGAGACAAATCAAAATCCTCATATCCCAGGTCAACCGCTATCGCTACTAGCTCAAAAGGCACAGGATAGAAGCTTCTGATGCCGGAAAGAGCATAAAGCAGTGTGAGAGAATCCTTTCCGCCTGAGACCCCGATGGCGATTTTGTCATTTTCAGTTATCATATTGTAGTCGTCAATGGCCTGACGGACCTTGCTGTATAGTTTTTGTAATTTCATGGTATGTATTATACTACAAATCAGTGAAAAAACAAAGCTTCGAACAGTTACCATTCAGTGATCGTATGGAAAAAGGCAAAGGATTCCGTCACGATTCCTATTCGATAATAATTGACGAACGTGTCCGTTGCCCATCGTTCGATAATGTGTTATACTTGTGCCATACAATGTAGATATAAGGAGAAGTGTTGAAATGAACAAAGGCAAAATTCGTACAAGGGGACTCACAATCCGCGCGAAGATCCTGATTCCGTCAATCATAATCGTTGTACTCGTCTGTGGTTTGATGGGATACAATTCCTACATGCGTTTTGAGAAAAGCATGGTGAGGATGGGCGTTGAGGAAGCAGACATGGCGGCAACGATCGTTGTGGATTCGCTGGATGCCAATCTGGTATACAAAGTGACGGTAGGATCGGAAGGTACGCAGGTCTATCAGAATCTGCAAGGAGATCTCAGAAAAAAGCAAAAAGCATGCGGAATTGCTTTTTTATACACATTGTATACGGACGGAAAGAAAGTGTATTATGGTGTGGATTCGGACGAGGATGCGGCAAAAGTCGGTGATGAATTTGCGGATTCATACGCGGAACTGGAGCCGGTGTTCGGTGGAAAGGAATACATTCAGGATTACATCGACCATACAGAAGACGGAGATCTGATTACGGTATACAAGCCTATTGAGGACAATGCAGGCAAGGTTGTTGCAATACTTGGATGCGATTATGATGCGTCATCGATTGCAGCAGAATTACAGAAGGCAGTTGTCCAGACGTTACAGATCGGAGGCATCTGTCTGATTCTGGCAATCCTGATTCTGACGATTATAGTTAGCAGGATTACAAAGGGACTGATGCAGGTAAATGCGAAGATTTATGATCTGGTACATAATGAGGGTGACCTGACACAGAAACTGGATGTCAGAAGCGGGGACGAGCTGGAACTGATTGCGGGCAATGTGAATGAGTTGTTAGCGTATATCCGCAAGATTATGATCGGAATTTCGTCCGGATCCATGCGGCTTATGTCTTCTTCCCGCAAAATGGTGGATCATCTGAGCTCTGCGGATGAAAGCATTACCGATGTGTCGGCAACGATGCAGGAGATGAGTGCGGCGATGGAGGAAACGACTTCTTCACTCAATCAGATTACGGAGGCGATTGACGAAATCTATTCATCGGTAGAGCGTATTGCAGGCAATGCGGATGCCGGAAAAGTCTCTTCTCAGGAGATGGAGAGCCGTGCTTCCGGGGCGAATGATGCAGCAGAGGAGGGGCAGAAGAAAGCAAAAATTGAGACCGAGAAGATGGCGGCTTCTTTAAATGAGAAGATTGCAAAGTCCAAATCGGTGGAACAGATCGAGATTCTGACTTCCAACATTATCGAGATTACGGAGCAGACCAATCTTCTTGCACTGAATGCAAGTATTGAAGCGGCACGCGCAGGGGAAGCAGGACGTGGTTTTGCGGTGGTTGCGGATGAGATCGGAAAGCTGGCAGGTAACTCTGCGGATGCCGCAGCAAAAATCCGTCAGGTGAGTGCAGAAGTCATTCAGGCAGTGGATGAACTGGCAGAGGGATCGCAGCAGATGATTGAATTTGTCTGCAATTCCACAGAGGAAGGCTTCGGAGGTCTTGTTGCAACGAGTGAAAATTATGCGACCGATGCGAATGCGATGCGTGCGATGATGGAGCAGTTCGCGCAGACTGCGGAAGAACTTCGCAGCACGATGGATGGCATCCGTGAATCCATCTCTGCGGTCAACATTGCCGTGGAAGAGAGTGCCAAGGGCATTGCGGGAGTTTCCGAGTCTTCCGTACAGCTTACCGGTAACGTCAATGATATCCAAAGCGAGGCTTCCGACAACAATGGCATCGCAGAGGATCTGGCAACGGAAGTCGGCAAATTCAAGCTTGAGTAGAGCTTATATAAAGATGGGGAACTAAACCAATTCCCGAATAGAAAAATCGCTCAGACCGTGAGGTTGAGCGATTTTTTGTTTAAGGATTATAGATGTTTTTATAAATAAAATATGGTTACGAGAGAGGACTTCTGGCTAGGGACTGAACAGTAACTTCGAACAAAAATTCGTGTTGCGAGGGCAGACTTTGGGACTCGTAATGTGATAAGCTAGAGCCATCATAAGAAATAAGCAAAAAAGACCTATTGTTACTTCTTGCTTCTTTAAGCAAAATATTTGACATCGCCATAGGAAAATAGTATATTTGAATTACAAGTAATTTCTACTTATTTCAGTTGGTAGATTAAAGATATCAGGTATTAAAGAAGTAACGTTAAAAAACGTTATTTTTTTACAAGGACGCTAGTTACACATTACATATCTTTATAAAAAAGGAGAGAAATATGAATAACGGAACAAATAACTTTCAGAATTTTATCGGAATTTCTTCTTTGCAGAAGACTCTTAGGAATGCTCTCATTCCAACCGAAACAACACAGCAATTCATTGTTAAAAACGGAATAATTAAAGAAGATGAGCTAAGAGGAGAAAATCGTCAGATACTTAAAGATATCATGGATGATTATTACAGAGGTTTCATTTCAGAAACTTTATCGTCAATTGATGATATTGACTGGACTTCTTTATTTGAGAAAATGGAAATTCAGTTAAAAAATGGAGATAATAAAGACACTCTTATAAAAGAACAGGCTGAAAAACGTAAGGCAATCTATAAAAAATTTGCAGATGATGATAGATTTAAAAATATGTTCAGTGCAAAATTAATATCAGATATTCTTCCTGAATTTGTCATTCATAACAATAATTATTCTGCATCAGAAAAGGAAGAAAAAACACAGGTAATTAAATTATTTTCCAGATTTGCAACGTCATTCAAGGACTATTTTAAAAACAGGGCTAATTGTTTTTCGGCTGATGATATATCTTCATCTTCTTGTCATAGAATAGTTAATGATAATGCAGAGATATTTTTTAGTAATGCATTGGTGTATAGGAGAATTGTAAAAAATCTTTCAAATGATGATATAAATAAAATATCCGGAGATATGAAGGATTCATTAAAGGAAATGTCTCTGGAGGAAATTTATTCTTATGAAAAATATGGGAAATTTATTACACAGGAAGGTATATCTTTTTATAATGATATATGCGGTAAAGTAAATTCATTTATGAATTTATATTGCCAGAAAAATAAAGAAAACAAAAATCTCTATAAGCTGCGAAAGCTTCATAAACAGATACTGTGCATAGCAGATTCTTCTTATGAGGTGCCGTATAAATTTGAATCAGATGAAGAGGTTTATCAATCAGTGAATGGATTTTTGGACAGTATTAGTTCAAAACATATCGTTGAAAGATTGCGTAAGATTGGAGACAACTATAACGGCTACAATCTTGATAAGATTTATATTGTTAGTAAATTCTATGAATCAGTTTCACAAAAGACATATAGAGATTGGGAAACAATAAATACTGCATTAGAAATTCATTACAATAATATATTACCCGGAAATGGTAAATCTAAAGCTGACAAGGTAAAAAAAGCGGTAAAGAATGATCTGCAAAAAAGCATTACTGAAATCAATGAGCTTGTTAGCAATTATAAATTATGTCCGGATGATAATATTAAAGCAGAGACATATATACATGAAATATCACATATTTTGAATAATTTTGAAGCACAGGAGCTTAAGTATAATCCTGAAATTCATCTGGTGGAAAGTGAATTGAAAGCATCTGAATTAAAAAATGTTCTCGATATAATAATGAATGCTTTTCATTGGTGTTCGGTTTTCATGACAGAGGAGCTGGTAGATAAAGATAATAATTTTTATGCGGAGTTAGAAGAGATATATGACGAAATATATCCGGTAATTTCATTGTATAATCTTGTGCGTAATTATGTAACGCAGAAGCCATATAGTACAAAAAAAATTAAATTGAATTTTGGTATTCCTACACTAGCGGATGGATGGAGTAAAAGTAAAGAATATAGTAATAATGCAATTATTCTCATGCGTGATAATTTGTACTATTTAGGAATATTTAATGCAAAAAATAAGCCTGACAAAAAGATAATTGAAGGTAATACATCAGAAAATAAAGGGGATTATAAGAAGATGATTTATAATCTTCTGCCAGGACCAAATAAAATGATCCCCAAGGTATTCCTCTCTTCAAAAACCGGAGTGGAAACATATAAGCCGTCTGCCTATATATTGGAGGGCTATAAACAAAACAAGCATCTTAAATCCTCTAAGGATTTTGATATAACGTTTTGTCGGGATTTGATTGATTATTTTAAGAACTGTATAGCAATACATCCTGAATGGAAGAATTTTGGCTTTGATTTTTCTGACACCTCCACATATGAAGATATCAGCGGATTTTACAGAGAAGTCGAATTGCAAGGTTATAAAATCGACTGGACATATATCAGCGAAAAGGATATTGATTTGTTGCAGGAAAAAGGACAGTTATATTTATTCCAAATATATAACAAAGATTTTTCCAAGAAAAGTACCGGAAATGATAATCTTCATACTATGTATTTGAAGAATTTGTTTAGTGAAGAGAATTTAAAGGATATTGTACTGAAATTAAACGGTGAAGCGGAAATCTTCTTTAGAAAATCAAGCATAAAGAATCCTATAATTCATAAAAAAGGCTCTATTCTTGTTAATAGAACATATGAAGCAGAGGAAAAAGATCAATTTGGAAATATCCAGATAGTCAGAAAAACCATACCGGAAAATATATATCAGGAGCTTTATAAATATTTCAATGATAAAAGTGATAAAGAACTTTCGGATGAAGCAGCTAAGCTTAAGAATGTAGTAGGTCATCATGAGGCTGCTACAAACATAGTAAAAGATTATAGATATACATATGATAAATATTTTCTTCATATGCCTATTACAATCAATTTTAAAGCCAATAAGACAAGCTTTATTAATGACAGAATATTACAATATATTGCTAAAGAAAAGGATTTGCATGTAATAGGCATTGATCGTGGTGAAAGAAACCTGATATATGTTTCCGTAATTGATACTTGTGGAAATATTGTTGAACAAAAATCGTTTAACATTGTTAATGGATATGATTATCAGATTAAGCTCAAGCAGCAGGAGGGGGCGCGACATATCGCACGAAAAGAATGGAAAGAAATCGGCAAAATAAAAGAAATTAAAGAAGGCTATTTATCTCTTGTAATTCATGAAATTTCAAAGATGGTTATTAAATATAATGCCATAATTGCAATGGAGGATTTAAGCTACGGATTTAAAAAAGGTCGTTTCAAGGTTGAGCGACAGGTTTACCAGAAGTTTGAGACAATGCTTATCAACAAACTTAACTATCTGGTATTTAAAGATATATCCATAACTGAAAACGGTGGGCTTCTAAAGGGATATCAGCTTACATATATTCCTGAAAAACTTAAAAATGTCGGTCATCAGTGTGGCTGTATATTTTACGTACCTGCTGCCTATACATCAAAAATAGATCCTACAACCGGATTTGTAAATATATTTAAATTTAAAGATTTAACAGTTGATGCGAAGAGAGAATTTATAAAAAAATTTGACAGTATCAGATATGATTCAGAAAAAAATCTGTTTTGTTTTACATTTGATTATAATAACTTTATTACGCAAAATACTGTTATGTCAAAGTCAAGCTGGAGTGTATATACGTACGGAGTTAGGATAAAAAGAAGATTTGTCAATGGCAGGTTCTCAAATGAATCGGATACAATTGATATAACAAAAGATATGGAAAAAACCCTAGAAATGACAGATATAAATTGGAGAGATGGTCATGATCTGAGGCAGGATATTATTGATTATGAAATCGTACAACACATATTTGAGATTTTTAGATTGACTGTACAAATGAGAAACAGTTTAAGTGAATTAGAAGATAGGGATTATGACCGTTTGATATCTCCGGTGCTCAATGAAAATAATATATTTTATGATTCAGCTAAAGCAGGAGATGCGTTACCTAAAGACGCAGATGCTAATGGTGCATATTGTATAGCTCTAAAAGGCTTGTATGAAATCAAACAAATTACAGAGAATTGGAAAGAAGACGGTAAGTTTTCAAGAGATAAACTTAAAATTTCCAATAAGGACTGGTTTGACTTTATTCAAAATAAAAGGTATTTATAATGGATGATTTGATAGTTATTTCAAATTTAAATGATTTCATTTTTTGTCCGGCTTCCATATATTTCCATAAATTATATGGAAGCGAGGACACAATTATGTATCAGTCAAAAGCTCAGCTTGATGGAACCAAGGCACATGAAAAAATAGACAATGGGACATATTCAACACGAAAAAATATACTAATGGCGATAGATGTATATTCAGAAAAATATGGTGTCATTGGAAAAATCGATATGTACGATGAAAATAAGAAATTGCTTGTTGAGCGTAAAAAACATGTAAATAAAATTTATGATGGTTATGTTTTTCAATTATATGCACAGTATTTTGCAATGCTTGAAATGGGTTATACCATAAATTCTCTTGAAATAAGGAGTTTGGATGATAACAAAAAATATAAGATAGCATTGCCAAATCAGGATGATGCCATGTTTAAAAAATTTGAAAATCTCATATCAGAAATACGAACGTTTAATTTGGAAAATTATAATCAGGATAATATAGAAAAATGCAAGCATTGTATTTATGAGGATGCATGTGACAGATCTCTTTATCGAGGAGGAGTAGAATGTTAAATGCAAATGATTTTAAGAAAAAACAGATTTTATTTCTCTTCACAAATCGTGGAGATAAAATTTCATTTTCAAATGATAACACAGTGATTAAAGATAGCTCCGGAAAAATCAAATTTCAAGCTACTTGTTATAGAATTTTCATGATATGTGTTGTTGGAAACGTTTCGATCACAAGTGGGGTGATACAACGAAGTAAAAAATTTGGATTTTCTATTTGCCTTATGAGCACAACCTTTAAAGTTTATGAAATTATAGGGGCACGAATGGAAGGCAATACTCTGTTAAGAAAGCATCAGTATGAATATCAGGATAATTATATTGGTCAAAAAATTGAACAGAATAAAATTTCTAATCAAATGAATGCCTTAAGATGTATTAGAAGTAAATCTGAATATTTAAAAGAAGGAATTGAGTTATTAGATAACATAACAGCAAAGCTAAATGAAGATATGAGCTATCTTGAGGTAATGGGCTTGGAGGGAAATGCTGCTAAAGTATATTTTCCAAGAATGTTTGATAATGTTAAATGGTCCGGTAGAAAACCCAGAATAAAGTCTGATTATATCAATGTCACACTGGATATAGGCTATACAATGCTGTTCAATATGGTTGATGCGATATTACAGGTGTATGGATTTGACACTTACTATGGTGTCTTTCACAGATGTTTTTATATGCGGAAATCGCTTGTTTGTGACATAATGGAACCAATGAGACCGATTATTGATTATGAAATCAGAAAGGCTGCAAATTTGGGGCAATGCAAAATTGACGATTTTGAGCAATTTGATCAGCGGTGGGTTTTAAAATATAAAAAGAACCCGGACTATATTCAATTCCTAATGAATTCTATATTGGAATATAAAGATGACATTTTTCTTTATATTCAGAAATACTATAGATTTTTTATGAAGGATAGGGCGGGAGCGGTTCCGGTTTTTGAGATTCATATGAAATAAGAGGAGAATGTGATATGGTTATAGTAAGCTATGATATTTCAAATGACAAATTACGAACCAGTTTTGCTAAGTATCTGTCAAGATTTGGACATCGAATTCAATATTCAGTATTTGAGATTGACAACAGTAAAAGAATTGTTGATAATATAGTTAACGATTTGACGAACACATTTGAAAAACGATTTTCACAATCAGATAGTGTATATATTTTCAAAATGTCATCAAGCTGTGAAGTTCTAAGATATGGTTATGCCAAAAATGAAGAAAATGATTTTTTCATCATAACGTAATGCAAACCTGGACCTTAATTTTATAATAATCTATATTACTTAACATATATTGTGCAAATGTTATATAAAATAATAAAAATAAAGTTGCTTGGCTCTAAAAAATTGTGCAAATACACAAATTTGGAGTTAAGTAATATAGAATAATTTCTACTGTTGTAGATTTAAAGTAGGATTATAACAATTTTATAGTTAAGTAATATAGAATAATTTCTACTGTTGTAGATTTAATATGCAATTTACATAGGGCTCAAGTTAAGTAATATAGAATAATTTCTACTGTTGTAGATGGACTTGACTCTTTATTTAATCTCCAAGTTAAGTAATATAGAATAATTTCTACTGTTGTAGATTATTGTGAAAAAGAAGATATTGATTTAGGTTAAGTAATATAGAATAATTTCTACTGTTGTAGATATGTCTACCACCTCGTTTAGATTTATTTGTTAAGTAATATAGAATAATTTCTACTGTTGTAGATGAGATATAATCAAATTTTATGACATATGTTAAGTAATATAGAATAATTTCTACTGTTGTAGATATGTTATGACCATTATATTTGGCTACCAGTTAAGTAATATAGAATAATTTCTACTGTTGTAGATACTGATGGTACTCTCTCGGATGGAATGTTAAGTAATATAGAATAATTTCTACTGTTGTAGATTTTTCCCTCGAAAGGAAGATTAAAAATGTTAAGTAATATAGAATAATTTCTACTGTTGTAGATAGTGGCAGCAGGCAAACACACAATCATGGGTTAAGTAATATAGAATAATTTCTACTGTTGTAGATTTCAATTCATCAACGATATTGTTAGCTGGTTAAGTAATATAGAATAATTTCTACTGTTGTAGATTTCAAATTTCAATTCATCCAGCGGCATGTTAAGTAATATAGAATAATTTCTACTGTTGTAGATAATGTGTTTCATGCTCTTCTTAAACTCGTTAAGTAATATAGAATAATTTCTACTGTTGTAGATCGCCTTCAAACATGGCATCTGATACTTTGTTAAGTAATATAGAATAATTTCTACTGTTGTAGATCCACAAATACTACACGAAATATAAACACGTTAAGTAATATAGAATAATTTCTACTGTTGTAGATTCAATCCCCTCACAGTCTGCAAATTCAGTTAAGTAATATAGAATAATTTCTACTGTTGTAGATTTGCCCGGGACAATCAGATCAGCAATGTTAAGTAATATAGAATAATTTCTACTGTTGTAGATTTGATCTTAGCTCTCATTGCTTTCCGGTTAAGTAATATAGAATAATTTCTACTGTTGTAGATTTAGCGACATTACTATAAAATAATAAGTTAAGTAATATAGAATAATTTCTACTGTTGTAGATGTGGCTCAGTTTGACCGGATGTTAGACAGTTAAGTAATATAGAATAATTTCTACTGTTGTAGATCGGAATGTCCTGTGGACGCATTATTGGTTAAGTAATATAGAATAATTTCTACTGTTGTAGATCGGAATGTCCTGTGGACGCATTATTGGTTAAGTAATATAGAATAATTTCTACTGTTGTAGATAGTCAGTGTCTTTTGAAGATGATAAAGTTAAGTAATATAGAATAATTTCTACTGTTGTAGATAATATGAGTCTGTTGTGGATGGCTTCAAAGTTAAGTAATATAGAATAATTTCTACTGTTGTAGATAAGCGTCTACTTCGGTGTGTCAATTGGTTAAGTAATATAGAATAATTTCTACTGTTGTAGATGAATTAGACCTTCTAAATCTTTTATAGTTAAGTAATATAGAATAATTTCTACTGTTGTAGATTGGGCGAAAGACCAGACAGGAATCAAGTTAAGTAATATAGAATAATTTCTACTGTTGTAGATGAATCTGATAATGGTAATTATGGTATTGTTGAGTAATATAGAATAATTTTTATTGTTGTGGACCTTTTAGGGGATTTTTATTTTCAAACAGATAAAATAGCAAGTGAAAAGGATAACAGTTTAAATGGAGTTATAGATAATTCTTGAATTTAAGGAGGACCAAATCATGAGCAAAGTATTAGAAGAAATGAAAACCAGAAGAAGTATTCGCAAATTCAAACCGGACATGATTCCGCAGGACATCCTTGACCGGATAATTGAGGCCGGAACCTTTGCGGCAAACGGCAGAGGCGCACAGAACACCATAATTATTCAGGTGACAAACAAGGAAATAAGGGATGAAATCGCTAAGAGAAATGCCGACATAATGGGAAGTAATACTGATCCATTTTATGGTGCGCCGGTTATTCTTATCGTTCTTGGAAAGAAGGACTGGCCTACACATGTCTATGATGGCAGTCTTGTGATGGGGAATCTCATGCTTGCAGCACATGATCTTGGTATTGGAAGCTGCTGGATTCACCGCGCGAAGGAAGAGTTTGAGTCTGACTGGGGAAAGAAGCTTCTCAAATCACTCGGTATTGAGGATGAGTATGAGGGAATCGGACATTGTGCTCTTGGATATGTCGATGGAGATTATCCTGACGTGATTCCGAGAAAAGAGAATCGCGTATTTTACATATAGGAGATAACCACCATGAATTTTTTATTTGTAGCACTGGGTGGCGCCGTAGGTGCAATGGCCAGATATGCCATCAGCCTTATACCTTTAAAAACTGAATTTCCTTTTTTGACTTTAATCACCAATGTAATCGGGGCAATTCTGATTGGATTTATTGTCGGAATCACAAGTGCAAGGGATGGAGTATCCAAGAATATGGTTTTGTTTTGGAAGACCGGTGTATGCGGTGGCTTTACCACGTTTTCTACATTTTCGCTGGAATCTTATAATCTGTTTGAACATAATCACTGCCTGCTTGGGTGCGGATATGTATTGTTGAGCTGTTTAGGATGTATACTCGGTGTGATGTGTGGTGAAAAACTTGCTGCAATAATCAAGTGACGAGTATCGTGCGGTTTTGCAAATGTGTGTGGTGTGATTCTGAATAGTTACAATACAAATTGATGGGGAGATAAGTGTATATGAGTGAAACGGAAAACAATGAGCTGACTGCCGGGAAGCAATCTAAGGAACCCAGGAACAATCAAAAGCTAAAGCTTTTGTATCTGGCCAAAATTCTTTTGAATAATACTGATGCTAACCATGATATTACGCTTGATGAGATTTTAAATAAGCTGCATGCATACGATGTCACGGCCGCGAGAAAAAGTCTGTATGATGATATAGCACAGCTGAATGATTTTGGTATCAAAACCCAAAAGACGCAGTATGGCAGGACTGTCCATTATAAGGTGATAGGCAGGGCATTTGAGCTGGCGGAGCTTAAGCTTTTAGTGGATTCTGTCGCGGCTGCCAAGTTCATCACTGAGGAGAAATCCAATGAGCTTATTAAGAAGCTGGAGAGTCTTACAAGCAGACAGGAGGCTGCCACTCTACAGCGTCAGGTATATGTTGCCGGAAGAGTGAAAACCATGAATAGCGACATCATGAAAAATGTCGATGCCATACACAATGCAATTGCAAATAATTCAAGCCTTTCTTTTCAATATTGCCGGTGGAATACGAAAAAAGAGCTTGAGGTGAAGCATGACGGCGCAAGATATCATGTCAGTCCATGGGGATTACTGTGGAATGATGGCAATTATTATCTGATTGGATATGACCATGATACACAGGTAAAGGATATTCGTCATTACCGTGTAGACAAGATGAAGAATATCCTGATTGAAAATAAAGTCCGTGAGGGCAGGGAGAAGCTTAAAAAACTCGATATTGCTTCTTATGGCAAATCGAAGTTTGGTATGTACAATGGAGAAGAGATAAAGGCTGAGATACTGTGCAAAAACAGCGCTATAGGTGTCCTGCTTGACAGGTTTGGAACTGATGTGACAATCTTAAAGAAGGATGAAGCTCATTCGCGTGTTTTTGTGAAGGTAGCTGATAACAAGCTTTTTATTCATTGGATTATGGCAATGGGGGATAATTTTAAGATAATAGGCCCGGAGAATCTGGTGAAAGAGGTTCATGATGAGCTTAACAGACTGGCAAAACAATATGAGCATACAGACTAAATCTTGAAGAAAGTGCCATATTGGGAAAATAAAATCTTGAAGAGAGGTATACATGAGTATTTTAAACGTAGAGCACCTAAGCCATGGTTTTGGTGACCGTGCTATTTTTGAGGATGTTTCCTTCAGACTGTTGAAGGGCGAGCACATAGGGCTTGTCGGTGCAAACGGTGAGGGAAAATCGACTTTTATGAATATTATCACAGGCAGGCTTATGCCTGATGAGGGCAAAATAGAGTGGGCCAAGAAGGTGCGTGTAGGTTATCTCGACCAGCACACAGCGCTTGAAAAGGGCATGACTATCGGCTCAGTTCTTTCATCTGCATTTGATTTTCTTTATGATATGGAAAATGAGATGAACGACATATATGCGCGTCTTGGCGATGTGGACGAGGACGAGATGAATAAGCTGATGGAGGAAGCCGGCACGATTCAGGACATGCTTACCATGCATGATTTCTATATGATTGATGCAAAGGTTGAGGAGGTTGCAAGGGCTCTTGGACTTTTAGACCTGGGGCTTGATAAAGACGTTACCGATTTAAGCGGTGGTCAGAGAACCAAAGTGCTGATGGGAAAGCTCCTCTTGGAGAAGCCGGATATTCTGCTTTTGGATGAGCCTACAAACTATCTGGATGTGGAGCATATTGAGTGGCTTAAGCGATATCTTAATGATTATGAGAATGCGTTTATTCTTATTTCGCACGATATACCGTTTCTAAACAGCGTGGTAAATCTCATCTATCACATGGACAACAAGAAGCTCGACAGGTATGTCGGGGATTATGACAAGTTTATGGAAGTCTATGAGATGAAGAAAGCCCAGCTTGAGGCTGCGTACAACAAACAGCAGCAGGAGATTAAAGAGCTGAAGGATTTTGTGGCTAGAAATAAGGCGCGTGTCGCTACAAGGAATATGGCGATGTCACGTCAGAAGAAGCTTGACAAGATGGATGTTATTGAGCTTGCTGCTGAAAAGCCAAAGCCGGAGTTTAACTTTAAGACAGCGCGTACTCCGGGGCGGTATATTTTCCAGACAAATGGACTGGTCATTGGCTATGATGATCCGCTTTCATCGGCTCTCGACCTTGAGATGGAGAGGGGACAAAAGATTGTTCTTACCGGTGCAAACGGCATCGGAAAGACGACATTGCTTAAGAGTATTCTTGGGCTGATAAAGCCGCTTTCAGGAAGTGTTACACTTGGAGATTATCTGGAAATTGGGTATTTTGAGCAGGAGATGGATCAGTCGGTTACAACCACATGTATTGAGGAGATATGGAACGAGTTTCCTGCATTTTCGCAGTACGAGGTGCGAAGCGCGCTTGCCAAGTGCGGTCTGACCACGAAGCATATTGAAAGTCAGGTGCGTGTGTTAAGCGGTGGTGAGCAGGCAAAGGTACGCCTGTGCAAGCTGATAAACAGAGAGACAAATATTCTGCTTCTGGATGAGCCTACCAACCATCTTGATGTGGATGCTAAGGATGAGCTGAAGCGCGCCTTAAAGGAATATAAGGGCAGCATACTGATGGTATGCCACGAGCCGGATTTCTATGATGGGCTTGCGACGGATGTGTGGGATTGTTCAAAGTGGACAACAAGGTTATAAATTATGAGAATGTCATCACACAGTCCCTTGTGATTTCATCAAGCGACGATACACCACACATCTTCATGGTGTCTTCAAGCTCTGTACCGATTTTGTCTATGTATGCACGTACACCATCGGCCTTACCGCCGTATACAGCCGTTACAAACGGTCTTGCGATAAGAACTCCGTCTGCACCCAGTGCAAGGGCTTTAAAGACGTCTGTGCCGCTTCTGATGCCACCATCTACAAGAATCTTAATGCCTGAGCCTTCAAGAGCCTTTACGATGCTTTCAAGCACCTCAGCAGTGGCAGGACACTGATCCAGTACACGTCCACCGTGGTTTGATACAATAATAGCGCTTGCGCCTGACTCTTTTGCTTTAAGTGCACCCTTTACGGTCATAATTCCCTTTACAATAAATGGGGTTCCGGCCATCTGTATGATATCGCAAAGCTCTGAAACTGTTTTGCTTCCGGCTGGCGGATCAAGATTTTTGAGGAATGGAAGACCGGCTGCATCGATATCCATAGCTACTGCAAATGCGCCTGATTCATGTACCAGCTTCATTTTCTCACGTATGGTCTCAATGTTCCATGGCTTTACGGTAGGTATTCCTGCACCATCTGCATTTTTGATAGCCTTGGTGGCTGCAACCATGACATTTGGGTCAGTTCCGTCGCCTGTGAAAGCTGCGATACCGTTCTTTGCACAGGCTGACACGAGGATATCGTTGTATGTCACATCATCCAGACAGTCTCCGTAGTGTAGCTGTACCGCACCGACAGGACCTGCAAATACCGGATATTTAAAGGTACGACCGAAGAGGGAGAGAGAGGTGTCTACAGGCTTATTTTCGGCAATAGTATCCATGTTTACACGGATTTGTTTCCATTTGTCGTAGTTGCGTATGGCTGTGTCTCCGATGCCCTTTGAGCCGGGACCGGGCATCTGGTTTTTGCATGCGCGGCCGTTGCATTCAGGACAAGCCTTGCAGTATTTTCCAAGACGTGGTCTGGCATTTTCGATACATTCTGTATAGTTCATATTCTTCCTCCAAGTGTAAATCTTTTTAAATTTTATTATTGAGATTATAACACGATAATTTTCTTATGTATACAAAACGGGTGTTATCTATTCAAGATTCCCCTTGTACTCATAATGAAATCATAAAGGCCTGATAAATCTATTCTATGGTCACGTATTAAAAGGAAAATTATTACTAATGCAATTACTAAAATATATTTCCAAAGAGGATCTTTGGGTGGCTTTGTCTGGTTTTTGGGTTTTATATGATAAATTTTACTCATAAGTTACCACCTGTTTTAAGTTACAAGACATTACAAGATAAGACTGCAAGCGGAGCGGTACTATTTTTTAGCGGTACACATTTATTCGCTAAACACAAGTTTAACGAATAAATGACCTTTTAATTAAAATCGTTCTTATCGAACGACATAGTACATCTTGAATTGATGCAATCCGTAAAATATTAACTTAGGGTTAAAGCTTAGCACAGGAACATATATTTGTAAACACTTAATAAATATTTTGTGAAATATGCACAATAAAAGGCTCTGAACCAACGTGGATCAGAGCCAATGTAATTTATTATTTTGTGCATTTTTGTGTGCGCTGCGCGCTGGCAAGCCTGAGCGCGAAGCACACACAGATAATCTAAGGTTCGCTATCAAGAAACCTAACAATTTCATCAGTTTCACGAGAAGCAGAATTTTCTACTTGATATTCTTCAAGCTTTGAAATTCTATCGTTAAGTTGATAAATTGAATATAGACAACCAACCAAACCAACAACACACAAGAAAATAATAAAATCCTTACAGTAATCTTTTTTCATAATGCAAAACCACCTTTTTTATTTTCGATTTTACACTATTTCAATAACTTTTTCAAGCGCCTGCTTCTATGTATTATCTGGTCATTATCAGGATTCATATCACCACGCATCTGTAATATTTCTTCCTCACTCATCATGTCCCCATCATCGACAGACTTTTTGAGCTTATCAACCACAGCCAATGTATCATAAGCATTGTAATCTTTATCCCTGATTAAAAAACCAGTACGTTTACGTGGTTTTATAAGAGTCGGATTGCTTGCGTATTCCACCTCATCAGCATCATATTCATTCTGGACAAGAAAGCGCCATATCTTTTCACAGTTAATGCACTTTTGAGTAACCGAACGCATGAGAGCATCAGTTAGCTTAAACTTTTGGCTTGAATACATGAAAGATATATGATAATGCCTTGATGTTATCAGAGTATTCAAAAATGACGCATCGATATTAGTCTTGAAATTCCTACTATTGAGCTGCGCAGATGCTTCATCGAGTACCACTATAACTACTGTCCTTGTGTTATTTTTTATGTCAATATCTTTATTTTTATACGCACAGCAGACCACCTGAGACAGACTGGCAAGAGGTTCATATGGAATTGACTTGAAATCTACGTTGCTAATCACATGTATTTTTTGCCTTACAAACTTTTTCCTGCTTCTATCCCAGACCATTTTATTATTATACTTTCTAAAAATCAGAGTGACATAATGTACAATAGATAGCGTTTTACCCCCACCAAAATGCGCACAATAACAATTCAAAAGACCTGCTTCATAGAAATTATAACCCTTATGCCTAATCCAAAAATAGAAATCTTTAACTGCATACATTATTGTACTTACTGGATGTAAACAAATAATTCTGAATATGACAGAGAGCCACAACAAGGCCAGAACACCAAGCAAAATTAAAAATCCCATTTTATTTCATACCCCCTAAAAATCCGCAGGCCGTAGCAAATAATTCTAATGAAATCATTACCACAATAAGCCTGACTATAACATACACATCTAACGTAGTAGACGAGCCAACTATAAGATTAACAATAACATCCATTATTTTCTAACCCCCTTTAAACTATGTGTGCGCCATGACTTCATGCAGGACCAACAAAAGGAAAATAACAATATAAACATGATTATATGCACGTCATTAGATATAGCATCAAGATTTGATGTATAATCTACAGTCTGAACAGTAGAACCAACCGCAGGAGTCGAGCTATCAATCGTGACACCTTCCGTATTATCTTCTTTTTCATCCTGCGAAATACTTTCTTCACCTTGCGCATTTAGCACCTCACTATTTTCAATTAATTCTGTACCTGGTACAGCTTCATATATTTCAGTAGTATCAATATTCACTCTAAAAACCCCCTTATAAATTTGATGATTAATATAGCTGCAAGTGAAAATACAATTACCTGCGCTATAGTTGGATGAACACTACCAGACCACGGCACACGCATATTTAGCACTTTAATAATAAGCATACAAACATTTTGATATATTTCATACAACATCTTCTACCCCCTAATAAACTTGACAACAATTAGAATCATAAGGAGCGCAAAGGCAATAGCCACAACTTCAAGGCACCAAGAGGGCAAGAATGAGAATATATCAGCTATCATTTTAGGAACATCACCAATACCTTTTGTGAATTCTTCTAACTTGTCAAAAGTAGAATTGTTACCACCAGATGCATCTTGAATATCTTTATTATCCTGCTTTTCCTCGGCTTTTTGTACATTGTCTTTCGCATCATCTGGAGTATCACCCCATCCAGTAATCTCAGATGTATCTTTAGATTTATCATATCCACCGTCAGAATCAGAAACAAAATTATCATTATCATCAACCGAATCAGATGTATATTTACCCTTATTTTTAGAAGAATTATATAATTTAACCCATGCACCATATTTATTATCTTGAGAAACTATACGCAGATACCATATCGGTTCATATTGATAGTTAGCATAAGTTGTCATTTTTTCAAAAACATTTGGTTTATGTGCATTATTTGTTTTGTCTGCTTCAACTTTATCATTAGCGCTTTTCCAGTCAATCCATGTATAATTAGACCTATTTAAACCTTTTATATTATTCTCTGCTTTCCAGTCTTTAATAAAAGTCTTATGCCCTTTATCCTCGGATTTGATATTGCCACTCTTATCCTGCCAAGCATACGAGCCGTATAATTGCACCTTATACCCACCTTTAGAAAGGTCAATACCAGAAGTTGTAGAGGAACTATATACAATAACCTTATCTTGATTAATTTTAGCTAAGTCTGCATTTTCATCAGCATCAATAGCCTCTTTTCGATTAGTAAAATATGTTTCCATCTGCACATTATCAAGACAGCCTATTTCAGGATATGATTTATCGACAGGCTTATACAGATGCGAAGAACCACTACCACTAGTAACAGAGTCGGAAGTACCGCCCGAAAGAACCTTTAGCAATTCAGTCCAGCACTTGTCATAACCATCAGCAGTAACGACATAATCGCAATTAGATCTAACATATTTATTGGAGTCACTATCTGAGTCGTAAGTTGAACCATAACAGTAAATATAGGTAATAGAGTCATAATCCTTAGATGATGCACCAAAAGCATTATCCATCTGCACAACAACTTCACCACCGCGTGTGACCTTGAATTTTGACTTATTATAAAAATCAACAGCGGTACTACCAGCACGAGTAATAAAACCATAAGTAGCATCATTGAAAGCAAATGAATAAACAGGGTAATCAGACTGAACGGAACAAGTCATAGAAGCAGAGTAATCACCATCATATTTATTATCGCCACTATCTTTTGTAAAATCTATGCTTATTACCTTTGCATATGTTTGAGCATCAGCTCGAACAGCTTGAGAGGGCATCAGAGTAAGCAACGAAACAACGAGCATACACACAAAAGAAGCCACTCTCCGAGCAATACGAATATTTCCATATTTTTTCATAAGTCCTCACTTTCATAAATTACAATAGTTAAATTTAAAGGACGGTGCATAGCACCGCCCCCTACGGCTATTGGTTACAATTATTTCTTTAACTTTCTAACCACACCAATAGCAATACCAACTACACCTGCACAGAAGAATACCATGAGTGTAGGGTTTCCAGTAATAGTTGTAATAACAGTACTTACAACATCCATAAGTGAACCAACCGCAGTTGTCATAGAGTTACCACCTGCCTCAGCTATTAACATAAGACATTTCTCCTTCCTTTTTTATTTTATAGTAATATCAGATATGAACGCTTTACCGCTATATCCGCAACCATAAGCTACTACACATTCATGACCAATAACACTATCTGTTATCTTGTCGGCTAAATCCTCGTATACAAAGAGCTTTTCCACCGACTTGCCATGAACACCATTAACGTTGTCATTCTCTACGAACACAACAGCACCTTTTGTTTTTTTCATTGGAATATATCCTACAATTTTAATCATTATTTTTATCCTCACTTTCTATTTTCTCAAAATCTTCTGACACTCCAAGGCATCCTAGCGCAGGAGCATATCTGTTAAGAACATCTCTTATATCTGGAAGCACTACAGCTTCAAATAAAAGTTTCTGTTCCATTGTGTCAAAACGCGTGTAGATTGCTACAGGCATCTCGACCAGTTCTCTTTTTAAATCAACATTCTTATTTACTTTTTCCATATTCTTTTTCCTCACTTTCATTGTTGATTTGATATATCTGATAGATAGCTTTTTTGAAGCCATCAACAACAGATTCGTACTTGAAATCATAGCCTTGATTTTTTGCTATGTCGTGAACCATGTATTTAAGCCATTCTTCATTGTTAAATGTTAATTGTGCATATCTGTCACAATCATATGGAGACAGCAGCAGTTCCAATTCTATAGGTTCATGCAGGTTCTTTGATGCTATATATCTATGCTTGCCTTTTAAGTCTGCACAAATATCTTTTGTAACGTATTTTGTAATATAATTAGTAGCTTTAAATGAGTCTTTAACTTTAGTGGCAGTTGACCAACCGAAGCGCCAACCGCCAAGATTGTATATGGTTGGATAAGAATTATTTTTGTCGGTTCTAGTTACTGCATTTTTTCCAATAGCAACTTTTCCAGAATCAACAAATTTCATATTTCCAACATTCGCAATTAATCCATGGAAATGGTATGCACCATCTTTATGCTTTTCAGGCACAAAGATATAGGCTAAGTCCTGCGCATAACGTTTATGCTGATTATTAAGCCATTGACGGCATTTTTTTAAACAAGCATTATAATCATACCTATCGGTTTTTGAATTATCATATGTAAGCGTTACAAAGTATTCCCATGTTTCAGACCTTGCAAGGTCATGAATCTTATTTTTTGAACGCGTGACCGAAACTCTCTGCGAGTGTGCTTTTCTCTGCGCTTCAATCTCTGCTGATTCAAACTCTTTAATCTTTTCAATCTTTTCAGTGAATGGATTATATATATATCCGTCCTGCGACTCTTGAAGCCTACGTTCTATACGTTCATTCTCAACATAAGATTTAAACTCATCTGGTACATAATTAATGCCATCAGGATAAATAGAAAACTTTACTTCCCCATTATGAAATTCTTGTATTTTGACATTATAGCCTATCATTTTTTAAAAAAGTGACTGCAAAGTGTTGCCATTGTCAAGTAGGCAACACCGCTCTACTCTTTCGTGAATAATTCTCATTTAAGACCCCCCCCTAAAACATCCACAAAACTGTCATTAAATGCTTTTAAAAACATTTCAGCAGTTTCTTCTTCGTATCTACCACACACACCACTATAATCAATATCTGCAATAACCCTAATAAAGAAGTCTCTGAATTTATCAGTTGCATAATCTCTCGCGAAATCTTTAGGGATGTCAATTACTACTCTCATTTTCAAACCTCCTAAACGTTACTAATGGGACCATTCCTAATCCCTAGCGTGTTCTACTAAGTGCCAAAAAGCAGGCACTAAGAAGAACAATCGCGCCCCCTTCCCCTCTCCAGGGGGGCTATATGACGCAACTTGTTTTGAGAACACCTCACCAAACGACATAAGACCAATAAAAAATGATGCAAACGCTTCATATATCAGCTTTCAAACGATATTAATTAAATGGCAATTCATCATCATCACAGGACAAATCTTCCATATCACTGAACTCACACATATAATGTGTTCTTAAAGCTTCAACTAAAGCGCAACAATCACGCATAGAAGCACTTGGAAAACGACCAGACAGATAATAAAAAATATAGATGTTGGTTACAAAATCCATTGGGTTACTTGAATGAAACTTATCAATATAAGCCTTTGTTTCGATGAACATTTCAAATTTAGCACTTTTTTTCATTTTCTTCTTTCCTCTACTTTCTTCTTTCTTTTTACTCTTTGACTAAGGTAATCAAGGGGATTCCCACCCTTCGGGGACAATCCCCGTTGGGCAAAATTGTCTTGAATCTTAGCTTGTCAAGGCTAAAGTGAACTGCTGGCGCAGGCCTTGACAATTTGCAACCTTTTCTTTAGATGCACAAAAAAAGTGCAATCCGTAAGACAAACTTACGAATTGCACTTTTTTTTAAATGCACTATATTTAATTAAAATGATGCTTACCAACGCTTGAAGCCTGCGAGAGCAGGAACACAGCAGAAAAAAGAATCGTGTCATTTAATTCGTCAAACAAGTATTTAGCAAATAGTTGATGAGCAAGCGCCCTCCGACGGGAGAATGAATGTCGGGCGCTATCAACTACCGTTTCCCCGATTTTCGACTTGCAGACCAGTCGAAAAACACTTTCGCTAAACATTTCACAGTTTAACGAATAAATGACCTTATAAAAGTACTAAGGTACTACGACAAAAACATACATCTGCTTATTTTTTGCATAATACCTGCAATTTCGATACGTACAACAATATTATGATTAAAGGGTCAAAAGACAAGAATAAGCCACCGAAACCTCTATCTGCATCAGTTCCGATGGCTTTAAATCCATAGCTTTTTATACAACAATACAATTATTTATTATGCAGTTATTTATTGTGACTTCTCATGCATTCCCTGTATTTAAGTATAAGCTCGATTGAGTCCTCAACTGATATCTGGCTTGTGTTCAGGCACAAATCATAGCTTCTTGCGTCTCCCCATTTTTTACTGGTGTAGTAATTGTAATAGCTTGAGCGCTCTTTATCTTTTTTCTTAATTATGTCCTTAGCCTTGTTCTCCGGGACATTGAGTCTTTCACTGATTCTTTTAATTCTGTCGTCCATGTTGGAACGTATGAAGATATTGAGACAATGCGGCTCGTCTGCTAAAGCATAATCTGCACAGCGGCCTACAATAACACATGATTCATTTGCCGCAATCTTTTTGATAGCATCAAACTGTGCTAAAAATACCTTGTGATTCAGAGGCATATCAAGAAACGGTGCTGTGGAATAAGAGCCACCTGTGTAGGTGTCCATGACCAGCGAATATAAAAAGCTGTTTGTAGGCTTTTCGTCATGCGACTCAAATATTTCCTCGCAAAGTCCTGATTCCTTAGCTGCCTTCTGTAAGAGCTCTTTATCATAAAATTTAATTCCAAGTCTTTTAGCTAAATCTTGTCCGACCTGTTTTCCGAGGCTTCCAAATTCTCTTCCTATTGTGTAAATTTCGTTTGATCCCATAATTCAGACCCCCTTATATAAATAATTAATACATCACTATGTGATAATTCAATTTATTTGTTATTTATATTATATAACACTTCAAGCAAATTGGCAAAGTATTTTGGTAAAGGTGCATCAAATTCCATGTATTCGCCGGTTTTTGGATGAACAAACCCTATAGTTTTAGCATGCAGGCACTGTCCTTCCAGGCCTTTAAACCGGTTTTTGGTAGGTGAATAGCTCGAATACAGCATATCTCCAAGCAAGGGATGATTAATACTTGCAATATGCACGCGTATCTGGTGTGTTCTGCCGGTCTCAAGCTTAAACTGCATATATGTGTAGTCACCAAAGCGTTCAAGCACCTTATAATGTGTAACAGCCGGCTTGCCATTCTTCTCATTGATGGCCATTTTCTTGCGGTCATTGGGATTCCTGCCTATGGCGCCCTCTATGGTGCCCTCATCATCCTTTACATTGCCACAGACAATGCCCACGTATATACGGTTGCAGCTATGGTCCTTTATCTGTTCCGATATCTTTATATGGCTTTCATCGTTCTTGCAGACAATAAGGGAGCCGGTGGTGTCCATGTCTATGCGATGCACTATACCGGGCCGTATTTCGCCGTTTATGCCACTTAAAGAGTCCTTGCAGTGGTACATTATGGCATTTACAAGAGTATCGCTGTAATGCCCTGCTGATGGGTGTACAACCATGCCCTTTGGCTTGTTGACTACCAGTACGTCATCATCCTCATAGAGTATGTCAAGAGGAATATCCTGTGGCAGTATAGGTGTCTGTACGGCATCAGGAATTGTGACATCTACTATGTCATCAGTCTTTAGCCTGTAATTTGCTTTCTGGGGCTTATCATTGACCAATATTTGATTTTCTTTTAGTATCCGTTGAAAAAAGGAGCGAGAAATATCCGGATAAATGCTGCTTAAGTATTTATCCAGTCGTTCTCCCTCCTGTTCACTCTGGACTTCAAATGTATCTCTATTCATAGTGAAGCTTTCTCTTTTTTTATTTTAGTAACTATTTAAAACTACATTGCACACTTTAAAAAGCGCATTCCGCACTAATTTTCATGCTTTCCATCATGCTTTCTATCAGGAAAGATTACAGAAAAATCCTCCTCCTTGTAGTAAAACAGCCCAAGTATGATAAACATAAATGCCGCTACAGTGACGTATATATCAGCTACATTGAATATCGGAAAATTAATCAGGCTAAAATAAAAGAAATCAACCACATAATTATTTACAATTCGGTCTATCAGATTGCCGAGTGCACCTGCAACAAACAGTATTACAACAACATTCAGCAGTCTAAAACGTTTTGAGACAGGTATTTTGCGATACCATACACACAAAAGTATAACAACTGCAATGGTAATCACTGAGAAAAAAATCATTTTGGCACGCAAAAATGCCAATGGATTCTCAGACCAATATGTAAAATGAAAGATATTCTGTATTATTGAAAGCAGATCAACACCAAATGCAGCACTCTGGTTTTCCAGATATCTAAGCTCGAATACTCCCGGAATGAGAACAAACACACCTGTGGATGATTGCTTTAGATTTATAACAGCCAGATACTTTGTAAGCTGGTCAATTGCTACAAGAATAAATGCAATGATGCCTGCTGTACACATCTGTTTTTTTGTTTTATTTTTCTTCATAGCTGATTAGATACTCCGCTTAATAAGATGAACCCGGGAGATCAAATGAATCCATGAGACTCTGGATATCTCCTGAGATATCTACTCCGTGTGGTGTGGCGATAAAGATAAAGTTGGATATCTTCTGCAAATTACCATGCAGAGCATATGCAGAGCCTGATGTGAAATCTATGATGCGCTGTGCCACATCGACATTTAGTCCCTCCATGTTGATGACTACTGTACGTCCGTTAAGTAATGTGTCTGTTATTTCTATTTCGTCTTCAATTGAACTTGGTTTTATTACGCAAACTTCCATGTCTGATGATACCTGCTTTCTGGATGATTTTGATATTGGTGTGATCTTGGATGTAGTCTTAACAGGCTTTTCCTTTGGTGGTGTATCACGCCTTGTGTTCTTTATAGCTGGTTCCTCTTCAGCTGTCTCTTTCTTTCTGCGGAAAGGATTTCTTGGAAGCTCTTCTTCTTCCTCATCATCGAGGTAATAATCCTCGTTATCGAACTCCTCATCGTCCTCGGAGTTCAAACTCATTTTGTCAAGAATCTTATCTATGAAACTCATTTTTATATTCCTTTTCTATTTTTATTTTGTGTATAGCATATGCAAAGCATCAGTCAGCCTTGCTGTAGTCGCGCTCTCCAAATATTCCGGTACCGACACGTACCATTGTAGCGCCCTCTTCTATTGCTACTGTGTAATCTCCTGTCATACCCATGGACAGAACATTCATACTGACATTATCTATGTTTTTCTGTGCTATGTCAACTGATAATTGCTTAATATCTCTAAAGTATTGTCTGTTATCCTCAGGATCATCTACAAATGGTGCTATAGTCATAAGTCCTTTTATATGGATATGGTCCAGTTTAGCAATTTCTTCAACTAAAGAGATAGCCTCATCTCGTGATGTGCCAAACTTAGATGCCTCTCCTGCAATATTGACCTCAACCAGTATGTCGCAGCTGCAGTCATGCTTTATGGCCTGCTTTTGTATCTCCTTTGCCAGATGCAGTGAATCTACAGAGTGGATAAGTGAAGTTTTTCCAACTATATACTTCACCTTGTTGGTCTGAAGATGCCCAATCATGTGCCAGTGAATATCTTTTGGCATAACCTCCATCTTTTCACACATTTCCTGTACCTTATTTTCGCCGAACTCACGGATGCCCTCATCGTATATCTCACTGAGCATCTCAACAGGTTTGGTTTTGCTGACTGCAATTAGTGTGACATCACTATAGTTTCTGTGAGCTCTGTCACATGCAGCCTTTATATTTTGCTGAACCTGATGTAAGTTGTCTTTTAACATAAAATCTGTCCTTTCTGTATATTTTCAATAGTATTTATTACCATAAATTATTTGGTTATGGTCTGGTTTTCCTTCACGGATTTGCCATCCAGGGCTATATGGTCATAAAGCGAAATGCCATATGGCGTTTTGGCTTCTACAATTGTGTAGTCATCGTTTGATGCAAGTACCTTTATCTGCTTAAACACAGCGTATCCTTTGTTGATATTGTAGACACCTGTGAGCTTGTCCTTATCTGTTCCCACCCTGTAGGTTGACGAAGAATCAGGCTTTACAATGATATCGCCGTCCTTAAGATATTCATCATCTACGAAATAAAAGTCATCATTCTGGCTGAATATGGTTGGACTGACTATATTAACTGAGCCACTGCTTTTATCCTTTATCATGAGTGACGAATCATTGGAATCGCCGCTTGCAGTGAAATAATCCTTTGGAATAGTAAAAAATTCCTTTTGGGTTATAGCTGAATTAGGTATTTTAAGCCCGGTGTCTGCTCCAAGCACGAGCTCTATATTGGTAAAACGCTCATTTATATAGCGGATGAGCGAGTTTTTCATATTCAGCTTCAGGAAAAAAGCATCATCCTTCTTCAAAAGGCTGAACGATACCGTGGTTGTATAGTCATCATCGCAGAATCTGATTTTTATGACTGACTTGTCATTCAGGCTCTTGGCAACATTGTCAGGAACATTTATGAGTATATTCCAGTTCTCACTTGTAATCAGCTTATAAACAGGATCCAGCTGATTGATGGTGCTGTTGTCGGTTAAATCAGTCTCTTCATAATTAGTGTTGTTGTACTGATCCAGAGTGAAGCTGTCTATAGTGACATCCTCATAGCCGTCTATTCCGTAATAGACTATTCCGGGAGCTGTCGGCTTATATGTATAGAAGGTGTTGTTAGCCTCAGCAGTACTGATAGTATCTGCCAGGCTTGTCAGTGCATTTTGACTGAGAACCTGTGTCAGCTGTGCAGACAGATCGTTTTTGAAGGTATAAACCTTTGAAAAGTATCGTCTGTTGTAGCCGGATGAAAAGCTGTTTATGTCAGTGATAATCTGACCGGCAGCCTCGTCAGTGATGGCGGAAGCATCATTTTGAGCACCGGTAATCTGGGTTGCAATGGAGCCGTCTGTATCAACAGAGTAGACAACATCACTTGTTGCAACCTTTGAGCCGTTTGACACAAAGTAGTTGAGGTTTCCTGATTCCTCAGCATACACTACACTTTCCTCGCGGATTATCATGCCCTTATATATGTTGTTGGTCGCTATAGTACCCTGTTGTACCTCGTATTCAGATACCGGGTTTGAGGTGAAATATGTAAATATGTGAAAAATCACATAGATTATTATTACAAAAAACACTATAAAACCGATATTCAGATTGAAGCCGGTGTGATATTTCAGTATTTTTTTATTCTTTTGGGACACAATTTTACTCCTTAAAAAAGGGATGTGAAATACACATCCCCCTAATTAATCATTTATAAAGAAATGATAACCTTTGCCTTGGCACATTCAGGCAACTTGTCAATATTCCTTGAAACACTTAAGATGAACTTCACCTTAAACTTCTCGCTGATGATATCAAGCTTTTCGATTGCCTTGGTGATATCCCCCTCATCATCAAGTGATGCAATTGTAAGGAAGCTGTCTAAATACATCTCCTCCAGATCATGATCCTGCGATATGATTCCGCATATAAATCCTAAAAATTCATCACAATTGTCAATAGGATAGTCCATAACATTGATTAGTCGAACCTGGTTATTAAGCTCATACATGTGCTTCTGGCTCTTATCAAGAAAAACTATGGAACCTTCATTTCCCTTAATTGATGAATTTACCTTGTCTAACAGCTCTTTTGTCTTGCCCTTGCCCTTGTCTCCACAAATAATTTCTATCATGGCTCATTCCTCCTATGGATAAATATTGTGATTATTAATAAAAAATAATTGTATTTTTATATTATTATAGTATAAATAACCATAAAACTCAATATTTAATTAGCAAATCCACTAAGTATTTCATTCATGAAGCTATAAAGATCCTTTTTACCATCTGCCTTGTAAACTATGCTTATGATGCGCTCATTTTTAGCATTCTGGCTTAGCAGTACGAGGCAATGGCCTGCTTCACCCGTAGTGCCTGTCTTTCCTCCTGTCACTGTGACGTTTTCAGGGGCTGTATATGCTCCGGTCAGATAGCCGCAAGTATTCTTAAAGGTCTTTGAAACAGCCGCGCCCTGGGCATTTGTATATGCCGCATCATGGGTCTGTGAACTGATGATTGCAACAAAGCTCTCTAAGGATATGGCATTGGAAAAAATGAGGTACATGTCATATATGGTAGTGTAATGATTTTCATCAGGAAGACCGCTTGGGTTGACAAAACTGCTGTTTGTGGCACCAAAACTTTTTGCAGTGCTGTTCATCAGCTTGGCAAATTCTTCTACAGAACCACTACAGTACTCTGCCAGTGCTATTGCCGCATCATTGCCACTCTCAAGTAAGAGCCCATACAATAAGTCCTGCACTGTAATGACATCGCCTTCCTTTAGGCCGCATACCGATGATGAATGACCCGGGTTTGCAGCGTCATGGCTTACTGTGACTGTCGCATTTAAATCACAGTTTTTAAGAATTATGTATGCAGTTAAAATCTTTGTAGTGCTTGCAGGATATAGCTTTTCAAACAGATTCTGGCTATACAGCACCTGATGAGTGTCAATATTAAAGGCTCCGGCTCCCTCTGCGGTTTTTGCAAACTGCATATTGTCCTGACCAAAATTGACATCATTTGTGACGCAAAGGTTGGACGCAAAATAATTACTTCCGTTGTATCCATTTATATAATCGGTGGAATAAGTATCATATGCATTCTCAATCTTTGTACCACAGCCGGTCATAAAAACCGCTGCTATGCATGTCAGACATAGCAGTCGTTTAATTCTTTGTTTACTTGTACATCTCACGCCAGTCAAGATCTCCTCTGTCCAATGATAAAATGAGCAGCTCTGCTGTAGCCAGATTGGTGGCAAGTGGTATATTATGCTCATCACAAATACGGAAAATACTGTTTACCTCAGGCTCATGTGGCTTAGGCTTTAATGGATCACGCAGAAAGATGACAAGGTCTATGTCATTGTGCTCAATCTGTGCTCCAAGCTGCTGGATGCCTCCTAAGTGTCCTGCAAGATATTTGTGTACTGAGAGGTTTGCAACCTCCTCTATCAGACGGCCTGTGGTGCCTGTGGCGTACAAATTATTTTTGCTTAAGATGCCTCTGTATGCTATGCAGAAGTTCTGCATCAGTTTTTTCTTTGAATCATGTGCAACTAATCCTATGTTCATTGCTAACCTCCCTATGAATATTTCTTCGGCTGTAATCCTACATTCAGGACAATTCCCATTCCCATGTACAGTGAAACAAGTGACGTAAGTCCATAGCTGACAAAGGGAAGAGTCATACCGGTATTGGGCATAAGACCTGTGGCTACGCACAAATTGATAAAGGCCTGAAAGCCTATAAGTGCTCCCATGCCACAGCATATGAGCTTTCCGCTTGTGTCCTTTGCCTTCCTTGCTATAAGTATACACTCAATTACGATAAGAAGCAAAAGAATTATTATACTGATTGTACCAATAAAGCCAAGCTCCTCTCCGGCAACAGCAAATATAAAATCTGTTTGAGGCTCTATGATGTAGTTGGTGTTCTTCATAGAGGTTACAACAGAGTTGTTAAGTCCCTTGCCAAACAACTGTCCTGAGCCTATAGCCCAGATAGAGTTCCTTTGCTGTGCTGCTGTATCAGCGTAATTTGTCGGGTCGAGCCACGACATGATACGCGCAGCAGGGTAAAAGCCTTTTTTGATGAGTGCATCGGCATGTGTATATATATAGCTTATCACTATCAAAACTATCGGTACTGAAACTCCAAGTACCGGCATTATTATTTTATAACTTAATCCGCTAATAAACAAGAGGGTAGCGAAAATTAATGCAGTAAGAATTGTTGTTGAGTTGTCCGGCTGTTTTAAGATAAGAAATAAAGGTATACCGGCAAAAATTGCAGATAATGCAAGAGTTCTTACTGTATTTATACTATCCTCAAACCTGGAAAAGAAATAGGCAAAGAACAAAATAAGTATAATTTTCGCAATCTCTGACGGTTGAAATCTGATACCTGCGATTTTAAACCAGCGCTGTGCACCCTTTGCATCATCACCTGCAAATAGAACAAGTAACAGCAGCAAAATCATTACGGCATAGTATATCCACACGAATTTGAGCAGAAATGAGTAATCTATAAGGGAAAGCACTATCATAATAGTCAGTCCCATTACAAAGCCTATTATCTGCTTGCTTTGTACGGAGTGCTTGGCACTGCCTATCAGCAGGATGCCTATAATTGACAAAGCTATTATGTATACTACTAATTGAAAGTGATAATTCTTTAGTCTGTACTGTTTGAGCATTTTGTTACTTCCTATCTGTTATCTCTGTAATCTTAATTCTAATACTAATGATATGATGGTCAAAAGGTATTTTATTAAAGGTTATTAATTGATTTTTTGTCGCGCATGATAATCCGGACCTCGTAAGCATCATCGTTTATATTCATATGTCTTTGTATCACGCTTTTTATTTCTTTTTTAATCTGTGCCATATTGTCAGAAGCAGATATTGTGTTCCTATCTTCTGCAAGTGCTATTTTAAGCCTTTTCTTGGCGTATTCTCCTGTTTTGGAAAATTTATGCATCATACAGCGGCACCTCTCATATCGTCAGAGGAATGGATTATCTGACCGGATATATGGGCAAATACAGGAGCAAGCCTGCTTTTGGCCTCACGGACAGGTATTCCTCTGTTCTGGCAAATGATAACACTTTTGTCATAGGGAATAGTGCCGATAATCCTGGTAGAAAGAAGTGCTGTAATATCATTATCGGATATCATCTGATGCCTTCTTACCATATGCTTGTCATATGCATTAACAATGACTGATATATCGTCAAGATGTGCGCTGTCGAGCAGGCTTATGCATCGCCTTGCATCGTGTATGGCAGATACATGCGGTGTGGTAACTACTATCGCACGGTCTGCAGGTGAGGCTGAAAACCAAAAGCCACTGTCGATACCCGCCGGAGAATCTATCAGACAATAATCAAAGCTTGCTTTAAGCTCCTCTATAAGTATCTTGAAGCGTGCCTCATAGCTGCATAACGTATCCATGGAAGGTGCTGCAGGAATTACATATAGATTGGGATACTTTTTATTGCGTATGATTGCCTGTCTGATACGGCATGAGCGGTTTAAGATGTCGAGGATATTGTAATTGACCTTGTCCTCTATTCCCATTACCAGGTCCAGATTGCGAAGCCCCATGTCTGTATCGAGCATGATGACTTTTTTATCTAACTGTGAAAGTTCAACTCCGATGTTGGAAATAACCGTAGTTTTTCCAACACCGCCTTTTCCTGAAGTGAAAACTATTGCTTCACTCACAAAAATAAACCTCCTAGTCTGTTCTGGCACTTGAGCCTGATGGGTTAACACCCTCAGCCTTGACTGCGAGTAAATCGTCAAGTGACTCCAGATTATAATAATATGAAATTATATTTCTGGATGCAGCTGCAGCATTGTGTGAGCTGTATCCATATGATATACGTGTAGCTATTGTAATTTCAGGATCGCTTGATGGAGCGTATCCTACAAACAGCGCATGGTTTGGTCTTGTCTCAACCTGCTGTGCTGTTCCTGTCTTACCGGACACCTCAACGCCTGTAAAGCCGCCAAATACATCGTGCAGGTCTTCGACTACCATACGCATTCCCTGATGGATGGCATCCCACTGGCTTTGAGTAAGTGTGCCTGATATATCGGTTGATTTTGAATCATATTGTTTGACTGTTTTGCCGTCTGCATCCACAATTTTGTTCATCAGCTTGTAGTCATAAAGCTTTCCGGAAGCAACTGCTGTTACGTACCTTGAAAGAGAAATAGTCGTATAGTTGTTATTACTCTGTCCGATAGCTGCCATTACAGGATACTGTGTAGCAATGGACGGCGTCTTTTCTACTATCTCAACACCTGATTTCTGGTCAAGTCCGTATATAGATGCATATTTTTGTATGTATTTCATACCGTTTTCATCGTCATATGAACCGGTGTCCTTGCTTGCAAGCCTGAAGCCTGTTGTGTAGAAGAATACGTTACATGAATCCCTTAAAGCTTCCGATACGTTGTCCATACCATGAGCACCCGGATAAATCCAGCATTTTGGCTGATTGCTGATTTCTGTAAATATTCCGGTACAATTTATCTTCGATGAAGTATCAATGACTCCCTCGGCAAGACCTGCGGTGCTTGATACCATCTTGAAGGTAGATCCCGGTGCAGTCTGCTCCTGGGTTGCATAATTCCATAGCGGATTAGACTTGTCCTCTCTGAGAGACTGGTAGTAATCGGCATCTACAGTATTTGCCAGCTTGTTGTTGTCATAGCCCGGATAGCTGACTAAAGCCTTTAGCTGTCCTGTTTTTGCATCAGTTATGACACAGGAGCCTGTACACGGGTCAAGAGCCAGCTGTGCAGGTGTTATCTCTATATTGTTTATTTTGTCCATAAGAAATGCATATGGACTGATGGAGCCGTTGGCGATATTATTTACAGTTGCATCGTCATAATCGAGTACACCCTGGTCAAAAAGAAGAAGGCACAGCTGCTGTCCTGTGACTGCCCCTGAATTTACCATGTATTTGTAAATGATTTTGGCAAAGTCTTTATTGTCAGTCATGGCATCCCTGATATATGAACACAGTGCTGTGTAAATTTCACTTGAATCAGCATATTTCTGATTTACATCAAGCTTTGTGATGTCTATCCACTGCTTTGAGATGCAGTATTTGAGATAATCACGCGGCGAGAGCGTGCCGGCCTTCCATGAGGTGTATGTGGAATCAGAGGTATCTATCTGTTTACTCAGAAGCAGTCCGTCATCATTTAGCACTGACATAACACATGTAAAATAATCAAGTGTCTGCTCCGACATGGAAGCAGTGCCTGCTGTACCACCTTCAAGCTCACTGTCTATAGTTGATAGTGCATCCTGCAGCTGACCGCTGAAGGAATTGTATATAGCCTGCTCAGTAGCTGATGCATCCGGTGCATTGAAATGTGTCAGGTCAACTACATTGTTGTTGATCAGTGCAAAGTAGACATCGCCTATAGGTATTTCACCGGACTTTATTTTGGAGTAAACGATTCCGGCTATCTCCTGCTCTAACAGCTTGTATGTGGCCTCCTGCAGCTTGATGTCAATACTTAAGTAGACATCATTTCCGGAAACAGGATTCTCCTGACTTATTACCTCGTTTATCTTACCGACATTGTTTACATAGACCTGTTTTTCACCGTTTTTGCCTCGCAGATAGCTCTCATAGTACTGCTCTAAGCCTGACTTACCTACCATATCATTTTGTGTATATGAGTCATCATCCTTTGATAGCTCATTATACTCGTCGGTAGATATCTTGCCTGTGTATCCTATGAGCGATGAAATATATTCAGGATAGTTGTACTTGCGGATGGTATCCTCTTCAACTGATATGCCGGTAAGAGTATCTGAATGCTCATTGACATATGCTACTATCGAATCATTTACATCCTTTGCAATAGTAGTGGTTTTGTATTTAGTGAATCGGTTCTGTTTTATGGCATATCTCATCACTACAATATCATAAGTGGCCTGTGTATCATACTTGCTGCTTATATCAAAGCATTCATTCTGGTCAGAGCTTAGAAAATCAATAATATTCTGGGCGCTGGCATTTGCCTCGTCAAAGCCAAGTGCTTTATTGTATTCGAGCTTATCATATTTCTTTCCGAACACATCTGACAGAAATCTCTTTTTTGAGGTTTCAGATGTGAATGTAAAGCTGTATGTACCATCATCGTTTAAAACAACCGGAAAATCATTGTATATGGAGCCTCCGTTGTTTTTTATCACATTGATAATTTCATTAAGCTCTTTGTTTAAAAGACGATTGTGCTCCTTCGTAGATGAATAGCTGCCGTTGTCTGAGATGACTACAGAGTATGCAAGCTGATTGTAAGCAAGCAGCTCACCATTTACATCGTATATATTGCCTCTTGATGCCTCTATGGACAGCGGCTTTTTAATCAGCATTATGAAGTTTTTCTGATAATCTGCACCTTTAATAATCTGAAGGGTAAAGACTCTTTCGGCAAGCAGGGCAAACATGAAAATAATTACTGCTGCTAATACAAAAAGTCTTGAGCTGAAAAATTTCTTCAGAAAATCTTTTATATCATAAATCAAATTTCTTTGCTCTCCTTTTCTCGTGTGCTTCCAGCTTCTGGTTTAACTTAAGAAATACCAGATACAAAAGTATACTGATAACCATTGTGTATACAAATTCAGGTATGATAATTGACTTCAGATAGTACAAAAAGCTAAATCTGCCACGCAGTAAAAACATGAAAAAGTATACTACCAGATTGTAAAACAAATCGCTGCCTCCTATCAGAAGCATAGGAAGCTTTATATCGTCAGGATAGAATCTTTTCTGGAATAATCCATTGATAAAACCGATATACATATATATTAAAGCATACAGTCCTATATATTTTCCGCAAAATATGTCAATAAGCAGGCCGCAAAAGAAGCCTACCCACAGTCCTTCCTTTTTGCCACGCATAAAGCCAAAGGATGATACGGCTATAATCAACAGGTTTGGTGAGATATTGGCAAAGGAAAGAGTCTTAAACAGCGTGGTCTGCAATAAAAAGCATAAAGTTATTATTATAAATAAAACAATTCTACGTCTCATGCTGCTCCTTACTTATTTTCAGTTGAATTTTCAGTCTGGCTGTCACCGGCTGTTTTTGTACTTTCGGTGTCGTCAGCTGTCTTAGTGTCACCGGTCTGCTTAAGCTGTGTTATGACCATGACATTTTCGATATGCTCAAAATCTACAACCGGTGTGATAGTGCCGGATTTTGTCAGATTGTTGGAATTATTTTCGATTTTTGTCACATAGCCAATCAGTATGCCCTGCTGGTAACGATCTGACACGTATGAGGTAACAACAGGATCGCCCTCTTTCACCTTGTTGTCGTCATCCTTTAACTCTGTAAAGGTAATTACCTTGTCCTCGTTCATGGTTTTTATATTGCCACTGACGGTGAGGTTGTCCTCCGTGGTGGAAACCATGCCACTGACCTTGCTGGCATCATCTATGATACAACGTACCTTGGCAAAATTATCGCCAGCATCGGTAACAATACCTACAAGTCCGCTTCCCGCAAGCACATTCATGCCTACGTCCACTCCATCCTTTTTTCCTTTGTCGATAGTAAAGGTAGAAAACCAGTTTCCGCTGTCCTTTGCTATGACACTGGCAGCGACCTTGGGATATGATGGATATTTGGCATCCAAATCCAGGAGCTGTCTGTAATTGTCAAGCTCATACTGTTCAAGTTTATTGGTTGTGAGCTGTGTTGTAAGCTCTTCTACCTCGGCCTTGAGCTTTTTATTCTCAGCCTTGACATTTTTTAATGTGCGTATTTCTGTAACCTTATCTGAAATGTGGATTCCAAAGCTGTTTATACCCTTCTGCATTGGGATGAATACATATCCGGCAGCAGTCTTTAAAGGACCACCGGAGATATTTAAGGTAAGGCTTAACAGCATGGTAATAAAGCAGACTGCTGTCATAATCAACAGTGTGTATCTTGCAGGCAGCTTTTTATTGTGCTTTCTCTTTCGATTGCGAAAATTCTTACTCATGTTAACCTCGGTTATTATTTTTTGATGCTGAACGGAAGTCTCTTATATTTTGAATCAGAAACTATTTGTACGAGTCCACGTACTGCACTCTCCTCAGGACATTCTGAGCAAATGACCTTTATACCTGTAATCTGTTCAAAGAGCTGGTCGAGTCCTGCAAGCTGTGAGCCGCCTCCTGTGATATAAATGCCTGAATGGATGATATCCTTTGCAAGCTCAGGCGGAGTCTTCTCAAGAATCATTTTTATTGATGTGCATATAGACTCAAGGTTTGACTTCATAGCCTCGTAAACGACCTTTGAACCAATTTCCATCTCAATAGGCAGGCCGCTTACCACATCACGTCCCACTATGACCATACTGTCCTCTCTTCCCGGAAGTGCAGAGCCTATAGTCTCCTTCAACAGCTTTGCAGTCTTTTGTCCGATTACAAGATTGAACTCCTTTCGCACAAAGGAGATAATTGACTCGTCAAGTCTGTTGCCACCGAAATGAAGCAGGTCACTAAGCACCAGGCCACCGAGTGAAATAACGGATGTCTCTGTTGTGTCAGCGCCCATATCTACTATCATGACACCGGTTGGCTCGTTTACGTCTATTCCAAGACCTACAGCATCAGCGATAGGCTTCTCGCAGAGCATGACCTTTTTAGGCTTTGATTTGCTTTTATAGAAGAGCTCGTAGAATGCTCTTTTCTCTACATCTGTAATATCTGTCGGCACAGCGATGATGAACTCGGCATTTTTGATACGTGCCTTTGTCTTGTGCTCCAAAAAGTCAAAAATCATAGTCTGAAGCAGATTATAGTCAGCAATAACTCCCTCTACAACAGGAAATATGACGTTGATTGTCTCAGGCGCCTTTTCATACATGGCATATGCACTGTCTCCATATGCATATATCTGATTTTTGTCTATTACGGCTATTGTGTTTTTCTCAAGCATTGTCTTGCCTGTAGCCTTTGAGTATACCTTGAAATTGTTTGTTCCCAGATCAATTCCGTAAACGTTGTTGCTCATAATAATTCTACCTCGTCTTCTGTTTATATAAGTTTATTTTCATAGAAGCTATAATATTCGTTATCTCCGATTATGATATGGTCACAAAGCTCTATGGAAAAAATCCCTGAGCCCTCAATTAATCTGTCTGTGACAGCAATATCATTTCTGCTGGGAGTACAATCTCCGCTTGGATGATTGTGCAATAAAACAAGCTTTGATGCATTTTTGTCCAGGGCCGTCCTGATGATGGAGCCTATGTCCACTACAGATGAGCTTAGTGAACCCTTGGATATGAACTTGTCTCCTAAGAATCTGCTTTTTACATCAAAATAGGCACAAATGACGACTTCATTTGTGAGATGCCTCATCTGCTCCATATAGTAGTCAGCTATTGTCTGAGGATTATTCATTCTGATGCTTTGAACCTTTTTTGTCTTTGCTATGCGAAGCGACAGCTCTGCTATCGCCTTAAGCTGTATAGCTTTTATCTGCCCTATCCCGGGGATACTAAGAAGCTCCTCATACGACATCTCATAAAGATTGAGCAGATTACCATGCCTGCCGGAAAGTATGTCCTGCGCAATATCAATCACAGTCTTGTCCCTTGTGCCGGTCTTTATAATGATGGCAAGTAAATCAGCGTCTGACAGGCCTGATGCTCCAAGCGATAAAAATTTCTCATATGGTCGCTCTGAAGCCGGCAGATTTTTAATTGTTTTGTTATTATGCATTAATCCCTTTCGCTTCTCCCAGGCGATTGACAACGGATTTAAGCAAAGTTTTCAGTTAATTGTAGCACACCTAATCCAGCTTAACAAGATTTCTCTCATAAAGTTTTTGTAAAGACATCAAAATTCCAAGCTTTGCATGGTACCATGTGAGTCCTCCCTGGAAATAAACCGCATATGGCGGCTTCACAGGGCCATCGGCAGAAAGCTCAATGGATGAGCCCTGCACAAATGCGCCTGCTGCCATGATGACATCACTGTCATAGCCCGGCATAGCCCATGGCTCAGGGGTCACATAGCTGTCTACAGGTGCTGCTGCCTGTATGCCTTCGCAGAAGGCTATCATGGCATCGCGGTTATTGAATTCTACAGCCTGTATGATATCGTGGCGGCTTTCAGTACCGTCAGGGACTACCTTAAAACCAAGCTTTTCATAGATTTTTGCGGCAAAGATTGCTCCCTTTAATGCTCCGCTTACGACAGTCGGTGCAAGGAAAAAGCCCTGATAAAATGACTGGATGACTCCAAGTGAAGCTCCAACCTCCTTGCCAAGTCCCGGAGATGTGAGACGGTATGCAGCATTTTCAACACATTCCTTTTTGCCGACAATATAGCCTCCGATTGGTGCAAGTCCGCCTCCCGGATTTTTGATCAGTGAGCCAACCATCATGTCCGCTCCAACCTGGATAGGCTCTGTATCCTCGACAAACTCACCGTAGCAGTTATCGACCATACAGATCACATCAGGCTTTATGCTCTTTACAAAAGCAATGAGCTCGCCTATTCTTTTGACCGAAAGTGTAGGTCTTGTAGCATAGCCCTTAGAGCGCTGGATTGTGACAAGCTTCGTTTTTTCATTGATGGCTTTCTTTATTCCGTCATAGTCAAACTCACCGTCAGGCAGTAAGTCAACCTGCGCATATGTGATGCCATACTCAGCAAGCGAGCCCTTTGAAGGGCGTATGCCTATTACCTCTTCAAGTGTATCGTAAGGCTTTCCGACAGGGCTTAAAAGCTCATCGCCCGGACGCAGGTTTGACATGAGGGCAAGTGCAAGTGCATGTGTACCGCAGGTAATCTGAGGCCTTACAAGTGCATCTTCTGCGCCAAAACAGTCTGCGTACACTTTCTCAAGTGTATCCCTTCCGAGGTCATTGTAGCCGTAGCCGCTTGATGCCTGGAAGCACTCTGCGCTCACCTTGTTTTTCTGCATGGCGGCTATGACCTTAAGCTGATTATACTCAGCATTGGTGTCTATTTTGTCAAAACGCTCCTTAAGCTCCTTTTCTACAGAGGTTCCGAAATCCAAAACCTCCTTTGATATTCCAAGTGTCTCATACTGCCTGTAAATGGCTTCATTGGTATCTAACAAATTATAATCCTCTTTTCTGCTAAAATTTCTTGTATTTTATTTAATATTTTATTATCATCATATGAATATTCATTTTTTTCTATCCATATGGTATCTTTTTCTCTTCTAAACCAGGTTAGCTGTCTCTTTGCAAAACGCCTTGACTCAAGCTTTACCTTGTCCACAGCCTCATCAAGTGAATATTCTCCATCAAGATATGCAAGGATTTCCTTATATCCTATGCCCTTCATGGATACCATATCGCTTGTACAGCCCATTTCCTTTAGCTTTTTCACCTCATCGACAAGTCCGTTTGAAACCATGATATCAACTCTCTTATCTATCCGCTCATAAAGCCTTTGTCTTACATCATCCAGTACAAAATATGCAAAGCTGTATGGAGACTGCTTGGCTCTTTCAGTCTCATTGTGCTTTGAAATCGGCTCATGGCAGGTGTGATAGTATTCAATTGCCCTGATGACGCGCTTTACGTTATTCTCATGGATGCTCTCGTAGGATGCAGGGTCGATATCCTTAAGCTTTTCATGCAGTGCATGGTTTCCGTGCTCGTTAGCAAAGTCGTAAAGGCTCTTTCTGTATTCCTCATCCACATCCTGCTCTGTGAAATCAATGTCATACAAAAGTGCCTGTATATAAAAGCCGGTGCCGCCGACAACTATCGGTATCTTTCCTGCTTCGTATATCTCATTAAGTGCTTTTTTTGCCATATCCTTGAAGATAAATACATTGAACTCGTCAGATGGCTCAAGCTCATCTATCAGATAGTGCTTTATGCCGTCCATCTCATCGACTGTAACCTTCGCAGAGCCTATATCCATGTATTTGTATACCTGCATGGAATCCGCGGATATTATAGCACCATTTATTTTTTTTGCAAGCTCAATCGATAGAGCTGTCTTTCCTACTGCTGTCGGTCCTGTCAGGACAATCATCGGTTTTTGTGTCATATTGCACCTCAGTCCAAATGTGTATGTTGTCATACGATACGTTTGAATTTCTTTTCTATCTCATATTTGCTCATAGAGATGATGGTTGGTCTGCCGTGTGGACAGTTGTAAGGATTGTCGAGTGACAAAAGCTCATCTATCAGCTCATTTATCTCAGGAAGAGTAAGCTTGTCATTGCCCTTGACTGCTGCCTTGCACGACATGGATGCGACCTTTTCCGTGATGATGTCAGGAGTCTGCCTGCCTGTCGCATTGGAAAAATCATCGAGCATCTCTATAAACAGATCCTTCATATCTATGTTAAACAAATTATCCGGAATTGCACTGATCATGTATTCCTTGCCGCCAAAATGCTCCACCTCATAGCCAAACTGTTCTATCTGCGGCCTGTATTTCTCAAGCATCTCGCTTTCCTTTGCATCAAGAGTCATGACAATCGGAGGGCTTATGCGCTGTGATGTAAAATCCTTATTGGCAAGTCTTACCATTGTTTTTTCATACAGCACCTTTTCATGAGCTGCATGCTGGTCTATGATATAAAGCTTGTCCTCAAACTCTATGAGCCAGTATGTCTTAAAGAGCTGGCCTATGATGGAAAACTGCTTCTTGGCGCTTTCTGTAAGAAAAACCTTGTCGTAATCCCCAAGAGTCTGCTGGGTGCCGGTGACAACCTGTGCAGGTTTATACGCGGTGGAAGTCTCAGGCTTTGGTTCCACTGAATTGCCAGTGCCAGCAACAAGCGCAGATGCAGATGCTTTAGCAGTCTGCATCTTTGATGTGTTATCTGTGAGTTGCCCATTAACAGCAGGCGCTTTTGCAGCAGGTTCTGTTGCTGAGTAATTTTTTACTGTTGACGTCACGCTCTGTCCGTACACACTCCTTGATTCCGCTGCCCTCACCTCATTGATACGCCTCTTCTCAAACGGCTCCGGTATTGGCTCCTTATACTCATGCACTATCTTTTTAGGCGCCGGCGTACTGTCTACAGGCACCTCGGGAATCATCTCCTTGTGGGATAGAATTGCATATATTGTATCACACAATTCCACATATATCTCGTTGTTGTTGTCGAACCTAAGCTCCATCTTGGTCGGATGCACGTTGACATCCAGCTCACTGAAAAATGTAAAGTAAAGCACTGTAAACGGATACTGATGCTGCATTAGAAAGCTCTTGTAGGCCTCCTCTATTGCACGTGACAATATATTGCTCTTTACATATCTGCCGTTTATGAAATAATTCTCATAATTTCTGTTGCCCCTTGTGATAACAGGCTTTCCTATAAATCCCTCCACCTTAAAGTATTCGCATTCATGCTTCACCTCAAGCAGTGATGACGATATCTCGCGTCCGAATATATGGTATATGATATCCTTTCTGTTGCCGTTTCCTGAGGTGTGAAGCTTTGTCTGGTTATTGTTTATGAACTTAAACGATATATCAGGATGTGAAAGCGCAAGCTTTTCAACCATATCGCTTATGTAGCTGCCCTCTGTCTGTGCTGTCTTTAAAAACTTACGTCTTGCCGGAACATTATAAAACAAATCCTTTACTATGAAGGTAGTACCGTCCGGAGCACCGATTTCCTCGTTGGAAAGCTCCTTCGAGCCTTCAATCACATATCTGGTGCCGGTGAGCTCATCGTAGGTTTTTGTGATAAGCTCAACGCGGGCAACGGCCGAGATACTTGACAGCGCCTCACCTCTGAAGCCGAGAGACTTTACAGTAAGTAAATCCTCTGCCGAGCGGATTTTACTCGTGCTGTGACGGTAAAATGCAACCGCAACCTGGTCTCTTTCAATTCCGCAGCCATTGTCGGTGATACGGATGAATGAAATTCCGCCCTCCTTTATCTCCACAGTGATGGCTGTGGAGCCTGCATCTATGGCATTTTCCACCAGCTCTTTAACCACGGAGCACGGACGCTCAACAACCTCACCTGCAGCTATTTTATCTATTGTTTCCTGATTTAATATGGCAATATTTGGCATTTTAATCCTTTCTACCAGCGGTTTTTAACCTTGTTCTGGAGCTGATAAAGCTTGTTTAACGCATCAAGTGGTGTCATGTTGCCTATGTCTATGCTTCGAAGTTCGTCAATTATATCATCATCCTTCACTGTGTCGAAAAGCGAAATCTGTGTCATATCAACCTCGTCAAGGTGCTCCTTTTTCTGCTTGTGGCCATTGTCAACGGATATGCTTTTTACAGTATCTGTGATATCATTTGCAAGAAGCTGCTCTGCGATTTCCTTGGCACGCTCTATGACTGAATCCGGCAGCCCTGCAAGCTTTGCAACCTGTATACCATAGCTTCTGTCAGCTCCGCCCTTTACGATTTTTCTTAAGAAAACTATATCATCGCCCTTTTCCTTTACAGCGATGCAATAGTTATTTACACTGTCAAGCTTGCCCTCAAGCTCGGTGAGCTCGTGATAATGGGTTGCAAAAAGCGTCTTTGCTCCGAGGAGCTTTGGATTACTTATATGCTCTACAACTGCCCAGGCGATGCTTAGTCCGTCAAATGTACTCGTGCCTCGTCCAATCTCATCGAGAATGAGCAGGGATTTTGCGGTTGCATTTCTTAGTATATTTGCCACCTCGTTCATCTCAACCATAAATGTACTCTGGCCGCTTGCAAGGTCGTCAGATGCGCCGACTCGTGTGAAGATACGGTCTACAATGCCGATATTTGCAGTTTGTGCAGGTACAAAGCTTCCAATTTGTGCCATGAGAACGATAAGTGCTGTCTGTCTCATGTAGGTGGATTTACCGGCCATGTTTGGCCCTGTGATAATTGAGATTCTGTTTTTGTGCTGATCCAGATATGTATCGTTTTCTATAAACATGTCATTTGTAATCATTTTTTCAACTACAGGATGACGTCCGTTTTTTATGTCTATTATTCCGCTTTCATTTATCTTTGGCTTGCAGTAATTATTCTGGCTGGCAACAAGCGCAAGCGAAGCAAAAACATCAATCTGTGCTATAGCTCTGGCTGTTTTCTGAATCCTTGAAACATTGCAGGAAATCTGTTTTCTTACATCACGAAACAGCTCATACTCAAGTGATGTGAGCCTGTCTTCAGCTCCAAGAATGGTATCCTCAAGCTCCTTAAGCTCCGGTGTGATGTAGCGCTCGGCATTGGTGAGTGTCTGCTTTCTCACATAATAATCAGGAACCATATCCTTGAAGGAGTTTGTGACCTCAAGGTAATATCCAAATACCTTGTTATACTTGATTCTTAAGTTTTTGATGCCGGTTTTTTCACGTTCACCGGCTTCAAGCTCTGCAAGCCATGTCTTTCCCTTTGTTTTTGCGTCTCGAAGACGGTCAACCTCCTCGTTGTAGCCAGCTTTTATGATATCTCCGTCACGCTGTGAGATAGGCGGCTCATCCTCAATGGATGAAAGTAAAAGTTCATATATATCCTTAAGCTCATCGAACTCTTCATTAATCTCATCGGTAAGCTCACACGGTATGTCTGAAAGCTGCTGCTTTATTGGTGGAAGCATTTTTAAAGAATCCCTGAAGGCAATAAGGTCACGCGGATTGGCTGACTGGTAGGTGATTCTTGTGATGAGACGCTCAAGGTCATAAATAGGATTAAGGTATTCCCTGATCTCGTCTCTTGTGATTTCGTTTGCATTAAGTGCTTCGATAAGCTTCTGGCGCTTTATTATCTCTGCCTTTTCAATAAGAGGCTGCTCGACATAGGTGCGAAGCAGTCTTGCTCCCATAGCCGTACGTGTCTTATCGAGTACCCAAAGCAGTGAACCTCTCTTTTGCTTTTCACGAAGGGTATCTACAAGCTCCAAATTACGTCTTGATGAGCTGTCTATTATCATATATTTGCCTATTGAGTACGGATGAAGCTCAAGTATATTGTCGAGCGAGTTCATCTGCGTCTCATAAAGGTACTTTAACAGGGCGCCGGCAGCTATGACTCCACTCTCATAATCCTCAAGCCCCAGAGCATTTATTGTCTGTACGTGGAAATGTGAAAGCAGTGTCTCATTTGCAAGACCATCGGAAAAATACCATGAGTCGAGTGCTGAAACAGTAATTGATAATCTGTTTTTCATATCGTCAACATCTATTCCGCTCATGTAGAAGGCTTCATTACATATGATTTCCGATGGATTAAATCTGCTCACCTCATCTAACAGCTTTCTTTCTGTATCCACCTCTGTCGTAAAAAAATCACCTGTTGTGACATCGCAGGTTGCTATGCCGTATTTGTCCTCAGTGTATACAATCGACATTATGTAATTGTTTTTTGCCTCATCTAAAGAAGCCATATCAGTGTTTGTGCCAGGTGTCACAACACGGATTACCTCTCGCTTTACGATTCCCTTTGCCTGCTTTGGATCCTCCATCTGCTCACAGATAGCTACCTTGTGACCGTTTGATACGAGTCTGTTGATATATGAGTCTGCCGCGTGAAACGGTACTCCACACATAGGAGCTCTTTCTTCAAGTCCGCAGTTTTTGCCGGTGAGCGTAAGCTCAAGCTCCTTTGAAACCATTATCGCATCGTCAAAAAACATCTCATAGAAGTCTCCTAAGCGATAAAATAAAATACAATCCTTATATTGTTCTTTTGTCTGCAGATAATGCTGCATCATTGGTGATACTTCTGCCACGAATATTTCCTCTCTTTATGTGTATAAATATTATTCATGTGTATAAATATTATTTAAAATCCGGCCTATATTTTTTAATAATTGCTTCTGCGACCTTTATGCCGTCGATTGCCGCAGATGTAATGCCTCCTGCATAGCCTGCGCCTTCACCACAAGGGTATACACCCGAGATGTTACTCTCAAGAGACTCATCTCTTTTTATGCGAAGCGGAGAAGATGTACGTGTCTCCATACCGGACAAAATTGCATCTTTTCTGTCAAAACCATGTATCAGATGACCAAAATGTTCCATTCCAAGCTTAAACGACTGTTCCATGTCAGCGTTCATGAGTCCATTCAGCTTTGCAAAGACAGTGCTTCCCTTTGTACAAGAGTCAAAATCACCATATGCGGCTGTTAATCTGTCATCACAGAAATCTCCGAAAAGCTGCTGTGGTATTAAACCATTGCCACGCTCATAATTTTCTGTTTCAAGCTTTTCCTGAAACCTCACGCCTGCGAGGGCATCATCTGCTCCGAAATCCTTCGGTGAAACAGATACTATGATGGCACTGTTCGCATTTTTACTGTTTCTGTCATGATAGCTCATACCGTTAACCACTGTGTGATTTTCGGTTGACGATGAATTGACCACATATCCTCCCGGACACATGCAGAATGAATAGACTCCTCTGCCATTCGGAAAATTGGATGTGACCTTGTAAGGACTTGGAGGAAGTATGATTTTATTCTGAATACCGTACTGTGATTCATCTATCATGTGCTGCGGATGCTCCACGCGAAAGCCGACTGCAAAGCTCTTGCATTCCATATCAAAGCCTTTGTTGTAAAGCATATCAAATGTATCTCTGGCGCTGTGTCCGAGTGCCAGAACGCATACATCTGTCTTAATCTCACTATTACTGTCAGAATCCGTGTAAACGCTTAATAGCTTGTTGGAAACTATGTCAAGATTGCTCACACAGGTGTCAAATATAAATGTCGTTCCTTTGTCAACCAAAAACTCACGCATGTTGACAATTACTTCTGAAAGCACATCAGTACCGATATGTGGCTTGTTGTCATAAAGTATGGACGGATCTGCTCCAAAGCGCACAAAGGTCTCAAGCACAAGACGATTCCTGCCCGAAGGATCCTTTACGGATGTGTTCAGCTTGCCGTCTGAAAAGGTTCCGGCACCGCCCTCACCAAACTGTACATTGCTTTTGGGATTAAGTATGCCGCTCTCCCAGAATTTTTGGACATCGCAAGTTCTTTTCTCTACCCGGCTGCCCCGCTCGATAACTATCGGGCGAAAGCCTGCCTCTGCCAGTATATATGCACAAAACAGCCCGGCTGGTCCTGCCCCTGCAATAACAGGTCGCCTGTCAAGCGGTGTATTACCGTGTGCAGGTATCCGATACTCTTTTTCTTTATATATGAGCACAGATGAACTGGCTGCTCTTTTTACAATTGTTTCTTCGCTATTTTTTGTATCCTCTATCTCTACAGCAACTGAATATGTATAGAACAGCTCAGGTTTTTTACGCGCGTCAAGTGATTTCTTTAATATGCGGTATGTGAATCCTGTCTTGGCATTGAGCTTAAGCATTTTTATTATTTTCTTTTTTAATGCCTCATCACTGTGCGTGACGGGGAGCTTTATCTGGTTAATTTTAATCATTTACTGCATTTCTCCTGCTATATATCCACTTGTCCATGCCCACTGCAGATTGTAGCCACCGCATATGCCGTCCACATCAAGCAGCTCGCCGCAAAAGTAAAGCCCCGGATGGATTTTGGACTCCAATGTACGTACATCTATTTCCTTTGTATATATGCCGCCTGTACACACCTGTGCAAATTCCACTCCTCTTGGCTTTTTTACCGAAACGGCTGTATGCTTTATAGAGCGGGTGAGACTTTTACAATCATCATCTGTCAACAGCCTTCCCTTTTTGTCAGGAGATACACCTGATTTGTGTATCAGCTCAAGAAGAAGCTTATTGTTTAAAAGTCCGTTAAGCATCTCATTTAACGAGCGGTTGTCTGTCGTTGTAATGCTTCTGTCCTTTATGTATCCGTTAAGCTCATCATCACTAAAAGTCGGCAAAAAGTCAATTATCACCTTGACCCTTTGACCTTTATCGAGGGCTCTTGACATAAGACTTGAAATCTGAAAAACAGGGATGCCTGAGATGCCATAGTCAGCTAACTGCAGCTCCCCTGTATTTTGCTCTGTCATTTGACCGTCTATCACGGAAGCGACAGTGGCATCGCACCTGACACCTGTGATTTTTTTGAAATTAAGACCATCACAGCTAAAGCCGCAAAGCGCGGGTAATGGCTTTTGGATATGGTGTCCGAGAGCTTCTATCTGTCGAAACAGGCTTCCGTCACTTCCAAGCTTCGGGGAAGCCGTAAGGCCACACGCTATGATAAGCCTTTTAGACTTAAAGCTGCCCTTGTCTGTTTGGATGCAGTAACCGGTCCGGTCATCTGCAGGCTTAATATCAGTAATATTAATGCCTGTTTTCACATCCACATGAAGCCTCATAAGCTCCATTCGAAAGGCTGCCACAACAGATGCAGCCTGTCTTGAATTTGGATAAATGTAGCCTGCATTGTCATATGCAGGTATTCCAAGTTCTTTAAAAAAACGTATTGTGTCTGCATAATTAAATTGCGACAACCCGTTTTTAATCAGTGCTTTACTGCCGTGGAATTTGTTTACAGACATATCAGTGTTTGTGAAATTACATCTGCCGTTTCCTGTTGCAAGTATTTTCTTTCCTATATCATCCTTGTGCTCTAAAAGTGCCACGCGTGCTCCCTTTGATGCAGCAACTGCTGCCGCCATCAGTCCGGATGCACCGGCACCTATTATAATTACATCGTACATATTCTTTCCCCTAACTGATTTATTTTAACATTAACTTGAATAGCTTTCAAGAAAATCGTACAAATCAGTTTCGTTAAAAAAGTAGAGTCCGTTTGTAACCTTATTTTTTGCTTCATCGGGCAGTTCTTCAAAATACACGCCTGTGTCAAAGTATTTTTCACTTGCAGTGCCGTTGTATACAGACAGCATTCCGGAGTCATTTTTGATGCAGTATTTTGCATTCTTAGCCTCATTTGATGTCAGAAGGCTTTCTTTTTCATTTTTTTCTTCTTTATCATTTTCATTGCTTTGTGCAATTATCGCAGCCTTGTCTGCAGCTCTTTGCGTATTGATTTTTTCTATCATAACAAGTGCAAGAAGAATTACAACAATAGTCAAAAAACAGATACTGATTTTGCTTTTCATATTATCACCTCAAAATCAGTATCTGTAAATTTTTGTTATTTATTCAATTTTATAATAAATGACATTTTTTTGCCACTTTTATGATAAGTGTGCCCTTTGGAAAATGTCTAAGCTCATCCTCAGTCAGTCCCTTGAGTAAAAGCAGCGCCACTGCATATGAGATAACCGCAATGATTGCAGCAAGAATGAAGGCGATAATCTCAATATGACAGACCTTGTAAAGTATAAAGTATACTATATACGAAATAACTCCCATTATGAGCGAGCTGATGGCCGGTATGATAAAGGTCTTTTTTATTTCCTGCTTAAAGCCGCTGTACTTCTTTAAAGCCATGCTGTTCATAAAGCACATGAGCAATGCAAAAAATGTATTGGCAAGCACAACTGCATGTATATTGAGCCTGAATATGAGCATAAGCAGTATGAGCACTATGACATGCGCTACAATAGATATCGCAGCGTTGATTACCGGAACTTTGAGCCTGTCAATGCCCTGCAGCAGTCCGTTGGACAGAGTGGAAAGCGAGTAAAATACTACCGCAACCGCACCGACATACATCATAAGTGATGCCTCAGCATTTGTTGCACGGGTGCTTGAGAACAGTATATTAAATATTGGCAGTCCAAACACGGCAAGCCCTACTGCACATGGGAATGCGACAACCATGATAAAGCGTGTGGAAAGATTAATCTGTCCTCTCACTGCCTCCATATCGTCCCTGTGATATGCGCCTGTAAGCACCGGCACAAAGGATGCTGCCATAGCTGATGCTATGGATATAGGCACATTGATTAAAAGCTTGTACTTTCCGGTGTATACACCCCACCATACGTCTATATCATTCTGAGTGTATCCCTGAAGCAGTGCAACCTGCTTGAATATACCCTGGTCTATGATGCCACTGATATTGTATATAGTAGTACTTAAAAGCACAGGAATAACCGTAATTACAAGAATCTTCATTGTGTAGCCAAATGAGCTTACCCTGACATTTCGTTCTCTTTTCATCTGTCTCTTGAACACCTTCATATAGATGGCAAAAATAAATACCACAAATAAAAGTGCTGCTACAGAGCCAAGCACTGTTCCAAGTGTACCACCGGCTGCACCATATGCTGCGGCATAGTGCTCCTTGTCACCAAGTACTGCACCAATTCTTGTACCTGTACGGTAGAGCACGTAGGCCGCCCATACACTGACTATGGCATTTACTATCTGCTCTATTATCTGTGAGACGGCACTCGGCATCATAGTACCCAGTCCCTGGAAAAAGCCTCTGATGACACCAAGCACTGCAACTACCAAAAGCCCCGGAGCCAGTACTCTTAAGGCAAAAATACTGTATGGTGTGTTAAGAAGCGTTGTTGCAAAAAAATTGCCACCGAAAAACAGTATGAGTGCAACTGTTGTTCCACTGATGGTTGCAAAAAGCAGAGCACACTTCAGTATCTGATACGTCGCAGTCCGCCTTTTTTTTGCCATCTGGGCTGAAACCATCTTTGATACGGCAAGCGGTAAGCTGTATGATGATATAATCAGCATGACATTGTATATTTCAAAGGCTGTGGAATAATAGCCGATTCCGATATCGCCCAATATACGCTGCATCGGTATGCGATATATGAGTCCTATTATTCTGCTTATTATAGATGCTACGGCAAGTATAGAGCCCTGTACTAAGGCATTACTTGCCCCATTGTTTTTTTTAGACATTTATAAATCCTCTGTTTCAATTGATAACTAGCTTAAATATTAGCGTGTTATACCTAAAGCGTCAAGTATTTTTCTCTGGTGCTCTTCCATTATGGCAGCCTCATCAGCCTCCATGTGGTCATATCCGAACAGATGAAGCATGCTGTGTGTAATCAGAAAGGCAAACTCTCTTTTTTCGCTGTGTCCGTATTCTAAGGCCTGCTCCTTTACTTTGTCGACGGATATTATAATGTCGCCTAGCATGACCTCTCCCGTATCAGGATTGAAATCATCCTCATTCTCATCTGAAAGGAAAGAAAAATCTCCGGGTGTTTCATATGAAAGCATCGGAAAAGATAATACATCTGTAGGCCTGTCTATCTGTCTGTACTCCTTATTGATGGCATGTATCCCTTCATTGTCTGTCAGTGTCAAATTAACCTCCGCCTCATACGGAAAGCTCTCGTGCTCAAGTGAAGCAGAAACAACAGCTTCTGCGACCTTTTCATAATCAAAATTAAAATTGCATTCTACTTCTTTTTCGATAAAAAAACTCATTTAAGCAGCTCCTCCTTTGTAAGATAGTCTCGTATTTTTAAAAAGTGATTCATGGAAAGCCCTGATTCATCATACATTCCTGAGCTTGACAGCTCATTTAATGTCTGGATAATAAGTATCTCGTGATTCCATTCACTGTCTGCCACATCGTTTTTGATATGATCAAGCCTTACTATTAAAGCATCGACCATATGGATGAGTGCGGATTCAGGGGTCTGTGGGTGTCTTAGCTTGCCATAGTACTCATAGAGTATATTGGTCAGCTTTTCAGGAAAATGCATGGCTAATGCCTGTTCCACTCCTTCCATGACGCTTTTATGCCTCTGCCACTGCCCTATGCGGTAATAAAAGCCTCCTGCTGCACATAGCGCTGTGTCCAGTCCTGCAGCCTTTGCAGCCTTTATGGCAATCGTCGATACGAAATTGCCATGATTGTATTCAGAGAAATTGTGCTTTTTAAGCTGCTTTACAGCAGGAAAATCCTCCTCTATTATTTCTATAAGCCTGTCATTTGTTTCATCAGTGCTAAGTGGCTTAAATACCCTGGCACAAATGATGCCGATAAGCGAAACAATCATGCCGCTTACAGCTCCGGCAATAATAACGGAAACAGAAAACTCCTTTGTTGACATATAATAGAATATACCCGGTGTCACAATGCTCATACTGATTGTGATCAGATATATACATATCTGAAGCTTGTCCTCCTTTAGCATCTTTGCAAGGATAGCACCTGTGATTACAAGAAGCAGCTCACATACGAGCTCAAAGCAGTCGCCGGATACAGTGATTGAAAGCAATATACAAAAATAAGTACCGCTTATAAAAGCCAGAAACTCATTGCCAATCAGACAAAGCAATATAGGAAAAATCATCACCGGCCTGCTGTACAGTGGCATAAAACCGCTTATGATACACACTACAGAGCAAATGATAAACGCAAACGTAAACCTAAGATAATCAGTTCTTGAGTTGTTCGACAGCTGCAGTGTGTTCCGCTCGTACTCAAGCTCAAATAAAAGCAGCATATAAAATATGATATCTAAAAAACCCATGCATATCCACTCATCCGGATATACATCACCAAGCAGACACAGCACAAATGAAAGAGCTAAGATTGATATAAAAATTGATATTAGTGATACAACTCTTCTCAATTGCTCTTCCTCTGCTTTCTTGCAGTCTTTACAGTCTGCTTATTTTCATAATCATCATATGCCTGAACGATTTTTTGTACAAGCGGATGACGCACGACATCCTTGCTTGTCAGATTGCATATGCCTATATCATCTATGTTTTTAAGCACCCTAAGTGCTACATCAAGCCCTGATTTTGCTCCCGGTGCAAGATCTTTTTGTGTCGCATCACCTGTCACGACAACCTTTGAGCCAAAGCCGATTCGTGTAAGAAACATCTTCATCTGTGCAGGAGTTGTATTCTGCGCCTCATCAAGTATGATAAATGCATTGTCAAGTGTACGGCCTCTCATGTACGCAAGAGGAGCCACCTCAATAAGGCCCTTTTCCATGTTGCGCTGGAAGCTCTCAGCTCCCATTATCTGATAAAGAGCATCGTACAACGGCCTTAAATATGGGTCAATCTTGCTCTGCAGATCTCCCGGCAGAAAGCCAAGCTTCTCGCCTGCTTCAATCGCAGGACGTGTCAGAATAATACGGCCCACCTGCTCGTTTTTAAAAGCTGTTATGGCCATTGCCATGGCAAGATAGGTCTTTCCTGTTCCGGCAGGACCCATGCCAAACACAATCATCTTTTTCCTGATTGCATCGACATATTCCTTCTGGCCTATGGTTTTTGGCTTTACAGGCTTGCCATTTATTGTGTGACAAATGATATCCTTGTCAATCTCAACAATCTCACTGCCTTTATGCTCCTCTAAAAGTGCAAGTGCATAGTTTACGTTCTGCTCTGTAATGACGTTGCCTCTCTCAGCCAGCGCAATGAGCTGCTCAAACACCTCTTTTGCCCCATCAATATTTCCCTGCGCTCCGATAATCTTTAAGGAATCATCTCTTAAGACAAGCGTTACGTGCAGTGTGCGCTCTATTTTCTTGGCGAATGCATCAAATTGCCCAAAGACGTTTGGAATATATTCGCCCGGTATTTTTATAGATACTTCATTTAAACTCATTAGCTCATGTGCCTTTCAATCAAAATATTTTTCATTATAACATAAAAATAAAATTTGTCATAATTTACCTATAATTTATTCCCTCTGATATATCAATTTTCATGGTATTTTTTTCTATGTATATACTGCACCACGTGATATCGGGATATTTTTCCTCAAGCTTCTTTTCAAGGAGGCTGTAATCTGCTCTCTTGTGGCTTCCTATTGTTACATTTTCACTCTCCATAAAGGAGATGACCGACTCATCATACGTGAAACGGTTTCCTTCAGGCACAATGTGCCAGATTCTTGTGCAGATGAGTGCATGTATACAAAAAACGCCGGTAATTGCAGCCGTAATAATACGTATTTTATATAGAAATGCTTTTATCGCAAAGTATCCCTGTCTTTTTACCACGAGAAGCCTTGTATGCGTCTTTTTAAGGTGCGGCTTCATTAGAAAAATATCTTCTGTACTGCAGCAGGCCTCATATTCCTTTGGACTTACATATTTAAGGTTCCATATTTTTATATGGTTTGCCGTGCACAGATTTATGAAGCGCCTGATATTGCAGCCTGTCAGCCTTACTGTTGCATAAGCTTTAATACTCATATATAACACCCTTTAAATGACCGGCTATTATTATTAAATCCTTTGTAAATTCCTTTATTTCAAGGCGGCTGCCGGATATTTTTATGGTACTGTCTGCTGCCCTTACAGTTACGGCCTTGTCCGAAAATGACAGAATACCCTTGTGGTTTTCTATAGTAAGCTCATTATAACCATATGCTGTTACAATTGGAAGCCCTAGCACTATGTCCTTTGGAAGCTCGAACGAATCAGTTACTTTTTGCATCTTCATATATTAACATATGTTTATTTAGGCTGAATTATGCCGGTTATTTGTGGTACGGCTCATTATTGCTGATGCGAAACGACCTGTAAATCTGCTCCAGTAAAATTACGCGCATGAGCTGATGAGGAAATGTCATTTTAGAAAATGAAAGCTTATAGTCAGCGCGCTTCAATACATCATCGGACAACCCAAGAGAGCCTCCTATTACAAAAACAAGATGACTTTTGCCTCCTGTCATAAGCTTATCCATCTTCTGTGAAAGCTCTACCGAATCAAGCTGTTTTCCATCTATCGCCAGACAAAATACATATGCATCGTCTTTTATATTTTTAAGAAGCCTCTCACCTTCTTTATTTTTTACGATGTCTATCTCTGTCTGTGTGGCCTGTTCGCTTGTCTTTTCATCGGAAACCTCAGTGATTTCAAGCTTACAGTAACGGCTTAGGCGCTTTGAGTACTCAGCAATCGCATCTCTGTAAAATTTTTCTTTAACTTTTCCTACACATAATATTGTAATTTTCATCGTTTCATTATAACATATAACTATAATTAAACAATATGGAGGCCGTATGAAAATATACGTTGATGAACAAAAAAGATACGAGGATACCAAAGCGACCGGACAGTGCTTCACCGCAGTCGGTGCGATAGGGCTTATTGCTATTGTGCTGCTTGATACAGGAGTTATAAAGCTTGCCGCTTTAGACTCGGTAAACAAGCTTATGATTTCTATCGTAATGGGGCTTGTTTTCTTGATATTTTTTGTCATTGGAATGAAGTCATTTATGGAGCTAAAGGACATTTCAAAAAAAATTGACCAAAATAATTTCCTCGAAGAGGAAATCATGGAATACGTAACCGTCACTCATAGGGACGAGCTTATGACTTTAGCGTCATCGGGTGAAAAGGGAGATGCCTGCTCAGGTGATTTATACTACAAAAGAGCTGAGCTTATCACATCAGTCATTACTGAAAAATACAGCCTGCTTGAGGAAAGCTTCCTCGATCATATGGTTGAAGAAATTTATTCTAAAATTTATAGTGATATTGTCGAAGAATAGTGCTATAATAATAACAATTTATTTTTTATGAGGTGAACAAAATGAAAGAACTGCAAGATCGAATTCTCAAGGATGGCCAGGTAATTGGCACAAACATCTTAAAGGTCAACAAATTTATCAACCATCAGGTAGATCCGGTGCTTATGGAGCACATCGGTGAGGATTTCGCAAATCACTTTGCCGATAAGGGAATCACAAAGGTTGTCACAATAGAGAGCTCAGGAATTGCTCCTGCACTTATGGCAGCAGCCAAGATGAATGTACCGCTTGTTATTTTAAAGAAGCAGCCTTCAAAGACATTACATAATGATTTATATCAGACACAGGTTACTTCATTTACAACAGAGAAGAGCTATGAGCTTACACTCTCACGCGATGTTATCTCAGAGGATGACAATATTCTTTTGATTGATGATTTCATGGCTGATGGAGAGGCTGCTACAGGTGCCATCAGACTTCTTCGCATGGCTCACGCTACAGTTGCCGGTATAGGAATCCTTATTGAGAAGTCATTCCAGCCTGGTAGAAGAAAGATCAACGAGCAGGGCTATGAGGTTTACTCACTTGCACGTATCAAGTACATGGATGAGTATCAGATAGATTTTATTGAAGAAAATTAAAATAAGATTTAATATTTAAAATCAATACATATTATACGCAAAATCCACTACCCTATTTACAGATTTATGAGTCTGTCAATGAGTAGTGGATTTTTATTATTGTTAAAGTATATGTTTTATGCTAAACTGCCGGATTATGCTCCGAAATCGAAAAGTGAGAGCTGGTTTGACTCCGGCAGTGAACCAAGCAGTCCCAAATCTGACATGAGGTCTACGGCTGTTCGCGATACATGAGTTCTCTCCCTGAAATCATCCTTTGAGAGGAATGGTCCGTCCTTTGCCGCTTCCGAAATATAAATAGCGGCATTGTCGCCCAGTCCGTCAATGCTGTTTATGGCGGGCATGAGCTTACCATCAATTATCTGGAAACGGTTAGGGTGAGCCCTGTATATATCAAGAGGCATGAAATCAAAGCCTCTGGCATACATCTCCTGTACGATACGCATGTCCTTAAATACATCCTGCTCCTTGTTTGACAGCGTGTCTTTTCTTTTCTTATAGTCCTTCATGTAGTTTTCGAGTCGGTCCTTTCCCTGACACATAAGCTCATATGAAAAGCCTGTGGCACGGATTGAAAAGTATGCTGCGTAGTATGCAAGCGGATAGAAAACCTTACAGTAGGCGATTCTCCATGCCATCATAACGTATGCCGCAGCATGGGCCTTAGGGAACATGTACTTGATTTTCTCGCATGACCAGATATACCAGTCAGGCACACCGTGTGCCTTCATATCCGCCTTCCACTGTGGCCACTGAGGGCATTTGCCCTTGGCAATAATGCCCTTTCGCACCTTCTCCATGATGTTGAAGGCTTCCTCAGATTCAAGTCCCATGGAAATCAGATATGTCATAATATCATCTCTGGTACAGATACAGGTTGAAATGGTAGCTGTGCCTTCCTCGATAAGAGTCTGTGCATTGCCTAGCCATACGTCGGTACCGTGTGATAATCCGGCGATACGGATGAGGTCAGAAAACTCCTTTGGCTTTGTATCAAGGAGCATGCCCATGGCAAAATCGGTACCAAACTCCGGTATACCTAAAGCTCCAAGCGGACATCCATCGATATCCTCAGGCTCTATGCCCAAAGCGGAGGTGTTCTGAAACAGTGACATGACAGCCTTGTCGTCAAGCGGAATCTTTGTTGGGTCAACACCTGTCAGATCCTGCAGCATACGAATCATGGTAGGATCATCGTGTCCAAGTATATCGAGCTTTAACAGGTTGTGGTCGATTGAATGATAGTCAAAATGCGTTGTCGTGATGTCAACGGTCATATCATTCGCAGGATGCTGTACAGGAGTAAAGGTATTAATCTCCTCACCCATCGGCAGCACGACTATACCACCCGGATGCTGTCCCGTAGTACGTCGAACACCAACGCAGCCCTGCACTATCCTGTCTATCTCGCAGTTTCGCTTTCTGACACCGCGCTCCTCATAATAGTTTTTAATGTATCCAAATGCGGTCTTGTCAGCAAGTGTGCCTATGGTTCCGGCTTTAAAGGTCTGGCCTTCTCCGAAAATAACCTCTGTATACTTGTGAGCCTTTGACTGGTACTCACCTGAGAAGTTCAGGTCGATATCCGGCTCCTTGTTTCCCTTGAAACCTAAGAAGGTCTCAAATGGAATATCAAAGCCCTCCTTGCTTAACGGTCTGCCACACTTAGGACAGAGCTTATCCGGCATATCACAGCCACCACGGCCTGAAAATGCCTGTACCTCTGGTGAATCAAAATCACTGTATTTGCAGTGTGTACACAAATAGTGAGCATGCAACGGATTAACCTCTGTGATACCTGACATGGTTGCAACAAACGAGCTTCCTACAGAGCCTCGCGAGCCAACCAGGTAGCCGTCCTCATTTGATTTCCACACAAGCTTCTGTGCGATGATGTACATTACGGCATAGCCGTTTGAAATAATAGAATTAAGCTCTCTGTCAAGACGCTCCTTAACTATAGGCGGCAGCGGATCACCGTACATCCTGTTTGCCTTGTTATAGCAGATTTCACGAAGCATGCCGTCAGAGTTTTCGATAACCGGCGGACATTTATCAGGTCTGACTGGTGAAATACGCTCACACATATCTGCTATCTTATTGGTATTGGTGATGACTACCTCCTCAGCCTTTTTGCTTCCGAGATATTCAAACTCCTTTAGCATTTCCTCTGTGGTCCTTAAATAAAGCGGAGCCTGCTCATCTGCATCCTTAAAGCCCTTACCGGCCATAATAATACGACGGTATACCTCGTCCTCAGGATTTAAGAAATGTACGTCACAGGTTGCAACAACCAGCTTTCCAAATTCCTCTCCAAGCTTTACGATTCGCTTATTTATATCGATAAGGTCATCGTTTGAAGCAATATCGGAATCCTCGTCACGTATCATAAATGCGTTGTTGCCAAGAGGCTGTATCTCCAGGTAATCATAGAAATTCACAAGTCTTGTGATTTCCTCCTGTGGTCTTCCGTTTAAAATAGCTCTGTAAAGCTCTCCTGCCTCACAGGCTGATCCTATTAAAAGCCCATCACGATACTTGTTAAACTCTGATTTTGGTATTCTCGGTCTCTTATTATAATACTTGATGTGTGACAGCGAAATAAGCCTGTAGAGATTGGTACGCCCCTGGTCACAGGTTGCAAGAATGATGGCATGGTATGTAGGCATCTTCCTTATCATCTCAACAGATGATTTTGCCAGGGCATTTACCTCATCTAAGCTTGATATGCCCCTGTCCTTTAGCTTTTCTATGAATTTGACAAATATCTCTGCGGTACATGCGGCATCATCCACCGCTCTGTGATGATGGTCAAGCGAGATGTTTAGAGCCTTGGCCACTGTATCCAGCTTAAATCTGTTTAGCTGTGGCAGAAGAACTCTCGCAAGAGCCACCGTGTCCACAATTGTAGGATTACACTCCATGCCAAGCAGTGCGCAGTTTCGTTTTATAAAGCTCATATCAAAGTCAGCGTTGTGAGCGACCATGGTGCAGTCCTTGCAAAACTCCATAAACTGTGGCAGTATGACATCCACTGTTGGCGATGTGATAACCATGTCGTCCCTTATCGAGGTGAGCTCCTCAATCCTGAACGGAATAGGTACCTCGGGGTTTATAAATGTGGAATAGCGGTCTACAATCTCGCCACCGATGACCTTCACCGCACCTATTTCTATGATTTTATTCTTTTCCGGAGAAAAGCCTGTTGTCTCTATATCAAATACCACGTACTTGTCATCCAGCGACTGACCGGCTGCATTCTCCACAATATCCTTTGTATCATCGACCAGATATGCTTCCACACCGTAAATGACCTTAAATTTATCATCCACAGTATGGTTAGCGTCAGGGAATGCCTGCACATCACCGTGGTCCGTAATAGCAATGGCCTTGTGTCCCCAGCGCATGGCACACTTCACAATATCCTTTACGTCAGACACGCCATCCATGTCACTCATCTTGGTGTGACAGTGAAGCTCAACACGTTTTTCGGCAGCAGTATCCTCCCTCTTTGATGTAAAATCAGGTATCTTTTTAAGTCCGACTATTGAGCTTATTGACAAATCACTGTCATATTTATCTACCGTCACAACTCCCTTTGCCTTAACAAAGTTGCCTGGGGCAATATATGCAAGAATATCTGCTACGTCATCATTTCTGGCAAAAAGCTTGAGCATGATGGTGTCTGTGAAATCAGTGACCGCAAACATAATGATGGTCTTTTCGTTTCTGATTTCACGGGATTCAACCGTAAGAATCTTGCCCTTTATTGTAACCTCACCGATAGGACCGTCAATTTTTTCAATGGACATCTCTTCATCATCAAAGCTTCTTCCATACACGATATCAGGGTCATTGTCATATTTACGTCTGAAATCTCCCTTGCGCTCGAACTTTTTCTCGAACTTCTTTTCAAACTTCTTCTCAGGCTTTTTATCAGTGCCTGTCTTTGTTTCATTCTTCTGATATGAGGCTTTAGGAGAATCTGATGTGCCACTCTTTTTTGTATCAGATGTATTTTCACTGCCTCCTACAAACATTGCACCGTCATCGACAGCCACTTTAGCATCTTCATCACCGTCATCCTTTGCCATGGCAAATTTAGTGCGGGCGACAATATTTTGCACCTCCTGCTCAATCTGCTTGTCAGCATTCTGACGGTATTTGCTGATTTTTGGTTTTTCGTACTGCAGATTAACGATAAAATCCATCCCACAGCGCTCGCAGAACACCTTCTCAAGAAATTCTATGACCATATTTCCTCTGGTCTTTGCGATTATTGTCTCCTCAAGTGTGACTGTGACATGTGTATCGTCGGTAAAGTTCCACTTTGAGGTGCGCAGCAGATTGTATAAAAGTACACTGTGACTGTTTATTTCGTCAAGAATACTGTCAAAATAGACATCAAAAAGAGTCTTCGGTGTGTACTGCGAAGACAACTCGTAAGACTCTATAATTTTTACTGTGATATCTTTACTTTTAAATATCTGTTTTTTTATGCTTTCCTCCAGCTTCCAGATATTTTTTTTGAAAATAAGGCGTTTTGCTTTTACATATATTTTGTAAAAATCTCTTGCATGGTTTACGGAAATTCTGGTGACATCAGCATTCTCCAGCAGATTCTCCATATCCTTGTCCAGCTTAAGTGTAGGGAAAACTTCCTTAAATGTTTTTGTCAAAATTATTCACCCCAATGGTCAAGCTCATATTTTAATGCACCCAACAGCTCGCTCTCAGGCACCTTTTTAAATACCTCACCGTGCTTTATGATAAGACCCTCGCCGATTCCTCCGGCCACGCCAAGATCTGCTTCCTTTGCTTCACCCGGTCCGTTTACCACACAGCCCATGACAGCAACCTTTATGTCAAGGTCATATCCTGAAACCATTGTCTCCACCTGATTTGCAAGCCCGATAAGATCTATCTGTGTGCGGCCGCAGGTAGGACATGAAACAACCTCTATGCCACCCTTTCTAAGACCCAGAGTTCTTAAAATGAGTTTGGCAGACTTTATTTCCTCGAGAGGACTTCCTGTGAGAGACACACGTATTGTATCACCTATGCCCTGGTTTAGTATCAGTCCAAGTCCGATAGCAGACTTTATATTGCCGCTTATTATTGTACCTGCCTCTGTGATACCCACATGGAGCGGATGAGTAGTCTTATCTGAAATAAGCTCATGTGCTTTAACACACATCATGACATCTGATGATTTGATGCTTATGACAAGATTGTCATAGCCCATATCCTCTATGAGCTTTACCTTGTCCAGAGCACTCTCCACAAGTCCCTCGGCTGTCACACCATGATATTTCTCTACCAGATCTTTTTCAAGAGAGCCACTGTTTACACCGACGCGGATAGGGATATTTCTCTCCTTTGCTACATCCACGACAGCCTTTACCCTTTCAGCGCTTCCTATATTGCCGGGATTGATTCGGATTTTGTCGGCTCCGTTTTCAATCGCAGCTATTGCAAGCTTGTAATCAAAGTGTATATCCGCAACAAGCGGTATGCTGATTTGTTTCTTAATCTCCTTAAGTGACCTTGCGGCCTCCATCGTAGGCACAGCACACCGGATTATATCACAGCCTAGGTCTGTCAGTGCGTTTATCTGCGCAACTGTGTCAGCTACATTCTCAGTCTTTGTATTTGTCATTGACTGTATGAGAATCGGATTACCTCCACCGATTACTTTATTTCCGATTTTTACTATTTTTGTCTCCATGTGTATATCTCCAATCTGTTATAAAATCAGACTATCAGTTTTCTGATATCATTGAACATGACAACAACCATCAGAAGAAGTAAAAGCACTATGCCAACGAGATGCACATATCCCTCCTTCTCAGGGTCTACTCTTTTTCTTCTTATGGCTTCAACTATCAAAAATACAAGTCTGCCACCATCAAGTGCCGGCAGTGGCAGCAGGTTCATCACACCGAGGTTTGCAGAAATCAGCACACCCCAGTTTAGCATATTTAATATGCCAAGCCATACTCCGGACATAGAAACTGCCTGCTCATAGGTATCTCCCATGTTTTTTACAATGCCGACAGGTCCGCTTAAGTTATTTACAGAGGCAGCCCCGGTACAGAGCATTTTAAGCCCCTCTATTGTTGTATAGATGTTGTATTTCACCTCGTAGCAGCTATAAAGCAGTGCCTTTCCAAAGCCGGGCTTTGTACGCTCTCCCGACACGTTAAAGCCGTACAGATACCTCTTTGTTGTCTCGTCATATTTAGGCTTCAATGTAGTGGTGTGCCTTTTGCCATCCCTAAGGTAGGTCACATCAACTGTTTCACCTTCGTGAAGCATCGAGTAGAGGCTTATCTCGCGGTAAAAGTGTATATTCGTATTGTTCAGCTTTACAATCTCATCACCGGCCTTGATACCGGCCTCCTCAGCGGCATAACCCTCAATAACACCGGCAAGCTTTGGACTGTCATAGCCTACAGAGCAGATGATAATGAGAGCAAAAATAAATGCCATGATAAAATTAAAAAACGGTCCCGCGAAAACAACGCTTATGCGCGCCCACACGGATTTGTTGTTGAAAGCCCTGTCATCACCTGAGCTTTCATCCTCGCCCTCCATGATACAGGCTCCACCAAACGGAAGCAGCTTTATGGAGTATTTGGTCTCTCCACGCTGTACTCCAAAAAGAGTCGGTCCAAGTCCCAGACAAAATTCATTGACCTTTATGCCATTTGCTTTAGCAAGCCAGAAATGTCCGAGCTCGTGAAAAATTACTATGATGCTGAATAATATGATTGCAATAATAATACTAATAATGTTCAAAATTACCACCTTTTACTGATATAGTCATATGCGCACTGCTCTGTATCAAGTATCTCATCCACTGAAGGATTTTCAATAAATGATGCATTCTCCATACATGCCTCGATTATATCGATTATTTCCAGATATTTAATCTTTTTATTCAAAAACAGTGCCACTGCTCTCTCGTTTGCAGCATTGAAGGCTGTAGGAATATTGCCTCCTGCCCTTGCAGCCTTCATGGCGAGAGCAAGCCCTTTAAAGGTATCAAGATCCGGTGCCTCAAAGGTCAGATCCTTAAGCTTAAAGAGATCAAGCCTGTCACCGGAAAGCGCAGGTCTGCTTGGATAATACAGTGCATACTGTATAGGTATACGCATATCAGGAGTACCAAGCTGTGCTATAACTGCTCCATCCGCATACTCAACAGCCGAATGAATGACACTCTGAGGATGCACTACAACCTGAATCTGCGACAAATCGACGTCAAAAAGCCATTTTGCCTCAATTACCTCAAGCCCCTTATTGACCATGGTTGATGAATCAATAGTGATTTTTTGACCCATTGACCAGTTAGGATGCTTTAGTGCGTCCTCCACCCTTATACCTTCAAGCTCAGAGAGCTTTCTGCCTCTGAACGGACCTCCGGATGCTGTCAGAAGAATCTTTTTAATCGGATTCATAGAATTTCCCTGCAGTGACTGGAAGATGGCACTGTGCTCACTGTCCACCGGAAGAATGGACACACCATACTCCTTCGCAAGCGGGATAATGATATGGCCCGCTGTAACGAGAGTCTCCTTATTTGCAAGTGCAATGGTCTTTTTTGCCTTGATGGCGGCAATTGTAGGGCGGATGCCAAGCATACCGACAATTGCGGTTACAACTATGTCACATGGCTCAATGGTGGCACATTTAATTAAACCGTCCATGCCATAACCAATCTCGATGTCTGTATCCGCAAGGCTTGTGCGAAGCTTTTTGGCATCGTTTTCATCACTTACACTGACAAACTGTGGCTTAAATTCCCTTGCCTGTTTCTCTATAAGGGAGAGATTTCTGCCACAGGAAAGTGCCACAACCTGCATATCGCCATGCTCTCTTATCACATCAAGTGTTTGTGTTCCGATAGAGCCGGTTGAACCAAGTATTGATATTTTTTTCATGATAATTCCTCGATTTATATTTTCTCAGTGGTTCTGAATAGTTACCTTAGCTTTTTGTTTTCAATGGTTCTTAAATGTTACTTTTTAACTTAAAAAGAAGCTAGCCAGATAATAAATGATTGGTGCTGTGATAATCATGCTGTCAAAGCGGTCTAAAATACCACCATGTCCGGGTATCAGATGTCCGTAATCCTTGATATCATAATTACGCTTTATGGCTGATGCACACAAATCTCCAACCATTGAAATAAGGCCTGCAACAGCAGCTATAACTGCAAGTATAGCAATCTCTGTGCCATCTATATTCATATGATTTCTGAATATAAAGCAGTATAAGGCTGTAAGAAGCGCACTGCCGAGTACACCACCTACTGCACCCTCTATAGACTTCTTTGGTGAAAGCTTTGGTGCCATTTTGTGCTTTCCAATCAGCACTCCGACGCAGTAGGCGCATGTATCACAGCCCCAAGAACATAAAAATACCAAGAAGGCAAGGTAAAGTCCGTTGTTGAGTGTACGTATCTGGTAGACATATGAAAGCATTGTTCCTACATAAAACATACCAAAAAAGGCTGCCATGAGCTGCTTTGCATCATATTTCGGGTATGAAAGCACATACACGAACATCAGTACGATAAGAAAGCCCATGAAAAGCATCATTACATCAGGTATGAAGCTCCACCTTAAGTTGATGTAAAACAAAATCAAAGCAATATACGGTACAACCGATAAGAGCGATTTTTCAAATTTAAACACCCTGAAAAGCTCAAACATACCTATACACGAAATCAGAAGTGTTGAAAAAAGAAGCACCTCGTTTCCTGTTACTATAAGAAATATAGCGGCAATTACAAGAACTATACCACTAAGCAGTCTTGTCTTAAACATTATTTATCCTCCGTGTCATTTGTTTCTTTTAATCCACCAAAGCGACGGTCTCTTTTATTATATGCATCTATAGCCTTTTTGAGTTCATTTTTATCAAATGCAGGCCACGGAACATCTGTAAAATAAAACTCAGCGTATGCAAGCTGCCAGAGCAGGTAGTTTGACAGGCGCTGCTCACCACTTGTGCGGATGAGTAAATCAGGATCCGGAAGCTCTTTTGTATCAAGATATGATGAGAATGTATCTGCATCTATATCGTCAGCTGAAAGCTTTCCGGCATCATGGTCAGCTATCATATGCTTTACAGCACGTATCATCTCATCTCGGCTTCCGTAATTAATTGCAATTGTCAGGTTAAGACCCGTATTTACTGATGAAACTTCTTCAAGGTTTCTTATTTTCTCCTGGAAATTCTCTGAAAGCCTGCTTATCTCACCAATTACGCGCACACGCATATTGTTTTTATTGGCAGTCTTTATGCAGTTTTTAAGATAGCTTTCAAGAAGCTTCATTAGTGCAGCAACCTCAGACTCAGGGCGGTTCCAGTTTTCAGTGGAAAAGGCATAAAGTGTCAGATATTTAACGCCGAGGTCGTTTGCAGCCTTACATATATTCTCAACATTTTTGGCTCCTACTGTATGACCGTAGTTTCTTGGCATACCCTTACTTTTGGCCCAGCGGCCGTTTCCGTCCAGAATGATTGCTATATGTTCCGGAGTACTCATATTTTATTTCCTTTCATTTATGCATATTATATATTTACAATCATGACGCATCATTTATTTGCTGGTCACACAGTTAAGTGTGAACAGTAAAACCGGGAATAAGCAAATAAGGGACACGAATAACATGTCCCTTGTTTGTATACGTGATATAAATACTATACAGTAAGTATCTCTTTACATTTTGCATCAACCGCAGCGTCAACCTTTGCGACAAACTTGTCGGTAAGCTTTTGAGCGTCATCCTCGAGGCCTTTAATCTCGTCCTCTGAAATGCCTTCCTCTTTGCCAGTCTTCTTAATGCTGTCGATTGCATCCCTTCTGATATTGCGGACAGCAACCTTAGCTTCCTCGCCCTTTTTCTTGATGTCCTTTGCAAGATCTTTACGTCTCTCCTCTGTGAGCTCAGGGAAAACAAGTCTGATAAGCTTTCCGTCGTTTGTAGGATTAATTCCGATGTCAGAGCAGTTTATTGCTTTCTCAATCTCCTTAACCATAGAAGCCTCCCATGGCTGAATCTGAATCATTCTAGGCTCTGGAACACTTACATTGGCTACACTCTGAATTGGTGAAGGTGTGCCGTAATAATCTACACGAAGCTTGTCAAGAATATGTGGATTGGCTCTTCCTGCACGGATGCCTGCATACTCTTCCTCGAGATTATTTAATGTTTTTTCCATTTTATCCTGGAAAGGGTTTAATCTTGAATCCATATTATCCTCCTGATATGCATTATATGCAATTTACTATACAGTAACCTTTGTACCGTTAAATTTGCCTGTAAGAGCATTTACAATGCTGTTTTCCTCATTGAGTCCGAATACATACATAGGCATCTTGTTCTCAAGGCACATGATAGACGCTGTGAGGTCAACTACTGCGAGCTTCTTCTCAACAACCTCTTCGATTGAAAGCTCATCATACTTCTTTGCAGCAGGATTGGTCTTTGGATCACTGTCATATACTCCGTCAATTGCTTTAGCAAGGTAAATACCATCTGCCTCAATCTCAATTGCACGAAGCACCGTGGCTGTATCTGTTGAGAAATAAGGATGACCTGTACCACCAGCAAAGAAAACTACCATATCATGTGCAAAATACTTGTTTGCTCTGTCCTTAGAGAAAAGCTTTGTCATATTGCCACATTCAAACGGAGTGAGAACCGCTGTCTTCATTCCAACATATCTAAAAATCTCTGATACATAAATGCAGTTCATAACTGTAGCAAGCATACCAATCTGGTCAGCCTTTGTGCGGTCGATGGTCTCACTCGTTCTGCCTCTCCAGAAGTTTCCACCACCGATAACAATACCTACCTGTGTACCATTATCAACAATCTGTTTAACCTGTTTTGCAACCTCAATGACTGTAGCCTCATCAAAGCCGTGGTGCTTATCACCTGCAAGTGCTTCACCACTTAATTTTAGTAATATTCTACTCATATTTATTTACCCTCGAAAAGTCCCTGAACATCGATATCAGCGTATGTCTGAGAACAGAAGCCCTCGATAACGGCACCGTTGTTAATCTGTACTGAACGTGACTTGATATTACCCATGATAACTGCAGAAGTATCTACTACAACAGGTCCCTGAACATCTATATCGCCCTTTACAGCTCCTGCGATAACTGCTGAAGATGCTGAGATATTGCCGATGATAACAGATCCTGCACCTATCTTTACAGTTCCTGTTGAAACAATTTCACCCTCAACCTTAGCTACATCAGCGAAAAACTCTGATGAATTTGTGTTGCCGTTGACTGTTCCTGTAACAACAATCTTGCCGTTACACATTACATTTCCGTTGATGGTTCCCTGAATATCAAATGATCCTGATGACTGTAAATCTCCTGTGAGTACAGTACTTGCTGTGATGACTGATGTTTCGTCCTGTACATCTCCTGATAAAACGTTATTGTTTACTGGCTGTGTATTTACTGGCTGTGGTATATCATTCATTTGTGGTATCTGCTCCTCTTTTTGTGTATTGATTGTATGCTCTGCAAAATTTTCACTTGGAGTTGGTCTTGGTACAGTTGTCTCCTGTGGCTGCTCCTCGACATGCTCAAGTAATCCGTCGAGCTTTGAAAGCTCTGATGCAACGTCAACATTCTCTCCTATAGTATCAACTACAAGATTGTCAGCTGTCTGAGCCTTTGGCTCTACTTCTTTCTCAGGTACATCTCCGGGTACAAGCTCGTTTACAGCCTGAGAAAAATCATCCTTAAATTCTTTGAATAATCCCATGAATATTTCCTCCATTTATTATCTTATCCAACAGTATCTGATTTGATATATTGAACTTTATATGTATTATTATCAATCGGCAATATTTCGGCACCCTGCGCTTTTATGCTTTCAACAAGCGGCTCAATAGCCTCTGCCGTGGTTGATCTGTTTGAATCATCATGTAATAATACAACTGAATTGTCATATTTGGCAATACCTGAGGTGACATTATTGACAATATCATCGACACTGCAATTGTCTGCCGTATCACCGGAATTGACATTCCAGTCAAAGTATGTGATATGCTTTGAATTGAGTATCTTTACAAGTTCAACCATGTCCACATTACTAATCTGGTTCATGCTGCCACCAGGAAAACGATAAATATCCGGTGCTATTCCAGTCAGATTGGTGATATAATCGGAAATCTGTGTCAGGTCATCGGTAAATGCCTCTGTTGATTCATAAATTTTACTGTATGAATTACTGTAGGAAGCCATCGCAATAGTGTGTCCGTCCTGCACTATGCGCTTATAAACATCATCATATTTACCGGAGGTATCTGCTGTGACAAAGAAGGTAGCCTTGACGCCACAGCTGGCAAGGGCATCTAAAATGGCACCGGTGTTATCACCGGGAATACAATCAAAGGTAAGATACACCTTTCTTGTATCCCCATCATGATACACATTGTCTTTTGACTCAAGCTGTTTCACGACAGCCTGAGTTTTTACGCCAGAGCTTTCATCATCAGAAGCGGTGTCACCATCATCAGACTCAGTACCGGTAACTGTGCTTGATATAGCTGTATTTAACTGAAGCTCAAGCTTGTATATTCTCGAATTCAGTTTGACAACCATGATGCCCAGTACAACTATGGCAAGGATAGATATTGCCATCCATATTGCTATAGTCATAATAATACTTGTCTTAATCCGGCTCACACGTTTGCGACGCTCCTGCTGCTGTCTGGCTAATTCATTATCCTTTGAGTCCATATGCGTCCCCCGTTATGATTGGTTTTGTTTCCTCTTACTATTTTACCATATTTTTATATCTTGTAAAGATAAAAAAATTCCGCAAAAGTTTAAAAGTTAAACTTTTGCGGAACAGCATTCGTTTAATCAGTATAAAGATACAGTTTAGACTCCAGCCATCTGGGCAGCAACCTCAGCAGCGAAATCTTCCTGCTTCTTCTCCATACCCTCACCAACCTCGAAACGAACCATCTCGGTGATTGTAAGATCTTTAGAAACAGACTCAAGATATTTTGCAACTGACTGCTTTCCATCCTCTGCCTTAACATATGTCTGGTCAAGAAGACAAATCTCTTTTAACTGCTTAGATACACGACCCTCAACAAGTCCGTTGAACATCTTCTCAGCCACGATAGACTCCTTGTCTGCCATTGCAAGCTCACCAAGCTTTGCCTTAGCAGCATCTGATAAGAAGTTCCATACATAGTTCATGTTGTTCTTGTGCTCGTTGAAGTTGTTGATATCATCATCGCTCCAAAGCTTCTCGTTAATAGCCTTGTCAATTAACTTATTAAGAATAGGCTTTGGAAGTGTTGTAGCATCATTTAATGCACTGTCAACAGTGATCTCTCTAAGCTTTGCAAGCTCTTCATCAGAGATATCGTTTCTGCTGATGTACTGTGGGTTCATAGCTGCAACCTGCATAGCAATATTTGTGATTGCTTCTTTAGCTGCATCATCTGCTGCACCATTTGCTGCAATGATAACACCGATTCTTCCACCACCATGGATATAAGAAGTAACAACATCACCTGTAACCTTTGCAAATCTACGAACAGATAACTTCTCTCCGATTGTAGCTGTCTTCTCTACAAGAAGGTCGCTAAGTCCGTTTGTAGCAAGAAGAGCGTCGATATCCTCTCCGTTTGCACCACCATTTAAGCCAGAAGCAAGTGCTGTATCTGCTACAGTCTGAACGAACTCCTGGAATGTCTCGTTCTTTGCAACGAAATCTGTCTCAGAGTTAACCTCTGCTACAACTGCAACGTTTCCGTTTACAGCAACGCGTGCGATTCCCTCAGCGGCAATTCTGCTCTGCTTCTTTTCCATCTTAGCTGCACCGCTTTTTCTTAATACCTCAACAGCGGCATCCATATCACCGTTTGTCTCAGTTAAAGCCTTTTTGCAGTCCATCATACCTGCGCCTGTCATTTCACGCAGCTCTTTTACCATACCTGCTGTAATAGCCATTTGATTATCCTCCGATATTAATCTGTTTTATTCCTCAACTGTCTCGTCAGAAGCTTCCTCAGCAGTAACCTCTTCCTCAGCTCCCTGCTTTGCCTCGATAACAGCGTCTGCCATCTTAGATACGATTAATTTGACAGCTCTGATAGCATCATCGTTTCCTGGGATAACATAATCTAATTCGTCAGGATCACAGTTTGTATCAGCAATACCTATAAGAGTGATTCCAAGTGCCTGAGCCTCTTTGATACAGATACGCTCCTTCTTAGGATCTACTACAAATATTGCATCAGGAATTCTCTTCATATCCTTGATTCCGCCAAGGTTCTTCTCGAGCTTCTCCCACTCCTTCTTGAGTGCGATAACTTCCTTCTTAGGAAGAACATCGAATGTGCCATCCTCTGACATTGTCTCGATAGCTTTAAGTCTTGCAATACGGCTCTCGATTGTGCGGAAGTTTGTAAGCATTCCACCTAACCATCTCTCGTTTACATAGTACATACCGCAACGCTCTGCCTCAGTCTTGATTGCATCCTGAGCCTGCTTCTTTGTACCTACGAAAAGGATTGTACCACCCTGAGCAGCGATATCAGATACGGCATCGTATGCCTCATCAACCTTTCCTACAGACTTCTGTAAGTCGATGATGTAGATACCATTACGCTCTGTGTAGATGTAAGGAGCCATTTTAGGGTTCCATCTTCTTGTCTGATGTCCAAAATGAACACCTGCCTCGAGTAACTGTTTCATTGAAATTACGCTCATTTTATTTACCTCCGTTTGGTTATTAATCTTCCGTGTGTTTCCAATTAGATCAGCCACCGGTAAGCGTTATCCGGCACCGGCGATCATCCGCACACGTGCTTTATAGTATTTAAGCCTTTGGAATTATAACATACCAAAGGCTTATATGCAAGCAAAAAATTTATTTCTGTGTCAGAATAGTGATTATATCATCATACGATGCTCCCTGTGGGATAACGTGCTCACCATCTGCTATAAAATGATCAGCACCCTTTTGTCCCATATATATACGAAATTGTTCAGCATCATCCACTAGATTGAGAGCTTTAAGCTTTTCTGCAATGGTGCGACATGTATCCTGACTTGTTACTGAAATTGTGTATGTTGTAACAGCATCCTGTGGCTCTACAGTCTCCTGCTTTGCATCCGCTGCCGGCTGTGTGTCTTCCTGCTGTGTATCTTCCTGTGCTGTTTGGCTGTCCTGCATCTGACTATCCTGTTCAGTTTCGGCTTTTTGGGAAGAAGCATCTGAGTTTGCAGCAGATGAGTCAGTCTTTTCACTATTATATTCGTCTGCGACTGTCCCGGAAATATTCTTTGCTTCAACCATACCGAGCGTTTTGGCTTTTTCTATTATTTCTGTATCAGACATGGACTGCTTATTGTCGTGAAAACCAATCATCATAATGATTACCGCAAAAATAATGCCTAGACCAAGTCCACGCAAATAGTATTTTAATCTCACTTTATTTGCCCTCTTTATATAAATCTATTATAAGCTTTACCTCGCCGGTACCAAGAGACAAAAGCTTTGCTATCTCTACATTGCTCTTGCCCGATTTATAAAGCTTAAGGATTTCATGTGTGTGATTTATTATATCAGCATTTGCGCTGCTGCCTGCGGGCGTACCCAAAGCAGCATCTGATGCCTTGACCGATACAGAGGCTGCTGTACCTGCTGTAGCTGTTGCACCTGCCTTTGACGCAGGGGCTGCTGAAGCAGGCTGTGTTTTAATGATACCTGAAATATCTATACCTGTCATCTGCTTCATGTCAGGCTTTGTATCCTGCTGCATTGTGCCAGACTTAGGTTCTGCCGGCTTTTGCACGGCTACAGACGGTTTTTCAGCCCTCTTTGCAGAGTCTGCAGAAAGTGGCTCGAAGGAGCTTCTGAGTCTTGATGATGCTTTATCTATATCGCCTGAAAGCCGTGTAAGCTCATCATGCTTGTCATTTAGCATACTGTATAAAAACATTATTTCATTATGTGCCTTGTTTATCGAATCAAGCACTGTATCAGAATATTCATTTATCGCCATTATTTTGGAATTTGCTTCCTTTTCAAGACTTCGCTTTGTCTCATCATGCTTTTGTGTTATTTCCTCGTCCAAGGCATCGCTTAAGTCCTTTTTGGCGGCAGTCACTTCTTTTTCAGTTATTATTTTTAGTTCCTCAGCACTCATATCGGCTATTTTATCTAAATCCTTATGTGAAAGCTTGTCATTTACCATAAAGCTTCCTATAAGGAAAACAACACCTATGATGATGAGAGTTATTTCTAATGTTGTCATATAAACCTCTGCCCTCTTATTCGTTTGTAAGTATATTCATATAAGGGCCCATGACCTTACGCATTTTAATCAGTCCCTTTGTGTGAAGCTGTGATACTCTTGATTCTGAAACCTCGAGGATATTGCTTATTTCTTTAAGGGTAAGATCCTCATAATAATATAATTCAATAACCCTGCGCTCCTTCTCGGTCAGATTGTCAAGCGACTTAACAAGCATTGTTTTCAGCTCTTCCTGTGTAACAATATCCTCCGGCTGTGCATAATGTGAATTATGTGCAGCATCCATGACAGGCTCAGGTCCTGACTCATCAAATTCATCGAGAGATACAACATTTGTTACTTTAAGCTGCGACTGCCAGCTGCAAAGCTCATCCTCTGAGATAGAAAGCTCTTTTGCAAGGTCTGCGTCATTTGCTGTTTTGCCGGTACGAAGTTCAATGTTCTTTATTGCCTCGTCTATTTTCCTTTGTCTTTGTCTGACTGTTCTTGGAATCCAGTCCATTTTCCTGATCTGATCAAGTATGGCTCCACGGATTCTAAGGCTTGCATATGTCTCAAACTTGACATTTTTTTCAAGATTAAACTTGTCTATGGCATCAATGAGGCCAAATATCCCATAGCTTACCAGGTCATCATACTCCACATTATGCCCAAGATACATGCTGAGGCGTCCTGCCACAAGCCTGACCAGCTGTGCATATTCTATTATGAGCTGTTCCCGTAGCTTGGGCGTGGGATTCTTTTGATATTCCTCCCACAGCTTTTCCTTTTCTATAGCTTTCATTATGCCCCCTGTTTAATCAGTATATTATTCTGCTGCTAGCTAATCTGCTTATCATCGTCATTATCATTATCAATGACTTCGGAATCATCAGTCTTTTCTTCGGCCGCTTCAGCTTTCTTTTGCCTGTCTTCCATTGCCTTAAATGCACAGCTTAGGATTACTTTAAGTATCGCTCCGATTATATAGAATACTACAAGCACAGTTAAAAGTCTTGTTGTAAAGCTCATCAGATCAACGCCCTGCCGCAGGGATATAATACTGCATACTAATCCGGCTAAAAGCATAACAAGAGATGGTAATAAATTATTCTTCATGTTAAATCACCTTTTGCTCTTTTCCGACTGCTTTGATGATATAGTCACCGGTTTCACAGTCAAGTATAACAGTTCTTCCGTAATTAAGACCGGTATCCTGTGCCTTCAGAGGAATTTTCAGCTCTGCAAGCACGTGCCTGGCCATATCGGTATTGCGATCGCCAACATTTCCGATTGTAGAATTGCCTGACATCTCAAACATCTTAGCTCCACCGGCAATCTTTGCAACCATTCGTCTGGGATTCGCGCCATTTTTTATCATTTGATTATAAAGTTCCCTAATTCCCGTATCGCCAAACTTGGCTATATTTGTGTTATTTCTGAGTTTGGTGCTGTCAGGCAGCATATAGTGTACAAGCCCACCGATTTTTGAAGCCGGATCATAAAGGGTAAGCCCTATGCATGAACCAAGCCCAAGTGTGGTCAGAGAATCAGGGGCTTTGGCAACCTTAAGGTCTGCCATTGATACTTTAATAGTACTTGCCATATGGATTCTCCTAAATACTAAAAACTAATTCCTAAAGCCGATAAAATATTATCATATGAATCCGGATCAGGCATAAGGATAAAGTATCCGTTCATCATTATGTCATCACCAAACTCCGTCTCTATAAAAAGTGCATTGTCACCATATTGTCCAAACTGAATTGCCGGCACACTTAATATGGAAGCGGCCATATCTACAGCAATATACGGAATGGAAGGTAGTATTTTGAGATTTGTCATAGTTGAAAGCGCTGACAAATATGCGCCTGCTATTATGTTGCCAATCTCCTTCATGGCAGATAAATCCATCTCATCAAACGGCTGGTTATAGTCCTGTGGTCTGCCCATCAGCTTGTTTACCAGAAAGTGTGCTGCCGGAAGCTTCATGAGAAACATCATACTGCCGGAGATATCGTTGGTAACCTCAAGAAATATACCCACTATTGTCTCTTCCTCCGGACATATGGCATCTCCAAGCTTTGTCGCATCCATTAACAGAACTCTTGGAACTTCCATTTTCATGGTAGTGCCAAGCATGCCGGCAATCGCTGTCGTGGCATTGCCGGCACCTATATTTCCGATTTCCTTAAGGACATCCATATACATCGAATTGACATTATCTAAAGAAAATTCACTCATTGTATTCACCCTTTTATTTGTTAAAACTTATATAGTGAGGTTTTTATACCTCACTATACATTGCTGCAAATCAGTTAGCGTCTTTATCTGAGACTATTGAGCCTATTTCAAACAGAGAAATCAGTTCATCTCCGTTTTTACCTATACCGTTTATGAACAGCTCCTTGCCTGTAGATGAAGCATCTATATTAGGCTTATCTATTTCATCAACCACAAGTGTGACAACTTCACAAACTTCATCGACGATAAGACCTATCTCACCCTTTTCTTCAAGCTTTAGGATAATTATTCTGGTTGATGATGTATATACATCATCGTCCAGTCCCATTTTTATGCGGGCACTCATTACCGGAACGATATCACCACGCAGATTTATGATACCCTTAAAGTACTTCTGCGCCTTTGGCACTCTTGTAATCTTCTGCATTCTGACGATATTATCAACATAGCCAATATCAATTCCGAATTTTTCTTCGCCTATTTTGACTGAAATATATTGCTTTGTTTCTTTTTCCTGTATATCAAATTCATTTTCTGGCATGTACTTCCCCTCCATTACATAAGTGTATTTACATCAAGTATCAAAGCTACATCACCATCTCCAAGTATTGTCGCTCCGCTGATAAGCTTGTTGCCGTTTATGTATTTTCCTAAAGACTTGATTACAATCTCCTGCTGTCCAATGAGATTGTCAACCACAAGACCTGCCTGCTGATCTCCCTTTTGGACAATTACTACAGTAAGATGATCCGGCTCCTGCTCCTTTGGCTCAATGTCCAGCATCTTATCGAGGCGGATGATTGGAATAACGCTTCCACGCAGGTGAATAACCTCCTTAGCCTGTACATATTTGATATCCTTTACAGGAATATCCTCTATATTTGAGATAGAGCCAAGCGCGATGGCATATATTTCATCACGGATCTCGACCATGAGAGCCTGAATGATTGCAAGGGTAAGAGGAAGACGTACAGTAAATGTAGTACCCTTACCAAGCTCGGTTGAAACCGATACATCACCACCCAGCTGTTCAATGCCGGATTTAACAACATCAAGACCAACTCCTCGTCCAGAGATATCGGTAATCTGTTTTGCCATTGAAAAGCTTGGCATAAAAAGGAAGTTGATGATATCCTTCTGAGATAGATTTTCAGCCTGTTCAGCTGTGACTATGCCACGCTCGATAGCCTTGTTCTTTACGGCTTCGGTATCGATTCCGTTTCCATCATCTCCGACCTTTATGACAACATTGTTGCCCTCCTGGTATGCATTTAAGAAAATAGTACCTACCTCTGGCTTTCCACGCTCAAGTCTGACCTCATTGCTTTCAAGTCCATGATCAGCACTGTTTCTAAGCAGATGCTGCAGAGGATCTCCAATCTGATCCACAACTGTACGGTCCAGCTCGGTATCTTCACCGGTTATGACAAGACTCATCTTCTTATTCAGTGTACGAGACAGATCTCTTATCATTCTAGGATATTTCTGTGTAACACTTTCAATAGGAACCATTCGTACCTTCATGACAGACTCATGGAGATTGGTCGTAATTCTTTCAAGATATTCAATCTGTTCATGGAATGACTGGTTATTATTGTTTTCTCCATCAGATGAGCTCATGGCTACAAGAGAGTTCTTTGCAATAATAAGCTCAGACACCTGATTCATAAGCATATCAAGCTTTTCGATATCTACTCTGACTGTTCGGCTTGTAGTAGCTTTTTTATGAGAAACAGCCTGCTTTTGAGAGTTATTTGCAGTTTTTGGCTTTGAAGATTCTGTCTTTGCAGCAGGAGTCTTTTCCTCTTTTTCTTCCTTATCTGCCTTTTTTGTCTCTTCAGGAGCCTGTGTTGTCTGCTCTGCTTCACCCTCCAGGTGAAACTCGGTGATTTCTTTTCCCTCAACCTTATCAATCTCAGATACGTTGGAAGCTGCATGCTCCAATTTATCAAAGCCCTCGCCTGATGCAACATAAAAACTGAATGACAAATCAAACTTCTCATCCTCAATATCCTGTGAGCTTGGTCTGTAAACCAGAATCTGTCCCAGCTCCTCAACTGCCTTGAAAACAAGGAAAGCTCTTGCTGCCTTGAGCAGACAGTCGCTTGCTACGGTAACTGTCATGCCGTATATTTTAAGGCCTGCTGAAATTGCCTCGTCAATTAAATTCTTCTCGTTGTTTGTCAGTTCAATTGTATCAAGTGCACTGTCAGATGCATCTGATGAATCCTTTGTTTCAGCTTCAGCAGCCTTTTCTTGAGGCTCAGCCTGTTTGCTTACAGTCTGTCCGTTTGCTTTTGCAATAAAATCGTTGAGTTCCTTTATGATAACCTCATTATCATCAGTACCCTCATCAGATGTAGATTTAATATTTTCAACATAGCTGTCTATAGCGTCAAGGCACTTAAAGAGCAGATCAATCATTGAGCTGTCAACTTTAATTTTATCGCTTCTGACCTCCTGAAATACATTTTCCATATCATGTGTAAGGTGCTGCATGCGCTTAAAGCCCATTGTACCTGCCATACCCTTTAAGGAGTGGGCAGCACGGAAAATCTCATTTATAGTGTCTTTGTTTTCCGGCTCCTGCTCAAGAGTCATGATACAGTCAGACAATGTCTGAATATGCTCCGAACTTTCATCAATAAAAATATCTAGATACTGGCTAACATCCATTTTATTTTACCCCCACATTTTTTGTGATTGCTTTGGCAACATCTGATAGTGTAACGACTTCATCAACCACGCCTGCCTCATAGATGGCTCTTGGCATGCCATACACAACACTTGATTTCTCGTCCTGTGCAATGACATAGATAGGCTTTGATTTGCCAAGTGAAAGAATGCCATCCGTGCCGTCTGCCCCCATACCTGTGAGTACCACACATACAACCTCATCATAATTAGAGGATGTCAGTGAATCAAACATGATATTGGCACAAGGCTTGAGTCCGCCGATAGGTGGCATATCATTAAAGGATATAACATGTGAAGCACCTGATTTCTTTATAGCTATATGTGTGCCGCCCGGAGCTATATACACTACTCCGTTTTTAAGCGCCTCACCGTTTGAAGCCTCCTTCACCTGAACCTGACTTAGCTCATTAAGGCGCTCAGCCATACTCTTTGTAAATCCGGCAGGCATATGCTGTACTAAAACAACCGGTGCCAAAAGCTCAGCCGGAAGAAACGGTATTACACTTTGCAGTGCCTTTGGACCACCTGTAGATGATGCAATTGCAACTATTTTATTGCTGCCTGCTGCCTTGTTTTTGTTTACAATAGCACCGGCTTTCTTCTCAACAACTGTGACATTGCGTGAAGCACTATGAACAGGTGTGATTCTAACGGCTGCATGCACAACACTGAGCAGAGTTTCCTTAAATTGGTTTCCCTTTGCCTCTATGATATTGTTTGGTTTTGTGACGAAATCAAAGGCACCAAGCTCTAAAGATTTGATAGCTTCATCTGCTCCCTCGATGGTTAGAGTGCTTACCACCACTACAGGTGTTTTTATGCTCTCTTTCTGCAGATGTGAAAGCACCTCAAGCCCATTCATCCTCGGCATATTTATATCAAGAATAACAGCATCGTACTTTTGTGTACGGAGCTTTTCAAGTGCTTCCAGTCCATCCTTACATGTATCAGTTGCCTGTAATTTATTGTCTGAATTGATTATATCACACTCAACCCTTCTCAGTAGTGCAGAATCATCAACTATTAAAATGTTAGATTTCATATTATTACTCCATTTCTCTTCGTCTTATGCGTCTTTCTTCTTCAAACACAAATCTGACTATTTTCTCCCGTTCTGTTATGCGGTCGAAAATAAACTTTGAACGTGCAAAATATCTGTCTGCATAGTCCCAAGACTGAGTACAGTTTATTACCTTACAAACTATATTGAATTGTTGTGTACACTCCTCAAGTGCTAAAGAAAACTGAGCCATAAAATATGTACCTTCTTCAAGAGGTGTGCTTAGAGAAAATCTGATGCCTCCTCCGCTTATATCAAGGATAACTGATTTGACAGTATTCATATTTTTGCTGTTTATTGCATGATTCTTATACATCTTTTTGCAAAACTCAGGCTCACTCTCAGCTTTATCATCGTATCTGACTTCATAAAAGTACATGTCTATAGTACATGGAAGTCTGAAAAACTGACGTCTTTGTATCTTTTCCAGATTATTTATAAGCTCTATAGCAAGAAAATACATATTTTCCTTACGATAACGCCGTCTGACTATAGCAGAGCTTTTTAGCATAGTTTTGTTTTGTGTGTATATTATAAAGTCAAATTGCGTGCCAAGCTGAAATAAAACCACTCTGCCACTGTCAACAGGCATAGTTATTTCCCACATGCTGTCTGTTAGCTTGTCAGAAAAGCTGCTCTTATATGATGTGCTGTTATCGGATAAACCGGATGCAAAGATATCAATTTTGTCACCCGGAAAAATCAAACTTGTATATTCCATATGTCTTCCTCTTAAATTAACTATTGCTTTCTGTTAAAAAAATTTGAAAAAATATGTGAGATTGTTCTTTTCTCATCCAAAGCAGCAGATTCATTATCCAAAAGTCTTTTTGCAATTTCTTCAAATGACCGTGCAGCCTTTGAGGTCGGATCATAAATTGAAAGTATCTTCTGCTGCCTGACAGCCTTTTCAACCATTGCATCAGACGGCACATATCCCAGATACTCAAGACTTCCGTTTAAGAACTGCATAACAACGGAATTAATCTTGTTGAACACTATACTGCCATCCTCTTTTGACGCAGCCCTGTTGGATATAACGCGTATGCATACTTTTGACGGATCGAAATCAGGTCTCTTATACAGTGCTTTAAGCAATGAATATGAATCGGTGATTGAGGTAGGCTCCGGGGTTGTAACCAGCACAATTTCGTTGCTGGCCGCAACAAATTCCATGACCTGTTCAGACACCCCTGCACCGGTATCAATTATGATAAAATCATACATACTGTTCAACTCATTTATTGCAGAGACAATGAAATGAATCTGTTTGTGGTTTAGATTATTAAGCCCTACAACACTTGAGCCGGCTGAAATAAAATCAATGCCCAAAGGGCCGTTTGAGATGATGCTCTTTATAGTCTGGTTTTCATATATTACATCAGCAAGAGTATACTTAGGAATAACACCAAACATCACTTCGACATTGGCAAGACCGAAATCAGCATCAAAAATAATTACTCTCTTTCCGAGTCTGCTGAGCCAGACTGCCAGATTGACAGAGGTATTGGATTTGCCTACACCACCCTTGCCGCTTGTAATGGTAATAACCCGGGCCGGTTCTATATAATTTTGATTACGCTGCTTAATAACATTTCTAAGCTGCTGTGCCTGGTCCATTATTGTCTGCCTCCGAGTAATTGTTTGACAATCTTTTGTGTATCAAATACCTCTATATCATCCGGAACGTTTTGTCCATTCGTGACATATGATATACCAGCATCAGAGTATAGCTTTATATTTAACAGATTGCCATATGATGAGGTTTCATCAAGCTTTGTAAATATCAGCTTGTAATCGGCAATATCCTTATAGGAATCAATTATAGATATAAGATCCCTGTACTTGGTTGTAGCACTTAAGACGAGATATACCGACTTCTCATATTCAGGTGATAGACCTGCAAGAAGCGCTCTCATATCATTCCGCTGTGTCTCGTTCTTGTGTGAAAAGCCCGCTGTATCAACAAAAATCACATCTGCCTGCTCATATTCAGCCACCGCACTATTTAACTCTGTGGCAGTATAAATGACAGACATAGGTGTATCCAGAATATTTGCAAATGTACGTAACTGGTCTGTTGCAGCTATTCTGTATGTATCTGCTGTGATAAATGCGATATTTTTATTATAATTAACCTTGAATTTTGAAGCAATTTTAGCAATTGTAGTTGTCTTGCCAACGCCTGTCGGTCCGACAAAGAAAACAACTATTGGTTTTTTGCCGTTTACCTTTATAGTTTCAGGCTGACCAAATCTTAAAATGAGTTTCTGGTATACATTGGACAAAATCACATCGAGACTGTTACCCGGACGCAGGAATTTCTCGATTTCATCTAGAATCTGATTGATATATTTCTCATCCACCTCATTATCCAGCAGTGTCTTGTATAAAATACGGACAAATTTAAGCTCCTGTGCACTTTGAGGCTTTGAAGGCTCATTTTTTTGAGGTTTATCAAATGTGCTTTCCATCATTTTGGCAATGGAATCAAGCTCCTTGATTTCCTGTTCAATATCGCTGGTCTGTTCAGCCGCCTTTGGGGCTGCCGGTGCAGGTGCAGGTGTAGGTTTTAAGGTCTCAGATGCAGATTTTGTAGCGAATGAAGGCATCTTTATTTCTTCATCTGCCTTGTAATCAATTTTACCCGGGAGTGTAGTCCTTGCAAGCTGCGAGGTCGTTATTGTCTGTGTCTGTTTTTTTTCATCCATAGCCGCAGTCACCTCATATGTTGAGCTTTTGAATATACCAAATAATCCCTTTGGCTTAATCTCCTTGATATTCATAATCACAGCATTTGGACCAAAGGCCTGCTTTGCACATTCAATTGCTTCTTCTTTTGTTTTTCCAGTGAATTTGTTAATAGTCATTTATGCAGTCACCATTCCTACCGACTGAAGCTCAACATTTGATTCAACCTCATTGTAGGATAACACAATGAGATCCTTGAAATAATCCTCAGTCATTTTCTTAAAGTACATTCTAACAATTGGAGATGTAATAATAATAGCACTCTTTCCCAAACTTTCCAACTTACCAATTTCTGTTTCAACAGATTTGATAATAGCCTTTATCCTGTCAGGATCAAGAGAAAGGTAAGAGCCCTGCTCTGTCTGTTTAACAGATGACATAATTTCCTGCTCAACAGCAGGGTCAAGTGTGATGACACTTGTGGTCTCATTTGCAGGAAAATACTTACTTGATATAGCTCTCTTTAAGCCCTGGCGCACGTATTCCGTAAGTACATCTGTATCCCTGGTGGTCTGTGCGTGATCGGCAAGCGTCTCAAAAATTGTAAGCAGATCCCTAATAGAAATTCCCTCGCTCAAAAGATTCTGAAGCACCTTCTGAATCTCACCAAGACCAAGCAGCTTTGGTATGAGTTCGTCCACAATGACAGGGTTTGATTCCTTGAGATTGTTGACCAGATTCTGTACATCCTGTCTGGTGAGAAGCTCTGCAATATGAGATCTGATAACCTCAGTCAGATGAGTAGCTATAATCGATGGCGGATCTACAACTGTATATCCAAGACTCTCAGCACGCTCTCTTTGGCTTTCCGTAATCCATATAGCCGGAAGATGGAATGAAGGCTCAAATGTAGGAATACCTGTTATCTCCTCCTCCACATAGCCCGGATTCATAGCCATGTAGTGATCAAAAAGTATCTCACCTTCTGTTACCTGTATGCCCTTTATCTTGATGATATACTGATTAGGATTAAGCTGTATATTATCCCTTAATCGTATGATAGGTACGACAGTTCCAAGCTCTAAAGCAATCTGTCGCCTTATCATTACAACTCGGTCAAGCAGATCCCCTCCCTGATTTACATCTGCAAGAGGAATGATACCATAGCCAAACTCAAGCTCAATAGGGTCAACCTGCAGCAGTGAAACGACATTTTCGGGTTTTCGTATTTCCTCGGCATCGCTTTCAGCCTGTGCTGTCTCATCCTCTATACTCTCAATACCGGCTTTTTTATCCAGATTTTTACCTGTTACAAAAAAAGCCACCGCAAGCCCAATAAAGAGCCACCACTCATTGCGAAGAGGTGTGAGTATACCTAAAACCACAAGTACAATTGATACAATATAAAGCACCTTGGCTGTGCCAAAGAGCTGGCCTAAAAGCTCTCCTGAAAAATCATTCTCATTGGAGCCTTTTGTGACAAGAATACCGGTTGAAAGAGATATAAGTAACGACGGTATCTGTGAAACAAGTCCGTCTCCGATTGTGAGCAGGCCAAACTTCTGTATGGCCTCATTTGCATCAAGCCCCTGGAACATAACACCCATTATGGTGCCTCCAACCAGATTGATAAGTGTAATAATAATACCGGCTGCTGCATCTCCCTTTACGTACTTTGTAGCACCATCCATAGCTCCGTAGAAGCTTGACTCCTTCTGGATTTTATCACGGCGAGCCTTGGCTTCCTTGTCAGTGATGGCTCCTGTGTTTAAGTCGGCATCAATAGCCATCTGTTTGCCGGGCATAGCATCGAGCGTGAATCGTGCAGTTACCTCAGCAACACGCTCAGATCCCTTGTTGATAACAACAAACTGAATGATAATGAGCACTATAAAAACGATTGCACCGATGACTAAATTACCTCCACCGACGAATTGACCAAACACATTTACAACCACACCCGGGTTTCCGGTTGATAAAATAAGCCTGGTAGATGAGACATTAAGTGAAATCCTGAATATAGTCGTAAAAAGTAAGAGTGTCGGGAAAAATGACATATCAAGCACTTCTTTTACAAAAAGCACCTTAAAAAGGATGATAAGTGCTATTGAAAGGTTGAATGCAAGCATAACATCTAACAGAAAGGATGGAATAGGTATGATAAAAAACAAAACAGCACATAACAGATATAATCCAACACCTAAATCTGTCTTTTTTAACATATTCTATTCCTCCTTTCCGTTAAATCACGGACTGCATATATAAAGTCCGTATTTATCTTTTTGTTTTATAATAATAAATTAATCTAATTATTTTCCTTGTAAATCATGGCAAGTATTTCCGCAACTGACCGATAAAGCTCAGGCGGTATCTCAGCTCCAAGATCAACATTGTGAAAGAGCATACGTGCAAGAGGTTTATTCTCGACTATACGGATATTATTGTCTCTTGCTATTTCTTTTATTTTCTGCGCCACATAATCCTGACCCTTTGCAACCACTACCGGAGCATCATTTTTTTGAGCATCGTACTTTACTGCAACAGCAAAGTGAGTAGGGTTGGTGATGACAACATCAGCCTTTGGCACATCCTGCATCATCCTTCGCTGTGAAGCCTCCTGCATACGTTTACGCTGCTGACCCTTAATGACCGGATCTCCCTCTGTGTTTTTAAACTCATCCTTGACCTCCTGTTTGGTCATCTTCATATCATTGTTAAACTTGTGTTTATTGTAAGCAAAGTCAGTAATACCGACTATCATATAAACAATACTGATTTTAAGACCGGTATTTATGATGATATCACCAATCAGTACTATTGCCTGTTTGAGCGGAAGCTCATAGAGTATAAATATATCATTCTGATGTGATTTAACAGAGGAATAAGCCACATAGATAATGATTCCAACCTTTAGCACAGACTTAAGAAGCTCAAAGATGGAGTCCTTTGACAGTATCCTCTTAAATCCGTTTATGGGATTAAACTTGCTAAGCTTTGGAGCCATAGGCTTAGTGGATATTTTAAATCCAACCTGGATGATACTCACGAGTATCGTGATTACAACTCCGAAAGCAAAAAACGGCAGCACAGTCAGTAAAAACTGAAGTATTACATTATTTAAATAATGCGTGACCGAAACAGATGAAATCTGCTCCTGTGACTCCTTTAAAAAGTCAGGCATTTTTTTATATACAGTAGAAAACAACCCAATCAGATTGCCCCCTACAAATGATATAAATATCTTTAATACTAAAAACAGCACTATAAGGTCAAAGGCAGCTGTAAGCTCCTTGCTTTTTGCTACCTTGCCCTCTTCCCTGGCATCCTTTAACTTCTTTTCTGTTGCCGGCTCTGTTTTCTCTCCACCCTCGCCATCCTGTGCAAACCATTGCAGATTGTAGCACAACACTGTATGCAATTTGGAAAATTCATCTAACCTGTCAGTACATTCCATCAATTATCGAAACCACCATAGTCTTAATTTCTGTAATAATAAAATTAGCAATGCTCGGAATTAGATATACTATCAAAAATAATACAATAAATCCTGCTATAATTTTTAACTGGATACCTACAGAGAACATATTCATCTGAGGCGCAACCTTTGCCATGATTCCCAGTATACAGTTCATTATCATCATGCACGCAAAGACCGGAAGAAATATCCTGAAGCCTATTACAAACATATCGCCCATATACTTAGTCATGGTAGAGAGCATATTGTCAAATTGAAACTGTGCACCTCCAAGCGGTACAACTGAAAAGGAGTCACAAACTGCCCTTATAAGATATGTGTGCATATCAGATACAAGAAGCAGGACAAGAACTACGTAATAGTAGAAATTACCTGTAACTGTTGTCTCTGAATTCATCGATGGATTGAATTCTGTTGCCATGGACAGACCTATATCCATATCAATCAGATTTCCCGCAAAAATAACAATGGAATTACATATATTGGCCGCAAAACCTATGAGCAGTCCTGTAATTCCTTCTTTTACGACCAGTACAGCAAAACCTACTGCACTGACATAGGAAAGCTGTGGTCTTTCTATGATATTGTACATAAACAAAGCAACAAAGGCTGATAAGCCGGTCTTGACACGTGCCGGAACCGCATTATCTCCAAAAAACGGAGCTATGTACACAAATGATGCAATACGCACCAGAATCAGCAAAAAATATTCAAAATTTGCAATAGAAAAAGAATAATTAATCATATATCATCCTATCCCATGCTTATATAATAACTGAATTTGGACCACAAATCAGTCATAAATCCGGACATAGTGTCGAGCATCCATGAGCCACAGAGCATCATCACAAGAAAAATTGCAATTATTTTTGGCACAAATGTAAGTGTCTGCTCCTGAATTGACGTAACTGTCTGAAATATACTGACTATAAGTCCGACAATCAGCGAGACAAGCAAAAGCGGAGCTGATGTAATGATTGTAGTATAAATTGCCTCTCTGGCAATATCTAAAACAGCTTCCTGGGTAATCATATGTACACCTCCTAGTAAAATGTCTTGACCAGATTACCAATAACCAGATCCCAGCCATCCGCAAGGATAAACAAAAGTACCTTAAACGGCATCGAGATGGTTGTCGGTGGAAGCATCATCATACCCATTGACATTAGCACTGATGAAACAACCATATCTATCACTATAAACGGAATGTATATTAAAAAGCCTAATATAAAGGCTGTTCTAAGCTCACTAAGTATAAAGGCCGGAACAAGCGTTGTAAAAGGTACATCATCATAGTCATCGTACTCATCTCCTGATATATCCACAAACAGCTTTATGTCCTTAGTCTGTGTCTGCCCATACATAAACTCCCTGAATGGTCCCTCAGCCTCCTTTATAGCCTCCTGCTGGGTGATTTTACCCTCATCAAGGGGCTTTATAGCCTTTTCGTTTACCTGTGAAAAAGTCGGCCACATAATAAAAAGTGTCAAAAACAAAGCCAAACCGACAAGAACCTGATTAGGTGGTGCTGTCTGGGTACCGATAGCTGTTCTGACAAAATGCAGTACGATAATAATTCTTGTAAAAGAAGTCAGCATGATGAGAATAGAAGGTGCTAAAGATAATACTGTAAGCACCAAAAACATCCTGACAGGTGTGGACAGAGAGCCTGACTCATTGTTGTAATATATGTTCAGACCGTTTGTGCTGTCAGAGGTGGCATCGGCTAAATCCTTGTCACCACTGTCAAGACTTTTAACGTCATCCAAATCGTTTGTCACATCATTTGTACTGATATCACCGGATGGTGAGGGGCTCTGACTTGCATTTACACTGTCAGGATAAAATATGCATAATGAAATTGTTACCATAAGGACTGCAATTGCAAAAATAAATGATGCATTGCAATATACAGCCTTGAATTTCTTCATGAATCTATTCATGTCTGCTCCTGTTACTGTACTTTTCTTTCAATTTATCCATAATTGCTGAAAAGGATTCCGGATTCTGCGTCATGCTTTGAGGATCCTTAAATGATAAATCCTTTAATTCCTCCTCCTTAAGCTCGGTGAGATAATTCACATCATCCTTTCCGATTGAAACAACGATATATTTTGTGCCTGCCTCAACAATACTGATCATCTTATTATTTCCGACGCTTATTGTTTCAATAATTCTAAGATTCTTATTAAAGCTTCGCCCCTTCTGGATACCCGCCATCCATCTGGTGGTAAAATATGTCAGGATAAGCACAAAAACAAAAATTATTAAAACTGTGATGAGCTGGACAAAGCTGTCCAGTGATGTTGCTGCTAATATCATTTTTATTCCTCTGCATAGTATTGATTAAATGTCAGCTGAAACTATTTTGTCTTTCTGGTGTTTATCTTTGAATTGACTATCTCAGTGATTCGTACACCAAAGCTTTCCTCAATTACAACAACCTCGCCCTTAGCTACATATTTACCATTTACAAGAATATCTATCGGTTCTCCTGCCAGCTTATTAAGCTCTATAATCTTGCCCGGACCGAAATCGAGTATTTCGGAAATGGATTTTTTAGTGCGTCCAAGCTCAACTGTCACTTCAAGAGGAACATCCATGATTAAATCGATGTTTTCAGGCTGGTAGGCCTGATTTGGCATGGCCCCAAAAGGGGTGAATTGAGCGTTCTGTACATTAACCTGATTGCCTATCATATTTTGTGCCCCCATATTCTGGTTCATCATTCCCTGATTCATCATGTTCTGACTATTCATATTCGAATTCATCATATTTTCGTTTATCATGCCCTGACTATTTGCGGAAGCATTATTCATGCTGCCGACATCCTGTGGCTGTTGTATAGGCGCAGTCTGTGTGGCGGTGTTTGAACTTTGAGGAACATCCTCTGTCACACTTTGTGTATCAAGCTCCATATTCTGAGATACCCCCTTACACATTTCCTTTACAAATGCCGGTGGATAAAGCTGCATTATCTCGCTGTCTACTAGATCCCCAATCTCCATACGGAAGGAAATCTTTACAAACTCTTCAGACAGGAAACTGTCAATTTCACCCTCGTTTAAGGTGTTTTTTAAATCAACAACCTCTGCGATAGGAGGGCTGATATCGATAGTACGATTGAGCATAGACGAAAGAGATGTGGCGGAAGAACCCATCATCTGGTTCATTGCCTCACTGATAGCACTAAGGTGCAGCTCTCCAATCTCACCATTTATATTCGTTCCATCTCCACCCATCATAAGGTCGGTTATAATTTTTACATCCTTTTCTTTGAGTACGAGAATATTGCTTCCATTTAACCCCTGTGTGTATCCGATTTTGATAAACACACACGGCTTTTCATACTCGTCAACAATTTTGTCCCAATTTGAAAAAGAAACAACAGGAGTAGAAATCTCTACTCTTCTATTTACAAGTGAAAACAGCGTGGTTGCAGCTGTTCCCATACTGATATTGGCAATCTCTCCAATCGCATCCTTTTCGGATTCTGTCAATATCTCATCGCTCGAATCCGCCGTATCGTTGTTATTTAACAATGCGTTTATTTCCTCCTGCGATAAAACTCCATCCATGATTTATTGCTCCTCTCTGACTACTGATGTAATTCTTACCGCATATTTATCACCGGAAGAACCAGGTAGTGCAGTAAACTTTTTGATATTTCCTACATAAATGTCCAACTCATCATCCACATTGGTGTCAAGTCTTATTACATCACCCGGCACAAGCGTAGAAAAATCCTTTACCGATATAAGACTCTTGCCAAGTACCGCTTTGACCGGTATTTGTGATTTTTGAATAAGGCTTTCTATGGCATTTCTATAGTTGGTTTCATCATGATTTTGTATGTTAGAATACCAGTATCTGGTATTCAGCTTATCTATAACAGATTCAAGTGTGATATAAGGCAGACATATATTCATCAATCCCTCAACATCACCAATCTTTATATTCATAGTGATAATAGCTATCACCTCGCTGGGAGATATAATCTGAGCATACTGGGAATTGGTCTCAATTCGCTCTAAATGAGGGCTTATATCAAGTACATTCTGCCACGGCTCATGGAGCAGATTAATGCATATAACTAAAATACGCTCAATAATCAAAAGCTCAATCTCTGAAAATTCTCTCGTCTTATCGAGAGAATCTCCCCTTCCGCCAAGCATACGGTCTACAATAGCATATCCAAGACCTGAAGCCATTTCAACTATTATATTCCCATGCAACGGTGCAAAGTTGACAATGCCAAGCAGCACCGGATTTGAAAGCGCGTTTGTGAATTCAGAGTATGTAACCGCCTCCGAATTCATCACCTCTACCTGCACAGACTTTCGCAGATAAACGGGAAGGTTTGTTGTAAGAAGCCTTCCATAATGCTCAAATATTATTTCAAGGGTCCTTAGATGCTCCTTTGAAAACTTAGATGGGCGGGCGAAATCATAGTCTTTCACCGTTTGTTCACTATTTTCTTTTATTTCATCTACATCAAGCTCGCCGCTACTTAGGGCATTGAGCAGATTGTCTATCTCACTCTGAGATAAAACATCACCCATCTGTTAATCACCACCTGTATCCAAATTATTAAATATCTGCCTGTTTTAATACCGGCATAAGTATTTGTAAAGAAATCATCACTGGGTAAGTGAAGATACAATATTTACATCTATTATATAGTCGGCTCCGAATTTTTTCTGGAGAGTTTTGAGAATCTTATCATGAACAGCACTCTTATCGGTGTTGTACTGTTCCATTGTGTAATCGCCTATTATGTCTGTAATGTCTGCTAAGATAACATTTTTCTTGGCGGACAAATCCTCACCGTAGGTCTTATATCCGTCACTCTTTTTGTTGAGTGAAAGTGATATGCCACAAACAAGATAATGTGTATTGCCATCCTCAGATGGGGCAAAATTGAAGGTAAGTGTATCGCCATCGGCTGTAAGTGCATAATCAACAATCTGATCCTGCGGCAGCTGTGAACCACTTGTTGCAGTGTCACTGTTTAAGTCTAGTGATATAGCCTCACACACCTGGTCTATCAGGTTGTTTGCCTTTTTTGTCTCAGGTATAATTGTAAATATAAGCAGTGCTGTAAGCACAAGGTTTGCAAAGCAAAGTGCTAAAATCAGTACTGAAATTAAATTCTTTTTCATATGCATTCCTTTCCGGATTAATTGGTATTGAACTCTGAATTGTAAGAATTATACACCTTAATCTCTACACGTCTGTTCCTGGCCCTTCCATCTGGAGTAGAGTTGTCCGCAACCGGATCATAGTCTCCTCTTCCGGATGACTTTATATGGGCAGGGTTTAAGCTTGTATTGTCCCTGATATAATTTGCAACGCTCAGTGCTCTGTACATAGAAAGCACATCATTACTCTCATACTTGGAACGTGATGAAACCGGAACATTGTCAGTATGTCCTTCAATCTCTATCAGATTATCCTGATATGTAGCTAAAATAGATGAAATCTTGTTCACTACCGGATATGCCTCTTCCATTACATCAGACTTACCCGATTCAAACAACAGGGCTCCATTCAAACTCAATTGCACGTACTGTGCATTGAAATCCACTTCTACAGCATCCTGTAAGCTAGTGTTTTCGAGCTGTTTTTCTATCTGCTCTGACATTTTCTCAGATTCAGAAAGCTCCATCTGCTCATACTGTTCTTCGGCATTCTTGTCATCACCCTCTGTGGTGCTTTCAGTTGTCGACTTGGAATTGGCCAGATCATTGTAATATTTATCCAAAAACTCAAGCTGGCTGACTCCTGCTCCCACAAGCCTGCCATCACCTATAGATGTGCTGCCTCCCGGCAGAACGCTCACACTGCTTGTCAGTGATGCAATGACCAGCTGGAATTTTTCAGCGTCAACAGTTGACATAGAGAACAAGAGCACGAAAAAGCATAAAAGCAGGTTCATAAGATCCGAGAAGGTTGACTGCCACGCCGGTGCTCCCTTTGGCGGATCCTCAGGTCTCCTTTTCGCCACTATTCCTCACCTCCGCCTTCTGGTGAGAGAGTCTCTCTCTTGTCAGGTGCAAGGAAGGACTTGAGCTTTTCCTCAATAACACGTGGGTTTTCACCCGCCTGAATGGAAAGCAGACCTTCTATGATAAGAGTCTTGAGAGTGAGCTCAAGCTCGTTGTTAGCCTTAAGCTTGTTAGCAAATGGGGCGCAAAGCCAGTTGGCAATAAGCGAACCGTAGAATGTAGTAACAAGGGCAACCGCCATATTCGGACCTATTGTTGAAGAATCCTCAAGGTTCTTAAGCATATTGATAAGACCGATAAGTGTACCGATCATACCCCAGGCAGGACCCTGCTCTCCCCAGAATTCCCAGAAAGAAATTGTTTTCTTATGACGTTCCTCCATGCTTAGCATATCAGTTTCAAGAATGCCTCTCACAAGCTCTGCATCCGTACCGTCTACTACAAGCATAATACCCTTCTTTAAGAATTCATCGTCTATACTGCCGGCAGCTTCCTCGAGGGCTAAAAGTCCCTCCTTACGGCTGACATTTGACAACTCTATTATTTTATTTATTGTCTCTCCTGGGTCTACGCTCTTTTCCTTAAAAGGAAGTGCAAATGACTTGATTCCGGCTATAAAGCCCGATAGCTTGTTAGAGCAAAGCACAGCCGAGAGTGAACCACCTATCGTGATAATTGCAGAGGGCGCATCAAGAAAGTTTAATAATGCAGGTACCCCACCATTTTGAATGATACCGAACAAAACCATTCCGATACCAAGAATTACTCCTAAAAGAGATGCTATATCCACTTATACACACCTTCCATAAATAAATATTTGTCGAATGACCTTAGTTATAATTCTACTAAATTTTAGTGTAAATGTCTATGTAAAAATAATATTTTTGATAAAAAATACACAAAATATTGGGAAATGGCCTAAACCATCCCCCAATACCTTGCGAAATTATTATCTCTTGAGATTGATAAGCTCCTCGAGAAGTGTATCAGATGTAGTGATGACACGTGAGTTTGCCTGAAAGCCACGCTGAGTGACTATCATATCCGTAAACTGTGAAGACAAATCTACATTTGACATCTCAAGCTCTCCTGATGAGATAAAGCCTCCGTCAGCAGATATTTCAACTCCTATTCCATCAAATTCACCTGAGTTTAATGTGCTCTGATAGCAGTTGTCTCCGATTTTTTCAAGACCTGATGCATTGGCAAACTGTGCCACAGCTATCTGGCAGAGCAGAACTGTATTACCATTGTCATATGAACCGTATATCTTACCATCGTCACTGACAGTTATGCCTGTAAGTGCTCCAAGTGCTTTTCCCTTGCCATCACCCTGCAAGCCACCGTTCATACCACCGATAGTAGAGGTTCCGTTATTATTATAGTTCATGGATTTGCTGAAATCCACTTCTATATTGCTGAAATTACTTCCGTTGATTGAGGCATCCTGTGTGTTTAAGACTGAAAGATTCAGGTTTATTGTCTTTGCAGCCGGTGAATTTGCACTTGAAATTGATGTAAATGTACCCTCACTCTGGTCAAAAACGAGCGAAGCGTCCTCAAATATAGTCTGGGGATCTACAGCCCTTCCTTTATACGAGTACATTGTCTGTCCGTTTGGTCCCTGGCTTGTAATAAAATTACCATCCTTGTCCACATCAAATATTGAATTTCCCTTAGAATCAACGATATCCTTAAGCGTTACATCATATGTACCATCGGTATTTGTCTTTTTAATACCAAACTTCGCAGTATAGTTGTATCCCAGGTCATCAAAAAAGCCTATAGTGATGATTCTTCCGGTGTCGGCTGCCTGGGCATCATTTTTATCGAGCACACCTGATACATATGCCTTTGTTGTAGCCTCCGGAGCTGAGGTTTTAGTGGCAGACGACATTACCTGCAGTGATGATACCGTATCCTTTATCACGTTGCCCTTTGCATCTACCTGCCATCCCTGCAATGTATATCCTGTAGAGCTCATACATAAATAGCCGTTACCATCTACATAGAAATCGCCGGCACGGGTGAAAAGACGGTTTGTTCCATCACTTACCACAAAAAAGTTAGTCGCGTTTTTGTCATTTAATCTAAGATCAAATGGATTACCGGTAGTCTCAGCGGAACCGGCTCCGGTAATATTTACAGCAGTGGCACCCGACTTTACACCAAGACCTATCTGCTTTGCATTTTTTCCGCCGGTACCGGTGGCTCCGTTTCCGGCCGAAGCGCCCGATGTAGTCTGGTACATAATCTCACTGAAACGCACTGAAGATGCCTTAAAGGCCTCAGTATTTACGTTTGCGATGTTGTTACCAATAACATCCATTCTTGTCTGATGTGTCTTGAGTCCTGACACAGCAGAATAAAGTGATCTCATCATAGTTGTTTGTCCTCCTATAGTATAGATGGACGGTATAGGCTTTTTCTGTCATTCAAAAGCCCTCTGCCTCCTTAAAAGGTCCGGCTACATAATTACCGCTCCATCAATATTTGTAAATACATTTGAATTAGTTTCTGCCTGGTCCATTGCAGTGACAACGGTCTTACTTGGCACATTTACTATAAACGCAATATCATCTACAAGCACCAGTGAATCGTTTACACCCTTGCTATCTGCAGCTGCTATCCCCTTTTGAAGACGCATGCTCTGGTCGTCGGAAAGATTAATATTTCTCTGTGTCAGCCGCATTGATGCATGCTTTGAGAATTTAACCGGCTGTGTCTGCTGCTTTAATATTTCCTCAAAAGATATACCATTTATCTTTTTTTCTGTAGATTTTTGCTTATTCAGATATTGATTTGTCAGCTGCTCTATGGATGAGTAATTATTAATGATATTCTTCATAATCCACCTCACGCAGTCTGATTCGTATCGTTTTCTTTACTGTCAGCCTGATTATTTTTATCTGCCGCAATAAGCTCCTTAAGCTTATCCTCATAAGCCTGAAGCTTGCTGTAATCACTGGCATTTATAAACTGCTTGCCATAATCCGAAAGTCCGTCGTACAGCTTTCTTGCTTCCTCTATGCTGCCCTTTGAATCTATCGTCAGATTTTCTATCTTTGGAAGCTTTGCTATAAGACTTGAAAATGTACTTGAGTTTACAATTGCATCGTAGTACTCATCCGTTGATACAGAATAGAGACTCGAGTAGTCGTACATTTTTTCATTGATAGACAGCTGAATCTTGCCATCCTTATATGTGACATAGTCTACCTTGCCACTGTAGTATCCGGAAGCACTATCCTTATCAGTAACAATAACCTCCTTGCCTACAAGTGAAAGTGCTGCACTCTTTGTAGTCTGGTCATATGATGATGACATGGATTCTTTCATAGAAAGAGTTGCCTCCAGCTGTGAGAATGTAGCCATCTGTGCCACATAGTCGGTGTTGCTTGTCGGTTCAAGCGGATCCTGGTACTGCATCTCTGCACTTAAAAGCTTTAAGAAATCATCATAGCCAAGATTTGAGCCACTTGCTTTTGCACTGCTTGTTTTTCTGTTTTGTGTCGGAGTGGTATTTGTCTTGTCTAGCTTTCCGTTTGTAACATTTGCTGTAATTGCCATTTGTCCTCCTTTTTCATGACACCTTATGCTGTGAAATCTACTGAATTTCCGTTATCTCTCATAATCTGTGTCACAAGTCTTTCTTCAGCGCGATCCTGCATCATATCGCTGTCTATGCCGCTGTCAGAGCTGTTTGAACCATTATAGGAATTTGTGCTCTCCTGCTGTCTGCTGTCGTTTGCAGCACCCTGCTCGAGATTCCTCTCAAACTCATGTGATGCAACGGTGATTTCCACCTCATTTACCCTGATGCCTGAATTGTTTAAGGCTTCCTTGAGATTGACCATCTGTGTCTGTAAGGCTTCTTTTACAGCCTCATTGGAAACTGCAATTCTTGCAGATATCTCGCTGTTCTTCTGAGATACGTTGATATACATTCTTCCAAGGCTTTCAGGTGTAAGCTGAAGGTTAATTGCCGATTCTTCAGTGGTGTTTGATATGCTCATACTGTCGACAATCTGTCTGATGATATCGGTCGTATCAACACGCGAACGGCTTTGTGACTGTGACATTTCAAATGAAGTATCGGTATTCAGCTGTTCGCTGACAGATGCATGAAGCACTGAATTGTCTGAGTGTGCGCCATCATCATGATGCAATACGCGCTCACCGGAATCATCAAAGCTGCTGTCAACCTGTGTCTTTTCTGCATTTTCATCTGATGTAATACCATTGCCTGTTTCGCCTGAAGAAGTGCCTTCGTCCGAGTTTTGGTAAGAGCTGTCCTGTGTACTGCCATCATATACCTTAACAGCTTCATCAGCAGTGTCGTTTATATTCTGACCCGAAGCTGCTGTATCGTCATAGCTGCTGTCAACCGTTTTTTCCGGTGTATTTACACTACCGGTCGATTCAGTGGCATCCGTTGTATCAGCCGAAGAAACTATATCTGCATCTAGTATTTCACCATCATCTGAAGCAGTAAGCTGTGATAATAAATCAAGCTGTGCATCATTTTCAGATGCAACCTGAGACACATCATTAAACAGTGCAGTAAAGTCGGCATTTAAAACAAGTGCCTGTGGATCAGATGCATTTCCGGTGACCTCACAATATAAGGCCGACAGATTTGCAGGGTTGAGTAAATCCATAGCTGTCAGTCCAAGAAGCTGCATTGCATTATTAAGTTCATCCTCAGATATATCGAGGTCGTCAGTTACTTTTTCAACTATCTGCGAAGATATATCATCGGTGATTTTTTTTACTTCGCTTTCTGTATGGCTGTTTTTTGATGCAGTTTTGATGCTTATTTCCTTAGTGTTGTTTTTATTTAAAGTATAAGAATTTCTTCGCTTTAAAAATGTGGTGCTGTTATCCTGCACAGCTGTCCGGCCGCCAAGATAGCTTTTAAAGTCAATACCAGATTGTGCAGCTGTTTGCGTTACAGCCTTCTGTCCTGTCGAAACAGTCCGTCCACCTGATACATTTGGTACAACAGGTGATATTGTATTGTCTGCCATATTCTCCTCCTTTCTTTTATTATCGTAACAAGATATGCTATCAGTTCTGTGAAGGATTCATAATCTTAGTAACCTTTGCCGCCGTAGCCGAATCCATTTTACCAAGGATATTACCTCTCGACTGGGCATCCATGGCATTTAATATCTTGGCAACAAGTGACAGATTGTCGGTCATGCTGTCAAAAATAGCTGCGGCCTCCTTAGGCTTCATTTTGGAATATGTCTTGGCATAATCCTTAATTTCATCATCCTGTTCAAGCTGTTCACACACCTGTTTATATAAGATTTCTGCATTGGCAGGATCTACCTGCTCGTAGAATTTCTTATATTCTTTTATATCGGGTGCTTTATCTGAAAAAACAACCTCCTCATAGTATTTTTCTTTTTCCTCCTCAAAGGCTGCCTGATCCTCCTTATAGGTGCTCAAATCCTGTATCTGGGCATTTAAATCATTGATTGTCTGGGCATCAGCCTGATTCTTGCTATTGGCATCATCCAATTGTTTTTCAAGCTCCTTAATTCTCGAAACCGCATCGTCCAAATTTGTGTAGCCTGCGGTCTCTTTGGACTCAGATGCAGTGATATTGCCGGAATCAGGAAGTATTTTACTTAGTACAGGCACATCCTTTAGTGCCGGCGCAAGCACAGTCGAGCCAAAGCCACCCACATCTGCTTTTACAAAAACTGCAAATATTCCAAGCCATATTGCGATAATAAGTATAGTAACGAGCACCATGACTATCTTGCTTGAGACAGAATCACTGTCATCATTTTCTGCATCGGGCTTATCGGCTTCATGATTCTTCTTTGCTTTCTTAGCCGCCTTTTTAGCGGCTTTTTCTTCCATTTTCTTTTCTTTTTTTGTTTTCTTAGCATCCTTGGTTGATTCTGCTTCGTTTAGTTCTGCCATATTTCCTCCGGACTACGAATTATAGGTAAAGCTCACAAGCTGGTCTATCTCTTTGGATTCGTTGTCTTTTTCCTCTTTTTGAAAATCCTCAAATTTCTTATCGCGCAGCTTCTCATGCGTCTTGCGCTCTTTCATAAGCTCATTCAATGCCACTCTTTTAACCTCCAGCATATCCTCCGCTTTCTTTACATTCATAAGCTGTGTGCGGATAGCCGATTTGAGTGAACTTATGTTTTTTTTGCAAATATTAATTTCAGATATATTTAAGCTGCCTGAAAGCTGTTCCTTAAGAGCAGCTTCATAGACTGCACGCTTTTTAAACAGCTCTTCGAGCTTTTCTTTTTCAGTCAGATAAGCACGGTTTGCTTCCGAAAACTCGTTCTTTGCCTGTGTTTCAAGCTTTATTTTTATATCAAGTATATTTTGCATGCTGTATTTGAATTTTCCCATACTACTCGAACACCTTCTCTAAAAGCTCAAGTTCCTCTTCAAAGCTGAATTTCTCATCTGTTCCCTGACAAAGGAATGAGTTAACAGCACCAATTTTTTGAATGGCATAGTCGATATCTTGGTTTGAGCCGTTTTTGTATGCACCGATATTGATAAGATCCTCAGCCTCCGTGTATGTGGCTAGCACGTTTTTTAATCTGCCGGCGAGATTTTTGTGCTCCTTAGTTGCTATAGCACTCATAACTCTCGAAATACTCTGCAGTACATCGATAGCCGGATAATGATTTTTATGTCCCAGCTTTCTATCGAGCATGATGTGGCCATCCAAAATAGAACGCGCCGTATCTGTAATAGGCTCATTGAAATCATCTCCATCGACAAGCACAGTGTACAGCCCTGTGATAGAGCCTTTATCAGCTCTTCCTGCTCTCTCTAAGAGCTTTGGCATCTCAGAATACACACTTGGTGGATATCCTCTCGTCACAGGGGGCTCTCCGGATGCCAGTCCTATCTCTCTTTGAGCCATGGAAAAACGTGTCAGTGAATCCATCATCAAAAGCACGTCTTCACCCTTGTCACGAAAATATTCAGCGATGCTTGTAGCTGTCTTTGCAGCCTTGTTTCTTATAAGAGCCGGCTTGTCAGAGGTTGCAACTACTACAACAGAGCGTGCCATACCCTCAGGGCCAAGATCCCTTTCTATGAACTCTCTAACCTCCCTGCCTCGCTCTCCAATCAGGGCAATTACATTGATATCTGCCTTTGTGTTGCGGGCAAACATACCAAGAAGAGTACTTTTACCGACTCCTGAGCCTGCAAAAATACCGATACGCTGTCCCTTGCCTACTGTGATGAGGCCATCTACTGCCTTCACTCCCAGAGGAAGCACATCACTGATAATTTCTCTGGACATCGGATCAGGTGGCGGTGCTTCTATCGGATATTCACTGTCAAGCTTAAGGTCTTTTTCATCACAGTCAGTTACACGGCCTATTCCGTCAACTGTATGGCCTAAAAGCTCATCACCGACAGCTACCGTGAGAGGATGTCCTGTATTTTCAACTATACAGCCGACACCGACTCCCTCCACATTGTCAAACGGCATCAGAATAATATGTGAATCTTTAAATCCTACCACCTCAGACATGACATAATCCCTGCGTTCCTTGTCAAGAAAAATCATGCAAAGATCATTGAGCTTAGCCTTGGGACCAATTGATTCTATCGTAAGTCCGACAACCTTGTCCACCTTGCCAAAGCATTTATAGTACTCACCGCTTTTTAATTGTAAATACTTTTGTGCTACCTCTAACAATTAAAATCCCTTTCTTCCAACACTCATACAGCTATATCAGCTGCAAAGTGAGCGTATATCCTTCACCAGATTGTTGAGCTCCATATCAATTCCACAGTCAAACACTCCAAAGCTTGTCTCAATGAAGCAGCCGCTCGTGTCAAGATTTGCGTCATTTACAACCTCGATATCAATATCATTGCCTATGCGTTCCTGAATCTCAGCCAAATGCGACATCATAAACTTATAGTTTGAATGAGCTACATGTATACGAAATTCTTTGCCCACCTCGATATTTGACATGGTATTTTCAACCAGATGAAACAAGATATCCTTTTTATCATCGAACTGTATTTTAAAGACCTTATTAAAAACCTGAATTATTGCATCTATCAGATCTGATTCAAGCTCCTTTGAATAAGCATCATATTTTGATTTCAAAGCGCTTTCTTTATCTGAAAGCTCCTGTCTTAAAGATATTTCTTTTTCGTCAAACTCTCTCTGACACTCAGCCAGACCTTCCTCATAGCCCTTTGACTTGTTATCAGCATATAGAATCTGTGCACGTTGTTTAGCCTCATCTAAAAGTCTTGAGGCCTCTGCCTTTGCTTTGTCCAATATGCTATCAGCCTCAAGCTTTGCTTCCTCTAAGAGCCTTTCCTTCTCAGCTGAAACATCTATTTCTGTGACTACAGCAGCATTTATGCCATCATTGAAGCCGCTCTCCTGCGTGTCCAGATTTAGCGATTTTGTTTTTCCTAAGCTGCTCTGTGCATCAGATGATATGCCTGTATAGCTATCAGCTGGGTGGCTTATGGAGTCGGCAAAAATCTGCTTTATCATGGAATTGCTATTTATCACTCGGACATTTTTATCTTCTCCGGCAACACGATACTGCTTTAATATATTAGACAACTATATCATCACCTCCGCCTCTTGAAATGACGATATCACCCGAATCCTCAAGCTTTCTGATAACAGCAACGATCTTTTGCTGTGCCTCCTCAACATCCTTCATACGTACAGGTCCCATGAAATCCATATCCTCTTTTATCATAGCGGCAAGTCGTTTTGAAAGATTCCTAAATATGACATTTTGTACTTCCTCTGTAGAACTCTTAAGTGCAAGCTCAAGATCCGCATTCTCCACATCGCGGAGCACTCTCTGGATAGACCTGTCATCCAGGAGCAGGATATCCTCGAATACAAACATCTTCTTTCTGATTTCTTCTGCAAGCTCAGGTTCATCAACCTCAAGTGATTCCATAATACGCTTTTCTGTAGCACGGTCTACACTGTTTAATATATTGACGATAGAATCTATGCCACCGACAATTGTATAGTCCTGATTGACAAGAGATGAAAGCTTTCTCTCCAGCACTCTCTCGACCTCCTTTATGACATCAGGTGATGTTCTGTCCATCTGGGCGATACGTCTGGCAACATCAGCCTGCTTTTCCGGAGGCAAAGCACCGAGTATCATGGCAGCCTGTGAAGACGACAGATAAGAAAGAATCATGGCAATTGTCTGAGGATGCTCGTCCTGTATGAAATTAAGCAGCTGTGCAGGCTCAGTCTTTCTGACAAACTCAAATGGTCTGACCTGTAATGATGCTGTAAGCTTGGAAATAACTCCCTGAGCCTTTTCGCTGCCTAGAGCTTTTTCAAGGAGCTCCTTGGCATAGCCGATGCCACCCTCAGCAATATACTGCTGCGCGAGACATACCTGATAATATTCATCCAAAACAGATTCTTTATCCTGCGGAGAGACGCTTCTGGTGTTTGCTATTTCGAGTGTCAGACTCTCTATCTCATCTTCCTTCAAATGCTGGAAGATGGCTGAAGCCTTTTCAGGTCCAAGTGTAATTAAAAGAATAGCAGCTTTTTGTAAACCACTGTAATCATCTATCATATGTAACTACTCCCAATCCTCATTAAGCCAGTTACGCAACAGCTGCGCGGCCGCTTCGGGATTTTCATCAACAAATTTTTCTATCAGAAGACGTGTCTCCGTCTTCTCGTTATATCCAATATCCTCAAGAGGCTCATTATTCTCAGCAGTCTGTTCTAAAAGAGAATCTACAGACAGCTCCTCCTCTTTTGGCTCCTCCTCACTGCTTCTTGTGCTCTTAAATACCACAAAGCCAAGCAGTGCAAAAATAAGGACAGTGATTGCAATCTGTAAAATATCACTCAACGAACGCACGCCAGATGCCTTGTCAACAAACTCCGGCTGCTCATATACAAGGAATGAAATCTGTGTGATACCTGTTGCATTCTGCACGGAAGTTACAAGATCCTGGTCTACATCCGTCACCTTGACCGGATCTGCATGCTTTGCTTTGTACTCCTCCCAGCTTGTATCCTTGAGCTTTCCGTTCTTTTCAAGACTGCTTTCATCATATACCTTATACCTGGTGGCAACTACGGTAATTGAAGATGAATCATACTTGATTGAGCCTCCATCGTTTTTACTTGTAGTTATTTTTTCATCATTTAAATACTTTTTGTCGTTATCTGTAATTGACGACTCTGATGGAGTGCCATCCTGTGTAGTGTATGTAGTATCATCGCTGTTTGAATCAGTTCCGGGAACCGCAGCCTGACCATTAGTTGCATCCGACTGGTAATTCGACTCACTGTCCAAAAGGCCTGTGTCGGTCTGTCCATCAGGCAGAGTGTAATTTTTCTGGGCTGTTTCAGTCTTACTGAAATCTATGTCCAGATTCATGCCAACTTCAATATTCGAGAAAATATTTGAGCTCTCTAAGGTCTTTTTGACTTCATTTTTCACCTGCTCCTCCAGCTTTTGCTTATAAGAAAGCTGTGATGTTGCAAGACCTGCCGATGTATCGGAATCTCCGCCCGAGTAAAGTACATTGGCCTTTTTGTCGATGATAGTAATGCCCTTTGTTGTATCGTTTCCAAGAGCTGTTGCAACAAGACGTGCTATCGCATAGGCCTGATCGTCTGTAATCGAATCCTTAAGTCCAAGAGTGACAGCTGCTGTTGCCTCCTCTTTAGACTTAAGAATGGTACCATCCTTGTCAGGCATTGTGATATCAACGCTTGCTTCATTTACGTATGACTGTTTTTCCAGATGATCCTTAAGCTTATCCTCCAGATACACCTGATACTTTTTCTGCTTATCAGCCTCAGTTGTTGAGAAGCTGCCGTCTGTGACATTGTCTATCGAGTACGCCTGCGCAGGGATGCCGTTATCACCCAGTGCCATAATGGCATTTACCTCATCTGATTTATTGACAAAAAACACAAGCTTGCTGTCCACCTCATAGCTTATATTGTTATCTTCAAGTACTCCCTTTATTGTGGAAGCCTCTGATGCACTCTGTGCCTCGACCAGCTCAACCTGTGTAGGCCTTGATATGACTACGCCAAGTATTACAAGGGCCACTATAACCACAGCTGCTATACTTATGAGCACGGAGCGCTGCTTAGTATTGAATTTTTTCCACCATGCAGTTATTTTATCCAAAATAGCCTTTAAACGTTCTGGCATTTTCTATTACTCCTTATATTGACATCTGCATAAGTTCTTTGTATGCGTCAATTATTTTATCCCTGACAGCAACAGTGTACTGCAATGCCACAGCCGCCTTTGTTTCCGCAACAAGCAGATCATGTGTATTATCAGACTCGCCAAGTGCAAATCTCACTTCCTCCTGCTCAGCTGCATTCTGCAGATCATTTGTCTCACCGATGCTTCCCATGGCAGCAGAAAGTACATCAGAAAATGAATCCGTCTTGTCAGTTTTGGTAAGAGAGGTATTATTAAAAAAAGATTTAATATCTCCTGTTGAAATTCCATTAATGTTTGAAATATCCATCAAAAAACTCCTTTATGTATGTATCAGCCGGCTATTTGCCTATTTGTAAGCCATTTTGTGCCATTGACTTGCTTGCCTCAAAGGCAGTTGCATTGGCTTCATATGCACGTGTGGCATCTATCAGATTGGTCATCTCTGTGACTGTATTGACATTTGGATAAGAGACATAACCATCTGCATCAGCATCAGGATTTGATGGGTCATACTCCTTGATAAAATCAGTAGAATAATCTGATGTCACGCTGCTTACCTTTACACCGTTTCCAACAGCGGCCTTCTTTGATGAAGAGTATATCTGTGAAAAAGGTGTGACATTTTTCTCGGAAAAAGTCACAATCTTTCTACGGTACGGTGTGCCTTCCTTTGTGGACGTAGTGTTTACATTGGCAATATTCTGTGCAATGATATCTGTCCTGAAACGTTCAGCCGTCATGCCGGACGCACTTATATTAAAAGCTTGAAATAATCCCATATCATTAAACCTCCATAATTACTACAGCACGCTCTTCATTCGTGAAAACTGCGAGCTTATGCTGCTTGTAAGTGCTTCATACTTAATCTGCTCAGACGCAAGCTCGACATTTTCAGTGTCTATATCCACGTTATTGCCATCCATCCTGTATGAATAATTGGAATGGTCTGTATATACATTGGCCGTCAGCTTTGAGGTATCAAGCTCACTTATTTTTTTATCAAGCGACTGATGCTTGCATCTGCCAAGCTCCTGTGACAGTACCCCCTCAAAATTTAAATCCTTGCGCTTGTAGCCCGGGGTATCCACATTCGATATATTGTTTGCAAGTATAGCTTCTCTTTGGTAGCTTGCATCAGCCGCTTTGGTCAATACATTGACATAATCAAAGGCTGTTGAGTTTATCATAAATATTCCTCCAATACACTTTTTGCATATTATAAAAAATACTATATAAGTACTCTAATATATATATTATAAAGTAAAATCGACAAAACACAAGATGTTTTTGTTGTTTTTTACATTATATTGTATTATTTTGTCGACAGACGCACTATATATATGCCGAAAACATGGAAAAGACCTATGTTCTTTCAAACATAAGTCCTTAAAATATACTTAAATTTATTTACTTGTTTTTATTTCTGATTCTGTCAAGCTCATCAAAGACTACATCGTTTACTACTTTGATGTATGTGCCCTTCATACCGGATGAGCGCGATTCGATAACGCCTGCACTCTCAAACTTTCGAAGGGCATTTACGATTACCGAGCGGGTAATGCCTACTCTGTCGGCTATTCTGCTGGCAACAAGTATACCCTCATTGCCGTCAAGCTCATCAAAGATGTGAAGAATAGCTTCAAGTTCAGAATAAGAAAGTGTATTGATAGCCGAACGGACAATCGCTACCTTTCTCTTTTCCTCTTCATTCTCCTCATTCACGGATCTCATCATTTCAAGCCCAACTACTGTCGTGCCATACTCTGTAAGAATGATATCGTCAATGTCATACTCTCTGTCACTTCTGTACTCAAAAAGAGTTCCAAGCCTCTCGCCGGCTATATCAATCGGTGTGATAATAGCCTTGTACATCCTTGTATCTTCACCAAAGCCAAGTGTCTCGAGGTTTACATTTTCCTTTGTTGAAAGTATGCCAAGAAGTCTTTCATTGAGCTCAGTGTCAATATAGCCACCAACCTCATCTACTATCAGTTCATGAAGCTCATCCACGCCTTTGCAGATACTTGAGCCAAGCACCTTGCCCTTTTTGCTGATTACAAGTATGTCTGAGTCGAGCACACCGGTGAGCACCTGACATATATCATTGAACACAACCTTTGATGAATTGTTGTTGTGAAGAAGCTTATTAATCTTACGTGTCTTATCTAATAATTGTACTCCCATTAATTGTTATTCCTCTCTTTCGGGCTTTTTATCTGTTACGTAGCCGCACTGCTCATCTGCGCAGGCAATCTTATTTCCCTTTATAATCATATATCCTCCACAACGAGGGCATTTTTCTGCAACTGGTCTGCCCCAGCTCATAAAATCACACTCAGGGTTGTCAATACAGCCATAGTATTTTCTTCCCTTCCTTGTTTTCTTAAGCACAACATCCTTACCGCATTTAGGGCAATTGACGCCGATTTTTTCAAGATAAGGCATAGTGAATCTGCAGTCAGGAAATCCCGGACATGCCAAAAACTTGCCGTGAGGTCCGTATTTTATAACCAGATTGCGTCCGCACTCAGGGCAGATTTCATCTGTCACCTCATCATGTATTGTAACCTTCTCAAGCTCATTTTCAGCCTTGTCGATTGCATCTTTAAGATCAGGATAAAAATTCTCAACAACGGTCTTCCAGTTAACCTTTCCCTCGGCTACCGCATCTAAAAGCGACTCCATATTGGCTGTAAAATGCTCATCGACAATAGTAGGAAATGATTCCTTCATAATAGAATTAACAACCTCTCCTATCTCTGTCACATAGAGATTTTTACTCTCCTTAGTAATATAGCGTCTGGCAAGTATTGTAGATATTGTTGGAGAATAGGTACTCGGACGTCCTATTCCAAGCTCTTCAAGCGTCTTTACCAAAGAAGCCTCAGTGTAGTGTGCCGGGGGCTGGGTAAAATGCTGCTTAGGCAAAAGCTCCTCAACTGTAAGAAGCGATTCTTCTGTCAGAGGATTTTTAAGAACAGGCTGCTTTTCTTTCTTCGCATCGTCTGCAGCAGTATATGCAAGCTCAAAACCATCAAATAACAGTCTTGAGGTAGCAAAGCTGAATACATAATCTCCGACTGAGAGCTTTACTGTAGTAGTCTCGTACTCAGATTTTGCCATACGGCTTGCGGTAAAACGCTTCCAGATAAGCTGATAAAGCCTGAACTGGTCTCTCGACAGTGACTCCTTAATCTCAGAAGGCACTCTGTTTATATCAGTTGGCCTGATTGCCTCATGGGCATCCTGGATATTTTTGCTGCTCTTCTTTGTTCCCTCACCGGTGGAAAGATATTTGTCTCCATAGCTTTTTGAAATAAAATCCTTTGCCATGGCCTCAGCCTCATCTGATACACGCACAGAATCGGTACGCAGGTATGTGATGATACCTACCGTACCCTGTCCCTTTATGTCTACTCCCTCATAGAGCTGCTGAGCTATACGCATTGTCTTTGAAATCGGAAAATTCAAAGCCTTTGAAGCCTCCTGCTGCAAAGTACTGGTCGTAAAAGGAAGCGGAGCTTTATTGCTGCGCTGTCCTTTTTTGATATTTTGCACTTTGCAATCCTTTCCCTTTATTTCGTTAAGCACCTTATCCATCTCATCCTTTGAGGAAATGGCTATCTTATTGTCACCCCTGCCGTATAGCTTTGCAGTGATTGGCTTCTTCTCACCCTCCACATCAACCGTGGCATCAAGGCTCCAGTACTCCTCAGGGATAAATGCATTGATTTCATCCTCCCTGTCACAGATAATGCGAAGTGCAACAGACTGCACTCTTCCCGCACTAAGTCCTCTCTTAACCTTGGCCCAAAGCAGCGGACTGATTTTGTAACCTACTATACGATCCAAAACTCGTCTGGCCTGCTGTGCGTCCACAAGATCCATATCTATTTTTCTTGGATGCTTTAATGATTCCTTGACAGCATTCTTCGTGATCTCATTAAAGCTGATACGGCTGACATCCTTGCCCTCAAGTTTAAGTGCGTGAAGCAGATGCCATGAGATGGCTTCTCCCTCACGGTCGGGATCGGTTGCGAGATATATCTTATCGGCCTTCTTAGCCTCCTTGCGAAGCTTAGCGAGTATTTCACCCTTTCCGCGGATTGTGATATATTTTGGTTCAAAATCTCCGTCCACATCTATTCCAAGGCTGCTCTTTGGCAGATCCCTCACATGACCGTTTGATGCCATTACCTCATAGTTTTTTCCCAAGAATTTCTTTATAGTCTTTACTTTTGCAGGCGACTCTACGATAACCAGATATTTAGCCATTATAAACTCCTTATATAGTAATTTGGAATTGTCTCCTTAACAAATCCTTTTTGTATAAGATCTTCTAACACTTCAAATAGTTCCGATAATTCATACGGCACTTTTTGAGACAATGTCCCGATTGCGATAGGACAAAAATCGAGTAAACTATACACCAATGCTTCTTTTTTATCAAGTATATTTTTTCTGAAATCCATCTGTGTGCACTCTGTAAACCCAGTCATTGTAATGTCTGAGACAAATTCATCAATATTATAAATAATGCCTGCGCCCTGCTTTATCAGGCTGTTGCAGCCGTAGCTTAAGGTGTCGGTGATACGCCCCGGAATGACATATACGTCCTTTCCCTGCTCCATTGCAAAATCAGCCGTAATCAGTGAACCGCTTCTCTTTTTTGCCTCAACTATAACTACTATATCGGATAACCCGGAAATTATTCTGTTTCTCATCGGAAAAAACATCTTTTGCGGGTCGGTACCCGGCATAAGCTCGCTGATTATGCCTCCGGAGACCTTTATTTTATCATACAGAAAGCGGTTCTCTTTCGGATAGCAGGTGTCTGCTCCGGAGCCAAGAACTGCATATGTATTTCCACCAGCCTCCAGACACCCCATATGGGCATCTCTGTCTATTCCTCTTGCCATGCCGCTGATTATCTGTATCCCCTGCCTTGAAAGTGCTGCTGCCAGTACCTTTGCCACCTCGCAGCCATATGCGCTTCTGCCCCGTGCTCCGACTATAGCGACACTTTTTCTTGATTTGTCGGGAAGAGTGCCTATGTAAAAAAGACTATACGGCGGATTATGTATATTTCTAAGCTTGTCCGGATAAGCCTCATCCTCCATTGTTACAAAGCCGATATCCTTCTGCTGAAATAATATCCACTCCTTCTCTACGTCATAGGAAGCTCTTGATTCAAGGATTATTTTTCTGTCTTCATCTGTGAAAAACAAAATATCAAAAAGCTCATTCTTTGGCATAAAAAACAGCTTTTCTGCCGTTATACTACAATCATGCAGAAGCTTTTTCTTCGCATTGCTTATATCTGTAAGGCTTGTAAGCCAGTATTTGAACTTCATGATACAGCACCTCCCCAGAACTTCTCATTGATGCTTCTGTAGCATATAGCTTCGTTGAGATGCTTTGTCTTTATGTTTTCACAGCCGTCCAGATCAGCTATTGTACGCGCGACCTTAAGTATCTTGTGGTATGTGCGTGCAGTCAGTCCAAGCTTGTCAAACATATTTTCCATGTAGCTTTTCTCTCGACTGCCGAGGAAACAGTATTTTTCCAGCTTGTCAGTTGATATTTTTGAATTATAAGAAAAGCTCTCACCTTTAAACCTTTCTTTTTGAAGCTCGTGGCAGTGCATAACACGCTTTCTTATGTCCGCAGATGATTCATTGGATGTAGTACTGTTTATATCCTCAAAGCTAAGCGGTGACGCCTCCACACATATGTCAATTCTGTCTATTATAGGCTGTGAGACTTTATCAAAATATCTGCGCAGAGTCGGCTCTGAGCAGCGGCACCTTTGCATATCGGGATAATAGCCGCAGCTGCATGGGTTCATCGCACCAAAAAGCAGGAAATTAGCCGGATAAGTCACGTTTCTGCCGGCTCTTGAAAGCCTGATGCAGTGCTCCTCAAGCGGAGCCCTGAGCAAATCCAACAGGCCGCCCTTAAACTCAGCGAGCTCATCCAGAAACAAAACGCCATTGTGTGCAAGCGATATCTCGCCCGGATTAATTCTCGTTCCTCCGCCGATTAATGCGGCCTGGGTGACGGAATAGTGAGGATTCCTGAATGGTCTGTTGTCTCTTAAGGAGCTGTCATTGTCCAAAAGACCGCAGATGCTGTATATTTTTGACAGCTCAAGTCTCTCATTTTCACTAAGAGGAGGCAGAATGGACGGCATACGCTCTGCTATCATTGTCTTGCCTGCACCGGGAGGTCCGACAAGCAGTATATTATGCATACCACCCGCAGCCACCTCACATGCTCTTTTAATAAATTTCTGACCGTTAACATCACAAAAATCGGCGTATTTTTCATCCTTTTGCAGCTCATGTGCTGTGCCGGTTTTCTGACACGTAAATGCTGCCTCATCAAACTGTGCAATTACATCATTTAAATGGCTTATCCCAAATATTTTTGCACCGCAGACGAGTCTGCCTTCATTTTCATTCTGCTTTGGAATAATAAACTTTCCAATGCCTTTGTTGTACTCATCAAATACAATCGGCAGAATACCGCTGACCGGCAAAATTTCACCGTTTAGATTTAGCTCGCCTGCAAGTGTGCAGTCCTTTATGCTATCAGCGTCAATCACCCCCATAGCTGTTAAAATAGCAACAGCTATAGGCAGATCAAAGCCTGTTCCGGTCTTTTTAATATTTGCAGGCGATAAATTTACTGTGATACGCTTGGCAGGCAAAACAATGCCAACGCTGTGCAGCGCTGTTTTAACACGTTCCTTTGCTTCTCTCACCTCTGAGGTAAGATTTCCAACCATATCAAAAACAGGCATACCGGTTGAAATATCAACCTCCACCTGTACCGGAATCGCACTGATTCCATCCAAAACAGCCGTTCTGACTGTACTGTACATATATACTCCTATTCCAATTGGGGTAAATGCATAGACAAATGCACAAAAGACATGGCTCTATGATAACATATTTTTGCCTTTTGTAAACACCTATTCGAGCAGTTTTCGTAATTTTTTCAAACCGGCCTTTTCAATTCTTGAAACATATGACCTCGAAATGCTGAGTGTTTTAGCAATCTGTCTCTGTGTCAGCTCTTTTTCACCGTCAAGGCCAAAGCGTTTCGTAATAATATAATATTCTCTGTCCGATAAAACGCTTCTCATATTTTGCCTTAAAATCTTAAGCGACTCAGATACCTCTATATCCGATACCACATCAGATTGTCCATTCTCAATCACATCCACCAGATGAATCTGGTTTCCCTCCTTGTCAGTGCCTATAGGTTCAAATATGGACACATCACCCCGGCTCTTTTTACGGCTTCTAAAGTGCATCAGAATCTCATTTTCGATGCATCTGATTGCAAAGGTTGCAAAACGATTTCCGTAATCAGCCTTGAATGATGACACTGCTTTTATAAGTCCTATAGTGCCTATGGATATGAGCTCCTCCATCTCATCCTCGCTTACTGCATATTTTTTTGTAACATGTGCCACAAGGCGCATATTGTGTAATATAAGCTCATCCTTAGCTTCTTTATCATTTTGAGCCACTTTTTTCAGACATTCCGTCTCACGTTCTAAACTAAGAGGTGATAAAAATGTATTCACATAGCACCCTGTCATTATTTGCTTATAATATATTATGTTCAAATCTGTATTTTGTGATATAATCTTTGCCATGAATAGAAAAATAGACTACAAAATCAATGAAAATGATACAGGAAAAACAGTAGAAGGCTTTTTGAAGGAGCATGGCTACACACATCAGGTGCTTGTCAGGCTGAAGCAGACAGACCATGGCATACTAAGAAACGGTATATGGGCCTATACAAATGAAAGGCTGTGTAAGAATGATTTAATCACAGTCCAAATTGTAGAAAACGAATGCTCTGATAATATAGCACCTGTAAATCTGCCTCTTGATATAGCATACGAGGACGATGATATCATCGTAATAAACAAGCCGTTTGATATGCCTGCCCATCCCTCCGCCGGAAACCATGACAACACGCTTGCAAATGCGCTCATGTACTATTATGGCAGTCAGAATAAGCCGTTTGTATACAGATGCATAAACAGGCTGGACAGAGATACCACAGGGCTTACAATTGTCGCAAAGCACGCACTTGCAGGCGGGATACTTGGCAACGCTGTCGCAAAGCGTGCCATACACCGGACATACTACGCCGTCTGCAGCGGGTGTACACCTGCATGCATGCGCATCAGTGCTCCGATTGCAAGAAAGGATGCTTCCACCATAGAGCGGTGTGTTGATTTCAAACGCGGTGAATATGCAGTAACCGACTTTATCAGAATCAAATATAACCCGGATAATAATTTATCGCTTGTCAAGTTAAGACTTCTTACCGGACGCACTCACCAGATACGCGTTCATATGAAGTATATCGGTTTTCCACTGATAGGTGACTTTTTATATAATCCCGACTATACATATATATCCAGACAAGCACTGCACTCAGGGCGTCTTGTTTTCACGCACCCTGTCACAGGACAAAAAATGAACCTCATATCTGATATTCCATCAGACATGAAGTCCCTGTTCTAGTTGATTTATTTTATCCTTTTCGTATGGGATATGCCCTTTTAAAACCTCTTTTTTTATGTAGCTGTAAGTATATTCTTCTCCCTTTACAGAGAGCATGACAAGCAGATACTCAAGCATTGCTTTTGTATCGGGATGAATCATGTAGTGATCCACGCTTTTTTCATAGTATTCCAGTGCACTTTTGTCGGTGTACTTTTCTTTCTGATAGTTTTTTGAGGCGCTTACACGGTCTATAAACATCTCACAGACATACCTTATGGGCATTTTCATGCCCTCCATTTTTGTATGTGCTTTATCATCCCCCGGCTTTGAAACAGCATAGTCAATCCAGTACTCCAGGTGATGCTTATTGCGTCCCTTGTGATGAAGCCACGCAGATGAATAGCCCCTGTCGGCTCTCTCCGCATTATTCGGGCTCATATACCCCTTGTAATACCTGCAGCCGACAAGAAACTCAGTCGGTGAATATTTTGACATGTCATGAAGAAGTCCCTGTTTATAAAGCCCTATCCTAAAGCACCCCTGCATGACTAAAATCTTGTGATGTGTAATTGTTATAAAATGTCTTATTGCTTTCATATGTCTATCTGCCTATGAGGATGTATACCGACTGCGGTGAGACATCTGCATACTGCTGGTTTTCACACAGCACCGGAGTGTCATAAAACGGTTCTTTGAGCGTAGAATCGCAGACTTTATACCATTTCATTCCTTTCTTTAGCTTAGGAAGAGCTAACTTCTCCCTGGATGAATAAAAATTATAAGCTACGTATACATAGTCTTTATTCACTTCATTGTAATCCCCACAGTACATCACACCTACACATAGCTTTGTGGCATCACACTCGCCTATCCAGGCATTCTTGCAGTGGTAGGACAAATCAGGATACCCAACAGCCTTGTAATCGCTGAATTTAAACGGCTTTGGACAGGAAATAACAGGATGCTCATCCCTGAATTTGATAAGTCTGGTTAAGAACCTGATGTTTTCCCTTCTGCTCTGCTCATTTGACCAGTTCACCCATCCTGTAGGGTTGTCCTGACAGTAAGCATTGTTGTTGCCATCCTGTGAATTACAGATTTCATCACCTGCCATAATCATAGGCACTCCCTGTGCCAAAAACAAAAGAAGCATGGCATCCTTCCACTTAAGTTTCCTTATCTCACGGATAAACCTCTTTCGCGAAGGACCCTCACAACCGTAATTATTGCTGAAATTCCATGAAGGACCATCAGCATTTTTCTCACCATTGGCCTCATTGTGACGGTCATTGTACATGAATAAATCGCTCAGGGTAAAGCCGTTATTGCTTGATATATAGTTTATAAATCCGACATTCTCCCCCTGCTTTTTCTGCTGGTTTAAAAGCTCATACATATTGCAGTTGATATGGTTTAACATCATACGCGCCGCAAACTGGTACTCCTCCTTGTCAATATAGAGATTTTCATATGTCCTGTTTTGCGGTACAACCGACATATCAAAGCCATCATAGAGTATCTTTGTCCGGCTAAGGAGAGCATCCTGCACAATCGCAGTAATAGGCAGCCTGTCCCCAAGCAGCTTAAAACCATCTACATGAAAGCTCATAACCCAGTATCTGAGCGCATCGAGTATCAGATTGTGGTCAGTTCTGTCTGGAAAATACATCTCTACGATACATTCCATGCCATTTTTGTGCAGCCTTTCAACGAGACGCCTAAGCTCATTGGAGGCATCTGAAGCGTCACTGGCATATGATGCTTTTACGGCAAAATAATTGCCGTAGGTATAGCCCCAGAAATTGACCTTGTCATTTTGCTTGTCGGTGTGCACACTTTGCTCATCCTTTAAGGAATACTTCGGCTTTGCATATTCCGGAATATCGTGCTTTACAGGGATTGTCATTTCTTCAAACTCGTATACAGGCATGAGAAGAATTGAAGTAAAGCCTAATTTCTTGATGTAATTTATTCTGTCAGATACAGCCTCAAAGGTGCCCTTATGCTTTTTGTCCCCTGAAACATCCATGGAAAAACCTCTAACATGCAGCTTATACAGCTTCATCCGGTCCCTGGTTATCTCAGGAAAGCTGTCATATTTCCAGTCAAAATCACTACTGTCTATCCCGCAGGCTATTTCGTAGTCATTGTCACTTCTTGTTTTATCATTCCATTTTTCTCTGCCGAAAATTCTTGTAGCATAGGGATCTATGCACCTTTTTCCATTAATTCTAAAATAATATGCATACTCATTACCGCAAAAACCATGAAGTCTCACAGAGTAAAGTGAGCCTGTCGAATACTCGGCAGGTATATCAATCACACAGGCGGTATTTCCTGATTTATCAAGTAAAACAATGCTGCATTCATCCTCTTTTTCTGCCGCAAAGGTGAATATCGCACTATCCCCCTCAATATAAGCACCTGTTTTTAAAAAGTTTCCTTTTGTTAATCGAAATTTCATGCAACACCATCCAATCAAAAATTCTAGTATTTATTTATTATACTAGTTTTGACTTTTTTTGTATAGAATAATTTGATATAATGTATTTGTTTAATATAATATTTACTTTAGATTACTAAAAGAAAGAGGTACAATATGGCAGAAAAAGCAACACCTGTTACACCCGATGAGGCAGACGATATCCGCGTAACACTTGATCTGGACAACGGAAGTGTCGAATGCAGGATTATCACTATTTTTGACGCAGATCATAAGGATTACATAGCTCTTCTACCGTTAGACAAAAATGGCAACGATAATGAGAGCGGCGAAGTGTATCTGTATCGCTATTTCGAGGACGAGGAAGGTCTTCCAAGAATAGAAAACATCGAATCCGACGACGAGTACGAGGCTGCTGCCGACAGATTCGATGAGCTTTTAGATGATGAAATGTTTGATGATATTTAATCATCACCACTATTATTTTGTCTAGGCTCTTTACTTTCACGGACAAACCTGGAGGCCTGGGCTGATTTATCGTTTACCGACTTGACCGAGTAAACAGACAAGTTTGTCTTGGCACGAGTCATGCCGACATAAAACAGCCTTCGCTCCTCCTCTATGTCCTTTTCAAGAACCGCCTTTTTGTACGGCATTATCCCCTCATTTGCATCAATTATATATACGTTTTCAAATTCAAGTCCCTTTGAGCTGTGGAGGGTTGCTAGTGTCACGGCATTAGGCTCGCTGTCTTTCGACATAGCCATAAGCTTCATCTGCTTTGTGTATTCCTTTATATGCTCATACCACTCTTCATAGGTGGCAAAGCCTTTGGCACCGGACTGTATTTCATCAAGTATATCAAATAAATCCTCTTTATTTATATTCCGATACTCGGCATATTCGGACAAAAAGTCGTCATAGCCTATGCCTTTTCTGATATAGTTTATGCTTGCATACGGATTCATACGGCTTATAAGCTTCATATCATACTCAAGCTTTTCTATTCTCTCAGCTATCCATGGCTTCTCATCAAAAAGCTTGATCCACTCGTCAAATGCCACAGTTGCATCGCACAGGCTGTCCCTAGACAGATACCGCTTTGGTCTGTTCATAATCTGCAGAAAGTCAGCCCTGTCCCTGCTGCCGGCTGCTATTCTTTGGTATGTAAACAAGTCTCTGGCAATCCAGTGCTCATATATATTGGGTATATTATCCTTGGTTTTGAATGGGATATTATAGCTCATAAGCTGCTCTATAAGCTGTCTTGGCTGGGTATTTGTCCTGAAAAGTACCGCAAAGTCGCTGAATACAGCTCCCGCCTTTATCTTTTTATCTATATCGCGTATAAGAAAGATATTTTCGTCTCTTCTGTTTTCAAAATCAGCAAACGTAACAGGCGCCTTTGACTTGCTTGCCGCAATGATTTTCTTATCAAATCTCTCCCTGTTGTGCGAGATGAGATTCAACGAGGCCTCCACTATATATCTGCCACATCTGTAATTAGTATCTAAAAGGATTCTTTTTGCATCCGGATAGTCCTTCTCAAACCCAAGCATTATCTCAGGCTTTGACCCTCTGAAGCGGTATATTGACTGGTCATCATCTCCTACAATAAACAGATTATTCTGTGGAGCGGCAAGCATTTTTATAATCTCATACTGCAGACGGTTAATATCCTGAAACTCATCAATCAGTATGTATTTATACTTGTTCTGCCACAATGCCAGTATATCAGGTCTTTCATTAAACAGCTCATAAGTATACGAGAGCATATCATCAAAATCAATAAGCCTGTTTTCCTTAAGCCTCGTCTCATATTTTTTATATATATCCCTGAATATTTCCTCACCACACACTCCAGAGTAGAAATTTTCTATATGAATGCGGCTGTTTTTAATCAGACTGATTTCAGCAAGTAAATTGCCTATAAACTCATTCTCATCCTTGTATTCAAGGCGGTAGTAGGATAAAATTTCCCTGATAAAGCCGTATCTCACAGACTCATCAGCAATATTGGCACTTGTAAAGCGATATGCATATTTGAGTATCGTAAAAAAGACAGCATGAAACGTACCAAAAGATACGTTCACCCTCTCATCTTTCATCAGTGAATTAAAACGCTCCTTCATCTCATTTGCAGCAGCCTTGGTAAAGGTGATAACTAAAATTTCAGAAGGCTTCACATGATGCTTTGTTATTAAGTTTTTAGTCCTGTGTGTGATAACTGCGGTCTTACCGGAACCCGGTCCTGCTAAAACAAGCATAGCGCCATCCTTGTGTTCGATGGCGCCAAGCTGGGCTTTGTTAAAATTCATAAAATACCCTTTGTTAATAGATTAGTTATTAGAAAGCTTTTCTATGCCTTTCTTAATTCTGGCTATAGACTCCTCTTTGCCAAACACCTCCATAAGCTCTGTAGCTCCGCCCGGTGTCATCTGTTTTCCCGAAACAGCTGTACGGATCGGCCACATAACATAGCCTATCTTATAGCCCTTTTCTGTAGCATATGCCTTAAGAGTCTCAAAAAGTGCATCATTTGAGAAATCATCACAGCTTTCAAGAATAGGAACTACATCGTTTAACAACTCAAGTGAATTCTCCTGGTTTGTCTTCATCTTCTTGTGAGTATACATTGCAATATCATAATCCGGAAGCTCTTCAAAGAAATCAATATGTTCCTTGATATCAGGGAATATCTCAATACGTGTCTGAACCATTCTTGCTATCTTCTTAAGGTCATAATCCTTTGTGACAACCTCCTTAATGTATGGCAGTGCCATCTCATAGAATTTGTCAAAATCAAGCTTCTTTATATACTCTCCGTTCATCCATTTAAGTTTTGTGAAGTCAAATACAGCAGGTGATTTGCTCATATGATGATAATCAAACTTCTCAACAAGCTCAGGAAGTGACATAATCTCCTGATTGTCTGAAGGACTCCAGCCAAGAAGCGCTACAAAGTTTACAATAGCCTCTGTAAGGAATCCCTGATCCAATAAATCTTCAAATGATGAGTGACCGCATCTCTTTGAAAGCTTATGATGCTCCTCATCTGTGATAAGCGGACAGTGTACATATACAGGTACATCCCATCCAAATGCCTCATAAAGTCTGTTATACTTAGGGGATGATGAAAGATACTCGTTTCCTCTGACCACATGTGTGATGCCCATCAGGTGATCATCTACTACGTTTGCGAAATTGTATGTAGGATATCCGTCAGATTTGATAAGAATCATATCATCAAGCTCTGCATTATCTACTGTGATATCTCCGTAAATCTCATCCTCAAATGTGGTTGTGCCCTCTGTAGGGTTGTTCTGTCTGATGACATATGGCTTGCCGGCCGCGAGATTTGCCTCAACCTCCTCCTTTGACAGGTGTAAGCAGTGCTTGTCATATATAGAGATTTCCTTGCCTGCAACAGTTGTTTTAAGACTGTCAAGACGCTCCTTGTCACAGAAGCAGTAATATGCCTCTCCCTTGTCAATAAGTTCCTTGGCGTACTTCATGTAGATACCCTGTGCCACACGCTCACTCTGCACATATGGACCGCATCCGCCATCCTTGTCAGGTCCCTCATCATGGACAAGTCCTGTCTCTTCGAGTGTCCTGTTTATAATATCAACAGCACCCTCCACCTGGCGTACCTGATCTGTATCCTCTATACGGAGAATGAAATCACCGCCCTCATGCTTTGCAATCAGATAAGCATACAGTGCTGTTCTTAAATTTCCTACATGCATTCTTCCTGTCGGGCTTGGTGCAAATCTTGTTCTAATCTTACTCATTTTAAAATGTGCTCCTCTATATTAATATTTTTTAGTCATTTTTCAATTTGAAATTATATAACAATATGGAAATTTTATCAATCCTCAGATTGAACTTCCATATCAAGCTCTGCGATTTTATTTAAAATTCTGTTTACCTCGTGGATTCTGTCACCAAGCTCGCTCCTGTGTGATAAAATCTCGCGCCTTAGCCTGGTTATAGTCTCCACATTTAAGGACATCCTGCCCCTTAATTTTTGTCTCCTGACTATAAGTTCATGCTTCTGCTCAACCATCTCCTTATGATCCACAATAGCGTTTGTGTAGTTGAGCCATACTCTGGCATCGTAGAAGTCATTTTTACTAAGCACCGAAACAAGCTTTTTGCTGTTGTATTCCAGATCCTCGTTTGTCCTTCTGAAGCGCTCTTTGTCTTTTACAGCGAGAAGATACTGCTCATAGTTGTATACAAATTCCTTTGAATTCTTCACATGATACTTCTCGTATGTGTAGTCAACAGCATTTTTTATACTTACATACTTGATCTTTACTCTGTTTTCAAGAGTTACTGCTTTATTTTTAGATGCTGCAGCGCTTTTTACTTCATCTGAATAGCTTTGATATGTCAAAAGAACAAATGAGCCTGCAACCGCTGAAAGAAGTGCCCCGATAAGCATAAAGATAGTGGTATCGGCTCCATATACAATCTGCATCAGCGTGCATACAGCTACCACTACAGCAAAAAATACAACTAAAAGCACTGCGTACACCCTAAATGCCCGCTGTCTGCTTTTGGCATATTCACCATCTATATCGAACTGCACTTTTTCTCCCTCGAGATACCTTAAGTCTTTATTTATTACATCCAGACTGCTTTCGTTTTTTTCAAGACGCTTTATTGCCCGCGGAATCTCATCCTCCAGCTGCTGCATCTGCGCATACTGGCTGTCTGATATGCGGTTTTTGGTCTTTAAAAAATCACTTCTGGTCTTTTCGAGTGTCAATATGTTTGCAGCCGCATCATTCATGGTCTTTTTATCTGTCTCTGACATATTTTCCATCCTTTCTATGTCAGTCAGATAATTTGTGACAAGCGCATACTCTGTTCTGTTATCCTCGAGCTCTCTGGCGGCATCAACCATCTGTTCACATATTTCAACTACATTGAACCCTTTAGTGCTCTCATCCGGTATACTCTCAATATGTAATTGTGTATCATCGGTCTTTTTTTTGCGTTTAAATAACATGCGCCCTGTAATCCTCTTTGTATTTCAAAATTATTTCTTTTGATCTGCCCTCATCGCAACCATCTGAAGCTTCTGCATATACGCCCTTTAATACGCTGTCCAGATTATTTATTTCCTGCTCTGTAACACTATATTCCCTGACAATACGGGCATATCCTATGTCGTTATTATCAAGCTTATAGGCATATAGACAAGACCACAGTGATTTTCTGTCCCCATTTTGCCTGAAAGCCTCAAGATATAAATCCGCTGCTATATCAAACAAAAACAGCTGCACATAGGCTGTAGCCAGATTGTGATATATGTTTCCGTACAATACACGCTCAGTATGCTTTGCATCCTCACATGACAGCAGCTTTTTGTATTCAAAAATTGCTGCAGTGTACTTTTTCTTCTCCATCAATCTGTCTGCCCTGATTTTCAAGCACTCAAACTCGCTCTTTTCCTCGAGCTCCTTAAGTGCATCATGTGTGTTCTTAAGCTCCTCCTTAGTGCAGTAGCCGCTGTACTCAAGCAGCTCAGTCACAAAAGCAGACAGTCTGCCGTTTGTGGATATAATGGTTCTAAGATGCATGGCAAGCTTTGGCAGATGTGCATGGTTTTCAATCCAGGTGCACAGCTCAAGACTCATGAAGTCATCATCCAAAAGATATGTATTGTTGATTATATAATAATTAAGCTCCTCTATCGAGTAAACATTTATAGACACACCCTCTATGTAATAGGGCATGGCTGCTATAGCTTCATTACACAGTAATAATTCTCCCATATGCCCTCCTACATAGTCATCTCATAGTGCCAGACTTTGCCCGAGCTCATAAATATTTCGCCAAAGCCTAAATCCTTAATCTCTATATCAATCCTGTCATCAGATACAGGTGTCGCCGTGATTCTGATGCGTGTAGCCCTATCCGGCCTGGGCGGCATATCCGTAAGTCTTAGTGTCTCAATCTTTGCCTCCCTGCTTTTAGGAAGCTGCTTCCAGAAATCCACCTCATAAGAGCCTGAAATTATAACCTCACACTGCCCCTTGGATTCAAACCAGTTGCTTCCGGCACTGATAAGATTATAAAACGACAATTCTCCCTTATCATGTACCTTAAGACTCAGATTGAACTTCATCTCATTCTCGCCCATATATACAAAAGGCCATTCTGCTTCCTTATCCCTCGTGGCTGCCGCATAGCATGCTCCCTTAGTAAAGAGGTTATTGCCCATGAACACTCGTCTGCCCTTGCACAAAAGTGCAACAGACTGCTTCATCCAGCCCTCAGCAAACGTATCTCCCACGAGAAAAACCGTTGAGATAATCTGATTCTTAAAGCTCTCATTTATTATATCCAAAAAGCTTTTGTCCTTATCATTTTTATCCAGAGTATAGCTTATGCTTTCATCTATAGATACTACCTGTGGCGTTGTGCGAAGATCCCTCTTTAGGGAATAAAAAAATATACTCTCCTTTTCCTGCATAAACATCACCACATCATGAAGCCACAGTGACTTGTCCTGATTCAGTGCAAAATAATAAAAGCTCTCCTTTCGGTCTATGACCGTAAGCTGTCTGGAATTTATGCCAAGCCTGACCGCCATGCCATAAAACATGCTCACGTTCTCCTTTGTCAGCCTGTCAACACATATAACAAGCCTGTCAAAGGATGAAGGATTACCAAGCTTGGATGGCAGTTCCATAACCTTTTTAAGAAACAAGGCCAAAAGCTCCTCTGCCATAAATGAATCATCATCAATGACTATTTTTTCACTATTCAGTGCTCTCTTAAGCAGCTGGTCAATACACACCATCTCACCGCTTTTAGAGAGTCTTCTTGCCTCATCTCCATAATACCATTTGCCAATGCTTTTACGGCGTGCAAGTACAAGAGGAATCTGAAACTCCTCACTACCCGCAACAGTGCTGACAGTCTCCGGCTCTTTCATATTCTGTTGAAAAAAACTAACCATAGCATAGCTGTCATTTAAGTCTATGCCTATATAGTATGAATTGCCATTATGTCCCATTATAAATCCTCTTAAATCAGCTTAAACAGCTGCTTAGTCGCAACGTCCAGCCTTTTATATTCGTCTATATTGCTCTTTAAGGTTGTCTCATCAGACAGTGTATCTGAAATTATCATCTCATTAATCAGATTATAGCGGCTGTGATCATTATCACCCGGTATATTGTTGCATGTAAGACGATTGCTCTCCTTCACCTCTATGCTGTTGTCATGCTCCTCAGTAATATAATACCTGATCAGCTCACCGAAAAATATGACAAATGTCTTTACGTATATGCCGTCGTACATCTCAACCATATCCTCTGAATTAAACTCTTCGCCATCCTCGTCTCGGCTGTAATGCAGCACAACATGAGTCCCCGGAGTACTCTCATACTGTAAAAATGCCTTGTCATAGAGGAAATATTTCTCCAGCAGTCTGTAATCAAGCCTCGCAAAAAAATCAAAATACATATTGTTATATATATAATATTTAAGCAATGTATCTTCAATCTCAAGCTCAGCCTGAGTGATATCCGTTTTTTCAGCAAAATGCTTCAATAGGGCTAACTGGCAGGCATCATTTAATGTTCTGTTTCCAATATATCGCTTTTCGATAATATCAAAAATAAAATCAGCCTTGCACCTGCCACTATGCAGATATCCATGTGCCACAAGAGATATATAAGCTAAAATCAGCTTTTCATTTCCGGCTCTTTTATAGTATTCCATAAAGATATCCGATATCTTTTCAGGCTCAATCTGCGTATAAATACCCTGTTCGAGAATACGCTCATCAAGCTTCATTGAAGATATTGAAAACTTATCAGCGGCATGCCACAGATTAATCAGCTCGTCTGTAGGCCCGGTATAATTTTCACACAGGTATTTAAGCACCAGGTCACTGTATTTGCCTGTTTTAAAAGCAGATATGGCAAGCTGCACCATAAAATCATCATCTACATGCTGCACCTTAAGCGCATTCTCACACAAAACCACCTGCGATGCGGCAGCAAGCATGTCTATTCCATACTCCATGGCCATATCATATGCCTTTTCATAGAGGCGGTTTGATACAAGCATGTCAATAAGATATTTTCTTGCATCCTTTTGCAGGGTATCAAAATTAATACTTTGCAAAAACGGCCTGACGTAATCCTCATAATCGTGAAGCTGACAATATTTTAAAATTCTGTATCCCATAACAGCTTTGTAGGAATCAGAAAAGGATTCACTATAAAATACAGGTTTAAACAGCTTCAAATCATCCTTTGTAAAATCAGAATAATCCCTTACATGCTTAAAATGTGACACTATATACTGTGGTCTGTCAGGCGAGAGGCTTATACACCTGTCAAGGTATTTCTCGGCATCCATCAGCCTCTGCAGTCTGTATGAGATGCTTTTAACATATCTATAGCCTCTTGAGTCCTCAAAAAGTATAACATAGTCGTTTGAAAACAGTTCAAAATAAGCACACTGGTCTGTAACCGGAACTATCTGAGGCTCCTTCATTTCATTCTGATATATGATAGCTCTCACTATGCGCTTATCAAATACAATAAGCTTGTAAGTATATATAATATCTGAAAAAGCTGCCGACAGCTCTTCATTGATAAATCCTAACTCAAGCATATCCTCGTATAAAACAGCCAGATTGTCATCAATATGCCTAAGCTGTGCCTGGTCCATGGCAAACCTTCCCATAGCTTTCCTGTACTTGTGGTAGACCTCAGGCTCTGTTTCCTTGGCAGCAATTATATTGTTGTAAAGCACTGCAAGCTTTCGGTATGGCAGCTTATTATCAAAGCTGAAATACATCTGGATGATCTTTGGCACAGGGGAAATCTGCCTGTCATCCATCGTAATGAGATACGCCTCATACAAGCCTGTCAGACGCAGCTTATTCTCGATACCCAGCTCAAACCATTTATGAAAACAGGTATCATTTTTGTGTCCCTTAATCAGGTAGCTGCATATGATGCCAACATACTCTGCCTCCGGACATATCTCATAGGCTGCTGTAAGAAGCTCATATACTCTGTTATCGAACCCGCCTGCCAGATCAACCGCCTCAAAAATTGCTCCGGCAAGATCCTTTGTCAAAGCCTTTTTCTTTACGGCCCAGCTTAGGATGCGAAGCTCAAATACCGACAGCTCCTTTATTAGATAAGGATCCTGTGATATGAGATAATAAGCTTCAATATATAAATACGGAGACGAACAGCCTCGCAGTACCCAATATTTTATATCCTTAAGCTTACCGGCATTGTCATCAAAATACTGATCCCTCAAAAATAAAAGTACCCAGAACAAAAGCACAGAGTCAGGATTTTCATAAAAAATCAGCTCCACTTCGTGTGTCATATTGTCAATGTATGAAGGCTCTCTCTCTAACAGCGTCATCAGATACAGATAATAGCCCCAGATTGGAGATTTCTTATCAGGATTACTGTGCTTGAAATCATCAAGAATCCACTTAGCTTCCTGCCTTTGCCTGTTGATAATAAATGCCTGAGCCTTCATCAGCTCATACATATGCTCATCCGGCATGAGTGCATGCAGGTGGTTTAATATGCTTATAGTCTCGTTTGCCCATACTCCGGTCACTATCCGCTTCAGCCTGAAACTGGTATAAAGCTCCATGATTCCGACCATGCATTCCTTTATGTCCTTTGTCACAGCTATATCACTTATGCTGCCATCATCATCTCTTACACCGGCCGTGATATCTATTGTAAAGCTCTGATATACACCATCAATATATATACGGCCAAAATTACGTCCGGCATGCATTGCAGATGCATCGATGATATACTCATACAGATAGGTTTTACCTATAAAATCATCAAGCGTTAAAACAGGCTTAGACAGCTTTATGAATTCACAATCCGTGCGCAGGCGTATCTCGGTATATCCCCAGTTATCCTTTGTTATGGTAAAGCATCCACTCTGTGGCTCTTTAGAAGCCATAAAAATATCCTCTGACTTGTCTACACTAATGGAAACAGGCTGTTTTTTGTTTACGCCAATCAGAAACTCCTCCATATTCTGACCGGATGGTCTGGCGCAGGCAAAGCCCTCATAGGTCAGCCTCTCATATACATTGCCATAAGGAATTGTGTTTAAAAAATTGCGATTATAAAACAGATGATAAGCCTCATCCCAATTAGATGCCGCAAGCCTTGTAAAATCATCAAGGCTCTTTACAGCTCCGGTGGATGCTTCCGCATAGAGTCTTGTGATTCTTGCACAAAAAGAAAGACTGTACTCTATCTGATTGCATACAATCACAAATTTGCCCTCGCAGGCATCGCCCTCAGTAAGGCCCTTACTGTTAAATTGATAACGAATCCTGACTTTCTCGCCCTCGAAGTGCGGATTCAGACACTCCATCCTAGGATTAGTCGAATAAACTATGCCACAGATTTTTATCTGATTCGTACTTTCTATTACAAAGCTTCCCGCTTCGCTTCTTCCCTCAATGACCGAAAGGTCTATTGTCTCCTCTGAAAACGCCAAAATCGGTTTCGTGCCATTAAATCTGCCGGCAGCTATCTGCCCTATACGTGCTCGCACAATTGTTACCCCGTTTACGTTAAATGTTGATTTTTTATATACATATTATATAATGTAAATTATATACGATTTGCAATGCTGTTGCAATGCAAATAGAAAGGAAATTACAGCTAATGATAGAACAAAAGGAGCATTTTCACGGCAGTGACCTTGAAAAAATAGAAAAAATATACGGTATAAAGAAAGAAAATATTGTGAGCTTTGCAGCAAATGTCAACCCACTCGGTGAATCTGGTAAACTAAAAACTGCACTGTCTGAGCGCATTGATGCAATCACAAAATACCCTGACAGGGAGTATACTTCTCTCAGAAAGGCTATCGGCAGCTACTGCAAGTGCGATTACAATCACATAACAGTCGGGAACGGATGCACGGAGCTCATCTCACTTTTCATTCAGATTACAGCTCCTAAAAAGACACTTCTGCTTGGTCCGACTTACTCTGAGTACGAGCGTGATTTAAGGATAAACGGCAGTGATATCTCATACTATTTTCTTAAGGAAGAGGATGATTTTAGGATTGATCCGGATGAATTTATCTCTGCAATCACAGCTGATACCGACCTTGTCATCATCTGTAATCCCAACAATCCGACCGGCAGTCTTATCACACCGGATAAGCTCAAAACAATTTTAACCCACTGTAAAGAGACAAATACTTATGTGATGATAGACGAGACATATATAGAGTTTGTGCCGGATGTGGATGAGCTTTCAGCAATCCCTCTGACTGAATTGTTTGACAATGTGATTATTTTACGTGGCACATCCAAGTTTTTTGCCACTCCGGGACTTCGTCTGGGCTATGCCATTACATCAAATTCACAAATTCTTACAGACATAAACACAAACAAAAATCCGTGGATGATTAACTCTCTCGCCGTTGTTGCAGGCGAAACCATGTTTTTGGATAAAGAATATATAGATAAAACAAGAAGCTTGATACTTTCGGAGAAAACCAGATGCAGGCAATTGATTAAAGAATCACACATATTCAAGCTTTATCCATCCTACAGCAACTTCTATCTGCTTAAGATACTTGATGAAGGCGTGGATGCACATATGCTATTTGAGCGCGCCATAAGGCAGGGCATGATGATAAGGGACTGCTCTACATTTCCCGGGCTTGAGGAGCGCTTCATACGATTTTGTATAATGAAGCCCGAGGACAACACAAGGCTTATTAATTGCCTTACACAATGATGCTAAATGCCTTTATATAAACATAACATATAACCAAAAAGCCTCCGGAAGGATTTAATCCAGCCGGAGGCTTTTTTATAAAGTAAAACATAGAATAGCTTTAAGGTCTATATTATTTTGCAGATAAGAACTCGTCAATACCCTTTGCTGCTGCTTTTCCTGCACCCATGGCAAGAATAACCGTTGCAGCACCTGTTACGGCATCTCCGCCTGCAAATACACCCTCTTTTGAGGTTGCACCTGTATCCTCAGTTGCTACAATACACTTTCTCTTATTTGTATCGAGACCTATTGTTGTAGAGGAAATAAGTGGATTTGGCGATGTACCAAGTGACATGATCACTGTATCGCACTCCATCTCATACTCAGAGCCGGCAATCTCAACAGGACTTCTACGTCCTGATGCATCAGGCTCTCCAAGCTCCATCTTGATAAGCTTAACACCCTTAACCCATCCATTCTCATCAACAAGAATCTCTGTAGGGTTCTCAAGGAGATCAAAGATAACTCCCTCTTCCTTAGCATGATGTACTTCCTCTTTACGTGCAGGAAGCTCTGCCTCACTACGTCTGTATACAATGTGTGTCTCAGCACCGAGACGAAGAGCTGTTCTGGCTGCGTCCATGGCTACGTTTCCACCACCGACAACTACAACCTTTTTACCTTTTGAGATAGGAGTCTCATAACCCTCTTTAAAAGCTTTCATGAGGTTATTTCTTGTAAGGAACTCATTAGCTGAGAATACACCGTTGGCCTGCTCACCAGGGATTCCCATAAATCTTGGAAGTCCAGCTCCCGAACCGATAAATACAGCCTCAAAGCCTTCTTCCTCCATAAGTTCGTCAATCTTAACTGACTTTCCGATAACTACATTTGTCTCGATTTTAACACCAAGTGCCTTGACATTCTCTACTTCTGCCGCAACAACCTTGTCCTTTGGAAGACGAAACTCCGGTATTCCGTAGCTTAATACTCCGCCGGCAGCGTGAAGTGCCTCAAAAATAGTTACATCATAGCCAAGCTTTGCAAGGTCTCCGGCACATGTAAGTCCTGCAGGACCTGAACCGATAACAGCAACCTTTTTGCCGTTTTTCTCTGCGGCTGTCTTTGGCTTGATGCCATTCTCTCTGGCTGTATCAGCAACAAATCTCTCGAGCTTTCCGATTGAGACAGGATCGCCCTTGAAGCCTCTGATACACTTTCCCTCACACTGGCTCTCCTGTGGGCATACACGTCCACATACAGCAGGAAGTGCTGATGACTCTGAAATAATCTCATAAGCCTTTGTGAAATCACCATTTTTAACCTGCTCAACAAATGCAGGAATATTGATAGAAACAGGGCAGCCCTTCATACACTGTGCATTTTTACAGTTTAAGCATCTGCTTGCCTCTGCCATTGCCTCTTCTTTATTGTAGCCGTAGCAAACCTCTTCAAAGTTTGTGGCACGAACCTTAGGATCCTGCTCTCTGACAGGTACTCTCTTTAATACATCGACTTCCATTATTTGTCACCTCCGCAGTTTCCGCAGCCACCGTGATGTGTTGCGCCCTCTTCATAGGCAAGCTTAGCTCTGCCTTCCTCAGTCTTATATTGCTGCTGTCTCTTCATAGCCTGATCGAAATCAACAAGATGTCCGTCAAACTCTGGTCCGTCAACACATGCGAACTTAACCTGTCCGTCAACGATCAGACGGCATGCGCCACACATACCTGTTCCGTCAACCATGATTGGATTCATTGAAACGATTGTAGGAATCTCAAGCTTCTTTGTGAGCAGACATGTGAATTTCATCATAATCATAGGTCCGATAGCTACACAGCAGTCATATGTATTGCCGGCATCAACAAGTGCCTGAAGCTGCTGGCTGCCGTTGCCGTGGAAGCCGTATGAGCCATCATCTGTACAAACATAAAGGTTCTTTGCAACAGCCTTCATCTCATCCTCAAAGAAAAGGATATCCTTATTTCTAAAGCCCATGATGACATCAGCGTCCACACCATGCTCTTTAAGCCACTTAACCTGTGGATATACAGGAGCTGTTCCAAGACCTCCTGCGATAAATACGATATGCTTTTTCTTTGTCTCCTCGAGGTTTTTCTCCTGACAAAGCTCTGACGGACAGCCGAGTGGTCCGACGAAATCCTCTAATGAATCTCCCTCATTAAGAGCCATCATTCTCTCTGTTCCTGCACCGATAGTCTGTACTACGATAGTAACAGTCTCTTTTTCCCTGTCATAATCACAGATGGTAAGCGGAATTCTCTCTCCTACCTCATCTGTCTTTGCGATGATAAACTGACCAGGCAGACACTCTTTTGCAACTCGCGGTGCCTTTATATCCATAAGGATAATATTGTCAGCCAATTTTTCTTTTCGAACTATTGGATACATAGTCTTCCTCCTAGTTAAATCTTATCCCATTACATATGTAATCTGATACTCAATTATTTCATACTTTTTTAATTTTAAATGAAATGATATAATTTTTCAATATATTTCTTTAGATATTCCATAAAAATATGTTATATGCTTATGAAATTGTGTTATCTTCTGACATTCGTCCGGTACTTTATATCAAAAACAGGAACCAGTTCATGCAAAAAATGAACCGGTTCCTGTTTTTATCAGCTTTTATGAGAAATATACAAGCTCATCCTGCGGCTTCTCGGCAGGCTCGATGGAAACCGGATAAAGCACCGGTCCCTTTCCCTTGTACTCTCTTGCAAACTCCACATGCACCCTTGCGGTGATGGTAATCCACGATTTGTGAGGAATACTGCTCTCATCCTCATATTTGCACTTAAAGCCTATAAAGGTCACGTCCTCTATACAGCAGGTCATCGCAAACCTGCCCGGTACCATAACACCCTTTCTAAGCTTATCAGGATTGTATACAAGGGCAAGGAATTTGACAACCTTGCCGTCGTACTTCTTGTAATTCTCCATGGCATCCATATACCAGATGGCATAATCTGCATCTGAAAGCTCAATCACATCCTGATTTATATCAAACGGCAGCTCCTCCGGACGCTCATCAATAGTACCGTCCTTGCGCTCATAGACAATCTGAGCCTTTCGATTGATATTCTTTATGGTACGCCTTAGGTGTCCTCTGTCTGTATCATCGTCCGTCCTGTTAAATATGACAACATCACTCGCAAATACCTGTTCCTGCATCATTGCGCGCATATTGTTCATATAAAGGTCAAATGTAGTGGAATCAACTGTGGCGAGTGACTGCACGATAATCCAGCCCTTTGGCAGCTCGGCCTCTATTATTTTATCAATGCCCCATGTGCCGTTGTACTCGATAAACACCTGTTCAGGCAAATACTGCATGTTGAGTTCATTCAGCTTTGCAGCTGTGAACTCATCCTCCGAGTCGATCTCTGCAACCTGGATATTGGCAGCCTTTAGCTTATCCATATCATACTCCACATCACCATCCTCGCACATAATGATAAGCCCCTTTGAGCCATTAGCGAAATCATTCTCGAAAATGGTATCCTTAATCAGTGAAGTCTTGCCACTGTCCATGAATCCGGTAAATAAATATACTGGAATCTCTTCAGCCATTTTGTTAGTTCCTTTCTGATTATTGTGTAACTATGTTAAATACATTTAAGCAAGTCCGAAGAGCTCTTCAAGCTCATGCTCGTGGATATCTGTTCCGATAACAACGATACGTCCTGTATAGTCAGGCTCGCCATCACGAATCTCGTACTCGCCCGGAACCATATCAAAGTAAATCCACTTGCCGTCTGTGCCCTCTACCATGCCCTTTGAACGAAGAATCTTGTCATCTTCCACAAACTGCTTAAGGATTTCTTCGAGCTTAGCGCGCTCAAACTTGTGAGGTGTCTCCTTGCCCCAGCTTGTAAATACATCATCAGCATGATGATGTCCGTGCTCATGATCATGGTCATGACAGCCGCAGGTGCAGCCCTCGCCGTGCTCGTGATGATGCTCGTGCTCGTCATGGTCGTGGTGATGCTCGTGATCATCGTGGTCGTGATGGTGCTCATGCTCATCATGGTCGTGGTGATGCTCATGCTCGTCATGGTGATGATGATGCTCTGCCTCATCCTGTGCATGACGTGCCTCAGCAAGCACCTTCATCTCGAGATTGTCCTGACCCTCCATAGTCTTAAGAATCTGCTCTCCTTTAATAGCATCCCAATCAGTAGTGATAACTGAAGCCTTTGGATTTAAAGCCTGAATCTGCTTTACACAAAACTCGAGCTGCTCAGGTGTAGCATTCTGACTGCGGCTTAAGATAACTGTTGTAGCATACTCTATCTGGTTATTGAAGAACTCACCGAAAGCCTTCATCTGCTTGCTTGCCTTAAGTGCATTTACCACTGTAACAAGTGCATTGAGCTTGACCGGCTGCTCTTTTTCGATATCTATAACAGATTTCATAACATCTGATAATTTACCCACGCCGGAAGGCTCGATTAAGATACGGTCAGGATGATACTTCGTAATAACCTCATTTAAATTCTTACCAAAATCACCAACCAGTGAACAGCAGATACAGCCTGAGTTCATCTCAGTAATCTGAATGCCGGCATCCTTTAAAAAGCCACCGTCTATACCAACCTCACCGAACTCATTCTCTATGAGAACTATCTGCTCACCCTTAAAAGCCTCATCTATCATTTTCTTGATAAATGTAGTCTTTCCAGCTCCAAGGAAACCTGAAATAATGTCAATCTTTGTCATTGTAATTCACTCCTTTTCTTTTCACTAAGTCCTATTTTACTAGCAATAATACAAATATGCAAATTAAATTTTTATTATTAAATTATGTTGACACATAACAAAAGAACTACCGCACGCGGTAGTCCTCTCTAATACATTAATTGTATTTTCTTTTTCTAGCTGCTTCAGATTTCTTCTTACGCTTTACGCTTGGTTTCTCGTAATGCTCACGCTTACGGATCTCCTGCTGGATGCCTGCTTTTGCACAGTTTCTCTTGAATCTGCGTAATGCGCTATCTAAAGTCTCGTTTTCTTTAACTATTACACTAGACATAACCTAAAACCTAACCTCCCTCCAGTTGTGTATTGTGCATCAACTGTTAGGTATCTATACTTAATTGCACTAACATGTATTTTATCAAAATATCCGGATTTGTCAAGATAAATCCAGATATTTTTTCAAGAAATTATTATTTTAATTATATCAGGTAAAACATCACTCCAAAATGACTCTAATCAAGCTTGATAAAGATTGATGTTTCCTTTTTCAGTGAATCTGCAATCTCATAGTTTTCATCCATCTTGTGTGAGATATTGTCCATATCCTCAACAATAAGCTGTGTACTGTCAGCCGCTGAAACCACTCCGTTCACACCCTCATTTATAGCATGTGAAATGGTGTTGATTGAAGAAGAAATCTCAAGCATGGACTGCTTAAGTGAATCTGTCTTCTCCTTGAAATCAGTCATGGTACCCTCAATGAATGAAGCCTTGTCGTTGTACTCCACACCGGACTCAACAAATCTCTCAAACTCCGGAAGAATCGAATCATTAATATAGCTGACAAGACCATTGGCGTTGTCAGAAAGATTGTTAACCGAATTTGTAACAACCGCATTGATACGCTGGATATTGTTGGCTGCCTCCTGACTGGCTGCAGCAAGCTGGCTGATCTCACTGGCTACAACCGCAAAACCTCGGCCTGCCTCTCCTGCCCTTGCTGCCTCAATAGAAGCATTTAATGCCAGCAGATTGGTCTGACTTGCAATGTTTAAAATATCATTGGTAAGTGAATTGACCTGCTTTACGCTGTTGCTATCCTCAATAGCCTTCTGCAATACCTCGAGAATCTCCGAAACCTTCCTGTCTGTTGACTCCATGTTTGTACGTGCAACGGACTCCATTGACTGTGCATGAGCCTTCATATCCTTGGTGTATCCGGTCAGTTCATCTGTCTTTTCAGCAATAAGCTCAACCTCTTTTGCCACATTATCTGTGTTGGTATTGATAACAGATGCGTTTTCAGAGATATCCTGCATGGTAGCAGACAGCTCCTCTGTTAAAGCCGAAAGATCGGACACACTGCTGTTGCTTGTCTGAACACTCTGACGCACATCATCAACAACCCTCTCCATCCTGGCCGAGTTTGTGACAACAGCCTTGAATATAGTCTGCAGCTTTGTCATAAAGACATTGATGCCCTTGCCTACGGCGTCAACCTCAGCATTGTTGATAGGAGTAACCCTCTGTGTCAAATCGCCCTTCTTGTTATCAATATTGACTATGATGCCGTTGATTTCCTTCTGTGTACGAAGCAGAGGCTTGATAACCATGGTGACAACAGCAAAAACAACAAACAGTAATGCAATTATACTTACTGCAATAGTAAATGTACATGTGACAACAGATGCACGATAAGTACTTTCGAGGCTCTTTCTCTCCCCCTGTGTAACAGAATTGACATGCTCACGCATTGACGAAATAGCTTTTTCAATGTTTTTAGTATATTTTGCAATAGAGCCATTTGCCGTTTTATACGCTTCCTCGTTTTTACCGGCGGCAGAATAGGCCATTACATTGCCACACTCCTTGACCAGGCTTGTATAGTTTTCACAGATAATTCTATAGTTTCTCTTGGTCTCCAAGGTTACATAAGGATTATAATCATCAAGGAGCTGCTTTAGCTTTTCCTCGTGATTTCTCACTTCACTTACAATATCAATCATTGATGATAGATCTGTCGATATAATATGAGACAGTGCCAGTGTATGAATATTCACGGTCTCCATCTCAATATCATTAAGCATCTCCGTGCCAACCATTGAGGTGTCCACAATCTGAGAAGCAGCATCATTTACCTTTGATAAATTTTTAAGAGATAAACCACTTGAAAGAACACTTACAAAGCCTACAATAAAAACAGGAATAAGTATCAATTTTGTACTTAACTTTTTCTTTCCCTTGACCTTTGGTTTGTTAATAACCTTTTGAGCTTTTTTTGTGTTGAGAGTTTTTTTAACTTTTGGTGCTTTTGCAGGATTTGCTGCTTTTGCTTTCACCTTTTTTTGTTTTACTGCGCTATTTTTAACAGCGGCTTTACTTTTTTTTGAATCTAATTTCATGTTATATACCCCTCTACTCAGCTACAGATTGTGTTATCCCCGCAACAAGATTATCCATTATCTCCTGAAGAGCTGTATTATCAGGATTACCGGCCGCCATTTTTTCGCCAAACTCCGTCGCAGCATCCCAGTAAGAATTTCCAACTCTTTGGAGCTTTCCGTACTGTGCCTGATCCATAACAGCCATAATAGCAGGAACCTTTTTGACCGCATCATCTGCGGCTGCCACTTTATTGGCAGGGCCTACATTCTTCATCTCAAAGCGTAGCTTCTGGTTATCCTCGTTTGTAAACCACTGGGCAAGCTTATTTGCCCACTCAGGATACTTGGTGTATGCATTTACAGCCATATATTTATAGCCTTTAAACGATGACATCTGAATCTGCTGTCCGGCACATGTGTATGTAGGCAGCTTTACAGCACCATAATCATCGCCCCATAATTCCTTGATTTTTGCTGCATTCCAGCATCCGCTGACACCGGCAATAATACTTCCGTCCTGTACTCCTGCAATAAAATCGTCCTGTACGCAGTTCTTAAAGCCCGGCTTAGCCGCAATATCAAGCATAGCCTGTGCTATATCAACACCCTTGATGTTCGTGATGATAGAATTCCAGTTGCAGTGGTTTGTCACACCATCATCATTCACGCCAAAATCAAGCCCTGTATTTCCAAAAAATGAATACAGATACCAGCCTGAGCTCCAGTCCATAGTCAAGTACTTACCATTGGCCCCTGCAATGTCGAGCATGCCATCAAGCGTAGCCACATCGCTGTCTGAGAAATAATTCTTATTGTAATACATAAAATATCCATTGTCAGCGGTCAGCGGATATCCATATAATTTGCCATCGATAGTGGCAGCCTCAACCGCACCTTCATCGTCAGCCTTTTTAACGGCATCCACATCCTCTATCTCATAAAGAGCGCCTCCCGCTGCCATAGAAGTTATCTGGTCATCCGCTATAGGGAATACATCCGCACCATTATGCACATTTGATAATATATTATCTCTGGCATCAGAATCCTCTGACTCCTCGATAATTATATTAAAATCAGTTCCTTTATTAGCCTCCTTGAAGCTTTCAATCAACTGTGTAGTAATATCCACATCATCCTTCGAACACCAGACGTGCATCTTTACTTCCTTATCCTTCGCTTTATCCGAAGAATTCTCCGTCGTCCCCACCTGTGTATTGTCATGTGATTTATTTGATACTCCGCATCCAGTAAGTAATGAAACCCCAATGGCAGCCACAAGTGTTGCAGCTATTAACCTCTTCATACATATTCATCCTTTCAGTTTAATCTCAATTTATAATTTAGTACAATTTTACCATACTTTCACAAAAAAAAATAGGTCTAATTTGATTTTTTTAACAAATTTAGACCTATTTTTTAAAAGATGCATTTTAAAGTACTATATAAGCATTTTTGTTACTTAATCATACCTGAAAGTGCGTCCTTTACTGAAGCAATAGCATCAGGAATACCTGCCGGGTTCTTTCCACCGGCCTGAGCCATGTTAGGGCGTCCACCGCCGCCACCGCCTACCTTTGAGGCGATTGCCTTGATTAAGTTTCCTGCATGCGCACCGCTCTTTATGGCAGCGTCTGTTGCCATGGCAACAAGATTTACCTTGCCTTCATTTGAAGAAGCAAGCACGATAACTCCCTCGCCAAGCTTTTCCTTGAGAGAATCGCCAAGATCACGCAGTCCGTTCATATCAACGCCGTCAACACTTGTTGCAAGAAGCTTGATGCCGTTTACATCAACTACCTGATCCATAACATCGCCGAGCGCATCCTTTGCTGCCTTGCTCTTAAGAGACTCATTCTCACTCTGAAGTGCCTTCATCTCAGCCATCAGGTGCTCAAGTCTCTCTTTGAGATTGGCAGGAGTTGATTTAACAACCTTAGCGGCCTCCTCAAGCTCCTTCTCCATATTGCTGTAATAAGCGAATACATTGTCGCCTGTGATAGCCTCGATACGTCTTACACCTGCAGCTACACCGCTCTCAGAAAGAATCTTGAATACCTTGATATCAGATGTATTCTTTACATGTGTACCACCGCAGAACTCCTTTGAGAAATCGCCCATTGATACGACACGTACCTTTTCACCGTATTTCTCGCCGAAGAGAGCCATGGCACCTGTCTTTTTAGCCTCATCGACAGTCATGATATCTGTGCGAACTTCAATAGCTTCGTTGATTTTCTCGTTTACGATATCCTCAACCCTTTTAAGCTCCTCAGCAGTCATGGCAGAAAAATGAGAGAAATCAAAACGTGTTCTCTCAGCATCCTGATAAGAACCTGCCTGCTCTACATGTGTGCCGAGTATCTCACGCAGTGCCTTCTGAAGCAGATGAGTGGCAGAGTGATTTCTGCATGTGTTTGTTCTTGTTTTTGTATCAACAGAAAGTGTAGCCTTCTCGCCTGTGCGGATCATACCCTCTGACACATAACCTACATGTGCATATCTGTTGCCGACAACCTTTACAGTATCCTCAACAACAAATGTACCGCTCTCAGTCTTTATGATACCCTTGTCACCCTGCTGACCACCCATTGTGGCATAGAAAGGTGTGTTTGGCACGATTACAGAGCCCTTATCACCATCTGAAAGAGCCTCGACTACATCATCCGATGTGGTAAGGAAAGCAATCTCAGCTGTGTCAGTAAGCTTGTCATAGCCTGTGAACTCTGTAGTAATTTCAGAATCTATATCATTGTAAACATTGGCATCAGCACCCATATAGTTTGTTTCCTTGCGGGCTCCTCTTGCCTTCTGTCTCTGAGCCTCCATACAACTCTCAAAGCCAGCCTCATCATATGTGAAGCCCTTCTCCTCGAGAATCTCTGCCGTGAGGTCTACAGGGAAGCCGTATGTATCGTAAAGCTTGAATGCATCCTCTCCTGAAAGCACCTTGACACCGTCAGCCTTCATGCGTTCTTCCATATCTCCAAGGATACCAAGTCCCTGGTCGATAGTCTTTGCGAACTTCTCCTCTTCCTGAGTGAGCACCTTAAGGATGAAATCCTTTCTCTCCTCAAGCTCCGGATAACCGTCCTTGCTCTCATCAATGACAACCTGCGCGATTTTGCCAAGGAATGCTCCCTGTATGCCAAGTGTTCGTCCATGCATAGCGGCACGTCTGATGATACGGCGAAGCACATAGCCCCTGCCCTCGTTAGATGGCATAACTCCGTCAGAAATAAGGAATGTAGACGAACGGATATGGTCTGTGATAAGACGGATAGAAACATCGTCCATCTCATCGACATGATATTTCTTGCCTGAAAGCCCGCAGACCTTGTCACGGATAGCCTTCATTGTATCAATATCGAATACCGAATCAACATCCTGCATTACAACAGCAAGACGCTCAAGTCCCATACCTGTATCAATGTTCTTGTGCTCAAGCTCAGTGTATCCACCGTGTCCGTCACCGTTAAACTGTGTGAATACATTGTTCCACACCTCCATGAAACGGTCACAGTCACAGCCTACCTTACAATCAGGCTTGCCACAGCCGTACTTCTCACCGCGGTCGTAGTAAATCTCAGAGCAAGGACCGCAAGGACCTGCGCCATGCTCCCAGAAGTTGTCACACTCACCGGTCTTTGGATCTCTGTAGAAACGTGTAATACGATCTCCCGGCACTCCTACTTCCTTAGTCCAGATATCAAATGCCTCATCATCCTCACCGTAGATGGAAGGATAAAGCCTGTCCTTTTCAAGACCGAGCACCTCTGTCAAAAACTCCCATGACCATGCGATTGCTTCATGCTTGAAATAATCGCCAAACGAGAAGTTTCCGAGCATCTCAAAAAATGTAAGATGACGAGCTGTCTTACCTACATTCTCGATATCACCTGTTCTGACACACTTCTGGCATGTAGTCACACGGCGTCTCGGTGGAACCTCCTGTCCTGTGAAATATGGTTTAAGCGGTGCCATACCTGCATTAATAAGAAGCAGACTGTTGTCATTGTGAGGCACCAGTGAAAAACTCTTCATTGCGAGATGTCCCTTGCTCTCAAAGAACTCAAGGTACATACGACGTAATTCGTTAACGCCATAACTCTTCTTCATTACTTGAATCTCCTATTCTTTTGTCTTTGCGTCCTTCATTTTACGAAGCTTTACCCCTATTAAAGCCCCACAAAAACCTATGGCCGCCAAAACAATCATAATAATAACATATTGTGCTACGCACATGAAAAAGTCCCCCATAATTACCCTCCTAAATTTATTGAACTAATTTATTATAAATGAATTTGTGAAATAATTCAATAGTTCTCTCCAAAAGCGAACGTCTGATTTTCACGTTCAATCTCAATCACCCTGTCAGCCATGTCCTTATTACTCAACCTCTTCTTGTATTCGGCGATACCACTATAATCCTGCCACATGTGCATAGGGAAAACAAACTCTGCCGAGGTATTTTGTAAAAAGAAATCAAAGCCCTTGAACTGATACTCCATAAGCTTTGGATCCATCGGGAAAAACGCCACGTTTATTGGTTTTTCCGAAAGCTTTTTTATCTCATGTCTGAAGGCTCTGCGCACTCTGCCGTTTATCAAGTCTCCTGCGCCATCCCACTCCCAGTCGTTTAAATCACCGGCATGAAACAGGCTCACACCGTTTGAGGCAACATAAAATGCCACCCCGGCATCGGTGGATCTAAGTGTCATTATATCCAGATCATCAACATGATATGTATTGTCAGGTGAAACAAATGTCACCCTGTCCCTGACAGCGGGATCAATGCCATGCTTTGACAGAAAATGCGGACTGATACGGATATCCTTTGAAAAAATATAATGTATATTCGGATATTTGTCAGCCAGACGCAAAATATCCATATCATAATGATCCTTGTGGCTGTGACTCGCAAACATATAGATTTTTGTATCCGACTCATAAGATGGCAGCTTTCCGGTAAAATGCATACCCTCCACCTTGTCTCCATCAAAATAATCAAATATAAGCACCTTGTCATCCAGTTCCACAAGAAAACAACTGTGATGTATAAAAATTATCTGCATGTAACCTACTCTCTTTCGCTTTTTTTCTCTCTTTCCGCAAAGAAATCAGTCTTTATGTATCATTATGCTATCTTTATGCAATATAGTCAACTTATATTTCGTTTAATATAGTAATTAAACTCTAATTACCAATCAATAATTATATGATTAAAGGGTCAAAATACCTTTTGACCCTCATATCATTATATAATTATACAAATCATGCCGCCATTTGAGTCATTCACAATCTTTTGCATGGTTTCCTGAAGCTTTATCTGGCACTCATCATCCATCTGCATTATTTTGCTTCTTATTCCGTCCTCCATAAGCTCCCCGACAGACTTTCCAAAAATATTAGTCTTCCAGACTCCACTGTCACTGTTTTCACCATTTTTTATGTAATCTATCAGATCCTCTGCCTGTTCCCTGCTTCCGACTATCGGCGCTATCTCGGTCTCGATATTAGCCCTTATCATATGTATTGACGGTGAAATAGCCTTCATTTTTACGCCAAACTTGTTTCCATGGGCTATAAGCACCGGCTCCTCCATTCTGATATCAGACAGCTGTGGCATCACAACACCATAACCCTTCTGCTGCACCGATGAAAAAGCATCCTTAATCTTTTCGTATTCCTTCTTTTCCTCAGTGAGTGAAAGAATCAGGGAAATCAGCTCCTTTTCCCCGGAAACAGTCACACCGCACAGCGCGGAAATATTCTCGTAGTAGTACTTCTCTGCAATCTCAATTTTAACCTTTACCACACCATCAGACAGCCCCATCCCGGCAAGGGATACCGCTTTTAATATATCCCCATCCGATTCAGGCATATCAGTGCTCATCAGTGCGACATCCTTCAGCTTTGAAGCCCTTGCAAGAAAAGTCTTTGCATATGTAATTACGGCCTGCTTTACATAATTGTCATAAGGCAGAAGCTGCACCCATTTCGGTATATCATAGTCCACTCTCGTGACTGCAAATTCATATAAGAGCTTTTCCATAATATCTGTAATCTGTCCCATGCAAAGCTTTTCACAGTCTATTGGAATGGCAGCCGCTTTATACTCTCTGCAAAGTGACTCGCACAAAAGTCTCGTTTCTGCTGCAAAAGGCTTTGTAGTATTTACCACAATTACAAATGGCTTTCCTGAAGCCTCAAGTTGCATGACGGTTTCTCTTTCTGCTGCCTCATAGCTCTGTCTTTTTATATCGCCTATGCTGCCATCGGTGGTTACAAGCACAGCCACTGTCGAATGCTCCTCTATTACCTTTTTTGTACCTACAACTGCAGCCTCCTCAAAAGGTATATCCTCGTCGAACCATGGTGTTTTGACCATACGCTCGCCGTCCTCCTCGAGATAACCGACAGCATCCCCCACTGTAAAGCCCACACAGTCCACAAGGCGTACCTTCACAGCGCTGCCATCATCCAGACTGATAGTAACCGCATCCTGTGGAATAAATTTCGGTTCAGTCGTCATAATAGTCTTTCCTTTGCCTGATTGCGGCAGTTCATCGACTGCACGCTTTTTAGCATACTCATTGTCCATCTTCGGGATGACACAAAGCTCCATGAAATGCTTTATAAATGTGGACTTGCCTGTGCGCACAGGACCGACGACACCTATGTAAATCTCGCCGTTTGTGCGGCATCTGATATCTTTATATAAATCAAACTCTTTACTGTCCATATTACTGCCCATAAAAGCTTCCTCCATACACTTTATTCTATAATCAAAGTGTATTCACCTGCTCTTTGAATTATTACACATAAAAAGGCCACAGGCTTCAAAACAGATAACCTGTGGTCTTTTGTAATAATATATAGTATTTTAAACCAAACTACTTAGCAGCCTTTTTCTCACATCCTGCTGTCTTGCCTGTAGAAGCATCAGCTGTTTCTTTAGCATCTGATTTGTCAGAAGCCTCCTCAGGCTCCTCTCTCAGACGTGCATACATCTGCATACGCTTGTGGAGCTTCTTTGCAAGCTTATTGTCTATCTGCTCAGGAGTAGCTCTCCACTGCCAGTTGCCACCGGTAGTTGAAGGAATGTTGATACGGGCCTTTGAATCAAGTCCAAGCAGATCCTGCATAGGAACAATAGCCATATCGGCAACTGATGACCATGCCGCACGCATCATGCCCCAGTTGTAGCCCTCCTCCTTTGTGAGGTTTAAGTAATCCTTTGCAAACCTTACGCTATTCTTTGGAGCTGTCTTCATCCAGCCCATAACTGTATCATTGTCATGGGTACCTGTGTATACAACACAGTGCTGCGGATAGTTATGTGGCAGATAATCGCTATCTTCTCTTGAATCGAAGGCAAACTGGATAACCTTCATGCCAGGGAAGCCTGAATCCTTTAAAAGCTTCTTTACGGAAGGTGTGAGGAAGCCGAGGTCCTCCACGATGATAGGGAGCTTACCAAGCTTCTTCTCAAGCACGTTGAACAAATCCATGCCCGGTCCATCTTTCCATACACCATTCTTTGCTGTATCATCCTTTGCAGGAATAGCATAGAATGAATCAAAACCTCTGAAATGATCGATTCGCACGATATCATAAAGCTTTGCCATAGCACTGATACGCTTTGTCCACCAGCTGTAGCTGTCCTTCTTCATAACATCCCATCTGAAAAGAGGATTGCCCCAGAGCTGTCCGTCAGCTGAGAAGGCATCAGGAGGACATCCTGCCACCTCGATTGGATTTAAGTCCTTATCGAGATAGAACTGTGTAGGATTAGCCCATACATCTGCTGAATCCATGGCAACATAAATAGGTACATCTCCGATAATTCTTATGCCCTTTTCATTAGCATATGCCTTTAAAGCAGTCCACTGCTTGAAGAAGAGATACTGGAGCATCTTGTAGAAGGCAATATCATCAGCATACTTCTCCTTTGCTTCTTCCATAGCCTCAGGTTTTCTCAACTTGAGAGCATCATCCCACTCGCTCCATGCCACTCCGCCATTGGCATCCTTTAATGCCATAAAGAGTGTGTACTCATCAAGCCACTCTGCCTCTTTACTGCAAAATGCCTCATAGTCAGCCGGTGTTTTCTTTGAAAAACGCTCATATGCCTTTCTTAAAAGAGCATATCTGTTGACATACATGATGCCATAGTCTACATACTGTGGCTTTTTGCCCCACTTATATGACTCGCACTCCTTCTTTGTCAGAAGCTTGTCCTTGCATAAAAGCTCCAGATCTATAAAATAAGGATTGCCTGCGAAGCTTGAAAATGACTGGTACGGAGAATCTCCATAGCTGGTAGGACAGATTGGAAGAATCTGCCAGTATGTCTGGCCTCCCTTCTCAAGGAAATCGACAAAACGTCTTGCCTCCTTTCCCATAGTTCCAATACCATACTGTGATGGCAGTGATGAGATTGGCATTAATACACCGCTAGTTCTCATGTTATTTTTCCTCCCTTTTGTTGTATACTCATTGTTTGGCCGCGTGAGCCTGTATTTTAAAATAATATATAATATACATATGAAATCATATGATATTTTCGTTTTATTTAGTTATTATAACATCATAAAGTGCAACTTGTAAATTAAATTAGTTAATGTTAATATCAAATTAATAAAAAGTTTAAAAGAGGTGTAACATAATGAATGAAACAACCAGGCAATTGATTGTGCATAAGGTAAAGCATAATACGAAACGCCTTATAACATCCATTAAATGGGTAATCTTTTCTATCGTTGTCGGCATAGTCGCAGGAAGCTGCGGCACCGCATTTTATTTTGCACTGTCGGTCGTAACCGATTTCAGGATGAAATACCCATGGCTCATTTATTTCCTTCCAATCGGCGGACTTGTCATTGTAGGTCTCTATCATCTGTGCAGGGACGATAACGATACCGGAACCAATCTGGTAATATCAGCTATACATTCAGGCGACAAGGTGCCCTTTAGAATGGCTCCGCTTATATTTGTATCCACACTTATCACTCACCTATTCGGTGGTTCTGCCGGCCGTGAGGGTGCCGCTCTGCAGATGGGAGGCAGCATCGGAAGCTCTATAGGCAGGATATTCAGATTTGATGAAAAGGACAAGCATGTCATGATTATGTGTGGTATGAGTGCTGCATTCAGTGCACTGTTTGGCACTCCGATGGCAGCCGCTATTTTCTCCATGGAGATGATAAGCGTCGGTGTCATGTATTATATAGCACTCGTTCCATGTGTGATAAGCTCCCTCATCGCTCACGGTATCGCATCATACTTCAATGTTACAAATGAATTTTTTGCTATTGAAAACATACCGGACTTTACTATTTTAAACTCAGTAAAAATCTCTGCGCTTGCAATACTGTGTGCACTCGTAAGCATACTCTTTTGTGTGGCCCTTCACTCAGGTGAGGCGCTGTACAAAAAATATCTGCCAAACAAATATACAAGAGTATTCGTCGGCGGCTGTCTTGTAATAATAGCAACAATGCTTGTCGGAAGCCAGACCTACAACGGCACCGGAATGAGTGTCATCCAAAACAGTATAGACGGCTCTGTCAGACCTGAAGCATTCCTGCTAAAAATCATCTTCACCGCACTAACCCTCGGTGCAGGCTATAAGGGCGGCGAGATTGTACCATCCTTTTTCATAGGAGCAACCTTTGGATGCCTGTTCGGCAATCTGACAGGCTTTGAGCCATCGCTGTGTGCAGCTGTCGGCATGATTTCACTGTTCTGTGGTGTCACCAACTGTCCGATTACATCGCTGCTCATCAGCTTTGAGCTGTTTGGCTACGACGGCATGCCGTACTTTCTTTTGGCAATCCCATTCAGCTATATGCTGTCAGGATACTTTGGCCTGTATCGCAGCCAGAAAATAGTATATTCAAAATACAAGACAAGCTATATCAATAAATCAACTCACTAGCATTTGCACACTGCAACCAGGCATGATACCCCGGGTATTACTGCCTGGTCTTTTATTGTGTAAAGAGCTTTATCTCCCGCAGAAGCTTCATCTGCGAGAACCTCCCATAAAGTATCTGCTAATTTAATTGTGATTTTATTTTTGCCGGCATTGTAAGCCACGAACACCTTCTCTGCATCAGTATCAATAGTATACGCAACCACCCCATCAGGCATATCATCCATGAAATGAACGGATTTCTTAATCTCATCTATTGTGTCAAGGTAAAATGCTTTATGAGCCCTTCTTAGTGCTATAAGCCCCTTATAGTAGGCTTTAAGCTCTGAAAACTGCTCTGCCCTGTCATAATCTATTGCATTGACAGAAAGCGGACTACAATAGCTGTTCTCTACAGGAGCACCATCAGCTTCACTAATCTTTGTTCTCGCAAACTCCTCTCCATGCAGGAAAAACGGAATCCCCTGTGCTGTGAAAAGAATGGATGCTGCAAGCTTATTCATGCGGATGCGCATATCTTCGCTCTCATGTGAATTGGATATAATAAACCTGTCCCAGAGAGTATAGTTGTCATGACATGACAGATAGTTTATGGACTGCATAGGTGATTTGGCCCACTCTGCACAGATCACAGCCTTCTTTAGCTCTTCGCCTCTGTCTGTAGCTCCATTGACAAAGCCCAGCTCATCCATATAGAATACATGTCCCTTTACCACATCACGTATATCATCCGAAAACATGCCGATGCCCGGTATCTTTGGGGCATTTATTTTCATGCCACGCTCTGATTCAGGCAGAACACTTTCTCCACCTGTCCAGCCCTCTCCATACATTATTATATCAGGATTTATTTTTAAGAGAGCTTTTCTGGCTTCATTCAAGGTCTCGATATCAAGTACTCCCATCAGATCAAACCTGAAGCCATCTATGTGATACTCGCTTGCCCAGTAGCACAGCGAATCAATGATATATTTTCTGACCATAGGCTTCTCTGATGCTATTTCATTGCCACAGGCTGATGCATCGGAGTAATTTGTATCATCCAGCATGCGGTAGAAATAATTGCCCGCAGTCTTGTAAAAGCAGCTGTCATGAACATTGAAGGTATGATTGTAGACCACATCCATGATTACACCAAGCCCCGCCTCATGAATCGAGTGTACCATCTCCTTATACTCTCTTACTCTCACGGCTCCATTAAACGGATCTGTCGAGTAAGAGCCCTCCGGCACATTGTAATTGTACGGATCATAGCCCCAGTTATACTGCTCCTTTAAGGAATCACTCTCGTCAATGCTGGCAAAATCATACGACGGCATAAGCTGCAGATGTGTCACTCCCATATCCTTGAAATACGAAAGAGTTTTATCCTCAGTAAATGCCTTGAACTTACCGGGATATACCGAATGAGCAGATGCACCGGCAGACACATCCGCGATAGACACCTCGGTGATAACCATACTCATAGGATCAGCAAGCTTTGGCCTGTCCTCATTTGCAAATCCATCCGGATCAGTCTTAGAAAGGTCAATAACCATAGACCTGTGCCCATTGACACCGCAGGCTCTTGCATACGGATCATGCGAGCTGAATGTGCCATCTGAGGTGTGAACCTCATATGTATAATAAACACCATCCAGATTACCCTCTGCCGTAGCAGAAAAAATGCCGAAAAGCTCTCCCTCTGTGCGCATCATCTCAAGCCTGCCTGTCTCGGCCGAATCATTTCCTTTATCATAAAAAATAACAAAAACACTGTCCGCAACAGGCGAAAACAGTGTAAATGTTGTCTTTTCCTTTGAATAAATCGCTCCTAATTTCATAATAATATCCTTTTCGTTTATTTTCGTATACATTATAATAAAATTTACAATAACTGTAAATAGGGCAATTCAACCAATTTTCAAAGACTTTTTAGTCAATGTGCCATTTTTTCTTTTGCTGATGCGAAACAAGCTTAATGTACAGCGACTGTGGGATAAATCTGCCACAGGTTGTAGCAAGCTTCATCCTGAGAGTAGGCACAATGACAGTTTTTTTCTTCATCATGCAGTCTATGGCATAATTGGCGCAATACTCAGCGGAAATCCCCTTCAGTGCAAAGCGCACATTTGCCACATCATTGAATTCTGTATCAACCGGTCCCGGACACAGACAACCTACATACACATGGCTGTGGCTCTGGCGAAGCTCACATGCAACAGCCCTTGAAAGGCTTGCAACATATGCCTTAGAGGCATAATAGGCTGCCATGTACGGACCGGCAGGAATAAGACCTGCAGAGCTTGCCACATTTAAGATAAAGCCTCTGTCCTTTACCCTCATCTGCCTTAAAAGCTTTTTCGTCAGGAAATGTACAGCACGCACATTGACATCTATCATGCCCATTTCCTTAGCTATATCAGCCTCCTCAAACAAACCGCAGTCACCGTAGCCTGCGTTGTTTATAAATATTTCTACGTCTTTTTCCTCGAGATAGTCAGAAAGCCTCTGACACTCATCAAGCTGCATCAGATCCGCGGTAAATATATCACACCAAAGCCCCTTATGTGTAGCTGTAAGCTTATCAGAAAGAGCTGTAAGCCTCTCTCTTCTTCTGGCAACAAGAATCAGGTCATAGCCTTCTTTCGCAAGTCTTTTTGCAAGCTGCTCACCTATTCCTGAGCTTGCTCCTGTAATCACTGCATACATATATCAATACCTCTATTCTTCAATAATCAGCTCTCCGGCGCTTGCATCGAGCTCTACGCTTGTGTTGTCGTTCTTATACATCTCAAGCAGCAAAAGCCACAGCGTATGAATCTCGTATGTAAGAATATTGGATGCAGGCACTGAGTATGGAAGTAGTGTGCTGATATCAAAGTATCTGATACCAAGCGGCGGTAAAAAAACAAGGTTGGTTGTCTGTCTTTTATCACCGGCAGTATGAATCATCTCATATGTAATCATCACAAAATCACTGCCCTTATAAGTACACTCATATGACACGTAGCACTCATCAACAGTCCATGTGATACCATCCTCTGTCACTGTCGGCTTTACCGCCTCATCATTGTACTCTGTAGTCTTACAGGTCAGCTTCCATTTTAACTGTCCCTTCTTTGTCTCCTTTATCATATCGGTAAGTTCTTTAAGTAATTCATCTTCTCTTTTCATTTTGCACACCTTTACACGCCTGTTTCTATCATCAATGCTCATCTACTCTCACGCCATGTACCACAAACCTGTATGTCTCACCGCTTGTGGAGCATGTAGAAAGAGTTACAACCTTGTCATCCTTTGTCGGAACTATGCCTGTATCCTTCATGGACGAAGCGGCCATCCTCTGTACGAATTTGCCAAACGTCTCGTCAGGCTCAAAGCCCACGGTATACTCATCGCTGTCGTCACTTACCGTCTCATACGAGAAAATCCGGTACCTATACTTTTTGCCATCGACAAGAATCTGGAAATACTGATGGCTGTCATAATAATTCTCATCACGGTTATAGTACTTGAGCTTTCCAAACATGGACAGATTCTTCATATTGTGTCCGTAAATGATGGTATGACAGTCACCAAAATCAGTCTTGTTTGAGCCTTCAAGAAAGATGGAGCCTGCGGTGGCATGCTCTCGATTAAAAGTCTTTCTGAGGTAATAGCTGTTGTCGCCCGAATACATGACAGGGTAGCTGATATCCTCATTCTCAAAATAAATCCAGCCAACCACATCGGGGTTTTCGCTCCTTAGGCCGGCAAAATCAATGTCTATATCATCATACCACGGTGTATCAGCAGCTTCACTGTCATTGTCATCCGACTTCTTTGAATCATCCACAGTATACGCATCCTGCAGCTTCTCATATGTCTTATCCGAAGTTCTATAATCCCAAAATATCTTAAACAGATGATACCCCGAATAAGCCACCAGAGACAGACCAATTATCAGAACTATAAATCTAATTACTTTTTTAACCATTTGTTTTCTCCATTTTTTTATCAGTCAGTACCGTAATACTGGTAAAAATAATTAACATTACAATGAATACAAATTTACCCTGCGTGGTTCCTAAAAAAGAAGCCGGATAACCGAGCACCGGGATATCAAACACAGGCACACCGGCCACATCAGACCAGGCAACCGGCTCTGCATCATTCACCTGATTGGCATCACCCTTTGTAATGTAGGTTTTTTCATCTGCATTGATTTCAACCACCCTGTGAGTCACCAGCTCGCCATGTCTGTAAAAGGTAATGGCATCACCGGTCTTTATACCACCCGTATCTTCCTTTACATACAATAGACTGCCCTTCATGTATGAGGGCTCCATGCTGCCGCTTACAACTACCATCGGCTCGATATGAAACAGTTTAGGAACAAATATTACAGCAATAATTAAAACAAGAATTAATAAAATTACACTTGAAATAATATTAATAAATCTCTTCACGAAAACACCTCTATACAAGAAAAATCATTTATCACTCACAAAGCTGCTATAGCAGCTTACAGGCTCAATGTCAAAGTGTATCGTCATATTACAATGTGTATCACAGGTATGATTGAACCTATCGACAATCCGCTTCATGACATCGGCGGCGGTATCGCATGAGCATTTCGACAAAAGCACAATGTACTGTGAATCACTGTACTTTGCCGCCACATCCCCCACACGCAGGCACTTCCTAAGTGCCCTGTCAAGTGTGACCATAGAATCCTTTGTCTGGCTATTCTCCTTATCAGACGAGGTGTTAAACATTGGTGCTACAGTAATCAGAACAAGACTCTCCGGAACATTAGAGCGCGCACTCTTTCTGACCTCCAGATGATAAATCTCCTTGAATACAGGATACCCGCACATGAAAACACCCTCCATGCTCTCCTCGTTGATATCCTCCTTCACCTCATCTATATTGTAGCTTGAAACACCCTTAGTGACAGATAAAAGCTCCTCATACACCTTGTTGAGCATGACAGTCTTTCTAACACCAAGCTCATTGTCCATAATGGTCTTGGCAGTCTCATAAGTATCAAAAGCCATCTGTACCTTTTTGGTACGCATGCGTGCCACAATCAGATATGAGTATATCTGCTCATCAGAACGCTCATATACAATCGCCCTGGTGCACAGCTGCTCAAGCTTCTCATAGCGCCCTGTATCAATATACAGCTTTGCCAGCGCCTTTACTGTATTCACGTATCTTGAATGGTAAAATGCATTGAGTGTCATAAACCAGTGTGTATCTGTCCTATGAGGCAGAAAATCACCATTGTAAAGGGCTATGGCCTTCTCATAGCTTTCAATAGCGGTCTCCTTGCTCCTGCAAAATGCCATCTCCGCCTCATTTATATATCTGTCAAACTCTTCGACATCAATGGTTACTTCCACATCATCATTCCATTTGTACAAGCCGCCTCTAACAGAGACTATGCACTCCTCGTCAAAGGAGGCATCTCTTAGAGCCTTTCTGAGCCTGTATGCCAGATTCTTAAGGGCTCCTACCGGATTATCGGTTTCTTCCTCAACCTGCCATATAGCCTCTGAAATATCCTCTATACAGACACCCCTGTTTCTGTTCATCGCCAGATATACAAACAGCTTTTCAAGCTTCTCAGACCTCCATGCTCCTTCCTGGACAGAGGTTATGTCATTACCCACCGTAAAGCTGCCAAAAGTTTTTAATTTAATCATATAAATCTCCCCACGTCTGACATCAAACATTATTATATAGTCATAAACATATTAAGCTACTGAAATCCCAATAAAACGCAAAAATTAATTCCAGATTAAAATTTTCGCAAATCATCACTGCCGTCATCGACAGTGTTTTCTATTTTCATTATCTTAACAAAGTATGAGTAGTCATCATTTACCTTTACCTCACACCTGTCACCCACCTTGTGCCCGAATATAGCGGCACCAAGCGGTGACTCCTTGCTTATCAGATTCTTTAAGGAATTGCCCCTTACGGTTGTGACAATCTTGTATGTCTCAGTCTCATCATCATCCTCAAAATACACATCAACCGTATTGAACATACCCACCTCATCATCCTTTGACTCATCGGATATGACAACGGCCGTCTTAATCATCTTCTCAAGGTATCTGATACGGCTCTCGTTCTGGTTCTTAAACTGCTTGGCGGCCTTGTACTCGAAGTTCTCGCTCAAGTCACCCTGGGCTCTCGCCACCTTTACATCATCAAGAGCCTTCTTTCTGACAACGAGCTTTCTGTACTCTATCTCGTCCTCCATTTTCTTTATATCATTTGCTGTCAATTCATCATGCATGTCTTAAACCCTCTTCCTGCAAAATTGCGTCAAAATGTATTTAGAGAAGCCCTGCGATACCACAAAGCAGCACAATCGCACCAAGAACTATACGGTACCATCCAAACACAATAAAGTTGTGCTTCTTTATGTAGCCCATCAGGAATTTGATAACAATAAGTGAAACGACAAATGCCACAATCATCCCGATAATCAGAATAGCAGCCTCTTCCCCTGTAAAATGAAATCCAAATTTAACAAGCTTCAGAAGACTCGCACCAAACATAACCGGAATAGCAAGGAAAAATGTATACTCAGCGGCAACAGTCCTTGAAACACCAATTAAGAGAGCTCCGACAATAGTAGCGCCTGAACGTGATGTACCCGGAAAAACAGCTGCAATAAGTTGGAAAAATCCAATCATAAGCGCTGTCGTGTAGCTGATGTCGACAAGTGAATTAATCTTAGCCGGCTTGCCATTATGTCTGGTCTCAATCACAATAAAAGCGATACCAAAGAGTATAAGCATGATAGCTACTGTCTGGAAATTGTAAAACAGTCGCTCGAATACATCATCAAAAAGTATTCCTATAACAGCTGCCGGGATGGTTGAAACAAGAATGTGGAACCACAGCACAAAGATATCAGTCTTAATCCATGCACCTATACCGGTCTTTGCAAGAGGAGCTTTGTTATCCTTCCTGCCGAATGGCCAGATCTGGCTCCAGAATAAAATAACAACCGCCATAATGGCTCCAAGCTGGATAACAACCTCAAACATACTGTAAAAATCATCCGGGTTCTTTCCTATTCTAAGTGGTAAAATCTCATTCAGAAGAATCATGTGGCCGGTGCTGCTGATAGGCAGCCACTCTGTAATGCCCTCCACAATTCCAAATATAACAGACTTGATAATGTCAAAGATTTCCATAAATAAATTTCCTTCCTTTAAAATATTTTCTACAACCAATTTATTATATTATTTTTCCAATCACAAGTCCATGAAATTTAAGAAAAATTTAAATTAAATCTTTTCATATTAGAAAATTTTTTGTAAAATACTCATAGCAATTATGAAAAAGTGAAAGGACAAAGACAAAACATGAAGAAAAAAATCAGTATCATGCTTTGCATAGTACTCTTCGCACTGACAGGCTGCACCAACTCCGGTAGCACAATACGCTTTGGAGCAGCCGATGTTGGTGGAATGTACTATTCATTTGCAAATACATTTACGGAGCTTGCCAATGAACAGGGCTATGACTTTACCTGCAAGGTCCGTACCACAGCAGGCTCTAATGCCAATATAAGGCTTTTATCCGATGACTATATAGAGATAGGCATCGCACAGGCAGACCTGATAGCCGATGCCTACAAGACAAATGAAGATTTAAGGGCTATAGCAGGGCTTTACACCGAGACCTGTCAGCTTGTGGTCCGCGCTGATTCAGACATACAGACTCTTGACGACCTGTCAGGACACACTGTAAGCATCGGAGCTAAGGAATCCGGTACCGAGCGAAACGCCACACAGATTCTTGAATTCGCCGGTATGCCATCATCCCTTGTTGCCACCAAAAACCTGGACTATATCGAGGCCACAAAAGAGCTAAAAGCCGGTGATATAGATGCCTTCTTCTGCACTGCAGGACTCACCACCACTGTCATAGATGAGATCTCAAAGGAATGTGACATAAGGCTTATCCCGCTGACAGACACGGTGATAAGCAAGATGCTTGAAAGCAGCTCGGCCTACACAAGCGAGGTCATACCTGCCGGCACATACACAGGCCAGGCCGCAGATATAAGCACTATAGGTGTAAAATCCGTGCTAATCACAAAGGCTAATGTATCTGAGGATACAATTGAGCAGCTTACCTCACTCCTGTTTGAAAAGGAAAAGGAGCTCTCCTACTCCGACTCTCTTAAGCTTGAGCTGACGTATGACTTTGCAACAGGCGATATACCTATTCCATTTCACGATGGAGCGAAAAAGTATTATAGTTCCTGTGGATATAGTGTAAATTAATTTACGAATTAATTTTTGTATTCTAATACATTATATTGCCCAAAGAATAAAACAAATAAACATTGAAAGGTAACACATGAAAATACAACTTGACATGTACCAGACACTGGCCGCTGCCGTGCTTGTACTACTACTGGGAAACTATTTAAAAAAGAAAATATATTTTCTTCAGAAATTCTGTATTCCGGCACCTGTCATAGGTGGGCTGATTTTCGCCATCATGACATGCATATGCTATGTCACAGGAATCGCAGAATTTTCCTTTGATGACACACTGCGCGAGGTCTGCATGGTATTCTTCTTTACATCTGTAGGCTTCCAGGCAAATCTCAAGGTATTAAAAAGCGGAGGCAAATCGCTCATCGTATTTTTGGGACTTGTTATCACTCTTATCATATTGCAAAACCTAACCGCCGTGGGACTTGCAAAGCTCTTAAACTTAAATCCGCTAATCGGCATGTGCACCGGCTCTATTCCTATGGTAGGCGGACACGGCACCGCAGGAGCCTTTGGCCCGGTGTTAGAGGACTTGAACATAAAAGGCGCCACGACCATATGTACAGCTGCAGCTACCTTTGGTCTCATCTTTGGAAGCCTGATAGGCGGACCTCTTGGAAAAAGACTGATTGAAAAGCATAGCCTGCTTAATACAGCAGCAAACGAGGATGACAGCCTGCTGGTGGAGGATGAGAAAAAGCATGAGCGCCACACAAATATGTATGCTGATGCCGTATTCCAGCTCATCCTGGCAATAGGTGTCGGAACCATCTTTACAATGCTTCTCACAAAGACAGGGCTCACCTTCCCGATATATATAGGAGCGATGCTCGCAGCCGCACTCATGCGAAACATATGTGAATACACCGGAATCGCCACCATCCATATGGGAGAGATAAATGACCTGGGAGGTATAAGCCTCTCTCTATTCCTAGGCATGGCAATGATCACACTAAGGCTCTGGGAGCTTGCATCACTCGCTCTCCCGCTCGTCATACTGCTTGCAGCACAGGTGCTTCTCATAATCATATTCACGTATGTTATCGAGTTCAACATCATGGGACGCGACTACGATGCAGCCATACTTGTATCAGGTACCTGCGGCTTCGGAACCGGAGCCACCCCAAATGCCATGGCAAATATGCAGGCTGTCTGCGACCAATATGTGCCATCCATTAAGGCATATTTGCTCATACCGCTTGTAGGAAGCCTGTTTGCTGACTTTTTGAACAGCCTTGTAATCACATTCTTTATAAACCTACTGTAAAACAACCGGAGAAAAATATGTTTGAAAAACTGAAAAAAATATTCAAAAACAGAGAAGAAAAAGAAAAACATAATTACGATTTAACTTTTGACAACGTGGCAATTCCAGAGGTGCACGTAAAAAGCACCGAAAGCCACGAGGACACAAATAAAGAAAATGCACCTATCAGCTATGACAATGTTGCCATACCTGAGGTGCATATCAGAAACAAAAAAAATAAATAAACCTGATAAACTAAACTGTTTATTTGAACTATTTTGATACAGGCTGGTTAATTCCAGCCTTTTTCATTGCAATCTCAAATTCATGAATGCTGATTCCAAGCTCCTTAGCAGCAATATCAGGCTTTAGGTTACCACTATTAACCAATGAAAACAGTGTCAAGGCTCTGCCCTCTTCTCTACCCTCTTGCCTGCCTTCTTGTCTGCCTTCTTCTCTAATTCCGTTAACAAATGCCTGTTCATCATACTCTGTTATACACACATCTATCACCTCTGCTCTGTGCTTAGTGAGAAACTCACTTAAAATGTTATTGCTTATGCAATAAGTTACAGCTTTATCAACTGCCTGCTCCACTTCCATGCCATTAGACCGGTTCTTACGTATCTCCTCAATAAGCAGCATATATTCCTGCAATGGTCTGCAATTGTTTAAAAGCTCATCATTCATGCCATGGTTAATGTTTACCATGTTGGCTGTCCACTCAAAATCTCCGCTTGTATCCTCATGGATAAACGCATCTGACAGCTTAAGCTTCATAAATGCCGGCTGCTTTGATGTGCCATTGTACAACACCGTATATCTCGGTGTGGGAAGCTTCACCAGCGTCGAGCCATAGATATTGTAGGAATGCTCGACAATGTAGCGGTCATACATTTTGCTAAAGTACATCAAGCCACGAAGCGGCATGTTTGGATTGTAGGAGCTTTGCTGCTCCCATAGATGTAAATAACTATCCAGAAGAATCGATACATCATAAACCAGACTACTTATTTGAACTATTTTGATACAGGCTGGTTCATTCCAGCCTTTTTCATTGCAATCTCAAATTCATGAATGCTGATTCCAAGCTCCTTAGCAGCAATATCAGGCTCTAGGTTACCGCTATTCACCAATGAATACAGTGTCAGAGCCCTGCCCTCTTGCCTGCCTTCTTCTCTAATTCCGTTAACAAATGCCTGTTCATCATACTCTGTTATACACACATCTATCACCTCTGCTCTGTGCTTAGTGAGAAACTCACTTAAAATGTTATTGCTTATGCAATAAGTTACAGCTTTATCAACTGCCTGCTCCACTTCCATGCCATTAGACCGGTTCTTACGTATCTCCTCAATAAGCAGCATATATTCCTGCAATGGTCTGCAATTGTTTAAAAGCTCATCATTCATGCCATGGTTAATGTTTACCATGTTGGCTGTCCACTCAAAATCTCCGCTTGTATCCTCATGGATAAACGCATCTGACAGCTTAAGCTTCATAAACGCCGGCTGCTTCGATGTACCATTGTACAACACCGTATATCTCGGTGTTGGAAGCTTTACCAGCGTCGAACCATAGATATTGTAGGAATGCTCGACAATATAGCGGTCATACATTTTACTGAAATACATCAATCCCCTAAGCGGCATATTTGGATTGTAGGAGCTTTGTTGCTCCCATAGATGTAAATAACTATCCAGAAGAACTGATACATCATTTTTCATCTCGATATAAATCACGCTGTCAATTGTGTACAGCTTGATATCATTCACATCCGTATGCGTTGTATTGCATAAAGCATTATACAAAGATAATATGTTCTCCTTGTATTCTTCATTTCCAAATAAAAGACAGAACAATCTATCCTTATATTTTTTATTTAATTTCATATAGTACTCCTTTTGATAATTATATTCTTAATATCTAAGGAGAAATCGATGTCAACTTTATTATACTATTTACAGCTATAAATTGGCAAGTATAAATATTATCTCATATATGGATTGTATGGATGTATATAACAACAAAAGGAACCCGAAGGTTCCTTTTGCAAAGTAAATCATATAGTAATTGTAATTACTGAAGGAGTGAAAGAACACCCTGGTTAGACTGATTAGCCTGTGCAAGCATAGACTGTCCAGCCTGAGCAAGAATGTTATTCTTGCTGTAGTTAACCATCTCTTTAGCCATATCTGTATCACGGATACGAGACTCAGCTGATGTGGTATTCTCAACAACATTGTCAAGGTTATCAATTGTGTGCTCAAGACGATTCTGAACAGCACCAAGTGAAGATCTCTGGTCTGAAACCTTCTGCAATGCGTCAGAGATAGCGTCAATAGCATATGTTCCAGCAATTCCTGAATCATCATTTACATTAAGACCTTTGATTCCAAGGTATGAAGAATTCATTGTCTCAATACCAACAGTAATCTTATTTGTCATATCCGCGTCTGATCCAACATGAAGACTAAAAGAAAGCTTGTTGGCAACCTCAGCTGAACCTTTATTAATTTCGAAAGTAACACCATTGTCCTTATCATATGCAGGTGTTCCTGTAATTGTTACAGTACCATTTGTTACACCAACTTTATTCGCTGCTATAAGCTCATCTTTCATTAAGCTAACAGCTTTTTCAGCTGATATAATGGATGGATCGGCTTTGCTGACGCCATTGTCCATTTCGGCAGCAGTGTAACTAGCAGAAGCACCAGTTTTTGGTGTAGTTGTAACTTTATCGCCATTTGCGATTGTTAATGTTGTTCCTGCAGTTGATGTTTTATCTCCATCTAACACCCATCCGGCTGTAGTTACGTTCTGACCTCCAGGAGCAGCAGAATTTGCAGCTACATATGTATATGTCTTATCATTAACTGTAACCTTGTCACCAGCTGTAGTCAACTTACCTACTGCAGTTTGAACATCGTTAACTGCACTACCGATGGTATAATCTTTTCCACCGATTGTTACAGATTTACCTTCGTCAAGCGCACCAGCTGCAACCTTAAATGTTGCTTTTGTTGTTCCATCAGTTAGAACACCTTTAAGACCAGCATCATGTCCTTTCATATATTCCTGTTTTGTACCATCTCCACCCTTAAGAAGATATGTTTCATTGAATTTTGTTGTTTCAGCTACACGATCAATTTCAGTTGTAAGCTGTGAAATCTCATCCTGAATAGCACTTCTATCTGTAGTAGAGTTTGTACCATTAGCCGACTGTGTTGCTAGTTCATTCATTCTTTGAAGCATTGAGTGCACTTCAGTGAGAGCACCTTCAGCTGTCTGTACAGATGATACGCCATCCTCTGCGTTTGAAGAAGCTTTGTCTAGACCACGAATCTGCTTTCTCATCTTCTCTGAAATTGAAAGTCCTGCTGCATCATCTGCTGCACGGTTGATTCTGTATCCAGAAGAGAGCTTCTCTGTAGATTTAGCCTGCTGACCTGTTGTTACGTTAAGCATTCTGTTGGCATTTGCTGCCTGCATGTTGTGTTGTACTACCATAATATGTACCTCCATGTATTGTTATTTTGTTCCGGATAAAATCCATTTTATCCGGCATGTTATGAAATTTTCACTATGAGCATGTGCCTAGGTTCACATGTCCATGTATGGTGAAACACAATGGATAATGTGTTTCATTCCGTTTACACCATATATTTCGGCACAGATTTAAAATGCTTAACCCCTTTTTAGAAATTTTGTACTATTTTTTTTAAATTTATTTCTGTTTTCTTTTAAAACTAAGTGAAAATCCAGTGTTTTCGGTCATTTAGCTGTTGTTAAAAATTTTTAATATCGCCCAATCTATCCAAATTGCAATTCGTTTTTGTCGTAATATGGAACAAAAACCATAATATTTTACACAAAGGAGTTCGCAATGAATAAATCACAACCCATTAAAAACAAAGAGAAGCTTGATAGATTTAAAAATTTCTATATTGAAGAAGAATATAATCCCAGAAACTATATGTTTATATCATTAGGGCTAAATACTGCACTTCGAGTGTCGGATTTACTGAAATTCACATGGAATGATGTATATAATTTTGATAATGGCTGTTTTCGCACTCATGTTAAATTGACCGAGCAAAAAACCACTAAGCAATCTGTTATTTTTCTGAATTCAAGGATAATCAATTCTCTGAGATGGTACAAATCAAAAGCGCTAATTAAATTTTTACCTGACACATTTTTGTTCTCAAACGACAATAATCAGCATATATCCCGCTCAACGGCATACCGAATTGTGCATAATGCAGCTGTTTCCTGTGAAATTGAGGGTGTAATCAGTCCGCACTCCCTGCGAAAAACCTTTGGCTATTATGCATGGAAGCAAGGCACATCACCGGTTCTTTTGATGGACATATATCAGCATTCGTCATTTGAAATCACAAAACGATACTTGGGAATCGAGCAGGATGAACGCGATTCTGTGTTTAGGGATGTTGTCATCTAGTTGATGAAACACATTATCCATTGTGTTTCACCACATGTGGACATGTGAACCTAGGCACATGCTCATAGTGAAAATTTCATAACATGCCGGATAAAATGGATTTTATCCGGAACAAAATAACAATACATGGAGGTACATATTATGGTAGTACAACACAACATGCAGGCAGCAAATGCCAACAGAATGCTTAACGTAACAACAAGCGCACAGTCAAAGAGCACAGAGAAGCTTTCATCTGGTTATAAGATTAACCGTGCAGCTGATGATGCAGCCGGACTCTCTATTTCAGAAAAGATGAGAAAACAGATTAAAGGACTTGACAGAGCTTCAACAAATGCTCAGGATGGTGTTTCTGCAGTACAGACAGCAGAAGGTGCCCTCACAGAGGTTCACTCAATGCTTCAGCGTATGAATGAGCTTGCAGTTCAGTCAGCAAACGGAACAAACAGCAAAGATGACCGTGATGCAATTCAGTCTGAGGTCGATCAGCTTACAAAAGAAATTAATCGTGTTTCTGAAACAACTAAATTTAATGAAACTTATTTATTAAAAGGCTCAGATACACCAAACACAAATAGTACCGGTGTTGCAGCAAATGGCACTGTAGGTACTTATAAAGGAACAACAGTTACGGCTGGAAAGGAAAAAACAATTACATCCGGAGATATAGTTTCTTTAGGTAAAGTTGTATTAAAATCAAGTGATGCTACAGTTACCGATGCAACTAAGGCAAAGGATGATGCAGTAAATCTTTCTTCTGCAACTTTTACAGGTATAAATGGTACGGACAAAGTTACATACAAGTTAAATGATGGAACAGAACACTCTACAACTTTTGATGAGTTTAAAACAAACTTTGGAATTACAGGTTTGAAGGCTGGCACAGTTGATTTTTCACTCGCTGTTGGTAAAGACAAGGACACTGCTGCTGCAGATTCATATACTGATGATGCCTCTAAATTTACAAGTGATAACACAAAAATCAAATTAGCTAATGTAGCTCTTGGTGATGAAGTAAAAGCAAAAGCAACTGTATCATCAGATGGCACTATTACATTATCTGATACCGGAGTGGCAAGTCCATTAGAGTTTAATCTTCATGTTGGTTCAGAAAGTGCATCAAATAATAAAATTTCTGTTACTATTGAATCAATGAGTGCAGCTGGATTAGGAATCGAAGGACTTAAAGTTGATTCTGAAAAGAATGCAACTACATCAATTGACACTATTGATGCAGCTATTAAGAAAGTTTCATCTCAGCGTTCTTCACTTGGTGCAATTCAGAATCGTCTTGAGCACACTATCAGCAACCTCGACAACGTTGTTGAGAATACCACATCAGCTGAGTCTCGTATCCGTGATACAGATATGGCTAAAGAGATGGTTAACTACAGCAAGAACAACATTCTTGCTCAGGCAGGTCAGTCTATGCTTGCACAGGCTAATCAGTCTAACCAGGGTGTTCTCTCACTCTTACAGTAATCATCCACAATTACATGTTGTACAATATAAAAGAGCTCGCAAAGAGCTCTTTTATATTGCCTTATAACACTTCAATTATTGAATCAATCCATATCCCTTTTGCGCTTTCACAAAGCTTCTATCCTTCACCGCCAGTATAATCACAAAAATTACATCAAGTGTAAAAAAGAACTGAAATATGCCAGCAAATACAGACAGTACCTTTCCTTGTACTCCCTCGCTGCATGCCCTTACAATATAGGCAATTGAAAAAGGTGCCGCTCCTAACAACCCCAGCCAGCCAATAACTGATAGCACAATCGCAATGGTCGGGCCTACAAATATCATGATAACAACCGGTGTAAACATTAAAAGAAGTGCCACTATAATGCAAAACCCGCCCATTACATAAAATGGTATTAATGCATATTTGATAATACTTGTACAAATTAGAAGCTGTACTCTGCTTATTCTTTTCCCAAGAATAAGCACCACAGCCAGATTAATCAGTCCCAAAACAATCGGCATGACCATTATCCAGCCTGCATCAAAGCTTTCTGTTGATTCCTGCATATTGCATATTATCCAAAATAAAACCGGCATCATGTACATGCCCAGCACATATATAACAGGAACTAAGTAAACAGCTCGTGATACTTTATTTGATTCATTCATTAATAAACATCCTTTCTTTTATAAACATTCACATTCTAATCATTTAGCTCCTACAGCCTCTCTCCTGCCACCCTGCATCTCTTCCTGCAAAATGAGATGCCGTAAGCTAAAATATCGCACCTGCCCTCATCGCGGAGAGTCTCATCATACCTCTTCTGCTTTATCTGAGCCATCGCAGCATCGCAAGCTGCGTCAAGCCCCTTAAACTCCTTAGCATACTTTACCTCGATAACAATGCCCAAATCAGGATTCTCAGGCTTTATAAGTATATCACTAAAGCCATCACCTGACTCACGATTTGACCTGATAAGCCAGTCCGGATTGCTGCCACGAAGCAGACCCAAAAGCAGACCATGATAAAAGTTTTCCTTCATGTCATCAGGTGCCTTTGTATCGAGTATACTTATCATACGCCCCATCACAATATTGAGCTGTCTCGCAAGAATCGTCTCGTCTTTATCTAAAATTGCCTTTGATAAAAGCTTCATCGTATCATTGTCATTTGCGACAACCGCCTTAAACCATTCCTGAATCTGTAGCACAAATACCTCACGTACTTCTTTGTTGGGTATGACAAGCTTATAAGCGTAGCTTTCGCTATCCGCAAGCTTTACTTCCCCGACTTTGGTAAGGTAGCCTGTAGTAAAAAGCACACTCCATATATTGTCAATGCTGTTCTCAATCTCATCATAGGTCAGATCCTGGCGGATCACCTTTTCAATCGCCTCACCTGCAATCAGACGCTCAATCTCATCCTTTGTCGATGAATCAGCCCTATTGATAAGACGCCTCACCAAACTGTTCCCACTACTGTTTATCCAATATGTCTGAGGCTTTGCATCACTGTCGTCACGCAGATGATCTGCATGATTAATAACATCCCAAGGGCAGTAGACATCCGCCCTGCCGAAGTGATATCCGTCATACCACTCCTTTACCTCGTCAAAATGTGAATCCATTCCATAATCAGACAGCAGCTTTCTCACCTCTTCATCAGTAAAACCAAACTGCTCATCAAAACGCGAATCTGTAATCGACATTACCTTGAAATTGTTGAGCCCCGTAAATATGCTTTCCTTTGATATGCGAAGGCACCCTGTCAGCACCGCGAACTGTAAAAATTCATTAGTTTTTAGTGCCTGCCCGAAAAGACCTCTGATAAGCGAAACCATTTCATTATAATAACCATTCTGAAAGGCCTTATCAAGCGGTACATCATACTCATCTATGAGAATAACTGTCTTTTTTCCATAGTGCTTATACAATAGCTGCGAAAGAAGCTGTAAAGAAGATATGAGCTTTTCCTTGTCAAAAGCAAGCCTGCCATTTTTTATAATAGTAAGCCCTTTATATTGTTCCCGCTCAATCTGTGTAAGCTTATCACTGTCAGCCAAAAACGAAACTCTGTTTACCTCTTTTCCCATAATCCTGACAAATGCTTCAAAGGCTTCTTCATACGTTAATCCCTCCACACCCTTGAGTGAAAGAAAAATGACCGGATACTTTCCCATGTACTCATCACACAGCTCTTTATTACCTGAAATATGTAAGCCATCAAATAAAGCTTTATCTGTGCCAATGTCAAAAAAGCTCTTAAGCATGCTCATATTAAGAGTTTTTCCAAAGCGGCGCGGACGTGTAAAAAGTGTCACTTTACTCCAGTTTAATAAAAGCTGCTCAATAAGTCTTGTCTTATCCACATAATAAAAATGCGATTCCCGCAATTTTCTAAAATCATCAATTCCAACCGGTAACTTCAAAGAATTTGTCATAATAGCCTCCACAAAAATAATCCGCTATACTTAACTATAGTATAGCGGATTAACCGTCAAAATACAATCCATGATTATGGTACCTTATTCTGCCTTATTCTGCCTTCTCAACAGATATTATCTTTCCATCAAACGGGTCTACCTCTGAAATAGTTCCGGTATACTTTACAGTCACCTTATCTCCGCTTACGACATTCTCAAGTCCGTCCGGCTTCTCGTCGAAGGTAAAGCTGTATGGTGTATCCTTGTCATCAGTCACTACAAACATGAAGTCCTTTATGTCATCGATTGTTCCTGTAAGCTCCTTCTCTTCCTGTGAGCCCTTTTCATTTTCATCCTTGGTCTCAGCCTGCTTTGCATTTTCAGTACCAGCTGCCTTATCCTGCTTTGTATCGCTCCGTCCGCAGCCTGCAAACAATCCTGCGCAAAGCATAGCTCCTATTACAATTGTTATCAGTTTTTTCTTCATTATGATATACCTCTTTCTTTATTGATAAGCACTCCTATGAGTACGTTTTCTAAAGAGTACTCTCCTATCAGCCTAAAGTAAATAGAATACATAAAATATTAAAGAAATCTTACGAATTACTGCTTTTTTAAGCCTCTTGCCAGCCTTGCGGGATACCATTTTTCAAACCATCCTGTAAATATGCCCATCAATACAGGCATCAGATTATTTACGACAATAAGTGCGACTCCAACACCTGCCTTTTGTAGCAGAAATGTCCATACTGCTGTCAGCACGTATAATGCTCCCCATGCCACCGCAAGTATATAATTCGTCTTCATAAAAAGAGGATTTTTATGTGCGGCTTCACCGCCATAATTGTATTTCACATATGTTGCGCATAAAGGCTCCTTTGTCAGGCATGAAACCAGCCAGAACAGCCCAAACACCAGATATCCGATATCTGTTGATATGTCACCTGCTCCTGTCAGGCTTGCAATCGCAGAAAGTATAGCAACAGCAACAATTGAGAGCTGATCCCATATTACAAATTTATGTTTTCTCATAATAAAAGGTATAGCGGATGCCACCAAAAGAGCAATCACAGAACCCTTTTCAGTATTGACAGAAACTGCTATCCAAAACGTAATCCATGGTATGAGCATTGTCATCATGGATGGATTTTTCAGAACTGTCTCACTTTGTGATGTTTTTTCTGTTTCTTTTACTGCCGATGGGCTGGAAAAATATTTATCCCAGTTTACCATCAAGGAAAAATCACCTGTCACCGTATACATCTGCTTTCCCAATGCCTCTGCGCCACCTATCTCGCCTCGGGAAATAGCCGACCATACCGTAAAAGGCGTATCTATGCGTGTGGTCGCGGCAAGGCTTTGGTCAGTAAGCACCTCACTACCTTTATCATCAAGCTTTATTTGGTATGTATGCTTCAAATCGGTATAGCATATCTCAAGCACGCGTTCCTTTCCGTCATAGGTATCCTTATTGTATAATGCAGCCATCTGTCTGGTGAAAACAAGGTCATCTGCTTCCTTCTCTCCGGTTGTTTTGCTGATTCCCCAGCTGGCATCCGCCATACTTTCAAATACATCCCTTGGATATAAAAGAGTATGGAGCGCCGCTTCTGTTTTTTCAGATATTTTTCCTGTGATGGCATATTCTGCCCCGGCACTTTTTACCGTAGCCAGATATTCGTCAGTCCTCTTTGACAGCTCTTTTACACGAAACAGCTCACCCTGACCACAAAATATGGTTGTATAATGCCCTTTTCCAAGGAAATGGTCAAACATCCGAAGTACACTGTCATAATTTCCCTCTGCAGAATAAAAGCCACAGGTAGAGATTAGAACATGCCTTTTGCCTTCCATGTCATATCTGCAATCATGGCTGCCGCTTCCGTATCCGTCATCATTTGTACTCATAAACGGCAGGCTCATGGGAAGCTGCCTGTCAATCACGTTCTTTAGTATTCCCGGCACACTAAAATAGTACAGAGGAAACGACCACACAACAATATCCGCTTCAAGCATTTTCCCAATAACAATCTGCATATCGTCATTTATGCAGCACATCCCCGGTGTCTTCTGCCAGCATGCAAAGCAGCCCTTACACGCTCCTACATTCATTGAGGCTACATGCATTTCATCAATGGATATAGCTACATTTTTGCTCTTATATCCTTCTTTGAAGCCTTCTATAAAGCTGTTTGCAAGCCTTAACGAATTGCTTCGTTTGCCTTTTGGACTTCCGTTAATCAGAAGTATGTTCATGCTTTATGCCCTCCTGTAAGTATATATTTAATTTTAGTATAGCGGATTGACAGGCAAAAAACAATTAAAGTTTAGACTTAGAAACAATACCATAATTATACATTCAAAATACATTCAAATTCTTAAGTATGCCTTGTAATTATAGTACTATGATAGTAAAATAGAGCTATATTATTACGTCTCAGGAGAATTCATATGGGTTACGATGAAAAAATTTTTAAAGCAAAGGCGAATATCAAGGCCCGCAGATTATGGCTTGTTTTTGCTATTCTGCTGACTGCAAATTATGGTACCGACACCGCAAATGGCGCTTATTCTGTCAGTAATTATATCATTTTTGTTATTTTATGCTGGCTGCCTTTCGTGTGTGGTGACATACTTCTAAAAAGGAAGGGAAAGGATAATGATCATTACAGGCTAGCATTCGTCATCGGATATGGTATTTTTTACGTATTTCTTTTGTGTACGACAACCTCACCGATTGCATTCACCTACATACTTCCGATAATCAGCCTTATTGTAATATTTAAGGATGAGAAATTCATGATTTACTGCGCTGTTGCAAATATGCTGAGCCTTATAGCAAGTATTGCATTTCACATATTTGTGCTGGGTCAGAACACTGCTATAGATCATAAAAACTTTCAGCTTCAGATAGCATGTCTTTTGCTTTGCTACATAGGCTATATCATGTCGGTGCGCCACCTGACTGAGTCCGATGCGGCACTCACAGAGAGCATAAAGTCTGATTTAAACCGTGTTGTCACGACAGTTGAGCAGGTTAAAACTGCCAGCAACACTATAATGGACGGTATAACAGTGGTCCGTGAGCTTGCTTCTGAAAACAAGCATGGCTCAGATGTTGTCGTCGATGGGATGAATGAGCTTACCGGAAATAACAAGCAGCTTCAGTCCCACACTGCTTCTTCACAGGAAATGACTACCGATATAAGCGCGCAGGTTGAGAATGTTGCAGCCATGATAAATGCTATGGTTTCCCTGACAACTGAATCCGGCAGGCATGCCAAGGTCAGCTCTGAGGACCTTGAAGGGCTTGCCCAGACTACCAAAACCATGTCGGAGCTTTCTACAGAGGTTGAAAGCATCCTGACTACATTCAGAAATGAATTTGAGATGGTAAAAAACGAAACCGGAACAATTGATAGCATTTCAAACCAGACAAACCTCCTCGCTCTTAACGCTTCTATCGAGGCTGCGCGTGCAGGCGAAGCAGGTAAGGGCTTTGCTGTTGTTGCCGAACAGATCCGTACTCTGAGCACCGAGACGAGAAATTCATCCGGTCAGATCAGTGAGGCGCTCTCCCGTCTTGACGAAATTTCCGGAAAGATGACAGCATCCATCGAAGAAACACTCCGCCTCATCCAGCTCACTCTTGAAAAGGTAATGCAGACCGGTGAAAATGTTGAGAAAATCACAAAGGATTCCAATAAGCTCGGAAGCCATATCCGCGAAATAGACACCGCAATGCAGGAGGTTGAAGCATCTAACCAGCAGCTTGTCGACAATATGGACAAGGTATCTGGCATCGTTGGAACCATGACCTCATGTATCAGTGCTTCTGATGCTATAAGCCGCAAGATGCTCAGTAAATATGATGAAAGTGCAGCAAATATCAATAATATCGAGACTGTTATACAATCTCTCATGCACGAGCTCGGAGTTGGTGGATTTATGGGACTTGATGATATCCGCCCGGGTATGAAGGCCAAGGTTATTCTGACAGATGTACCTACCTGCAATGAGTTCCATTGTGAGGTAAAGGCTGTTGACGAAAATGGGCTTAAGCTTATATCAGGCGGCCTATCTGTAACCTCATCCAGACCTTGTAATCTGTATGTTACAGTTGGCAATGTAATGTACTGCTGGAAGGATCTCACAATTACAGATGACCTTATGATAACAGTCAATACGCAGCCTGAAATCTTGAACCGTAGGAAATACCCCCGCATGGATTTATCAAACAATTGCACTATCAAGCTTAAAGGAACAGACACCACATTTAAAGGCACACTTGACAATATAAGTGCAAACGGCTTTGCATTTTTGACAAAGGATCCTTATTTCGTGGATCATAAAGGAGCGAAGGTTACTATCTCGATAGAGGACTTTGCTCTTGCGGATCACTCAGTGTTGGATGGATATGTAATCCGCTGCTCAAATAATGACGGAACATATATCGTCGGCTGCCAGATGCCTGAGGATAATTATTATATCCAGACATATGTCGATGAACAGCTTCGTGCTCACTCATAAAAATAAAAGCTATGAAAGCCTTTAACCGGGCTCTCATAGCTTTTTTTATTGATAATCTTCTATATCCTATTATCTTCTATCTTCATGATGTTTTTCCTTCTCTGCATACATCCGGCTGTCTGCTATCTTTAGCAGGCTTTCAACCGTGTCAGCATCGGACGGATAAAGTGCATATCCACAGCTTACTCCTATTTTTATTTTACTACCATGTATGTTATATGGGTTGCATATAACTCTTTGAAGCCTCTCTATGCCCTCTAAGCAATTTTTTTCATCTGCATTGCCATCTATTATACATGCAAACTCATCGCCTCCAATACGGAATGCATAATCAGCTGTTCGTATGCTGTTTATAATGCGCTTTCCTACATTACAAAGGACCTCATCTCCGACCGGATGACCATATATATCATTGACCGGCTTGAAAAAATCAAGATCCATAAAAATCATTGCAAATGCTTTTCCTCTCTGGACTCTCATATTCATGATGGTATCAAAATATCTCTTATTATATAGCTCTGTAAGCACATCCGTGTTTGCCAGATCTGCCATCTTATGCTTTTCGCCTATATTCTGCGAGACAAGCAGATACTGCGTCAGTCTGCCATCCTCCCATCTTGCCGGAATAACGGTCATTGAAAGAAATAGCTTGCTGTTGTTCTCTGCACATTCAAATTTAAAATAATCATGCTCATTTTTAATTTTACTATAAATATTTTCAAGAGAAAGCAGCTCAGAGATTTTTTTATTTTCATCCTCTGAAAGCAGGGTGTATCTGTTTGATATAGTCTCCACCAGGTCACTGTAGCTGCCACGCTCAGGATAAAGCTTTCGCGCCAGTCTCTCATGATATTCGTACGTATCATTTTCAATATCACACAGTGCGTATCTGTCCACAATTCTTGCCAGACTGTTCAACAGCATATCAGAGATTTCCTTTTCATGAGATACTGCCATGACAGTGAGCTTCTCCTTCTGAAGCTTAAGCCTGGTATTCTTCATTACATACATACAAATAAGCAGTATTACGCAGATGAACATTATGCCTATAAGCAAAATTGTACTGTACTGCACCTGAAACATGAATGAGCTGACAGCCTTTGCTTCAACGATACCTACTATAGACCAGTCCTTTATTCCGGTAGGCTGATATGTCATATAATAATCTTTTTTATTGTATGAAAATGCAAAACAGCCATCACTGCCATCAGCTATATTGGTCTTTACATCGTAAAAATCATCTGTATCGTAATCTGTTGCATTATCACCTATGAAATTAATCAGATTATCAACCATATCATCAATCTCTGTCTTTGGTTCGATTGAAAGTATGACATTTCCTGCAGAATCAACAATATAACAATCACTTTGGTCTTTATAAGCCTTGTCTCCGAGCATCCTTTCCACGTCCGTATTATCATAGCTCACAGCAAGCCCCGTATATGAAATTCCATCCACAGTAATCCTATCAGACGGATATGCAAAAAGCACCTTTCTCACGCCCTTTGTAGATATATAGCTGGATATCACAGGCTCATTTGCCTTAAAAAGCTCATTGAATGCATCTTTTGCATTGTCAGCCACTCCGCTTCTGCCTTCTATGGTGATAAACTGATTCTGCTCATTAAACATGTAAAAATCACTGTAATGCCACGTTTCCTTTTCCCTGACAAAATCATTCCACTGCAGACCACTGTCGTTATTAAGTATTTTAGTCAAATAAACATTCCAGTCAGAAAGAACGTTCCAGTTGCGTTGCGCAAACATATTAAAGGTCTGGTTCACCTGACTGTATGAGGCTTTGACATTTGATGTACCCTCATTATATATCTGGCGGCTCATATATACATTGTAGCTATGAATGCTGAATATTATGATACCTAGCAATGCACAGGTTATCACAATTGTACGGATATTCTTCTTTTTTATAATCATAAATGTGTTCTCTCCATACCTTAGTACCTACATCGTATCTGTGCTTCGTTCTCTATTCATATCACATATACTTGTATTTCTGGTACTAATTATACAACATATAGTGCCTAAAATCTATACTCTCGGCGCGAAATGTAGTTTTTATGGTGTGAAATGCAGATTGGCAATAAAAAACAAGGGAAAGTATTAAATACTTTCCCTTGCATAAATTATATATAGACTTTTAAATTAGAACCTTCGTCTATTTTGCCTGCTCAGCGATAGCAGCCTGTGCTGCAGCAAGACGAGCGATTGGTACACGGAATGGTGAACATGAAACATAGTCAAGTCCAATCTTGTGGCAGAACTCAACTGATGAAGGATCTCCACCGTGCTCTCCACAGATACCAACGTGAAGGTTAGGATTAACTGGCTTTCCAAGCTTAATAGCTGTCTCCATTAATTTACCAACACCTGTCTGGTCAAGCTTAGCAAATGGATCGTTCTCGAAAATCTTGTTGTCATAGTAAGCGTTAAGGAACTTACCTGCATCATCACGAGAGAATCCGAATGTCATCTGTGTAAGGTCGTTTGTACCGAAGCAGAAGAAATCAGCCTCTGTAGCGATCTCATCAGCTGTAAGAGCAGCTCTTGGGATCTCGATCATTGTACCAACATGGTACTTGATGTCAGCATTTGCAGCAGCGATCTCAGCGTCAGCTGTCTCAACTACAATCTTCTTAACGAACTTAAGCTCTTTGATCTCACATACTAATGGGATCATGATCTCAGGCTCGATATCCCAGTCTGGATGAGCTTTCTTTACATTGATAGCTGCACGGATAACAGCCTTTGTCTGCATCTTAGCAATCTCAGGATATGTAACTGCAAGACGGCATCCTCTGTGACCCATCATTGGGTTGAACTCATGGAGTGACTCACAGATAGCTTTGATTTCCTCTACTGACTTATTCTTAGCCTTTGCAAGCTTCTCGATGTCAGCCTCCTCTGTAGGAACGAACTCATGAAGAGGTGGATCAAGGAAACGGATTGTTACTGGGCATCCCTCAAGAGCCTCGTATAATTTCTCGAAATCTCCCTGCTGATATGGAAGAATCTTGTTAAGAGCTGTCTCTCTCTCCTCTACTGTATCAGAGCAGATCATCTCACGGAATGCAGCGATTCTCTCTGGATCGAAGAACATATGCTCTGTACGGCAAAGTCCGATTCCCTCTGCACCAAGCTCACGAGCCTTCTTAGCATCTGCAGGAGTATCTGCATTTGTACGAACCTTAAGTCTTCTGAACTCATCAGCCCATGCCATAACACGTCCGAACTCACCAGCGATTGAAGCATCAACTGTTGGGATGATTCCAGCGTAGATGTTACCTGTTGTACCATCGATAGAAATCTCAGATCCCTCTGTGAATGTCTGTCCTGCAAGTGTGAACTTCTTGTTCTCCTCGTCCATATTGATATCACCACAACCAGATACACAGCATGTTCCCATACCACGTGCAACTACGGCTGCGTGAGATGTCATACCACCACGAACTGTAAGGATACCCTGAGCAGCCTTCATTCCTGTGATGTCCTCTGGAGATGTCTCAAGACGTACAAGTACGACTTTCTCTCCTCTTTCAGCCCATGCCTCAGCATCATCAGCTGTGAATACAACCTTACCACAAGCAGCTCCCGGAGATGCTCCAAGACCCTTTCCAAGTGGAGTTGCAGCCTTAAGTGCAGCAGCATCGAACTGTGGATGTAATAATGTATCAAGGTTACGAGGGTCGATCATTGCAACAGCCTCAGCTGGTGTCTTATGTCCCTCATCTACTAAATCGCAAGCGATCTTAAGAGCAGCTGGAGCTGTTCTCTTACCATTACGGCACTGAAGCATATAGAGCTTCTTGTTCTCAACTGTGAACTCCATATCCTGCATATCATGGTAGTGATTCTCAAGAGTCTCACAAACCTTAAGGAAATCAGCGTATGCCTCTGGGAACTCCTGCTCCATCTGAGCGATTGGCATTGGAGTACGAACACCGGCAACAACGTCCTCACCCTGTGCATTGATAAGGAACTCACCCATAAGCTTGTTCTCACCAGTTGCAGGATCACGTGTGAATGCAACACCTGTACCTGACTCGTTATTTAAGTTACCGAATACCATAGGCATTACGTTAACAGCTGTTCCCCATGAATAAGGGATATCGTTATCTCTTCTATAAACATTTGCACGTGGGTTGTCCCATGAACGGAATACAGCCTCGATAGCAAGCTTTAACTGCTCTACAGGATCTGAAGGGAAGTCTGTTCCTAACTGATTCTTGTACTCAGCCTTGAACTGCTCTGCTAACTCTTTAAGGTCAGCTGCTGTAAGGTCTACGTCAAATTTAACACCTCTGTCCTCTTTCATCTTGTCGATGAGCTGCTCGAAGTATTTCTTTCCTACCTCCATAACAACGTCTGAGAACATCTGGATGAAACGTCTGTATGAATCATATACGAAACGCTCGAATGCTGGATCTGGGTTACCAGCGATCATAGCTGCTACTACATCATCATTAAGACCAAGGTTAAGGATTGTATCCATCATACCCGGCATTGAAGCTCTGGCACCTGAACGAACAGATACAAGAAGAGGATTCTTAAGGTCGCCGAATTTCTTTCCGTTAACCTCTTCCATCCATTTTACACCTTCCATAGTCTGAGCCATAATCTCATCATTGATCTTACGTCCATCCTCGTAGTACTGTGTACAAGCCTCAGTAGTGATTGTGAAGCCCTGTGGTACAGGAAGTCCAATCTCTGTCATCTCAGCGAGGTTAGCACCCTTACCACCGAGAAGATTACGCATGGTCATGTTACCCTCTTTGAAGGTATATACCCACTTGTTTGCCATTTTGCAATTCCTCCTAAATTTTATTTCTGGTATGGTAAAAAAACCATCCATATACTTGATTAATGTGTGCACCTATGTAAGCGCACACATTAATAATACCATAATTTCAGCAAATATCAACTAATTTTTATTATCTTTTCCCTTATGTTTCATACTATTTTTTTGAACACGGACAGACTTAACATTCTTTACTATGACAAATATCATAATTGCAAGAATTGCAACTATCCCAAGCGCACCAATAGCCAGCGGAACGACCATTCCACTCTCACTGATCATGGTGGCAAGCGGTACCTGCTCATCTGCTATATCATGCTTATTGTCGTTTGCCGCCTGTGGTACCTGCTCATCTGCTATATCAGTATTTGGCTGTGCCTGCGGTGCCTGGATTCCATCCTGCGGATCATTCTGTCCGTCAGGCACTATTGTGTTTGCGGCATTTGCTCCATCTGCAGCTCCGTTATTTGCCGCTCCTGCTGCATTGGCTGCCCCGGCTGCATTTGCAGCTCCTGTGGCTGCCTGATTGCCGCCTGCCGCAGTATTGTCATTTGCTACATTTCCGGCAGCAGCCATGCTGGATGCTGCCCTTGAATACACAAAATTGAACACGTTCTCTGACGCATTTGACGACAGCTTGCCTGTCTGATTATAGCTGTCCGGAATATATCCATCTATATACAGATACGCTATAACAGGCTCATCACCCACATTACCATAATAGGTACGGCTTTCAGCAAGCTTATTGCCATCTGTATCCACATAGTTGACTGTATACTCAGCAAGCTCGCCCGGTATGCCATATGCTACAACATAGTCCTGATCTCCTGATACGAGAAAAGTCGACTGTGCAACCGTATTATTGTCACGGCCACTTAATCTGATTCCCTTTACATAGTACTTGCTGTTTTCATTAAGTGCCACACTGCCCTGTGCATCACAGCTGATGACATCTCCATATTCAAGACCTGTGACAATTATTTTGTCTCCTTTAGCAGAAACAGAAGCCGAAGCCTCATTGCCTGATGCCTTGCGCACCTGCACACCACCGTTTATGCTTCCCTGTCCTCCGGCCGAGAAGGAAACAGTGTATGTATATGAAAATGCCCTGACATCTTTTGTCTGTGAGAAAACACCGGTTATGACAACAAGAGCTGCAAGAAAATATTTAAGCAATCTTTTCATTTTGCTTAGCCCCCTTTCTGTCACTTACGAAAGCCAGTATCATCAAAATAATACCAATCACAAACACTACAGCTGACGCTATTGACCAGATATCTCCGGTCTTCACCTTGCTCGTTGTAGTTGTAAATGTAGGTGGATTTTGCGAAGTCGGATTTGAGTTGTCCTCCACCGCAAAGTTCATCATAAGCTTTGCAAGTGTATCCTGATATATATTGCCCTGACTCTCTCCGTCAAGTCCTACTAAAAGCTTCACACTGCCTCCCTCTCCAGGCTCTAATGTCTTTAAATAAAAGAACTTATCCAGAGAGTTTGTAGCCTCATTGAGTCCTTTTCCGGCTGTTGTCTCCTTCTCACCACCTACACTGGTGCTGCTGTATATAGTGTCCTCTTTTCCATCCGGTCCTACGAAAGTAAGAATATATGAGTATCCACCATTTTCAGCCACAGCCTGTGTATCCTCAAGACTCTTTAATACATCATTGGACATATACCATTTCGTCGAAATACTGCTGTTATTCTTTATATCAACGGAAAATGTGACAGAATCTCCCGGCTCCATCTGTGAGACAGAGGCTGCTATTTTATTTGAATCGAACGAACTGACCATCTCCTTGCCGGTAAACTCACATGAGCCGGCTGTAGTAGTATTTTCATCTGCAAATACAGTGCCTATCGAACCAAGGATAAACAACATGCATGATAATAATGCGATAAATTTTTTCATATTGTCCTCCTTTACTCTAAGCTAAGTGCCCCGTCATCTGATATATTTACATCAACACCCCACGCACTCTTAATTGCGTCCTTTGCATTGTGTGTCTGTACTGCATCAACAGTTGCCTCCAGCACAAATTGCGCACCATCATACTCATATGTTGTAGTGATGGTGGTAAGTCCGTTGCCATCAGTCTGTGATGTCCGGCCCACAATGGCTGCAATATCGCCGGATATACTGATTTTGTCTGTAAAATCAGTGGATGTCTGACCTTTTTTTAAAATTGAATTGTAGTAAAATACATTTCGCTCTGTAGTCTCAGCACTCTTATCCTCTGTCCAGCCATCGTTTGTAAAACCAATCTGTATCTTGGATGGATCAAGGTTTGAAAGCTTATCACCTGTCTCCTTGTCTGCCCAGTAATGCTGCACAGACACTCTCACATACTCATCTATCGAGCCGCTGTTTTTGACAGCAAGCTTCTCATCGTACTTTTTGTCGAGAATCAGTTTTTCATCTCCGGCATTCTTTAGCATATCTCCAAGCAGCACTCCTGTTGCCTCGCTCCAGTCATCATCCTTATGCTTATAATCACGCCAGCTCACATCATTGCCATTCTCAGTCAAAGTAACACCGATGGATTTGATGTCAATCTGAGCCAGATAATTATCACTCATATATGTAAGAGTCGCTTTTGTAGATCCAATCGTCGATGCTGCAAGCATTATCGCAGAGGATGCTACAAGTATAATTGGAAGTTTTCTCTTCATTACTCTTCGCCCTCCTCTTTATCATATTGTGCTGTCGCATCCCATTTTGCATCAGGTGCGACACACGGATTGCCATTCTCATCATATGTGACAGGGGTACACTCCTGAACCACAACTACATTGAAGCTGGTCTTTACCTTTTCACTAACTGTGATAGCAGCAACGATTGGCTCAGTTTTGCCACCAACCGGCACTACCTGACTGTAATACCAGTAGCCGTCATCTGAAAGGCTCCAGTTTGAGCCAGATGCCTGTATGTCAAACTGGCTTGCTGCAATTACCTTTACCCTGACAAAACAGTCTGCCTTTCCTGTATTCTCAATCTCAATAGTTTTCTTCCAGTCCTTAAACTTCTCCTTGACATCAGTTGTAGGACCGATATCTACTGAGATACCGCCCTTTGCCGTAGCATAGGTTGTAAAATATGCCAGTGTCGGTTTAACTGAAACACCACAGACAATGAGTGTTGCAGCAAAGGCTGCACATACAAGAATACGGTGATTTCTATTAAGTTTTTTACAAGACTCTGATAATTTTTTCATTAATTCTGCACCCATTCCCATCCGGTTCCGTCATACTCAAAATGGTTTACGACACCGGTACTATAAATCAATTTGTCGTTGTAATCGTTTGTGAAATCAACATCTGCGGTCTCACCGGCCACAATCTGTGTCTCTATGCTGTCTGAGGAGGTCACCTGATAACTGCCAGCGGCATATACCTCCTTTACTATCACCCTTGACCCTGCCGGAATATTGTCAATAACTACACTCTTAGCCCCTGTACTGTCAAATCTGATTGATGCAATATCTGAAAACACCACATTGCCATCCCTGTCATAGGCCTCAACATCAAATGCAAACACCGGCTCCCCGAGTGCTGTATTGTATGTCTTTAATGTTTTATTAATCTGTAGGCTTCCCATAAGCCCGGTCTGTTCAGGCTTCAGCTCGATATCGATATCATCATATATCCATGAATCCGAGCCGCTTCCTGTCATGGCAAACTCATTATTAGGAGCAGAAACCAGATACGGCACAAATGTGTATCCAAATCTTGCCGAATTAGCCGGCTTTGCGTACACCAGATACAGTCCCGTCTTAACATCTGTGACGGTTCCCTTTCCATTTGAGACATCTATCGTCTCATCTGCTGTCAAAGCCCCTTTGTCTGCAATGTCCGCAGCTGTCTTTGCCATCTTTTCCCAATCATCTGCGGTAGTTTTGCTGCTGATATCCGATATAGATTTAACCAGTTCATCAAACTGCTTCGTTGCAGTGTATGCATCGTTCTCATCTACATCTGCCACTCTGTAAAGCTCTACGGGAAAATCCACAGTATACAAATCCTCCCATGTATCAGGGATATCAACTGTTATAGAGCATTTCTTATCAATATCAATATGCGTCCTTGCAAAAATGCTTCCACATGGCAGAGAAAACAAGGTTATCGCTGCTATAGCTATACTGACAGCTCTTTTTAAACTATTGTGCATTTTTCCTCCTTCCTGATTCTATCTGAATCTATACAATATCGTTTTATTAAGTATCTTACAAATTATAATATACAAAACCAGAAACAGAATGCCAAGCACTATGGCTTCATGTAACGGCTGTACCTGCTTTACATCCTCGACAATAAGTCCCTGTGCATCATTTGCAATCCTGTGACCCCTGATAAGAAGCCTGTGTGAATTCACACCATACGGTGTACATGTGATAAGTGTACAGTAATCCTGCCCTTCCTCAATCTTTAAGTCATTAAGCTCATCAGGCAAAACAATCCTTATCTGATCAACCTCGTAGGTCAGTGTCTCGCCAAGCACATACAGCTTAAATGTGTCACCCTCCGCCATTTGGTCAATATCCGTAAATAGCTTAGATGACGTAAGTCCCCTGTGTCCTGAAACAGCACAATGTGTGCTTGCCCCGCCAACCGGAAGCGATGTGCCCTCGATATGGCCAACACCTATCTGAAGTATTGTATTATCTGTGCCGTGGTAAATCGGCAATGAGACATTAATGGACGGTATCTCAACATAGCCCATGACTCCTGTACCAGATACATCAAGTAGGCTTTCATACTCTGCTCTGTCCGAATCAGACATATCATATCTGTCCTGCTTGCTTAAAAGCTTTTCATTGTAAACCTCTGCCGCCTGTCTCATTTCTTCAAGCTTTTGTTCATCTGTATTGTCTACTGCATCGACATAGCTTGCGATTGCCCTTGACTGATGGAATGAATTCCAGTAATCACTCACCGTCGGATATAGCAGTAAGGACAGTCCTGCAAGAAACACTATGACAAACAAAATAGTTGATAATTTTCTTCTCATAGCACTCTCCTTACTGTTATCATTTGCATAATATAATTATGCCTATTGTAACTGCCACGAACCACTAAAGTGGCTCATGGCAGATATATTTTATCATAAAATGATATTATTTAACACGCTTCTTTGTTACAAGAACAATTCCGCCACCGACTACTAATATAGCACCGATTACATAAATTGCAACACGTCCGGCACCACCGGTTGCAGGAAGGACTGAGCCCTTAAAGTTCTGTACAGGTGTGCTTAAGCTGCCCTCAGCTTTATCAGCTTTAAGTGTAATATCACCGGTCACCTTATCTCCGCTTAATGACTTAAGCTCAGGAGCATCAGACTCAATTGAGTGGTCTGCCTTGATTGTGAATTCAATATCTTTTGCAGTGTTGTAGCTATCAGGAGTCTTTGTCTCCTTAAGTACGTAATCACCGTCATCAAGACCGCTGAATGTGAAGACATTATTCTTATCGCCGGAAATTACCGCTTTGATTTCTTTGTCCTCTGCTTCGCCTTTAATCTTTTTATAAAGAGTGAACTCTGCACCATCGAGTGCTTTATTGTTCTCATCTACCTTGTTGATTACAACCTTGTATGTAAATACGATTACTGTATCCTCCGGAGTCTCACCTTTGTCTCCATCACCACCATTGTTAGGGTTGTTAGAGAACTCAAGCTTTACCTTATTTGGGTTTCCTTTTGAACCGATAACAGCATTCTTATTGAGAGTTGCTTTGTACTCAACTACAATCGTCTCACCATTTTTAGCTTCAAATTTCTCTGCTAAAATATTGTCACATGTAAAAGTAAGCTTTTTGCCAGCTGCGTCATAATTTGTTTTAAAGAATTCTGTAACATCCTTATCACCTAATTTAACAGTAACAGTTCCTTTATTGAAATCAAGTCCCTGTGAAAGAGTATCATCAAATTTGAGGTAATATGACTTATATGACTCAACATTTGCAGGTAATGTTGCTGTAAGCTGGAATGGAACTACATCTCCGATATCATAATCGGCTGAATCCTGCCATTCTGTTGTATCACCTGTTGTGTCGTTTGTGTCTTTTACTTTCTTCTCAACAGAAGGTACATCTGTCTTTGGTGTGATTGTTGTATCAGCAACGATATTGAGGATATACTCAGTGTAAGCCTCGTCACCTGTTAAAGAGCTATCCTTATCCTTGATGAGATAGTAACCAGGCTCAAGTCCTGTAATCTCAGCTTTTGCATTGTCCTGTGTTACTGAAACAGAACCTGCTACTGTAGTGCTTAAAGCTGATGCAATTTTCTGTGCCTCTGCCTTAAGATCTGAAGAGTTTGTCTGCATTCCTGAAAGCTTCTCTACGTAAGCTTTTGCATCATTAGCAAGATCTGTCTTTTTGTCTGCCTTGATACCGGTACCCCAGTCAACGTTTGAAAGTGTTGTCTGTGATTTTGAAAGATCTCCCTTTAAAATCTGGTAAGCCTCATAAGTGTGGCCTGCCTTTGCCTCATTAACCGTGATGGTAAATGTTTTTTTGGCGCCTTCTCCCTCAGCAAATACTGTAACGCTCATTGCAAGTGTAAGTATCATTGCAAGAACTAAAGCAATGCTTCTTTTGATCGTTTTCATATTGCATTCTCCTTTTTATAATGTTTCATGTTTTTTATAGAAAAGTGTTATTACGGCTATTGCTATAAGCACAACTCCACTTAACATATACAACCATCTGTTACCGCTTCCACCTGTTTCCGGAAGCTCATACTCTATGAGTTTGTTTGTAATCTCAACAGTACCGGACTCTATTGCATTGGCGCTGCCCGGTGCAACGTTTGCATCGGTCTTTGACATTTGTGTACCATTTATATCCTTAAATATATATGAAACATCATAGCCTGACATACTGTTGTTCTGATTTATTCCAACCTCTGTCACATAATATTTATATGTGGTACCGGTCAGAATACCATTTTCATTTACATCCTGCAATGGCAGATTTTCAAATACATATGACCATTTACCTGCCGAATCAGCTGTCACCTCAACCGGACTGCCATACTTCTTATCATTATCAGCCGAATCCACCTGATGCAGCTGCAGAAAGATCTTTCCATCAGTCTTATCTAATGGATTATTCTTAGAATCAGTCCATTTTTTATCGACTGAGATGCTGGTGGTCGCAACTGCTACATCCTCATAATAGTACGGTGTATTTACCTTTGCCATATCACTTCCCTGTAATGAGCTGTTTTCGGCTACAACAGGATGTGCCGATTTATCTGCACTAAAATAGAAATACTCCTTATGTGGCTCTGTCGAGAGTATGTAACCATCCGGTGCCTTTGTCTCAACTATGTAATACTGTGTATTATACTCCAGATTGTCAGTACTCATACTGATATCAATTCTGCCGTTCTTATCGGTGGTATACTTACCTAACGGCGTATAAGAGCCATCCGGTGTGTATCCAAACAATTCAAACTCAGCGCCCTCAAGCTGCCTTCCATAATCATTCTTATCTACCTTATACAAGGTAAATGTATTGCTCTTAATTACTCCGGCAGATGATTTTGACTCTTTGTAAACTGTCCGGTTATCCTTTCTGTCTTCTCCCTTTTCGATGCCCTCAAGCTTTGCTGTATTGCTGACATCCATTATAATCGGACTGTGTTCACCAGGAGTACCAATAACCTGTGCATTGACCTGATAAGTATATGTCAGCATAATGGTTTTGCCATCAGGTACATCTGCATTTATGTTTCTATATGAATAAGCACTCCTTTCATAGGTGCCATCCTGTGTACTGTAATTCCACTTACATTCATCAATCGTTTCTCCCGGCTTATATGTTCCATCGTTTTGCTTAATAGCTTCTCTAAACTTAACTGTAGCCGGCATTAAATCAATATACCATAATGTCTGAATACCATTGCCATATGTGCGTGTCGTAAATTTAAGCACATCTGTCAGCTTTAATGTATCGCTATCAGGCAGATAGTCCTTGCCATCAGGGTTTATTATAACCGTATAACGCAGCCTGTGATTATCCTCATCCCACTTGTAGTTCTTGGAAATAACCTTATCCCCCTCAGTAGGATTATCACTGCCCGATTCGTCAGGCTTTGACATGGTCTGTGTCTGAGAAGCCGATCCGATTTCTTTATTTGTATTTGAAGATGCTGTGGCTGTATTCTTATAAGCCACTGTTTTACCGACTTCAAAATTCTCAAAATCATCTATCGTGCACTTGTATACTATATATATGTGAGAGTTCTCATTCCAGCCATGTATAGTTGTATTGGATTTATCAGGCTTTATAACCCTTGTAACCACAGTATTTGTGTTTTTATCCAGCGTAGTACCTGTTTGAATTCCATTTATAAACCAGTCGCTGCCTGATACCGTATATAGCGCACCTTCAAAGTCAGGATAAACAAAGCCCTCCTTATCAGCATGGGCTAACATTATCTTTACGCTCTGCAGTGTAACACCCTCCGGAAGCTTATCAGTGATGGTATACTCTGTTGCATCGGCATCCATAAGTACATCAACTCGCCATGTGAGTGTTCCATCGCTTTCTGTTGTTTTCAAATAAGTCTGACCTGTATGACCGTTTCCATCAGTCTTTACAATCTTTGATGTCGTATGGCTATAAGATGCAGATGCACTTGAATTTAAAGCTTCAAACTTATTCACATACTCAACTCTTCCACTCGGTGTCGTATCGGCCATTGTGCTGTATGTAAATACGACGGTCTTTTCACTGTTGCTTGTCGGATAATCCTTATTAAAGCTGACATTTACCGAGGTAAATCTGTAGTCATCAGATTCGGATACTTCATTAAATTTTGCTGTTTTTGAATTATTATTCTTATCCAGATATTTAACAGTAATGTCACCGATATATCCATCAAACTTTTCCTTAACCTGACTTACAAAATCATTCATCTGGGTATAAGTCATGTAATGATAATTATTCTGAGATTTGGATGACATTGTATCAGCAATGCCAAACGCCTTAGGAAATCCCGATGCCGGAATTGTAAATTTTGCTTCCCACTTTAAAGTATACAGCCCATTATCTGTCTTTTGAGCATCAACAAGCTTCTTTGTAATATTCTGCTTTGTTTTTGGAACATTTACACTTGAAGAGCTCTTATATGACTTATCATCCTTAGTGAGAATAGCATTATTATTAAATTTCTGGTCATCAAATGTCTGCAATGCCTCTGTATAGTATTTGACAGTATACTTATTGCAGTTCTTGTTACCATCTGTAGAATTAAATGTAACCGATGTCACCTTGCCACTGCTGTCTTTGTTAATTGTATATCCGTCACTAGGTGATATATCAATGCCTGTAATCTTATCAAACATATCATCTGTCAGGACAGCTCCCGCAATATCCTCACAGGTTTTATTTACTGTAACTGTCCAGATAATTTGGTTATTAGTCTTATCATATTTACCGGATTTTTGTATAAGGTTTTTGTAATACTTTACATAGCTGCTTGACGTATCTATGACAGTTTCTTTTGATTTTTGGTCTGTTGATTTACCGGTAACGAAATTAGTTGCCTGCCATGTAGCATTATTCCCCAAATCCCTAGCATTGGTCAGGTAATACCTATATGTAATAGAACAGTTCTCTCCTGCCTCTAATTTTGGAAGCTTTGCAGTAAGTGTTGCCTTTCCAGCATCTGCCGGGTCATTCTTTCCTGTCGCTGTTGCAGTATAACTGCTTTCAGCATCCTGACCGTTTTTCTTTATGCTGTAGGTAAATCCGGTAGTATCAACCCTCATACCATTGCCGTTAAATTCATCTGTGATTTCGATATCATCAGGTATACCTTTTTTAGAAGATACATCCACAGTAAACTCAACATAATAATTACCATTTTCATCAATAGCAATATTATTATTGTTTGTATTGCTCTTCTTTACAGAAATATCGTAGTTTAAGGAATCATTTCCGTTCCAGTGGACATTATTCTTGTCTACTGTTATGGTGACATCACCACCGATATAGATATCCACATCACCAGAATCATTGGTCTTGCCCTCACCAAAAGCTTCTGCCTTTGCCCAGCCCTTTATATCGCTGCTGTTACCCTCAATATAACCATCTGCAAACTTGATAAGAATTGCATATGTACCATCCTCATTCTTGATATATCTGTACTGAAACTGTTCCGTATCTCCGTTGTCATCACATTTTGTCTTCCAGTAATTGCACAGCTCATCCGGAATAGTCACCGATGGATCATAGACATAATAATAATTCTTAACAGTATTGCCATTGGCATCTACCGTATCATTCTTTCCGATTCCAAAGTCCAGCTGAACCTCAAGCTTGAACTTCTCGCCGTTCCAGTCCACCGGTTTGCCCTCACTTGACATTTTGGTATATGAGCCATTTGATTGCAGTTTTTGAAGATTAACATAGTTTTCTGTGACATTATCTATGGTAAAATCCTTCTGATTCTGATCTGCTGCTGATGCAGGTTGTATAAGTCTGTACGCAGTAATGCCCAGCACTATAACAGCCATCGATATAATAAATGTAGCAAGCTGTCTACGTCTTCTCACTCTTTTAAGACGTTCTTTGCCGAGACGTTCCATATCCTTATCCATTCTGCATCCTCCTTTCATAGAGTTATATATAATTCATTTTACTTAATCGTTATTCAACAGCTAATATATTACACCCTTTTGGTCACACAACGGTCACACGAGACTTTAAATCGGGATTTTCTACTTTTTTACCAAAATGTTCCAAATAACACTAGTCAATTTTGCCAATTTTAGACAACGGCCAGATGGCAAATGTGATTTTGCCGACCACCTGTTCCTCTGAGACACAGCCTATAGCTGTATTTCTCGAGTCAAGTGATACGCTTCTGTTATCGCCCATCACGAAAATTTTCGACTCCGGAACCTGATAAGGCAGCTCTATATTGCAGTCTCCTAAAGCTTTTTCCTTGAGATACGGCTCATCAATCGCAATATCGTTTACATAAACAGTTCCATCATCCGATATATTGACCCAGTCACCCGGCATCGCAATAACTCTTTTTACAAGTATCTTGTTATTGTAATAAAAAGCTATGACATCTCCTGTTTTAAAGTCATGCCCCTTTGATGCCATAAGCACCTGTCCCTCCTGTAACGTCGGTGACATAGATGTTCCGGTCACCTTCAAAATAGGAAGCCACAGGTTTGCGACCAATATTGCTGCCGCTGCCACTACCACAAGGGTTCCTATGGTATTGAAGAGTGTTGCTGCAAATTTGTTGTTATACTTCACTCTTCTCAGTTCCTGACGCAGCTCCTTTATGCCAAGTTCATCACTGTAACGGTCATAATCATCTGTCATGATACTGCGATAGCCCGACGTATCCTCACTATTCTCAGATTCTTTGTTTTCAGCTTCTTTATTCCCATATTCTATATTCCCAGCTCTGTTATCTTCTGAAGCTTTCTTTGATATTTCCTTCTCTATATGTACAGATATATCCTCAGGCTGGTTTTCTTTTTTAGTTTGCTGATATTCCTTTTCTATTTCAATATTTTTTTCTATATCAATGGTTATATCAGGTGCAGGTGTTACATATTTGACTGGAATTATTTCTTCTATTTTCTGTTCCTGTGATATATTTTCATCAACATTTTGGTTCTGCTTGTGTACCTGCGTTACTTTTTCAGATGACTTTTCAGGTGTTTGCATCATCTGTGCCAAAAGTAAATCAAGCTTATCCTCATTGGTAAGTGGTTTCTGTTCGACATCCTTCAGCTCCTCATCTTTGCTTAAATCCACTACATCAATATTATTTTTGCTTTCTGCAACAGCTGCAGTATTGTTATGATTAATCTCTGCAACTACCTTTTTATTGTATTCAGCATCTGTGTAGCTTTTTGTCGAATTTGTGAGGTTAGCTGATTTATTCTGCTTAATTTTCTTCTGTTCTCTTTTTTTTCTTAGCTCAATGTACTTTACGGCAACTCTTGCCAGAGCATATATTGCCTTTTTATATATTTTTTCTATCATTCTTCTGTCCAATTATCCATTTCATAACCACAAAATATTGCTTCTATATTATTTTCTTGTCAGATTATTTGAAGCCATTGATATTACAGCAGCAAATTTCTGGATTTCCTCTGTTGCTGACGTGAGTTTATTAATTGCAGCATTGATATCACCCGATGTCTTTACCTCACGCTCAAGTGTCTGAATATGTTTTTTTGTCTCGTCAAGCTCTTTTCTTAAGTGTTCAACCTCTTTACTTCTGTCTAAAAGCATCTCCAGCAGCTCACTTCTGCTCAGCTTCTTTAATTCTTTTGCTTCCATATTCACAACCTCCATATATCAAAACAACCAAAGAATAGCTTACTATATCTTTGGTTGCCCTTTATTATCTGTATTATATTACAAAATTAAAATTCAAATTTCTTTGCAAAATAAGCATCAAGCTCATCAATCGCGATACGCTCCTGCTCCATTGTGTCACGGTCACGTACTGTCACACAATGGTCTTCCTCTGAGTCGAAATCATATGTCACGCAGAATGGTGTTCCGATTTCATCCTGACGACGATATCTCTTTCCGATTGTTCCCCTGTCATCATACTCACAGTTGTATGTCTTTGACAGCTGTGCAAATACCTTCTCAGCGCTCTCATTGAGCTTCTTTGACAGCGGAAGCACTCCAATCTTTACAGGTGCAAGTGCAGGATGGAAATGGAATACTGTTCTTACATCCGGCTTCTCCGGTGTACCGATATCCTCCTCATCATAAGCTGCACAAAGGAAAGCGAGTACTACACGGTCAGCACCGAGTGATGGCTCGATAACGTATGGCAGATATTTCTCATTCTTCTGGTCATCAAAGTATGTGAGATCCTGTCCTGAAACTTCCTGATGACGTCCGAGGTCATAATCTGTACGATCCGCAATGCCCCAAAGCTCGCCCCATCCGAATGGGAATAAGAACTCGATATCTGTAGTTCCCTTTGAATAGAAGGCTAACTCAGCAGGATCATGATCACGCAGTCTCATCTCCTCTTCCTTGATTCCAAGGGAAATGAGCCAGTCACGGCAGAAGCCTCTCCAATACTTAAACCACTCAAGATCTGTTCCAGGCTCGCAGAAGAACTCAAGCTCCATCTGCTCGAACTCACGTGTTCTGAAGGTGAAGTTACCAGGTGTAATCTCGTTACGGAATGACTTACCAACCTGTCCGATACCGAATGGAATCTTTTTACGTGATGTACGCTGTACATTTTTAAAGTTTACAAAGATACCCTGTGCTGTCTCAGGACGAAGATATACTGTATTCTTAGCATCCTCTGTAACACCCTGGAAGGTCTTGAACATGAGGTTGAACTGTCTGATATCTGTGAAATTGTGCTTGCCGCATGACGGACATGGAACATTGTGCTCCTTGATGAAATCTACCATCTGCTCGTTTGTCCAGCCATCAACTGATGTCTCAAGCTCAATACCATTGTCCTGTGCAAAATCCTCGATGATTTTGTCTGCTCTGAATCGCTCATGGCACTCCTTACAATCCATAAGTGGATCTGAGAAGCCTCCGAGATGTCCTGATGCAACCCATGTCTGAGGATTCATAAGGATGGCACAGTCTACACCTACATTATAAGGATTCTCCTGGATAAATTTCTTCCACCATGCTCTTTTTACGTTGTTTTTAAGCTCTACGCCCAGGTTTCCATAATCCCATGTATTTGCAAGACCTCCGTAAATTTCTGAGCCCGGATATACAAATCCTCTTGCTTTTGCTACCTGTACGATTTTGTCCATGGTTTTTTCCATAATTCCTGTTTCCTCTCTATCTTATGATTTTTATTCTTATTTAAAATTAAATAACGATTTAACAATCCGAATTGTAATAGATTTTATGTATAGTTTATTTAAGTATTAATGCACTAATCTATTTATCAGTCTGCTTATATACTACTTATATATAACATATGTGACATATGACACCGGCACCGAATTATCCTCCTCGCTGTCAAAGTCGAATGTAACCTCGTTATCTTCCTTGACCGAGTTTAATATATCATCATCGCTGACACTGTCATCCGCTCCGTTTTCCGTTCCTTCCGTCGCATCGGATTTTACTGCTTCTGTGCCCTCTGTGACACTCTCTGTCCCTGTAGGCTGTGAGGCAAGCATGCTGTATTTGTCACCAATCGCAACTGTATTATCATCTACAAGCTTTACATTGTCGACAGATACATATAATATTTTGCCTTTCACATGCAGACTTGAACTGCCCTCATAAATAACTACCTTGTAGCCGTTTTCATCCAGAAACTCAGATGATTCACATTTCTTTGCCTTACCATCATCTATTGCAGCAAAATCAGTCTTGAAATCATATCCGGCTGCCAGAGCCTCTGCAATAGTCCCTGAAAAGAGCTTTGTCCCATTAAAATCAGTATATTCGTCAGTTGAAGCATAGCTCATGGTAAGTGATGCTTTCTTTTTCTCGACAGTCAGCTTTTTGAGCTTGACCGAACCGTCATTTTTCTTATTGTAATCGTCTATTGACTTGTCAACATAGCTTTGTAAGTCATCCTGCTTGTATGTAGCTGTATCAAAGTCCTCGACATCCGTAGATACTACACTGCCGTTTTTTGCAACAAACACCGTGCTATCCTTGGTATAATAATCAGTACCGCACCCGGCAAGCAAACCGCATGTCGCAATAACAGGCAACAGCATTGATAGCTTTTTATTCATAGCTGCCTCCTAAAATATAATCTATGCCATTATACCCTTTTGTATATATGATTTCAAGTATCATATTTAAAAGAGCAATTACAGTAATACTTATAGCTTAAACAACGATATACATGGTATCTATTAATTATTTCATGATTTAATTTCTTGCTTTAATTTATCAAAGGAAAGCTGCTGATTTAAAATCATGATGCACATAAATTGAAAGATATTCCTTCATTATGCTCCTCAGCTCCTCAAGCACATCATCTGACACTGCAAACCTGTATAGCTTTGTGATATCTGCTGAAACAATATACTGCATGGTATAGAGTGTATCACTTAGTATATGCCTGCCCTGCACCTGCGTGCCACAGTTATCGCAAAACACGCCTCCGCGTCTTGCCGAAAAGACATTAAGTCCTTCCCTTGAATGACAGTGTATACATGAAAACAGCGATGGCCCCTCGCCATTTATCGTAATAGCTTTAAGCTCAAAAACAGCCCTGACCAGCTCATTCTTATATGCCGGTGATTCAAGAGCCCTGAGTGATTGATAAAGGAGCTTTAACATATCCTTCTCGTCATTGTTCTCCTGACAAAAATATCCGCAGAACTCCAGAAAGTAAAACCCGGTGTATACTGCTTCCAAATCCTGTGTCAGCTCCCTGAAATAGTTGCTGATTGTGACCTTTGAAAGAGAATATGCGCTTTTACCCTCAAACAGCTCAAACTCACCAAACGAAAATGGATTGCTTCCTGCCATCAGCTGACTGTTCGGACGTCTTGCACCTCTTGCAAAGGCTGTGATTTTTCCCCGTTCCTTTGTGAGAATCGTTATTCTTTTGTCAAAATCCCCTACCGGCATGGCTGAAAGCACCATACCGGTCAATACTACACTCTGTGACATCTTGATCTTACTTTCAAAATACTATTCTTCCTCTTTATATCCAAAGTTCTTGATGAGGAAGTCGCTGTCTCTCCAGTCCTTCTTTACCTTGACCCATAGCTTTAAATTCACCTTACAGTCAAGCAGTCTTTCCATCTCATAACGCGCATTGGTGCCGATTTTTTTGAGCATACTGCCCTGCTTTCCTATAATGATCCCCTTATGGGAGTCGCGCTCGCAGACAATTGTGGCATCCATATCTATAATAGAACCGCTCTTTGTCTTTCTTGTTTTCATGCGGTCAATTCCTACGGCAATGCCATGCGGTACCTCATCATTTAGAGCATGCAGCGCTTTTTCCCTGATAATCTCAGCACAGATTGCACGCTCCGGCTGATCTGTGATGGTGTCCTCATCATAGAACTGCGGGCCATAAGGCAAATACTTAAATATAGAATTAATAACATCATCCGTATTCTGTCCTCTTAAGGCTGATGTAGGAATAATCTCTGCAAAGTCGTATACCTTGCGGTAGGTGTCTATATATTCAAGCACCTTTTCCTTTTCCACTGTATCTACCTTGTTGATAATCAATATAACAGGTGTATTGACCTTTTTGAGCTGCTCTATGATATGCTGCTCTCCTGCCCCGATAAAGTTGGTCGGTTCCACAAGCCACAGCACAACATCCACCTCATTTAATGTCTTTTCCGCCACATTGACCATATACTCGCCCAGCTTATTTTTGGCCTTGTGTATGCCCGGAGTATCAAGGAACACTATCTGTCCCTTTTCCATATCCGTGTATACTGTCTGGATGCGGTTTCTTGTGGTCTGAGGCTTGTTTGATGTGATGGCAATTTTCTGACCGATAAGCCTGTTCATCAGTGTTGACTTGCCCACGTTTGGTCTACCGATTATTGTAACAAAACCCGATTTGAAATTCTGTATCATTTTTCCTCCTATGTGAATCTGTATTTATATAAGCTTTTCAACATTCTCAAAGAGCCCTGCCGACTCTTTAATCATATTTTCATTGCCGATGACACATATACTGTCCTTCTTAAGTACTGCCTCTACAAGATCTGCAAGCCTTCTGATATCCTCAGGCTGTGCATTTAGTATCTCATTTCTCTCCTTTTGAATCTGCTCGTAGGTAATACCCTCGAGATATGCAGACAGTGATCTGCTACCCTTTGCTTCCGGATTCATAGGCGTATCAAGTGCACTGAAGGTACCGATAATATACTTTGTCATATCCCTCTCATCAGGTGAAAAGCTCTTTATATACTCAGGTATCCTGTCATAGACATCAAGTGTGTCTGACAGATTAGGGTCTCGATATGAGACAAAGTAGCTCTCTCCGCTTCTAAGGAATGTATTCATGCAGCCGTAAGCACCGCCCTTTACCCTGACATTTATCCAGAGATAATCATAGCTTAGGATGATACGCAGCAGTCTCAGCGCTCCGGTGTATTCATAGCCCTCGCAGATGAAATCACCTGTCTTTGCCACATACTGTATCTGTGATGCATCGATAAAAGCTTCCTTTGCTGTGTTAAAATGCACCTCTGCCTGATTGCCTATAGCACTCATTTTGTTAAATCCAGCTATAACTTTCTCCAATGATAGCTTTGCATTGCCATATGCTTCACTATTTCCGGTAAAGCTGATGAGCATTCTGTTTCTTGCAAACAGCTTTTTGGCTATTGCAGCAAGCTTATCTGACACACTCTCCGGTGACTCGAAAAGCTCCTTTTCTATACGGCATATAGAGCGGTAAAAAGCAATACCCTTTAGCTCGTCCTGATAAAGTGCATAGCGTGAGAAGCTCGACATGCTTCGCATAGCTGCAACCAGATGGCCTGAGCTGCTCAGGTTAGCCTGAAGCCTTGCCTTAATCTGTGCTACAATCTCGCCCAGTCTCTTTGTATCGGTAAAATCCGATGAAAGAAGCATCTGCTGCATAAGCTCAAGTGCCTTGTCAAGATTTTTCTCCAACACCTTAAGCTTCACCTCAAACTTAAACACGAAATTATTTCTATCCTTAATATCCGGGTGACTTGCAGTACCTGTGCTGATTCCGCCGGTATATATGTTGGTAGCATTGGCTAAATCGGTATAGCTGTACTTTTCGGTGCTCACCAGCCCGAGTGCGTTTGTGAAGAAGCCAAGATAGCCAAGCTCACTCTGGGCAAAATCACCTGCATCAAATAAAAATGATATATAATCAATGCCGTTTGACTCTATGTCATGACGCACAACCTTTACATCCAAAAGCTCATCCTCAATGTTTGAAAAAGGCATAGCATTCTTTTTCATATCCGCTCTTGTAAGCATCGGAAGCTTGCGCAGATCCTCGTCTGACGAAGGCTCCTCCTGGTATTTCTTTAAATGCTCTGTATCCTCAATCAGCTTTTTAATCTCTTCATCTGAAAGAGATGCCTTGTAATCGGAAAGCTCCTTTGCCAAAGCCTCCTCCCTCTCATTGCCAAGGCCACGCTTCGGCTTTACTGTGACAGATGAACCATGGGTATTGTCAAGCAGATACTCCTGTATAAGCTTTTCAAAATAATCCGTATCAACAGCCCTTCTAAGCTTGGCAAATGTATCAAGACACTCCAGATGTATAAAAGGCTTCATATCATCAAACAGCCAGCTGTCTAAGCAATTTAACCCAAAAAGAAGTCCCTTAGGGAACTGTCCGAAGTCAGCCTCCCTGAACTTAAACTCACTGCTGTTAATTCCCGCGAGCAACGCTTCTTTATTAATTCCTGTTTTAACAACCTCTTTAAGAGTGTTTTCTATAATGCTTTCAAACTCATCCGCCTGAGATGCATTTGCATTCTTTGCCACAAACGAGAACACCGGCTGCAGAATGCCTGCATCATATGAGCCATACACATCATCACCGATTCCCGCATCTATCAATGCCTGCTTAACAGGTGCTCCCGGTGAGCTGACAAGTGCATAGTCAAGCACATCAAAGGCCTGATATAGCATCTCATCAAGCGAATCCCCTACCACACGATTATAAGAAAGATACGTCTTATTCTCCTGTGAATCATCCATGGTAATCGAATACTGTGCCTCAACATTCTTTATTTCATCAAATGCAGGCTGTTTATTAATTTCTGAATTAACTTTTTTATAATCATACTGGCTCAGATATTCCTTATCCAGCCACTCAAGTCTCTCGACAACATCCATATCACCATACAGATAAATGTATGAATTGGACGGATGATAATACTTGTGATAGAAATCCAGATAGGCCTCATACGTAAGCTTAGGAATATACTCCGGATTGCCGCCTGAATCCTTGCTGTAGGTATTATCAGGAAACAGCGAGCGATAAATCTGGCTTGAAAGCACCTCGTCCGGTGATGAGTATGCTCCCTTCATCTCATTGTATACCACTCCGTTTATCTTAAGCTCGTCATCCTTGCCGGTAAGCTCGTAATGCCAGCCCTCCTGCTTGAAAATCTCCTCATACTTTGTGATATTCGGATTAAACACTGCATCCAGATACACATCCATGAGATTCTTAAAATCCTGATCATTACAGCTGGCAACAGGATAAACTGTCTTGTCAGGGTATGTCATAGCATTTAAAAATGTATTGAGCGAGCCCTTTGCCAGCTCAATAAAAGGATCCTTTACAGGGAACTTCTTTGAACCGCATAGTGTGGTATGCTCAATAATATGCGGTACACCCGTCTCATCCTCCGGCGGAGTCCTGAAGCCTATATAAAAGACCTTGTTATCATCATTATTTGATAAAATGGCAATCCTTGCACCACTTTTTTTGTGTCTCAGAATGAATCCATCCGACTGGACATCCTCCACTCTGTGCTCATCTAAAATCTCGTATTCAGCCAAATCGTGAATCGTCATCAATTATTCCTCCTAAAATGCGATGATGATAGTATACCACATTTTTACATATTATAGTTAAATTAAAAGTATATTTACCACAAAAAATCTGTTAAAGGCATATTTTACAACATCCGGCTTTCAAAACAAAGTTCTATGCCCCTGTCTGAATATTAACATCCACCTGTGGAAACGGAATTTGTATGCTATTTTTATCAAATGCTGTTTTAATTTCTTCTGTAAGCTGCCATTTTGTGTTCCAGTAATCCTCGTTCTTCACCCAGATTCTCGCACCGAGCTCTATTGCCGAATCCTGCAACTCACTCACAAACACATTGCTCGGCTCATCGCGAAGCATCGTATCTGCTGATGTGACAACAGATTCCAGCACACTCTTTGCAAATGCTAAATCTGTACTGTAGGATACTGTTACTCTCAAATCAAGCATCCTCTTATCCATCATAGATACATTTGTGATACACGAATCAGCAAGCTTTCCGTTTGGTATCATAACCATCTTGTTATCTATTGTCAAAAGCCTTGTATAAAACAGATTTATATCCTTTACAGTGCCCTCTGTACCACTTGAACCGTCAACTATGTAATCGCCCACGCCAAACGGCTTCATCAAAAGAATAAGCACTCCTCCTGCAAAATTTGACAGACTGCCCTGCAATGCCATACCTACAGTAAGTCCGGCAGAGCCAAGAACCGCTATAACAGAGCCGGTCGCCACTCCAAAGCCCGAAAGCAATGCCATGACAAGGATAAAATACAAAAAATATTTAATCACATTTGCCAGAAACGATGCCACTGCAGCGTCCATTCTGCTTCTATCAAATCCTTTTTTTATTATTTTTACGATTGATTTAATCACCTTAATACCAATAAGCAGTATCACAATCGCAACAACAAGCTGCACGAGAAAGCTTATAAGCGATGGCATATATTTCTCCAGATACGTCTTTACAATGCCCGGGTTTTCAATAACCTGCTGTACCTCGGTATTTGCAACCGGCACTGATACTTCACCAAGAATTTGTCTAATCATATAATCTCCTATATCTCTCTTATATCTCTTATATTTCTTATATATTTTCTATATTTGTTATTTCCTTATAACCCACTAAATCCCCCATATAAAATATGGGGGATCAGTATTTAAATCAAATATTAATTCACTATTTAATAACTCTCACTCTGAGCACTCCGTCAATGGCAGAAAGCTTCTCAACGGTAGAAGCATCAATAGCTGAATCAAGATCAAGAAGTGAATATGCATAGTCACCCTTGCCCTTGTTTGTCAGATCAGATACATTGATATCAGCCTCTGCAAGAGCTGTTGTAATCTGTCCAATCATACCCTTAACATTCTTGTGAAGGATTCCGACTCTGCCTGAAGCTGTGCATGCACCCATGCTGCAGTCAGGGAAGTTGACTGAGTGAACGATATTACCATTCTCTAAGTAATCTCTCAGCTCCTTGACAGCCATAACTGCACAATTGTCCTCTGACTCTGCTGTAGATGCTCCAAGATGAGGTGTTACGATGCAGCCCTTTGCTCCAACAGTTGTGTTGTTAGGGAAATCTGAAACATACTTCTTAACCTTTCCCTTGGCAAGTGCATCTACCATAGCCTCTTCGTCAACGAGAAGATCTCTGGCAAAATTTAATACGATAGCGGTTGGCTTCATCATTGCAATAGCATCAGCGTTTACCATCTTCTTTGTTGAATCAAGAAGAGGTACATGGATTGTGATGAAATCACAATTCTTGTAGATGTCCTCAACATTACTGATATGCTTAACGCTTCTTGAAAGGTTCCATGCGGCATTTACTGAGATGTATGGATCATATCCGTAAACATCCATGCCCATATGTACTGCAGCATTTGCAACAAGTACACCGATGGCTCCAAGTCCGATAACTCCGAGCTTCTTGCCTGAAATCTCTGTTCCTGCAAAGTTCTTTTTCTGCTTCTCGGCTGTCTTTGCAATATTCTCATCGTTCTGGTTTGCAAGACACCAGTCGATACCTCCAACGATATCTCTTGATGCATAAAGCATTCCGGCAAACACAAGCTCCTTAACACCGTTTGCATTGGCTCCCGGTGTATTGAATACAACGATTCCCTGCTCGGCACACTTATCAAGCGGAATATTGTTTACTCCTGCTCCTGCTCTTGCCACAGCAAGCACCTTGTCACCAAGCTCCATGTCATGCATAGCGGCACTTCTTACAAGTGCTGCATCTGCATCCTTAATATCATCAACCTTTTTATAATCGTCAGAGAACAGGTCAAGGCCTACTCCTGCGATTGGGTTTAAGCATGTGTAATTAAACATTATGCATTCTCCTCCTCAAACTTCTTCATAAACTCTACAAGCTTCTCAACGCCCTCTTTTGGCATAGCATTGTAGATAGATGCTCTCATTCCGCCAACTGTACGGTGTCCTTTAAGGTTTACAAATCCGGCTGCAGTTGCCTCCTTTACAAACTTGGCATCAAGCTCTGCATCTCCTGTTACAAACGGAACATTCATGAGTGATCTGTCCTCTTTTCTTACTGTTCCCTTAAAGAGCTTGCTCTGATCAAGGAAATCGTAGAGAATCTTGGCCTTCTCCTCATTTCTCTCCTTCATAACTGAAAGACCGCCCATCTTCTTGAGCCATTTGAATACCTTGCCACAGATATAGATGCCGTAGCATGGTGGTGTATTGTAAAGAGAATCATTATCGGCCTGAGTCTTCCACTTGAGCATAGTTGGTGTGCCCGGTAGACAATCATCTGTGATAAGGTCCTCTCTGATAATTGCTATAACTACTCCGGCAGGTCCTACATTCTTCTGTACTCCGCCATAGATAACAGCATATTTTGATACATCTACAGGCTCTGATAAGAAGCATGAAGATACATCAGCTACAAGGTTCTTTCCCTTTGTGTTTGGAAGCTTCTTGTACTTTGTTCCGTAGATAGTATTGTTCTCGCAAATATATACATAATCCATATCATCTGTGATTGGTAAATCTGAACAGTCAGGTATGTATGAGAAGGTCTCATCTGCAGACGAAGCAAGCTCTACGGCGTCTCCGTAAATCTTAGCCTCGGCAAACGCCTTTTTAGCCCACTGACCTGTGATAATGTATCCTGCTTTTTTATTTTTCATAAGGTTCATCGGTACCTCAGCGAAGAACTGTGAAGCACCACCCTGAAGGAAAAGTACCTTGTAATTGTCAGGTATATTCATAAGCTCGCGGAGATCTTTCTCGGCATCCTTGATGATGTCATCAAACCATTTAGATCTGTGGCTCATCTCCATAACCGACATTCCGCTTCCCTTATAATCCATCATCTCTGCTGCTGCCTCCTGCAATACCTCCTCAGGTAAAACTGCAGGTCCTGCTGAAAAATTGTAAACTCTACTCACTCTAATTTCCTCCTTGTGTCGCATTGTAGTCCTCTTCATCGAAAGACTCGTTGATAGGCTTGCCCGGTGCAACCATAGGCCATACCTTGTCATCTGAATCAATGATACAATCGATGACAAACGGTGTCTTGCTCTTTAAGGCATCTGCAAATGCTTTTTCAAATTCTTCCTGGGTCTTAACACGTCGTGCGGTAGCTCCCATTGCTTCTGAAAGCTTTACATAATCCACCCCATCATCGAGTACGGTTGCCGAGTAATGCTTCTCATAAAAAAGAGTCTGCCACTGGCGTACCATTCCAAGTACATGGTTGTTTATTATAACCTCGATAAGAGGAAGCTTTTCTCTTGAAGCTGTTGCAAGCTCGTTCATGTTCATTCTGAAGCATCCGTCACCTGCAATATTGACTACAGTCCTGTCTGGATTAGCTGTCTGGGCACCGATTGCAGCACCGAGACCGTATCCCATGGTACCAAGACCTCCTGATGTAAGAAGAGTTCTCGGCTTGCTGTATTTGTAATACTGGGCTGCCCACATCTGATGCTGACCGACCTCAGTAACCATTATAGCATTTCCTTTTGTCATTTCATAGATTTTTTCAATAACAAATGGTCCGCTAAGTCCCTCTTTGTGATATGTAAGAGGAAAAGTCTTTGCATATGCAAGCACATGCTCAACCCATGAATTGTGGTCAAGCCGCGTAAGCTTTTCGTTGATGCGTGTAAGTATTTCCTTCACATCGCCTATAACACTCGATGTAACACGGATATTTTTATTAATCTCTGCTGCGTCTACATCAAACTGCAATATCTTGGCCTGGTCTGCAAACTTTTTAGGGTTTCCAAGCACTCTGTCAGAAAAACGTGTGCCAATCGCAATCAAAAGGTCACACTCTGAAACTCCAAGGTTTGAGGTCTTTGTACCGTGCATGCCAAGCATGCCTGTGTAATTATCACTTGTGCCGTCATATGCACCCTTGCCCATAAGTGTATCGCAGACAGGTGCATTTACCTTGTCTACAAACTCCTTAAGCTCTTTGCTTGCTCCGGAGAGAACCACTCCGCCTCCAACAAATATATATGGCTTTTTGGATGCTTTTATGAGTTCAATTGCATTATCAATGTCACTGTCTGTAATTGTTTCTGTCTCACGCTCAGGAAGCTTAATTTCCTGCCTGGTGTACTCTACCAGATCTGCCGTAACATTCTTTGGAATATCCACAAGTACAGGACCCGGTCTGCCTTTTCTTGCTATATTGAAAGCTCTGCGTATTGTATCTGCAAGCTTCTCTACATCCTTTACAATAAAGCTGTATTTGGTTACAGGCGTTGTAATTCCAGCAATATCTATCTCCTGAAAGCTGTCCTTTCCAAGTAACGAGACTCCGACATTACATGTGATTGCGACGATTGGAATCGAATCCATGTATGCTGTCGAAATTCCTGTGACCAGATTTGTCGCACCCGGTCCGCTTGTAGCCAGACAGACGCCAACCTTTCCGGTGCTTCTCGCATAGCCGTCGGCCGCATGGCTTGCTCCCTGCTCATGTGAGGTCAGCACATGCTTAATCTCCGGATGCTTGTAGAGCTCGTCATAGACATTAAGGATGGCTCCTCCCGGATAACCGAATACTGTGTCAACACCCTGTTCTTTTAAGCATTCTATAATAACCTGTGATCCTGTTAACTGCATCTTGTATTCCTCTTTTTCTTATACGAATCCTTATACGAAAATACGTAAAAGCCTTATTCGCACTGAATTTTCTATCAAAATATATACTACGCGTTCTGCTCGCCCGGAAGTGCAAGGATGGCTCCTCTGTTACCTGATGTAACAAGCGATGCGTATCTCTTCAAATAGCCTGTTGTAACCTTCGGCTCCCTTGGCTGCCACTTTGCCTTACGCTCGGCAAGCACCTCGTCTGACACATCGAGCTCAAGCTTCATGTTTGGAATATCAATCTTTATGATATCTCCCTCTTCAACTAAGGCGATTGGTCCGCCTACTGCGGCCTCAGGCGAAACATGACCTATTGAAGCTCCTCTTGAAGCTCCTGAGAAACGTCCGTCTGTGATGAGTGCTACAGAGCTTCCAAGTCCCATTCCGGCAATAGCGGATGTAGGGTTAAGCATCTCTCTCATTCCAGGGCCGCCCTTTGGTCCCTCGTATCTGATGACAACCACATCACCCTCTACGATCTTGCCGCCCTTTATTGCTGCAATTGCATCCTCCTCGCAGTCAAATACTCTTGCCGGACCCTCATGAACCATCATCTCATCGACAACTGCTGAACGCTTTACTACAGAGCCGTCCGGAGCCAGGTTTCCTTTAAGAACTGCAAGTCCGCCGGTCTTTGAATATGGATTGTCTACCGGTCTGATGACCTCAGGGTCTCTATTTACTGCATTCTTTATATTCTCTCCAACTGTCTTTCCTGTAACAGTCATACAGTCTGTATTTAAAAGTCCGATATCAGCAAGCTCTTTCATGACAGCCCACACACCGCCGGCCTCGTTTAAGTCCTCCATATATGTAGGGCCTGCCGGAGCAAGGTGGCAGAGGTTTGGTGTCCTCTCACTGATTGGATTTGCAAAGCTGATATCAAAGTCAAAGCCTATCTCATGAGCGATAGCCGGAAGATGAAGCATAGAGTTTGTAGAACAGCCAAGTGCCATATCAACTGTGAGCGCGTTCATTATTGCATCCTTTGTGATGATATCTCTCGCCTTGATGCCCTTATTGTACATATCCATGACAGCCATTCCGGCATGCTTTGCAAGACGTATACGCTCTGAATATACAGCAGGGATTGTTCCGTTTCCGCGAAGTCCCATGCCGAGTGCCTCTGTAAGACAGTTCATGGAGTTGGCTGTGTACATTCCCGAGCATGAACCGCAGGTAGGACATACCTTGTTCTCATACTCGCATACATCATCCTCTGTCATAGTACCTGCAGCGTATGAGCCTACAGCCTCAAACATTGATGAAAGACTTCTCTTTCTGCCCTTTACGTGGCCTGCGAGCATTGGTCCGCCTGATACAAATACTGTAGGCAGATTAAGACGTGCAGCCGCCATCAGAAGTCCCGGCACGTTCTTGTCACAGTTTGGAACCATTACAAGTGCATCAAACTGATGAGCGATTGCCATACACTCTGTAGAATCAGCAATCAGATCTCTTGTGACAAGGGAATATTTCATACCTACATGTCCCATTGCAATACCATCGCACACTGCGATTGCAGGAAATACTACAGGAACTCCGCCTGCCTCTGCAACTCCAAGCTTTACAGCCTCAACGATTTTGTCTATATTCATATGGCCCGGAACAATCTCATTGAATGAGCTTACGATTCCGACCATAGGCTTTTTCATTTCCTCCGGTGTAAAACCAAGAGCATTAAATAAACTTCTTGCCGGTGCCTGCTGCATTCCGGCTCTTGCGTTATCACTTATCATATTTTATCTCCTTATTTATCTCCGACTATTTCTTTGAGTACTTCATCATTACTACTGTATACTCAACGATCTGCCTATCTATAACCTTTTAGCTGTCTATTATAAGTCATGCAGCTACACACGTTCTGCGATGAGATCCCCCATCTGTGCTGTGCCTACCTGTGTGATACCCTCTGTAGTCTCACCCGGCTGCGGCATGATGTCGATTGTCCTGTAGCCCTCCTTAAGCACCTGCTTTACAGCATCCTCGATTGCCTGTGCTTCCTTGTCCAGATCAAATGAATAGCGAAGCATCATGGCTGCTGAAAGGATTGTTGCGATAGGGTTTGCAATGCCCTTTCCTGCAATATCAGGAGCAGATCCGCCACTTGGCTCGTAAAGTCCGAACTTTGTATCGTTAAGGCTTGCTGATGAAAGCATACCAATTGAGCCTGTCACCATACTTGCTTCATCTGATAAAATATCGCCAAACATATTCTCTGTGAGGATAACATCAAACTGCTTAGGATCCTTTACAAGCTGCATTGCACAGTTATCAACAAGCATATGCTCGTATGTAACCTCCGGATAATCCTTTGCGACCTCCTCGACGATCTTTCTCCATAATCTGGAAGAATCAAGCACATTTGCCTTGTCTACGGATGTGACCTTTTTCCTTCTCTTCATGGCTATATCAAAGCCTCGCTTTGCGATTCTTCTGATTTCATTCTCATTGTATGTCAGTGTATCTGTGGCCGTAACAACTCCGTCCACCTCTTTTGTCTCTCTGGCTCCGAAGTAAAGACCTCCTGTAAGCTCACGCATAATCATCATATCAAAGCCGTCTCCGATGATATCAGCGCGGAGCGGACATGCTGCAGCAAGCTCCTTGTACAGGTATGCCGGTCTGAGATTTGCAAACAGATTGAGTGACTTTCTAAGCTTTAAAAGTCCTGCCTCCGGACGAAGCTCAGGGGCCAGCTTGTACCATGGTGATGTGGCTGTGTTGCCACCGATTGACCCCATCAGCACCGCATCTGAATCAAGGGCAGTTGCAATAGCCTCATCTGTAAGAGGAACACCTGTTGCATCAATTGAGCAGCCACCCATCAGGATGTCTGTATAGTTGAAGCTGTGTCCATACTTATCTGCTATCTTATCCAATACCTTCTTTGCCTCAGCGACTATCTCCGGTCCGATTCCGTCTCCGGAAATTACACCAACTTTATATTCCATAATTTCTTACCTCTTTTATATAAAAATACATATTCTTATATTAAAGCATTAAAGTAGTTATTTCAATATGTCAGGATATTTTACTTTTTCATGCAATTTATAACCGCAGCTTATAATAACTGCTTACTATAATAACAGTTTTTTATTATTATTGCAAGAGATGCGGATAATAAGAAAACCGCCACTTATGTGACGGCTTTACAAATCTGCATTATTTAGCTGAATCCTCTGCTTTCTCAAGGTCAGCGATAGCTGCCTTCTGCATAGGGATACGGCAGTTCTTGTTGTTACCAAACTCAACGATTACAGTATCGTCCTCGATATCGATAACTGTACCGTAAAATCCACTTGTTGTAAGAACTGTGTCTCCTGTTGCAACTTCATTGAGCATAAGCTCCTTTTTCTTCTGCTCCTTCTTCTGTGGACGGATCATAAGAAAATACATAACTGCGAAAAGTACTACTAACCAGACAATCATTCCAACTGTTCCTGCTGCCTGACCGTTTGCTAAAATTGATGTCATCAATTGTTCCTCCTAAATATTCTATAATTGATGTGTTTTAAGCACTATTACCATAATACACGTTAAACGTGCTAACGGCAAGGCTTTTTTATCATTTTCGAGATTTTTTATATTTGCCTTCTAGCTCTGCTCTCCCTGTGTCATTCCATAGAGCTTTTCAGCCTTGTATGAGGCAAAACGGCCTGCATCAAGTGAATCCCTTATCTCTTCCATCATGTTGTTGTAGAAATACAAATTATGGAGCACGCACAGTCTCATTCCGAGCATCTCCTTTGCCTTTAAAAGATGCCTGATATATGCACGCGAATATGTGCGGCAGGCAGGACAGTTACAGCCCTCCTCAATAGGGCGCATATCCTTCTGATACTTCTGGTTGAACAGATTCAGCTTGCCGTGATTCGTGTATACATGTCCGTGACGGCCGTTTCTGCTTGGGTATACACAGTCAAAGAAGTCGATTCCTCTCTCTACACCCTCAAGTATATTGGCAGGAGTTCCTACTCCCATCAGGTATGTAGGCTTATTCACAGGCAGATGAGGCACTGTTTCATCAAGAATATGGTACATCTCCTCATGGCTCTCTCCTACCGCCAGTCCGCCGACAGCATATCCATCCAGCTCAAGCTCAGAAATGCGCTTTGCATGGTCAATTCTTATATCATCATAAATAGCTCCCTGATTGATACCGAATAAAAGCTGCTCCTTGTTGATAGTATCCGGTAAACTGTTTAAGCGTGCCATCTCCTTTTTGCACCTCTCAAGCCAGCGCGCGGTCCTGTTTACAGAGTTTGTCACATACTGTCTGTCTGCAACGCTAGATGGGCACTCGTCAAATGCCATAGCTATCGTGGAGCCGAGGTTTGACTGTATCTGCATGCTCTCCTCAGGTCCCATAAAAATCTTTGCACCGTCAATATGCGAATTGAAGTACACGCCCTCCTCCTTTATTTTGCGAAGACCTGCCAGTGAAAACACCTGGAATCCGCCGGAATCTGTAAGGATTGGTCTGTCCCACACCATGAATTTGTGCAGTCCGCCAAGCTCTTTAATTATTTTGTCTCCGGTTCTTACGTGCAGGTGATATGTATTTGACAGCTCAACCTGACACTTTATCTCCTTTAAATCGTCCGTAGAGACAGCGCCCTTTATCGCACCTACTGTTCCTACATTCATAAATACAGGTGTCTGTATATCTCCATGCACAGTATGGAATGTACCTCTCTTGGCACGTCCCTCTTGTTTTAGTAACTCATATTTAGCCATATTTTCGTTTAATTCTCCTGTTTCTTTTACTTATCGCCATTGCCTACGATTTTTCTGATTAATATTCCGTTGGTCAGCAGTGTGTTATCTATGCAATGCCTCTCAAAAAGCACCTCGCCGTCCTTTGGCACCTCAATATCCTCATCAGAGCAGTTGACTATAACCTCCACATATGTATCCACCCAGCCCATCTTTCTGAACTGGATTACCCTCGGATTGTCAGCAAAATCGTCAGGGAAATGGAAGTTTCTGCCCTTTAAAAGCGGCTCACTCGCCCTTAAATGAATGAGCTTTGATACCATCTCAATGCGCTCCTTAAACCTGCCTGCCTCAATATCATCCCACGGCATACATCGTCTGCAGTCAGGGTCATAGCTGCCCGGCATGGCAATCTCAGTGCCGTAATATATACATGGGCTGCCCGGCATGGCAAAAAGCACTGCAAGCTGTGCAAAGTACTGGTCGAGATTCTTTGTATCAGAGCGAAGGCGCTTTGTATCATGTGAATCAAGCAGATTGAAAAGCACATCATTGGTCTGCTGCATGTAGTTGGTATAACATCTGTTTATAGTATACTCAAAATCCTGATTTGTCTGGCTCTTATCTATCCAGAAATCCTTTATGCTCTCTCCAAGCGGATAGTTCATAACCGCATCGAACTCATCTCCACGCAGCCACGGAAGAGCATTATGCCATATTTCTCCCAAAATGTAAATATCCGGATTGATTTCCTTAAGTCTTGCACGAAGCTCCTTGCAGAATCGGTGTGACACCTCATTTGCCACATCAAGGCGCAGTCCGTCTATATGATAATTTTCTACCCAGTTGGCGCAGATATCGATAAAGTATTTTCGCACCGCCGGATTATTTGTATTGAGCTTTGGCATATTGTCAAAAAATCCAAACGTATAAAACTGACCCTTTTTAGCCGCTCCATGCTTAAAGTCAAGAGGCCATTCATTGATCATAAACCAGTCATAATACTCTGAATCCGTTCCCTTTGCTAAAACATCCTGCCACGGTGCAAAATAATAGCCACAGTGGTTGAACACTCCGTCAAGCATTATTCTCATATCACGCTTATGGGCTTCTAGCACAAGCCTCTTAAAGGTCTCTTCATCTCCAAAGCGCGGGTCAATCTTTGCATAATCCGTTGTATCATACTTATGATTGCTCGGCGACTCGTTTATCGGTGTCAGGTAGATTCCGTTTATTCCAAGCTCCTTTAAGTAATCAAGCTTTTGAATGATTCCTGCGAGGTCTCCACCGAAGCACTCCTCATTTTTGACCTTTCCCCTGTTTCTCCACGGAACAACATAATCAGGATCTATCGAGTGGTCTCCATTGCAGAATCTATCCGGAAATATCTGATACCATATAGTGTCATTTACCCACTTCGGTGTGACCGGAATATCACACGGATTCATCCACGGGAATACAAAGCACTGGCGGCTTCTGCCCTCAAGTGCCATCTGCTCTGCACTCACGAAACCATCCTCAAAGTAAAACCATCTCTCATCCTCTGTGATGAGCTCAAAATAATATTTAAGTCTCTTGAATGGTGGCTTTACCGTGGTTGTCCACCATATCTGGTGCTTTAATTTCTTTTTAAATATTATCGGCTGCTTATCGCCATTCCAGGTCTCACCACCGCCTAAGATACCGGCTGCGAATGGGTCACCGAGTATGATATTTACTTTCTTCACATCATAACCCGTCTTTATATTTATGATTAATTCATCCTCATTTAAAGGATAGCAGTAGTTGTCGTATGCCTGGTGAAATACCCCGTTAAATTCCATGTTTTCTCCCTCTTTTGCTGTCTTATTGTAGTTGTTTATCATTGTGACGCTAAGGACGGCACGTAAGCCCGGCCACCGTGAGCGTCCACGCGCTGCATAATTATATACAAACATAGTTCGAAAGTTATCTAAATAAAATAATATCATAGTTTTCTTGACTATTCAACTTGGTATTACTTATAATATATCTATTATTATAACTATAGGAGCTTCCGTGAGAACAAGAAAGACCGTTGCTATTACCGTTCATCCTACCTAATAGTGTGTCCAGCAACGATTACAGCCCATTTAAAATTTCTTTTCGAAGCATGGGATGCAATCCCTCAATAATTTGCACTATGGCGCATCAGCTTTTTTTATTCTCTATGGTTCTAAATAGTTATGTACTATATAAAAAGGAGACCATCATGGCAGGTTCATCATACGGAAATATTTTTAAGGTAACAACATGGGGAGAATCACACGGAAAGGGCTTAGGGGTCGTTGTGGACGGCGTTCCTGCGGGGCTTGAGCTGTGTGAGGAGGATATTCAGATATTCTTAAACAGAAGAAAACCGGGACAGTCTAAGTTCACTACTCCACGCAAGGAGGATGATGCGGTTGAAATTCTCTCCGGTGTGTTTGAGGGAAAGACTACAGGTACACCTGTTTCTATGGTTGTGTGGAATAAAAATCAGAAATCAAAGGATTACAGTGAGATTGCTTCATACTATCGTCCGGGGCATGCTGACTTTTGCTTTGATGAGAAATACGGCTTCAGAGACTACAGAGGCGGAGGTCGTTCTTCGGGACGCGAGACAATAGGCCGTGTTGCAGCAGGTGCTATCGCTGTAAAGATGCTCTCAGGCCTTGGCATAAAATTTCTTACATACACCAGATCAATAGGTCCTATTACAATTAATGAAGTTAATTTTGATGCCCATGAGATTTACAACAATTCACTTTATATGCCTGATGCCGATGCAGCTCTAAAGGCTTCTGAATATCTGGAGGACTGCCTTAAATCACTCAATTCCTCAGGCGGTGTGTGTGAATGTGTCATCACAGGTCTTCCTGTCGGGCTCGGTGATCCTGTATTCGAGAAAATTGATGCCAATCTGGCAAAAGCTATTATGTCTATCGGAGCTGTAAAGGGCTTCGAAATAGGCGATGGCTTTGATGCAGCAAAGGCAACCGGACTTACAAACAATGATGCCTTTATTATGAGGGATGGCGCTGTTTCAAAAGAGACAAATCACTCCGGTGGTACTCTCGGCGGCATGACAGACGGCTCACCGCTTATTTTCAGAGCTGCCATAAAGCCTACTCCTTCAATCGCAGCTACACAACGCACTGTAAATAAATCCGGTGAAGATATAGAGATTTCCATCAAGGGACGTCATGACCCGATTATCGTGCCACGTGCTGTTGTTGTTGTTGAAGCTATGGCTGCAATTACTATTGCGGATGCACTGCTTATGAATATGGGAGCACGCATGGACCGCATCACAGATTTTTATAAAAAATTATAACTTTGTCCTATATTAAAAAGCATCTATTCGGTTTTTCCGGACAGATGCTTTTTTATCTATTTCATTGGAACAATCTGTAATGTTTTTCCTAATGAATTTAAAATATATTTTAGAATATATTTCCAAGAAGCAGCGGATTCAACAACATATACTGCGCATTAGTCACCCCAAAAGCCACAAGCGCCAGTGGCAGCACAATAAAAAGGACGCATGATATAATCACAGACATGCCGCTTCTTAAGTATTTAAACATTGCAAAAACAAACAGGCTGACCAGTAATCCCCCTGCAAAGCGCATCAGCATTATGATAAGTATATACTGCCCTACCGATATATTCTGCGAAACACGCCACAGATGCTCCATACTTGCCGCCGGAGCATTAAGCCCCTGCGTGCCATATGCCAAAAGCACATTACACAGCCGTACAATGTATACGAGTATAAATGCTGTGCCGGTGCCTAACAAGCCCAGTATGCATTTGATTTTTGTAAGCTGCTTCCGGCCATTGAAGGTAGTTCTTAAAAGATGCATTTCATGGTTTGCATAATCCGCTCCACATATACCGCAGGCTATTGCTATTAGGAGAATAACATACACAAACGCCTGTGCTGTATCACGGTTTTTGAAGTCTGTTCTGTCGGTAAGGATATCATAGCCCTTTTCAAAAAACAGCCAGCCCTCTTTTAACGTCTTAAGATAATCCACATGTGCTGTAAGCTTGTTGAATGCCTCCTGTCTGCTCAGTTCATCCTTGTACTTTATATTGATATAGCTTTCACTCTTCCCCTGCTCCATATCGTAAGCAATGTTATCTGACAGCCGGTCGTATTTTGCTCTTTCTTCATCCAGAAGCTCATTGGTTTTGGCAGTTAAAGGTCCATAATATTTGTCCATATATTCCTTGTAATACACCTCATCAATTGAGTCAAAGGAAAGCTTCTCTGCCGGATTCCACCATACCACAAAAAGAGCTGCCGCAATCAAAATAAGTAACACTTTTCCCGGAACAAGTGCCTTATAGCATTCGTGCAAAAATAATGATGTATGACAGCCTGTATTTTTACCGCAGGCAAAGCCGGGCAATATAAGCTGCTTTTTTTCATGCACCGAATTGAGATAATTTGTAACCGCAAAAATACATACTGCTATACACACAAGCCAGAACAAGCCATACAATACCCCGGTATTAAGCGGATATCCAAACAGATTGATATTAACATAATCAGAAAAAAGTCTGCCTGTCCTGACTCCATACATGATATTTATGTACTTAAGGAAGGCCAGGAAGCTGGTTCCTGATATTGTTGTGTAGCAGATAGCCTCAATAACCACGGTCACTGCAGAAGCAACGAACACAAATATAATATTGTCAAGCGCTGCGCATATCAGCATAAAAAACAAGCCAAGCAATATAAAGCTTATTATTTTCACAGGAAAATAGCATGCCAGAAATTGTCCTATACTAAACTTAAACGGACTGCCATAGTACAGATAAACACTTTGAAGCGGACTTTTCAGATTTATCGGATTGTAAAAACACATGCTTATGACTGCATTGATTCCATACAACAGCAAGGTGATAAGAATGACCGCTATAATCATCACAAATGACTTTGACGCCATAAGCTGCCTTCTGCCCCTTGCAGTTGTTCTAAGCAATGCAAGCTGGTTCTCGCTTTTTTCATAAAACACAAGATTGAGCGCAATGATAAAAAGCATAATCACAGCCACATAGTCGGTAAGCTCATTGTCTGTAATATTCAAAAGTCCCGATGCATCCATAACCTCAGGCACTGTACCTTCAAGCTTACTGTAGACTCTGCTCGTTTTAGCAGCATTTTTCTCTGCGAAGCCTCCATTGCCGGAAAACTTATTCATAATTGAAATTTCATCAGCCTTTTCATTGACAGAGTCCAGATACTCATCATAAGACAGACACGCCCCGACTTCCTTGTATACTCTATCGCACAGACTAATCCTGCCATAAGTTTCTGCCGTCATCTGCCTTTGTTCAATTTCCGGCAAAACATCATCACGGCTGTAATTGCTTATTTCGCCATACAGCGCACTGTAATCCTTACCTGTATACCCATCATCATTTACGGTATTCATGGTATACAGTCCAAGAACAGGATTCAGAACAAGCAAAAACAAAAGAATAAGCACTGTTCTTTTAGTCAATAGTTTACATATTTCGTTTTTTACTATATCCATTTTCAGTCCCCATTAAGATACAAATACAAGTCCTCAAGATTTGGCCGCACAGCCTCCTTCTGCCATCTGCCATCATACGAATCGGCAATAATGCGGGCTATGACACCGTCTGCATCCCTTGAAATATTGCTCACCTTGTATCCGGTGTTCACCTCATCTATCTCATTATCCGATAAAAAAATATTCCATACCTTTCCATCCAGCTCCTTAAGCAGCTTAGACGGAGAACCACTCCTTATTATTTTACCGTTGCTTAACATAACTATCTCTTTGGCGATAAACTCTACATCCGTAACCACATGAGTCGCAATAATAACAATCTTGTCCTTTGCAACCTCTGATATCAGATTGCGGATTCTGATTCTCTCCTTTGGGTCAAGCCCCGCCGTCGGCTCATCCAGTATAAGTATGCCGGGATTGCCTATGAGTGCCTGTGCTATCAGTGCTCTCTGCTTCATTCCGCCCGAAAAAGCTCCAAGCTTTTTTCCAAGGACATCATCAAGCTTTACCATGCGCACATAGTGATCTATATCTTCCCCGGCTTCACTCTTTTTTAACCCTTTCAGGGATGCCATAAAGTAAAGAAAACGCCTAAGACTAAGCTCCGGATATATATTCTGCTGCTGCGGCATATATCCGAGAAGCATCCTGTATTCACTTCCAAGCTCGTCTATGCCCCTTCCGTCAAGCAGCACACGGCCTTTTGATGGAGTCAGATTGTCAGAAATGAGATTCATCATAGTTGATTTACCGGCTCCATTCGGTCCCAAAAGCCCATATATGCCGGGTGTAAATGAAAAAGACACATCATCCAGCGCAGTTTTATCCTTATAAACTTTTGTAAGCCCCTCCAATTCAAGTGTCATTTTCTGTATTCCTCCCACTGACTTCTCACACTTTCAAGATAGCTGTCTATTCCATCTACTGTAAGCCTTTGTACGGCACCGTCTAAAGTATCATCTACAGTGGCACCATGCAGTCCTGTCATGAAATCATCTAAATCTGTTGAAATACTGCCCATATTCTTAGTATCCGGTTCGAAGCCGATAAACGGAGACAATGTGGCATTGTCATAAAAGTCAAAAAACTCCTTCTTACGATTGTCCACATATTTCTCGTTCTTTGTCGGATAAACATTCACGAAAAGATTAAGACTAAGCTTCGTCAGATAGTCATCATCCAGACTGCCTCCATCACAAGCTTCTGCAATGCCATCTTTTAGCTTATAATCCTTATCTTTTTCACCGTACAAAAGGATATTGCCATACTTTTCATTTCCATATAACAGACTAAGGAAATCCATCGCAGCAGAAGCATCCTTTGCTTTCTTTGCTACACCGATGGAGCCGTTTATCCTTGATGAAAGGTAAGTCTTTACTTCCTTTACCGTGATATTGTCCTTTTTGAAATTTTCATCCACGCTACCGACACATAAAGCAGCCGCAAAATTGCCTGCCTTGATATTTTTTAATATCTGAGCATCATTCAGCCCCGGATTGTTGAGATATGTTATCTCATTTGTCAAATCATCAGACATATAGCCGTCTTTCTTCATCCGGTCAAGCACCCTCAGATACCCGGTAAATTTCTGTGACTCTAAAGGATTTCCAACAGACATAGTATCATAGTCGAAGCAGAGCCCGTTTCTTATCTCACAGCCAAGCATATCATCAAATTTATATCCGTTTATGAGATACTCGAACCTCGGAGTATCACTTTTATCCCATTTAACACCCTGAAGTATCTGATATATTCCGTCTATGCTGCCATCCCATGCACTTATCGCATCGTCAGAAACGTAATCCCTGTTGAAGGCTGCATAAACGCCCTCATCACTTGCAAGTGCTGACGGAATCGAATAAATATGCTTATCGCATTTAACCATCTCCCAAAGATTCTTTGGAAAAGCCTCATAAAGTGTTTTTCCTTTATCGCCCGATAAGATATCATCAAGATTCAGGACCAGATCCGAGCGTACCAGATCATACACCGGATTATTTCCGGCAGCATCACCGAAACCCAGGAATGCTATATCTGTTTTACCGTTTTCCAAGGCTCCCTCAACAGCCTGTCCGTAATTGTCATAGGACAAGGTTTTGATTTCGAGCTCATAATCATGTCCGTCCGCAGCAAGTGCATCGTTGAACTTCTTTAGATTATTCTTATCAATCTTACAAATATCAGGTACAGCAAACGTTATAACCTGCGCATCTGAATTTCCTGTACTCTCTGATTCTTCTTTGTCAGCTTTATCCGATTTTTTTGTTTTATCAGCCGACTCTGTCCGGCCTTCGCTGACTGCTCCGGTTTTATCCGTTTTTCTGTTAAGACAGACTGCCGCCACTGCTATAACAACAATGACTGCTACTACAACTGCTATTAAAACACCCTTTTTCTTATTCTTCATTATAGCACCTCAATTTTCTCGGATTAAAATTGCCTTTATTCAGATTATCAAGACTTATAACTCCAAGTGAAAATTCGCCTTCATCATCAGTATAGTTGACATATACCGACTGACCGCATATGTTTTCAATACCAAATGCCTTTTCAGTAGACAGCTTCATCAGTTCTTCACTCTTATCATCCTTCAAGCGGTAATATGTCACTTCATCACTGTTTTCTTCAGAAAGGGCATAATATAGAAAATCTCCGCTCTTTTTTAATGGTCCATATTGTGTTTTTCCATCCGCATCTATCGGAAGCTGTCTTGTCTGTCTGCTTTCGGTGTCAAACACAAAATATCCATCCTTTGACGAATAATAACCATCGCCATCTAACAGCCTAAGATTGTTAATATGGTCTATTTCCGTCAGACATGTTGTCTTTTCATCTGCTATATCATATTGATATATTCCATTAAGCATATTATCGTAGGCAAAAGACTCTGCATCAGCTGTCGCCCCCTCCTCTATCATCAGCTCTGTAACATCATCTCCAAACCGCACAGTCGAATAGTACACTGCACCGTCTTCATAATATATGTCCATAATATTTGCCTGTTCGCTTGTTATCTTATCACTCATATACACCTTGTAATTATCAAGATCTATAACAAAAATACCGGCTTCAGGCTTATCATCATTTATAATCTGTCCTTCATCATTAAGCTCCACCCTGTTGCTGTAAGCTCCTATAACATAATTATCCCTGTACAAAACAGCCCTAACATGTTGAACATTCTCTAATTTAGCTGTTTTTTTTCGATTCTCACCATTAGAATCCATCACATACAGATACTGTATTGTCATGTCTTCATCTGACATATTTCCTATAAAATAGAGATGATCATTGTAAATTACCGCTCCAGCTTTTGACAATCCATAAAAAGCTGCAGGGCATGAAGGATTCTGATTTGTGCGTGAGTATCCTTCATGTGTGCAGTTTGGCTTGTCACAATAGACAATGTCCTTGCCGGATACTGTATCAATAAGATGCAATATTCCCGAGCCATCAAGATATAATACATTATCCTCAGAGTAGTTATAATCCGGATTTACATTGGAATATGTGTATACCGTATTAGAGGTACTGCGGTTTTTATTCTTTATTATAAAAACCGCAGTCACAATACAGGTGATAAGTATGAAGATGATGAATGCGATAAATATATGTTTTTTCTTCATACTACCTTTTCCCCCTCCAAAAAAAAATTTATATTAATTAATATGTTGCTGATGTCTTTGTACTCCATATTTGACCAAAAGCTGAAACTTTATGTGAGCTTACTATCTTAACACTATGACAATTACTTGGAGCTGAAAACTCAACTGAACAATGACTATAATGTCCATTATTCTTTGTATATGTCCCTGTAGCCAGAGTATTAACATCTACATAACTGTAAGTAGATGATACACTAACAGATCCATTATAATCATATGATGTAGAGGCACTCGCCTTTTGTTGACGAATAGTTGATGAAGCTCTAGTTGTATATCCATTGATAGCACCTGTAGCCGCAAACACTGATATACTCATGCCTAAAGTCATTACTAACGTTAATGCTAATGCTAAAACTAATTTTTTAAAATTCGCTTTTGTGATTTTGTTCATATTTTTTCCTCATCCTTTTCTTTTAATAATATTACTAAATTATACTGATAAAATCAATATACCGCTGTTGAATTTGAAGACCATGTCTGACCATATGCAGAAACTTTATGTGAACTTCTTATCCTAACACTATGACAATCATATGGTGCTGAAAAATCAATTTCAACTGACGTATAATAACCCTTACTTTTACTACTAGTACCTGTTGCAAGCGTATATGTGTTAACATAACTATAGGTTGAGTCTACCGAAATAGAACCTGTCCTTTTTTCATATGTTGTTGATGCGCTTGCTGTTGTACGAGTTATATGAGATGAACCAGTAATAGCGTATCCATTAATGGCACCTGTAGCTGCAAATACTGATATACTCATACCTAGAGTCATTACTAATGTTAAAGTGAGTACTAAAACCAATTTCTTAAAATTCACTTTTGTGATTTTGTTCATATTGAATTCCTCCCTGTATTAATTATTACAAATTTTTACAAACTTCAAATTATACCGCTAAAATCTTCTAAGTTTTTTGACAGCTTCATCTAATTTCGGTTGATACAAAACCAATGTGCAAGATACATTAGCATAATAAGTAGCCACCCCAACTATCACCTTCTTTCCATATTCTTTCAAGTACTTGTGAATACAATTCGTCATTATTCTCCCTCCCCTTTTTGATAATAACATTATACATAAAATATATTTCTTAAAAAACAAAAGGCGAAATTAGTACTTTTCAAGGTGAATTTATTAAATTTTCATCAATATTTTCACGGTGAACCGTTCATCTGAACACTCAAAATCCAGTGTGCTTATATATTTATCAAGTACCTTCTTTACATTCTTTAATCCATAACCATGTTCTCTTACAGATTGTTTTGTCGTAACCGGCAATCCCCCTTTAAATATCACTTTTTGTAAACATCTGTTACTAATCTCAACAACAAGTGAATCCATTAAATAATTAATTTCCAAATCTATGCTTGGATTTTTTACATCTTTTTGTGCCTCTATCGCATTCTCCAAAAGGTTTCCAAAAATAATATTCATATCATATGCCGATAAGTTTAAATTACACGGAACCACAACTTTAACATTCACCTGAATTTTCTTATCTACCGCACGCTGAAGCATATAATTTAAAACTGTATCAAGCGCCGTATTTCCCGAATCAACCAGTCGCCTTGATTCTACAAGATTATTCTCCATAGCTGACACATAATTTTTTATCTGTTCTATTTCACCTGTAGAAGCAAGCACCGAAATCTCTGCAAAATGACGTTTCATATCATGGCGAAACGATCTTAATGCCTCCATATTTTCACTTTGAAGCATAATCTCTCTTTCATAAGAACTAACTTGATCCCTAAGTGCTTGATTTTCCAAAGCTTTCTGAGAAGACTTAACAAGATCATCCATCAGATATGAAATAATAATATTTATAAGCAGAAATGCTCCGCACACTAACGAAAGAGAAAATGATGACACGGTTTTATCCATAAATATTACTATCGATGATATAATGCATACTAATAAAGACGCAATAATAAACAACCAATAACGATTATTTAGTTCTATGCCTAAATTATTTCCAAAAAATTTTTCTGTAATCAACTGTGCAGCATGCAATAATAAAAGAGCAAATATACTTACAAAAGCTGAATATCCATCATATCCAAATGGTTTTATCAAAAATGCACTTACCACTAAATCTATGATACAGCTTACTGCCAAAATATAAAAAACAAATATGCATTTTCTTTTTATCGTCCCATTATATGATAAAGCAATTGCTGACAGCCCTAAGAAAATACTAAGGAAATTAAATATCGGTTTATAAAAAAACAAGTTTACAAATATTGCTATAAAAACACTAAATGAATATGCAAATATCTTTCGCGCTCTGTTTCCATCATTATCAAAAAAAGTATGAGTAAATCTTTCTGCAATAACAGTCTGAGCTGCCTTTGTAAACAAAATAACCATTGCTCTTTCAAAAGTCATATCACGTCCTTACTCCTTCCATAGTTAAAAATTGCTTGCTTAAATGAAGCCCTTTTAGACTGTGCTATACTTATTTCCATACCATTTTTCAGTAAAACAGCATCACTTTTCCATGATTTAATACATTTTATATTGACTATATATGACTTGCTTATGCAGACAAACTGAAACGGAAGATTTGATACAATATCACTAAGTTTTCCATAATAAGATACACTTTCACCATCGGTTTTGCATATAGTAATAGTTTTATTTCTACTGGAAAACAACATAATTTCACCATATGGAATAGAATATCCTGTCTTATTATATGTATATCTGAATTCTTTTTTCTGCACATCTTCAAGTTGTAATATTTTAGTCATGGTATCATACAAAACATTATCATCTATCGGTTTTATAAGAAAATCATATGGATGAATTTGAAAAAGCTCCATAGCATAGCTTGTTTTATGAGAAATAAACACAATATTCATCCTGTCATTATGAAGCGTTTCCCTTATATATTTTCCTGCATAAACCCCATTATCACCCGGTAACTCAATATCCAGAAAAAGTATCTGCGGATTGAATTCTTTTATGTCTCTGCATAATGACATAGAATCATACCATACTTCAACCTCGCATTTTTCAGCTCTGTTATTAAAATATTCAATAATTATTTTTTCGAGTACAGCGCACTGATTAATCTCGTCATCACATATTGCCACTTTATAAATCATTGATAGCTTTTCTTTCTATTATTTTTTCTTGTATTTTTCCTATTATCAATAATACAGCAGTAGTTACTTCTGCCATTACAATTATCTTATACCATTTTTTTAAACAAATAAAGAATATAAATATTAAACCTTCCATATAGCAAACAAGCCTTGCACGCCGTCCATATACTTTTTTCTCCATGTTATCCAAATAATGATTCTTATTACAAACTGGTGAGAGTATAGATATAATTATTATAGAACTAATTAATAGAATCACATTTACTCCAACATTCAATTCAACGTATTTTAAATAGAAAATCATTAATACTAAAATGATATATGAGAAAATAGAGCATTTCCATATCTTTTGCATATGATAACCACCTGCATTCTGACGTAATGGTAAAAGGCAAGCTATATACAGAATGGTTTGACTTATTTCATGTAATAACATTCCTGTAATTATAACCAATATACAGGTAATCAAAATCACCTTTAGTCTCTTAAGACCAAAATATACTATTTCTTTTTCTTCATTATTATCGCTAATTATATTGGCTATTTGTTCTATCATTTAACCTGTTCCTCATATATACTAATGAAATAGATAGTAATAATTCAATAAACTGCGTTTTTTTCAGTAAAATAATTATATATAAACTATATGTGTATATATTTTTTTACAAAAAAATCCGCAATACTATAATTTAGTATAGCGGATTCATTCCTAAAAAACAATTATTTTAATCTAAAGCGATAGCCTCATTTTCCTGACGTCTCAATATATCAAACTCATCAGGTGTCTCTGACAGCTTTACATAGAATACCTGCTGTGGATGTGGGCAGGATTCCATCTCATTGCCGTCCTCATCAACGAGTGCAAGCACTGTTGCAAGCACATTGTCACCGTTTGGCTTCATGATTTCAATCTGCTCGCCAACTGAGAACTTGTTTCTCTGCTCCATACGGTAGAGGCCTTTTTCATTTGGAGCACCTACGATACCAAGGTATGTGTAGCCCTTCTCATAAGTATTGTTATCGTATATCTGAGTCTCCTCCGAAGGCTTTCCGTAGAAAAAGCCAGTGGTAAACTGCCTGTAGGTACAGCTCTTTATCTGCTCTAAGTACCATGGCATATTTGCCTCGTATTTTTCAGGTGACTCAAGATAATCATCTATCGCCTTGCGGTATGTTCTTGCTACTGTTGCCACATAGAGAGCGGTCTTCATACGTCCCTCTATCTTGTAGCTGTCTATTCCTGCATCAATCAGATCCGGGATATGCTCTATCATGCAAAGGTCCTTTGAGTTGAAGATATATGTGCCACGCTCATTCTCGTATACCGGCAGATACTCGCCCGGGCGCTTTTCCTCCACAACAGAGTATTTCCAGCGGCACGGATGTGTGCAAGCGCCCTTATTGGCATCACGTCCTGTAAAATAGTTGGAAAGCAGACATCGGCCAGAATATGAGATACACATTGCTCCGTGCACGAAGGTCTCTATCTCCATCCTGTCATCTATGTGCCCTCTTATCTCCTTTATCTCCTTAAGCGAAAGCTCTCTGGCTGTCACCACGCGGCTGGCTCCGAGATTCCACCAGAACTGATATGTGCCGTAGTTCGTGTTGTTGGCCTGTGTGCTGACATGTCTTTCTATCTCCGGGCAGACCTCCTTTGCAATCATGAAGACTGCCGGATCTGCAATGATTAGTGCATCAGGTCTGTCCGGCTTCATGTTGTGAAGCTCTGTAAAGTATTCACGCACTCCGTCAAGATCATAGTTGTGAGCCAAAATATTGGCAGTAACATACACTCTCACACCGTGAGCATGCGCAAAGGCAACGCCCTCTGCCATCTCCTCCATTGAGAAATTCTTAGCCTTGGCCCTTAGTCCAAATGCCTCTCCACCGATGTAAACTGCATCAGCTCCATATATAACTGCTATCTTAAGTACCTCCAGGCTGCTCGCCGGACAAAGTAATTCTATTTTTCTCATTTTTTCTCCCATACAGTTTTGTATTCATCCAATATATTCTACACCGGTTACTATAGCTTTGTTGACACCGTAATTCCATCGCCTATAGGCATCACTGCCGTCACCAGCTCATCGGAGTGTGTAAGCTCGTAGAGATACTCCCTCATACGCTTGTAGATGGTACGGTTTCTGCGCTCAACGATATAGTGCGATTCTATGATATCGCCATCCTGCAGCACATTGTCGGACACCAGCACCCCGCCTGTCTTTAAAAGGCGAAGCACCTGCGGCATAAAGTTGATATACTGTCCCTTTGCCGCATCCATAAATATCATGTCAAACTGTCCTTCAAGCTGTGGAAGTATCTCCGTTGCATCGCCCTCTAAGAGTGTAATCTGCTCCTGCTTCCCGGCTCTTTCAAAGTTGGCCTTTGCGATAGGTATTCTTTTTTCGTAATTTTCAATCGTCACTATCTGACAACCCTTCGGTGCATACTCTGCCATCAAAACGGCAGAAAAACCAACCGCTGTTCCCACCTCGAGAATACGCATTGGTTTTTGCATTGCAAGAAGCAGCTTTAAAAAGCTCTGCATCTCTTTTCTGATAATCGGAACGAAGTCTCTTAAGGCTTCCTTCTCTATCTCATCTAATACAGGCGTGTTGCCTCTGTCCAAGGAATTGATATATGTGACAAGTCTCTCATCAACTATCATTCTTGTATTTCCTAATCTAATTATTGACACAAATGCGCTTAACGGATAATTACTGTGTATCCGAAGGCTCCGTAGTCTGTGTCTGTTCTTCATCGCTCTTGTCGGAGGACATGATTACCATCATATCCTTTGCCGTCATTGAAGTGTTGAGTGTGTATATCCCTGGCTTTATATGTCCTGAGTAAGCAGACAGCTTAAGCTGGAGATAAAATAAATTGTGATCCCTTACAAGGCCCTTGTCCTCCAAAAGCTGTCCAAGCTCCTCTGCGGAGATGCCCTTTTCCACCTGAACGAGTACATCCTGACCATCGCCATTTGTCATGGCAGGCTCAGTAAAGACTCTGTAGCCAAAATCATAGCAGATGCTGCAGATTTTTATGCCCGCAAATAGCACCAAAAGAGCAATCATTATTGAAAAAGCAACCCTTATAAAACCAAATAAAGCCTTGTTAAAATCCATAAGCTGTTCCTACACTTCCATAATTATAGGTATAATCATCGGTCTTCTCTTTGTTTCCTTCCAAACAAAGTCTCCCAATGCATCCTTTACCTCTGTCTTTATCTTGCCCCAGTCTGTCACATTGTTGTCTGTCAGACGCTCCATTGTGTCATCCAGCACGCATTTCGCCTCATCCATCAGGCTCTCAGAATTGCGCACATATACAAATCCTCTTGATACTATATCAGGGCCTGCAAGCAGCTGTCCTGAACCTGCCTCAAGTGTCATCACAACGATGATGATTCCGTCCTCAGCCAGACGCTGTCTGTCACGGAGCACGATATTTCCTACATCTCCTACACCGAGTCCATCGACCATGACATTGCCCACATGCACTCTGCCTGTCACCTTGGCACCATCCTCATTGATTTCGAGCACATCTCCTGATGAAAGGATCTTGATGTGGTCTGTATCATATCCAAGCTGCTCGGCTATTTTGGCCTGTGCCACAAGATGCTTGTACTCTCCATGAACAGGGATTGCGTACTTTGGATTGACAAGAGAATAAATAAGCTTTATATCCTCCTGGCACGCATGACCGGAAACATGGACATCCTGGAATATAACGTCTGCCCCCTTCATCATGAGCTCATTGATGATACCTGTAACCGACTTCTCATTTCCCGGTATAGGGTTTGAGCTGAATACAATGGTATCGTTTGGCTTTATGGATACCTTTCTGTGGGTACCGTTTGCCATACGTGAAAGAGCTGCCATTGACTCTCCCTGGCTTCCTGTCGTGATTATGACAGTCTGCTCATCAGGATAGCTTCTAAGCTGTTCTACATCTATAAGAATATTGTCAGGCAGCGACAGATAACCAAGCTCTGAGGCTATCGAAATGATATTTACCATGCTTCGTCCCTCGATGGCCACCTTTCTGCCATACTTCTCCGCACAGTTGATAATCTGCTGCACACGGTCTACATTTGATGCAAATGTAGCAATGATAATTCTGTTTTTCCTGTGATCCTCAAAGATGCCGTCCAATACCTTTCCGACAGACTTCTCAGACTGTGTGAAGCCCGGTCTTTCTGCATTGGTACTGTCGCACATAAGCGCGAGCACGCCCTTCTTTCCAATCTCACCAAACCTTGCAAGGTCGATTGCATCTCCAAATACAGGTGTATAATCCACCTTGAAATCGCCTGTATGCACAACTATACCTGCCGGTGAATAAATAGCAAGCGCTGCTGCATCCTGGATACTGTGGTTAGTCTTTATAAACTCAACCCTGAAGCAGCCAAGGTTGATATGCTGTCCGTATTTTACGACTTTTCTCTTGACAGTCTTGAGCATGCCATGCTCTTCGAGCTTTCTGTCAATAATTCCGATGGTAAGCTTTGTAGCGTATATCGGTACATTTATCTCCTTAAGCACATATGGAATAGCACCGATATGATCCTCATGTCCATGAGTGATAAAGAAGCCCTTGACCTTATCGATGTTCTCCTTAAGATAAGTGATATCAGGGATAACCAAATCTATTCCCAACATATCGTCCTCAGGGAATGATAATCCGCAATCAACTACAATAATACTGTCCTCATACTCAAAGGCAGTAATATTCATTCCAATCTGCTCTAATCCTCCAAGTGGAATGATCTTAAGCTTACCTGTATTCTGTTTTTCTGTTTTCTTCAAAATATTACCTCCAAATTTATTTCACGTACAACTGCAATCCTAATATTCAAGTGCAGTGTCATCATCCGTAAGCTCAGAAAATACCTTAGCAATAGCCGAAAACTCAACATCGTCTTCAACCATCTGATAAAGCACCTCTTCATCCTTTGTGCTTACTTCTTTTAAAATATATGCTTCACAGTCTCCGCGTTCTTCTCCTTCGGAAACTAAAAGATATCGTGTTCCATTAAGTGTTGTCTCTTCTTCAACCGCAAACTCGACAACATCATTGGTCTGCGGGTCAGTAAATTTAATTTTCTGCATAAAAACTAAGACCGACTATTTGACAGATAATCCAAATATCCCTGCAAAATAAAAATCGCTGCTATCTCATCAACAAACTCCTTGCGATTCTCCCTGCGTATGCCGGTTTCCATCATAGAACGGTCGGCTGCGACTGTCGTAAGACGCTCATCCCAGTATATGACCTCAAGACCTGTGCGCCTTGCAAGCATATCACCGAACTCCTTCGTCTTCTCGCAGCGTTCTCCTTCCGTGTTATTCATGTTTTTAGGATAGCCGAGCACAATCCTGTCCACCTTGTACTCTGCAATAATCTCCTCAATACGTGCCAAAGTCTGTCTGAGCTTGGATGGCGACTTTCTGCGCACTATCTCAACGCCCTGTGCTGTGATTAAGAGCTCGTCGCTCACCGCTACTCCGACTGTCTTTGAACCAAAATCAAGACCTAATATCCTCATATTAATCCCATGCGCTGTTCTCAATGTATGTCTTGAGAACCTCCTCCACAAGCTCGTCTCTCTCAACCTTCATGATGAGACTTCTCGCGTTATTGTGGCTTGTGATATATGTTGGATCTCCGGACATAATATATCCAACAATCTGATTAACAGGATTGTAGCCCTTTTCCTTTAATGCCTTGTACACAATCTCAAGTACATCGCTTACCTGAAGCTCAGGCTCCTTTTGAACTGTAAAAAATTGTGTGTTGTTAATATTTTTTTCCATACGTTTCGCCCTTCTTGTAATATTATTTTATTATAAATGTAATAAAATTACAACCTTTTATTATTCGAAGAGTAATATTTCGTCTGTAAGCATACCCGATATACGGCCTGAAACTATCTGATTTTCAAGGTTTTCGTCAGTTTTCTTAGCGACCTTGACATATTCCTTAGTATATCCGACAAAGTATTCTTTATCACCGATTACGGCCTTTTCCTCAAAAAGTGCCTCCTCATTCTTTCCGATATAGAATTTCCTGAACTCCTTAGACATGTCATGACCGAGTGCTATGAGCTTTTCGCTTCGTGCCGCCTTAATCTGCTCATCTATCTGGTCAGGCATTACTGCGGCGCGGGTGCCTTTTCGCTTTGAGTACTTAAAGATATGCATCTCATAAAAATGTATATGCTCAAGATATGCCTTAGTCTGTTCAAACTCCTCCTCTGTCTCACCAGGAAATCCCACAATCACATCGGTTGTGATGGCCGGATGAACAAAATATTTACGCAAAAGCTCACAGCCTCTCTCGTACTCTTTAGTGGTATATTTTCTGTTCATCCTCTTAAGTGTTGCATCGCAGCCGCTCTGAAGCGACAGATGGAAATGAGGACAGATTTTATCAAGCTTTGAAAGCTCACTCGCAAAGTGCTCTGTCACAATCTTAGGCTCGAGTGACCCAAGCCTGATGCGCTCTATGCCCTTTACTGCGTTCACTGCCTGTATCAGCTCAAGAAGGCCTGTAGCTTCCTCAAAATCCACACCGTATGAGCTTAGATGGATACCTGTCAGCACAACCTCTTTGAAGCCATTTGCCGCGAGCCTTTCAACCTCTGCTATTACATTTTCAAACCTACGGCTTCTGACACGTCCTCTGGCATACGGAATGATACAATAGCTGCAAAACTGATTACAGCCGTCCTGCACCTTGATGAAGGCTCTCGTGTGCTCCTTTGTCTGGTCTATAAAGAGCTCCTCAAAATCATGCTTTCCGTCATTTATATCGTCCACGGTATCGTTTACACTATCCAAAGAGTATTCCTCAAGCAGCCTTACAAGGTCATGCTTTCTGTCATTTCCGATGACTATGTCCACCGATAAGTCGTTTAATACCTCTTTTTCACTTGTCTGCACATAGCAGCCGGCTGCCACAACTATTGAGTCCGGATTGTTTTTCTTTGCCTTGTGAAGCATCTGTCTGGATTTTCTGTCAGCCATGTTGGTGACTGAGCATGTATTTATGACATACACATCAGCTTTTTGTGTGAATGGAACTATCTCATAGCCCGCCTCCTCAAGCAGATGCTGCATGGCCTCTGTCTCATATGCATTTACTTTACATCCTAAATTATGTAAGGCTGCTTTTTTCATTTTATTTTTTTACTCCTATTTAATTGACTTTTCCTTAAAAAACTATTACTATCTATATGACAGTAGTTATTTAAGGAGGTTTTCAATATGAAAACAGTACAGATTTCATTAAATTCCATTGGGAAAGTAAAATCATTCGTTAACGCTATTACTCAGTTTGATTTCGATTTTGATTTAATATCGGGCAGATATGTCATTGATGCTAAATCAATTATGGGTATCTTCAGCCTAGACCTCTCTAAGCCAATAGAGCTCGCTATACATACAGAAACCGGACTTGACGAGATTATGGAAGTATTAAAGCCATATATCATCGACGAAGCCAAGTAATACAGACACAATGATTTGATTAATTAGGACCTGAAGCTCAGGTCCTTTTTATTTTGCTCTAAGGTGGCGCTGATTACTCAGCATCCACCATAATCACTTCTGTAGTATCTATAGCTGTCTTCATAAGCTCATCTATCACATCGTTAAGTCTTTCCTCAGACTTCTTAATCCTGTTTATATTCGGCTTTGTAACAGGATGCTTTGCTACGAAAATAGTACAGCAGTCCTCATACGGAAGAATCGATGTCTCATAGGTATCAATTTTGTTTGATATATCAATAATATCATTCTTGTCCATGGCAATGAGAGGTCTGTATACAGGCATATGGCACACCTCGTTTGTTGCAGCAAGTGACTGCATTGTCTGGCTTGCAACCTGTCCGATGCTCTCACCTGTGATAAGGCCTAAGCATTTATCCTCATCGGCAAAGTGCTCTGCTATCTTCATCATGTATCTGCGCATGATGATGGTAAGCTCATCATGAGGACATTTCTCATATATGGCAAGCTGTATATCGGTAAAATTGACAACATGCAGCTTTATCCTGCCCGAATATCTGGCAACCTTCTTTGCAAGGTCTACAACCTTCTGCTTTGCTCTCTCACTCGTATATGGCGGTGCATGGAAATATGTGGCATTGATTACAACGCCTCGCTTTGAAATCATGTATCCTGCAACCGGGCTGTCGATTCCACCGGAGAGCAGAAGCATTGCCTTTCCTGCTGTGCCAAGCGGCATACCGCCCGGTCCCGGAATCTCCTCTGAATAAATATTTATCATAGGTCTGATCTCGATATTGATCATAACCTGCGGATTATGAACATCTACCCTTGTCTCAGGAAATGCTTCAAGCACCTTTTCACCTACTGCGGCATTTATCTCCATAGAGGTCATCGGATAGTTCTTTCTGGCACGTCTCGCATTTACCTTGAAGGTAAAGCTCTTATCCTTGTATACATGGTTGATATGCTCGATAACAGCTTCACAGAGCTTGTCAAAGCCCTCATCCTCATGCAGCTCGACCGGACAGATACCCACGATACCAAAGATCCTTGACAATGTGGCAACTGTCTCGTCATAATCATAGTCTCCGTCTGTCTCCACGTACACACGTCCGCTTTCCTTTCTTACCTCAAAGCTTCCATCCACATTGCAAAGCTGATATTTGATATTCTTAACGAGTGCGTCTTCAAAAATGTATCTGTTTTTGCCCTTTATCGCAATCTCAGCATACTTAATCAAAAATGTCTTGTACATGTAACTCTCCTGTTCTGGTTTTATTTATTATTTATTATTTTTAATTACTTAATATTTCATTGTATGTGTAACTTTTTAGTCCTTCATGGTTACCGGCTATGCTAATACCTGCGATCTCTTTGCAGCTCATTAGCGCCTTGTATATCTTCGCAGCATTGGTATCACCTCTGCCATCACTGATACAGCGTAATCAATTTCCTCCTGTGTGGTATTCACGCAAAAGCTGAATCTGATCGTGGAATCCAAAAGTGACGGCTTAAGCCCTATGCTCTTTAGTGTTGAACTGATTGCCGGTTTGTTTGATGAGCAGGCACTTCCTGCAGACACATATATCTGTCTGTCCTCAAGAGTATGAAGCATAACCTCTGCTCTCACACCATCTACGCTCACACTTACCACATGAGGGGCATTTGTATGATCTGTGCGTCCATTTACAGATACTCCGTCAATGCGCTGCACTGACTCTATAAAATGATCCCTAAGCTCATACATATGTGCTATTTTTTTATCAAAATCTGTATAGATTTCCTCTGCTGCCACTCCAAGACCTGCATATGCCGGAACATTTTCCGTGCCTGAGCGCATGCCCTTCTGCTGTCCGCCGCCGTATATAATCGGCTTGATTTTGGTCTTGTCCTTTATATATAAAAATCCGCTGCCCTTTGGTCCGTGAATCTTGTGTCCACTGACTGAAAGCATGTCTATATTCATGCGCTTTGGTCTGATTTCAAGCTTGCCGTAGGACTGTATGGCATCCACATGAAAAAGTGTAGCAGGATTTTTCTCTTTTATAGCTGCTCCCGCCTCCTCAATCGGCATGACTGCGCCAATCTCATTGTTTACATGCATAAGCGATACAAGAATTGTATCCTCCCTTACAGCATTTTTCAGCTCTTCAACACTTATCACGCCGTCATGGTTTACAGGCAGATATGTGATTTCAAAGCCCTGCTCCTCCAGAAACTGCATCACAGACAAAACCGATGCGTGCTCTACTGAAGATGTGATTATATGCCTTCCTGCACGCTTATTGGCCATTGCAGCACCTATTATTGCAGTATTATTCGACTCTGTGCCGCCGGATGTAAATAGTATCTCCTTGTCCTGCACCCTGAGTGTCTTTGCAATCTTTTTCTTAGCATCATTAATATAATTTTCTGCCTCAACGCCCTTCATATGAAGTGATGAAGGATTACCATAATCCTCTGTAAGCAGCTTATAAACCATATCTGCCGCTGCTTTTGAGCATCTGGTTGTGGCAGAATTATCCAAATATGCTTCCATTTTTGCTCCTAACCTCTACTTTGTAACTGTTAAGTATCTCTATATTTTTATGTTATGACTATTAAATATCTACACATCCAGATTGTATACAAGCATGGCAAGTGTCGCCATCCCCGCTGTCTCCGTGCGTAAAATCCTGCGTCCCAAGCTTATTCTGTGCATTGCGGCATTCTCATCCACAAGTGCTATCTCCTCCGGCGCAAAGCCTCCCTCAGGACCAACTACAACCCCGATAGTCTGGCCAGCCTTAAGCTGCCCCATTATCTCTCTTGTCGCACCCATGCCACGCTCATTCTCATATGGCACCAGCGTGATGTCAAGCTCTGAAGCGCTTTTCAAAGCTTCCTTGTATGTAACTGGCTGCTTTACAACGGGAATCACAGTGCGCTTTGACTGCTTTGCAGCGCTTTCAGCGATAGCCTGCCATCTCTGCAGCTTTTTCCCCGCCTTTTTTTCATCCAGCTTTACCACACAGTTTTTCATGGCAACCGGTACTATCTCAGATACACCAAGCTCCACAGCCTTTTGAATAATAAGCTCCATCTTATCGCCCTTTGGCAGCCCCTGATACAGCACAATGTGATTGTCAAGCTCTGTGCCCGTCTCATCTGCACTGTCAATAGCTGCGATGACCTCATCATCCAGAATCGACGATATGTGACAAAAATATGCCAGTCCGGATTTTGAGCTTACTCTTATTTTTTCCCCGTTTTTCATGCGCAGTACATTCTTTATATGATTTACGTCACCTCCAGTGATAGAGATGCTGTCAAAATGAACCTGCTCTTCCTCTACAAAAAACTGATACATAATCCACCAAACTATTTAGCCTGCTTCTGCGCAGTGATATTGACCCATTCACCCTGATGATTGATTTCTATCACCTTAAGCCCCGCTGCTTCGATAGCCTCTTTAACTTCATTTTCCTTGAAATCTATGATACCCGATGTGATAAAATATCCGCCTTCCTTTAACCTGTCAGGAATAACAGGTGCCATAGGAATGATGACATCAGCAAGGATATTTGCAACAACGATATCATATTTTTCTGTACCAACCTTCTTTTGAAGCTCTGTATCATCGATGAGATTGCCGACATAAAACGTGCCAAGCTTCTCATCCAGATGGTTGACCTGCATATTGTCACGCGTAGAGATCATACAATCAGCATCAAGGTCAGTACCTACAACCTCCTTTGCACCAAGCTTTAAAGCTACAATTGAAAGGATTCCGCTTCCACAGCCCACATCAAGCACTGTAGGTGCTTCCTTTGCGCCCTCAATATACTTGATAAGCTGCTTGATACAAAGCTGTGTTGTCTCGTGCTTTCCTGTACCAAAGGAGATTCCCGGATCAATTTCTATCATAAATTTATCCGCATCCTCAGGCTTTACCTCTTCCCATGTAGGCTTAATCAATATATCTCCGATTGTAAATGATGAAAAATACTTCTTCCAGTTATTAATCCAGTCTAGATCCTCTGTCTCAGATGACGAAATCACACCGCTTCCCACATCTACAGTATCTCTTAAATCCTCAAGTCCAAGCTTTACCTTCCTGAGTATATCTGACTGATCACTGCCATCATCCTCAATATAAAAGCTGACATGGCTTATGCCCTCATCAGGAGGCAGCTCCGGCAAAAAATCAATAAACATATCCGCCTGGTCCTCTTTGGTCAGAGGAATATTATCCTCAATCTCGATCCCCTCGATACCAAGCTCCATAAGCATGCTGCTCATGAAATCCTCAGCCGCGGTTGTTGTCTCAATCGTGTATTTCTTCCACTTCATATAAAAATCCTCTCTTAATAAAATAGATACATAGTATAAATACAGTTTTATTTCAAAACATTTCCGTACATTTTACAAGGCAGTCATACGACTGCCTCCATAACTTATCTCATATAATACCATAAAAATGTGCTGTATAAAAGCCCCATTTTTTTATACGTAAAAATAGCCTAAAAAATGCCCCGCCACACATGGCGGGACATATATCATAGGATATCTATTATAAATTATCTATTTACAGATCATCCAAGGACTCTTTGAGTTTATCCATAAATCCTTTTTTCTTTTTAGAATCAGTAGAAGCTCCGCCCTCCTTGGTCAGAGAACCTCCTGAAAGCTCATCAAACTTCTTAAGAGCCTCCTTAGCTTCCTTAGACAGACCTGTAGGCGTATTGACAACAAGTGTGACATAATGGTCACCTCTTATTGTTTTATTTCTCGTTGAAGGCACACCCTTGCCCTTTAAGCGGATACGTGTACCTGTCTGTGTACCCGGTGCAACTGTGTATATAATATCTCCATCAACAGTCTTGATTCTTATATCTCCGCCTAAGGCTGCAATAGCATACGAGATGGATGCCTTCGAAAAGATATTAACATCCTGACGCTCAAAATCCCTGCTTCCAGAAACAATAACTTCAACAAGCAGATCTCCACGCGGTCCGCCATTTATGCCCGGCTCGCCATATTCACGTATTCTGACACACTGTCCATTATCTATACCGGCAGGAATCTCAACAGTCTTTCTGACCTTCTTTGTATTGTAGCCTGTACCGTGACATGTAGGACACTTATCCTTTACTACCTTGCCTGAACCACCGCAGGATGGACATGTTGTGACATTCTGCACTACTCCAAACAGAGACTGACTCTGTCTGACAACCTTACCTGTACCATTACACTGTGTACATGTCTCAGGAGATGTGCCCGGCTTAGCTCCGTTTCCGCCACATGTAGAGCATGTCTCCTTATAGTTGAATTCAAGCTCCTTTGTACAGCCAAATATAGCTTCCTCAAAAGAAATTCTTACACTGAGACGGACATTTGCACCCTGTGCAGGACCATTTCTTCTGCCACTGCTTCTTCCACCTCCGAAGAAATCTCCGAAAATGTCCCCAAAAATATCCCCCATATCCATGCCTGAGAAATCAAAGCCACCGGCTCCGCCGCCTGTGCCATCAAATGCTGCATGACCGAACTGATCATACTGGCGTCTCTTATCCGGATCAGACAATACGGCATAGGCCTCCTGAGCCTCCTTAAACTTCTCCTCACACTCTTTATCACCCGGATGAATGTCAGGATGATATTTCTTTGCCTGCTGTCTGAAGGCTTTTTTAATCTCTGCATCTGTTGCGGTCTTAGATACTCCTAATACCTCATAATAATCTCTTTTTTCTGCCATAATTGAAAATTCCTTTTATTATACAACTAATTCGCAAGGCCGGCCAATTGACCAACCTTGCGAGTAATTTACTTACGCAGCCATTTTGATGCTTAGATTTATAACCCGTATTACAGATCTTTAATCATCATATCATTGTGGCAGCATCTGTTAAATTATACTTCCTTGAAATCTGCGTCGATGACATCATCATCTGCACCGTTTGAAGCGCCTGCATTCATATCAGGTCCTGCTCCTGTTGCTCCAGCGTTCATATCCGGACCTGCTCCTGCTGCACCCTGTGCTGCCTGAGCCTGCTCATACATCTTTGCAAATACCTTCTGTGCACTCTGTGTGAGCTTCTCCTGTGCTGCCTTAAGCTCTGCAACATCAGCCTCTGTCATAGCCTCAGCCTCTTTATGTGCATCAAGAAATGACTTAACTGCTGCGATATCAGCCTCAACTGCTGACTTATCAGCGGCATCAACAGAATCTCCAACCTGCTTTAATGCATCCTCTGTCTGGAATACAAAGCTCTCAGCATCATTTCTTGCATCGATTGCTTCTTTTCTCTTCTTATCCTGTGCCTCAAACTCAGCAGCCTCTTTAACAGCCTTATCAATCTCATCATCAGACATATTAGATCCTGCTGTGATTGTGATGTGCTGCTCTTTTCCTGTTCCAAGATCCTTTGCAGACACATTTACGATACCATTTGCATCGATATCGAATGTAACCTCAATCTGTGGAACTCCACGACGTGCTGGTGGAATACCATCAAGTCTGAACTGTCCGAGTGATTTATTATCGCGGGCGAACTGTCTCTCACCCTGTACTACGTTGATATCAACGGCTGTCTGGTTATCAGCGGCTGTAGAGAATATCTGGCTCTTTCTTGTAGGAATAGTTGTATTTCTCTCGATAAGTCTTGTAGCAACACCACCCATTGTCTCGATTGAAAGAGAAAGTGGAGTAACATCAAGGAGAAGTACTTCGCCGGCACCGGCATCTCCTGCAAGCTTACCACCCTGAATAGAAGCACCGATTGCTACGCACTCATCAGGGTTAAGAGACTTGCTTGGCTCTTTTCCTGTCATCTGCTTTACCTTGTCCTGTACGGCTGGAATACGTGTAGAACCACCTACAAGTAATACCTGTCCAAGGTCTGCATTTGTAACGCCTGCATCCTTCATAGCGTTCTGTACAGGGATTGCTGTTCTCTCTACGAGGTCATGTGTCAGCTCATCGAATTTAGCTCTTGTAAGAGTCATGTCGAAATGCTTTGGTCCCTCTGCTGTAGCTGTGATGAATGGAAGGTTGATGTTTGTAGTAGTAGCTGAAGACAGCTCCTTCTTTGCCTTCTCAGCAGCTTCCTTTAATCTCTGGAGTGCCATCTTGTCTGTAGAAAGATCAACGCCCTCTGCCTTCTTGAACTCGTCAATCATCCACTGTGTTACCTTGTTATCGAAATCATCACCACCAAGGTGTGTATCACCGTTTGTAGATAATACTTCAATGACTCCGTCACCAATCTCGATGATAGATACATCAAATGTACCACCACCAAGGTCATAAACCATAATCTTCTGTTCTTTCTCATTATCAAGACCATAAGCAAGTGCTGCTGCTGTAGGCTCGTTGATGATACGCTTTACATCAAGACCTGCAATCTTGCCGGCATCCTTTGTAGCCTGACGCTGAGCATCGTTGAAGTAAGCAGGTACTGTGATAACTGCCTCTGTAACCTTCTCACCGAGGTATCCCTCTGCATCAGCCTTTAATTTCTGAAGTACCATAGCTGAAATCTGCTGTGGGCTGTAGCTCTTGTCATCAATCTGTACCTTGTAATCTGTACCCATATGTCTCTTGATAGAAGAAATTGTCTTCTCAGCATTTGTAACTGCCTGACGCTTTGCAGGCTCACCGATAAGTCTCTCTCCTGTCTTTGTGAAAGCAACTACTGAAGGTGTGGTTCTTGCACCCTCCTGGTTTGCTATAACTGTAGGTTTTCCACCTTCCATAACTGCTACGCAGCTGTTTGTTGTTCCTAAATCAATACCAATGATTTTGCCCATTTTATTTTCCTCCTATTAAATATAGTGTTTTTACCTGTTTAATATATTTTTAACCATCCGTTGTCTCACATGAATCCCTTAAATGCTGTCTGCATTCATATAAATCTGATTCACTGTCATGCCGGATAGATGTACACATCATTACTGTACTACCGATACCATGCTGTGGCGTACCACTGAATCCTTGTACATATAGCCCTTCTGAAGCTCCTGCGCTACGGTGCCTGACTCAAGTTCATCATTTTCAACCTGCATCACTGCATTGTGGAAATCAGGATCAAACTCCTGTCCTACGCACTCTATTGGCTTTACACCTGCAGCATCAAGCTCTGTGAGCATCTGCTTATAGACCTTATCCATACCTGTGATAAAAGGATCGTCCTTCTTATCATCCGGTACTGCTGCAAGACCTCTCTCAAAATTGTCAATTACAGGAAGGATTTTCTCAACTATTGTCTTTGCTCCCATGTCAAACATCTGGGATTTTTCCTTCTCACTTCTCTTGCGGAAGTTCTCGAACTCTGCCATCTGTCTTTTCAGACGGTCGTTAAGCTCTTCTATCTGCTCATCCTTCTTGTCTTTTTTCTTTTTCTTGAAGAGGCCTTTCTTTTCATCTGACTTATCATCTGCTTTTGCTTCTGCATCAGCTAAAGCATCATCATCTGATTCAGTTTCATTCATATCTGTATCTTTTGCTTCTTCGGCTGCCTGAGTGCTTTCCTCATCAGCTCCTTCAATCTCTATCTCTTCTGCTTTGTTTTCTGCAGTCTCATTGTCGATTGTTTCTTTTTTAATATCCTCTGGCATTTTTGACCACCTTCCTATGTTTCATCCTCAGACTTCTTATAAATTCCATCTAACTGGGATTTAAGAGTCTTTAGATTATCCATTACTTTTTCATAATCCATGCGCTTTGGTCCGACAATTCCTATCGTGCCCTTTACGCCCTCACCCAGATCATATGTCGCAGTGACAACACTGCAGTCCTTCATGGTCTGGATTGGAGATTCATTTCCTATATAAACCTGAATACCTGTTCCATTGTCCTTCTTCTCGGAATCGGATAGGGATTCAGTAACAAGGCTCGCTAGCTCTTCCTTTTCCTCAAATGCTGACAAAAGTGTCGCTGCATTATTGGAATCCGAAAGCTCAGGATACTTCAGAATATTTGTTGCTCCGCTGGTGTAAATCTTAAGATCCTCACTCTCAGCGAAGGTCTGTGCCAATGCATCAATCACATCAGAGACAATTCCTGAATGAATACCGGCTCTCTCCTTTATGCTTGCAATGTTTCCAAGATTAATCTCGTTCATTGCGAGTCCGTTTAATGAGGTGTTAAGCAGAATGTTGAGCTTAAGTATCGTCTCATTGTCAAGCGGCTCATATAAATCAAGCATCTTGTTTCTGACCATATTGTTGTTCATAACAATTACTGCAAGCAGGTGCTGGTCGTCAACCTGTGAAAGCTGGATGAATTTCACCTTGTTGTGATTGACATCCGGTGCAGAAACAAGTGTGGCATAATTGGTATTGTTTGCAAGTACCTTTGCCGCCTGCTTTAACACTTGCTCCATCTTCTCGGTATTTTCAATGACCAGCTCCTTCATATCAGAAAGCTCTTTTTCCTTCTTATCATTGGTCTCTATAAGATGGTCTACATATAATCTGTAGCCCTTATCCGAAGGAATTCTTCCTGCTGAGGTATGTGGCTGTACTATATAACCCATCTCCTCTAAGTCACTCATCTCATTTCTGATTGTTGCCGAGCTCAGATTAAGATCTGTATATTTTGAAATTGTACGTGAGCCAACCGGCTCTCCTGTGGCGAGATAATTGCGGATGATTGCATCCAGTATGGTAAGCTGTCTCTCGCTCAGTTCTAGTTCTTTGTTTTCATTTTCCATTGGTCACACGCTCCATCTGAAGTATGCTTTTAATTTGTTAGCACTCTGTATTTTGGAGTGCTAATTTTTTATCTGTACATAACATACCACCACCTATTAGCAATGTCAACCCTTGAGTGCTAATTTTTTTAAAGTAATTTTTAAAACCCTTGATTTTACAGGGTTTTCAGGCTTTATTAATTTTCTATTAACTCAATTTTGGCGTTTACTGTACCATTACTGTACCATTTTTTTTTCAAGTTTTTTATTTCAAGCTTAGCATCAAATGCATTATTTAGGTGATTATACACGTCTAATGTTACATCACTTTTAGCATGTCCCATTATATATTGCGCTACTTTAATGTTCACACCAGACCTTGCCATATTAGTGCATCCGGTATGCCTCATAACATGAGAAGAAAATTGATGAATAAGAACCGGCTCTCTATTCTCTTAGGATGCTTTTTCAGTTCATACTCGTTATAATACTTTACTACATTACTACATTATATAAATGACAATGATAACTGGTCTGCCCATGCTCCTGTCTGTATGTGGTTTGACTATGGAATTCTGAATGATTTTCTGAAAGAATGGGTGGTTCGGATGGATGAACTGAAATCCGGTGAGATTACCAGAGATGAGTATTTTGAGTGGAAAATCAACTGGCCACAGACCTGTGATTGTTGTGGAAAATATGAGCCAAAGAAACAATGGCGAGTATAGCAAATACAATGCTCCCCAAAACTGGAAAAATTCCAATAACTGGGGAGCTACTACTCTTTTTTAATCTAATGCTCTTCTACTATTATATGTATTTTTCATCTCTCAACTACTTTATAGCCAGCATTTGTGATTACACAAATCTCTTTGCTTTTTCTTTCGATATATTTTTGTTTCAAACAAGCATTAAGTGCCTCTTCCCAAACAACATATTCACGTCTATCTGGATACTCCTTAGCAACTATTTCGCTGCCAATTTGAATATATGTACCTGATTCCAAATCTGAAGTTATCAGGATCTGCCCTCCCGGTGCATCTGCCACTTTTTTAAGGAGTTGCTTCATTTCCTCTGTTATTAAGGCAGGTGTAGCACTGATATTCTCATTTTGGGTTGATACATCGCCATTTATTTCACTGATGAACTTGTCCCTTGCTTCTTCCCAAATAATATCTTCATTATCTGAAATATCAAATTCTGATTCTAATTCCCGTCTCAACTGATTAAGGCGATCTTTTACTTCTGAACGATCACCATCTAACTTAATAGCAATGCAGTCACTTCCAATTACACCTTTCATTCCAGAAAAATCAAAACCAGGAAGAAGAAGTGAAGTTGCATTGGCTCTTAGTACCCATGCTGCGCCCATTTCATTTAAGCTGACTGGGCTTTCGTAATATTCTGGCGAATGTACGAAAATAATATGCAAGTCATAATTAAGGAACCGTTCCCTTAAAAAGTCAAAAATATTGGCTCCATTTGGTATTCCATATCCTGGTAGGGAGCTGCAAAAAATATCTCTGCGAGGACTTAAATTGATTGAACGAAGTAAATCCGCAATTTTTGCAACTTGATCCTTATTCTTAGAAGAATGACTTATAAATATAAGCGGTTTCTTTTTCATACCAGAAGCACCTCCTTGTGAATGTGACAATCCTGACTCTTTCTCCTCGTCCGGATAATATTTATCAATATTTTTTCTAATAGCCTGAAGTTTTCCGACAAGCTCAATAAAATACTTTTTCTCCGTAAAACCATCCAGGCGCTTGCCACACAAATTGATAGTTTCCCATACAAAAGTGTCATGAGTTCGATCATAAATTCCCTGTAATTCCAATTTTATCTCTTGAAGCCAATTTTGGAATTCAGGCACATCACTGATCCGTTCAAATGATGTTCCCATACCTCCATCAAACGGATGAAACATCTTTTCTATTTCTTTTCGTGAATCTATAAGTTTAATTAAATCTTTCTTCAATTATTCTACCCCCAACGCCTTAAACACTGCATCTTCCGCACTCTGATAAGGAATCAGCTGAAATGCACTCATCAGATCAGCCGGAACGCATGCAAAATCAACAAATGAGGTACTCGGAATCAGCACCTTCTTTGCGCCGCTATCCAGACACACCTGAAGTGTATTGGCAAGTTCATCCACCTTTATCATTATGCCACTAATTGTTATATCTCCCAAACCTCTATTGTCAATTCTTTGTGCGGCAACAAAGCTGCCATACCAAACTTTGTAGTAGAAGGGAAGATGCTCTGCATACTGCTGATAGAAACCTTACTTTGCGTTTCTCGCTGAAGCTGATCTGCCATCGTATCCGCTACTTCATAATGCATGGCATCTGAGATAATTACAAATACTTTCGTATCCGAGGTTTGAATACTGGAACGGTAAAAATTCTCCTGTTGCGGTACTTCCAGAACTTTACCGTAAGTTGCCAGTTCATCCGCACATACATCTGACCAGTTATTGCCCAACTCACCTAAGAACCAATGATTATAGAGCCCTTCCACCTTATCGACAACGTGCTTGAATAGATCATCTCGCAAAATATTGGAAGTCTCCAAACTCTTTTGAAAACTAAGATGGAACAAACGGTAATAAGTATCCATCTGATAGTAACTCTCTGTATATTCTTTCCAGATACTTTTGGCAGCCTTTACTGCCATATTTTTACTTGATTGATGAAGAAATTGAACTCAGTGCTTTGTTTAAAGCATCTTCATCAGCCTGTTTTTTTCTCTCACTTTCCCACATACCAAGTATCTGATAAATACATTCTTTCACAACAGGAAAATACTCTCGGCATTCTTCTTCGCTTAACTCATGAATTTCCTTGCTCAAAATTCCATAAATAGTTGTATTTTTGACCAGTATATCTGGAAGATATCCTTCCAACATCTTAATTCTTTCAGCAACTCTCGCCTGTTCAAACATCTCGTTATCAATCACATCAGCCGCAGCTTCTTTTGCTTTGTAAACAAGTCTTTCAAGAATTCGTCTCAAATAAACATATGAACCAGCACCAACACCATTTGCAAAAAGTCCTATTGCGGTTCCAAGTTCCTTACGATCTTCCTTCAAAATTACATGTTTATATGCATCTAATTCTGGGAATGTCATATCTGCAACAGATGGATACTGTCCAATTTTCATCATTGACTTATCTGTTGTTAGAACAATATAATCAAGATGATGTTCCTCATTCATGCTACAAATAAATTTGAATACCAAAATCCTTGACACTTCTTCAATTTGTGATTCTTTCCACTTCCATACCGTATTTTGTTCTTCTATGTGTCCTCCAACCGTCGGTGTATTTTTAAGAATATACAACTGCTGAATTCTCCAAACTTCTTCTGAAAGTTTTTTTGAATAGCATTTATTATCCTTATCTTGAATATATATATAAGGCTTCATTGTAAAAACACGCTCTTCTTTACATTCTTTGCAATAAGCACTTATTCGAACTTTTCCATCAAGTAAAAGAATTAAATCTTCAATATTGTCTTCATCTATTTTCATTGACTTATAAAGCCCAGCTGTTTGCAAAAAATTTGCAAATACATTATCTTTTCCAGAAACTATATTTGATGGTATTGAATCAAAAATATTATGTCTCACTTTATTTTCTCCTTTACTACCGCTTTTTCAGGCACTTTCTCCTCATATTCCTGTTTCAATTCCTCTGCCAAATACGCATCACTCATGCAGTGCATATCAGAAACACCATCACGGATCAGCTGATAGACCTGGGAATGATAAAAGAAATCCAATGCCACATCCAGTGAAAGTCCCTGCTGTTTAGCAAAACATTCGATAACACGGCTATATTTTTTCTGAAGCAAAATCGGATTTGCTGTCATAATGTTTCACTCCCTTCAAAATGCAACAGAGACAGTGCTTTCTCTGTGCGGAAACATATTTGCAGGTTCGGCTTTTCATAACGCAGGCGGTTGATAGCTTCCGTTTTATCAATCAGTCCGTCAAAGAACAGCTCCACGGTATTAAACACCTTATCGTTGGCAACACCACCCACAACAAAGTCATAATCCGTCGAATCTTTTCCGCTGCGACAGTTCAGAATGAAATCCAACCACTCTTCGGAATAAGAATCGAATTTCAGCGTTTTCAGTTCAGCTTCCCGCCTTTCATCATATTCATACCTGGAGATAATACCATCTTTCCCACGGCGTTTGAACTTACCACACCACTTCGCCGCCTGTTCATACAGCGGCGTGACATAGAAGCCACGCCCGAAGTCTACATTGGGGCGGGAATGAACCAAATCCGGCTTTGCAATTTCTAAGAAAGAACCATGATAAAGAATCATACTTCCACACCCCTTTCTTTCATCACATCAAGGAGGTCATCAACGATATATTCCCGGCTCTGGGTATGCAGCACTTCATATTCCGGCACGATATAACTGTTCAGAATATCGCTTTGTTCGGTAAATGCCTGATAGACACGCTCTGCATCCACACCCAGCTTTGCTGCTACATTTTCAATACAAAATACAGCAAACTCCAGCTCACTGGAATTTTTGATTCTTTCATCCGTTATCATATGCAAGCCCTCCTTTTACGATAATTTTGAAAAATTATCTATTAAAATCAAATAAAAAGTAGACGGATAAATCCCCTCTCTTAAAGCTATTCTACTAACCATTCTAAACTGTTTCATAAGTTTTTCTTCACTTTTTGGTGTTGTCTGAACCTTAATCAAATTCATAGCTTCTTTGCATAATGGCATCGCCATATATTCATGAATTGAATTTGCTTCTTTTTCAATTTCTTCTTTTGTAACCGGATCAAGGGATAATGTATTAAAAAGTTTAAAAAACTTTTTAGCTTCATCAGAATCCGAATATTTTCTACCACAATTATATTGTGGCTGATTCGCATCCAATGACTTCCATAACTGCTTAATATCTGCAAATTCATATGTTTTAGTCAATGGCAATTTCTTTGGTGGCTCACCATACGAATAGAAAACCACCTTATCTAATGAGCTTTTTTCTATGCAAGCAAATATATGACTGTCATTCTGTGGTGAAAGCCCTATAATATGCAATTCACCTGAAAATTTTTCAAGTTCCCCAAAATGATAATCCGTTGCAATTTTCAGTTCTGGATGTTTGATATAAGTATCTATAATTTGAGCTTTTTCTGATTCTACACCTGCTCTCATTATCTCAAATTCCTCTACATCCAAATCATGTAATTGCTTTAGTCTTTGAAGTACCTCAATTCCTTTCACTTTATCCTGAGCTTCTTTATATTTATTCTGTCCACTAAAATTAAGTAGCGCATTACAATAACATTGCGGATAATTCGGATTCATAACGATTTTTCCGTTTTGCTTGTTCAAAAAGCCCTGAACTGTTTCAGGATTTTCAGAATCTGCAAGGACAGAATAATCCCCATGCTTCTTATTGCCTTGTGTGTATATTTAACTGATTGTCTATATCCCGTCCTGCATACATTACTCTAAGTATTGTTACAACCTTTTTATCATTATCCGGAATATAAAGAACAAGATAATTATCTACCGGCAATACACGAAGTCCATGGCTTTTCCATGGTTCTTTTTCATATTTTCGATAACGCTCCGGCATCTTATCCAGGCTTAATATCTGTTCCTCCAAACGGTCGAGCTGTCCGCTTGCGTTTTCCGGTGATTGTAATTCAAAAGCAATATATTCAAAAATTCCTCTCAAATCACTGTCAGCCTGTTCTGATACTTCTATTTCATATATCATAAGCCATAATCTTTGCGAATATCAGAAAAGGCTTTCTTAGCATTTTTTGTCCGTCCAGCCTGCATATCCGCATATCCCTTCTCTAATTCTTCATTGAACTCTGCTTCTGATAATGCGCTGATATCAACAGGTCTGGCAGATGGTATTTTTACTTCAAACGGAAGACCTCTCTGTAAGATAATCTGCTTATAAAACATATTGATAGCATTGGAAGCAGGGATACCAAGTGTAGCCAAAATATTTTCTGCCTTCTCTTTGACATCCGGTTCAATCCTTGCATATAAATTTGCTGATTTTGTAGCCATATAAAACATCTCCTTTCGTGAGCAGTATTTTATCTGTCTTTATTATATGCAAATGTCCGCACAATAGCAATACTGGTTTCACATAAAATATTGTTCAAAAGATCATAAAGGCTTTCCAAACATCCACATAATAATCACCCTTGGAAAATTTCACCTTCTTGGAGAAATTCAAACCCACGTTCTTCCTTATGAGTTTTTCTTTCTGTTCCTATTGCAGCTCTTGAAAAATCTTCTCTTTCTTCATACCAAGTATCACTGAATATAATTTTGTATGCTCCTCTACCACCTTTATAAACTCTTCATCTTCCATCAGATAAAACAATATTACTTTTTATCCGCACGCTACTTACCCTTAAATTCCTTCTCTATATAACAATGTTCCTGTTTGCCAACCAACTTATCGCCTTCAAAATCCAATTCTATAATATATGGCATCCAATCTATAATTCGCAGAAAATCTTCACAGCCAAAATTACTATCATAAAAATTCAATATCGTACTAAGGGCAGTACCATGAGTTCCTAAAACAATATCTTTATCCGTATTATCTGATAAGATCTCATTCAGTGCCTCTATGTTGCGATTTTGCACCATAGCAATGGACTCTCCACCCTCTTCATGATAATTATGGTCAGCCCATCGTTTCCGGAACATTCCGTGGTTGTTTCCATCAAATCCCTTTTCACGCTCCCTCAATCTCTCATCTGTAATAATCTCTTTTGTAAAAAAATCTGCAGCCTCTGCAATGGTATCCATGCTACGTTTATACGGACTACAATAAAACGCATCTATTTTCTTATCCTTCAAAAATCCCAATACAATTGCCGAATCTTTCTTACCTTCTTCCGTTAAAGGTCTTGTCCTGTCTTCTTCCCAATCGTGTTCCGGCTGTGCGTGACGCACGAAATAAACTCTTGTCATTTGATCAGCTCCATTTCATCTTCCATTTTTACGAATCCATACTTTTCATATAACAGTCGTCCCATCTCTGTCGCCTCTAAAGTAATCTGTGATATGCCCTGTTTCCTTATATCCTTTACCAGCAAATCTAATGTATGAAATGCAATCCCCTGTCTCCGATATTCCGATGCCGTATACATATTCATAATGTACGCCTTTTTACCAGTTGGATTATGATATGTAGGCATAACCTGATAAAAACTAACACCACCAGCGCCAATAAGGTTTTCGTTATCATACACCAGATATGCAATATGCTCACCAGTTTCTAATGCACTCTTATAATACTCATAGGATTCTTGTTCCACCAATGACATATCCACATCATTCGATAGTTTATTAGCAGTACGAAGGACTCTAATTCTAGTCCTTACAAGTTCATCAATGTCTGCTATGGTTGCTTTTTTATATTCATAGTTTTTCGCCATCACATACTACTCCTCTAAATCTGTTAACCTTTTCGTGAAGCAGATAATTCTATTCGCTTCCGCAAACCCCATTTTCAAATGAAACTTAAGACTATCTTCATTATCCAACTCACAGTCACTCGCAAACTCAAGGCACCCCTGATCCTTTGCCCAATTCTGACATTCTCCTAACAATTCTTTCGCATAACCTCTTTTTTTATATTCTTCTAAAACAAAAATCCCTTCCAAATATCCTACCGGACTAGAATCAGTTCCCTCTACATAGTCAAACCTTAATCCACATTGTGCAAATCCAACTATATTTTCCTCTGATATAGCAAGAAAAATAATATTTTTTCCTTTTCTTATATGTTCGCAAAAATTCTTTGTTAAATCTTCAATTGTGTGTGATTTCCACATCTGAATTGCCAAACTCACAAGTTGGGGAACATCCTCTAAAGTAGCTTTTCGAATCAATTTTACCACCTATCCTTAACTCTTTCTGAAATATTTTTTAAATCAGTTATTATTATTCCTAATCAAAATGTGTATGATTTTATCATAATTTTCCGGTCTGTGTGGAAACGTACAGTCTGTACATACCTTGATTTTTTTGTCATTCTTCTCTATGTAGGTCTTACTTCCGGGACAGTTTGGCATACTATACATAGGACAATAACAAAACAGACAATTAAATTCATCCGTAAGTCCCTTGTGACACGGAAAATATTTGCAATCTGTGTTTTTAAAGTATTTATAAGAGTTTTCCATTTTTATTCCTTCTATATTCATATGCTTTTCTTACAAGGCTCTCTGCAAAATGCGGATTTGACGGATAATACAGGTGTGGAAACCCAAGCCAGTAATTATCATGGCTTATCACGCAATCGTAGCTTCTGCCTGTGACCGGCTTGGTCGCAATACAATCAGCTCCGTTATCGGTGCTGTCGTAATAATGAAATTCATGCGCCTTTATTTTTTCATTTGGCGGTAGAAAATTGCTATGCTTTTCCGCAAGCTCAATATATCCGAACCTGACCAGCTTTCCCTTAAAATGACACCCACCATCTAATGCGCCCACAAGCTGCGACTTATTCATATCATTTTGTATATCTGCTTTGTTTTGTATATCTGCTTTATTTTGTACATCAGCCTTGTTTTGCTCCTCTGTATCATCACAGATGTCACGGATATATGTGTGAAGATACATAAACCCTCCACACTCTGCAACCGTCGGCATTCCGGCTCTAAAAGCTTTTTTTATGACATTCAGCATAGATACGTTTTTACTCAGTTTCTTTGCATACAGCTCCGGATAACCGCCTCCAAGCAGCATTGCATCACAATCCTTTGGAAGGCTGGTATCGTGAAGCGGTGAAAAATACTGTAATTTTGCACCGCATTTTTCGAGCATTCTTAGGTTATCTTCATAGTAAAAACAAAAGGCTTCGTCCATGGCAACAGCTATGTTTACTATATTTATTGCTTTATTTTGCGAAAATTCATTTTGATCACAATTACCTATACTTTTTTCATTATATACATCTGCATTTTCGCTGTCACCGATTTCATCCGCCTCTGCTGCTATATCCTTAAGTAAATCCATATCTATAGTCTTTTTTAGTCTGTCGGCAGTTTCATTAAGCTGTTTTTTTATATCTGAAAGCTCATCCGGCATAACAAGCCCCAGATGTCTGCTTGAAAGCCCGATATCCTTCTGTTCTGGAAAATACCCAACTACTTTTACGGAAAGCTCTTTCTCTATCAGAGGCTTTATGATGTCATAATAGCCCTTCGACATCCGATTGAGCAGAACCCCCTTAATCAAGTGGTGCATGTCATACTGCAAAAAACCGGCTATAAGAGCAAGCACCGACTTTCCCATGCCCTTTGCGTCTACCACGAGTATTATCGGAGTCTGCGTCACCTTTGCCAGATGGTATGACGAACCCTGCTCATATATTCCGCCAAGCCCGTCATATAATCCCATCACGCCCTCAAGCACTGCAAAATCACCATCGGCTCTTTCATCTAAGAAAAGCTGCACTGTTGTCTTTTCGTCCGTAAAAAACGTATCGAGATTTTTGGATGGTACGCCAAGCACCTTTTTGTGAAACATTGGGTCAATATAATCAGGTCCACACTTATATGATGATACGTTTTTTCCGTTATCCTTTAATAGCTGCAATAAAGCGCAGGTTATCATTGTTTTGCCACTGCCGCTTTTGGGCGCGGCTATCATAAAACGATTTATTTTCATGTGTTTATCCTTTATTTCATCATATACATTAAAAATATCAATCTTCGGTGGTTTATTATAGATGTTGTGCAACATAAAAGCTCAGGTTAAAATTCAAATGAACATATCCATACCGGATTTTCCGCCTGCATCAGATGATAATTCCCTATCTGCCTTGAGCGGCTGACCTGCAGCTGCACGATATCCTCATTTTTCACATCATATGCTGACAATATTTCCTTTATCTCACAAATTGTTTCCATGGAAATTGCATTTATCACTATACGGATATGTGGATTTTTTGCTTTAAGAGCCTCTATTATCTCCTTTAGATTGCCACTGCTGCCTCCGATAAATGCGTGTGTCGGCACCGGAAGATTTTCCATTCCGTCAGGAGCCTTTGCATTTATAACATGGATATTTTCAAGTCCATGCTTTTCTTTATTTTGTGTGATAAGCTGCACAGCATTTTCCTTCTGCTCGATGGCATAGACATCCATATCATCGGAAAGTGATGCGGCCTCTACCGCTATGGAGCCGGTTCCGCTTCCCACATCATAAAGCACTGAATCCGATTTCAAATGAAGCTTGCAGATGCTTACATGCCTTACTTCCTCTTTGGTCATCGGAACCTTTTCACGTATAAAGGCTGCATCACTTAGCTGCGGTGTAACATTTTTTGCAACCGGATTGGGATTTTTTATCATGCAGATATACAGTCCCTCCCTTTTAAGCTTTGTGCACTCCTGCGGCGAAAGCTGCGATATAGTTTCATCCGGATATGATAGCTGGTATCCCACATTTACCGAGCATTTTTGTAAACCATACCTTTCGTCACTGCTTAATAGGTGTCCAAGCATATTCACATCCTTTACTCCTGACATCAGCATAAACGTTTTTGCATGATGGCTAATCCGTGATGTGATATTAGACAGCTTTACTCCGTGGATGCTGCATATATACGCATCGTTGTAGGTTTCACCGACCGCTGCCGCCATATATGACACCGATGAAATTCCAGGAAGGATTGACACATCCGCATTTAATTTTCCTTCTGATATTTCATTTTTTATCGCCAGATACAGCTTTCTGCTTCCACTGTAAAAGCCCGTATCTCCCGAGAATAATATAAGAACATTACTGATTTTTTCAGTATCTGCACAAATTTCGTATAGATAAGGAATAATCTGTTCTGCAAGATAATACGGCTTTTTGTCTATCTTCGCACTGTATTTTTCTATCATGCGGCTTGCGCCAAGTATAATATCAGCGCTTTCTATTGCATCTGAAACAGCTTTTGTCATGCAAGCATCATTTCCCATTCCAATGCCGGCAAGCATGATATGAAGCTTGTTATATTTACTGTCAATATATTCACAAACAGCTTCAAATGACATTCCATCATCCTGCACGCTTTGCCCCACAATATAGACCGGAATATTTTTATTTTTTGCGGCAGTTATTTTCTCAATAAAGCCCCCGGCCGCACCGCTTTTTTTGGTGACCAGGCATCTGATATCATACTGGTCAATAAGTGCCTCATTAAGCTGTGTGCTAAACGGTCCCTGCAATGCCAGAATGTGCTTTCCTGTAATATCATTGTGCATGCATAAGCTTATGCTCTCAAGCCCCGGAAGCACGCGCACATACAGTCTTTCCCTGACGTCTGAGGTTTTACAATACACTGACAGCTCCTTGCTTCCTGTTGTGAGCAGTATATTTCCGTCTGTATTGTTAAGTGCCTTTGCACATGCTTCATTGTCCTCAAAATAGCGGATATTATCATAATCTGCTGATATATCCGTATCTCTTTTAAGACGCACATATTCGATATTTTCTGATATGCTGCTATCCGCCTGATTGTCTGTAACAGCATGTGCCTCATTAAAAGCATAAACCGCCTGCTTTATATTTTCGGTAACTATGGCTGCATACGGATGGGTTGCATCCACTATGAGCTTACATTTTTGTTCCGCAAAGAAGCTTCTCATGCCTTCGCTGTCCATACGCCCCATATGAACATGCGCGAACGGATTTTCATGCAGCACGATTTCACCGTACTCGGTTGCCACACAAACCGTATGCTCTATGCCTCTTTTACACAGATGCTCCGATAGCTTACGTCCCTCTGTTGTTCCTGCAAAAATCAGTATTTTACTCAATCTGATATCCTCTCCTTGTGACAAGCTTTCCGTCAATTATTTGTGTACCCTCATTGCCGATAAATACTGTCGTAAACATGTTGACCTGTGCACTGCGAAGCTCACCCAGCGTACAGACCGCATAGCTTGTTCCCTCACGTCCGATATTTTCGACATAGCCGCACGGCCGTTCCGGCTCTATCGCACGAAGCAGAATATCACAGGCTCTCATCAGATAGTCCTTTCTCTTGTGACTTGACGGATTGTACAGTGCTATGACAAAATCACCCTCTGCGGCAGCCACAAGACGCTTTTCAATCTTTTCCCACGGCGTGAGCAGGTCACTTAAGCTGATGGTACAAAAATCATGGTTTAGTGGTGCTCCAAGCACTGCCGCACCACTGTTTGCCGCTGTAATGCCGGGTATTACCGAAAGCTCTACGTTATCATATTCCTGCCCAATCTCATACATAAGAGAGGCCAGTCCATATATTCCGGCATCGCCACTACATACAAGAGAAACTGTTTTGCCCTCAAGTGCCTTTTTAAAGCACAGATGGCATCTTTCTTTTTCCTGACGCATTGGAGTGGTCAAAAGCTCTTTTGTCTGGAATTTTTCTCCAAGCAGCTTTATATATACGGTGTATCCCACTATGACATCACTCGCTTCCAGGGCGTCAATCGCCTGCTTTGTCATCATGCTCTCAAAGCCCGGCCCCATACCTACTATGTAAATTTTATTCATGTTAATCTCCATCTCTACTAATTTTATATAACCTTGCCACCGCAACCGTTACACTGTCATATTTATGTTTTTTATAGATAAGTTCTCCTGCTTCGTTACATTCCCTGCTGCTTGCAAGCACTGCTGCACGCTCGCACACGTTGTCCACTCCAACATGGTCCCTGACAAACTGCGAGGCACTGAATTCTCCCTGCACCGCCATGAGCTCATCCGCGGTATAAGTGACAAATTCTATCCTGTTTCTTTCACAAAATTCCTTTATTCCCGGTTCATCTTTTTTCACATCTATTGATGCAATCATGTCTATATCCGAAATATCTATTTGCAGCTTTAAAAGACTTTGTCTGATTGCCCTGTCAATATTTTCAAACGCTGTATTTCTTCTGCACCCAATACCAAGTACAAATTGTGTGGGTTTTAAGTAAATACTGCCATTTTTAGGGTCCTTTGCTTTTTCGCATGATACTACAATATCAGCTCCGTAAGCAGGTGGGAAGTCCACTGTTTTTATTGCATCAGCACTCATATCAGTTTCATCTAAAAATGCCTTTATAAGGTGCCTGTGCTTAGCCGGAATGTGCTCCCAGTCGACCGACATAGTAACCATCTCTCCCGCCAATATCTTTGATGATACTCTGGCGATGCCATCTTTATTGACTATTGCAAGCCTGCATTTTTTTGCAAAAACATCAACAGCAAATTTATTATTGATATCAGTAGCGGTTGTTATAACAGGTGTGGCATTCATCAGTGCTGCTAATAATACCGCAAGCTCATTGGCACCTCCCACATGCCCTGAAAGAATCGGAATAACAAACTTCACCAGCTCATCTATCACAATAACAGGACTGTCTTTAAGCTTGTTATTTACAGATGAAGCTATAGCCCTCACTGCAATACCGCATGCCCCGATAAAAATCAGAGCCTTTTTTTCACTCATCTGTGTAGCTGTCCAGTCTGATATATTTTGTGATATGTAGAGGGTATTTCTAAAATTTTCATCGGTGGGATTTTTAATATTCTCATCCGATAATCTCGAGCACTTGGTAAAAATCCCCACCTCATATTCACTTTTTTCAAGCTTATGAGCTATGTCACATGACAACTCATAGCCCTTTTTTGTGAAGCTTACAATGCAAATTTTCATATTTTCAGTTCCCATATTTATATATTCACGCCTTTTTTCAATCGTTATCCTGTGACTCTACTGAAGCCTTGCGATACTCTGTCGAAAAATCCGGTGCGTAAAGTCTTGATTTCTCGTAATGCCTGTGAGCTATTACATCACCCACAAGCACAATCGCTGTCTTTGTGATATTGTGCTCTCTCGCAGTCTGCTTAAGTGTAGCGACAGTGCACACGTATGCCTCCTCCTGTGGCCAGGTTGCCTTATATACAATTGCAGCAGGTGTATCTGCCGCGTATCCTCCCTCAATAAGGCTTTCCGTAAGCTTCTCTAAAAGCCCGGTGCTTAAGTAAATCGCCATGGAAGCGTGGTGTGAGGCAAAGCTTTCTATGCTCTCTTTCGGTGGCACCTTCGTGCGCCCCTCCATGCGTGTGATGATGAGCGACTGGGAAATACCGGGGAGCGTGTACTCAATGTTGAGCGATGCAGCAGCTCCAAAGCACGCGCTCACGCCCGGACAGCTCTCATATGGTATTAAAAGAGCATCAAGCTCATCCATCTGCTCGCGCACTGCGCCGTATATACTTGGCTCTCCAGTGTGCAGGCGCACAGTCATTTTTCCGTCTGCCTCAGCAGCTTTCATGACTGCGATGACCTCATCAAGTGTCATTTTTGCACTGTTATATATTTCACAGCTCTCCCCTGCATAGTCCAAAAGCTCTGGATTAACAAGCGAGCCTGCATAAATTATCACATCTGCCTTTTGTAAAAGACGCATTCCGCGTACTGTTATTAAATCTGCTGCGCCTGTTCCTGCGCCAACAAAGTAAACCATTTTTCTGCCTTTCTGCTTTTTGCAAGCTCACCAAATTCGTTTGAATACATGATACAGTCTATCTCAAGTCCGCCCTTTGCTCTCTTATCCAGATAAAAGCATATGCGCTCCATCGCATAATCCATTACCTCATACAGCCTGCCGCTTTCCTTAAGTGCCGCCAATGCCTCCTCTGTCGTAAGGCTGTCCATAATGCGCTTTATGTATTCGGGCGCTACACCGCACTTAAACGCAAATGCCGTCAAAAGCTCTATCCTGCAGTCTGCCTCCCTCGAATGAGTGTTCATGATGCCTCCTGCTACCTTTATAAGCTTTCCTATATGTCCTGTCAAAAGCATCCTCTTAAAGCCCATATCGGCTGCCATATCAATTGTTTCGCCGATAAAGTTGGAGCATTTGACACTCCTGTCCAGATCATAGCCATAGCTTTCTTTCATAAAGTCAAGACCGTAATTTCCCGGCGCAACCGCCACATAATCATACCCAAACGAATATCTCTGCCTAAGCTCCACCCTTATCGTATCAATAAGAGCCTGTGAGCTCATGGGCTCAACAATACCGCTTGTGCCGAGAATTGATATACCACCAACTATCCCAAGCCTTGGATTAAAGGTCTTTTCTGCAAGCTCCTTCCCCTTTGGAACCGAGATTGTGATGTCAAGTGTGCCCTTAAAATCCAAAAGCTCACAGACCTCCCTTACCTCTTTTTCAATCATCTCACGCGGCACATGATTGATAGCCGCGTTTCCGACAGGCTGGTCTAATCCGGGTTTGGTGACTCTTCCCACTCCGTCACCACCGTCTATATTTATGATAACCAAATCCTGCTTTTTTTTGCATAACGCACAGGTATCGGAATGCAAAATCCGTACAGAAGCATATATATAGGCTCCGGTGGTCACATCCGGGTCATCCCCTCCGTCTTTTATCACAGCGCAGCTTACCTCGTTTTCACTTCTTTTTATGTCAGTGATATCAGCCGTGTAAGCTATTCCCTTAGGTGTCTGAATCGTTATTTTGTTTTTAGCCTTTCCGGTTAAAAGCATATATGCCGCTGCCTTTGATGCCGCCGCAGCACAGCTTCCTGTGGTAAATCCGTATCTCATAATCACTAAATTTCCTCATGCATCAGCCTCTATCAACCAGACTGTAAATCAGCGCATTGCATATAGCAGCCGCAATATTGCTGCCACCCTTTCGTCCGACATTTACTATGTATGGCACTCCGGTCTCCATAATAAGCTCCTTGGCTGCCTCCACATTGACAAAGCCCACCGGCACACCGATTACAAATGCAGGCTTATATATTCCTTTTTCTATCATATCGTACAGCTCTATAAGCGCTGTCGGTGCATTTCCTATCGCAAAAATCACAGGCTTATCTATCCTTGATGCAAACTCCATGCTTACTGCCGCGCGCGTTGTCTTTTTCTCCTTTGCAATAAGAGCGACCTCATCATCAGCCATAAAGCAGTGCGCCTGTCCGCCGAATTTTGCCAGATATTTTTTATTTATGCCTGAAAGAGCCATGTTGGTATCAGTCACTATATCAGCACCCTCTGATATCAGCCTTTTTGCGATAGCAACGGCGTCCTTAGAGTATTTAAGTGTCTGTATATAATCAAAATCAGCACTCGTGTGTATGACTCTTTTTGTTATCATCTCCTGATCAGCAGGCAGCGTAATCTGCATTTCAGACAGCTCATGTGAAATTATCTCAAAGCTCCTCTTTTCAATCTCCATCGGCTCTAACTGTTTAATTTTTTTCAATACACTCACCTATCACTTTCAATAATCTTACATTTTCATCATAAGTCTTTACTGCCACACGAAAATACCCTTGTGAAAGCCCCACATAGTTGGAGCAGTCCCGTATCAGTATTCCCTTATTAAGCAGTATATCATATAATGGAAGCTTGCTGTAAAACAGTATGAAATCAGCATCACTTTTATATACCTTAAAACCAAGCTTTTTTAGTCCATCTGACAGCAGCCTTCTTTGTCCGCTCACATACGATGCCGTTTCTTTAATATACTCTGATTCCTTTATACATGCCTCTCCTGCCATCTGTGCCAAAACAGACACATTCCACTCCGGCAGATTTCTTTGGACCTTTTGTCTTATTGTATCATTTTTACTGAGCATATATCCAAGCCTTACTCCCGGAATAGCAAAAAGCTTGGTAAAGGCTCTTACAACAATCAGATTGTCATAGTCACATAAAAGTGACAAAACAGAATAATTTATTTCACAAAAGCCCATGAAGCATTCATCTGCCACCACATAAATATGCTTTTCTTTGCAATGCCCTATTATTTGCTTCATGAAAGTGCTGTCTACAAGATATCCTGTCGGATTGTTTGGATTTGCGATAAAAAATATATCTGTATCATCTGTAAGCATATCCATTAATTCATCCAGCCGTGCAGCAGGAGAAAAATCACTCTGCTCATCCAGCAGGAAATATCCGATATCACAGCCGACTGCACGAAGCACATGCTCATAGCCTAAAAAGCCCGGGGCCAGAAGCACTGCTTTTTTGGGCTTTATGGCATGAGCTATCGCCATAAAAAGCTCTGATGCTCCGTTTCCGGGAATTACATCCTCGCTTTGTATGCTGCAGCTTTGCTGTGTGAAATACTCTGATATCGCTTTTTTAAGACCACTGCATTCCATGTCTGGATATCTGTCTGCATACGAAAGTGCATCACTCATAGCCTCTTTAACAGAATACGGTATGCCAAGAGGATTGATATTTACCGAAAAATCCATATTTACCTTATTGTTGTATATGTCACCGCCATGGATGCTTTTCATTCAAGTCCTCCATCTATTCTTACATCAATTTTTCATATTCAAAGCAATATTAAAACAAGACTCATAACCGCCACAGATAAAAGCTCACACAAAAACGCAGTAATATACATCAACCTGTTTGCACGCTTTATATCCTCGTACTCTATCTCACGCAGACCGTCTCCTATGTATTTTTTCTTCACAAGCTTCCCAAAATACACAGCATCACCCGCCAGCTGCACCCTTAAAGCCCCTGCGCATACGGACTCTGTCTGGGCTGAGTTGGGGCTTGCATGATTGAAACGATCTCTTTTAAAGATGCGGTATGCATTTTTGCCATCAAACTGCCTGCCACCGATAAATGCCGCAGCAATCATCAGATATGCACTGATTCTTGCCGGTATGAAATTGACCACATCATCAAGCCTTGCCGCAAATCTGCCAAAATACATATATTTATCATTTTTGTAGCCAAGCATCGAATCCATAGTATTCACAGCCTTGTATACAAAGCCAAGCACCGGCCCTCCGATTGCCGTGTAAAGCATAGGTGCAATCACTCCGTCAGATGTATTTTCAGCTATCGTCTCAACTGCCGCCCTTGTGACACCTGCCGCATCAAGCACAGATGTATCTCTGCCAACAATCATGGAAACAGCTCTTCTTCCTGCATCAACTCCATCTGTCCTTAGCGCATCGTACACCCTCATGCTCTCCACACGAAGACACTTTGTGGCAAGAATCTGCCACGTCATAACAGCCTCTGCTATTACCCCGGCATATAAATTTATACTGTATGCTGCCACAATAATAATTACCGACATTGCAAAAGTTGCAAAAATTACAGTAAAAGCAAGAAGCATGCCTCTTTTAAATTTTATTAGATTTAATTTTTTTTCAGAGATATTATATCCGGCATCACAATTAAGCCTCTTATCGAGAAAAGAAATGAGTGAACCGATAAGCCTGACAGGATGCGGTATAAAATGCGGATCTCCTATTAATAAATCAAGCACAAAGCCTGCTATAAATGCAAAAATATGATAACACATATATTAATCCTTCTTAAATAAACCCATAAAAAATGTATAAATCATAGCGATATGGGCTGTATTTCATTAAACACGATCTCATCGCCCTCAACTGCCACCTCACACGAGTAGCCACAGCCGTTTTTCACCTGATAATCATAGTAATCCATATCACAGTAATGGCTCATTATCGCCATGATAGTCCCTCCATGCACAAAAAATACTATCTGTATCTCTTTATCAGGCATAGCCCTATTAAGCTCTAATGCCTGTGTGAGCACTCTCTCAAATCCACATATACTCCTTTTGCAAAACTCTTTTCTGCTCTCTCCGTTTGGAAAGGCAAGTGTTCCACCACTGTCAATCCACGCCTGATATGAGTCCCTGAAACGGATATCTGTGCTAAGCTCCTTATAGCTTTTTAGCTCCCACTCACCGAAATCCATCTCTGCAAACTCTTTTACTGTATGAATTTTATGGTGCTGTGCGACCGGCAAAATAATCTCTGCCGTCTGTTTACAGCGCCTCATTGGACTGGTAATAATTATCTGCTCCTTTAAGCTATTTTCCTCCAAAGCCTTGTATACACCATTATTTAGCGCATTTTTAAGTTCAAAAACTCCGGCTTCATCGAGTGGCTCATCTGTCCTTCCCAGATATCTGTGCTCTCTGTTTGAGACAGTGCAGCCGTGTCTTATAAAAATACAGTTTATTTTATTTTCTGACCGATTCCACATATTACGCGAACTACCTCGTCTGCTTTTTTTGCAAGCAGTATCTCTGCTCTGCCTGTCTGCTCCCTGTACTCTCTCTCAAACGCATCAAGAGGCACTATGCCGTTTCCAATCTCATCAGCAATGACTATTGTATCCTTATTTTTCTCTGCAAATTGCATAAATTTCAAAATATATTCCTGCAGTGGAAGATTTTTCTCAAGCACAGCCCTGATAAAATAATGGAATTTATCAATTATGAATATCCGCTCATCATCAACTGCAAAATCCCACAGCCAGTCCTTGTATGATTCCTTATCATCACAAGCATCATCCTTTAGAAAAAAGCAGTCGTACACATCATATTTTTCTGATTCTTCTATCATATTTTCAAGCACATAATCAAGCTTTCCCTGTGCCACTCCGCCTATCACAAGCTTCATATTTTCTCCAATTCCAAAGTTTAAAATTCATAGTACAACTTTTATCAAATCATAAATGAAACAATACCCAGTGCCACTGCCATGGCGCACTCACATATACACACAAAATACCCTGCCGTATCGCCTGTGATGCCGCCAAGCTCCTTTTTTGTTTTCACATAATAATACCAAAAGCTAAGTGCTGCCGCAATGATCATAGCCACCGCATAAGGCAGTGACACAATAAATAAAACAGCCATACACAGTGCAAGCTGGATGTATAGTGCTGCCCTCACGATCGTTCTGTGTGCAGTGTCCGCAAACATAAATAACAGTCCATCGCTTTTTGCCGATTTAAATGACACAACAGCTATTCCGCTTAAGCATCTTGCGATGAAAAAGCCTGCACAAAAAACAATAAATGCTTTATCATCCATTATCTGAGAAAAAGCTCCCATGAATAATAATCCGTATGCTGCAAGCATTATAACGGCAAACGCTCCTATATGTGAATCCTTAAGTATTGCAAGCTTTTCCTCCCGCGGCTTGTATGAATGAAACGCATCCATTGTATCCATAAAACCATCTATGTGAAAGCCTCCCGTAACCGCTATCGGAATCAGCGCACCTACGCATACATAGCATATATCCGTCACTCCAAAATGAGAGTATATATATCTCCAAAGCATAAGAAGCAGTCCAATCACAGCTCCTATCCACGGAAAGAATACCAGCATGTACTTCATGTCATCATCATTCCATTTAAATTGTGGCATAGGTATCTTTGAATACATGGAAAAAGATACTATGCACGATCTTATTAACTTCATAATACACTTAACCTCCACACTGCTTCACTTAACCGCAACAGGAATGCCTGCAACCACCTCAACGACACGCTCTGCCATCGCAGCAAGCCCTCTGTTTACAATTCCCATTGCCTTTATGTAATTCATCGTTGATTCATCATAGCAGACTCCGTCTTCAAATACATTGTTTGTCACAATAACAAGCTCCGCAACATTTTCACTTAAGATACCTACCTCTTTTAACACCTTTTTACTCACACGGCTGATTTGAGCAGTATCATAATCCTTCATATTTTCAAGGGCATCCAAAGCCTCTTTTTCAGCTTCGGCAGCCTGTATACCGGAAGCATCTACAGGTGGAAACATCTCATTTGCCACAAGGTTTGACATACACTCAAGCAGTGCTGACCGCCCGGTTTTTAAACTGCTTTCTGATTGCAGCTTAGAAACCGCATTTTGGATATCACGAGGCTGCTCGATGGTAATAAAGCCTTTTCCGGCACGAAGTCTTCTGTGCCTGTCTATCTTCCGCTGCCCTTCATCATCAAATACCTGCATGGTGGCAATGTAATATTTTTCTTTGTATCCCTTTTCATTTGACACGTGACAAATATGCTTTTCTGCATATGCCGATTTGCCGCTGCCGCTGCCGCCTGTTATAAGTGTAATCATCTATACGTACCTCTCATACTGTGATACCGAGATATCGTCAAAGGTTGTCCGTCCTTTGTATACGCTAAGTGCCATATCCAAAAGCGCAAACATCATCACGGCACCTGTTCCCTCTCCAAGCGCAAGGGATGCTCTTATGACAGGTCTTACGGAAAGTGCCTCACACAAAAGCGCCACGGCAGGCTCCCTGCCCTCATGTGATGGAATGATAAAATCAGTAACTCCGGAAAGAAGCCTTCCTGCTGCCAACGCTGAAACCATGCTTATCACTCCGTCGAGCACAACAGGAATATGGTATAATGCCCCGCCTATACACACTCCGACAAGTCCTGCAATATCGAGTCCTCCGACTGTCATAAGTATCTCAAAGGTGTCCTTATTATATAAATCATACTTTTCTATTGCGTTCTCAATTACACGGATTTTTTTCTCAAGCCCACTGTCGTTTAGGCCTGCTCCTCTTCCTGTCACTGTGGCTACATCGCACCTTAGCATGGCGGCTGCCATTGCCGCACTGGTGGTGGTGTTTCCTATACCCATCTCACCGGTTGCAATAATTCTGCAGCCGTCTGCCTTACACCCACGCACTATTTCTATACCTGTTGCAATCGCTTCAAGTGTCTCAGCCCTTGTCATGGCAGGCTCTTTTGCAAAGTTTCTCGTGCCCATGCGCACCTTTCTTTGAAGCAGCCCTTTAACACTCTCGTCACTGTTTATCCCTATATCCACAGGAATTGTATCAGCCCCTGCAGTCATTGCCATGCGTCCGACAGATGAAGCCTTCCTTGCCATGGATTTTGCAACTGCAAGTGTCACATCCTGTCCGGACTGGCTGATGCCCTCAGCAACCACACCATTATCCGCACACATCATTATGACCGCCTTTTTTGAAATATCTATATTTTCATCTCCCAAAACAGCGCCGATCTTAGCCGTTAAAAACTCAAAATCGCCCATGCCGTCGAGCGGCTTTGCCACGGAATCCCAGTTTGAACGGATTTTTTTGTACATTTTTGCATCTGGTGGCGTTATTTTTAATTTTTTTAATTCTTCTACTGTAAAATGGTCAGAAATAATATTATTTTCAATCATATCTTGCCTCACGAAGCATGCCGTACACTGCATCCATATCCAGATACTCTCTCAGTGTATCCGCAAGCCTGTCATACTGTTTTTCTTTGAAGCTCTTATAGCTTACAATAGCACTGTCATTCACATCAATGCCCTTTTTATCGGCAATATAATCCACTATCACTCTGGCGACCTCTGCAGTATCAAAAATGCCGTGGATATACGAGCCATACACATTCCTGCCATCAGATATGACATTATTTAACTCATTTTTCCTGTCAGCACAAGCCCCCTGCTCATCTGAAGCTGTGCTATATGCGCTCTTACCCATATGTATCTCATAGCCCAGAAAGTGACAGCCTGAAAGCCTGCTCAATACACCATCTACATGTGCTATTTCACCGCTTGTCTGAAGCCGTGTCTTGCTGTCTTTTAGAACGGTATCTATAGGAAGAAGCTCCATGCCACGCATATATCCTCCCTCCTCAACACCGTCGGGGTCGGCTATTGAAGCCCCAAGCATCTGATAGCCTCCGCATATTCCAAAAACAGGTATCTCACAGGAGAGCTTTTTTACAGCGGCCTCGAGTCCGTTTTGTCTCATCCACAAAAGATCTCCCATCGTATTCTTGCTTCCCGGCAGAAATACTATATCCGGATGGCGCAGCTCATTTACTGTTGACACATACCGCACTGTTACCTCGGACATCTGCTCAAAGACATTGAAATCCGTGAAATTTGATATTCTCGGATATCTGATGACCGCTATATCAATAAGCCCATCTGTCTTTTTGTCAAAACGCTCTGTCAGGCTGTCCTCATCCTCAAGCTGTACATCCATATATGGCACCACTCCGGTAACAGGCACCCCGCCTCTCTCCTCAAGCATCTGTATCCCCGGGTCAAGGATCGTCTTGTCTCCACGAAATTTATTGATAATAAGCCCGCAGACACGATTCTTTTCCTCATCGGTTAAAAGCATAAGTGTGCCAAGCAGCTGCGCAAAAACGCCGCCTCTGTCGATATCACCCACGAGCAGTACCGGTGCATCAACCATATGCGCAAGCCCCATGTTTACAATATCATTTTCCTTCAGATTAATCTCCGCCGGGCTTCCCGCACCCTCAATCACTATGATATCAGCATACTCCTCAAGCTTTTTAAACGCCTTTTTTATATCCGGTATGAGAGTTTTCTTGTATGCAAAATACTCTCTCGCCGGCATGTTCTTAAGCACCCTTCCGTTTACAATCACCTGTGAGCCTGTATTATTTGTAGGCTTTAAAAGAATAGGATTCATGCAGACCATAGGCTTAATGCCTGCTGCCTCAGCCTGCATCACCTGGGCCCGTCCCATCTCAAGTCCTTCGTCTGTTATATAAGAGTTGAGCGCCATGTTCTGTGATTTAAACGGTGCCACCCTGTATCCGTCCTGTCTGAAAATACGGCACAAGCCCGCGACAAGAAAGCTCTTGCCTGAATTGGACATTGTACCCTGTACCATAATTACCTTTGCCATATCTACACCTGCTGTCTGAATTTATGTGGTAGTCTGTTGCTTAATCGTCATAAAAAGAAATTTTTCCTGTAGAGACTGCATACTCATAAAGTCTGCTGTTAAACTGCTCATACGTGCCAAACTCTGTTCTGTCACATATAACGCCCTCGCATGAATCAATAAGCTCCTTTGCCTTTTTAATAAGGGCATCGTCTACAGGCTCAAAGCTTCTTGCGCTGACAATCTCAGCAGAAAGCGCCTTTGCCGCAGGATAATCCAGATCATTTTCATAGATGATTCCTGTCGCAAACGGGATACCCTTTCGCTGTAAGCTCCTGAAACTTTTTCTGCCCAGTCCCCCTCCTGCTATGACAAATACCCTCGCCATTCCATCCGGTTTTTCCAGCTCTAAATCCTCTCCTGTTTCGTCAAAGCTTCCTGCCGTAATTCCAAAAAGCCCTGAAACATATTGGTCAGTAAATACCTCCTCGGGAGTTCCGTATCTGTCCACATATCTGCCATCTATACACAAAATATGGTCTGACACACGCTTTGCCATATCAAGCTCATGGAGCGACATGATAACCGTAAGATTCTTCTGTCTTTTAAGCCTTTGGAGTATTGATAAAAACTCAAGCTTGTACTTTATATCAAGATACGAGGTAGGCTCGTCTAACACTATAATCTCCGGTTGCTGGCATATAGCCCGTGACAGCATAACCCGCTGCCTTTGGCCATCGCTTATCTTTGTAAAATCCTTATCCTTTATCTGTGATACATTGACCAGCTCCATCGCCTCATCCACAGCCTTTTTGTCCTCATCCGAAAGTACTCCAAACCGACCTGTGTATGGATATCTGCCTGTCGCAACCACATCATAGCAGGTCATAAGCTCTGTCTTTAGCTTATCGGTGAGCACAACAGCCATTTTCTTTGCAAATTCGTTGCCATTCATCGTCACCACATCACTTTTATCAAGATATATTGTACCGCTCACAAGCGAAAGCTGTCTTGCAATACTCTTTAAAATAGTCGATTTACCGGCTCCGTTTGGCCCGATTAATGTGAGAATCTCTCCCCTTTTCAAGGAAAAATCAATATTTTCAATAAGCGGCCTGTTATCATATCCAACGGCCAGCTTTTGAGCAGTAAAATAATATTCCATCAGACATTTTTCTCCTTGCTGCGTCTTATCATGATAAACAGCACTACCGGTGCACCAAATACTGCCGTAACTGTGCTGATACTAAGCTCCGTAGGCGCAAACATCATCCTCGCAAGCAAATCACAAAACAGGCAGAACACCGCTCCCCCAAGGAAGCATGCCGGTATCATATATATGGGCTTTGTGTTCTTTAGCATGCTTTTTACTATATGTGGTGCAGCTATTCCGACAAACGATATCGGTCCCGCAAACGCCACTATACATGCGGAAAGCAGGCTTGAAAGCAGCACCAGAAGCAAGCGGATGCGCTTTATGTTTACGCCCAGATTTACGGCATATGACTCTCCGAGCTGATATGCCATAAGGGGCTTTGACATGAGAAAAACAAAAACAAATGTGATTCCCACCACCATGCTCATCACCCCAACGCTGTCCCAGGTCATGCCAGAAAAGCTTCCCCTTGACCAGTTATGCAGGTTTACTATGTCGGAATCATCTGCAAATGTCACCACAAACTCAGTCACCGCAGAGCATATGTAACCAATCATGACACCGCTCACCACAAGCATTGACATGCTGCTTATCTTTCTTGAAATGATAAGCACAAAGCCCATTGAAAGCATTGCTCCCAAAAACGCTGCTGCAATCATGGCAAGTGAGCTCACACGTATGGCATTTCCAAGCAAAAACACCATAACAAGTGCCACGACCATCTTGGCTCCCGATGATATTCCAAGCACAAACGGTCCTGCAATTGGATTATGAAAAAACGTCTGTAAAAGATAGCCTGCAAGCGCTAACGCCCCGCCCAGTATCATCGCTGCGATAGCTCTTGGCATGCGGATATCCCACACAATACGTCCTACCCTGTCTGAGTGGTCATAAAGTGTCACAAATGCAGCCTTAAATGATATGTGTACAGTTCCTATGCACACATTCATGATAAGCAATATAATAATTAAGATTATAAGAATAATAAATGTTGTAAAACACCTTATTTTTCTGGTTTTTTCCATGTTGTAGCTCCGATTTTTATCTTTTTGTGCTATTGATTTTCCTGCATTCTGTCATATCCGTTAACAATTCAGCCCACCACATACATTCCACAAATCACAGTTATCTGAGCTTAAACAGATATTTCATGCCGCTGTCGGGTGCACCTGTAATCATTGAATGCATATCATCAATCATATATCCGATGGACATAGACTGCTGATACATATCGTTCGTGGTGCAAAATACATTGCCGTCTTTGACTGCCCTAAAATCAGCAAGCACCGGGCACTTGTCCAAAAGCTCATTCAGATTCTTCACACCGCCGTCTATCGCACTGTTATATATCAGATAGTCAGCATCTATTGCTCCATTGTAGAAATCCTCTAGCTGCATATTCATGGTCGACCTGCCTGTATCGTCGTCATTTGACGCATCAAAAATATATTTTCCACCGGCAAGCGAAATCATCTTTGGCACATAATCTGTGCTTTTGCGCACCTGAACCTGTCCATTTGATGTGATATAGAAAAATGCAACTGTATCACTTTTTGTGGCATCATCCGTACCTGTACCATCAGTCTTTGCGATGCGATTTACGATATCCACCTGCTCGTTAAAGAGCTCATCGGCCTTTTCATCCCGGTCTGTGAGTGCTCCGAAAAACTTCACCCACTCCACTCTGCCGAGTGGCTCCTCCTCATAGCTTGAGTACTCGATTATTGAAGGGATATCAAAGCTTTTGAGCTTTTCAGTTACCTGCGGCGAATGGGTAATCATAGTATTTTCTATGGCAAGTGAACAGTTTTCTGACACCAAAAGCTCATAATCGGGCTTTGAATATTTGCCGGCATAGAGCATTCTGCCACTTTCAATAGCCTTTCTCGCGCTGTCAATGTACCAGCCATCACTGTCAAGCCCCGAAAATTTAATAGTGTCCACTGCATCAAGCTTGTCAAACATATCCATCACTCCTGATGCGACCAGATACAAATCACTTACAGGCTCCTTTAATACAATTATATCCTTGTCAATATCCTTTGGAGTCTTTCTTCCCTTTGGCACGGTAAGTATTTTGGCGCCATCTTTGGTAGTAAGTATCTTGTATCCACCCTCATAATAGTCAACAGAAAAATTCTTTGCATATAAAAGCTTCATACTGCTCTTATATACAAGACTATTTTGTGCCTCTGCATAAGCCTTCGATTCTGTATTCCCTGAATCGGAAGAAGGACTGTCACAGCCTGACAGCCAGAACAGTCCTATAATTGATATCAATATATATATAATTATTTTTTTTCTTCCATGCATAGCTTAATTATTCTCCATCCTCACCAAGCACCTCTGTAGCAGAATCTGAATGGAAGGTGAGTGTGTACTCAACCTCGTGTGGCTTGCTCATAGCAACTGTATCTCCGATAACCTGCATAGGTGTATCAAGCTTAACCGGAATTTCAAATACAGAATTGCCGTCTGTATTTACAGGCATGTATTTCTGTCCGTCAACTATCATATAGTCATAGTTTGGACTGCTCCACTGCACTGTTGCAGTAGCGGCTCCACCTCTTATAGTCACCTCAGCCGGTGATGCAATGCTCGCCTTACCGCTTCCGCCCTCGAAATCGAGATTGATATTGTATGTTCCGTCAGGAAGCTCTTTTCCTGCACTCTCAGATACGCTTGCATCTGCGTCCGCAGGTGTGGCATTTGAGACCTTTACCTTGTGGTCATACCATTTGCCCTTTGTACCGATAAGTGCAAGGTCGAATTCCTCATCCAAAACAGGAACCGGTATATCAAACGCATTGACATCCTCAGTTGTGCCATCGCCACAATCGACAGTCTCAACAGTCGGCTCTAAAAGATGTGCCTTGTCCTTTGAGGCATCCTTTGCTGTTCCCAAAAAGAGATTTACAATGTGTGTGGATGTGAGAGCAACATGTATTGTTGCCTTGCCATCCTTCACGGTGAGTGTACCTTTGTTGTCATATGCATCATTCACATGAAACATTGAGCTGTCTGTAGTAAACTCTGCTGTATATGTACCATCTGAAAGTGCTATCTTTTCTGTTTTTTCAGCCTTTTTTGTACTCTCTGTCGCATTCTGCCCTGCTTTTTTGCTTTCTGTGCCTGCCTCTGTATTCTTATTGCCACATGCTGCAAAGCTCATGGCACAAACCAGTGCCAGTGCAACGATATAAGTAAACTTGTTTCTGAATAATTTTCTCATGTCTGATATACTGCTCCTGTTATTTTATAGCTTCCCCACTATACATTTAAGTAACTGCTACTTGCTCATAGCAGCCGCTGTATGCTCAACATAAAGCTTCTGGATACCCTCAATCTCACCAAGTCCGTTAATCTGTGTATCGATTTTATCGAACTTTCCTGATGCCTTAAACTGTGAAAGCCATGAATCATCATCACTTCCTGCCATATCATTGTTGGCATGGTCTCCTGCAACAACCATAAGGGGACGAAGAATGACGTTCTTGTAACCAGCTGCTGACACCTTCTCAATGACAGACTCACATGATGTATCCTCCGGCTCCCCCTCTACAGTTCCAATAAATACGTTGTCATAGCCCAAGGCTGTCATCTGACTCTGCATCTGGCTGTATGAAATCTTTGCTGTATGGCTTGTACCATGTCCCATAAATACAAATGCTGTGCCCTCTTTTTTTGCAGCATCAAGGCTGTCATAGCCTGCCTTTTCCACTGCTTCCTTTGTAAGAATTTCTGCAACGGCCTTTTTATCCTCATTTACAACTGTTGCATCACTTCCAACCTCACCGAGGAGTGGCTCTGCAATCTTTACAGACTCAAATTTGTCCTTATACTTCTCTACAGCCTCTGAAAGCTCGTCGTACTCTGCGCCATGCATCAGGTGTGTAGGCTGTACCACAAGATTCTTTACACCATTTTTAACTGCACGCTCAAGTGCCTGATCCATATTGTCAATCTTCTCGTCATCTCTTGCCTGTACATGATTGATGATAATCTGTGCTGTGAAGGCTCTTCTGACTGACCAGTCAGGATTTGCAGCTGCTATTGCATCCTCCACACCCTTGATATCAGCCACACGGCTGTCATTGAAGGATGTACCAAAGCTTACTACAAGGATCTCGTTCTCGCCGATATCATCCTGGTTTCTCGGATCATCCTTTGAAGCGTCGCCTGTATCTCTGCCGAAATAGTCAGGATCAGCATTTTCTCCCTCTACAAGCTCCTTCTGTGCGTCTGTGAGCTTGTCCCAGGCCTCCTTAGCCTCCTTGCACTGCTTGTCTGTATCATCTGTTCTCTCCTGCACGTAGATTGCATCGATTAAATCTGCCACATGCATTGCTGCCTCCTGATCTGCGTTTGCGCTTGTCTCACTCTCTGAAGCCTTAGATGCCTGTGTACCATTCTTTGCATCATCTGCCTTGCTGCCACAGCCGGTCACTGCTGTCATAGCCATAACTGCTGCCATCAGTACTACTACTAATTTCTTTTTCATGTTTTCTCCTTTTCATTCTCCTTGCAGCTATTAAGCTGCACATGTTTTAAATATGTAAGACGAAAACATTTAAAGCGTCAAAAATAAAAGCTCTTTGTACTATTGCGTCAAAGAGCTATACATGTCAAAATCCTTCTAACCCAGACTATACGGCTATCATAACCTTGTCTGTAATTATAATTATTTCATCACGTACAGCCAGTTACTCGTGGCTTGAAACACTATTGTTTCCGTACAACACAAAGGCAGGTCTCCCGGCTTATATATCATTGCTTCGGCCGTCTTCCCGGTTGTCCAGTGACCTATCGGCCGTCACTCCTTAATTACGGTGACGAGTTCGTACAGGATTTGCACCTGTTTCCCTTTTCACCGGAGCCAGCTTCACATCGCCTGTCATAAATCAGATTCAAATGCTTGTCTGCTCCGACACCTTTATGCTACATATTCAGTTTTACAATGTGATGCTTTGTGCATTCACCTTGCATATTATATTACAACTTAAAACATTATTCAACACAATTTTAGCAGACACTTTATAGACCCTTTATAGACATTTACAAAAGCGGTGCAAAAAGCTGCAAAATACTCTGCAGCAGCCTGCCTGCAAATGAAATATCATTTGTGCTTTCCTCATACACCGCCTCTGAAACCGCAAACGTCTCTATCGCATCCTCTTTTATTTTTCCGATGCACTGAGTCCTGTACATGTATACAAAATCCTCAAAATTCCAGTACATGCTCCTGAAATCCAGATTGCATGTGCCAACTATCGCAGTATCATCATCTGCCACTATACACTTAGAGTGTATAAAGCCGGGTGTGTAAAGATATATCCTTGCCCCCGCCTCGATAAGAGGTCTGAAATTGGCTTTTGTCTGCAGATAAATGAGCTTTTTATCGGGAATCTTAGGTACAACAATACGCACATCAACACCTGACCTGGCTGCCGATATCATAGCATGTGACAGCTCCGTTCCAAGTATCAGATATGGTGTAAAAATATAAACATATTTTTTAGCTCTTGAGATGATACTCACATAAAGATTCTCTCCTACATCATCATGCTCAAGTGGAGAATCGCAAAACGGCTGGACAAAACCGCATTTCTCTGACTGGCTGAAGGTATTGTGTGGATTCAGATATTCATCATGCACAGCATTGTCCTTATTGATATAATTCCACATCTCAAGGAACATCGTTGTGAAACTGTTTACACACTCTCCCTCCACACGGATCCCGGCATCCTTCCAGTATCCAAACCTGATTTTTTTGTTGATATACTCATCTGCGATATTGTAACCACCGGTATGCGCCACACGTCCGTCTATCACCAGTATCTTCCTATGATCCCTGTCATTCATAATTACCGAAAGCATGGGCTTATATGGATTGAATCGTCTGGTCTGTATTCCGATGCTCTCCATCTCCTTTATAAAATGTGGCGGAATGGCATTTATGCTGCCAAAATCATCATATATGATTCTCACCACAACTCCATGCTTTACCTTTTCTTTGAGTATATCAAGTATCTGATCAAGCATAACGCCACTGCCGATTATGAAATACTCCATAAAGATAAACTTTTCAGCTGACCTTAAATCTTTTAAAATGCTCTCAAAAGCCTCCTCACCTGATTTAAAGTACTCTGTGCAGTCCTCCGCATACAGTGGATATTTCTGATTTTGAGTGATAAGCCTGCTTTGTCTGTATGCATCCATATCTGTCTGTCTGAGTGTCTCATTTAGCAGCTCGTTTTCAGGCCGAAGCGGCGCATATGCTTCCACAATTCTTGCCATTCTTTTCTGTGTCTTTGACGTAAGCTCCGGTCTTCCGAAAAAGAAATAGCACGGAATACCAACGATTGGAACACTCAGTATCAAAAATATCCATGACATTTTTATATACATTTTCATCCGCCTGTTGACAATATAAAGCGAAAGCAATATGGCTGCCACATACAGCAGATCCTGAAACACCCTGCTGGCAACAGATGCCGTATAAAACAAAAAGAACCACCATATCATCTGTATGATTATTATTGTAGAAACTATAAAAAGCTTTGAAAGCAGTCTTTGTAATATTTTTCTCATATAAGCCCTACCACGAAATTACAATTATACAACCTAATATTTCCTATATTATCTATAATAAATCTCTAATACATATTATAATATTCCCACCAATTTATCAACATTTATAATCCCCCACGAGCCTTTGTGGCCATCTCCTGCCCTGTCACATGTATTATACAGGGCTAGCTTAACCGCCTCCGGTCTCATAGTAGGATTTTTTTCCAATAGAAGTGCTATGGCACCTGACACAATCGGTGTAGCCATTGAAGTACCTGTTTTTCTTACATATGTGCCATCCCTCGTTCCAAGGCTTATGATATCATGCCCGGGAGCCAGAATCTCAGGCTTTACAATACAACAGTCGGTAGGACCTTTGCCACTTCTTATATCATCAAAGCTACCGACTGTTATTATTTTTCTTGAAATTCCCGGCACAGTTACAGAAAACGGTGCCGGGCCGTAGTTGCCCGCTGCTGCAACAACTACCACTCCCATGTCCCACAATTCATCTATCAGCTTCAATATCTTAATACGCTCTGCTGTATCAGAACATGGCAGATATCCTACAGAGAAGTTGAGTATTTTTATATTAAGTCTGACGCAGTTTTCTTTTATATACTTAAGTGCACGAATTGAATCCGATGTCTGCCCCATGCCAAGATAATCAAGCACCTTAAACACATATAGTCCTGCCCCCGGAGCCATGCCTATATCTGCAGCCGATAATATACCGCACACATGTGTACCATGCCCGTTATCGTCATAACATGTCTCCTTTCCACCCACAAAATCCATAAAGTGCTTTATACACCCATCAAGCTGTTTGTGTTTAAACACACCTGTATCAAGCACTGCTATATTGACATTTTTACCACTATATCCATTTTTATATACCAGATTTGCATTTATACTATATTTCGCATTTTTCATTATTATTTTATTTTTTAATTTAGTATATGATTCGTTTTCACAATATGACACAGCTGCACCTGTTTTGCCTTACATCATATCACCTTACTATAATTTCATATATTAAAAGGACTGCACCTGCGTGCAGCCCTTTACTTGGATATTATTGTTATACTTTAACGTATATTAATTAATCCTCTTTTACATCCTTCATAGAGAAGCTGATTCTTCCCATCTTGTCCTTGCCAAGGCAAACAACCTTTACCTTGTCTCCAAGTGTGAGTACATCCTCTACTCTGTTGATTCTCTCTTTTGCAATCTTAGAAATGTGAACCATTCCCTCTTTGCCAGGAGCAAATTCGATGAAAGCACCGAACTCCTTGATGCTTACAACTGTTCCCTCAAGGATCTGTCCCTGCTCAAAATCAGTTGTGATAATCTTAATCATGTCGATTGCCTTTGCAATCATCTCTTTGTCTGTTCCGCAAACTGAAACAGCGCCATCATCTGTGATATCGATCTTGACACCGGTTCTGTCAATAATCTCGTTGATTGTCTTACCCTTCTGTCCGACAACATCACCAATCTTTGATGGATCGATTGTAATCTGCTCAATCTTTGGAGCCCACTCATTTACTTCTTTTCTAGGCTCAGCGATTGCCTTGCTCATGACCTCATCCATGATGTAGAGACGTGCCTCACGTGTTCTCGCGATTGCCTCCTCAACGATAGGTCTTGTAAGTCCGTGAATCTTGATATCCATCTGGATAGCTGTAATACCCTTATGTGTACCTGTTACCTTGAAATCCATATCTCCGAAGAAATCCTCAAGACCCTGGATATCTGTAAGTACAAGGAAATCATCATCTGTATCGCCTGTTACAAGTCCGCATGAGATTCCGGCAACCATAGCCTTAATCGGAACACCTGCAGCCATAAGTGACATACATGATGCACATGTTGAAGCCATTGATGTAGAGCCGTTTGACTCAAATGTCTCAGATACGGCACGGATAGTATATGGGAACTCCTCAATACTTGGAAGTACAGGAACAAGTGCCTTCTCAGCAAGTGCTCCGTGTCCAATCTCACGACGTCCCGGTCCACGTGATACCTTTGTCTCTCCTACAGAGTATGCAGGGAAGTTATAGTGATGCATATATCTCTTTGTTGTGATATTTGCATCAAGTCCGTCGATTTTCTGAATCTCTGATAAAGGAGCAAGTGTTACAACATCACAAATCTGTGTCTGTCCACGGGTAAACATTGCAGAGCCGTGAACTCTAGGAATCAAATCAACCTCTGCTGCGAGTGGTCTGATCTGGTTGATTGCACGGCCGTCCGGACGCTTATGATCCTTTAAAATCATCTTTCTGACAGTCTTCTTCTGATACTGGTAAATAGCCTCACCAAGTACTGCAAGGTACTCCTCATTATCAGCGAAGGCTTCCTCTAACTGCTCTGTGATAGCTCTTATATTTTCCTCACGCTTCTGCTTCTCATCTGTGAATACAGCCTCCTCCATCTGCTCAGGAGTAACAATTTTCTTGATATCCTCGAACATCTGCTCAGGAATAGCACAGCTCTCATACTCATGCTTTGGCTTGCCAATCTCATCACGGATCTGATCCATGAATGTGATAACTGTCTGGTTGATATCGTGGCACTTGTAGATTGCCTCAATCATCTGATCCTCAGGAATCTCATTGGCTCCTGCTTCAATCATGATGACCTTTTCCTTTGTAGAAGCAACTGTGAGCTGTAAATCTCCCTCATCCCACTGCTTCTGTGAAGGGTTTACGATAAACTCTCCATCAACAAGTCCCATCTGTGTCATGGCACATGGTCCGTCAAACGGAATATCTGATATATGAACAGCAAGAGTTGTACCAATCATTGCAACTATCTCAGGACGGCACTCAGGATCCACTGACATAACAAGGTTGTTTAATGTAACATCATTTCTGTAATCCTTTGGGAAAAGAGGTCTCATAGGACGGTCAATTACACGATCTGTAAGGATGGCGTTCTCAGATGCCTTTCCCTCACGCTTGTTAAAACCACCCGGAATTTTTCCTACAGAGTACATCTTCTCCTCAAACTCAACGCTGAGTGGGAAGAAATCCACACCATCACGTGGCTTGTCAGATGCTGTAGCTGTTGAAAGAACTGTTGTATCACCATACTTGATAAAAACAGCTCCGTTTGCCTGAGCTGCTACTCTTCCGATATCTACGGTAAGAGTCCTGCCGGCAAGTTCCATTGAATAACTTTTGTACATATTAATTCTCCTTAAAATTCTTTTGCAGAAGTGTATTCCTCTTCCGAAACTACTAAACAATACATGTACGCTCATGCACTCTTTAGTGGTCTCGGCTTACTTCTGCTTTTCAAAAACAATAATAAAAACAATAATAGAGCGGAATAATAATTACTCCGCTCTAAAGAAAATACTATTTTCTGAGTCCTAAACGCTCGATAAGTGAACGATATCTCTCGATATCAATCTCCTTAAGGTATGCAAGTAATCCACGTCTCTGACCGATCATCTTTAACATTCCTCTTCTTGAGTGATGATCCTTTGGGTTCTGTTTGAAATGCTCAGTTAACTCTGCGATTCTTGCTGAAAGAATTGCAATCTGAACCTCTGGTGAACCTGTGTCATTTGGTGTTCTACCGTACTCTGCGATAATAGCCTGTTTCTTTTCCTTTGCGATCATTGTTGATCCTCCTTATATTATAATGCGCCCTGATAACTGTATGATGCTCAGCAATAGGTCGGAGTGTCCAACTACCGAACATGGGCAAAACCATACTTATGCAGTATAGCATAGTAAGCATTTGTTGTAAACTGTTTTTTTATTAATCCGGCAAATATCTTGCGACACAAATCGGATTTCTGTAATATGCATTTGAAACCTTGATTCCATCACGCTTGTTGCTGGCATGTACAATCTGTCCGTTTCCGATATAAATTGCAACATGTGAGATACTCCTTCCACCTCCGTAGAAGAATAAATCTCCCGGCTTTGCTTCAGATGCACTGATTTTTGTGCCGTATGAAGGCTGTGCTCTTGATGAATGCGGTAATGAGATTCCATACTTTCCAAGAATTCTCATTGTGAAGCCTGAGCAGTCAACTCCCTTCTCAAGGCTTGTACCACCCCACACATATCTGTTTCCGACAAACTGTAAGGCATACGATACAACAGATGCCCTTACATCTGATACGCCGTCACCATATTTCACCTGCTCTATTGTCTTTGCTGTAGGAAGTGCCTGTGCCAGTGTCACATAATCCTGTGATATATATCCTACCGAATCATCCACACTTATCTCAACCCAGCCGTCAGCGACAGAATTAACCGTAAATGCCTCTGAATTTCCAACCTGCGAAAGCACCGCAGCATCTGTTGACTTCTCTGCACGCACATTCAGTGTTTCAGTATTTACTGTGGCAACCGTCTTAATCTCCTGTTCTGCAATAGCCTCTGCCTCATCTCCTGTTACAAGATACTGCTTGTTTACATATCCTGTCACCTTGCCTGATGTGACCTTATACCATTCTCCGGCATCCTCAAGAAGCTCACAGGCATTGTGATTGGTAAGTATTCCTATTACCTCGCTGTCTGTCGAAGCTTCCTGTCTGATATTTAAGTTTCCGCTGCTTATAACCGACATACCAAGATTTGTATAACCACAGGTCTGTGCGGCTGTCGGTGTCTGCGCTGCCTCATTTGCCTGCTCAGGCTCCTGTGAGGCACCATCTGTCTGCGGTGTGCCCTGTGCAGATGCTGTTACAACATTGCTGTCATTTTGCGCAACAGTAAGCTCAGCTCCGTAGTATGTGAGAGCAGATGTCGCTCCTGCTGTGAGAAGCTCCGTAGCATCTGCCGCCTCTGTCAGACCAAGAGCCACCCCCGCATTGACTGTTCTGTTTTCCTTTAATGATGTTCTGGCATCTACTGTGCTGCTTGAACTCATAGATACAGCACCTATAATAATAGCAAACGCTACAACGCCTGCTGCCTGTCCTAATTTTAATTTATTTTTCATATAGCCTCCAGTTCATGCTATCCATAATCCCATGTTTACGAGTATATCACAAATTGTTAAAATGTCAATATTTCTCCGTAATATTTCCGTAATATTTGTCATTTTTTCGTTATTTTGGGTAATTTTGCAAAAAAAACAGCCACACTAGAATGTGTGACTGCCTGCATAATTGATTGTATAATTGATATCTGCACTCATCTGGCTCTTTAACGCTTCTATTGAATCAAACTTCATCTCAGGTCTTACGAACTTATGAAGCTCTACCATGATATCCTGTCCGTAAACATCCTGCCCAAAATCTATGATATATGTCTCTGCACCGATTGGATTTTTGCCCTCTATAGTAGGCTTGCATCCTATATTGGTTACACCAAGGTACCAGTTGTCCCTGACAAGAACTCTTGACATATACACTCCCTTTGGTGGAAGCAGCTTATCATGCGGCACTGAAAGGTTGACCGTCGGAATGCCAATAGTCCTGCCCAGTGCTCTGCCATGCACTACTCTTCCTTTTATGAAAAAGGGATATCCCAGCAGTTCATTCGCCTTTTTAATATGTCCTGCCGCAATCTCCTCGCGGATATAGGTACTGCTTATATCCCTGTCTCCATCCTTTATCTTGTCCACCACAATAAGATCGTATCCAAGCTCTCCTGCCATCGCAGAAAGCAGCCGATGGTCTCCTGCCCTGTTGTGCCCGAAACGGAAATCATCTCCGACAATGATACACTTGACATTAAGACTTTTAACTATCCATCTGACAAACGCATCCGCCTCCATCGTCATCACCTGTGGCACAAACGGACACTCTATCAGATAGTCAATACCTGATTTTTCAAACACATACTCTTTTTCATCGTTTGTGATTATAACCTTTGACTCAACGCCAAGTACCTCCGATTTGGGAGGAATGTCAAACGTAAATATGATGCGCTTGTAGCCATGCAGATTGCTCTGTTCAATTTGCTTTTCCATCAGAAATTCATGTCCTCGGTGAAGCCCGTCAAACTTTCCAAACGAGATGACGGACGGCTCCTTGACATGAAAATCCAGAGTTTTGCTTATATATTCCATAATATCTGTATACTATTCTATTCCATAAAAATCTTAACCGGCTTAAACTCACCGGTCTCATCAAGATACGAATACACACCGACAAATATACCCTCATGATTGTATACTCTGTATCTTATATCAGAGTCAGCACTGTGTTTTAAATAATCCGTAAGCACTGCCGGAATTTTATTTCCATTTCTGACAAGCTTATCAGCATCTGAAGCAGTATGCACTGCCGGCAGATTTTCGAATACTCCGTCAACAGGCATAACCATATCAAAGCAGCCTTCATCCACCTTTGACTGAATCTGTGAAAGTGTAAGTGCATGCTCTAAGTCAAAGCCTGCTACCCTTACTCTAAGCAGTGACTTCATGCAGCCATGGCAGCCCAGCCTCTCTCCGATGTCATTGCACAGCGTCCTGATATATGTGCCCTTTGAACAGTGCACCGTCATCGTAACCTCAGGCAAATCAATGCTTTCAACCTTGATATCAAACACCTCGATATCCCTGGCTTTTCTCTCTATAACCTTGCCCTCCCTGGCAAGCTCATAGAGCTTTTTCCCATTGACCTTTAGAGCCGAATACATTGGCGGCACCTGCTTTTGTCTGCCAATAAACTGTGATATTGCATCATACACCGCCTGCTCAGTCACATTGACCTTAGCCTGATTCAAGACCTGCCCTGAAATATCCTGTGTATCTGTCTCCTGTCCTAAAAGCAGCACCGCTTTATAGACCTTGTCCTTATCTGTCAAAAGGTCACACACTCTGGTTGCCTTTCCAAGGCAGACAGGAAGGACTCCTTGCGCATCAGGATCAAGTGTACCTGTATGACCAATCTTTTTCTGGTGGAATATGCCTCGAAGCTTTGCCACAACGTCAAAGCTTGTATAGCCCTTTTCCTTGTATACATTGATTATTCCATTAACCATCTGCCCAAGAATCTCTCCCTAAATATTATCCTTAATTGCCGTAAGGATGCGGTCTGTTGCCACCTCAAGCGGTCCTTCAATCGTAAATCCGGCGGCCTTTACATGTCCACCGCCGCCAAATACCGACGCAACCTTTGCCACATCGTAATCACCGTTTACGCGCAGGCTGCCTTTGTAGGTACCATCCTCATTTTCGTAGAGAAATACAGCAACCTTTATATCCTTTGTCACGCGCAGCTGATTTACAATACCGTCGAGATGCTTTGGAAGCACATCGTACTTCTCCATCTCAGCGCGCGATACTGCAGACAATATAACATCACCATTCAGATACAAAGCAGCATTCAAAAGTGCCTGCCCCATAATCTTGTTCTGAGCAAATGTCTTTGTATAAAATGTATCATCGATTATCCTTGAATAATCAATGCCCATCTCCATCAGGGTTCCTGCAATATCCATAGTCTTTTTTGAAGTGCAGGAATACTGGAACACGCCTGTATCATGCACCATGCCTGTGTAAATACACTCTGCTATCTGTATTGTGATGCGCTCCTTCGGCAGAAGCTCGAACACCAGCTCACAGGTCGAGCTCGCATCCGGAAAGATGTAATTTGCGTCTGCAAAGGCCCCGTTTGTAACATGATGATCTATGCAAAGTGTCCTTTTTGCAGACTCAAAATACTTAGCTGCACTTCCCAGTCTGTCTGTGTCACTGCAATCACATGCTATGAACAGATCGTATACGGTATCATCTGCATAGCTGCTGTCAATCTCATCTGCTCTTTGCATAAACTTAAAAATGTTCGGGCTTGGCTCTAAATAAAGCCTTGCATTTATATCAGGATAATAATCCTTTATGTAGTTGTATACCGCAAGCGTTGAGCCGACACAGTCACCATCCGGTCTCACATGACCGGAAACGGCAACTGATTGTGCATCCTTTAAAATAGAATCAATCTCTGTCATAATCAATCCTCTTTATTAATCCTCTTTGAGATTTTTTGTTACTTCATCAATCTTTTTAGACATCTCAACACCATACTCTATAGACTGGTCTATGATAAATGTAATAGCCGGTGTGTTTCTCAAATTGATGTTCTTTGCGAGAGTTCTGCGTATATATCCCTCCGCTGACTTAAGTCCTGCAAGTGTATCAGCCTGTGATTTCTTGTCACCAAGCACACTGATATAAGCCTTTGCTGTCTTTAAATCAGGTGCCACCTCGACAGCAACAACACTTGTCATGGGATTGATACGCGGATCCTTTATCTCACCGCGTATGATATTTGACAGTTCACGCATTACCTCTTCGTTGATACGAATATTTTTTATGCTGTTCTTTCTCATATAATCCCGCTTTCTTTTTATATTAAACCGTAACTATCCGAATAGCTGCATTAATTCAAGATAACCAATATATGATTATCTCGGAACCTCTACCATCTTGTAAGCTTCAACTATATCGAATTCCTGAATATCATTAAATCCGTCAAATACAAGACCACACTCATAGCCTGTCTTGACCTCCTTGACGTCATCCTTGAATCTCTTGAGTGAAGCAAGGTCTCCCTCGAATATCTGCTCACCCTCTCTGCTAATTCTGACACGGCAGCCTCTCTCCATAAATCCGTCAAGCACATATGAACCTGCAATGTTTCCAACGCCTGAGGCCTTGAAAATCTGTCTGATTTCCGCATGTCCGATAACCTTCTCCTCAAATACAGGATCAAGCATACCCTTCATGGCAGCAGATACGTCCTCGATTGCATTGTAGATAACCTTGTAAAGTCTGATATCTACGCCCTCACGGTCTGCTGTAGCCTTGGCAACAGGATCCGGTCTGACGTTAAAGCCAATGATGATTGCATTTGATGCTGATGCAAGGATAACATCTGACTCGTTGATGGCACCAACGCCGCCATGGATGACCTTGACCACAACCTCCTCATTTGAAAGCTTGACAAGACTCTGCTTAACAGCCTCAACTGAACCCTGTACATCTGCCTTTACGATGATATCAAGCTCCTTCATGTTGCCTGACTGAATCTGTGAGAACAGATCATCAAGTGACATCTTTGCCTTTGTATCCTCGATGAGCTTATTCTTCTCCTCTGAAATATATGTGTCAGAGAATGCCTTTGCCTCCTTCTCTGAATCGCATGCCACAAATGTCTCTCCTGCTGAAGGCACACTGTTAAGTCCAAGTATCTCTACAGGTGTAGAAGGCTTAGCCTCCTTTACTCTGCGACCCTTGTCATCAATCATGGCTCTTACCTTACCATAGCTGCTTCCGCATGCGATAGGATCTCCGACATGGAGTGTTCCTTTTTGTACAAGCACTGTGGCAACCGCACCACGGCCCTTGTCAAGCTGCGCCTCAATTACGAGACCTCTTGCATTTCTATTAGGATTAGCTTTGAGCTCGAGCACCTCTGCTGTGAGAAGAATCATCTCAAGGAGATTGTCGATACCCTCCTTAGTATGTGCAGATACAGGACAGAATATTGTGCTTCCGCCCCAATCCTCCGGGATAAGCTCATACTCTGAGAGCTCCTGCTTAACCTTGTCGATATTGGCACTTGGCTTATCTATCTTGTTGACTGCAACGATAATCTCTACACCGGCTGCCTTTGCATGGTTTATTGCTTCAACAGTCTGTGGCATTACACCATCATCTGCAGCAACAACAAGGATTGCGATATCTGTAGAGTTTGCACCACGCATACGCATTGCTGTAAATGCCTCATGTCCCGGTGTATCAAGGAATGTGATGTTCTGGTCATTGATCGATACAACAGATGCACCGATGTGCTGTGTGATACCACCTGCCTCACGGTCTGTAACACGTGTCTGTCTGATGGCATCAAGCAGTGATGTCTTACCATGATCTACATGACCCATTACGCAGACTACAGGTGGACGAGGAACCATCTTGCTCTCATCCTCTTCATCCTCCTTGAGAAGCTCTGCAATCACATCGACCTTCTCCTCTTCCTCACAGATGAAATTAAACTCTAACGCAATCTCCTCGGCAGCTGCAAAATCAACTTCAGAGTTAACTGTTACCATCTCGCCCTTCATGAAAAGCTTCTTTACGATGGCTGAAGGCTGAACCTTCATCTTGTCAGCTAAATCCCTGATTGTAATCTTCTCCGGAAGAGAAATTGTCTTAATCTCGTTCTCATCCTCTTTTGGCTGTGCCTTAGGCTGCTGTGGCTTTTTCTTGCCGCCGTGCTTCTCAAGATTGACGTAATTCTCCTGCTTCTTTCCGAGCTTATCCTGCTTCTGGCTCTGATTGTGATTATGCTTATTCTTTCTATCGTTGCCTCTGTCGCGGCTCTCCTTTCCTCTTACATCATCAGGAGCTGCCACTGCAACGGTTTCTTTTCTGAAACGGTTTCTATCATCGCTTCTGCCGCCTGCTCTCTCGTTATTTCTGTCATTGCTTCTGCTTCTGTCATTATTTCTGTCAAAGCTTCTGCCACCCTCAGCAGGACGTCTCGAGTCATTTCTGAAACCTCTGTTATTGTCTCTGTTATTGTCTCTATTGTTGTCCCTGCTGTTATCGCGGTTATTGTCGCGATTGTTTGGTCTTCTATCGCTGTTTCGGTCAGTATTTCTGCTTCTATCGGCATTTCTATCGGTATTTCTGTCAGTATTTCTGTTGTTGGTTCTATCGCCATTATCCTGACGTCTGTCGCCTCTTCTATCAGCGTCAGCCTGACGTGCCGGACGTAAATTGGCTGTCTTCATATCTGCATACGGATCCGCTGTACGCTCACTTATAGGACGCATAGCTCTCTCTCCGACAGGTCTTGGCTTAATAATGCTGTGCTGCTCAGGACGTGACGACTGATTATCGCGTCTGCCATTACCATTTCTTCGCTGCGAACCATTATTTCCATTATTTCCGCTGCCGTTTCCACCATTTGGTTTTCTTCCCTGCTTACTGTACTGGGCATTGAAAACTGCTGTGATGCTTGCCTTTTTCTTTGGTCTGTCAGAAGCCTTTGCCTCATCCTTTTTAGGCTCTTCCTTCTTAGGTGCCTCTTTTTTTACTTCTGTTTTTGTGTACTTCTTTCGCACAATTTTCTGTGCCTCTTCCTCAAGCCCGCTCTGCACATTTTTGACAGCAAACTGTGTGCCGTTTAATGTGTCTATGACGTCCTGCGACTTTATATTTAATTCTTTTGCAAGTTCATGAACTCTCATTTTTGCCATATATCTATTTTCCTCCACTATTCAGTTTTATTCGACTGCAGCTTTTTTATCACTGCATTTGCAAGGTTTTCATCCGTTACTGCAAGGGAAGCGCGAAACTCTTTGCCTATTGCATTCCCTAACCCCACCTTGTCACTATAAAAATAAATCGGAACCTCATAGAAAGCAGTCATATCCGAAAAATGCTTCTTTGTGTTGTCTGATGAATCATCTGCAACTATCACTAAAAATGCCTTTCCTGTCTTTACAGCTTTCTCTGTCGAAAACTCTCCGCTAACCACATTGCCTGACTTTGCTGCTAATCCCAGCATAGAAAGTACTCTATCTGTCAATTTGGTTCATCTCCTTTTCAAGCTCCTCATATACCTGTTCTGATACACTAACACCAAGGGAGCGCTCAAGTGCCTTTGTCTTTTTTGCCTTTTTAAAGCATTCAATGCTCCTGCATATATAAGCTCCCCTGCCATTTTTCTTGCCGGTGTCATCGAGAATAAGGTCTCCCTCCGCAGTCTTTACCACGCGAATAAGCGACTTCTTTTCCTTCATCTCCTGACAGCCTACGCATTTGCGCATTGGAATCTTTTTATTTGCCATTACTGCTCATCACCACTATCTGCCGCATCATCTGTCTCATCGAAATCTAAAGCATCTGCATTACCGGCTGCTGCATCATTTTCTGCATCTGCCTGTTCTTCCTCGGCTAATCTCTCGTTCTCAGCAAGCTCATCATCTGAATAATCATAATCGTCATCATAATCATCCTCTTCATAGTCATTCTCATAATCCATGAAGTCTCCTGACTCTCTGGCCTGTGTCTCGCTCTTGATATCAATCTTAAAGCCTGTAAGTCTTGCTGCAAGTCTTGCATTCTGTCCTTCCTTGCCGATTGCAAGTGAAAGCTGATAATCCGGCACAACAACCTTTGCCGACTTCTCATCTGCATCTGCTATAACAGAGATAACCTTTGCAGGGCTAAGTGCGTTCTGGATAAGTATTGCAGGATTCTCATCCCATGTGATGATATCGATTTTCTCACCGCGGAGCTCATTTACGATAGCATTGACTCTGGCACCATTCATACCTACACATGCTCCTACAGGGTCTACGTTTGGATCATTTGACCATACTGCAATCTTTGTTCTGCTTCCGGCCTCACGTGAAATAGCCTTTATCTCAACTATGCCCTCTTTAACCTCTGTAACCTCTGACTCGAAAAGTCTCTTCACAAGCTCAGGGTGTGTTCTTGAGACAAGAATCTTTGGTCCCTTTGATGTGGACTTAACCTCAAGGATATATACCTTGATACGCTCTGTAGGCTTGAACACCTCACCCTTTATCTGCTCACTCTCAGTCAGAAGTGCATCTGCCTTGCCTAAATTAATGCTGACATTCTTTCCGATGTATCTTTGAACAACACCTGTCACAACATCCTTTTCCTTGCTGTTGTACTCGTCAAATATTACCTTTCTCTCCTCCTCGCGGATTTTCTGAAGGATAACATTCTTTGCGTTCTGTGTAGCAATACGTCCGAATTCCTTTGACTTAACCTCAACTCTCACGATATCTCCAAGCTGATAGTTACCGTTTACCTTGTGTGCATCTGCTAAGGAAATCTCCTCAACCGGATCCTCAACCGTATCTACAACCGTCTTCTCCTGGTAGCATGAGAAAGCACATGTCTCAGGATCTATTTCTACCTTTACATTGTCTGATTTACCAAAATGGTTCTTGCAGGCAGTCACAAGAGAGTTCTCAATTGCCTCAAGTAAAGTTTCTTTACTGATGTTTTTCTCCTGCTCTAATATATTTAACGCTTCTAATAACTCATTGCTCATTATTTTTTCCTCCTATTTGTGTTATCGTGCGCTTTAATTAAAAATCCAATGCCTGACGTATAAGCGCAATGTCACTCTTATTGAATGTAGTCTCATTGCCGTCTTCATCGGTTATTGTCACTGTATCCTTATCATAAGCTGTCAGCAGACCATAAAACTCCTTGGATTTGTTGATAGCCCTGTATGTGCGAATCTCTATTTCCTTATTCATATTGCGCACATAGTCCTTTTCCTTCTTGAGAGGTCTTCCAAGCCCCGGCGAGCTGACCTCGAAGGTGTACGAATCAGGAATATAGTCCTCTCTGTCGAGAATCTCATTCATCTGCCTTGCAACCACTTCACAGTCATCAACGGTTATGCCACCCTCCTTATCGATATATGCTCTCAGGTAGTTCATGCCGCCTTCCTTAACATACTCGACATCAACGAGCTCAAAATTCATGCTGTCAAGAATTGGTTGTATAAAGTTCTCCGTCTTTGCCTCATATACACTTGCCTTTGACATTTTATCACCTCTCTTTGATTATTGATGTTTATAAACGTGAATTGAGAGAGGACTTTTGCCCTCTCTCAATCTAGTCAACGTTGTTATCATAGGTATAATAGCACTATCAGGAAAAAAAATCAAGTTTTTTTAAAAAAGTACTTGCTTTTTTTGAAACTCCATGATAGTATAATACACGGTTCGTTGGTCAAGCGGTTAAGACGCCGCCCTCTCACGGCGGAAACACGGGTTCGATTCCCGTACGGACTGCTCACTGATATTTATTTAATTAAATACAGCCCAACCCGAAAGCATCGCATTTATGCGATGTTTTTTTTGTTGTTGACGCCAGACGCACCCGCAGCACCGAAATGCACCTTGCATGCGCTAACGCTACGCTGTCAAGATACTGTACGAATTATGCTTTTTAGATTCACTTTGCTTATTCTACAGTATCTAAACAGCTTCGCTAGTCGCTTATGCAAGGTGCATTTCGGTGCTACGGGTGCGTCTTAAGTCTATCCACGAAGTGAAAAATATTTCTGCCTTAAATAAAATGCCTTGGAGCACATTCTGTTTACCACAGAATGCTCCAAGGCATAAATAATTTAAGTATAAGCCTGAATTAAAAATTAATCATCGTATCCGTTAGGATTGTTCTTCTGCCATCTCCATGAGTCGGCACACATCTCCTTGATACCATACTGTGCTTCCCAGCCGAGCTCTCTCTTGGCCTTTGATGGGTCACAGTAGCATGTAGCGATATCGCCCGGTCTTCTAGGCTTTATTGTATAAGGAATCTTAACACCTGTTGCAGCCTCGAAATTCTTTACGATATCAAGCACGCTGTAGCCGTGTCCTGTTCCCAGATTGTAGATGCAAAGACCTGCATTCTCCTCGATTTTCTTTAAAGCCTTTACATGTCCAACCGCAAGGTCAACTACATGTATGTAATCTCTCACACCTGTTCCGTCAGGGGTATCATAGTCATCTCCAAATACTCCAAGCTCTTTGAGTTTACCTACTGCCACCTGTGTGATGTAAGGCATGAGGTTGTTTGGGATACCGTTTGGATTCTCACCCATTGTTCCGCTCTTATGAGCTCCGATTGGATTAAAGTAACGAAGCAGGATGACATTCCACTCATTATCTGCCTTGTAGATATCCATAAGTATCTGCTCAAGCATAGACTTTGTCCAGCCGTATGGGTTTGTACACTGTCCCTTTGGACACTCCTCTGTGATAGGAATCTGTGCTGGATCTCCGTATACTGTAGCTGATGAAGAGAAAATGATGCTCTTGCAGCCATTCTGTCTCATCACATCAACAAGTGTAAGTGTTCCTGCAATATTATTGTTATAGTACTCCCAAGGCTTTGCCACAGACTCTCCTACTGCTTTGAGTCCTGCAAAGTGAATACAGCTATCTATCTTTTCTTCCTTAAAAATCTTATTTAAGATGTCTCTGTCAAGGATATCTCCCTTATAGAACTTTACTTCTTTGCCTGTAAGAGCCTTAACTCTGTCAAGTGACTTCTCAGATGAATTTGAAAGATTGTCAAGTACTACAACATCGTAGCCTGCATCAAGAAGCTCCACACATGTGTGGCTTCCGATATATCCGGCTCCACCAGTAACTAAAATTGCCATAATAAATATCTCCTTTTCATTTTTGTTAAATTTATTGTAGCGCATTTGCTCATTTTTGTATAGAATAAAATGTAGAAGAAATATGTAAAAATGTTGTAAAGGTAGGCAATATGAACAATAAATATAAAAACTCCTATATCGTAAAAGAAAAAGAACTTGTATCTCTGTCAGTATATAATGTAGGCTTCCAGAGCTGTGATAGCCTGTATCAATGGGGACCCGGTATCAGGGATCATTATCTGATTCACTATATCATAAGCGGTAAAGGCCGTTACACCGTAAACGGCGAGGTTCATATGTTAACCCCGGGCGATGCATTTCTCGTATATCCAAATACCGAAGTAATTTATCAGGCTGATGAAAAAGATCCTTGGGAATATACATGGGTGGGCTTTACCGGCAGCGATGCCGCAACCATTTTAAGAGCCACTGATTTCACAAAGGCACATCCATACATACACAGTGTATCAAACGGAAACGAAATTAAAAGGCAGCTCATGCATATATACGACGCCAGAGGCACCGAATTTGAAAATGCACTCGAAATGACCGGGCGACTCTACACCACCCTCGCTCTTTTTGTCAGCGCCGCCACATCAAAGCCACCGCAAAACAGTGCAAACTCCTATGTACAAAAGGGCATCGAATACATCTCCGCCAACTATTCATACCCTATCACCGTTGAGGATATTGCATCATATATAGGCTTAAGCCGAAGTCACCTGTTCCGTTCCTTCCAGAGCATCCTAGGTGTATCGCCAAAGGAATATCTGACCGATTTCAGAATCAAACAGGCATGCTATCTGCTTAAACACTCCTCATTGTCCATCACAGCAATTGCAGGCTCTATAGGGTTTGATAACAGCCTTTATTTTTCAAAGACCTTTCATAAGATAAAAGGCCTTTCGCCTAAGGAGTATCGCAGTAAATACAAAAAAGCTCAAGAATAAAAAAGCTGCCGGGCTTCATGTGAAGCCTGGCAGCTTTTTTCATCTCTCTCTTTATGCTAAACTAAGCAAGCTTAGATTTAGCAACCTCTACTAATTTAGCAAATCCTGCTGCATCTGTAACAGCCATATCAGCTAATACCTTACGGTTAAGGTCAACGTTTGCTAACTTTAAGCCGTGCATGAACTGGCTGTATGAAAGTCCGTTGAGACGAGCTGCTGCGTTGATACGAGCAATCCATAACTGACGGAACTGTCTCTTTCTCTCTTTACGTCCAGCGTATGAGCTTGTAAGTGCTCTCATAACTGACTGCTTTGCTACTCTATACTGCTTAGATCTAGCGCCTCTATAACCCTTTGCTAACTTTAATGTTCTGTTATGTCTTTTCTTAGCGCCTAAACCGCCTTTAACTCTTGCCATTTGTTGATTCCTCCTTAACTAATACTACCGATTACATGTATGGTAAAATCTTCTTCATATTCTTAACATTTGTCTCATCTGTCATTGTTGCTTTTCTGAGATTTCTCTTTGTCTTTGTTGTTTTCTTAGTTAAGATATGTCTCTTGTAGGCTTTATTTCTTTTTAACTTTCCTGTTCCTGTAACTTTGAAACGTTTTGCAGCTGCTCTGCTTGTTTTCATTTTTGGCATTGTGTGTTCCTCCTTAAATTGTTATCTCTTTTCTGCCAGCACCATACCGATGCTTCTTCCTTCAACCTTTGGTGCTTTCTCCACTACCGCTACATCTGAAAGATTCTCCGCTATATCATCAAGGATATGTTTGCTTGCATTCATATGAGCCATCTCACGTCCTCTGAATCTGAGTGTGATCTTTACCTTATTTCCTTTTGCAAGAAATTTCTTTGCAGCATTCATCTTGGTATTCAAGTCGTTAGCCTCAATGTTAGGTGAGAGACGAATCTCTTTCAATTCAACGGTCTTCTGCTTTTTCTTTGCATCCTTTTCCTTACGGGCCTGCTCATAACGATACTTACCATAATCAATCACCTTACATACAGGTGGCTTTGCATTTGGTGCTATCTTTACTAAATCAAGTCCTGCCTCGTCTGCAATCTTTTGAGCTTCTCTTGAAGAAACAATTCCTAACTGCTCTCCATCCGCTCCAATCAGTCGAACTTCTCTGTCTCTGATCTGTTCATTAATCATTAATTCGCTAATGGTCTTGTACCTCCATAAAAAATAGTGGATAGGCAGACTATCCACTATACAATCTTCAACACAAATGTTTGAAAATATTAACGCTAAGTCGCGCCATTGCGCTTAGGTGAGAGTGGATACTCTACTTTGTTTTCATACAACTACTAGAATATAGCACAGACAATTTCTGTTGTCAACACTTTTATCTAAATTTCTATAATTTCTATAATCTAATATGTACCAAGAATCTTAAGGGCAATTGCCTCTTCCCTTATGCCTCTTAGTGCATTCTGCACCGCTGTATCCGTAAAGCGCCCTTCAAAATCGACAAAGAATCTGTATTCCCATGCCTCATCCGGTATCGGACGAGACTGAATATTTAACATATTGATTCCATTGTATATAAAGTGGGCAAGCATATGATACAGCGCACCACTCTTATGAGGTGTCTCAAAGCATATGCTTATCCTGTCCGCATCTCTGCGGCATACCCTTTTAGCCGACACAATTATAAACCTTGTTGCATTGTTTTTATTGTTCTGTATGCGGCTCTCAAGCACCTGAAGCCCGTATATATCAGCCGAGATATGGCTAGCTATGCCAGCCTGTGTGATATCTCCGTCATCCTTTACCTTTTTTGCTGAAAAAGCTGTATTCCTGACAGCTACCTGATTGATATCCTTATGCTCATCAAAAAAATCAGAGCACTGCATAAGAGCCTGTGGATGAGAATACACCGTTCTGATATCAGAAAGCTTTGCTCCCGGAAGCCCCATCAGACTGTGATCAACGCGAATAACCTGCTCCCCGACTATGTAATTATCGTACTCAACAAGCAAATCATAGTTTTCCGATACGATACCGGCCGAGGAATTTTCTATAGGAAGCACCGCATAATCAGCCTTTCCGCACTTGATATCCTCCATGGCATCCTTCCACGTATCCACATTGTAGCCATTGCAGTTCTCGCCAAAGTATGTCTTCATGGCAAGCTGTGAGTATGCGCCCTCAACTCCCTGAAACACAATCCTTGCATTGGAAAAATCCAGGCTGTCTACCTCAGTAAAGTTTTCCTTCTCCACTATGCCATGCTCAGTCATAAGCTGATACTGCTTCTTTCTACTGGTCGACATAATCTGTTCAAAAAGCTCAACTATACCGTGCTTCAAAAACTCATCATCTGCAAGAGACGATAATTTCTCAAGCTTTTCATCCTCTCTCGTCTTGTCAAAGACCTTTTTGCCGGTGGTTATCTTATACTCGGCAACGTGCTTTGAGATATCCATTCTTTCCTTATATAATCTGACTATTTCACTGTCTATCTCATCGATAGACGCTCTCAATTTCATTAAATCTTCCATTATTGTCTCCTAAAAAAGATATAATAAAATATTATTACAAAATTTATAGAAAGGCAAGTAATCCTTGAAAGATTTATCATATATAGATATAATTAAGTTAATATCTAAGCATAAATCTCATATACCCTCGGGAGAATTACATGAAAAAATATCTAAAAATAATTATTCCACTAATTTTAATATGCATCACAGGCCTTGTTATATATCATTTTGTATCAAAGGTAAAGCTTAATTCATCCTATGTAAATGGTAATACTGCAGGTAATCTGTACAATGCCGGGCTCTTCTGTGAAAGTGACGGTGAAGTATTTTTCTCAAATACAAACGACAACGGCAGGCTGTATGCCATGAACTTAGACGGCAGCAATATACATAAGCTGAGCAATGACACCGCCATGTACATAAACGCAGATAAAAACTATGTCTATTACGTAAGAAACAACAATCAGAAAATCACAAGTCAGACCTTCTTTTCATATGACAGGAACAGTCTCTGCCGTATAAAAAGAAATGGCCACGGCTCCACCGTACTGGATCCTGACCCATGCATCTATGCATCCCTGATAGGCAATTATATATACTATCTGCACTATGACACACAAACCGCTACCTCTCTATACCGTATCAGAATAGATGGAGAAGAAAAAAAGAAAATAAAAAGTCACTATCTGTTCACCTGCAACACATCAGACCGGTATTTTTATTATAATAATCCAAAAAACGGACAGCTATACAGATATGACACTGCTTCACAGAGTGAAGCCTTATTCTACGACTGCAACTGCTACAAGCCGGTTGTGCTGGATGACACAAATGTGTACTACATGGATGTAAATCGTGACAATGCAATTGTCCATGTGAATATCAACAATCCCAATCCTGTAGTTTTAACGGAAGCCAATATTGAGCATTACAATGTATATGGCAGTCTGATATTCTATCAGCGCGGCGGTGATAATCCGGCACTGTGTGTTGTAAAAAATGACGGCACCGGCTTTAAAGAGCTTGCAAAGGGTGAGTTTTGCAACATAAACGTAACATCACAGTATGTGTATTTCACAGATTTTGTCTCGAACAAAGAGTACTGTACATCCACACAGAATCCGGATACAATAAAGGCTTTACAGCCATAACAAATAATTTCATTAAAAAGAACACGCATGATTAATCAACTCATGCGTGTTTTTTATTAATTCATATAAAATTCAAATCTTGATCTGTATATATCACTGCACTTTCCGGTATTCTGGTCTATCGCAATAACAGAAAGCACATTATTTCCCTCAGGAACAGGTATTGGAGCTGTATACTCTGTTGATGCAGCACTCGGATCTGACGAATCCCAGGTATAGTATACCTTGCAATTTTCAGGTACTGTGATTGTAATGTCTGTCTGTGCACCAAACGTACCTCCGTCAGGGTCTATCTCCGGTGCATCCGGTACCTCAAACTCGATTTCATACTTGGCAGATGCCACCTCGCTTTTGATTCCTCTGTCATCAACCGCAACAGCTGTTATCTCATATGTGCCTTCCTTGTCCAGGGTGATCGGGCTATAATATCTTTCTCCTCTGGTCAAAGGATTATCCGAATCATATGAATAGTATATTTTGGTATCGCTGTCTGCATCTATAGAAAGCTCAATAGTCTCTCCATACTTGCCACTGCTCTTGCTAAACTGCGGTTTAGATACAGTATAATCCGCAAAAAGCTTTAAAACAGATGCATCCTTAGCACTCTCACGCAGCGCAGCAATTGCATCATAATCCTTTTTTGATTCATAAATCGAGATAAGCTTCTTATAAGCCTCTTTGCTCTTTGGATCAATATTGATAATTTCCTGATACAGCACAAGAGCGGCATCATAATCCTTCTTCGACATATATATATCAGCCAAAGCAAATCTGACATCTGTATTATCCGAATCAATCGACAAAGCCTTCTCATAATAAGAAACCGCGGAATTTATATTTCCCGCCGAATAAGCTGCCTTTGCCTGCTTCACCTGATAATCAAATGAATTGTCATGTGATCTGCTTACATTACGTGTAATAGCTGCAATAAGTATTACAATTGCTACAGCGCACACTACAGCTGATATAATAATTATCTTCTTCTGCTGCGCTCTCTTTGCCCTCTGTCCGTCAGACTGCGGCTTCTCACACGGTTGTTTCGTCTGAGACTGCTGCTCACCTGTCTGAGCCTGTCTCACCTGCTGCTTTACAGACTGTGACATTCTGTCCGGTTTTTGTCCGTTCCGCTGACCGGCACTATGAAGCTGTTCCCTCACCGGCTCATCAAACCTGATTGTCATATCAGACACAGGCTTTGCAGTCTTTTGTCCATCAGTTCGCCTTTCATCATTTCCAACCAGATTATCAAGATAATCATCAAATTCGTTGTAATCAGGCACTATCTGAACCGGATGCCCACAGACATCACAGTACAGACTGCCCGCCTTCAATTCATTACCACAATTGGCACATCTCATACATCTAATCCTCTTACTTATTGTCTAATTGTCTAATTATCTCTTCATAGCCTCAACACAATTGCTCATGAGCATCGCAATTGTCATAGGACCTACACCGCCCGGTACAGGTGTGATATGTGACGCTTTAGACACAACAGAATCAAAATCCACATCACCACACAGCTTATTTTCAGCATTTCTGTGGATTCCAACATCAATTACAACCGCACCATCCTTCACATATGAAGCATCTATAAACTTAGGCTTTCCTATTGCCACTATAAGTATATCAGCATTTTTACATACATCTTTTAAATCCTTTGTATGTGAATGACATACCGTAACAGTTGCATTCTCCCTAAGCATGAGAAGTGACATAGGCTTGCCGACTATATTGCTTCTGCCAACCACAACACAGCTTTTACCATCAATATCTATATTGCTTCTCTTTAAAAGCTGAATGATACCGGCCGGAGTACACGGCAAAAAACCAGGCTTTCCTATAACCATCGCTCCAACACTCTGTGGACTGAAGCCATCAACATCCTTCTTCGGATCAATAGCATCAATAACCGCATCCTCATCGATATGCTTTGGCAGCGGAAGCTGACAGAGAATACCATTTACAGAAACATCAGCATTGAGTTTTTCGATAAGCTCTAATATTTCCTCCTGTGTAGTCTCCTCTGCAAGTTCATATGAAAGCGATTTTATTCCGACATACTCACATGCCTTTTTCTTGTTGCGCACATACACTGATGATGCAGGGTCATTTCCGACCTGAATCACCGCAAGGCAGCCCTCGATACCTTTTTTCTTAAGTTCTGCCACTTCTTCCTTAAGCTCATCCTTAATCTGTGTTGAAATTAATTTTCCGTCTATTAGATTAGCCATATTTCCTCCTAGAATAATCCTGTGATCACACCATTATCATCCACATCAATGCCGTATGCAGCCGGCTTCTTTGAAAGTCCCGGCATAGTCATAATAGAACCGTTTACTGCTACCACAAAGCCTGCACCTGCTGACGCATAAACCTCACGTACGTTGATTTTAAAGCCGCTCGGTCTGCCAAGCTTCTTTGCATCATCAGAAAGCGAATACTGTGTCTTTGCCATACATACTGGAAAATCGCCCATTCCAAGGTCTGTAATCCTCTTAAGCTCTCTCTCTGCTGCCGGAGAATATGTAACACCATCTGCTCCATATATTTCTTTTGCAACAGTTTCAATCTTTTCCTTAAGTGACAGGCTATCATCATAGAGCACCTTAAAATTGCTTTCCTTGTGCTCGATTGTTTCAAGTACCTTGTTGGCAAGGTCAATTCCGCCTTCGCCACCCTTCTCCCATACCTCTGAGAGTGCAAATTCACAGCCTCTTTCTTTACAGAACTGCTCTACAAAATCAGTCTCAGCCTTTGTATCTGTGACAAATGAATTTAATGTAACAACTACAGGCACTCCAAACTTGTGAAGATTCTCAATATGCTTCTCAAGATTTACGATTCCAGCCTTAAGTGCATCAAGATTCTCTGATGAAAGCTCATCCTTCGGCACGCCGCCATTATATTTTAATGCTCTGATTGTTGCAACAAGCACAACTGCATCCGGCTTAAGCCCTGCCATACGGCACTTGATATCAAAGAACTTCTCTGCGCCAAGGTCTGCGCCAAAGCCCGCCTCCGTGATAACATAGTCTGCAAGCTTTAATGCTGTCTTTGTGGCACGTACACTGTTACAGCCGTGTGCTATATTAGCAAAAGGTCCACCGTGAACTATCGCCGGTGTATGCTCAAGTGTCTGGATAAGGTTCGGCTTTAAGGCATCCTTTAAGAGAGCTGCCATAGAGCCTGTAGCCTGAAGATCGTCGGCTGTAACAGGCTTTCCGTCAAAAGTGTATGCCACAATAATTCTGCCAAGGCGCTTCTTTAAATCTGCCATATCATCAGCCAGGCAGAGTATAGCCATAATCTCAGATGCTACAGTGATGACAAAATGATCCTCTCTGACCATTCCGTCCATCTTACTTCCAAGACCAACAACGATATTTCTCAGGACACGGTCATTCATATCCATACATCTCTTCCATACAATCTGACGTGGGTCAATACCAAGCTCATTTCCCTGCTGGATATGATTGTCAAGAAGTGCCGCAAGCAGATTGTTCGCAGATGTAATCGCATGAAAATCTCCTGTAAAATGAAGATTTAAATCCTCCATTGGGACAACCTGTGCATATCCACCACCGGCTGCTCCTCCCTTGATACCAAAGCAAGGTCCAAGTGACGGCTCACGAAGTGCGATAAGTGCTTTCTTTCCCAGGCGTCCAAATGCCTCTCCAAGACCGACGCTTGTGGTTGTCTTTCCCTCTCCTGCAGGAGTCGGGTTTATAGCTGTAACAAGTATGAGCTTTCCGTCAGGATTTTCCTTTGTGCGATTGATGAGCTCATCGGAAATCTTTGCCTTATACTTTCCATAAAGCTCTAAGTCATCCTCTTTAATCCCTATAGATGCTGCTACATCCTTGATTGGAAGCATTGTAGCTTCCTGTGCGATCTGAATATCTGTTTTCATTTTTCTTTGCTCCTTTGTGTTAATTATTCTCTAATATAGTATCTAATTCCTCTTTAGTCACCAGAACCTTGCGGGGCTTTGTCCCCTCCTCAGGTCCCACTACACCGGCCTCTTCGAGCTGATCCATGATGCGGGCCGCCCTGTTGAAGCCAATTTTAAGGTATCTTTGAAGCATTCCGATTGAAGCCCGTTCCTTATCTGTGATAATTGACGCCGCCTCCGCAAAGTAAGAATCCCTGCCATCATCCGTGTTTTCAACATCTGAAATGGTAACGGTTGTATTTGTCGTATCATTCGACAGGCTCTCCATCTTTTGTGCCACATCATTACTGTACTGTGCATTCTCATTATTTTCAATAATAAATTTCACAATATCGGAAACTTCTTTATCTGAAACGAATGCGCCCTGTACTCGAAGAGGCTTCGGAACACCCTGTGGGTCAAATAACATATCTCCCTTTCCAAGGAGCTTTTCCGCACCATTCATATCAAGTATGGTACGACTGTCAACACCGCTTGTAACCGCAAATGCGATACGGCTTGGCATATTCGCCTTGATGAGACCTGTAATAACATTAACAGAAGGCCTCTGTGTAGCTATAATCAGATGTATACCGGCTGCTCTCGCAAGCTGTGCCAGCCTGCATATTGCCTCCTCTACATCCTTTGATGCAACCATCATAAGATCTGCAAGCTCGTCCACTATAATGACTATCTGAGGCATCTTCGGCGGCTTTTCTGTGTCCTTGCCATCCATCGCGTCAATCATGGCATTGTAACCGTTTATTTCCCTGACACCGCTGTTTGCAAACTTCTCGTATCGATCAGTCATCTCTGAAACCGCCCAGTTTAATGCTCCGGCCGCTTTTTTGGGATCCGTAACAACCGGAATCATCAGATGCGGTATGCCATTGTATACACTAAGCTCAACCACCTTCGGGTCAATCATAATCAGCTTAACCTCATCCGGCTTTGCCTTGTACAGTATACTCATGATAATAGTATTGATACAAACTGACTTACCTGAGCCTGTAGCACCGGCAATTAAAAGATGCGGCATCTTTGCGATATCCGTAACCTTAACCTTGCCTGCAATATCCTTTCCCACTGCGAAGGTAATCTTTGATTTGGCATTTTTAAACTCCTCAGACTCCACAAGCTCCCTGAAGGAAACAGCAACACTCTGACTGTTTGGCACCTCGATACCTACAGCGGCTTTTCCCGGAATCGGAGCCTCGATTCGTATATCTGCTGCAGCCAGATTGAGCTTTATATCATCTGCAAGATTCACAATCTTTGATACCTTCACTCCAAGCTCCGGTGTAATTTCAAACCTCGTAACCGCAGGACCGCAACTTATGTTATTCACCTTTGCATTCACACCAAACACATTGAGCGTCTGCTCCAGCTTTGCAGCCGTCTCACGCAGATGTGCCTGCGAATCACCGGTTTTACCCCTGTCGGGAGCCTTAAGCAGATCAACCGTTGGAAATACATACGGCTTCTGCTGGATTGCATTTTCTGCGTCATTTGCTGCTATCTGCTCGCTGACTTTTTCAACCTCTTTGGCGAGCTCATCCTTGTCTGATTTGACATTTTTCTTACCTGGCTCTGCTGCAGGTGGTTTTGTCATTACCGCATCTGCAGCCGAAGCTGATAATTTTGATTGCAGCTCATTATCTTTTTGTATGCCAAAATCATCAGATATATCAGGCTCCACGCAGCCCGATATAGGTATCTGCGACACATGGCTTTCGACTGCTGCACCTGAGTCATCCGGTTTCATGCCATTAATCTGCTGCATGGTCTTTCTTCCAAGCTCATCTGCATTGTCGCTACCGGCTGTGCCACCCAAAATCGAAACTGGCTCCGATGCCACACCAAAGTCAGGTGTCTGCACTATCTCACCTGCATCCCCTGATGTAAGGCTTGTCGTCTTTTTCTCCTTTATTGCAGGTGAACTCGGGTAATTCTCTATAGTTATCTCACCAAGCGCATCTGTAGCAGCTGCACCTTGTCCAAATATCCCCACATGCGCTGTATCACTACCTGCCATGCCTGAATCCAGCGCGTTTTCACTGCCATCAATTTTTGTATCAAGTGACACGCCTGTTATCTTATTGTCCATCCTTCGGCCGGCACGCTTACTCCTTCTGCCACCTTTTGCAGCCTCCTTTATGTCACTGTCTGTATCATCTGAAGCTAAACCCTCTCTTGTCTGACGCTCTCTTGACTTATACTGCCGATACTCCTGATATCTCTCATTATTCTCACGCGCTGACTCGTATACCTTTCGGCCGCCGTTTCTCATACCCTTCATAAATGATTTACCGGTAATGAGCACAAGACAGATAATCATCACAACTATTGTCACCACGTATGCACCTATAATTCCTACCGCCGGAACTAAAATGCAGCCTATAAGAGCACCTATAAATCCACCACCTGAATGCCTTTCAACACTGTCAATATATGACTGCACCGGCGAAACCGCGAATTCACCATACACTGCCAGGTACATAAACACACATATAAACCATATGAGAACTATGGTCATAACAAGCTTCATGATAGCATATGAATTGCCCTTATTGGACACAGCAAAAAAGCTGCCCACCAGAAGTACAAGCGGAAAAATATATGCCACCATTCCAAATACACCAAAAAGGAAACCGCTTACTGCGTTTCCCAAATGACCGCCTATTCCAAAATTGCTTATAAATAAAAGGATTGAAACAGCTACTACTATCCAGAGAAATATTTCCTTTTTAAAGGCCTGCTGCCTCTCTATCTGAGCCATTCTCTCCTTTTTTGTCTGTCTTTTTGCTGAGGATTTCTTCCTCGTTGCCATGTAACTAACCTCCGTATTTTGATTTACAGAGTATATAATAACATATTTCTTCTGTTCTGTGTAAATTTTCTAAAGTAATTTTTCGATTTTGTGATTAAAGGGTCAAAATGTATCATGCACCTAATATATAAAAAATGCCCCGCCATGAATGGCGGGGCAAAATGTTATGCAAAAGCACAATTTTACAAAATAATTTATTCACCAATAAGGTAATTGTATAATCCCTCATATTTGAATTTCGAAGCATTCCAAGAGAAATCATTGGCCATGCCCCTGTCCACAATCTGGTTCCACTCACGCTTCTTATCGAAGAAGATGTGCTTAGAATAATTGATGACTGCAAGCATCTCATCGGCATTGTAGTTTGAAAACGAGAAACCATCTCCTGAATTCTCATACTCATTGTAAGGCTTAACCGTATCCTTGAGACCTCCTGTCTCACGAACAATCGGAACGGTACCGTAGCGGAATGAAATAAGCTGTGTCAGACCGCAAGGCTCAAACCTGGACGGCATCAAAAATGCATCAGCAGCCGCATATAGTTTGTGTGCCAGATCATCAGAGTAACATATATTTGCCGAAACTCTGTCAGGGTATTTCCATGCATAGTGTCTGAACATATTCTCGTACTGAGGATCTCCTGTACCGATAACAACAAGCTGTGTGAAATCGTCCACGATACCTTCAATCACATGGTTGATAAGGTCAAGACCTTTCTGGTCTGTAAGTCTTGAAATAAGACCTATCATGTACTTCTTTTTATCAACCGCAAGGCCAAGATCCTGCTGAAGCTTTGTCTTGTTGTTGAACTTCTTCTTTCTGAAATCGGAAGCATTGTAATTGCAATAGATTCTGCCATCAGTCTGTGGGTCATAGGCATTGTAATCAATACCGTTTACGATACCCTGCATATCAAAATGTCTGGCACTTAAGAGCCCGTTTAATCCCTCACCATAGTACTCTGTCTGAATCTCGTTTGCATATGTATCACTGACAGTTGTGATATAGTCAGCATATACAAGACCACCCTTAAGCATATTTGCGTCCTTCTTGAACTCAAGCTTGTCCGGTGTGAACAGATTGTCTGTAAGACCTGAAACACCCTGTACCCACTCCCTGTCCCATATTCCCTGGAACTTAAGATTGTGGATAGTGATAATTGTCTTGATACCCCAGAAGAATGGATTTGCGGCAAACTCATTCTTTAAGTATACAGGCAAAAGACCTGTCTGCCAGTCATGACAGTGTATAATATCCGGCTTAAAATCAATAAGCGGGAGCATTGAGAGTACAGCCTTGTCAAAAAATGTATACTTCTCAATCTCAAACTTAGTGTCAGAAGTATATGGAGAAAATCCTGTAAAGAACTCCTGATTGTCAATAAAGTAATATGTAACGCCGTCCTGCTCATATTTGAGCACTCCGACATACTTGTCCTGCACGTATGGACCTGAGCTCATATAAAAATGGGTAACATACTCAAAATTATTGCGATACTGCTCCGGTATACAGCTATAATCAGGTATTACAACCCTTACATCCCAATAGTTCTTGTCAAACTCTTTAGGAAGTGCACCGCACACATCTGCAAGACCTCCTGTTTTTATAAATGGTACACACTCTGAAGCTACAAATAGAATCTTTTTCATATTCTCCTCCCGCTAAAACCCGTGATATATAATATTTAGTTTACTCTTCCCAATTGTGGTATACTTCCTGGACGTCGTCATCATCGTCAAGAAGGTCTAAGATACGGCCGATATTCGTGATGTCAGCTTCATCTGTCAGTGTGACATATGTCTGTGGAATCATTGTGACCTCTGCTGAAGCCATTGTGATACCTGCCTCCTCAAGAGCAGCCCTGACTGCATCAAAATCAGCAGGTGCAGTTGTGATTTCGTAGCTGTCATCCTCATCGGCAAAATCCTCAGCGCCTGCATCGAGTGCCTGCATCATAAGGTCATCTGCATCCATATCGCACTCTTCCTTGTCGATGATGATCTGACCCTTCTCGTCAAACATGTATGATACACAGCCCTGTGTACCGATGCTTCCCTGTCCCTTTGTAAAGGCATTGCGGACATTGGCCGCTGTACGGTTCTTATTGTCTGTAAGACACTTTACGATAATAGCTGTACCCGATGGTCCATAGCCCTCATATGTAGCTGTCTCATAGTTTACACTGTTGCCATCTCCTGCTGCCTTTTTGATACCTCTTTCAATTGTATCGTTTGGCATGTTGTTGGCCTTTGCCTTGGCAACTACCTGTGCAAGCTTGAAGTTATTGGCCGGATCCGGTCCGCCCTCTTTAACTGCAACTGCGAGCTCTCTACCGATCATTGTAAAGATTTTACCCTTTGCAGCATCATTTTTCTCTTTCTTATGCTTGATATTCGCAAATTTAGAATGTCCTGACATAATTTGTATCCTCTTTTCTACTTTTAAAAATAATCTATACTTTATAATATCATTTTTTTTGTTCCGGTGCAAGTTTCTTAATCATTACCTGCTTAATGACCTTATCCTCAACGCTCATAACAGAAAACTTATAGCCATATGCTGTAATCACAGTCTTATCCCCCTCCTCCGGAATCTTATCCGAAAGCGATATGATAAAGCCGTTAAGCGTCTCGTAGGCATCATCATCAACAGGCAGCGACAGCGCCTCCTTCACATCGGAAAACTCAGTCATACCGTCCATTATAAATGTCTCGTCATCATTCTTTCTTATGTAGTTTTCTTCCTCATCGTGCTCATCCTCGATATTTCCGACAAGCTCCTCGAGTATATCCTCCATCGCGATAAGCCCTGATATCTGTCCGTACTCATCCACCACCATCGCAAGATGACTCTTTTTAGACTGCATCTTTTTAAACAGATCATTGATGTTTACCGTCTCAGGTATGAAGTCCACCGGCCGGATAAGCCCGTCTATGTCCTTGATACTGCTTCGGTAAACCTCATTTTTTTCAAAAAACGTAAAAGCATCCTTGATATGTAAGACTCCGATGATACTGTCAACATCGTTTTCATAGACCGGAAACCGTGATTTGCCTGTATCTATGATAAATTCGATTGCATCAATAAAGGACATATTGCCATCGAGGCTGACAATATTCTTGCGGTGAGTCATGATATCCTTTACTTCCTTATCATCAAACTCAAACACATTGTGTATCATCTCTGCCTCAGACGCAAGGATTGTGCCCTGCTCGTGTCCCTCTCTGACCATGGAAATAATTTCTTCCTCTGTGACATCATCGTTTCCAAGTATTCCATCGAGAGTCTTTTTGTTGTTTTTCATTCCATAAAGCAATACTCCAATACACAAAAGAAGTATCACTACAAGTATTGATAAAATTATAATTGCATATAACATAATGTTTTATTATCCTATGTAATAAGTTCTAAGCTGATTTCAAGTGCCCTGTCTATTTTAAGCAGTGTGTCCTCATCAAGATGGCACACCTTATCCTTAAGCCTTTTTTTGTCGATTGTGCGAAGCTGTTCTAAAAGCACAACCGAATCCTTTGCAAGCGCATACTCCTTGCAGGCAAGCTCCACATGGGTGGGCAGCTTTGCTTTATGCATCTGCGAGGTTATGGCTGCACAGATTACTGTCGGGCTGTGTCTGTTTCCGACATCATTTTGTATTATAAGGACAGGTCTTATCCCGCCCTGCTCTGAGCCTACAACAGGTCTTAAATCAGCGTAATAAATATCTCCTCTTTGAATAATCATACACGAATACACTCCATATTATGGTATACAAAAAGTATCTCCAGATTTTTCGAGTGTATTCTTAAAAGTTACACTTTTTTAGTTTTTGTGGTAGATTCTTGGAACACGCGGTGTGATAAGACACGCAAACTCATAGTTGAATCTGCCTGAAAGCTCACCTAACTGCTCCATAGTGATTGTCTCATCCCCGTCTTTACCGAGCAGAGTAACTGCATCGCCTATTTTCACGTCAGGTATGTCTGTCACATCAACCATAAACTGATCCATGCAGACTCTGCCGCATATAGGTGCTTTTTTCCCTTTTATGAGAACCCAGCCCTTGTTTGAAAGTCCTCTTGAATATCCATCACCATATCCCACCGGGACAGTTGCTATCCTCATAGGATGCTCTACCGTAAATGTGCCACCGTAGCTTATGTGCCTGCCCGGCTCAAGCTCCTTTACATAAGCAACCCTGCTGTGCAGCGACATAACAGGCTTTAGGGAGATTTTACTCTTGTCTACCTCCTCTGACGGCCACAGACCATAGAGTGTGATGCCTGCTCTTACCATATCCATATTGCACTCCGGAATTTCAACTATTCCCGCACTGTTTGAGCAGTGCTTGATTGCAATCTCGACTCCTCTTGCCTCAACAAGAGCTATCATCCTCTTAAAAAGATCAAACTGCTCAAAGGCAGGCTCCTTTGACAGCTCATCTGCCCTTGCAAAGTGAGTGAATATTCCCTCTATCATAATATTCGGCAGCTTAGCAATCTGTGCAATAATATCTGCACTTTCCTCAGTCACCTGAAAGCCTATACGACACATACCGGTATCTATCTTGATATGTATCTTACAGGTTTTATTCTTAGCGACAGCGATACGCGATAGTTCCTTAGCGGTCTCGTAGGTACATACCGCCGGTCGCACATCATTGTCCACTATCTCCTCAAACTGCTCCGGGAAGCTGAGTCCTAAAATAAGTATCGGCTTTTTTCTGCCTGCCGCGATAAGCTGCATTGCCTCGTTGCTTGTAGCAACGGCATAGCCCCACAGATACGGAAGCGGCTCCAGTACCTCTGAAACAGCCTCAGCACCATGACCATAGCCATCAGCCTTTACGACTGCTGCCATCATTGTCCCCGGCTTTAGCTTATTATGCATCGACTCCATATTATATAAAATTGCATCCAGATCTATATCTGCTCTGATTCTGTTAATTGCCATTTTTTTCCACCTTAATCCAAACTTTATCTAATCCATCAATAATTTCACTTGCTATCATACCATAAGAGCCGGTATTGTCAAATGCCATATCACCGGCAAGCCCATGAATAAATGCGCCGTATGCCGCAGCCTTTTTCGTATCCTGCCACTGCACCAGAAGACCTCCCACGATGCCGCTTAGCACATCTCCGCTTCCGGCTGTTGCCATACCGCAGTTGCCGGACAGATTGATAAATTTTTCGCCATCAGCCGCTGCGATAATCGTACGAAAATCCTTAAGCACACAAGTCACATTGTACAAGCCTGCAAACTCTCCTGCCACACCGATGATATCTTCCTGTATATTAGCAATGCTCTTTTTCATAAGTCTGGACATCTCGCCCAGGTGCGGAGTCACGATAACAGGCATTTTATGTTCCTTAAGCAAAGTCATGTTTTCTGATATGATATTAAGCGCATCCGCATCGATTACAAGAGGTATCTCTGCTGTTTTTAGTACTGTTTCAACTAACATTTTGGCATTATCAGACTTTGAAAGCCCAGGGCCTATCACCGCCGCATCTGCCCACTCAAGCTCTGTCTCAAGTGCTTTAGCTGACGCGATATCAGTACAAAGCAGTGCTTCCGGCAAAGCACATTGGATTATTGAGCGGTTGCACTCCGGCGTTATAATTTTCACAAGCCCTGCTCCGCTTTTGTATGCAGCCTTTGCCGAAAGCACCGCCGCACCGGCCATATTGCGGCTTCCTGCTATAACTAACAGTTTTCCGAAAGTTCCCTTGTTGGAGTGTGCCGGTCTGTTATCAAGCTTCTTTAAATCAGACTCATCAAGAGCCCTTACTGATGGCAGATTACCACAAAAGCTGTGGTCATCTATGCCTATATGCACCACCTTAACCAGACCGCAATAGTCACAGCCCGGCCACAGGAGAAGGCCAGTCTTCTTATAGGAAAAAGTATATGTGAAATCTGCTTTAAAAGTGCATCCCATCACATGTCCTTTATCAGAATCCACTCCCGACGGCACGTCGACCGCCACCCTGTAAGCATCTGCCTTGTTAACGGCTGAAATCACATCTGCTAAAGAGCCTTCTATGGCTCGCTTAAGCCCTGTGCCAAACAGTGCATCTATTATTACGTCACTTTTACATACACACTCAATATCAGAAACCACCTTAAAGCCATACCTTGCGTATATATTTTTCTGCAGCTCAAAAAGCTCACTTCCTGCCTCATCTGTGCCAAAAGCATAGTACAGCACGCATCTGTATCCGGCCTGATTTAAAAGTCTTGCTATCGCGATACCGTCTCCTGCATTATTGCCTCTGCCACATATCACGGCAAACTCCTTTGATTTATCAAAACATGCAACAAGCTCCCGGACAACACCGGCCGCAGCCTGCTCCATCAGCACCACCGAAGGAACCAAAAAGACCTGTGATGTTGTATCGTCCAGAAGCTTCATTTCATTACCTGTAACAATATATTCCAATATCAATTCCCCTTATTCTCATTGTTTGCATTATCAGTATTTGCATTATTGGCATTGAAAACCATAGGATCGTCATATTCAATATCAAAAAGATCTAAAACCTCAGCGCCAAAAATATCATGAAGATACGAATAAATCTCCCTGTTGTTAATATCTCTGTTCTGTTTTCTGATTACATTTTTCTTAAGTTCAACTCTTATATTTGCAATCCAGTCGTCAATTTCTTTTGATTCCAGTTTATTTTTCTCTATTTTTTCACTGAAGTAATCCATCGACAAAAGCATCAGCCTGTCATTTACAGCTTTTATATTCTTCTGGATTTCAATAAGCTCTCCCTCAATGTTGTCAGCTTTCTCATTTATCTCATCTATAAGCTGCTTATCCTTGTCACGGTTTTCATCGCCGTCATCTCCCATGTTGGCAACAATATTAGACATAATTTTCAACTTAAGCTTTTTTAAATTCTTAAGCTCATTGTTGTACTTTCCCTGCAGCTTTAACAGCTCATCCAGTTCTTTTTCGGTGGCTGATATTTCGTCAGTCTTACCATGAATGGCAAAAAGTCTGTGCCACTTCTGGTCTAAAACCAATAAAGGCACCTTTTTTCCTTTTAATGCAGCCTCAAAATCTTTTTTATCATTCATAAGACTCACCCTCTATTTATTTTTGGAGTTTTTAACAATATTATAGCTGAGCTGCATAAGGCTGTCAGACAGATGAACACTCTCCACAACCACATCTTTATTTGGAATTTCAAGATCCACATGTGCAAAATTCCATATAGCCTTTATTCCTAAATCCACAAGCTTTGACGCAATAGAGTCAGCCTTTGACTTTGGCATGGTGAGCGCCGCAATATCCACCCTGTGTGTTCTGCAATACTCATCCAGCTCACTTAGCATAAGGATTGGAATACCTCGCACACTCTTTCCTGAAAGCTCAGGATTTACGTCAAAAAGCGCTGTTATGACAAAGCCAAGCTTTTCAAACTTTACATAATTGGCGAGTGCCTGGCCCAGATTGCCTGCACCGATGATAATTATTCTATGCTCTGTGTCAAGTCCCATTATCTTTCCGATTTCCTCGTAGAGAAACTGAACATTGTATCCGTATCCCTGCTGTCCAAAGCCACCGAAATTATTGAGATCCTGTCTGATTTGTGAAGCTGTCACTTTCATTCTGTGACTCAGATCGTTTGATGAAATACGCTCCACTCCCTCATCCAAAAGCTCTCCGAGATATCTATAGTATCGTGGCAGCCTTCTGATAACCGCCTGTGATATTTCTTTACTCAAGTCTTATTCCTCCAATCATCAGGATATCATTTCTCTTTTAAAGACAAAAACCCAAGATTAATTATAATTTTTTGAAGGTCATCTGTCAATGTGTTAAGAATTTAACATTCAAAAAATTCATAATTATCCCCGGGTTATATCTTATTCTAAGGCTAAAAACCAAATTTCAGATTAAATTGTCTTCTCAAGCTCCTCTCTGATTGCCTTGATGAAGCCTTCGCTGTTTAAAACAGTAGGATTTTCAATTGTTGTGATGAGTGCGAGATCCTTTGTCATCTTTCCGCTCTCAATAGTCTTTATGCAGGCTGCCTCAAGCTTGTCTGCAAACTCAGAAAGTGCCGGAAGCTTGTCAAGCTCTCCTCTTTTTCTGAGTGCTCCTGTCCATGCAAAAATAGTAGCTACAGAGTTTGTTGAGGTCTCCTCACCCTTTAAATGTTTGTAGTAGTGCCTCTGTACTGTTCCGTGTGCTGCCTCATACTCATAGTATCCGTGAGGTGATACAAGCACTGATGTCATCATGGCAAGTGAGCCGAATGCAGATGAGATCATATCACTCATTACATCTCCGTCATAGTTCTTGCATGCCCAGATAAATCCACCCTCCGATTTCATTACTCTGGCAACAGCATCATCAATAAGTGTGTAGAAATATGTAATTCCAGCCTTCTCAAAAGCTTCCTTATACTGTGCATCAAAGATTTCCTGGAAGATATCCTTGAAGGTATGGTCATACTTCTTTGAGATTGTATCCTTTGTGGCAAACCATAAATCCTGCTTTGTATCAAGTGCATACTTAAAGCAGCTATGTGCAAAGCTCTCAATTGAATCGTCTAAGTTATGCTGTCCCCGAATAACGCCTGCGCCCTTAAACTCATGGATTAATTCTCTTGTCTCGGTTCCGTCTTCTGCTGTAAATACAAGCTCAGCCTTTCCCGGACCTGCTACCTTCATCTCTGTTGCCTTGTACACATCACCATATGCATGACGAGCGATTGTGATTGGTTTAGCCCATGTCTTTACGTTTGGCTCTATGCCCTTTACAACGATTGGTGCTCTGAACACTGTTCCGTCAAGCATGGCTCTTATTGTGCCGTTAGGACTCTTCCACATCTCCTTTAAATTGTACTCTGTCATTCTGGCTGCGTTTGGTGTGATTGTCGCACATTTTACTGCGACACCGTATTTCATGGTTGCCTTTGCTGATTCAACGGTCACCTGATCATCTGTACGATTTCGCTCCTCTAATCCCAGATCATAATACTCTGTCTTTAAATCAATAAAAGGTATTAAAAGCTCATCCTTTATCATCTGCCAGAGGATTCTGGTCATCTCGTCTCCGTCCATCTCTACAAGGGGTGTTGTCATCGTAATCTTGCTCATTCTTAAATCTCCTTTACTTAATAAGGTTTTCCCAACCAAGGTGTTCCATATTTTCCTTTGAATTGTTTATATGCTCTCTGGCGCATTTTTCTGCCAGCAGTGCGTCATGATTCTTAATTGCCTCGCATATCTGTTTATGCTCGTGAGTGGAGTTTTTGGCTCTCTTTGTCTCGCCGAGTGTCACCTTTCTCACTCTGCCGACATACTCATGATAGTCCTTTAATACCCTCATAAGCTCCTTGCTTCCGCCGGCCTCATACAGCAGCTCATGAAACCTATTGTCCAGCTCAAGAAGCTTCTTTGCATTGCCCTTTTTCTCGTGAAACTCCGTGAGATAAATATTCTCCTCCATGGCCGCCATGAGCTCATCCGATATCCTCGTTGCAGCCCATCTGGCACAAAGTCCCTCAAGCAGAGCTCTTATCTCGTATATATCCCTGATATCGTCCGTGGAAACACCCTCCACGAACGCTCCCTTATTGGGGATGATAGACACAAGTCCCTCAAGCTCAAGCTGACGCAGTGCTTCCCTCACAGGAGTCCTGCTCACTCCAAGCTCATCACCGATATTCTTTTCCTTAAGCTCATCGCCCTTTGCAAATGTTCCTGCAAGTATACCATCCCTGATATGATTGTATACCTTGGCACTCAGGCTGTAATTATCATGTGACATGTACTAATCCACCTCACTATAATACTATATTAAGCTTTTTACAGCAATCAGTAATTTGAACTACAAGCTCATTATCTGTGATGGTAGTCACACGGCCCTCGTCGTACTGCTCATCTACCCATTTCTTTATCATGGTCACAAGCTTTGAGTTCTTATCTACTTTTCTGTCATCCGGCAGACGGTAGTAAGTGTTTATCCACAGCGCTATTCCTGCAAGTCCCGATGTATTGGACACAGCTACAAGAGGTGGTCTGTTTAAGAATTTACCTGTATCGAATATGTTGTAAATTTCCTCATTTTTGAGAAGTCCGTCAGCATGGATTCCGGCTCTTGTCACATTGAAGTTTCTGCCGACAAAAGGTGTACGGCTCGGCTGCACATATCCAAGCTCCTTCTCAAAGTACTCTGACAACTCTGTGATAACCGTTGTATCCATTCCATCGAGTGTGCCTTTAAGCTGTGCATACTCAAATACCATAGCCTCAAGTGGTGTGTTTCCGGTTCTCTCTCCGATACCAAACAGTGAACAGTTGACACCGCTTGCTCCGTAGAGCCATGCCGTAGTCGAATTGTTTACTGCCTTGTAAAAGTCATTGTGTCCATGCCACTCAATCTGTGATGAAGGCACACCTGCATGTGTGTTAAGTCCGTATATGATACCCGGAACGCTTCGAGGTATAACTGCTCCCGGGAAGTTTACTCCATATCCCATTGTATCACAGGCACGCACCTTAATCGGAATCTTGTACTCCTCCTGCAGCTTCATGAGCTCAACACAGAATGGAATAACAAAGCCATATATATCAGAACGTGTGATATCCTCCAGATGACACCTAGGGCTTATTCCTGTCTCAAGACACTCCCTGATGACTGACAGATACATATTCATTACCTCGCGTCTGGTCATCTTCATCTTATAGAAAATATGATAATCCGAACAGCTTACAAGTATACCGGTTTCCTTGAGTCCTATATCCTTTACAAGCTCAAAGTCCTTTTTGCTGGCACGAATCCACGATGTAACCTCCGGGAACTTATATCCTCTCTCGAGACACTTGTAAACAGCGTCCCTGTCCTTTTTGCTGTAGAGGAAAAACTCGCTCTGTCTGATTATTCCCTTAGGACCACCAAGCTTATGTAAATAATCATAAATGGTAACAATCTGCTCCGTCGTGTACGGTGCTCTCGACTGCTGGCCATCTCTGAATGTAGTATCTGTAATCCAGATGTCCTCCGGCATATTGTGAGGCACTATTCTGTCATTGAATGCTATCTTAGGAACTTCTGAATAAGGAAAGAGATTTCTAAAAGTATTCGGCTCATCTACATCCACGAGCTGGTAAAAATGCTCTTCAAGCTGCAGTAAATTTGTTTTTTCGTTCATCAAAACTTCTCTCATCTTCACATCTCCTGTGCTTAGTTTTATCTTTTGAATAATTGTATACAATTATACTTTTTGTGTCAATAAAAAAATTTAAATCTTAGTGTAACACTTTGTTATGTCTATCATAACCTAGAGTGTAAATAAATTTTATTGGAGGTCACTTATGAGTGATTTAGCAGCAACAAACTGTTCATGCAGCAATACAGATAACGGATGCGGATGTTCTTCGATTTTATGGATTATCCTGTTACTGTGCTGCTGTTGTGGAAATGGTAACGGAGGCTCTTTCTTCGGAGGAAACGACTGTGGAAGTGGCAATAACAGCTGTATCTGGGCTATCATCTTACTTTTCTGCTGTGGTGGCTTTGGCTGTGGCGGCAGCAGCAATAACGGCTGCGGATGTGGCTGCGGCTGCTGATTTACATTTTTACTGCGGGTCTTTTCGGCCCGCAGCTTTTTACGATTTTTCAGTATTCTTTTTTTGCCTGCGCTGCTCTTTTTCTTTGAGCTTTTCAAGGACTTTACATTCGCCCTTCACCCTGTGCTTTTTGATGCATTCTTCATCTATCTCGTATACGTCGTGACCATCTATGATAAGCATATATCTTTTTTTAATAATATATGCTGTAAACATGCATAATGTGAATCAGGTGACATATTATATAGAAATATATTTTAAAGGATTTTTTATGGACGAGAACAGCCTGTTTACACCATTCGATGAAATAACCCAGACAAGGGAGCTTCAGATGCTTAAAACCATAATTCCATATATGCCGCATGACTCGCAAAAGCAAATGACTCTTATGGTTCACTACATATCACTTATGAATTCAATGAGAATGATAGACTCAGCACCTGCACTGTCTGTTGCGGAGACTGAAAGTATGTCAGACAGAAGGCTTTCCATGCTCAATGCCTTAAAGAAATACTGCAGCAAAAGTGAACAGGATACGATAGACAATCTTTTAAATATTTTTTCAGTTTTGGACAATAGGGAGATTTATGACAAAGCAGGAATTTTTAAATAATTTTGCACAAAAGGAAAAACCGAAGGATACAACGAGCGCCATGCCGTTTCTCATGGAAAGTATTAAGGAAGCAAAGCGTAACGGCATAGAATTCACCAAAGAAGAGGTCTATTCCATGTGTACTGAGCTAAGCAAAAACCTGCCTGAGAAAAACCGCAGGCAGGTTGAAAGGCTTTTAAAAATGCTATAATTAATTTTTAAACGAATCTGTATTTATTCGAAGTATCTTGTCTATCGGTGCAGGCGAGTTTCCCTTGCCATCCGTGCCCTCAAGGTACTTCTCCCCCGCAGATTCAAAAATGACATACAGGCTTTTATCCACACTGTCAAGCTCCTCTGAGCCCGGCGGCATCTCTATTGTGATGTCGGGGCTGTTTGGCCTTGACGACAGAGCTATGAGTGATTTGTAGCACTTGATATACGATGGCTCATTCCTGCCATAGGAGGTGCTCAGATATACCTTTCCTGAGGCATCAAATGTAACGCCCTGCACTCTGGCAGGTATCGTATATGTGCTCAGGCTTGTGAGCCTGTCGTCCTTTTTGTCATAATAATATGCTACCATCTTTGACTTAAAAAGGATATTATGAGTGGCTATCCACAGCCTGCCTCCATAGTATGTTATGCATGACGGCTTGTTTCCCACATCAAACACATCTACCACACCTGTCGCATCGATGACCTGCTTGGAATTCGCAGTGGCCATTAGAGAGATAAAATCATACGAGATGCGCTCCACAGTTGTGTCGTAGGAATTGCACACCCATACATTTTCCCCGTCAAAGGCAATTCCTCCCAGGTGGCTGTTTGCATCCATGCCAAGTGTTACGAGGTACTCTCCGTCCTCCCTGTCAAATACCATAAGCTCCCCGAGTGAGCCCTTGTCATCAGAATAGCTCGTGATAAGCACGTATTCATCCGTGATACAAATTCCCTGAGGACACTGTGCCTCACTGAAAATATAATTATTGAGAAAATCATTTTCCTTTGTCTCCGGCATGCCCGGAATATCTATTTCATCTATAAAATCGTAATCGCAATCCTTAAGCGCCAGTGTATGCGCTTTTTTATTACTCCTGTAATTGTAATGCTCTACGCTATATTCGTTGTTAATCGTCCTGACCCATTTGGCATATACCACATATCCATTTGCTTTTTCGTAGGTCAGAACATCCGCCTTTTTTGAAAAATGCTCATCCAGATACCAGCCATCAAATTTATAACCGTATTTGTGTGGTTCTCTTAGTCCCATGAATTTCTGCTTTGGTGTGATGTATCCACAATTATTGATATTGTTTGCCGCACCGCCCAGATTATAGTAAATATATGAAACACCATCACTTTCTGACATATTGTCAACCAGTGTATTTAGTGATGGCCCGGAAGCAAAAGAGGCAGCTTCTGCCTCTTTTATCTCCGATGCAAACACATGAGTATTGGTAAAAATCAATGTAAGTAATATAATTAATGCTATTCTACTCTTCAACTTCAACAAGCTTGCTTGCCCTTTCTTCTATCTGTTTTGCAGCCACATCATCCGGTGCCTGCTCATATCTGGCAAACTCATATGAGAATGTGCCGCTTCCGCTCGTCATTGAGCGAAGTGTGGCATTGTATCCATAAAGCTCCAGATAAGGAATATCCGCAACTATCTCCTGATATCCATTGTCTGTCGGGTTCATGCCCATCACTCTTGCGCGTCTCTTGTTGAGCTCACCCATAACATCACCTGTATAGCCCTCTGGCACCACTACCTTAAGAGTGGCAATCGGCTCAAGAAGCACCGGCTTTGCCTCCATAATGCCCTTTTTAAAGGCCTGCTGCGTTGCCACCTTAAAGGCCATCTCAGATGAATCAACCGGATGATAAGAGCCGTCATACAGCACAGCCTTTATACCCGTCACAGGATAGGCTGCAAGAGGTCCCTTTTTCACGGACTCTGCAATACCCTTTTCAACAGCCGGGAAGAAGTTCTTCGGTACAGCTCCCCCTACGACCGTCTGCTCAAATACATATGGCGTATCCATATCTCCTGACGGCTCAAAGGTCATCTTGACATGTCCGTACTGTCCGTGTCCGCCCGACTGCTTCTTGTACTTATACTCTACGTCAGATTTTTTCCTGATAGTCTCCTTGAAGGCTACCTTTGGACGCATAAGCTCTATCTCCACCTTGTACTTTTCAAGAAGCTCACTTGCCACTACCTCAAGCTGCATATCACCGATACCATATAGTACAGTCTGTCCATTTTCGCTGTCATTTACACTGTTTAGTGTCAGATCCTCCATTAACAGTTTCTGTAAAGACTGGGAAATCTTGTCCTCATCGCCCTTTTTCTTTGCCTTGTAGCGCATTGCCACATACGGCTTTGATATGCTTGTTCTAAGATATGTAACCGGCATATTTCTGGTGGAAAGCGAATCTGTCGTAAGAGTCTTTGTAAGCTTTGCAAGCGCTCCGATATCACCTGCATGAAGCTCCTTCACTTCCTCCACCTTACTGCCTCTCATCACATAGAGCTTTCCGATTTTTTCATCGCAGTCCCTGTGATAATTGTAAAGTACATCATCTGTCTTTAGTACACCCGAATTAACCTTGATCAGTGAATATTTACCGATGTACGGGTCAACTATCGACTTGAACACATAAGCGCTCTTTGATTTTGCAAAATCATAATCAGCATTATACACCTCATTTGTCTTGGTGTTAATACCGGTACAGCTTCTCTTCTCAGGACTTGGCAGGTATTTCACAATATCAGCCATAAGTGTATACATGCCTCTTGCGAGAATATTTGAGCCCATGAGCACCGGTACAATAGAGCCCTCAAGCACGTTTGCACGAAGTGCAGCCCTGATTTCATCATCAGAAAACTCCTCTCCGCCGAAATATCTGTCCATGAACTCCTCACTTGTCTCAGCTACAGCTTCAACTAAAGCCTCACGACATATTCCCAGGTTCTCCTTTGAGTACTCAGGCACATCAAACTTATCCACGCCTCCGCTTTCATTCCATCTCTTTGCCCTCTGCTGGATGACATTGACATAGCCCACAAACTTCTCATTCTCTCTGATTGGCAGATGGAATGGAGCTATTTTCTTGCCGTAAAGCTCCTGCAGCTTTAATACCACATCCTTGAAGCTTGCATTGTCGATATCCATGTCCGTCACGAAAATCATCCTCGGCAGCTTGTATTTCTCGCATATCTCCCATGCTCTTTTTGTGCCTGTCTGTATGCCTGCCTTGCCTGAAACCACGATGATTGCAGCATCTGCAGCCGATACAGCTTCTTCAACCTCTCCCACAAAATCAAAAAAACTAGGAGTATCGAGAATATTTATTTTGACATTATCCCACTCAATCGGTACAACCGATGTATGTATAGAGAACTGACGCTTTATCTCTTCTTTGTCAAAATCGCTGATAGTGCTGCCATCCGCTACAGTGCCCATTCTGGTGGTCTGTCCTGCCAGATATGCCATAGCTTCCACGAGTGATGTCTTGCCACAGCCGCTATGGCCTAAAAGCACGACGTTTCGAATCTTCTCAGTAGTGTAAACATTCATTTCAAGTACCTCCCTGACATTATTATAGTATGTAAACATTGTACTAATATTTTATATAATTTACAACACTTTTATGCAATCTGACGATTATTTTTTATTATTATATTTGAATAAATATGCCAATAATTTATTGCTTTATAGTGTTAAATTGGATATAATATATTGTAAATATTCAAAACCACTATAGTGCGATTTTGAGAATGTGCGTGTGGTGATTCTGAATAGTTACAATAAAGAATTAGGAGATACACATAAATGCATTTTGATAAAGTTGGCTTTATAGGGCTCGGTCTGATTGGCGGCTCGATAGCCAGAAAAATGAAAGAAAATAATCCAAAGGTCTCAATTATCGCAACAGCCGGGCATCAACAGACCATAGAGGATGCCTTTGGGCTTGGCCTGATAGATAATAATGAGCTTTTAGAGCTTAACTCTTTTAAAGACTGCGACGTAATCTTTCTGTGTGCACCGGTAAACAAAAATATCGAATACCTCACACAGCTTAAGGATATCATAAAGGATGACTGTATCATCACAGATGTAGGCAGCACCAAAACCCAGATTCACGAAAAGGTTATAGAGCTTGGCCTTGAGCGCAATTTTATCGGCGGTCATCCTATGACCGGCTCTGAAAAAACAGGCATACTCAATTCAGACAAGCAGCTTTTGGAGAACGCCTACTATATTATCACTCCTACTGCAGCAACTACTGAAGAAAATCAGAATGATTTCAAACAGTTTGTACTTTCACTGGGCTCGATAGCTCTCATTTTAGACTACAGGGAGCACGATCATGCTACCGCAGCCATCAGCCACCTGCCACATATGATTGCATACTCTCTTGTCAATCTGATTGAGCATATTGATTCCGAAAAAGAGACCATGAAAACTATCGCTGCCGGAGGCTTCCGCGATGTGACACGTATCGCTGCAAGCTCCCCTGTCATGTGGGAAAACATATGTGAGTCCAACAAAACACAGCTACTCTCACTCATGGACCAGTATGAAGCCAATTTCCATAAGCTTCGCGAAATAATTGCAGAGGGCAGTTCTCAAAAGATGATTGATTATTTCCAGGATTCAAAGAATTACAGGGATTCACTCACACTGCCCGGTGCCAAAATCCGCAAGGATTTCCACGAGGTATTTGTCGATATTGCCGACGAGGCAGGCGGTATTGCAGTGCTTGCAAGCCTTTTAGCCTTCAACGGCATCAGCATCAAGAATATCGGCATCATAAACAACCGTGAGTTTGAGGAGGGTGTACTGCGCATAGAGTTCTATGACGAAGATGCTCTTGAATCGGCTATCAGCGTACTTAAAGAAAGAAACTATACTATTCACCGCAGATGATTTATCCTGTTATATGGCTTTAATCCAAAAACAAAGAGCCGTAAAGCGAAGTAATTTCGTTTTACGGCTCTTTTGGTATTAATATACGCTCTCCTCAAGTACCTCATAGAAATTCTCAAAGGTCTTGCGGCAGCAATAAGGGTCTATTATCTCAACGCCCTCTGCCTTAAGCCCCGGCAAAGTAAATGACATGGCTACGCGGTGATCGTCATACGTCTTAATTTTACAGGGCTTAATACGCTCTGCCGGATAAATTCTTAAGCCATTTTCAGTTTCTTCAACCCTCACACCTAATTCCGTCAGGTTTTCCTCGATGGCGTTTATCCTGTCACACTCCTGCAGACGAATATGCGAAATGCCTTCTATCCCTACAGGTGCATTTACAAACGGTGCAATCGCCGCAAGTGTCAGCGCCTGGTCTGAGAATGTTGACAAATCCCAGCTTCCGCCATGTATATGAGCATTCTTTGGTGGCATACACACTATGCCGTCTGCCTCGTCGGAAATTGTGCAGCCCATATCCGCAAGCACATCAAGAAATGCCACATCTCCCTGCAAGCTGTTCTGGTGCACCCCAATCACCTTTGACTTAACATGTAAAAGCGGGCTCATTGCATAAAAATAGCATGCAGCCGACACATCCGGCTCTATATCATAGTCTAAGCTTTCATACGCCGCTTTCTTAGGGATAATAAAGCTGTTATTCTTTTTGTCCTGCATCACATCGAGCCCAAACTGCTTCATCATAAGACGCGTCATCTCAACATATGCCATACCATGCGTTCCTGTGACATTAATCGTAAAGTCCTTTTCCATCACTATAGCCGAGATAAGAAGGGCACTCAAAAACTGGCTGCTCTTGTCTACGTTTATATCAACAGTATCAGCATACTCCCCTGTATTTCCGATGGTAAAAGGAAAATGATATTCGTTCTCATCATACTCAATATGGGCACCCAGCTTTTCAAGCGATACAAGCAGATCCTTCATAGGACGCTTCTTCATCTGCTCAGAGGACACTATATGGTATCTGCCCTTTGACAGTCCAAGAAGAGCTGTAAGAAAACGCGCAGCGGTACCTGCACTTCCCACATCTATCTCAGCATCATTCTTTGGTATCCTGCCTCCAAAGCCTGTTATTGTTATTTCTCTTTTATCCTCATCCACCAAAACCGGAAATCCCAGACGAATCAGTGCATCTATAAAATGTCTCGAATCATCACTAAAAAGACACCCTTTTAAAACGCTGCGCCCGCTTGCGAGTGCAGCGATTAAAAGGGCCCTGTTTGTGATACTCTTTGAGCCAGGTACACTGGTTACTATATCATGTGGATGATTTACTTTTTTTACTTTATAAATCATTGAAAATCTGATAAATATCAATCTTGAGTGCATCAGTGTCTGTCATACCGATAAACACAGCACCATAGTGATATACTCCTTCTTCACTGTCTGTTCTTCGTACAATCTCGACAACCGCATCCACAACCTCCTTGGTCCAAATTTGGATCTTGGTGTCATAATATGTATGTATATCAAGAGGTACCTTTGCATTAAATCCGATACCGCTTCTGGAAATATCTGTGACATCCACATGACAATACTTAAGTGTTGTCACTCCGTCCTCATCCAGCCGCTCTAACTGTACCGATACATCAATGTCAAGTCTTTTATGTCTTCTCTTTTCTTCCATTCACTTTACCCCATCTATTATATTATTGACTAAGGGAACAAATTACCCTCAAACAACATATTAGTATATATGACTGATTTTTACAAGTAAAATTTATTCAGCTGCCTCATCGTCCATATGCATATCATTCGTTATAAACATAGCATCACCAAAGCTGAAAAACCTGTATCTTTCCTCTACAGCCTCTTTGTATGCATTGAGGACATGCTCTCTGCCTGCTAATGCTGACACAAGCATGACAAGTGTAGACTGCGGCAGATGGAAATTTGTAATCAGACAGTCAATCACCTTAAAGCTGTATCCCGGATAAATAAAGATATCCGTCCATCCGCTACACTCTTTTAACATGCCGTTTTCATCGGATGCTGCCTCTAAGGTACGAGTGCTTGTAGTGCCGACAGATATTATTCTGCCACCATTTTTCTTTGCATTATTAATCTTGTCTGCAGCCTCCTGTGACACCATGTAAAACTCAGAATGCATATGGTGATCAAGCACATTATCCACCTTTACCGGTCTAAACGTGCCAAGCCCCACATGTAAAGTCACCTCTGCAATATCTACGCCCTTATCCTTTACCTGCTGTAAAAGCTCCTTTGTGAAATGCAGTCCTGCCGTAGGCGCAGCGGCCGAGCCGTCATACTTTGCATATACTGTCTGGTAGCGGTTCTTGTCCTTTAGCTGATGTGTGATGTATGGAGGCAGCGGCATCTGTCCGAGCTTATCAAGTATCTCCTCAAAAATACCCTCATAGCTGAACTGAATCAGCCTGTTTCCATCATCAACCACATCTATTACTTCACCTGTTAAAAGTCCGTCACCGAATATAATCTTTGTGCCCGGCTTTGCCTTTTTACCCGGCTTTACAAGAGTCTCCCATACGTCATTTTGTCTGCGCTTTAGAAGAAGTATCTCTATCTTTGCCATAGTGCCTTCCTTCACGCCAAAAAGACGTGCAGGAATGACCTTTGTATTGTTGAGCACAAGGCAGTCGCCCGGTCTTAAATATTTAACAATCTCCTTGAACACATGATGGCTGACTTCTCCTGTCTTCTTGTCAAGCACCATGAGTCTTGAGCTGGAGCGGTCCTCCAGAGGATCCTGTGCTATTAGCTCCTCCGGAAGATCATAATCAAAATCTTTTACGTCCATAATTTTCCTATTCCTAACACTATACTAACGTCTAACCACGAAGTGTGATACCTGCAGTCTCTTTAAGATGAGCAAGTATATCCTTTACAAAGCCCTCGACCTTCTTAGTCTTAAGCTCCTCATCCTTTGGTGTAAATACTACACTGTACGCCATGCTCTTCTTATTCGGAGGAAGCTGTACACCCTCGTAAACATCAAACAGTGTAACATCTGAGACATAATCACAGGCTTCCCTGATACCGTTTTCAATCTGCTCACATGTGATATCCTTGTCCACAACAAAAGCAAAATCTCTCTTCTCATCATCAAATTTTGAGATTGGAGTAAATACTCTGTCCTTTCCATACCACTGTGAAAGAACTCTTAAATCAAGCTCCATCACATATGCCGGTACTCTCATGTCAAGCTCATCGCATATCTCATATCTTACCTGACCGAGATATCCGATTTTTTGTCCGTCACAGAATACCTCTGCTGTCTGATATGGATGAAGGAATGGCTTTTGAGCCGGCTTGTATGTAAACTTCACATCAAGCGCATCTGCTACAGTCTCAGCCAGTCCCTTTATAGTAAAGAACGATTCATCCTCACCGAATACGCCTGCGCAAAGTGTCTCTCTCTCATCCGGATACTCTGTAAGCGGAAGCTCCTTTGCGATAAAGATATTTCCCAGCTCAAAGATTCTTCCCTCCAGGATACCCTTCTTCTGGTTTCTTGCTATGGCATAAAGCATCTCAGAAGCAAGTGTTGTTCTCATAAGCGAAAGGTCAACATTGATTGGGTTTATAAGCCTGATAGCATGTCTTTCAGGTGCATCCTCCGGGAATCTGAGCAAATCAAGGTCAGCAGGTGAGAAGAATGAGTAATGTATTCCCTCATACGCGCCTGCTGCACAGAGCACCTCTTTTATCTTGCGCTCTGTCTGCTGTCTAAGGTTGAGTCCTCCAAGTGTAACCTGTGCTGTAGGCATGAATGCAGGAATGACATGATCATAGCCATACATACGGATAACCTCCTCGGCCACATCCGGATAATCCTCCATATCCTCACGGTATGCAGGAATCATGAGTGTCAGCTCATCGCCGCTTACAACCGGTGCAAAGCCTAAATTTGTGAGTATTCTCACGATATCCTCTGTAGGTACCTCTATTCCAAGCACACCATTAACCTTTGCAATAGAAACCTTCATCTCTTTTGGCTCAAGTGAGTTTCCAGTAGTCACCTCAACGTGAGTTGAAGAAACCTTACCACAGTCAAGCTCCTCCATCAGGTGAAGTGCTCTCTTCATAGCCATCGCTGTTGTGTACTCGTTTACACCCTTTGAGTAAAGTGCACTCGAATCAGATGACTGTCCCAACGCACGTGAGCTCTTTCTGATATTGTCTCTTGCAAATTTTGCAGACTCAAACATCACCTCTGTTGTACCATCATTAATCTCAGAGTTTAAGCCGCCCATGATACCGGCGAGCGCAACTGCCTTCTTTCCATCACAGATAACGAGGTTATTGCTGTTTAACTCAAATTCCCTCTCATCAAGTGTGACAATTTTCTCTCCATCGTTTGCACGTCTTACTACAATCTCATCTCCCTCAAGGTATGAGTAATCAAAAGCATGCATTGGCTGTCCGAGCTCTTTTAAAACAAAGTTAGTGATGTCTACCACATTTGAAATAGAGCTTATTCCGACAAGTGCAAGACGTTTTCTCATCCATGCAGGTGACTCGGAGATTTTTACATCATGCACATAGTGAGCTGTGTAGCGAGGGCAGATGTCCTGTGCCAAGACAGATACCTTGAAATTTTCCTTCTTCACATCATCTGCAGTATAGTCAGTTGCAGGCTCCTTAAGCTCTTTTTCCAAAACAGCAGCAACCTCTCTTGCCATGCCATATATACACTGGCAGTCAGGTCTGTTTGCTGTGATTGCAATATCAAAAATCCAGTCATCAAGGCCGAGGATAGGTTTTACATCATCTCCCGCCTTAGCATCCTCAGGTAAAACCAAAAGTCCGTTGTAGCCTGCACCCGGATAGAGGTCCTCATTTAAGCCAAGCTCTACGCCTGAACATAACATTCCATATGAATCATATCCACGCAGCTTGCCCTGCTTTATCTCCATCACGCCCTCTATTGTAACGTGATCCTTTGCTGTGGCATATACTGTTGCGCCGATAAGTGCAAGAGGATATTTGCCCCCTGCCTTTACATTGTCCGCTCCACAGCAGATCTGGAATGTGCCATGTGCTCCGGCATTTACCTGACACAGGCTTAGGTGTGTCTCAGGAATCGGCTCACATTTTTCTACAAGGCCGACTACTACGTTTGAGATATCCTTTCCCACCTCATATGATTCCTCAACCTCGAAACCACATGAGAATAATTTTTCCTCTAACTCCTTTGGTGTTACATCTATATCTACATAATCTTTTAACCAGCTAAGTGGTGTTAACATAATTTTTGCCTCCTGTTATATATTCAAGAAATGAATCTATTTGTCATCAATCTGGTCTAATACCCTAAGGTCTGACTCGAATAAAAGCTTGATGTTGTTAATTCCGTATTTGAGCATTGCAATACGCTCAAGGCCGATACCAAATGCAAAACCACTATACTCATTTGTGTCTATGCCACAGCCCTCAAGCACCTTTTTATTTACTACACCTGCACCAAGCACCTCAATCCAGCCTGTGCCCTTGCATAAAGAGCAGCCCTTGCCGTGGCACTGGAAACAGCTTACATCAACCTCTACAGACGGCTCTGTAAATGGGAAGTATGAAGGACGAAGACGAGTTGTGACATTCTTTCCGAACATCTTCTTTACAAGCTGGTCAAGCATACCCTTTAAATCGCACAGTGTGATTCCCTTATCTACCACAAGACCCTCCATCTGTGTGAACATAGGAGAATGTGTCGCATCATCATCCGAACGGAAAACCTTACCCGGTGAAACAACCTTGATAGGTGGCTTCTTTGCTTCCATTACATGAATCTGTCCTGCTGAGGTCTGTGTACGCAGTAAGAACTCAGGTGATAAGTAGAATGTATCCTGCATATCACGCGCCGGATGATCCTTTGGAGTATTTAAAGCTGTAAAATTATAGTAATCATTCTCGATTTCAGTTCCCTCGTAAACCTCAAAGCCCATAGATGTGAAAATCTCCGAGAGCTGGTCCTTTACCTGTGTTACAGGATGAAGATTACCCTTTTTGCTTCTCTTTGCAGGCATAGTGACATCTATTTTCTCACTCTCATACTTGCGCTTGAGTGCCTCTGCCTCAAATTTCTTAACCTTCTCATCAAGAAGCTTCTCAACTGCCTCACGGGTCTCATTGACCCACTGGCCTACCTTTGGTCTCTCATCAGGAGCAACATCCTTCATGCCCTTTAAGACTGCTGTGAGCTCACCCTTCTTTCCAAGAATTGCAGCACGCACATCATTTAATTTTTCAAGGCCGTCAGCCTTATCAATTTCAGCAAGTGCTTTTTCTCTGATCTGTTGAATTTTGTCTCTCATCGAATTTCACCTCATAATATTTTTCTTAATTTGCATAAACTCGTAACTTCAAGTTTGAATTCGCCGTTTATGCGATAAAAAACGCCCCTGCATGGCTATTAAACCATGCAGGGACGAAAATTCCGCGATACCACCCTGATTTCCATTGAAGAAATATCCAATGGACTCTCATTGATATGTGTAACGTACATAACACGTCATGAACTACTGTGCTTCATCCATGCAGCTTCAGTGTGAACTTCAATCAATAGCCTTTTTGTAAGACTGCTTTCAGCCGGTGACAATCTCTCTCTGGTCAAAGTACTATAATCTACTATGCACCTTCATTGCTTTTATTATATATAGCTGCGACATATATATCGCAAATGCTTATTTCTTAATAACACATAAGTCATTTTAGCACAATCTCTATATTTTGCAAGTAGAAAATTTTATATTTGATTTATATTTTATTTCTAAGCCCCTTAGGATAATGGTTTTTAACCTGTGTACCATTCACCTTGCCCCAGCCGGCCGGATATCCGTCCACACATACAAGTGCCCAGCCCTTTTTACATTCAGCCGCCTGCTCATCAGATAACATAACTGACTGACCATTGAAAAAGCCGATAGTCTGCGGATTGTCACATGTAAGCTTTACTACGTTTTTAGCCTCACTTAGCTTAAGCGCAAGTGCCAGCGAATGCGACGGCTCAAAGCGCTGTTTTTTGAACTCTCCTATATGAAGCCCTGCGCGCTGCACCTTAAGACCCTTAATATCCACTTCCATATCAGGCAGCCTGTAGAGCTGCTCCCCAAACATGACAAGCCTTGAGTTTTTTATCAATGCTGCCATATCATCTGATATGGTCTCATCAAGAAACTCTGAGAGAAGCTTCATATTTTCTTTTGTGAGAGCCGACTTTGTTTCATTTTTCCTGTTCTTATTGTTTTTGATTTTTTTTGTCTGCCTATCGGACTTAAAGCCTGTGTCCACACTGCCTCTTCTCACAAGCTTTGCCACAAAATGTCCCTCTCCGTCCACCTTATGCGGCCAGAAGCGCTCCATTTCTTCAAGTGTAAAATCAGGATGTTTCTCCAAAAAATACTCAATTACATCCTCATTTTCTTCCTTCGAGAAGGTGCAGGTGCTGTACACTATCGTACCTCCCGGCTTAAGCATCACCGCAGCATTATCCAGTATTTCCTTCTGCCTTGCCGCACAGATTGCCACATTTTCCATGCTCCACTGCTCTATTGCTTCAGGCAGCTTTCGAAACATTCCCTCTCCTGAGCAAGGTGCATCCACCTGTATAGCATTAAAAAAGCCTGGGAAATGTGAAGCAAGCACAAAGCTGTCCTCATTTGTCACAATTGCATTTTTGATTCCCATACGCTCTATATTCTGCGACAAAATCCGGCTTCTTTGTGTATTAATCTCATTTGATACCAAAAGTCCGCTGTCTCCTAAATATGTTGCAAGCTGTGTGCTCTTTCCACCGGGTGCCGCACACAGGTCAAGCACTCTCATACCCGGCTTTGGAGCTAAAAGTGCAGCCGCCGACATGGCACTTGGCTCCTGTATGTAGTAAAGCCCCATCTCATGATACGGATGCTTTCCCGGACGCACATTCTCATCAAAGTAATATGCCTCATTTGCCCACGAAACCTTTTTATCTGAGGATATTTTAAGTGTTTTCAATATCCGCATTCTTTCTTCCGGGCTTTGTACCTTTAATGTATTAAATCTGAGTGCCTGAAATCTGTTATTGTCATAGCTGTATAAGAAATCATCCCACTCATTGCCCAGAAAGGCCTTCATCTTGTTTTCAAACTCTATCGGTAAATTCATTGTCAAATCCTCTTGTTTTCTTACGAAATAATTACAATGTATCTTACTATCACACACATAGTCATGTATCTAAGCACTTCGATATTACCACATTTCTACTATCCATGCTATCAATTTTTTTAAACGTAAAAATTCACCTTTAAATCGGCTATAGTGGCTGCTAAATATAATAAAATCCCGAAAGTTATAATAATTGAGGCATATCACTGCTCACTACGTACACTGCTTATATCCACCACTGTCACATCCTTATAATAATATCCGATTATATCCTTATAGCCGCTTCCTGCCTTTGCCAGCTTGTCTGCCCCATACTGGCTGAAGCCTATTCCATGGCCGAAGCCTCCGCCGGACAGTGTATAGTGACCATTTGCACCAGCACTCACACTAAAGCAGGCGCTTGGTATCATCGACATATTCTCCCTCACGGAGCCATCGTTTAATGTGACTTTTTTCTGATAATGTCCCAGTGCCTTTCTTATATCATTCTCAGCCGTAAATGTTTGTGATTTATTTCCATAGCTTATAGTAAGTGAAAGAACATATCCTGCGTCAGAGGTTTTATCTGCACAAATGCCTGTAGCCGCACCATACTGTGGATCATTGTATGCCGATAATTCAAGCTCAGATGTCCATCTGTAATATGGCGAATTGTCGTCCACCGACTCCACCTTGTGTATGAAATCCGGTGTGCTGGAAGACCAGACCTCCATATCTTCGGTTTTTCCGGCAGATGTAGAAAAATAATAGCATGTTATTAAGCTTCCTCCACATGATACAACCTGCCCTGCTGTAGCTTTTACAGCCTCATCGGTTGACTGCTTTGTTTCTGAAGCGTTATATACCTGAAATGCCGTTGTATTGTCGATATTGGCTCCGTAGAGCGCATACTGTGTATTTTTCATCTGTGAATACACAAAGGTTCTCGCACAAACAGCCTGGGCCTTAAGCGCCTCCGCCTCAAATGTCGACGGCATCTCCGACGGCAGCACATAGCGCACATATGTCTCCACATCGACTGTATTCACCGCCACAATGCCTGCATCTGTCCCGATAAACTCAAATGAGCCCGGATAGCTTTTACCGTTTATGCTGACATAATTGTCTGCTGAGCTCACCTTTATCTTACTTTTCTGTACATTTGCCATGTATGCACCCACATCGTCAATAGCATTGCTGCCACAGTCGGCATCATCCACATAAAGGTTAGACGCTGCGCCTGCCACAATTATGGGAAACGCATCCTTTCCATCATTTTTTATAAGCACTCTTATATATGTCAGGTCGGGAGCCTGTCTTCTGACAATGGCACATATCCTGCCGGAATCAAGTATGTAAGAAAGTGTTTCACTTCCGATTATCAGGTCAGAAACCGATATTTCCTTAGGTGAAGTGCCGGTCTCATCATACACCGGCAGCTTGTCTGACTGCATTGGAATGTCACCCTGCCCTGCAATCTGCATACTGCCGTTTCCGTACGACAGCATCACACCTGATATATCATCCGGCTTTATCTGTATCTTTTTGACCTTAGAGCCACTGATTTCAATATCACAGACCCCTGTAAAGCTCTCCTCCATGGTTCCCTTTGCCCTGTAAAGCTCTCCATCACATATGAAAATCAGCTTTCCATCGTCATTTGACACAATATACGCATTCTCATACACCATATCCTTTGTCACTGCCTTCGCCTGCTTTACAAGTGTCCCTTTTTCCTTTTGTGTCATTATAATTGCAAAAACAATGACCACGCATATCACGGTTATCGCAAGCATTATCCAGACCATCTGATTCGGTTTTTGCCGTCTTCGTCTTCTATTTGCCAAATTTTTGTTCTCCTTAACACCCAAATAGTGGTTACTGCTCAAAAAATGGGAGCTGCAAAAACAGCTCCCTTTATCATCTGTACTTAAGAATCCTTTGTGCTTTAAAAATCTTTTGTATCTCATAAATCTTTTGTGCGTCCGGAGTTCTTTTGTACATTATTATTCTTTTGTAAGAACCCAAAATGCCGGTCCTGTAATTTAGACTCCTAGCGCTCTTGCTAGGTGGGTAACCGCAGTCTGCCTTCTGCCTTCCGCTGCATAATGACGGCCTGACATCCAACAGCTCATATAGGAATCCCGTTTAAAGTAAATGTAGGTTCTAAATACACAGGGTTGTCGAACATCTCAGGTATCTTTGTAAATTCATTATACTTTATTATGTCTCATGTTGCAATGCAAAATTCATGTTAGAATTTAACAAATTTTTCTCTGGCATTTCGTAACATATTTGAAAACCAGATAATTACTGCGACGAATATAATCATCTCCACATATGACCAGTACGGTATCTTTTTGAGGCAATCCGAAACTATCGCAACTATACTGATAACAAAAATCACAATGCCGAATACAAGTGACTTTGGATAAATATAAGCTATATATCCGGCCGTATCCTTTATCTTTTTCATCTCATCCTCAGCCACAAAGGTACTTTCAATTTTGCCGCTTTTCTTCATTCGCAGTGACACAAATATTATGTAAATTCCTAGTATCAGCGTGACCGCATCTATTATAATAAAATAGTTCATGCTTCTTTCTCCTGTATTTTTATTTATTATTCCTAAATAGTTATCACGGATCTTATATATACAAAAAATATGTAAAATCACCAAAATTAGTATAACCTCATGTAAGGAAAAAATAAATGGTAAATAAGTCCCAACTATTTCTTGAATTTTTATTATTAATGTAGTAAAATATATTTATATTTTCAAGGGGAAGGAGTTTTTAAAATGCAGCTTGACGATTTAAAAATACTTATATGCGATGATTCGATTCTCGCAAGAAAACAGATGAAGGATATAATCAATTCCATTGGTTCACCGACTATCATTGAGGCGGCAAACGGACAGCTCGCCATTGATATGTACAAGGAGCATAAGCCAAATCTCACATTTATAGACATTGTAATGCCAGTAAAGGACGGAAATGCCGCTATCTCAGAAATTATGGAGTATGACAGCAGTGCTACCATCTTCGTAGCGTCATCTGTCGGCACACAGTCCGAGCTTAAAAAGGCTCTTGCTGCCGGAGCATGTGACTTCATTCAGAAACCAATCGACAAGGATCAGGTCATAAGTCTGATTAAGAAGCACATAGGAGGAAATTAATATGTATACTCAATTTTTTGGCAATTTTCTCCTATCAAAGGGGTATATCACTAATGAGCAGCTTTTTGACGCTCTCAAAGAAAAATCACAAAAGCACGCAAAGCTCGGTACTCTTGCCATCCACTCAGGGCTTATGACAGCTGCCGAGGTTGATTCAGTAATAGTCGAGCAGACCCATCAGGACAAGAAGTTTGGTGAGCTTACAATAGAAATGGGCTATCTGACAGACGAGCAGGTAAAGGAGCTCTTAAACATCCAAAGCCCTGACTTTCTTCTTTTAGGACAGATTCTTTTAGACAAAGGCATAATTGACAATACCACTCTCGAAAAGAGTATACATGATTACCGCAGTGAGAATGCTATTTCCGATCTTGACATGGTACTCGAGGATAAGGACAGTATAAATCATCTGATAGGTCATTTTTTTGCCAATACAGGCATAGATCCTTCTGCCATTGACATTATGTATCTTGAGCTTTTGTTTAACAGCTTCATCCGATTTGTCGGTGATGACTACACTCCGCTCTCTGCCGAGATATGTGACAGCTTTAGTGCGGACTGCATGGTACGTCAGGACATCGAAGGCAGCTATGCCATATCTACATACATAGGCATGAGTCAGACAACAGCCATCAATTTTGCATCACGCTATGTAAATGAATCATTTTCAGTATATGACGAGTATGTACAGGCATCTCTCGATGATTTCCTGAACCTGAACAATGGACTGTTTCTGGTCAACTGTTCAAATGATCAGGCCCTTGAGCTTACTCTCACTGCACCTGAGCATTTTGATGGACAGACACGCAGCTTCAATAAAGCCTGCAAGCTCAAGCTGTTATACCCTTTTGGAGCCATTCACTTTATTATTGAATTCTAATACATCTTTGTGGCGGTTATAGCAGTATGACAATAATTTATTCTGCGACTTAAACATAAAAGAACATCTGCTAATGGCAGATGTTCTTTTTATTAATCAGATTACTGTACACCGAGCATTTTCTTAACAGTGTTTTCCATCTGATCCACATCACAGACTGTGTTGTGAAGAATCTTTGCATCCCTGATTTCCTCGATGGCATTTGGTACCTTAACGTTGCCAAGCTTTGAAAGCTCATCGACAAGCTCAAAGTCTGTCATTGAATCGTACTTAGGATCAATTGCATCCATCACACTTCTTGTGAATTTGAATGGACTTGCTGTAGATGCGATAACAGTCTTTGTGGCTGTATCACCTGTAGCCTCCTTATACTTGTCATATACACCTGCTGCAACTGCTGTATGAGTATCAATAATGTATCCTGTATCCTCGTAAAGCTTTTTGATAACCTCAGCGGTTTCCTTCTCACTTGTGTAATTTCCATAGAAGTCAGAAAGCTTTTCCTTCATCTCAGGTGTTACAGTGTATTTGCCATCCTTAGCAAGCGAAGCCATAAGCTGAGCATTCTTATTTGCATCATTTCCTGCGATACGGTAAATGAGTCTCTCAAGATTTGAAGAGATGAGAATATCCATGGATGGTGAATTTGTGAGGATAAACTCTCTGTTTTTATCATACTCTCCTGTTGTGAAGAAATCGTAAAGCACCTTGTTCTCGTTTGAAGCGCAGATAAGCTTTGCAACGGGAAGTCCCATATTCTTTGCATAAAACGCTGCAAGTATATTTCCAAAGTTTCCCGTAGGAACAACGATATTTATCTTCTCATCCTTTGCAACAGCTCCCTGTGCAAAAAGCTTTGAGTAAGCATATACATAGTACACAATCTGTGGTACAAGACGACCTATATTGATTGAGTTGGCAGATGAGAACTGATAGCCTGCGGCATCCATTGTCTCAGCAAGTGCCTTATCATTGAACATAGCCTTTACTGCTGACTGTGCCTGATCAAAATTGCCGTGAATACCTACTACATGAGTATTAGCGCCCTTTTGTGTGAGCATCTGCTTCTCCTGAATCGGGCTGACACCATTCTTTGGATAAAATACGATAATCTGTGTACCTTCAACATCAGCAAAGCCTGCCATAGCTGCCTTTCCTGTGTCTCCTGATGTGGCTGTGAGAATGACAATCTCATTTTTTACATTGTTTTTCTTTGCAGATGTGATAAGTAAATGAGGCAGAATGGATAATGCCATATCCTTGAAGGCTATTGTAGAGCCATGGAACAGCTCAAGGTAGTAAGCTCCGTCAGCAAACTTAAGCGGTGCAATCTCAGTAGTATCAAACTTGCTGTCGTATGCCCTGTTGATACAATTTTTAAGCTCTTCCTCTGTAAAATCCGTAAGGAAAAGCTTCATAACCTCATATGCGACCTGCTGGTATGACATCTTAGAAAGCTCCTCAATAGAAACATCAAGTGCCGGAATGCTCTCAGGTACAAATAATCCTCCGTCATCGGCAAGGCCCTTAAGGATAGCCTGTGAAGCTGTTATTTTCTTTTCACTGTTTCTTGTGCTTGAATATAATAAATCCATTTTTTACCTCATTTCTCTTTTTATCTTATCTAAATCCATATTGCTACATCTATATGCAGACAATTATTATCCTTTATAGTATAATAAATTTCATATATCAAATCAATAACAAAAATGCTACAATTATATAAATGTTTTAACAAACAATAACAAATATATGTGAAAGGGACACAATACATCTATGCTGCAAGGAGTTTACACCGCAACAAAAAAGGACAAAACACTGTACTACCGCTCCAGTATCACCTATAAAAATAAACATATAAGCCTGGGAAGCTTCGACAGTGAACCAAAGGCCGGCCGAGCCTACTCTGCTGCCTCATCCATACTAAATGGTCATGACAGCATTGAAGACTCATTTTATCACACATATGCCCTATCCTTTGACAAGATTGTTACACTGATTAACTACCGGGACAACGGCATGTACATAAAGACGCCCATATATCTGCACAAAAACTATTTCAGCTATTTCATGGATATATCGTGCGAACTCAAATTTAATATAGATGACCTGTTCTACTACTCAGGGCACCGCATACTAAGGCGGCAGGGACATCTGTACGTCAACGACTACGGCATGCAGGTCACCCTGCTTAGCCGCTATGGCATACAGCCTCATGCTGTTTGCGGACGGGACTATGTATTTGTAAACAACGATTCAACCGACATGCGCTACGAAAACATCAAGCTGTTAAATCCATACCATGGTGTAGAGATTGTCAAAACTGCAGGGCTCGACAAATATAAAGCACGCATACACATAAACGGCAATTTTGTCATAGGAACCTACAACACAATCGAAAAGGCCGCTATTGCCTACAATAAAGCTGTAGATATGGCTCATGCACATGGCATAGAAAAAAACTATCCGGAAAACTATATCGAAAGTATATCAGGCAAGGAATACGCGGATATTTACACTTCTGTGACAGTTTCCGATAAATATGTGCAGTATCTGCAGCAATTTGATTTATAGAACGCATATCCCACAGTTTGCATATTACCATTACTTTTAATATTGTACTAAAAACTCCCGCGGTTATATAACCTCGGGAATTTTTATAATTACTTCTGATTTATATAGTTTACAAGTCCCTCGCAGTCGATAATCTTCTGCATGAACGGTGGGAAGGCCTGTCCCTTAAACTTCTCTCCTGTTGTCTCATCTGTGATGATACCGGAATCAAAGTCCACTGTCACCTCATCACCGGCATTTATTGCCTTTGCTGCCTCAGGGCACTCAATAATAGGAAGACCTATATTGATTGCATTTCTGTAGAAAATTCTTGCAAATGTCTCTGCGATAACACAGCTTACGCCGGCAGCCTTGATGGCAATCGGTGCATGCTCTCTTGATGAACCACAGCCGAAGTTCTTGTTGGCTACCATGATATCTCCGGCCTTTACATTATTTACAAAATCCTTATCAATATCCTCCATGCAGTGTGTTGCAAGCTCCTTAGGATCAGAAGAATTCAGATATCTTGCAGGAATGATTACATCTGTATCGACATTGTCTCCATATTTAAATACACGACCGTGTGCTGCTTTCATTGTGCTTCCTCCAATCTTTACATAACATCCTTTGGTCCTGAAATCTTACCTGTAATGGCACTTGCAGCTGCAACAGCAGGGCTTGCCAGATAAACCTCAGAATCCACATGACCCATACGTCCGACAAAGTTACGGTTTGTGGTAGATACGCATCTCTCGCCCTCAGCGAGCACTCCCATGTATCCGCCAAGACATGGTCCGCAGGTAGGTGTGCTCACAATGGCACCTGCCTCGATAAATGTCTTAAGAAGGCCCTCTTCCATAGCCTGAAGATAAATCTTTTGTGTTGCAGGAATCACGATAACCCTGATACCATCCGCAACCTTTTTACCCTCAAGAATCTTTGCTGCAATACGCAGATCATCCATACGGCCGTTGGTACATGAACCGATTACTACCTGGTCGATCTTTACATCCCCTACCTCATCGATGGTACGTGTATTGTCAGGCAGATGTGGGAATGAAACTGTAGACTTAAGTGTGCTAAGGTCGATTGTATACTCCTCATCATACTCTGCATCACTATCAGCCTCATACTCTGTGAACGGACGCTTTGAATGCTCTTTCATGTACTCTCTTGTGAGATCATCTACAGGGAAGATACCATTCTTGCCGCCGGCCTCGATTGCCATATTGGCGATAGTAAATCTGTCGTCCATAGAAAGATATTTAAGTCCATCTCCGACAAACTCCATTGACTTATAAAGTGCGCCGTCCACACCAATCATACCGATGATATGAAGGATGACATCCTTGCCGCTGATCCACTCAGCCGGTTTTCCGACAATATTGAACTTGATGGCAGAAGGCACCTTAAACCATGCCTTGCCTGTAGCCATTCCCGCTGCCATATCAGTACTTCCCACACCTGTAGAGAATGCTCCTAAAGCTCCGTATGTACATGTATGAGAATCAGCTCCTATAATCACATCACCTGCTACAGTCAGTCCCTGCTCAGGTAAAAGTGCATGCTCAATGCCCATTTTTCCTACATCAAAGTAATTTGTAATCTCGTTCTTGCAGGCAAACTCGCGAACACATTTACAGTGCTCTGCGGACTTGATGTCCTTGTTTGGTGCAAAGTGATCCATAACGAGTGCGATTTTATCTTTATTAAACACTCCCTCCACCTTCATCTTGTCGATCTCATGAATCGCTACAGGTGAGGTAATGTCGTTTCCAAGCACAAGATCTAAATCAGCCTCAATGAGCTGTCCTGCACTGACAGAGTCAAGGCCTGCGTGTGCAGCAAGAATCTTCTGTGTCATTGTCATTCCCATGCTTATATTCCTCCTAGCATATAAAAATATTGTATTATGATTGTATCTGAATCAAGTTTACTTAAGACATCATAACATATGATTTACCATAATAAAAATACATAATAAACATATTTACCATAACTAAATCTCATGGTATAATAAACACAGATTTGTTGATGTTCACACCTTTTTGTGACAAGCAACGATTACAGCCCATTAAAAGTACAAAACACAGGAGGTACAAATGAACCAGAATCTCTCATCTTACTGGATTTTCTATACTGTCGCCAATGCCGGCAATATATCAAAGGCAGCCAAGGAGCTCTATATCAGCCAGCCAGCCATCAGCAAGTCCATCCAAAAGCTCGAGGACGGACTGGAATGCAAGCTTTTTTCCAGAAGCTCCAGAGGTGTCGTCTTGACCGATGAGGGCAGGCTTCTTTATGATCATGTAAGCGAGGCCTTTGAGGCATTAAATGAGGGTGAGGAAAAGCTGAAGCGCTCAATAGAGCTCGGTGTCGGCCAGCTTAAGATTGGTGTCAGCTCAACGCTCTGCAAATACATGCTTTTGCCATATCTCAAGGAATTCATACACAGAAATCCTCATATAAGCATTTCCATCGAATGTCAGTCCACAAACGAGACCTTAAAGCTCCTCGATGAGGACAAGATCGATATAGGCCTGATCGGAAAACCGGCGTCCCTTAAGACCTTTAATTTCTATTATCTGGACAACATCGAAGATATATTTGTCACTACAAAGGACTATCTGCGCAACTTAAGCGCCCGTGGTGTCAAAAAGAGCGAGATTTTGCAAAACTCTACTCTCATGCTTCTCGATAAAGGCAATATGACACGTAAATATATTGATGATTATCTGCAGGAGAACCAGATACACGTAAAGGACTCTATAGATATATCAAATATGGACCTGCTCATCGACTTTGCCAAAATAGGCGTAGGTGTGGCCTGCGTCATAAAAAGCATAGTTTCAAAGGAGCTTGCTGACGGTACCCTGATTGAAATTCCTCTCGGCATACCAATCCACAAGCGTGAGGTTGGCTTTGCTTACAAGGAGTCTTCAAAGCTTTCCACCTCTTTACAGACCTTTATCAAGTTTTATGAGAGCTACACACCAGAGGATTTTTAAATAACAAAATATGACCCCGGAGGTATTACCTTGAAAGAACAGATACACACTATCCCCATATCAGATGCCTTTGACAATGCCGGCGAATGTCCCTTCTGCTATATAGAAAAACGCACTGAGGATCACGTCATGGATTTTGTACTTGGTCATGGTGCCTCTTACATGGAGGCTGATATACGCGACATGACCGATAAGGAAGGCTTCTGCCGTGCACATTTCAAGAAGATGTTCGACTATGGCAATTCACTCGGAAATGCCTGGATACTAAAAACCATGTACATGCGCCATATTGAGGAGATGGACAAGGAATTTAAGAGCTTTAAGCCTGATTCAGTGCAAAAGGGCGGCCTTTTCAAAAAAGCAAACGCATCCTCCAATTCCATCGTAGACTGGATTAACAAACGTGAATCAACCTGCTTTATATGTGACAGCGTAAACAAAACCTTTAATGCGTACATGAAGACCTTCTTCACTATGTACGAAAAGGACCCTGAGATAAAAGAAAAGCTAAAAAACACAAAGGGCTTCTGTCTTGACCACCTGAAGGTGGTGCTTGAGGGCGCTGATACATATTTAAAGGGTGAAAAAAGAAAAGAATTTTATGACATAGTACTTCCAATGATGCAGGAAAACATGAAGCGTATCTATGATGATGTAGCATGGTTTATAGAAAAATACGATTATAAAAATAAAGATGCTGACTGGAAAAATTCCAAAGATGCTATCCAGCGCAGCATGCAGAAGCTTCGTGGAAGCGATCCATCGCTTCCGCCACATGTGCTCAAAAAATAAAATCACCCGGTATTCTGCCGGCCATTTAATGGCTGTGCAAAATACCGGGTAATTTTTTATTTCATTACGATGTTTACAATACGTCCCGGAACATAAATCTCTTTTACGATATTTCCTGTAAGCTTATCTGCAATAACATCCTTTGCTTTTGCGATAACCTCATCCTTAGGATCCTGTTTTCCGATTGCAAGAGTGCCCTTAGTCTTTCCGTTGATCTGTACAGCAATCTCTACTGTATCCTCAACAGTCTTTGCCTCATCGTATACCGGCCATGGCTCAAATGCGATTGTATCGTCATGTCCCATTCTCTGCCAGATTTCCTCACCAACATGTGGACATACACATGAAAGCATCTTGATAAGTCCCTCTGCAAACTCTCTAGGACATCTGCCTGCCTTGTATACTTCATTGACAAAAATCATCATCTGGCTGATAGCTGTATTGTAGCCAAGTGCCTCGAAGTCGTTTGTGACCTTCTTTACTGTCTGATGATAGATTCTTGTGAGCTTTCCATCATCCTCTTCGATAATATTCTCAGGCTCTGTAAAGAAATTCCATACACGTGTGATGAATCTCTTAGCTCCCTGTACATTGTTGTCGTTCCAAGGCTTCGAAACCTCAAGTGGTCCCATGAACATCTCGTAGAGACGCAGTGTATCGGCGCCGTACTCCTCGACTACATCACTAGGATTGACTACGAACTCAGGGAATCTCTTACCCATCTTGATACCATTTGAGCCAAGGATCATTCCCTGGTGAACAAGCTTCTTAAAAGGCTCCTTTACAGGAGATAAGCCCTGATCAAATAGGAATCTGTTCCAGATTCTTGAATACATGAGATGTCCTACCGCATGCTCCGGTCCACCGACATAGAGATCTACAGGCATCCAATGCTTTAACAGCTCCTGATTTGCAAATTCCTTATCATTGTGTGGATCGATATATCTCATATAGTACCATGAAGATCCTGCCGAGCCAGGCATTGTGGATGTCTCACGGGTACCCTTTACACCATTTCTGTCATACTGCTTCCACTCTGTAGCGTTCTCAAGAGGTGCCTTGCCATTCTTGCCCTTATAGTCCTCAAGCTCAGGAAGGATAAGCGGAAGCTCATCATCAGGAAGGAAATAGATTGAACCATCCTCCTTGTATACACATGGAACAGGCTCGCCCCAGTATCTCTGACGTGCAAAAATCCATTCACGGAACTTGTAGTTTACAGTTCTCTTTGCCACACCCATCTTCTCAAGCTTGGCTGTGATAGCTTCCTTAGCATCCTCAACTACCATTCCTGTAAACTCCTCTGAGTTGATGAGCTTGCAGCCCTTTCCAAGGTAATCATGCTTCTCAAATGCATGCTCTGATACATCTGCACCATCAATTACCTGAATCATCTCGATATCATGAGCCTGTGCATACTCGAAATCTCGCTGGTCATGGGTAGGAACTGCCATAACAGCACCTGTACCATAGCTTGCCAATACGAAATCACCGATGAACATGCGCACTTCCTTGCCGTTTACAGGGTTGATACAATGAAGTCCCTTAAGCTCACAGCCTGACTTCGTCTTGTTGAGCTCGGTTCTGTCCATATCGCTCTTCTTTACAGTCTCATCTATGTAAACCTGAACCTCTTCTTTGTTCTCGACTCTGTCCATAAGACCCTTTACTATATCTCCGTCCGGAGCAAGCACCATAAATGTGATACCATATATTGTCTCAATACATGTAGTAAAGATAGAAAACTCTCCACCGCCTACAATCTGGAATTTGACCTCGACACCTGTGCTCTTGCCAATCCAGTTTCTCTGCATTTCCTTGGTTGACTCAGGCCAGTCTATCTCATTAAGACCCTCAAGGAGCTTTTCTGCAAATGCCGGCTGATCAATAACCCACTGTTTCATGTTCTTACGGACTACAGGATAGCCGCCACGCTCTGACTTGCCATCTATAACCTCATCGTTTGAGAGAACTGTTCCAAGCTCCTCACACCAGTTTACAGGCATATCAATATGCTTTGCATATCCGGCCTCATAAAGCTTCTTGAAAATCCACTGTGTCCACTTGTAAAACTCAGGGTCACTTGTAGAAATCATCTTTGACCAGTCATAATCAAAACCAAGCTCTCTAAGCTGCTTTGAGAAGGTCTCGATATTCTTCTGAGTGAAACCGTTTGGATGATGACCTGTGTTTACAGCGTACTGCTCTGCCGGTAAACCGAATGAATCATATCCCATCGGATGAAGCACATTGTATCCCTGCATTCTCTTCATACGTGACATGATATCTGTAGCTGTATATCCCTCCGGATGTCCTGCGTGAAGGCCTACTCCTGAAGGGTAAGGGAACATATCAAGTGCATAGTATTTAGGCTTTGAAAAATCCCAAACATCTGTCTTGAATGTCTCGTGTTCTTTCCAGTATTCCTGCCATTTTTTCTCTATGGCCTTGTGATTGTATGGTTCTGACATACTTGCCTCCTTATATCAAAAACGCTCCGCCTCTCAAAGAGACGAAGGCGTATTTTTAATCCGTCTGATTAACATTCATAATTTTACACATCACACTATATTTTGTCAAGTTTTGCTATGTAAAAAACCCGGTGCATCACTGCCCCGGGTCTTATTGTCATATATATCTGACAGATTAGTTGTTGATGAGCTTGTCGCTCTCATCATTCCAGCTGTAAAGCTTACGGATTTCCTCACCAACCTTCTCTGAAGGATGCTCAGAAGCAAGCTTTCTCATAGCCTTGAAGTGTACCTGACGTCCTGCTGGTGACATATCAAGTAAGAACTCCTTAGCAAATGTACCATCCTGGATATCTGAAAGAATCTGCTTCATAGCCTTCTTTGTCTCAGCTGTAACAATCTTAGGTCCTGTTACATAATCACCATACTCAGCTGTATTAGAGATAGAGTATCTCATACCTGCGAAGCCTGACTGGTAGATAAGGTCTACGATGAGCTTCATCTCATGGATACACTCGAAGTATGCGTTTCTTGGGTCATAACCAGCCTCGCAAAGTGTTTCGAAACCAGCCTGCATAAGTGCACAAACACCACCACAAAGAACTGCCTGCTCACCAAAGAGGTCTGTCTCTGTCTCTGTACGGAATGTTGTCTCAAGAAGTCCGGCTCTTGCTCCGCCGATTCCAAGACCATATGCAAGTGCAAGGTCCCAAGCCTTTCCTGTAGCATCCTGCTCTACAGCGATAAGACAAGGTGTTCCCTTTCCTGCCTGGTACTCTGAACGTACTGTATGTCCCGGAGCCTTAGGTGCGATCATAGCTACATCTACATCCTTTGGTGGCTTGATGCATCCAAAGTGGATGTTGAAGCCATGAGCGAACATAAGCATGTTGCCCGGCTCAAGGTTTGGCTCGATGTCCTTCTTGTACATATCTGCCTGTAACTCATCATTTATAAGAATCATGATGATATCAGCCTGCTTTGCAGCCTCTGCAGCAACATATACCTTGAAGCCCTGCTCTTCTGCTTTCTTCCATGACTTGCTGCCCTCATAAAGACCGATGATGACGTTACATCCTGAATCCTTTAAGTTAAGTGCATGTGCATGTCCCTGGCTGCCGTAACCGATAATGGCAATTGTCTTGCCCTCTAATAATGAAAGGTTACAATCATCCTGATAAAATAATCTTGGTTCTGCCATTTTGTTTTCCTCCTGTTTATTTAAGTAAACTATTTATATGTAAGGATTGTCCTGTGACTAATCCAACATAACTACATCATCGGAACCTCTGGTAAGTCCTGTGATTCCCGTTCTTGCGAGCTCTAATATCTCATAGCCGCTAAGTAAGTCTATGAAATTATCAAGCTTGTCCTGTGTACCTATGAGCTCAATAATCATAGAGTCATGTGTCACATCAACTATCTTGCCGTGGAAGATCTCAGTCACATTCATGACTGCCTGTCTTTGTGTATCGAGTGCTCTTATCTTTATCATAATAAGCTCCCTGCACACTGAGAGTCCCGGCTCAAGCTTCTTGATATCAAGTACATCCTCAAGCTTCGCCAACTGCTTCTCTATCTGCTCAAGCACCTGTTCATCACCGCTTGCAACAATTGTGATACGTGTGTAGCGCGGATCTGCTGTAACTCCTGAGGAGAAACTATCAATATTAAATCCCCTGCGACTGAACAGTCCTGAAATACGACTGGTCACTCCGGGATTGTTCTCAACTAAAAGAGATAATGCCTGTCTTCTCATCGAAAAACCTTCCTCACAATTTCTATTATTTCTGTTCACATGATGATAATATTACTATAATCTGTATTTGTCAAGCAATATTGTTAATATAACTTTAATTCATATTATCAATAACAATATTTATACATCCATAACTTCGATAAATGCCTGTTTTATAGTGTTTTGCAATGTATATGCCAAAGCCTGACTCTCTGGTTTACAGTATCTTCAAAAAAAGCCGGGCGACATACACCGCCCGGCTTTAGAATTATCTAATACAATTCTGTTGTAATATATTATAACTGTGGTCCTGCTGCAACAAGTGCCTTACCAGCCTCATTTGTTGTGTACTTAACAAAGTTCTTGTTGAATCTCTCTGCAAGATCCTTAGCCTTTGCCTCCCACTCAGAAGCATCAGCATATGTGTCACGAGGATCAAGGATTCCTGAATCAACTCCCGGAAGCTCTGTAGGAACCTCGAAATCGAACATAGGGATCTTCTTTGTTGGAGCATTAAGGATATCACCAGAAAGAATAGCGTCGATGATTCCTCTTGTATCCTTGATTGTGATTCTCTTTCCTGTTCCGTTCCATCCTGTGTTTACAAGGTATGCCTTAGCGCCTGACTTCTCCATCTTCTTAACGAGCTCTGCAGCGTATTTTGTAGGATGAAGCTCAAGGAATGCCTGTCCGAAGCAAGCTGAGAATGTAGGTGTTGGCTCAGTAATTCCACGCTCTGTTCCTGCAAGCTTTGCAGTAAATCCTGAAAGGAAGTAGTACTGTGTCTGCTCAGGTGTAAGAATAGATACTGGTGGAAGTACTCCGAATGCATCTGCTGAAAGGAAGATTACGTTCTTTGCAGCCGGTGCTGAAGATACTGGCTTAACAATATTTGTGATGTGGTTGATTGGGTAAGATACACGTGTATTCTCTGTTACACTCTTGTCCTCGAAATCAATCTTTCCATCATCAGCAACTGTAACGTTCTCAAGAAGAGCATCTCTTCTGATTGCGTTGTAGATATCAGGCTCAGACTCTTTGTCAAGACCGATAACCTTAGCGTAGCATCCACCCTCGAAGTTGAATACGCCGTTGTCATCCCAGCCGTGCTCGTCATCTCCGATAAGAAGACGCTTAGGATCTGTAGAAAGTGTTGTCTTACCTGTTCCTGAAAGACCGAAGAAGATTGCTGTGTTCTCTCCGTTCATGTCAGCGTTTGCTGAGCAGTGCATTGAAGCGATGCCCTTAAGTGGGAGGAAGTAGTTCATCATAGAGAACATACCCTTCTTCATCTCTCCGCCGTACCATGTATTGATGATAACCTGCTCTTTTGATGTGATATTGAATGCAACACATGTCTCTGAGTTAAGACCTAACTCCTTGTAGTTCTCAACCTTAGCCTTTGAAGCATTGTATACTACGAAATCAGGCTCGAAGCTCTCAAGCTCCTCTGCTGATGGCTGGATAAACATGTTTGTTACAAAATGAGCCTGCCAAGCAACCTCAACGATGAAACGAACTGCCATACGTGTATCCTTGTTTGCTCCACAGAATGCATCTACTACGAAAAGCTTCTTGTTGCAGAGCTCTTTCTTAGCAAGCTCCTTAACTGTTGCCCAAACATCCTCTTTCATTGGATGGTTGTCGTTTGGATACTCAGGTGTATTCCACCATACTGTGTCCTTAGAATTCTCGTCCATAACGATATATTTATCTTTAGGAGAACGTCCAGTGTAGATACCTGTCTTAACGTTAACTGCACCAAGCTCTGTCTCCTTACCAACCTCGTAACCCTCAAGGCCGGCTTTTGTCTCTTCCTCGAATAATGTCTCGTAAGAAGGATTGTGAACGATCTCTGTTGTTCCGGTAATGCCATACTTTGTTAAATCAACATTTGCCATTTGAATAAACCTCTTTTCTATAAATTATGGATTTACATCCATTTCTTTTGTTAGTATATATGTTTGTTAAAAAAAAATCAATATCTACTTTTCAATTTACACTTATTTCACACTTTTTCGACATGTATAATATATTCTCACACATCAGCCGTTCGCATATCTGGTAAGGAACTGCCTGGTTCGCTCCTCCTTAGGATGGTCAATCACCTCATGCGGGTCTCCCTGCTCAACAATCACACCACCGTCCATGAATATCACCTGGTCTGCAACATCACGCGCAAAAGCCATCTCATGTGTGACAATAATCATTGTGGTATTCTGCTGCGCAAGGGAACGTATGACCTTAAGCACCTCTCCGGTAAGCTCCGGGTCAAGAGCCGATGTAGGCTCATCAAAGCAAAGTATATCAGGCTTAAGTGCCAATGCCCTTGCTATAGCTACACGCTGCTGCTGTCCACCTGAGAGCTGATGCGGATAATGGTTCATCCTCTCAGCAAGCCCCATTCTGTCAAGAAGCTCCTTTCCATGCTCATCAATACGTGTAAGGATTGCTTTTTTATCCTTTTTAAACTCAGGTGTCTCCTGTGCCAGAAGGCGCTCTGCCAAAGTGACATTCTCAAGTGCAGTGTACTGCGGAAAAAGATTAAACTGCTGAAACACCATACCAAAATGCAGCCTCTTTTTGCGAAGCTCGGCATCTTTATCCTTGCCCGCTTCGGAAGCATCAAAAAGCGTCTCACCATTTACAATAATCTGACCACTGTCAGGTCTCTCAAGGAAGTTAAGGCACCGTAACAGTGTAGTCTTTCCTGAGCCCGATGAGCCGATTATGGCAAGAGCATTTCCCTCCTCCATGGAAAAGCTGACATCCTCAAGTACGTTAGTCCTTCCAAAGTGTTTTTCTATATTTCTAACCTCTAAAATTGCCATGTCTTCCTCCTACCTGAAATAATCCAGCTTTTTCTCGATATAATTAAATAAAAGTGTAAGGATTCCGACAAATACGAGATAAAATACACCTGTATAAAACAGCGGCCATGTAAGTCCGTCAGACTTCATAAACGCCGCTCCCGCAAAGGTAAGCTCGTATGCCGCAATAATTCTGGCAAGAGAAGTATCCTTTACAAGAGTGATTATCTCATTTGACATAGGCGGAACAACACGCTTGATCATCTGAAGCAGAGTGATTTTAAAGAAAATCTGCTGCTTTGTCATGCCTAACACCTGTCCTGCCTCTCTCTGACCGGCCGGAACGCCCTCTATGCCCCCCCTGAATATAACAGAGAAATAACATGCATAGTTGATGACAAACGCTACAACAGTTGCTGTAATACGTCCTGTCTCGTCACCACTCCATATGGCCTGATGAAGCCATAAGCCCGGTCCGTAAAATATGATGATAAGCTGAAGCATAAGCGGTGTGCCGCGGATAACCCATACAAACACATTCATGACAGCCTTGACAGGCTTAAACCTGCTCAAAAGCCCAAATGCAAATACCAGCCCAAGTGGCAGCGAAAATATAAGTGTCAGTATAAATATTTCAAAGGTGGTCCACAGACCACTCATAAGTGCTTGTGTAACAGTCCAGAACATTTTATTTCTCCCGCTCTACAACTACCTGTGCATTGTTACAGTATGCATTTGTGCATTCCATAGACTTTGTAACCTCATCTGTGAGTGTCATGCCATTCCAGACAACGTCAATCTTCTTTGAATCAAGCTCCATAACCTTGTTGTCCCAGTCGATAACTACAAATTCAACATCCACACCGAGCTTCTCACCGACAAGTCTAGCCATATCTGCATCAAAGCCAATCCATTTGTCATCCTTATCCTTGTAATCCATAGGCTCAAACTCTGTGATACCGACAATCATCTTACCCTGTGACTTGATATAATCCACATCACTGTCGCTTTCAGACTGCTTGAACTCGCAAGGCTCCTGCTCAAGAAGTGAATCCTGTACTCCGTATTTCTTTGCAATCTCCTGCGCGCTGCCATCAGCATATGAATCTGCGAATACACTGTTGATATATGAAGCAAGATCAGAGCCCTTACGGCATCCGACACCATACTTCTCTGATGTAAGCTCTGTTGTATGTACTAAATCAGGGTAGCTTGTGCCCTCTCCAATCATGGCTCCTGCCATTAAAAGGTCTATGATTGCCGCATCAGATGTACCTGATTTAACCTCCATAAGCGCATCAGCCTGTGATGAAACCGAATTGTAATTAAAGCCCTTTTCCTTTGCCACAGCCTCTCCTGCTGAGCCTGCCTCAACTGCGTAGGTCATGCCGTCGCCCTTTTCGCTTTTTTGTGTTCCTGCACCCTTGCTGCCACCACAGGCAGTCATTGAAAGTGCTAAAGTTGCTGTCAAAAGAAGTGCTAATCCTCTTCTCATGCTCATTTCCTCCATATGTTAAATAATCATTGTAATTATTCAAAATCATCCAATAACTACAACCTTTTAACATATTAGCAAATTATCACACTAAAGTAAAGAGGGATTATCCACCAAATCAACAGTTATGTTCTTCCATTTTATACAAACCCCAGACTTTTAATTATATAAAGCCAGAGTGTCAGCGTAAACGCACTGAGCAGTGTCGTGAGCATTATCGTGGTCGATGAAATAACGCCCTCATGTCCCATATTTCTTGCCATGACAAAGCAGCTTACTGTAGTAGCTGAGCCAAGCATAACAAGGATTGCAATAAGCTCACTGTCCCTGAACCCGAATGCTACCGCAATAGGAAGAAATACCGCCACAAAGCCTACAAGCTTGATAAATGTGGCTGCAAATGCAGGCTTCGCCTTTGCGGATGCTTTTTTCAAATCAAAGGTGGCACCCATGGCCATAAGTCCCATAGGCGTTGCCATATTGCCAATGCTCGTCACAGCCTTTGCCGGTATTCCCGCAAACGGCAGACCTATAGCTGACCACAGAAGTCCTGCAACAATTCCTAAAATAATAGGATTGGTCACTATTCCCTTAAATGTCTTTTTGAGCACTGCCATGTCTATGCCGTTTTGCCCCGGCTTAAAAAATGAAAGTACTATAACCGCCATCACATTGTAAAGCGGCACACTTCCTATAATCATGACAGGTGCCATGCCTGCATTTCCATAGATATTCTGGATAAAAGCTATTCCAAGCAGTGCCGCACTGCTTCTGTATGAGGCCTGTATAAACTCGCCCCGTATGGATTTATCCCTCCACAAACAGGAAACAAGTGTTGATATTGTAATGCTTATCAGCGTAACCACAAAACAGAATACTATAAACTTAATGTTCCAAACCTTTGAAAAATCAACTGCTGCAAGATCACTAAACAGCAAAAATGGTAAAGGAATCTTAAACACAAACTTATTCATCCTGTTTGCAAAGTCTTCGTCCAAAATTCCCACTTTGCGAAGAAAAAGTCCAAACACCATCATCAGAAAAATAGGTCCTGTGGCATTTAGACAAAACATTAAATTTTCCATCTTAAGTTAAGCCTCCGTCATATCAGTAATCTGTAGTTTATAATTATACTATTTTGTACATTCCAGCTACCACAATAAGCTTTGAACTGAGATATGTCAACATTTTATTGCACTGTAGATTATTTTAAAAAATTATGGTACACTTATCGCATATTTTATTTAGGAAGGAATTAAACGGTTTGAAAATTCTTATTTTATCCTGTGACACCGGCGAGGGACACAACAGTGCCGGTAAAGCTATAAAAGAAGCGGCAGAGCATAAAGGACATTCTGTGACAATGATAGATATGTTTCTCTTATCGGGTAAAGGAACATCGCACGCAGTATCAGGAGCATATATAGGCATTGTAAAGCATATTCCGTTTTTCTTCGGACTACTCTATAATGTTGGCATGCTGATATCGAGTGATAAACGTAAATCCCCTGTCTATTTTGCCAATGCCCTGCTTTGTAAAAAGCTATCAGCATACATTGAATCAAACGGCTTTGATGCTGTCGTCACACCTCATCTGTACCCTGCTGAGACCCTGAGCTGCATGAAGCGAAAAAATCTGCTTCATATCCCTGCCGTCGCTGTAGGAACCGACTACACCTGTATCCCATTCTGGGAAGAGACAAATATGGATTATTATGTTATTCCACACGATGATCTGACCGATGAATTTGCAAAACGTGGTATTCCTGAAAACAAGCTGCTGCCATTAGGCATTCCGGTACGACAGGCCTTCTGTACAAGGACTGCTAAAGCTGCTGCAAGAACAATATTACATCTGCCATCCGATGTGCCTATCTTTCTTGTGATGAGTGGCAGCATGGGTTTTGGCAAGCTTGCTGTCTTTGCCGCAGAGCTTGCAATAAGATGCCATAATAATGAGCATATTGTAATCATTTGCGGCAACAATACTAAAATAAAACGCATACTGCAAAATGAGTTTAAGTTCAACAAACGTGTACACGTAATAGGCTACACCAATCAGGTTTCACTTTTCATGGATGCCTGTGATGTAATTTATACAAAGCCCGGCGGCCTCACATCAACTGAGGCACTGGTAAAAAATATACCGATTGTACACACTGCTCCAATCCCCGGATGCGAGGCCGCAAATGTTGCATTTTTCAAAAAACGTCATCTGTCTGTCTCATCAAAGCGTCTGTCAAAGCAGATTGAGCTTGGGAAAATAATGATAGAAAATAAAGAGCTAAATGCAGAAATGATACGTGCACAGCGCCGTGAGCGAAAGCCCTATGCTGCCATACAGATTGTTGGTCTGCTTGAAGAACTTACTCACACTGATACAACTGACTATAAAACCATGTAACTATAAAACTATAAGGAAATTATCATGCTATATTTTTTATTTACACTCTTAGGCTTTGTACTCGGAAGCACTCTCTTTGCTTACTGGATACCAAAACTATTAAAAAACATTGATATCTGCACACTTCCCGATGACCACAATCCGGGTGTGAGCAACGCATTTATGTATGGTGGCTTTTTATGCGGAATACTATCACTCATATGTGAGCTTGCAAAGGGATTTATCCCGGTGTATCTTGGTCAGAAATTCTTAGATATAAACTCAATTCTGTTTGTACCTGTTTTAGTTGCACCTGTCTTTGGACATGCATTTCCTTTTTTACAAAAACAAAAAGGCGGTAAAGCTATTACCGCCTCCTTCGGAGTCCTTTTGGGCCTGTTTCCGGAATTGCATCCGGCTGTCTATCTAGCATTTTTCTTTATATTCTTTTCAGTTGTAGTAATAATAAATCCACATTCGCTCAGATCTATTCTGACATTTGGGTTTTTTGCATTCAATGTCCTTTTGACTATAAAAACAGACTCAATCCAGATTGGCTGCTTCATAATCGCAGTTATTGTGATATACAGACACCTGATAAAGCACAATAACGGACCGGTAAGGATAAGTATACTGCATCAGCGGTAATTATGGTATCTGCTTTTACTCATTGATTTTGCTTCTTATATAACTGTTTATTTTGCCTTGCCATCTTCATTGCCATTAAGTTCTGTACAATAATCAATCTGAATCTGCAATTTATCCTGATATTCCTTGTCATGAAGCTTTACCAGATCATAATTTCCATCCTGATATTTTAATCCGCATACTTTTGTATACTCTTTAACACATCTTACACATGTTTTTTCGCCACTTACATCCAAATGCGAGACATTATATATGAAATATTGTATGATTAACTCACCAAAAAGAAAGGAGGATTTTACATGAAGGTAAGTATAGAACTTTCCCCTGAATACAGCGAACCATATGCCATCATATATGCAGATAAAATCACTGACAGCATCCAGCGTACCCTTGATATATTCGGTTCAAATGAAAGCCCCATTACAGCTTTTAAAAACGAAAATGATATTGTCATTTTACAGCCAAAAGAAATATACATGGTAAAGGTAGAAAACAAGGATACTATTATTTATGGCAAAGAACACCGCTACCGTTCCCGAAAAAGACTGTACGAAATGCAACAGCAGCTTGGTGCCGGATTTATGCAAATTTCAAAATCAACTTTAGTCAATCTGTCTTATATGAACAATGTCGAGGCTGGTTTTAGCGGCACTCTTCTTTTGAAACTAAAAAACGGATGTAAGGATTACGTATCAAGAAAATATCTGCCTGAGTTTAAAAAATATCTGGGATTATAGGAGGACAAAAATGAGAGAAACTATGAAAAATTTGATTAAAAACACTATAACCAGCATTGGTATAGCATTAACCGTTTTCTGCGTTACAGGAATGGTATTTGACATCGCCTATGACGGTAATTTCAGTTTAGATAATTACCAATTTTCCAAAATGGTTATCGGATGCATAATTGTAGGTCTGGGTTTTGGACTTCCGACCATGATTTATCACAAAGACAATCTTCCAATGCCTTTTAAAATAATTATTCACATGGGAACAGGCTGTATTATTTATACAATCGTTGCATATACTGTCGGATGGATAGGAGGAACAAGTTCTATCCTTCACGGAATTATTGCAGCCATATTTCAAATAGCTTTGGCATTTATAATTTGGGGAGGCTTCATGCTTCACTATCGCAATGATGTCAGAAAAATGAATGAAAAAATCAAGGAATTATAGACTTGTTCGTACTGCGTGTCTGTAGAGTGACGCTCTGCAATATCGAAGTAAAAACGAGGGCAAATCAAACCGCTTTATACCGAATTTGATTTGCCCTGTAAATGCCAATTCTCCTGTTTTTATCATTCACGTAGAATATACTCATACATTTTGAAGTTTCTGTGTCCTACAACCTCATAAAAATGTTCTCTGTACTTATATACTGAAAGCCAAGACCCTTATAAAAGGCTTCTGCCGGTCTTCTTTTGAAAAATCTATCCATCCTAACTGCATGTTTTCACTTCCTACTTCAATGTAATTTGTCACTTTTACTCTTCTGTCGAATTCAACTTTCTTTATAACAGAAAGCTCTCCACTTTATTTACTTTACTGCAATACTTTTTCCATTACAAAGAGGAAGCCGGTACATGTGAAGTGTACTCGCCTGGTCTATGAAAAAATTTAATATGAGAATTTCTTTTGTTTAATTGTGTGGATGAGTTGAATAGTTCGAAGAAAACGCTAAAAATATAATAGCTTTAAATATTAGAGGAAATATTTTTACTCATATCTCCACTTATATTTTGCGAAATTTTGTTATCTCTTTCCAATTACACGGAAATCCCATATATTCAAAAAGATCATTCAACTTCAAATTTAAATTCTGCTTTTGATATCTGTCAAAAATATGCCATAATTGCTTTTTAAACAGTAAAAAATCAGTCTTTGGAAGTAGATAACGAAAAATAATGACTACACTAAACAATGGACGAACGCATTTTTCTTTCTACACGACATAAATATTTAAAGAATATTCCACGTAACTCTTCATCAAATTCATAAAGAGCAACTATATCTTCAAAACATGCTTCATTAATATATTTGCGGGTATGAATATCAATAAAAGGATGCTTGTATCCGCCAATTAGTGCATAGTAACTGATATTTTGCAAGGATTCTACCGCAAAGTCATCATCTGTAATAACTAGATTTTTTTCATTTTTCAATTTTTCAACCTGTGCGGTATATGTAATAAACGGTTTGCTCATATGTACCTCGCTGCAAAATGTTCCAAATAAAAAAAGGAGAGGGGCCTCGGCACCCTCCCCCGATCGCAGGCTTCTCAAGTTTCTGCAATCTGATCACTAAAGATAATATAACTGATATAACTAAGAAAGTCAATCATAAATTATCTTTATTTAGATTGTATTCAATATGGTTATTTTTATGTACTATTCAAATACATTGTTTAATATTCCTTCATCGCTATATATGTACCTGTATTACTTTAATATCTTCCTTATCTGCTTATCCGTCGCCTTCGGATACATCTCATGCATATCTTAAAATCGCAGTTGCACAGATATGTCTGCATCATAAGATTCGTTATTGCACCATCAAATCCTTTTTCTCCATCCTTAAATTGACCATTATCTTTTTATGCTTATTAGGAGCTTTCACATCATCATATAATGCATCAAAATCATATTTTGTTCTGTGTTACAACAAAACTACTAAAAAATGGCTCAGTCATTTTTTCATTGCCTTGTAGCCAATTAATACTGTCCAAACATATGCACAGGTTTTTGGAATCATCAGCATGCCGATCATCGGAATTACATCAGCCAGCAGTACAACCGGAATATAGAATGCAAAGCTCAGGACAATTGTCAGCCACATCCAACGAAAAGAGCTATCGTTATTTTCTTTTGCACTTTTATAGAATAAAACTATGATAATTAATCCCATCAGTGCAAACGGAATATTTCGGTAGATTCCCCATGAAAGAGGAGCATCTGCACTGAGCCAGGCATTCTGAGGCATCATACACAGAACAATTCTTAATCCTGCAAGAACATAAATAGCTGCTGTAGCTGCTTTATAGCCTTTAATCTGATAACGCTCACGCCATATATGATAGAGAACAACATAAAAAATAGTCATAGTGATAGAGGTTATCCACTTGCCTAACCCAAGCTGTACGGTAAAGTTCTCAAGACCTGTTGTACAAAGCGCTATTGCACGAGGTACCAGATGGAATGCATCTCCACTTCCTAAAATAACTGCCATAATTCCAAACATGGTAAACTGACGGTTTCCTTTGCTTTTTCGAATCATTAAAATTCCGATTGTGATTACCGAAAACAAATATACGGTATCAAATAAAGTTTCTACAATTGCCTGCATAATAAAAATCCTTTCTACTACTTAGATACATCTTTAAACGTATAAGTGAACATTGTTCATTTTGTTTCAAAAATTTTCCCACACTCTAATGTGGGAGAATTTTAATATAATGTTTTGTTAATCAACATCAATATCGAAGACGGATTATAATCCTGACGAATCATTGATACCAATATTAAAGAAAATAATATATCTGCAAACTGTTTTTTCGTGAATTGTTCATCAAATACATCTGGACGAATCTTAGGATCATTCTTTAATATATCACACAATCCATTAAGAATATGCCCCCATGTTTGCAGCATTTTCTTTTTTCCATCCGTTTTTTCATCCTTCATAAATCCAAGCGAATGCAGAGAAAAGAAGCCCGGAAATTGCTCATTTCCATATTCCAGTCTTTTATAAATCCATGAGATACAGGCAGCAACATCGTTAAATGCCTGCTCATCCTCAGGGTTAAAAAAGATTTCACGCCAAATACTCTCAATTGTATCCCCAAGCAAATCGGCCTTGGATTCATAGTAATTGTAGATTGTCCCCGCCGAAACAGAACATCGGGATGCAACAGCTCGTATGCTTACAGCAGTCCAACCGTTTTCTTTGATTAGCTCTCTGCTTGCAGCTAATATGTCTTCTTTTGAAGTTGCAAGATGGTTCACGAATTCACTCCTTTTCAATGTAATGTCATTTAGTTATTTCGTTAAATGAACAATGTTCATATTGGAAATATACACCGTTTATTTTCTTTTGTCAATGCTTCTTTTATATTCCGTTAATCATTTTCTATATTTATCATCACCTGACAACCATCATCCTGTATCCTTCAGCAAGATTTTTTGTGAATATTCAAGTTTTTCAAAATCCATATAAGCATTCTTTAAAAGCATTTATTAATACTTAATCCTAAAATAATCCAAATACGCCTTATACTTGTCCTGCGCGGTCAGGCAGGTATCTGTCAGATATCCTTTTTCGTTGTCCCATTCCTTCAATCCACGATAATAGAACATTTTCAAATTATCCTCAATGATAAACGGAACAATATTGTATTTTAGACACTCTTTAAACATAGTCAATCTGCCCACACGACCGTTTCCGTCCTGGAACGGGTGAATCCGTTCAAACTTCACATGAAAGTCCAGAATATCCTCAAAATTTTTTTCTTCTTTGGCATTGTATTCCGCCAGCAATGCCTTCATTTTATCGGCAACTTCTTCCGGAAGGGCTGTATCCCTGCCACCGACTTCATTCGGAAGTTTCTTATAATCACCAACAGCAAACCAATCTTTTCTGGAATCGCTGGTGCCATTCTTCAAAACCAAGTGAAGTTCTTTGATGAATTTCTCCGTCAAAGCTGCTTTTGCATGATCAATAATCATGTCGATACACCGAAAGTGATTTGCCGTTTCAATCACATCATCCACATTCAGCACTTCTTTTTCTACGCCAATAGTATTGGTTTCAAAGATATATCTGGTTTGATCATGTGTCAGACGGCTTCCTTCCATATGGTTGGAGTTGTATGTCAAATCAATCTGTGTCTTATGGTATATTCCACCGGAATATTTACTTGCCTTTTGCTCTTTCAGAATATCCAACAGCGTAATCGGTTCTTCTTTTCTTTTGTTAATGCGCTCCGGTTTCTCTGCGTTTTCAGGAAGGTTCCATGTCTTACCAGTAAGAAATGCACCGTTCACACGCCCCTTAGCACAGTAATTTCTAACACTGCGCTCTGACATATTCCATTTTTTTGCTATTTCAGCAACTGAAAGATATCGCATCTATTATCCTCCGCCATAAATTATATTAAATAACCTTGTTAATCTATTATATAGTATACCACATCATTGGCAAAAACAGCAGTATATTTTAATCTAAATTATTATATTTTTGCCGTTAAAAAATCTATTAAGAAATCTGTTTTAATAGCGTTGACAAAAGTGTAAAATGAAACGCTACATTGAACTCTGTGCAAAAGTCACCTCGAAAATCGTTCCCCCGGTCTTGCCTGACTTAATACAAATACTGCCATCATGTACTCTAACGATTTCACGGACAAGAGCAAGTCCGAGTCCTACGCCGCCCAGCTCCCGGCTTCTGGATTTATCCACACGGAAGAATGGCTCGAACACTCTCTCCCTAAGCTCCTTTGGTATTCCGCTTCCCGTATCTTCTACAGACAGATAAACATGCTTGTTTCTCTGATATGCGGTTACTGTAACCTGTCCGAGCGGATGATTATATTTGATGGCATTCTCAACCAGATTGTATACAAGCCTGTAAATAAGGATATCACTGCCTATCATAGTGGCATCCTCACATTTTCCAATCAGCTTTATATTCTTTTCCACGGCAAGAGGCTCAAGATCTGCCAAAACCTCTTCAACAATAGCATCCAATATAATTTTATCATCCCTTCCCACCGTCTGAAGCTCACTCATGTCAAGAAGAGTCTTTACCATCCTGTTTAATTTATCATTTTGTTCCGTAACCATTTTTATGGTCTGCAAAGTGTCTGCATCATTTCCCGGGTGAGAGGCAGAATTATATAAATCAAGCTGTACCTGCATTAACGCTAATGGAGTTCGCAGCTCATGTGCTGCATTTGCAGTAAACTGTCTCTGTATCTCAAATGCATCCGACAGACGCTCAAGCATCTTATTATAAGAAATCCCCAGCTGGTTCAGTTCCTTAACATTGTTTTCCTCTATTCTTGAATCAGACAGATTCTGAGCCTGTACCTCTTCAATTTTATCTGAAAACTCCCTGATTGGTCTGAGTGCATGCCCGCTTATAAAATAAGTGACGACACCTCCCAAAAGCGCCAGCAAAATCGTGATTATCAGACTGTTTCTTTTATAGTCGGCCTTATTATTGTACACCTGAACCGAAAATTCATCCGCAAACTCATCCCACTTATCGTCCGGTATGCTGATATATATTTCATCTGATTTGTTTCCTTTTTCATCCCCCTGTGACTCTACCGCATCCTGCAGAGAATCGATGTAATGCACACCATTTTTATAGACAAACATAGTCAGACAGCCACATATAACGGCAATGCATAATGTAGTTATACACGTAAGTCTCCACTGTAACGACATTCTTTTCATTTGTCAGACTCCTCCCGTATTTTATAGCCTTCACCTACCTTGTTCAGAATGGGATCATAGCCCAGCTTCGCCTTAAGCTTTTTTCTAAGTGAAGACATATGTACCCTGATGGCTCCGCTAAAGCTGTCTGCCGTGGCATCCCACACATGCTCTATCAGCTCCTCCTGGCTTACCGGTCTGCCTATATTAATAAGCAAATATTCCAAAATACCATTCTCTTTTCTTGTCAGTGGAACCGGCTCTCCCTTTGCATATGCCTCGCGTTTAATCGTATCAAACTTTATTTCTCCGCATTTAAGACATATATCATTCTGTACAAATTTCCTTCTTGTCAGGCTTCTGATACGTGCCTCAAGCTCCTGTAGATGGAATGGTTTTTCCATGTAATCATTTGCTCCTGCATCCAGTCCCTCTACCTTATCAGCAATCTGACCTCTTGCAGATAATATCAAAACCTTAGTTTCATCATTGTATTTTCTAAGCTCCTTAAGAAGCTCCATGCCATCCATCCCCGGCAGATTCAAATCCAAAACTATCAGATCATAATTCTCCGACAGTATACATTCAAGAGCCTCTTTCCCATCATAACTGGTATCCACCTCATAACCGGCAGCATACAGGCTCTTTGCAACCATATCACATATTTGTTTCTCATCCTCAACAATTAATAATCTCAAAATGTTCTCCTGCTTCTTAACAATAATTTTACAACCTATATTGTATAATACCAAAGTCAGCTGGTCAACAATACAACAAAAAAGGAGCAACATTATGTTGAAATACCAAAAAACATGTCAAATCATTCTGCTTATCCTTGGTGTATCCATGGTAAGCTATGGTGCAGTCAGAGGTGAGGCGGCTACCGTGCTTGGTAAAGCAATAAAACTATGTCTGGAGTGTGTCGGAATTGGATAAGAAAAAGAAATTACTATCAAAAAAGCTGGCAAAAATACGTGGATGGATACAGGCCGCAGCAACGCTGCTGACCAATATTCATATTCCGAATTTATTTAAGGGTAAAATATATCAGGGCAATGCAAAAACAGTATGCGTACCCGGATTAAACTGCTACTCCTGCCCTGCCGCGACAGGAGCCTGTCCAATAGGGGCATTTCAGGCAGTCGTCGGATCATCCAAATTTAAGTTTTCATACTACATAACCGGATTTTTTATTTTACTCGGTGTGACTCTCGGCAGATTTATATGTGGTTTTTTGTGCCCATTTGGATGGTTTCAGGATTTACTTCATAAAATCCCCGGAAAGAAATTATCCACAGCCAAACTAAAGCCTCTTAGGTACCTAAAATATGTCATTCTTATTGTTTTCGTTATACTTCTTCCGATGATTATGACGAACTCCATAGGAATGGGAGACCCATTCTTCTGCAAATACATCTGTCCTCAGGGTGTTTTGGAAGGTGCTATACCGCTATCTATTGGAAATGCCGCTATCCGTTCGGCGCTGGGAAAGCTTTTTTCCTTCAAATGCATCATTTTAATTACAGTGATTGTGCTAAGTATTTTATTTTACAGACCCTTCTGTAAATGGATTTGTCCTCTTGGAGCAATCTACTCATTATTTAATAAGGTCAGTCTTCTCAAAATTACTGTTGACAGCAGCAAATGTGTCGGATGCGGTCAATGCTCAAAGGCATGTAAGATGGATGTGGATGTATGTAAGACACCGGATCACCCCGAGTGCATACGCTGCGGTGCCTGCATAAAGGCCTGTCCGAAGGACGCCATCTGCTACCGGTTTATGGGAAAATCATGTCAAAAAAATGACAACAGATAACTATTAAACATTTTACTATTATTTTTAAAGGAGAAATTACTCATGAAAAACAAATTATCATTTATTTCTATTTTTACACTCTGCATAGCATTATCACTTACAGCATGCGGTGGAAAGCAAGCTTCCAACACAGCCTCTAAGAACACTCAGACTGAAGCCGGCTCAGAAGCATCCGGCAAATCAGATTCCAAAGTTGATGATTTATATCAGCAGGAAAATCAGCTTTTTGCAGATCACGCTGATGTATGGAACAAGGCTTTTGGCATGATGAATAAAAGTGACGCCGATCCAAACGGAAATTATGCTGATTATCTTGCCGGTACCGTGGAATCAAACAAGGATTCATTTACAGACGATGAGCTTAAAACACTTAATGAGGATATTGAAACCATACGAAAAATTGAGGAACAGATAGCAGAGCTTGAAAACAAAAAAACATCATCAGACGACAACCAGAAGAACAGCTCTAAAGCCTCATCTGTATTCAGTGATTTTTCCGGTGAGGATTTTGATGGCAATAAGGTGGATGACAGCCTGTTTTCCGGTAATGCAGTAACAGTCGTCAATTTCTGGTTTACCGGCTGCAAGCCATGTGTGGCTGAGTTATCCAAGCTTAACGAGTTAAATGATGCTATCAAATCAATGGGCGGAGAAGTGGTTGGCATCAATACTGAGACCTTTGATGGAAATAAGACAGCTATCAAAGAGGCTGCCTCTGTTCTTGAAAGCCAGGGTGTCAAATATCGTAATCTGTCAATTGACTCCTCTAGCGCTGCCGGTAAATATGCCTCAGAAATCATGGCATTTCCAACAACTATACTTGTTGACAGAAATGGCAATATTGTAGGCGAACCAATGCTCGGCGGAATTGATAACAAGGACAACTATGATGCCCTTATGAAGCAGATCCAATCTGTAATTGATGCAGACAGCACAAATAAATAGAGGTCTACAAATAAAAAGCTCCTGTGCATTGCACAGAGAGCTTTTTTTTAGTCAAATATACTACTTCTTTAACGTTCCAACATAGTCTCCATTATTATATACAAATGGTCCTGCTTCTTTTTCTTCTCCGAAATACTCATGTCTTAGTGAAAGAATACTTAATAATTCATCCATATTATTCACCTTTGTTGCCTGATATGGCTGCTCAAATGCTATTTTTTCTACAAACAGATAATAGTCACTGTACTTTATCAATAGGCCTGTATGCCCTACGAAAATCGCATCAGAATCCGGATCATATATTGCTATGCTAATAAGTGATATACGGTCACTGTCTATCTGGAATCCATACTTCTTCCAGTTTTCAGAGAATGTCTTTTCAGGATGTTTATCATCCGTAATACTCTTTTCTCCGTATAATGTAGTAAACATGTCCTTATTCTGCCTTATGATTTCATATCTGTCTACATTATCTATTGCTTGTGTATCAAACATTAAATACGTGCCGCTATAGCTATCTTCCACTGACTGTGCGTGAAGCAGCCCATCCAGCAAAAGAAAAGCTGTCATTCTGCAATCGGCATCTGAATAGTCATGCTTTGCCTCCCAGCCATCCATACATTTACCGGTATCTGCTTTCATTTTATTCGCATCTGCCCAGGTATCCTTCAGCTTTGCATTCTTCCCGGCTGAATCCGCAAAATCAGTTACCCATTCTTTAAATGTATCTACATGCGATGCTCCGGCTGAACTCAGTTCCTTACACACCTCAGTAATGGTATTGCTTCCACCCATATATGTTGCAGTTGGCAGCTCCTGTTTTTTATCAGAATCCTGCGGTTTCGATTCTTCGGCAGTATCTGTTTCAATATTATCCTTGCTTATATTCTTATTTCCACAGCCTCCAAAAAGTCCTGCACAAAGCATCATTCCAATTATTATTGTGATTAATTTCTTCTTCATTGTTATCATATCTCTTTCTGATTATTTGTACTGTCCTGTACTTTTTTAAAGTACATTACTATTTGTACTATGTAAATAGTATACTGACAAAATTAAAGAAATATTAATCATATATATTTTCACACATACATCCTCCTGCTTCTTTGTAACTGATATTATGTATCATTACTATATTCAGAAGCATTCGTTTATTTATTATGTTGCATACTTGTGTCATAGTTGTAAAATGTTCCAATGCTCCCTCACGAACTAACATTTGTATCAGCTTCTGCAACGAGCTTTGCCTTTGTACTTCCTGCCGTTCCCCTGTGTCTCTGGTACTTCCATCTTACGATGTGCCCTTATATCTCTTCATTAAAAATAATACTATTCCTGTAAACAAACATAACAACGCTATCAACAAAATCCCCAGTAATGGGAATTTAAAAATATATCTCCACGACTCAGTAAAACACTGATGAAAATTTGAGAATTCAAATCCCTGATACATTTTTGCAAACAATGGCATCAGCAAATGTCATATCTTGCATCTCCTTCCTCTATATTTATGTATTATTATAATACATTTTTTCATTCATAACATCTACCAACTTGACCTTGCAAAAAGCAATGTAATAAATTATACAAATCATGCACTAAATGATACTGTTATAATTATTATGAAATGAGGGTCAAAAGGCATCATTGATGCTTGCATGCAATTTAAAAAGCTCCTGTGCATTGCACAGAGAGCTTTTTAGTCTGGTTAGTACAGACATATATTAATACGCGAATTATATGATAACACTTGCTTTCCCTTTTTTTCAAATCTTTGGATTCCTGTAATAACCTGATATTCCATCTGCAGCTTGTCCGATGAACAAGAGTATACATAAGGTTCAAAACCGGTATATTCATCATCCCCTTGCGTATAATTATTCCCATAATAAAAATTCTCTATTATATTTGTCTCAAAGGAAGAATCTATTTTTGATTCAGACTCTTTTGGATCACCCATAGAATAATCACTGCCATATGTCTTTGCATATAAATCTCTCATCACTGCAGCCTGTGCCTTAGGACTATCCACATCTGCACAATAATATGTAATATAAAACGGTACTCCAAGCACCGCATCAACAGCGGCCAGCATTCTCGTATCTTCAAATGATATTATAAATACCCACGCCGACAATTCCTTGCTTATATCCGATGTTACAAAACAATCTGATATTGAGTTGTCAAAGCTATCATCCAAAGCAACTCCTGCACCATATTGCCAAGGAGCTGCTTCATATGTCTGTTCTGTTTCTCTGTCTGTATCCTTTGAATAGTTACTTTCAAGGCTTTGGAGCATAACTATATCGTCTTCACCGAGCATCTGCATAATACCTGACTGCTTCTGCAGCTCACAGGCACCCTTCAGAAAAGTCTGAATAGCCGTATAAGCCTGTCCCACCGGAATCTCAGTATCCAACGGTTCCCTTTTCTCACTATATTTCCCATTCCACAGCTCATTTACATTATCCTGCATCAGAGACATCATCTTAGTAAGCCTCTCTTCAGCTGAAATAGAGTGGCTGTAGGGGCTTATATCTGCGTTGCTTATTGTAGTACCCGTTTTGGCAATTTTTGCTGCTTTAAGTGAAATCAGAAAATTTGGTATCATATTTCCGGCACATACAACTGCCAGAATAATGCATATACACACTATTCCCTTGATTTTATCCTGTTTTTTATCAATACATTTGCGCACTGATAAATGCTTACTTCTCATCCAATGCCCCCGCTTTCATGTCAAAATACACCCTGGTTCCTTTACCTGACTCACTCTCATAATGGATTTTTGTATCATGCAGCTTAGCAATCCTTGATACAAGTGCAAGCCCAAGCCCTGCTCCATGCTCACTTCTTGACCTCGACTTGTCAACCATATAAAAAGCCTCCGTAATTCTCTCTATATCCTCAGGCGGTATTCCTCTTCCATTGTCCGAAACTGCAATACGATAAATACTGTGCGAAATAAGTCTGCCTGATACATCCACCTTACTGCCTCCTGATTTCACTGCATTGTCTACCAGGTTAAGAAGCATAGTCTTAAACAGGTCATATTCCAGCCACACCCATGCCTCATCCGCACTGTACACAAGCTCTGTATTATGCTTTCTTGCCGCTTCACGTGCGGTTTCCACACAGTCTGTTATAATCTCAGATACTCTTGTCTCTTCAAGCCTGAAATCATTTTTATCAAGAGTGATAAGCTCCAGCAGCTTAAACGATAATGCTTCAAGCCTCATGCCCTCATTCAGTATGACTCCGGCAGCACTGTGCACCTCATCCTCGGACATTTTTTTCTGATACAGGGTATCGGCATATCCTATAATTGATGTCATTGGGGTTTTGAGCTCATGTGCGAAGTTTGCAGTAAAATCCTCCTGCTTCTTTGCCGCCATCTGAAGTTCATAAACTTTGCTTTCAAGGTTTTTCGCAAGCTCGTTGAAAGCCCCCGCAAGCTCACCTACTTCATCCTTTGTCTTTACATCACTTCTTGCTGTGTAATCACCATCTGCAAATTTTTTGGTAGTGGCTGTTAATCCGGCAAGAGGCTTTGTAATCATCCAGGAAAGTATCAATATGACCATCATACCAACAGCAAGTATAACAATGTAGTACACACTGCATCTATACCTAAGCTCCTTTGACTCATCGAAAACCGGTGTAATATCACTTTCCGTTATCAGAATATACCTGTTATCATTCAGTTTAAAGCTGCTTTTGACATGGATATATCTGCTGCTTTGCTTTTCACCGGTATCTTTAGCATTCTCTTTTGACACTATACTGTATGTAAGCGTACCATCCTTTACCTTTATATCCTTTTGCTCATAATTACATGAATTGGCATATATCCTTTTTCCATCATCATCAGCAAGATACATTCCTCCTTCATCTCCAACAATGGATTTTGCCGACTGCGACATCATATCTGTAAGCTCCTTATCCACATCTTCACTCTTCATATTAAGGATTACCGTTTCAATCGAGTATTTTATCATCTGATGCTGTGAAAGTGCACTGTCCTGCTCCCTTTTCACTGCATGCTCCAGCGAATATGATAGAGTCACATATTCTATCATTCCAAGGGCAACAGCCAGTATCACTGTCATTCCAAGAAACATTTTATAGAAAAATTTCATCCGCGAACCTCCAGACGATATCCAATCCTGAAAACTGTGACAATCTTTTCATTCCAGTCAAGCTTTTTCCTTAGTCTTTGTACATGTGAGTCCAGTGTCCTCGTCTCCCCGGTATACTCCTCCTGCCATACAAGCTCATAAAGCCTGCGCCTGCTGAGTGCAACATTCTTATTCTTCATAAGCTCATACAACAGATCAAATTCCTTTACTGTGAGCTCTACCTGCTCACCTGCCTTTGTCACTGTACGTGATTTAGGATCTATAGCTACATCCTCTATTTCCAGACGCTCTGCCATGCGCTGAGTGCGCCTTAATACGGTTTCCACTCTCGCAAGCAGCTCCCCTATCTGAAATGGTTTGCATATGTAATCATCCGCGCCCATACGAAGCCCGCGTATCCTTTCATCCACCTGTCCCATGGCAGATATTATTATGACCGGAGTATCCCCAATTCTCCTGACATAGTCAAGCAATTCATAACCATTTATCTCAGGAAGCATAATATCAAGCAGCAGCAGATCATATCTGTTCTGCTCAATTTTGTCCGCCCCTTCCTTGCCATCAAACGCTCTTTCGCATTGATATCCCTCTGCCTTCAGGGTGTTGCATATTAAATTATTTATGTCGTTGTCATCTTCCACTATGAGAATACTGGTCATAAGCTGCTCCTCTTCTATGATTATGATAGAATTATTATAGCATAAAGATGTGTCATAGTTGTAAAAAACACCCTGTTATTTAACTCAATAATAGGATGTTTTACCGGCACTTATACAAATATATTCTCACACATACATACTCCAGACAGCTCTAATCTGAGATGATATATTTTTGAATAACCACCTTTTGCCACTTTTTTCAATGCTGTTTGGATCATTTATTGAAAATCCTTCATCATCATAGCCTGTTATAACCATAAAATGTCCTGTATCGGTAAAATCTCCCGGTCCTACATTTACCACAATAGGATGTCCTGCATCAAGCTCTGCCTTCATTCTGCTCTCATCCAGCGCCACTGTCTTTGCTTTTACGCCGTAGTGCCTGCAGCCTTCACTTATAAGCGTCCATGAACTTCCCGAACCATCCACACTGTAACCGGCTTCCTTTGAATACTTTGCTACTGCAATAGGTGATGCCTCCCTATTGTGCGTCAGATAAACCACTACCATCGAAAGTGTAGTGGGACCGCATCCGCTTGCTGCAAAGAAATTGCCGCTATATTTTTCATAGCCCCAGCGTTTATCCCACTGCACAAATAACGGAACACTATCCATAGACGCTTCTTCTGTCAAGTCAATTGTGTGTTCCTTCACATGTTCCGCCGGATAATCATACACAAACTCAAGTGCCTCTTCATTCTTTAAAGCAAGCTCCTGTAGCTGTTTTGGATATTGGGTACTGTTCATTATATCATCAAGCATTGACTGATTATTTTGTATCTTATTCTTTTCAGAGATTTTGCTATTTTCTATAACAGCATTATCATATGTATTATTTCCGGCTTCAACATCATATTTATTTGTCCCGCCATCGCCCGATGTTATCATACGGCTTCCCACAGCCACAAATACAGCCACAGCTATGATACTACAGGAAAATATGATAAAACGCAGTATCTTTCTGTGCCTGCGTCTCCTTCGGCGTAAACTTGCCCCATGTCTGCAACATTTGTTTTGTGTCATGTCCACTTTCTATCCTCCTGCTTCTTTGTAACTGATATTGTGTATCATTACTCTATCAAAAGCATTCGTTTATTATGTTGCATACTTGTGTCATAGTTGTAAAATGTTCCAATATTAAATTGTATAAATAAACTCAACAATGACAGTATTGCAGGATATTTTAACCTGTCACTGTATTAAGCAACTTTTGACTATATATTCTGTTATTTTGGCAAGTAATAATTCTTTTCGTATTCTATAATGACATCGTAAACAGAAAGGAGATGAATTTCCATGAGAAATAAATTACACAATTTTATTAATAACTTACTTAGCTTTTATGCAAGCTTCCTTACTCACAGATTTTATCAAATATAATGTGCATAGCATACATAAAATACCTGATGTCCCCCATATCATTCCACTAAAGCTATGAGTTGCATTCAAGTTTTCTTCATCCTGCAATGTCCATACGATTCTGATTCCTATCGTATTGTTCTGCTTAATCTTTGGCAGGTAATTTCCTATAACAATAAACAATAAGCTTGTTCCATAATAAATTAATGCTATAAATAAATCCTCTGTTTTTGCTCTTTGATACAATTATTTATAATAAGTTATAGATTCTAAACTGCCATGAGTATTTATACTTTGGATATACGTATTATCATAATAAAAGTATTCTCCTAATTGGCTGCCATAAGTTTCTTCTAACATAAGTACAATAATAGCATAATTTCCTTCTGAAAAGTAGTCTATGAAAGCTCCTCTGGCAGAAGGACATCTTTCTTTTGCATCTAATGCTATTTTTTTTATATCTTCGTTCTCTACAATTATTTTATTATAGCTTGAATCTCTTGTTGATATTTCAACACCATTAGTATATATAATATTATAATTTAATTTTTTAGCAGAAAATCCTTTTCTATTAAATAAATTTTTCTGTAAAGTTATCGTTACAGGTTTATTATTTATAATAGCAATATAGGTATCATCAGATTGTATAATTCCATTTTGATAGTTGTATTTTAATAAATAATTACAGTTATTTATTACATATAATTCATACACATAAGGAATTATAAAAACAATAACAGGAATTATACTTAAAATGATATATTTTTTGATACTTAAAATATTATAATCAGTATTATTTGATTTTTTTATTTTTCTATTTATACAACAAATACTTACTATATGAATGATGAATGACATTATAGAAATTGGAAATAAAAATATAAAGTCCCAACCTATATCTACTATTTCACTACCACATAAATAAAAACTAATGAAATTAAATATTATATATATAATTATGAGTTTTCTTAATTTCTTTAAATCACTATTCTTCATAAAAATTCTTGTTAAAAAAAATATTGACATTATTAACAATATAAAAACATTACAATATATTGCACTTTTTAACATAACTACTTTCCTCTCTTTCTATATAACATTTAAATAAGCTATCTATACCTTTATACAAATTATACCATATAATTTCAACGAATTTTTTTATTACAATTTCTCAGCAAGACATAAAATAACAGAAAAATCAGAACAACTCCTAATCTCCCTGTCACAATGTCAAACATATTCTGGAATCCAATATTTTTACATTATTTGGTATTCTCCATAAGCAACTTATAACTATCCAATGCACTGTATAATTTTAATCTTCTAAAATATAAGATACTTTCATTTTTACAGATGAATATTTTGTACCTCCAATAAATGCCGAGCCAAGATTTGGCGACGCAATATTAGTTCCCGTCATATACACAGACCATGTACCTGCTGCTTTTTCTGCAATGAACAAGTTGGTTGTCGTTACATTTCCTTTTCCCCAACTAACTGTATGTGTTTCACCACTAGGACTTGTAATTGTAAGGCTCTTTGCCAATATTGCTCCTTTTCCTCCAAATTTTATTTCTTTTTCCAAGTCCGTTCCTACTCCAAGTTTCCTTTCTCAGCGTTTTCTCTGACAATGTGGGGAAAATACCCACTCAATGGCAGGTATCACTTTGGACAAGTAATGTAATTTACAAGGTGCAAAAAGGGGTTTTTTTAAGATTTCTGCTATCCTTTCACTAATCACATGTTAAAAAGATTTTTTAACTAAATTTAATAATTTGAAATTAAATCAAAAAAGGCGTTTCTGAAATATTCCTTATTGAATAAATTAATTATTTCAGAAACGACTATTTTTCAATTTTTCTCTATATATTTCACGATTCTATCTACATTTCCGTTTTCATATTCATCGTGTGTTAACTGAAAACATTCTTCCATATTAATACCGCTATAGTCCATATAACTTGCAATATCTTCTGGAATCAAAAACAAGTTTACTCCTTCACGTTTTAGAAATTGTAAATCTCCATGATTAACATCAATAACAACTTCCACTTCCTGGTTTTTTGATGCAAGTGCGGACTGCAAATTTTCTTTTAATACAGTACTTCTCTTTTTTTTAAAAATATTAAAATGTCCGTCACATCCCACCTGCGAATTTCTTCCATTAGTTACATATGGTATAATAGCAATTTTTTTAATCATTATTTTAATCCTCCTCTTTTTTAATTTTCCACAAACTCTGACTATACTATATCATTCATTTTGAGCCAATTCAACAATTTTTCCACTGGCAAACCATCTTTTCCCCATTCTACACTTGAAACACATTTGCCTTTTTATTTTCATATGCCTTTGTCATTGCATAAAAATAGCACCTAACAGATTTTTAATTTCCGTTGGGTGCTATTGATAACACTACACTTATTTGCTTATACTGATTTCTTTTTTACAATACGTAACTCATATCCTAAAGCATCAAGTATATGACTAAATGCTCTTATTGTCGGAATACTTTCTTTCCGTTCAATCCGTGAAATTACCTGTTGTTTATTTCCAGTTAATGAGGCTAATTCCTTTTGCGTTATATTTTCTTGTTTCCGTAAAGAAATCATTTCACCTATGAGCTTATACTCGGCACGGGATTCATCCCATGCCTTTTTAAATTCTGGATTATTTTGTCTTTGCTTTTCAATTTCATTTTTTACATTGATTTCTACAAATGGCATTTTGCTACCTCCTTATATAAATGTTTTGCCTAGTTGTTCTCCAAGTTCAGATGATCGTTTTCGGACAAGTTTTTGATCTGTCTTTTCATCTTCTGGTAAACTATTTATATCTGAAGGTTCAACAACTTGTCCCACATGTTCATATGCTTGCTGTGCTATCTTACCAGCTTCCCTAGCTTCTCTTTTTGTAGCAAAGCCAGATTTAGACTTCCATTGACGTTTGCCATCTATAGAAGCAACTTCAAACCGATATTCATATACTACTTTACCACTGTTATGAGTTCTTGCTTTAATTAATACATCGCCCATAGTCATACTCCTTTCAAGAACAGATGTTCCTCTTATTAGGAGTATAACATACCTCGTCCACATGTACTTTTATAAAAAATAGGAGAGTCTTCGGATTTCTCCAAAGACTCTCCAAAAAGCCTATAAAATCAAGCTTTCTATTTAGAAACAGAAGATGTTTTCTTTGGGTGAGCGCCAGGTGCAGAAATATCTCAAGAAAGTCGTGGATTATCTCGGATATGAGGAGCCTATCGGCTCCCATTCCTTCAGGAAGTATTTTGCGACCGAGATATATCGGCAGAACAATTATGATATTGTGTTAGTGCAGAAGCTCCTGCAGCACAGCAGTGTGGCAACTACACAGCGATACATTGACGTGGATCAGAGAATAGACAAAGCTCTTATTGAGCAGTGTACGTTATTTTAAAAAGGGGAAGTGCGCTTTCTTTGCGCATGATTTCAGTCATTTATACACAACAGGTACAAAAAGGGAGATGCGAAAAAACTCAATCGCCATGCTAGAATATTCACCAAAACAAGATTCCGAGGCCTGCTGAAAACAGGATCATCAGAATTGGCGATGGAGCTGTTTTTCTGATTATTTTACAAATCAGATGTGTTGCTCCGAGCATGGCAAATACTGCGATAGAGCGCAAATCGGGCGCAAATCCGGCCTGTAAATCTGTGAGGCCAAACAGCGTAGACAGCGCCATGCTGAGCGCGGTCGCAAGGATCATCGCTACAACGCACGGACGAACTCCCGATAAAAAGGCGTTGACGGGTGCATATTTCATCAGATTCTTTAGTGCGGATGCAATTAAGAGAATAATCAAAATTGACGGCAACACCACGCCCAGCGTTGCAACAAATGAACCGAGGATTCCGCCCTGTGTTGAGCCGATAAAGGTTGCCATATTCACGGCAAGGGGTCCCGGTGTGGATTCAGATACGGCAATAAAATTCATAAACTCGTTCTCTGTCAGCCAGCCGTTGGAAAGCACCTTTTCGCGTACCAGCGAAACCATTCCATAGCCGCCGAAAGACAAGGCACCGATCATCAAAAAGTTCAGAAAGAGACGCAGATATATCATGACGTTTTCCCATCTCCTTTCCGGATTTTTCGCAGAAAGAAAACAACAAGCCCGACCGCGCCGCAGATCAGGATGTAAAACACAGAGGAAAACGAAACTGCTGTGATCGAGCAGCAGAGCATGGAAGCCATGACCAACGTGAGAAGCGTCAAGTTTAGTGTGTTTTTGTCAATACTTTTAAGCATTTTCAGCCCTGCGGTAAGGATCAGATAGATCACACATACCTGAATCCCGCGGAATGCGCAGGAAACCCAGCGCAAACTGAGAAACTGATCAAAGAACAGCGAAATACCATAAATTACAAAGAAAGATGGAATGCAGACAGCAAGTGTGGACATGGTTGCACCCGCAAATCCTGCAATTTTGTAACCAATGTAAGTCGCACTGTTGATGGCGACTGGTCCTGGCGTGGATTCGGCTACCGCAACCATGTCCAGGAACTCGCTTTTTTCAAGCCATTTTTTCTTTTCAACGAACTCATTTTCAAGCAGCGCAATCATAGCGTATCCGCCGCCAAAGGTGAACGCACCGATTTTTAAGAATGTGATAAATAAAGAGCAAATTAGTT